>Ga0066256_1000197_pt1 | contig 257495 bp, 184 predicted proteins | sample ThiBio_1000_biof_FD_87107 | JGI IMG/M metagenome (GOLD analysis project Ga0066256, IMG submission 87107) | Wastewater bioreactor microbial communities from Cape Town, South Africa - Thiocy_expt_1000_biof (version 2) | ecosystem: Engineered > Bioreactor > Thiocyanate-remediating >...
GCCGGCATCGGACGGCTCGCCTTCCTCCGCGACGCCGACGACTCGCATCTCATCGTCGGGCTCGCCTCCCTCGTCGGCAAATGGGCGCGCGATCACCTGATGCGTCGGATCGTGCGCTGGCATCGTTCGCACGTGCCGGACGCGCCGGAGGCGAGCGGGTACCACGATCCGGTCTCGTCGCGATTCATCGCGGCGACGGCGCTCGTGCGGAAGGAGCTCCGCGTCGACCCGCGCTGCTTCGAGCGCACGTCGATCGGCAAGAAGGACGCCGCGACCGCGAAGAGCGCCGGACGCTGACGCGACGGGCGGCGCGACGTCGAAGACGTCGCGCCCTGCCCGAACGGCGACGCTACTTCTTCGGGGCCGAGCCCGCAGGCGCGACGGCGGGCTTCGCTCCCGCATCGGACGCGGGGGCTGCGCCGGCGGCGGGGGCCGCGGTCGCGAGGAGGTCCTTCATCTTCGCGACGGCCTCGTCCTTCGTGACCCGAACCTTGTCGCGATCCACGCCCGTCGCGCCGCGCAGCACGTACTCCTCGTCGCCGACGCCCCACACCACGTTGCCCTTCCGCGCAACGAGCATCTCGACCTTCGGCGCGCTCGCCTTGTCCTCTCCAGCGGACGGGACGACGACGTGCGCGGCCTCGTCGCCGGTGGCGGAGACCGGCAGCGTGCCGGGCTTCGACTTGATCGTCTTGAAGGAGTCCTTCGCCTGATCGGCGTCGTCCTTCACGATCGCGAGGACGCGCCAGCGGCGATCGCCGTCCTTGTAGAAGCCGACCGCGCCGGGGCCCGTCGCGTTCCAGCCGAGGACATCCTTCGGATAGAAGACGATCCCGTTCGGCACCCGCTTGTCGACCGGCAGGAGCTGCGCCGCAGGCGGGAGCGTGGTCGGGCCGGGCAAACGCTCGCCGACCTCCTTGGCGACCGTCGTCAGGATCGCCTCGCTCGACTTCGCGAGCTGCTCGGGGGACTCGTTCTCGTTGACGTACTGGAGCTACGCGCCGGGCACGTCGGCGAACTGCGAGAGGTTCACCTCCACGGTGCCGCCCTTGCCGCTGCCGTCCACGTAGTGGAGGGAGACGACGCGCTTCAGGCCGAAGCGCTTGTAGACCTCACACTCGCCGTCGAACGCGGTCGTGCAGACCTCGTCCATCGAGAGCTTGCCCTTCTCGCCGTACGTCTTGATCTCGCCCTGGGGATCGACGCAGTAGCCGCCGGCCGTCTTGGCGAAGAAGGGAGCCGAGATCGCATCGCTGAGCTCACCACCGCCGCCGCTGCAGGCGCCTGCCTTTGCGACGGGGGCCTCCGGGGGAGGCGGGGGAGGCGTGTCCGACCGGGGCTTGTCGTCCTTGCACGACGCGCAAGCAGCAGAGAGGAGGAGGACGGAAGCGACGAACGAGCGGGACGACATGGGGCGTGTTCATACCGGAAGAGTGGTTGCCGATGCGAGCCGCGCATTCCTGGTAGGGCCGGCGCGCCCGAAGCGCTTCCGGCCGACTCGAACCTTTTTTCGTACCCCCGCAAAGGATTCGACGTAGGGGGAGCGCCTCCAGCCCAAAATCCCGCGCAGTTCCCATCCCCTACGGGCGGAGCTCGGGGCACGCACCTTGCTTTGCCGCTCCGGGGCAGCGCGTCATGGTCAAGCGAGGAGCACTCCGTCGTACCCGAGCGAGGCTTGCGAGCCGAGCCTTCACGCTCATCGAGCTGATGGTCGTGGTGATGCTCATCTCGCTCATCGCGCTCCTTGCCGTCCCCTCCTTCGTGGAGGCTCGCAACGACCGCGCGGCGTTCGACTATGCACGGCAGTATCAGCAAATCCTCGTCCAGGGTCGGTCGCGCGCCGCCGGGACCGGGTCCGCGCACCTCGCCATCCTGACGGGCGGAACCGGCGGACGCGGGGTCATTCGCCTGTACTCGGCGCTCGACGGAGCGGCGCCCCCCAGCGGCCCGAACCCGGTCGCGTCCTGCAGGGGCCTCGGTCAGTGGACCACGGCCATCCCCGAGCTCGCCGGCGCCTTCCCGACGAATGCCTTGATGGCCGACAACCGGTCCCGCTTCATCGACCACGTGGACCTGAATCTCGGCGGCATCAACGTCGACATGGACGTGCGCACCACGCTGGTGATCGGCGATGGTCCGGTAGGCTCGCCGATGCTCTGAACGCCGGCGACCGCGCTCCGCACCACCCCAGCCCGAGCCCCGTACGTCGGCTCCGGGGCTAACGCCGCGGCGGCAGTCGCGATGATGGTGGCGTCGGCGCCGTTCAACGGCATCGCGGAGGCACAGATCCGGCGCAACACGGGAGGCGCCGGCGTCGGTCTCCGGCGCCGTGTCGTGATCGCCGGCGGCGGCGCGCCAAGGCTGAGGTCGGACACGCCATGAAGAACACCGCTCCTCGTTCCTGCGCGAAGCTCGGCTCCGCTGACGCACGCTCCCGTTCGCTTGGCAGCCGGCGCGGCTACACGGTCGTCGAGGTCCTGAGCGCGATGACGCTCTTCGCGATCGGCGCCGCGGGCGTGATCGGGATGCAGCGCGTGACGATCCAGGGCGGCGCCGACGCGCGCAACTTCGACATCGCGACGAACATCGCGCGCGAGTGGCAGCACCGCCTCCAGCGCGACTCGCTCGCCTGGACCGAGCCGAACAGCCTGGTCACGACCTCGAACATCGACAACACGTTGTGGCTCGCCGCGGCGAACCCCGACGCCGCGGGGCGGGGCCCCGGTGCTGGCCCCCCCCGGGGGGGGGGTTCGGCGGCCCCCGCGCCCCCCGCGGCCCCCGCCGGCCCGCCTCGCCCGCCATGACCACCCCCGGCCCGCATCAGCCCCGACACCCGGCCCCACCGAGGCCACCACGACCCCCGTGGCCACCACCAGTCCGGATCGGCCCGAGCACCCGGCCTCACGGTGGCCACCGCGAGCCCCGCGGCCACCGTCACGCCGCCGCAGCCACCGTCACGCCGCCGCAGCCGCCTCCGACCAGGGGCGACCTACCGCGCGGGCCGGAGTCGAACAGCGACCGCGCCCGACGGCAGCTCCCGACGGTCGACCAGCTCGAGCCGGATGCGCTCGCGCAGGCCGGCGAGCAGGGTCGGCCCGTGGCCGGCGAGGACCGGGTGGACGAGAAGCTCGTACTCGTCGATCAGCCCGAGGTCCGCCAGCGCCAGGGGGAGCGTCACGCCGCCGACCCACAGGTCCCCCTCGCCCGGAGTCTCCTTGAGCCGTCGAACCGCGAGCTCCAGGTCGCCGCGCAGCAGCTCGGCGTTCCAGTCGACGCGCTCCAGCGTGCTCGACACGACGTACTTCCTCGCCCCATCGATCGCGGCGGCGAACGGCAGGTCCCACTCCTGCATCCAGTCCGGCCAGTCACCCGTGACCGGCCGGCGCCAGGCCGACTCCATCATCTGGTACGTCACCCGGCCGAGCAGCAGAGCGTCGGCGCGCGCCATCTGATCGGTCCAGTAGCGCATCGAATCCTCGTCCGGCGGGAGCCCCGCCTCGTGGTGACAACAGCCGTCGAGGGTGACGTTGATCGAGTACCGAAGCTGCCTCATCTGCGTAGGGTGCCACCGATCGTCCGCGCTCGACAGAGCCGGTCGACCGCCCGCCCGTCCACGCCAGCCCAGCCGGCCCAGCCCAGCCAGGCCGGGCCGGCCCTGGCGGCCGACGCCACGGCGACCACGTCGCCGCACCCACCCACCACGCCCGCCCGCGCACCGATCTCACCCGCCCCACCACAAGAGCCGGTCTCGTTGACGACTGTAACGATTCACTCCTACCGTGACCCCATGTCGACCTCGACCCCGGCCACCACCCGCACCATCCACCTCGCCGGGGACTCCACGGTCGCGCCAGGGCCGCTCGACGACACCGGCGTCGCCGGCTGGGGCGCGGCCCTGCACGAGTACGTCGACCTGCCCGTCGCCAACCGCGCGATCGGCGGCGCGACCACCGCGTCCTTCGTCGCCGACGGCCGGTGGCGGGCGACGCTGGACGCGATCGAGCCCGGCGACCTCGTCCTCATCCAGTTCGGTCACAACGACCAGAAGGAGGAGTCCCTGGACGCCGAGGGCGGCTACCGCGCCAACCTCGCCCGCTTCGTCGCGCAGGTCGGGGACCGCGGCGGACGCCCGGTGCTGCTGACCAGCGTCGAACGGTGCCTGTTCACCGACGCGGGCGAGCTGCGCGTCTCGCACGGCCCCTACCCCCGCGCCGTCCGGCGCCTCGCCCGCGACGCCGACGTCCCCCTCATCGACCTCACCGTCTTCACCCGGTGGCTCTACCAGCACCTGGGTCCGGCCGGGAGCGAGCGGCTGTTCGGCCACCGCAACCCCGACGACGGCTCCCCCGACCACACCCACTTCGGCGCGGCCGGCGCGCGCACGGTCGCGGCCTACGTCGCGCAGGAGGTCCGCGCCATCCTCGGGCTCGACGACGACGTGGCCCCGCTCGGCTCCTGGACCCACCGGCCGTAGCCACCCGCGAGCCTCAGCGCGAGCCACCCCGCGAGCCCCAACGCGACGCGCGCCGATACGATCACCTCGCACCGTCCGACCAGCCAGGAGCCAGCCATGAGGTCTCGCCCGTCAGTCACGGACGTCGCGCGCCTCGCCGGCGTCTCGGTCGGGACGGTGAGCAACGTCCTCAACCGCCCGGGCCGCGTCTCGCCGGCCACCCGGGAGCGCGTCGAGCGGGCCATCGCGCAGCTCGAGTTCGTCCCGAGCGGCTCCGCCCGCCAGCTCCGCGCCGGCGTGGCGCAGAGCGTCGGCGCCGTCGTCCTCGACCTCGGCAACCCGTTCTTCACCGCCGTCACGCGCGGCATCGAGGACCGGCTCACGCCGGAGGGGATCGCGCTCATCGTCGCCTCGTCGGACGAGCTGCCGTCGCGCGAGTCCGAGCGGCTGGTGCTCCTGGAGCAGCACGGCGTCCGCGGCATCCTCGTCACCCCCTCGAGCGACGACCTCGACCAGTACGAGGCGCTCCGCCGCCGCGGGACCCCCGTCGTGCTCATGGACGCGGGGCTCGGCACCGGCTTCCCGACCGTCGCCGTCGACGACGTGCTGGGCGGCCGCCTCGCCGTCCAGCACCTGCTCGACCTCGGCCACCGCCGGATCGCCGTCGTCACGGGCCCGAGCACGATCCGCCAGTGCGTCGACCGCGTCGTCGGCGCCCGCCTGGCCGTCGCCGACGCGGGGCTCGACCCCGACGAGGTCCTCGTCGAGGTGCCCGTCCCCGCGCTCAACGCCGACGAGGGCGAGGAGGTGGCGCACCGCCTGCTCGCCCGGCAGGAGCAGTGGCGTCCCACCGGCATCTTCTGCGTCAACGACCTCCTCGCGCTCGGTGCGCTGCGCACGCTGCTGCGCGCCGGCGTCTCCGTCCCGGGTCAGATGGCGGTCGTCGGGTACGACGACGTGCCGTTCGCGAGCATGCTCATGGTGCCGCTCACCACCATCCGGCAGCCGACGCACCAGATCGGCTGGTCCGCCGCCGACCTCCTGCTCACCCTGAACGCGAGCGACGCCGGCGCGGACGACGCGGGCCGCCCCGCGCCCGAGGTCCAGTTCGCACCCGAGCTCGTCGTGCGCCTCTCCTCCGACCCGTCCCGCGACCCCGAGCGCGCGCCGACGCGCGACCGCGGGCCGACCCAGGCCGACTGACGCCGGCGCCCACCACCGGACACCACGTCGGCGTCGATGCGCTATCGTGATTGAATCGATTTACACAGCCCGGTGACGAGGGAGGCTCGGTGACGGTCGAACGCCAGCCCGCAACGCTGCGGGACGTCGCGCGGCTCGCCGGCGTCTCCCCGGCGACGGTCTCCAACGTCATGCAGAACCGCCCGCGCGTGGCCGCCGAGACCCGCCGACGCGTCCGCGAGGCCGCCCGAGCCCTGCAGTACGAGCCGAACCCGCTCGCGCGGTCGCTGCGCTCCGGCCGGACCGGGACGGTCGCGCTCATCACGCCCGGGCTGCGCAACTCCTTCTTCGCTGAGCTCGCGAGCGAGCTGATCCGCGCCGCCGGCGCCTACGACCTGCGCGTCTCCGTCGAGGTGCTCGACGGGGACCGGCACCGCGAGGAGTCGACGCTCACCGGGGTCTGGACCTCCTACGCCGACGGCATCCTCTACATCCCGCAGGAGCTGAACGGGCACGAGATCGACTACGTCCTCGCCTCGCGGGCCGGCCGCCGGCCGCCCGTCGTGCTGCTCGGCGAGCGCGGCGCCGACGCCGCGTGCCCCCAGGTCACCTACCGCAACCGCGACGCGAGCCGGGCCGCCGTCGAGACCCTCATCGCGGGCGGTGCGCGACGGATCGCGGCGATCGGCCCGCACGAGCGTCCGGGCTCGGCGACGCCGCGGTTCGAGGGCTACGCCGCCGCGCTCGTCGAGGCCGGGCTCGTCCCCTCCCCCGAGCTCGTCCGCGAGACGACGACCTGGCACCGCTCCGCCGGCATGGAGGCCGTGCGCGACCTGCTCGCCGACGGCGTCGAGTTCGACGCCGTCTTCGGGTTCAACGACATGATCGCGCTCGGCGCGCTCGCTGCCCTCGCGAACGCCGGCGTCCGCGTCCCGCACGACGTGCAGGTGGTCGGCTTCGACGACGTCGACGAGGCCACCTACAGCGTGCCGGGGCTCACGACCGTCGACCCCGGCAAGGCCGCCGCCGCGGACCTCGCCCTCGGCCTGCTCGACTCCCTGCTGCGCGGCGACGACGTGCCGGAGCAGGGGCACGTGAGCCCCGACTTCACCGTCGTCGTCCGCGACTCCACCCGGACCTGACGCCCACCACGCACCACACGCCCAGCACGACCCACCAGCCACCCGCACGACCCGCCGCACGGGACGACGACCGTCCCGCCCGCTCGGCTCGACCCACGACCACGGAGAAGGAACCCGCATGATCCGCCTCAGCCTCGATCGCGACCTCGTCACCCGGGACCTCGACGCGATGGTCCGCAAGACGATGTCGATGGACCTCACGTGGGACTGGCCGTGCGGCGTCGCCTACTACGGCGTGGCCGAGGCGTTCGGCGCGACGCAGGACTCCGAGTACCTCGACCTGCTGCGGGGTCGCGTCGACGAGCTCGTCGCGCTCGGGCTGCCGGGCTGGACCGTCAACACGTGCGCGATGGGGCACGCGCTGCTCACGCTCACCGAGGTGACGGGCGACGAGCGGTACTGGGCGATCGTCGAGAGCAAGCTCGACTACCTGCGCCACCGCGCCCTCCGGTTCGGCGAGCGCGTCCTGCAGCACACGGTCTCGGCGAGGAACGACTTCCCCGAGCAGGCCTGGGCCGACACGCTCTTCATGGCCGCATTCCTCATGCTCCGCGCCGGCGTCCGGCTCGGTGACCGCGACCTCGTCGACGACGCCCTCAACCAGTACTACTGGCACGTGGAATACCTGCAGGACCCCGCGACCGGGCTGTTCTACCACGGGTACGACAACGTCGCCGGCGACCACATGTCCGGCTTCTACTGGGCGCGCGCCAACGCGTGGGCCGCCTACACGATGAGCCAGGTCGGCTCGACGCTGCCCGAGCCCTACCTGTACCCGCGGTTCATGGACGTCGACTGCGCGCTGCGCGACCAGCTCGCGGCCCTGCGCGCGCTGCAGACGCCGGACGGCCTGTGGCGCACGGTGCTCGACGACGCGGAGTCCTACGAGGAGCTGTCGGCCGCCGCCGGCATCGGCGCCGCCATGCTCGCCTCGGGCAACCCGCTCCACACCTCGATCGTCCAGCGCGCGCTGGACGGCGTCCTCGCGAACGTCTCCCCCGACGGCCGGCTGCTCAACACCTCGGCCGGGACCGCCGTCATGCGCGACCTCGACGGCTATCGGTCGATCTCGCGCAAGTGGACGCAGGGCTGGGGGCAGGGCCTCGGGCTCACGTTCCTCGCCGGCGCCCTGCGCGCCGAGCGCGCCGACACGGCCGAGCGGGCCGACACGGCCGCCGTCGAGGGAACGGCTGCCGCGGACGAGCCGGCCACCGGCCTCGTCGCCGCGCCGGTGGACTAGCACCGGTGGACTAGCACCGCTGGAGCACGACGCGGGGTGGCCGCCCCCGAAGGACGGCCACCCCGCGTCGCGCGCGCTCCGGGCGGCTACCTCCGGCGGTTGAACGCGACGTCGACCGCTACCGCGATCACGATGATCGCCCCCTTGAGCACGCCCTGCCAGTACGTCGCGACCTGGAGGATCACGAGCGCCGACGTGAGGCTGGTGAGGATGAAGACGCCGATCAGCGTGCGCGGGATCGATCCGAAACCGCCGCTCATCCGCGTCCCGCCGATGATGACGGCGGCGATCGCGTCGAGCTCGACCCCCGGCAGCGCCGACGGCGACGCCGTGCCGAGGCGCGACGTCAGCAGGATGCCGGCCAGCCCGGCGAGCAGCCCGGCGACGACGTAGACGACCACGAGCACGCGGTCGGTCCGGATCCCCGACAGGCGCGCCGCCTCGAGGTTGCCACCGACCGCGTACACGTGCCGGCCGAACCGGGTGAAGCTGAGCACGAGGTGGACGACGAGCGCGGCCCCGAGGAACCAGAACACGACGGAGCTGAACCCGCCGACGTTCCACGACGTCAGGCCCGTGAGCCACGACGGCAGGTTGCTCACCGACTGGCCGTTGTTCACCAGCAGCGCCACCGAGCCGAGGATGGTGAAGCTGCCCAGCGTCACGATGAACGGGTTCACCCGCCCCTTGGCCACCAGCGTCCCGTTGACCAGCCCGATCCCGGTGGCCACGGCGAGCGCCAGCAGCATCGCGAGCGGACCGGACGGGGCGGCGAGCGCGACCACGAGCCCCGCGACGACCGCGTTGCGCGCGATCGAGAGGTCGAAGCCGCCGGTGAGCATCACGACGGTCTGCCCGCACGCGAGGATGCCGACGATCGCGGCGCTCTGAAGGATGTTCTTGATGTTCGCCTCGGACAGGAACTCCGGACGCAGGACGGCGAAGACGACGACCAGGAGGGTGAAGAAGACCAGGAGACCCGACTGCCTGATCGTCCGGGAGAAGGTCAGCCGCCAGGCGTCCCCACGCGAGGACGCGGTCGAGACAGCGGAGCCGGTTGTGGTCATGAGTTGTCCTTGTCTGGAGCGAGGGAGGAGATACGGGCGGCGAGGACGGCCTCCTCCGTCGCCTCGGCCGATGGCAGCTCGGCGACGGCCCGGCCGTCGGCGAACACCACCACCCGGTGACTCATCGCCTGCAGCTCGGCATGGTCGGAGGAGACGAGCACGACCGAGGTGCCGTCAGCCACCTTCTCCGCGATGAGGTCGTAGATCTCGCGGCGGGCGCCGACGTCGACGCCGAGAGTCGGCTCGTCGAGCACCACGACCCGCGGGTCGATGCCGGCCCAGCGCGCGATGAGAACCTTCTGCTGGTTGCCACCGGACAGCGTGCCGATCGGCTGGGACAGGTCGTTGGCGCGCACCCGGTAGGCCTCCGCGAGCGCCGTCCCGGCTCGCCGCTCGGCGCGCCCGCTCAGCACCCCGAGACGACGGCTCAGCCGCGGCCAGAGCCCCACGGCCGCGTTGCGCCAGACCGAGAGCTCGGGGAACGCCCCCTCCGCCCGGTCCCCGGACACGTACGCGATGCCGCACCGGATGGCGCCGGCGACGTCACCGGGCGGGACGCGCCGCCCGGCGACGGTGACGGTGCCCGTCGAGCGCTCGATGCCCGCGAGCGCGCGGGCGACGACACGCTGTCCGGCACCCGCCGCGCCGGTGAGCCCGACGACCTCGCCGCGGCGCACGGAGAGCGAGAAGGGCGCGGTGCTCCTCGTCCGCACGTCCACGGCCTCGAGCGTCACGTCCTCGCCGGGCGCCGGCAGGCTCGGGAAGAGGTCGTCCATGGCCCGCCCGGCCAGCAGCGGGATGATCTCGTCCGGCACGCAGCGCGCACCGTCGAGCTCGCCGACCTTCTGGCCGTCGCGGAGCACGACGACGCGGTCGCAGATCTGGGGGATCTCGTCCAGCCGGTGGGAGATGTACAGGATCGCGATCCCCCGGTCCCGCAGGTGCCGGATCGTCGTGAACAGCTCGGCGACCTCGGTCGGTTCGAGAGCAGCGGTCGGCTCGTCGAGGATCATGACGGACGTGGCGAGCGAGGCGGCTCGCACGATCTCGACGCGCTGGCGGTCGGCGAGCGAGAGGCTGTCGACGGTCGCGTCGAGCGGCAGGTCGAGGCCGACGCGCTCGACGACCTCACGGGCACGCTCCCGGATCCCGGCGGTGGTGACGACGCCGTGGCGGCGCGGCTCGTCCCCCAGGATGAGGTTCGCCGCCACCGTCAGGTTGCCGGCGAGCATCGAGTGCTGGTGCACGGTCGCGACCCCGGCGAGCAGCGCCTCGCGCGGCGAGGAGAGCGTGACCTCCTCGCCCCCGAGGCGGACCGTCCCCGCGGAGGGCCGGTACACGCCGGCGAGCACCTTGATGAGCGTGGACTTGCCGGCGCCGTTCTCGCCGAGCAGACCCACCACCTCACCGGGACGGATGCTGAGGCTGACGCCTCGCAGGGCGCGGAAGGAGCCGAAGGTGACGACGAGGTCGCTGACGCCGACCGCCTCCTCCCCGTCCACTCGGGTGGGAGCGTCCATCACCACTCGCCCGGGTAGTCCGCGGCGTTCTCCTGCGTCACCTGGACGAGCCCGACGGGCAGGGTCGGCCGGCCGTTGATCTCCTCGATCCCCGCCACCTCCTCGCCGCGCAGGATCGCGACGAGCGCCTCGAGCGCGTCGGCGCCGTCCGTGCGGGGCGAGACCCAGACGGTCCCGGCGAGCGTGCCGTCGACGATCGCCTCGACGCCGGACTTGGACCCGCCGATGCCGTACACGTCGATCGTGTCGGCGAGCCCGGCCTCGCCGACGGCCTGGGCCGCGGCGACCGCCGTGTCGTCGTACTGGGACGCGATGAGCGTGAGGTCGGGGTTCTGCTGGACGATCGTCCGGGTGAGCTCCATCGCCGTGTTGGCGTCGAGGTTGTCGGACTGCTCCGCGACGATCGTGATGCTCGGGACGGCCGCGACCACCTCCTTGAAGCCGGAGGTGCGCTCGATCTGCGGGGTGGAGCCGAGCGGCTGCATGAGCAGGGCGACCTTGCACGGGTCGATCCCCTCGCAGGCGTTCACCACCATCTCACCCTGCTGCCGCCCGATCTCGACGTCGTTGAAGCCGACGTGGATCTTCGGCGAGGCGCCGTCCACCCCGCCGTAGGTGGTCTCGAGCGCGCGGTTGGACGTGATGAGCGGGACGCCGGCGTCCTCGGCGGCCGTCGCCGCGCCGAGCAGGGAGGTCGTGTCGACCGGCGGCAGGACGATGCCGTCGACCCCGCTGACCAGCAGCGAGTTGACCTGCTCGAACTGGGTGTTCGTGTCGTTGCGGGCGTCGGTGAAGGTCACCGAGACGCCGAGCTCCTCGGCCTTCTCCTCGACCCCGTTGACGTACGCGGTCCAGTAGGTGACCGACGCGTCGGGCATGGCGAAGCCGATCGTCAGGTCGCCGTCGCTCCCGCCGCCCCCGTCACCCGAGGAGCAGGCGGCGAGGACGAGGGCGAGGCAGGTCGCGCCGACGAGCTGGGCGCGGCGCGGGGTGGTGCGGTTCATGGATCTCTCCTTCGAGACGGTCGAGGTTCCGGGACGGGTCGTCTCGGAGCCGGTACTGCGGGGACGGGCCGGCCGGTCGCTCACGACCGCTCGCGAAGCACACGCGTGCCCCACGGCGCGAGCGCGAGCCGCTCGCCGGCGGCGAGCGACTGCCCGGTGAGAAGGTCCTCGAGGGCGGTGGGAGCGACGGCCTCGCCCTCGTCCCAGGACCAGTTGAGGACGACGTGGATCCGGTCGCCGTCCCGGTTCAGGGCCGACGAGCGGCGCACGCCGGGGGTCGCCTCCCACGCGGAGACGCCGGTCGCCCAGGTCACCAGGTCACGGGCGAGCGCGTCGTTGGGGACGACGCCGACGGTGGTGACGCGGCCGCTCCCCGACTGCCGGGTGGTGACGGCGGCCCAGCGCCCGTAGTGGCGGTGACCGACCCGGGCGAGCACGTCCGCGTCCGCGACCTCCAGGCACTCGAGCCAGTCGACGGCGGCTGCGTCCTCGCTCACCCAGGGAGCGCCGGCCTCGCCGATGACGCGGACGGGCGCTCGCAGGTTGGCGTACTCCTGGTAGCTGACCCCGGCGACCTCGCTCAGCAGGGAGGGCTTCGGCGTGACGCGGATGCAGGCGTCCGTGTCGGCGACGCCGGTGCGCGGGCCGATGACGAGGTGGCCACCGGCGCGGACGTACCGGTCGAGCCAGGCGAGCAGCGCGTCGCTGGCGACGTAGAGACCGGGGACGACGAGGACGGGGTGAGCTGCGACGGCCGCGTCGGGCGCAAGGAGCTCGGCGCCGTCGGCACCGACGACCTGCGTGTCGTGCAGGAGCCGGACCTGCGCCCCTGCCTCGTGGGCGCCGCGGTAGAACGCCTCGAGGATCGAGGCGTAGGCCCGTTCGTTGCGCTGGTTGTGCGGGTCGGCGTCGGAGTCGGAGACGTGCGGCTGGAAGGCGAGGCCCCACTTCGACGCCACCGAGTAGAGGATCGTCAGGTCGTGCTCGGGCGTGAGCCCCACCACGGCCGGACCGGCCGTCGCGAGCTGGCGGCCGACCTCGGCGACCTCGCGGTAGATCCGCCCCGGACGCTGGTCGTGCGGAAGAACACCGCCCCAGTAGGTCTCGGTCCCGTAGTGCAGCGACTGCCAGTGCCAGTACTCGATCATCTCGGCGCCCCGCGCGACGAAGGACCACGCGCACTGGGCGAGCTGGCCGTCGTAGGCGGGGTAGTTGGTCGCGGGGCCGCCGATCGGGCCGGCGTCCGTCTCGAAGACGAGGAACGGCTCCTGGCGCGTCGCGAACACGCGGTCCGCCGCGAGCGAGACCGACCAGGCACCGCTGGTGAGCCACGACTGCTCCCCCGGCCCGGCGCTCGGCGCGGCCAGGTCGTCCTGCATGAAGTAGTAGGGGTTGGCCGCGGTGACGTCCAGCGACGCGGCGAGCTCCTGCTCGTGGAACGCGGGCCGGTCGAGCGAGAGGCAGGTCGTGACGAACTGGTCCTCACGGATCAGCGGATCGACGATCTCCCGCTGCCACGCGATGTACTCACGAGTGATGGCAGCCTGGAACGAGCGCCAGGCCAGGTCGTACTGCGGCTGGCCGTTGCCGTCGGGCAGCCACAGGTCCTCCCAGGTGGAGAGCCGGTGCGACCAGAAGGTCAGGCCCCAGGCGCGGTTGAGCTCCTCGACCGTTCCGAAGCGACGACGCAGACGGTCCTTGAACTCCTCGACGACCGCGGGGCTGTAGATCTGGTGGAGGCCCGGCTCGTTGTGGACCTGGAAGCCGATCACGGCCGGGTGGGACGCGTAGCGGCCGATGACGGCGCGGATCACCCGCTCGGCGTGGAACAGGAAGGCGGGGTGGGTGTAGTCCATCTCCTCGCGGGTTCCCCACGGGGTCCGCGAGCCGTCCTGGCGCCGGATCGCGATCTCGGGGTACTTGCGCGCCAGCCACATGGGGACGGCGAAGGTCGGGGTGCCGAGGACCACCGCGATGCCGCGCTCGTGCGCCCCGTCGAGGACGGGCTGCATCCAGTCGAGGTCGAACGTGCCGTCCTCGGGCTCCCACGACGACCAGGTCGCCTCGCCGACCCGGATCACGGAGAACCCGGCGTCGACCATGAGGTCGAGGTCGGCCTGGAGGCGCGGCGTCGGCTGGTACTCGTGGTAGTAGGCAGCGCCGAAGAGCACGCGGTCCCGGGCTCTCGAACGGGCAGGGGTGGCATGGGCTTCCACGAACGTCGCAGTCACGTCGACGGCTCCTCATCGATCCGTCACCGCTCCGTGTGAGCGGTCACATGGAGACCATATGGTCGTCCAACATGACTGTCAACAGGGCGGGAGGCCAGCGGAAGGAAACAATGTGACCGGTCTCATCTCACGACCGGAGGAGTGCTAGTCTCGTGGCATCGCGACCGATCAGAGCGAAGGAGCACGATGGCGGGAGCCACCATGGCGGACGTCGCCCGCGCCGCTGGCGTGTCGAAGCAGACCGTCTCCCGCGTCATCAATGCCCACCCCAGCGTCACGGAGGCGACGCGAACGCGCGTGAAGGACGCGATCGACCGCCTGGGCTACCGGCCCAACGTCGCCGCGCGCCAGCTCGCGATGCGCGACTCCATGACGGTCGGGGTGCTCACCGCCGACCTCGCGCTGTACGGGCCGGCCCAGCTCGTCCAGGGGGTCGAGGAGGCCGCGCGGGCGCGCGGCTACTTCACCTCGATCGCGGGTATCGCCAGCACGCCGTCGAGCGGGACGGACGAGATCCTCGAACGGTTCTTCGCTCAGCGGTTCGACGCCGTCATCCTGCTCGACGTCAACGACCAGCTTCTCGCGAGGACCAGCGGGCTCTCCGGGACACGGCACGTGATCTCCGCGCCGCTCGGGTCGACCCACGACGACTTCTGGCAGCACGACCGGACCGCCGTCCGCGAGGCGACCGAGTACCTCATCTCGCTCGGACACACGAGAATCGCCCACATCGGCGGCCCGTCGATGTGGCCGTCGGCTCGCGAGCGGGAGCGCGGCTGGCGCGACGCGCTGGATGCCGCCGGCCTGCCGGCGATCCCGGTGGTCCGCTCGACGTGGTCGGCCGAGGGCGGCAGCAGCGCCGGCGAGGAGCTGGCGGCGAACGGCGCGGTCACCGCGGTGGTCGCGGCCAGCGACGACATCGCGCTCGGCGCGATCTCCGCCCTCACCCGTCGTGGCAGGAGGGTGCCGGACGACGTCAGCGTCATCGGCTTCGACGGCACGCCCAGCTCCGCGTTCTTCATCCCGTCGCTCACGACGGTGAGCTGTGACTTCCGCGCCCTCGGCGCGCGCTACGTCGACGCGCTCTCCGTCGAGCTGGGCGAGGAGGTCGGCCCGCACGAGGAGTCGTGGACCGAGCTCGTGGTGCGGGGCTCGACCGCCCGGCGGCTCGAGCGGGTCTAGGCGGGCGACCCTCGGGCGCCGCGGGTCGCGCGGGGCTCCCGAGCCGCCGAGCCCTCGAGCCTCAGAAGGCCGAGGGGCAGCTCATGCCCGGGGGCGGAACGGCGCCGTCGATCAGGTAGTCCTCGACGAACCCGTCGACGCACCACGAGACACCGCCGTAGACGGCGTGGCCGTCACCCTCGTAGGTGAGCAGCGTCGCCGACTCGAGCTGACGCGAGAGCGAGACCGCCCACGCGTACGGCGTGGCGGGGTCGAACAGCGTGCCGACGACGAGGATCGGCGCGGCGCCGGTCCCGCTGACCGGCACGCGCTCGTCGCGGGCCTTCGCCGGCCAGGTCGCGCACTGGATCTCCGCGATGCTGCCAGCGCCGAACACGGGCGAGCCCGCCGCCAGCTCGCGCGCGTGCGTCACGGCCTCGTCGAAGGTCCCGACCGGGTAGTCGACGCAGTCGATCGCGGAGAACCAGAACGGGTAGTTGAGGGCGCCGCCGTACCACTCGCCCTGGAGCTCGTCGAGCGCCGAGCCGTCGGGGTCGGAGTCCGCCACCGCGTCGGCCAGGTCCTCGACGACGACGTCCCAGTCCCACGGCGCGTACAGCGCCGACGCCAGGGCGGCGACGAGCTCCTGGCCCGTCAGCTCGCCGTCCTCGGCGTCCGACGGCACCGGGGAGACGTCCAGCTCGTCGATCCAGTCGAGCACCTGCGTCTCGGCCGCGCGAGGGTCGGCGTCGAGCGGGCAGTCCGCGTCCTCCCGGCACGTCGTGACGAACCGGGCGAACGCGCGCTGGAAGGTCCAGGTCTGCTGCGCCTGCAGGTCGGTGTAGCCGACCGACGGGTCGATCGCGCCGTCGAGCACCATCCGCCCGACCCGCTCGGGGTAGGTGTCGGCGTACACCGCGCCGATGAGGGTGCCGTAGGAGTAGCCGAGGTAGTTGAGCTGCTCGCCCGTGAGGGCGCGCAGCGCCTCGAGGTCCGCGACGGTGTCCGCGGTGCTCACGTGGTCGAGCAGCGCACCCGACCGCTCGCGGCACAGCTCGCCGAGCGCCGTGAACCCGGACTCGACCCGGGCGAGGCCCTTGGGGGTGTCGAGGTCGAGATCGACCCACGACGGGTCGTCCTCGCCGTCGAGCAGGCAGACGACGTGCGTCGAGGCACCGACGCCGCGCGGGTCGAAGCCGACGACGTCGTACCGCTCCAGCAGGTCGTCGCCGAAGAAGGACCCGACCATGGTGACGAGGTCGATGCCGGACTCCCCCGGCCCGCCGGGGTTGATCCACAGCGTCCCGAGCCGCTCCTCCTCCGGGCCGCCGGCCGGCAGCCGCCTGAGCGCGATCCGCACCTGGTCGCCGCCGGGCTCGGCGTGGTCGAGCGGGAGCAGCACCTCGGCGCAGTCGAACCGGGCGTGGTGGTCGCAGGGGCGCCAGTCGATCGCGGTGGAGCTCGGCCCGGGGTCGAGCACGACGGGCGCCTCGGCGGCATAGGTCGGGTCGCCCGGGTCGGTGGTGTCGTCGGCGTCCGACGGGTCGGTGCTCGACCCGTTACCGCCGGCGAACGGGTCGATCAGTCCCGGAACGCAGGCCGTGAGTCCGAGGCAGACCCCGAGCGCGACGATGGCGGCGAGGACGCGCGACGACGAGGTCCTCACCGGGTCACCCGTCGGCGGGCGTGAGGGTTGGCACGGGCGCGACCGGCTGGAGCATCGGCGCCTGCGACCGGCAGCCGGCCATCGCTCCGGCGAGGGCCAGGAGCACCCCGGCCGTGGCGAGCGCGCGCGCCGCCCCGGCCCGTCTCCCGGTCCGCCCACGTCCGTCCACCATCGGCGCTCCCTGCCCGTTCCCGTGTCGCTTCCCTGACCGCGCGGCCACCGCCCGAGGGCCGCCAGCGTCGTCGTCGACCATCATGGCAGCCGTCCTCAGCCCTGCGGTCGCAACGAGACGGTCATCGCCTCGACCGCGAGCAGCGGCGCGACGTTCCCGGCCAGCCGGGTCCGGGCGGTCTGGATCGCGTCCATCCGGCGGAGCGTCTGCTCCGGCCCCGAGGACGCGGCGGCGACGCTGCGGACGTCGGCGGCCTGCTCGGTGTTGACCAGCGGGACGTCGGCGCCGACCTGGACGGCGAGCACGTCGCGGTAGAAGGAGAGCAGGTCGGTCATCGCCCGGTCGAGTCCGTCGACGACGGCGCGGCGCGAGCGGCGCTTCTGGTCGTCCTCGAGCTGACGGATCTGGGCGCGGACCGAGGGCGGGAGCGTCCCCTCGCCGTCGGCGCCGAGCGCGCGCAGCAGCTCGGCCTTCTCGGCCGCGTCACGCTCGGTGGCGGCCGCGGTCGCCTGCGCCGTGGCGACCTCGACCAGCTCACCCGCCGCGATGACGGCGTCCCCGACGCCGCGCACGCTCGTCGCGATCTCGAGGGCGCGGGCGCGCCGCTCGCGGACGGACTCGTCGAGCGCGAGGCGCGTGGCGAGACCGATGTGGCTCTGCGCGGCGAGCGCGGCGGTGAGCGCCCGGTCCTGGGAGACGGCGTGGCGCCGGACGAGCAGGTCGGCGACGGCCTGCGCCGGTGGCACGCGGAGCGCGACGTGCCGGCAGCGGGAGCGGATCGTCGTGATGACGTCCTGCTCGCTCGGCGCGCACAGCACCCACACGGTCCGCGGCGGCGGCTCCTCGATGGCCTTGAGCAGGGCGTTCGCACTGCGCTCGACGATCCGGTCCGCGTCCTCCACGACGATCACGCGCCAGCCCGACTCCGCCGGGGCGCGCTGCGCGAGCGTGACCAGCTCGCGGACCTCCGCGACCGTGATGACGGTCTTGTCCGTCGCCACGACCGTCGCGTCGGGATGGGTGCCGCGCAGGACGCGGGCGGCAGCGGCGTCGGCCACGTCGGGGCCCTGGCGGTCCCGGACGGAGTCGGCGATGAGCTCGGCGGCGAACGCGCGCGCCGCGACGGAGCGACCCGAGCCGGGCGGGCCGGTGACGAGCCACGCGTGGGTCATCGCGGCGGGGTCGGCGACCGCGCGGCGCAGGACCGCGACGGCCGCGTCCTGACCGACGACGTCGGACCAGATCGCGGCGTCCGGCTCGTCGAGGTCGTCGACGACGCCGCCCGGGGCGCTCACGGGGCCACCGCCGACGCGTCGAGCCGCCGGCCGGGACGCGGCGCAGCGCCCGTCTCGCCGCCGGTACCGCCGCCGGCACCGTCGACCGGGTCGCCAGCGGCGCCCGACGCGCGTGCGCGAGCCCGGTCGAGCAGCGGCGCGACGGCGGCGCGGACCTGCTCCGCGATCTCCTCGATGCCGGCCGAGGCGTCGAGGACGCGCCAGCGCTCCGGCTCGGCCGCAGCGAGCGCGAGGTAGGCCTCGCGCGTGCGGCGGTGGAACTGCTCGCCGCTGCGCTCGAGCCGGTCCGGCGCGAGGCCGGTCGCCGAGAGCCGCTGGGGCAGGAGGGCTGGGTCCAGGTCGAGCAGGATCGTGACGTCCGGCAGCAGCCCGTCGACGGCCCAGAGCTGCATGTCGCGCAGCCGCGCGAGGTCGAGCTCCCGGCCCCCCGCCTGGTAGGCGAGCGAGGAGTCGAGGTACCGGTCCGTGATGACGACGGCGCCGCGCTCCAGCGCCGGTCGGACGAGGCTCGTCACGTGGTGCGCCCGGTCGGTCAGGTAGAGCAGCACCTCGGTCCGGGGGTCCACGTCCTCCCCGTGCAGCACGAGCTCGCGCATCGTCCGGCCGAGCTGGGTGCCGCCGGGCTCGCGCGTCCGCACGACCTCCCGGCCGAACGCCTGCTCCAGCCACTCGCCCAGCAGGCGCGACTGCGTCGACTTGCCCGACCCGTCACCGCCCTCGAACGACACGAACACGCCCCGCGCGGGCAGGCCGGTGGTCGCGTCGTCGTCCGGCGTCGTGCTCATGGCTTCACCCTACGGTCGCCCACCGACAACGACGCGCTGCGTCCACAGCCGCCTCGGCCCGGCCGGCGACCGCGCCCGTCCGTCCCGCGACGGGCGCAACTACTCACCGGGGTAGACGACCCCGAGCTGCGCGCGGACCTCGTCCATGATCTCCATGACCTCGACGGTCGCCTGCCACGACATGAGCCGCGAGCTCAGCTCGCCGGCGGCGAGGCAGCGCGCCACCTCGGCCGCCTCGTACTGGAAGCCGCCGGGGACCCGGCCGTGCACCGAGGCCGTGGTCCCGTCGTGCCGGACCAGCTCGACGTCGGACGGGGCGTAGAAGGTCCGCTCGACGTCGATGCGGCCGAGCGTCCCGGCGACGCTCGCGTCGTTCGCCAGCGCCGTCTCCAGGTTGGCGTGCGCGACGGCGACGGCCCGGTCGCCGTAGCGCAGCACGACCGTCTCGGCCGCGTCGACGCCGAGTTCCGTGAGGGTGCCGAACGCGTGGATGGAGTCGGGGACGCCGAGCAGCGCGTGCGCGAAGGAGAGCGGGTAGACGGTCAGGTCGAGCAGGGCGCCGCCGGCGAGCTCGGGGAGCCAGAGGCGGTCGTTGCCGCCGACGAGCATCTGCCCGTGCAGCGCGTCGACCGAGAGCACCTCGCCGATGACGCCGGCGTGCACCGCGTCGACCACCGCGCGGTAGTGGGGCAGGAACCGCGCCCACATCGCCTCCATGACGAACAGGTCGCGGCTCGCCGCGAGGTCGAGGACCTCGCGCGCCTCGGCCGCGTTCCGCGTGAACGCCTTCTCGACCAGGATCGGCTTGCCGGCCTCGAGGGCGAGGAGCGCGAGGTCGCGGTGCTCGCTGTGCGGGGAGGCGATGTAGACGGCGTCGAGGTCGGGGTCGGCGACCAGCTCGGCGTAGCTGCCGTAGGCACGCGGGACGTCGAACTCGGCGGCGAACGCCTGGGCGCGGCCGAGGTCGCGGGAGCCGACGGCGTCCACCGTCGAGGCCGTGTGCCCCGGGACGTCGGTGGCGAACTTCCGCGCGATGCCGCCCGGGGCGATGATGCCCCAGCGGATGGCGGGGGCGTCGGCGGGGTCCGGGTAGGAGCTCGGCTGGGTGAGGGCGGGCGCGGCGTCGGTGCTCATGCTCCGAGCCTAGGTCCAGCGCCGGGACGAAGAGCGGCGCACCCCAGGCGGTGACGCCGTGGCCACGGCCGCCGTCGTGGCCACGCTCACGCCGGATGCTCGGAGCTACCCGGTCCCACGGTGGCCACGGTGGCCGCCGAGACCACGCCTGGTCCGACTACGGGAGCGACCGACGCCGCGGTAGCCACGGCCCACGTCGTGGCCACGCTCACGCCGGATGCTCGGAGCCGTCCGGCCCAGCGGTGGCCACGACCATCGCCGTGGCCACGCTCACGCCGGATGCTCGGAGCCGTCCGGCCCAGCGGTGGCCACGGCGAGCACCAGCGGCGGCGCCGACGCGCCCCCGGGACCGCCGCTACTTCTTCTTCGCGGTGGCGCGCGAGCGCGTCGTCGTCGAGCGGGTGGCCCGCTTGACCGGCCCCTTGGCGCGCTTGTCGGCGAGCAGCTCGTACGCCCGCTCGGGCGTCAGGTCCTCGACCGTGTCGCCGCGCGGCACCGTGACGTTCGTCGTGCCGTCGGTGATGTACGGGCCGAACCGGCCGTCCTTGACGACGACGGGCTTCTCGCTCACCGGATCCGTGCCGAGCTCGCGCAGCGCGCTGGCCGCGGCGGCGCGCTGACCGCGCCGCTGCTTGGGCTGGGCGTAGATCGCGAGCGCCTCCTCGAGGGTGACGTAGAAGAGCTGCTCCTCGCTCTCGAGCGAGCGCGAGTCCGTCCCCTTCTTGAGGTAGGGGCCGTACCGGCCGTTCTGCGCCGTGATCTCGTCGCCGGACTCGGGGTCGACGCCCACGACGCGGGGCAGCGTGAGGAGCTGCAGCGCCTGCTCCAGCGTCACGGTGTCGAGCGCCATCGACGCGAACAGCGAGCCCGTGCGCGGCTTCGGCTTCGCCGGGGCCTTCTTGCGCCCCTTCGCCGGAGCCGCACCGCCCTCCGCGACGGCCGGCGCGTCGTCCGGGATCACCTCGGTCACGTACGGGCCGTACCGCCCGTTCTTCGCGACGATCGCGTACCCGGTCGCGGGATCGACGCCCAGCTCCCGGTCGGAGTCGTTGCGCGTGAGCAGCAGCTCGCGCGCCTTCTCGGCCGTGAGCTCGTCGGGAGCGACGTCCTCGGGGACGGAGGCGCGCAGCGGCTCGCCCGCCTCGCCCGTCCCCTCGAGGTAGGGCCCGTACCGACCAACGCGCAGCGTGATGCCGTCGCCGACGGGGATCGAGTTGATCCCCCGGGCGTCGATCTCGCCGAGGTCGTCGACGAGCGGCTTGAGCCCCGGCGTCCCCGACGCCCACGGGCCGAAGTAGAACTCGCGCAGCCACGCGACGCGGTCCTGCTCCCCCCGCTCGATGCGGTCGAGGTCGGACTCCATCGCGGCCGTGAAGTCGTAGTTGACCAGCGGCCCGAAGTGGTCCTCGAGGAGCCGGACGACCGAGAACGCGAGCCAGCTCGGCACGAGCGCCTGCCCGCGGCGCAGCACGTAGCCGCGGTCGACGATGACGGAGATCGTCGCGGCGTACGTCGAGGGCCGGCCGATCCCGCGGTCCTCCAGCGCCGCGGTGAGCGAGGCCTCGGTGTAGCGCGGCGGCGGGGACGTCTCGTGGCCGTCGGCCTCGAGGCCGTCGACGCCGAGCGCGTCGCCCAGCTCCAGCTCCGGCAGGCGCGACTCCCGCGCCGCCCCGGTGCCCGAGCCGGCCCCCTCGGCCTGCGCCGATGCCGGGTCGCGGTCGTAGCGGCTGGCGTCGCGGCCCTCCTCGTACGCGGCGAGGAACCCGCGGAAGGTGATGACGGTGCCGGACGCGCTCAGCTCGGCCGGCGTGCCGACCGCGAAGGTCCCCGAGATCTCGGACGCGACCGGTGCCGTCGTCGACGCCGCGACCTTGACGGACGCCGTCGAGCCGCGGGCGTCGCCCATCTGCGAGGCGACCGTGCGCTTCCAGATGAGCTCGTAGAGCTTGAACTCGTCGCCGCGCAGCTCACCGGCCACCTGCGCCGGCGTGCGGAAGTGGTCGCCGGCGGGGCGGATCGCCTCGTGCGCCTCCTGCGCGTTCTTCGACTTGTTCGCGTAGAACCGCGGCGCCTCCGGCACGTACTCGGCGCCGTAGAGGTCGGCGGCCTGGCGGCGCGCCGCCGTGATCGCCTCGTTGGACAGCGTCACCGAGTCGGTGCGCATGTACGTGATGTAGCCGCGCTCGTAGAGCGACTGCGCCGTGCGCATGGCCGCGCGCGAGTTGAGCCGCAGCTTGCGGCTCGCCTCCTGCTGGAGCGTCGAGGTGGTGAACGGCGGCGCCGGGCGGCGCGTGTACGGCTTGGTCTCGACGGAGGACACCGCGAACGACGCCGGCTCCAGCGCCGTGACGAGCTCGCCGGCCGCGACGGCGTCGAGGTGGACCGTGTCCGGGGAGCGCAGCGCGCCCGTGTCGTCGAAGTCGCGGCCCGTCGCGACGCGGCGACCCGCGAGCGAGGTGAGCCGCGCCGTGAAGGCGTTGCCGGCCGTCGAGCGGCCCGTGTCCCGCGGGGCGACCAGGTCGGCCGAGACGTCCCAGTAGGTCGCGCTGCGGAACGCCATCCGCTCGCGCTCGCGCTCGACGACGAGCCGCGTCGCCACCGACTGCACGCGACCGGCGGACAGGCCGGGGCCGATCTTGCGCCACAGCACGGGCGAGACCTCGTAGCCGTAGAGCCGGTCGAGGATACGGCGCGTCTCCTGGGCGTCGACGAGGCCGGTGTCGAGGTCCCGGGTGGCCGTGAGCGCGCGCTCGATCGCCTCCTTGGTGATCTCGTGGAACACCATCCGCTTGACCGGAACCTTGGGCTTGAGCACCTCGAGCAGGTGCCACGCGATGGCCTCGCCCTCGCGGTCCTCATCGGTGGCGAGGTAGAGCTCGTCCGCGTCCTTGAGCTTCTTCTTGAGCTCGGCGACCTTCTTGCGCTTGTCGGCGTCGACGACGTAGTAGGGGTCGAACCCGTTCTCGACGTCGATCGCGAACTTCCGGTACGGACCCTTCTTCATGTCCGCCGGAAGCTCGGAGGGCTGGGGCAGGTCGCGGATGTGCCCGACGCTCGCCTCGATCTCGTAGCCGGAACCGAGGAACCGCGAGATCGTGCGGGCCTTCGTCGGCGACTCGACGATGACGAGCTTGGTGGGCGTGCTGGCCAAGGACATACCTTCCATCGACCGGCGGATCGGCCGGTGACTGGTGCGTGCTACGTGTTCGAGGCGTCCCGCGCGAGTGGCGGGACTCGGACGCTCGCGCGGCGGTCGCCGCGGCGGAGGTCCTGCGCGGACGATACCCCGGTTCCCTGGACCCGGCGCAACCGCCAGCCGAAACCTGTGGACGGACCGGCGACGTCAGCGTCGGGCGAGGAGCTGCCACCAGACGAAGAACGCGGCGGCCCCGCCGGTCCCCGCGCACGCGCCGACGTAGGCGGCCCGTCGGGTGACCGGTTCCAGCAGCGCGCTGCCGCTCGACAGGTCTCCGCCCGCCCGGGCGAACGCCACCGACAAGGCGACGAACCCGACGGTCAGGCCCGCCACCGCCGCGACGCCGAGCAGCCAGGACACGAGGATCCGCAGCGGGTTCACGACCACGTCCGGGACCGCGCGCCCCCGGTTCGGGATGAGCACGAGCAGCGACCACGCAGCCACGACCGCGAACGCCGCCACCGCGTCGGACGGGCGGTGCCAGGCGAGCGCCAGCGTCGCGATGCCCGTCGCGCCCGCGTAGAGGACACCGAGCAGCGCGACGAGCGGCCGCCACGACCGTCCGACGACGATGAGCAGGATCGCCACGACCGAGGCCGCGACGGTCGTGTGCCCGCTCGGGAGGGAGTTGCCGTAGGTGGCCTGCGGAAGGTCGTCGATCGGACGCTCGATGACCCCCTTGAGGAGCTGCGTCGTGAGGTTCGCGCCGACCACGACGACGACGGCGCGCACCGCGTCCCCGAACGCCTTCCGGGCCAGCGCCAGGACGACCGCGACGATCGTGGCGCCGACGAGGAACAGCGGCGACACGACGCCCAGCACCACCTTCGCGTACGGCTCGACCTGCTCGCGCCCCAGGGTCGAGCCGAGGAACGCCGCCTGGTCGACCATCCGCCAGGCCGGGGTCAGCACGAACAGTCGGACCGAGGCGACGACCACGGCGATCGACAGGATCAGCCCGGCGACGCACCAGAGCCAGCGCGTCTCGGTCCTTGGCACGTACCGACCGGTCGCGAACGGCGACCCGACCGGCTGCCCCGGCGATCCCGGCCCGCCGGGCTGTCCCGGCCGCCCGGACCAGCTCACCGGCCCGGTCGCGCGCTCCGGCCCGGTCGGCTGCCCGCCCGACGGCACGGCGGGTCGGGGGGCGTAGCCGCCGGGCTGGTAGGCCGGAGGTGTGGCCGGGGAGGTCGGGTCGCTCACGGAACTACCGTAGGTGCGCCGACCGACACGTTCCCGGTTCCTCGCGAGTTCTCCACAGGCCCCGACCGCCGCGTCGTCACTCGACCGGTTCGACGTCACCCTGCCAGCGGGGCAGCCGCAGCCGGCCACCGTCCGTCCACTGGTCGGCCAGCACCTCGCCGCCCAGCTCCGGACGGACCCAGGTCGCCGTGCGCGCATCGGCCCGCGGCACGGCGTCGAGCCCGCCGGCGAACGGCGGCTCCGCGACCTCGAGCCGGCGCAGCCGCGCGAGCAGGCGCTCCAGCGCGGCGGTGGAGAAGCCCGTCCCGACCTTGCCCGCGTACCGCAGGCGACCCTCGTCGTCCCGCGTCCCGACGAGCAGCGCGCCGATCCCGCCCGCGCGGCGACCCTGACCGGCCGTGAAGCCACCGATGACGACGCGCACCTCGAGCAGGTGCTTCACCTTGACCCAGCTCCCGCTGCGCCGCCCGGGCTGGTAGCGGGAGTCGCGGCGCTTCGCGAGCACCCCCTCCCCGTCGAGCTCCCGGCTCTCCCGCATCGCTGCCGCCAGGGTGTCCGCGAGCGGCTCGGTCTGCACCCAGGCCCCGGGCCCCGTCGCCGCGAGACGGCCGGGATCGGCCGGCGGCAGGTCCAGCGCGGAGAGCACCTCGAGGCGGGCGTCCAGGGGGTGGCCGACGAGATCGACGCCGTCGAGCTCGAGCACGTCGAACAGCATGAGCCGCAGGCGGTCGCCGTTGAACGTCCGGTTCTGCAGCGTCTGGAAGCTGGGCCGACCGGCCTCGTCGAGCGCGACGACCTCCGCGTCGAGGATCCCCACGTGCCCGGCGAGCGCCGGCGGCACCGCGGCGACCGGCCCGAACTCGGCCGTGACGTCGCGGCCCGATCGGGTGACGAGGGCGACGGCGGTCGCCTCCTCGTCAGCTCCGCCCGACGGGCCGACGTCCGCCGCCCCGGCCGCCGGGCCGACGACGACGAGCACCCGGTACCCGTCCCACTTCGGCTCGAACCGCCACCGCGTCCCGGCGTCGGGGGCGGCGAGCTCGGCCTCGCGGGCCGGGTCGAGCGTCGAGGCGAGCATCGGGGCCGGGAGCGCGGGCATGCGCGCGAGGGTGGGCGGTGGCGGCGTCGAGGGCACCACGGGCTGGCTCGGTCGCGGCCGGGCCGGCCCCGGCGAGGAGGCGCCCGGCGAGGCGGCACCCGATGACTCCCCCGCCGGCAGCAGCGGCGCGAGCAGGTCACCGTCCCGCGCCACCCGCTCCAGCACCTCGGCCATCGTGAGCTGCGGCAGCCCCTCGCCCTCGGCCGCGGCCTCGATCTCGGCCCAGGTCCGTGGCGCCGCCACCCACGGCCGCGCCCGCCCGCGCACCGAGTAGGGCGAGACCGTCGTCTTCGCCGGGTTGTTCTGCGAGTGGTCGACGAAGACCTTGCCGTCGCGGATCGCCCGCTCCATCGAGGTGACGACGAGGTCGGGCAGCTCGGCGGCCAGCGCCCTGGCCAGCTCCGCCGAGACCTCGCGGGCCTGCGCCGAGGAGATGGCGTGGGCGCCGCCGAGGCCGGCGTACAGGTGGAGCCCCTTCGACCCCGACGTCACGGGGAAGACCGCGAGGCCGGCGCCCTCGAGGATGTCGCGGGCCGCGAGCGCCACCCGCGCGACGTCCCGCATCGTCGTGCCGGGGCCGGGATCGAGGTCGACGACGAGCCGGTCCGGGTCGGCCGTCGCCTCCTCCAGGACGTACGGCGAGCCGCCCGGCCGCTGGTCGCGCGCCGCCTCCGGCAGGCGCCACTGGGGGACGTGCAGCTCGATCGCGGCGAGCTGTGCCGCCCACGCGAGCGCCGCCTCCTCCTCCACGAGCGGGTAGGTCGCCACCCGGTGCTGGTGCTCGACCGCCGCGCGCGGCACCCAGTCCGGCGTCCCGGAGTCGAGGTTCTTGGTGAAGAAGGACTGCTGCTCGGTCCCGTTCGGCCACCGCTTGCGCGTGACGGGCCGACCCGCGAGGTGCGGCAGCATGACCGGGGCGATCCGGCGGTAGTAGTCGACGAGCTCGCCCTTGGTCGTCGGCCCGTGCTCGTCGTCGCCCGGGAAGAGGACCTTGTGCGGGTTGGTGAGCCGCACGCGGCGACCGCCCACGTCGAGCGTCTGCGCGTCACCACCGGACCTCGCCGCGGCCGAGCTGGCGGCCATGGCTCAGGACGCCTTCGGCTTCTTGGCCGGGGTCTTCCTCGTCGAGCTCTTCGCGGTCGAGGCGGCCGGCTTCTTCGACGCGGCCCTGCCCGTCGTCGAGCCGGACGACCCGGACCCGCCCGCCTTCTTGCGCTCCTCGACGCTGCGGCGCAGGGCGGCGACGAGGTCGACGACGTCGCCCATCTCCTCCTCCTGCTTCTCCTCGGTCGCGAACGCCTCGCCGCCCTTGAGCTTGGCGTCGATCAGCTCGCGGAGCTCGTCGGTGTAGGTGTCCGGGTACTCGGCGGGGTCGAAGTCGCCGGCCATCGACTCGACGAGGGCGGTCGCCATGGCGAGCTCCTTGGCCGTGACGTCCGGGGCGTCGGCCAGCGCGGCGGTCGCGTCGGTCTCCAGCGCGCGCACCTCGTCCGCCCAGTGGATCGCCTGGACGACGAGGACGCCCTCGCGCACCCGCATGATGCCGAGCCGGGCCTTGCCGCGCAGCGCGAACGACACGACGGCGACGCGGCCCGTCTCCCCCAGCACCCGCTCCAGCAGGGCGTAGGCCTTCGGGGACCGGCCGGCGGGCTCGGCGTAGTAGCTCGTCTCGAACAGGATCGGGTCGACCTGCTCACCCGGGACGAACGAGAGCACCTGGATCTCGCGCTTGGCTGCCGTCGGGAGGGTCGCCAGGTCGTCCTCGGTCACGATGACGCGCTCGCCCTCGTCGTCGTAGGCCTTCGCGATGTCCTCGTAGGAGACGACCTTCCCGCAGACCTCGCAGCGCCGCTCGTACCGGACGCGGCCGCCGTCCTCGACGTGCACCTGGTGGAAGGAGACGTCGTGGGAGGAGGTGGCCGAGTACAGCTTGACCGGCACGCTGACCAGGCCGAACGCGATGTCGCCGCTCCACAGGGGTCTCATCGGGCCATCTTGCCCCGCCCGGGCGTCCCTGGCGAGGGTCGGGGGCGCGGCTCGGGCAGGATGACGACCATGACGGACGTCGAGATCCCCCTGCCCGGCGGCGACGTCACCGACGGGGTCGTCCGCGTCGGCGACACGGTGCGCCGGCCGATCGGCGACCACTCCGCCCTCGTGCACCGCGTCCTGCGCCACCTGGAGGACGCGGGGTTCGCCGGTGCGCCGCGACTCCTCGGGGTCGACGACCGCCAGCGCGAGATCCTGACCTTCGTCGACGGCGAGGTGGCCGGCCGGCCGTGGCCGGCCTGGGTAGCTGACGACGCGCGAGCCGAGTCCGTCGCACGGCTGCTGCGCCGGCTCGACGACGCGATGGTCCCGTTCGGCCTGCCGTCCGACGTGCCGGTGGATGCCCCCGAGCGACCGGGGGTGCCGTCACGGCCGGGGCCACCACCCACGTTCCTCGGCCACCGGGACGTGACGCCGGAGAACACGGTGTTCCGCGAGGGGACGGCCGTCGCGCTCATCGACTTCGACCTGGTTCGGCCCTCGACCCGCGTCGACGAGGTGACGAACCTTTTGCTCTGGTGGGGCGCGTGGATGCCGCCCGAGGACCGCGCGGAGGTCGTGCGCGACGTCGACGCCGCCGCGCGCGGCCGCCGGCTGCTCGACGCCTACGACCTGGAGGAGGACCTGCGCCGGTGGGTGGTGCCGGTCTCCGTCTCGACGGCCCAGCGGTCCTGGCACTCGATGCGCGAGCGGGCCGAGACCCTCGGCGGCGGGTGGGCCCGCATGTGGCAGGCGGGCGTCGGCGACCAGATCCGGCGTCGAGAGCGGTGGCTGCGCGAGAACGAGGCGGTGCTCACGGCCGCCGTGATGGGCTGAGACGGCGACCGCTGCGCGCGGATCCGTGCACGACCCACTCGCGCGCGCCGCGCGTCACCGCTGGTCAGCGCGGCGGGGTGAGCGACGAGGGGGCGTGGCGGGGGCGACGATCCGCAGAGAGCGGACGGCTCCGGCCGCCGGAGGCTCAGGCGGGCTGCGTCGGGTAGCGGCGCACCCGGCGGACCGCGATCGCGTACGCGATGTCGCGGTACTGCGCGCCGCGGTGGAGGTAGCCGCGCAGGTTGGTCCCGCTCGGCCGGTGCCGCAGGTCGCACGGGACCTCGACGACGGCGAAGCCCTGCTCCAGCAGGTCGATCGTCATGCCGGTCTCGACGCCCCAGCCGCGGGCGAGCGGCAGCGCCGCCTCGAACGCCTCGCGCGTGAGGCACCGCTGCCCGGACAGGGGCGCGCGCGGCGTCCAGCCCGAGACCTTGTGGATCGCCCGACGGGCCAGCCCCAGCACGATCCCGTGGCCACCAGCGCCCTCCTGGGCCGGCAGGACCGCGATCGAGAGGTCGGCCTTGCCGGCGAGGACCGGCGGGACGAGCGGCGCAGCGTTGACGGCGGTGTCGCCGAGGTCGGCGTCGAGGAAGAGGAGCAGCCGGGCGGGCTCGCCGTCGGCGTCGCGCATCGCGGCCACCGCCGCCCCGGTCTCCATCGCCGCGGCCTTGCCGCGGTTCTGGGAGTGACGCACGACGACGGCGCCCGCGGCGCGGGCCACGTGCTGGGTGTCGTCAGCCGACCCGTCGTCCACCACGATGACGAGGTCGACGTTGGGGATCGCCCGCGCGGCGCGGACGGTGGCGGCGATGCGCTCGGCCTCGTCCTTGGCGGGCAGGACGGCCGCGACACGGCGCGACCGGACGGCAGCCGAGGACGCCTCCTCGTCTGCCCCCCGCTGGCTCGCGGGCCTCGCACGCACCACGCGCAAGGGGTCCCGAGCCGCGCCCTCAGCGTTCACAGGCCTTACCTTACGTCTATCCGGACTTGTGCGGCTTTTGACCCGCGGTGTGAGATGCCCGAACCGTCTCGACCGACGCGACGACCCGCCGCGCGTCAGCGCAGGCGAACCTGGCGCGAGACGAGGCCGTTGCGCGCGCCCCGCTCGGCCGCGGTGAGCTGGTCGGTCGTCGCGAGGGCGTCGGCCAGGCGCTCGGCGAACGCGGCGACGGGGGCGGTGAGCTCGTCGGCCTCCGTGCCGCGGGCCAGCTCCCAGACCGGGACGAGCACGCCGCAGGTGCGGAAGGCGCCGATGAGGCGCGTGCCATCCTCGAGCGCCGAGGCGCGCCTGGCGTGCAGGCGGGCCAGCGCGTCGAGGGTCGCCTCGTCCTGCGCCGGGACGATCCAGCGGAGGAACTCCTTGCCGTTCATCCGGCACCAGTAGGCGGTGCCGAGGCCGGCCTCGGGCGCGGTCGCGAGCGCCGGGAGGGGGACCTCGACCGTCGGGACCATGAGCTCGTTGGCGTTGTCGAGGGCCGCGGCGATCTCGGGGTCGCCGTCCGCCTCGTCGCCGACCCAGTAGCCGAAGGAGTCCTGGACCTGCGCCGCGAAGTCGCCGGGCTCCAGGACGTCCTGCAGGCGCGGGCCGGGGCCGGGCAGCTCGGAGAGCTGGAGCACGTCGCCCGGCTCGAGGTCGAGGGCGTGCAGGAGCGTGTTCGCGACGTCGCGGCTCACGTCGCCGCTCGTGCCGACCGTCTGGAGGCCGATGAGCAGCTCGCCGTCCTGGCGCCGCAGGGCCGGGACGAGGTCGGGCAGGAGGCTGACGACCGTGACGTCACGGGCTCCGTGCTCAGCGGTCGTCCTCACGCGGGCGGTCCCGGCCGGGATGATCTCGCGCAGCGCGACCCAGTCCGACTCGCCGGGGAGCCCCTCGAAGGGGCGCGCGACGAACTCGACGGCCTCGCGCCGGGGAGCCGCGGCGGCCGCCTCGGGGGACGGGGAGCCGGCGTGGTCGGAGCGCGGGGCGCGGCCGGCCGGACGGGTCGTCCGCGCGGACGCGGACGCGGGGCGCGAGGAGGGACGGCGGTTCTTCTTGGCCATGGTGCCCAAGACTAGTTGTGCGGCCGCACGACCGAACGCGCCGCCGGAACGACAGGTTGTCCACACCCCCTCGCGCGGGCGCCGCCCCTGCTGGCAGGATCGGGCCATGCACGAGCGCGCCGGCCAGCTGGCTCTTCCCGAGGACCTCATCGACGTCGACCGTCTCGTCGGTCTGTACTACGACGGCGTGCCGGACATCGACGATCCGGGGCAGCAGGTCGTCTTCGGCACGTCCGGCCACCGCGGCACGAGCCTGACCACGTCGTTCACCGAGACCCACGTCGCGGCGATCACGCAGGCGATCGTCGAGTACCGCCGCGCCCAGGGGATCGACGGCCCGCTCTACGTCGGCCGGGACACGCACGCGCTGTCGCACCCGGCGGAGAAGACGGTCGTCGAGGTGCTCGTGGCGTGCGGCGTCGAGGTCCGGGTGGACGCGCGCGACTCCTGGACGCCGACGCCGGCCGTGTCGCACTCGATCCTCACGCACAACGGCGCCGGCACCTCCGAGGGGGTGCGGACGTCCGGCCCCGGGATCGCCGACGGCATCGTCATCACGCCGTCGCACAACCCGCCGACGGACGGCGGCATCAAGTACAACGCGACGGACGGCGGCCCCGCCGGCGGGGACGTCACCGGCTGGATCGCGCGCCGGGCCAACGAGATCGCCCGCGCCGGCCTCGCCTCCATCGAGCGGGTGCCGTACGAGCGGGCGGTGACGTCGGAGCTGGTCGTCAAGCACGACTACCGGTCCTCCTACGTCGACGACCTCGACGCCGTCATCGACATGGAGCTGATCGCCAAGGCCGGCGTGAAGATCGCGGCCGACACGCTGGGCGGCGCGGCGATCGAGTACTGGGGTGCCATCGCCGAGCGCTACGGGCTCGACCTCACGGTCATCCACCCGGACTACGACCCGACGTTCTCCTTCATGACGCTGGACTGGGACGGCAAGATCCGGATGGACTGCTCCTCCCCGTACGCGATGGCGTCGCTGCGCGGCCTCATGGACGCCCCCGAGGGCGACGACCTGCGGATCGCCTACGACCTCGCGACCGGGAACGACGGCGACGCCGACCGCCACGGCATCGTGACGCCCGACGGCGGGCTGATGAACCCCAACCACTACCTCGCGGTGTGCATCGACTACCTGTTCCGCAACCGCGAGCAGTGGCCGGCGACGGCGGCGGTCGGCAAGACGCTCGTGTCCAGCTCGCTCATCGACCGCGTGGCCGAGGGTCTCGACCGTCGGCTCATCGAGACCCCGGTCGGGTTCAAGTACTTCGCCGACGGCCTGCTGTCCGCGCAGATGGGCTTCGGCGGCGAGGAGAGCGCCGGGGCCTCGTTCCTGCGCAAGGACGGCACGGTCTGGACGACGGACAAGGACGGCTTCATCCTCGACCTGCTCGCGGCGGAGATCATCGCGCGAACGGGCGAGTCGCCGTCGGCGTACCACCGCCGGCTGGTCGCGTCGTACGGCGAGAGCTGGTACGCGCGCGTCGACGCGCCCGCCACCCGCGAGGAGAAGGCCAAGCTCAAGGACCTCTCCCCCGCCGCCGTCACCGCGACGACGCTCGCCGGGGAACCGATCATCGACCGGCTCGTCACGGCGCCCGGCAACGGCGAGCCCATCGGCGGCCTCAAGGTGACGACGCAGAACGCGTGGTTCGCCGCGCGCCCGTCCGGGACCGAGGACGTCTACAAGATCTACGCGGAGAGCTTCGTCTCGCCCGAGCACCTGCTCGAGGTCCAGGCGGCTGCCCGCGAGGTCGTGAACGACGCGATCGGCGCCTGAGCGCCCGCGGGCTCGTTCCGCGCGTGCGCCGGTTCGGGCGGTCGGACGCCTGGTTCGCGCCGCGCGCCCACCGGGTTCGACCCGCGGACGTGACGTTCGCCATCGTCACCACTCGTAACGATTCGACCGAGACCCGGCGGATGGGAGAATCAGGACGTGCTCGCCCCCTACCGTGACGTCCTCTCGCGGCCGAACGCGTGGAAGTTCTCCCTCGCCGGCGTCCTCGCGCGCTTGCCGATCTCGATGGTCGGGATCGGCGTCGTGCTGCTCGTCAGCGACCAGCGCCTCTACGGCTCCTACGCGCTCGCCGGGCAGGTCAGCGCGGTCTACGTCATCGCCCAGGCCGTCGCCGCCCCGCAGATCGCGCGGCTCGTCGACCGCTACGGCCAGGCCCGGATCATGCGTCCCGCCATCGCCCTCTCGATGACGGCGCTCGCCGCGCTCGCGGTCGCCGGCGCGCGTCTCGCGCCGCCCGTGCTGCTCATGGTGCTGGCCGCGGTCGTCGGCCTCACGATGGGCAGCATCGGCTCGCTCGTGCGGACGCGGTGGAACGCGGTCGTGCGCACGCCGAAGGAGCTGCACACGGCCTACAGCCTGGAGTCGGTGTTCGACGAGGTCGTGTTCGTCATCGGCCCGGTGCTCGCCACCATCCTCGCGACGTCCTTCCACCCGACGGTCGGGATCGCCGTGGCGATCACGGCGGCCGTCGTCGGCGGCTACCTCTTCCTCGCGCAGCGCGCCAGCGAGCCGCTGCCGACCGGGCGCGCCGTCGATCCCGAGCACCGGGGATCGCTGCTGCGCTCGCCCGCGCTGCTCGTCATCATCGTCGTGTTCGTCTGCATGGGGACGATCTTCGGCGCGACGGACGTCTCCACCGTCGCCTTTGCCGAGGAGGTCCACCGCAAGGACCTCGCCGGCGTCATCCTCGCGTGCTTCGCGTTCGGCTCCGGCATCGGCGGCCTGCTCTACGGCGCACGGCACTGGCGCAGCCCGCTGTGGGCGCGGTTCGCGATCGGGAACGTGGCGCTGGCGGCCGGCGTCTCGCTGTTCTTCTTCTCCTCCTCGCTGCTGACGCTCGCGGGGACGATGGCGGTGGTCGGCCTCGTCATCGCTCCGACCCTGGTCAACGGGAACGCGCTCGTCCAGGAGATCGTGCCCGGGCCGCGCCTCACCGAGGGGCTCACCTGGATCGGGACCGCCCTCGGCGTCGGCGTCGCGACGGGGTCGGCCATCGCCGGCCCGCTCATCGACGCCCACGGGTCGCACGCCGGCTTCCTCGTCTCGACGGGCGCCGGCGTCCTCGCGACGCTCGTGACGGTCACCTCGATGGCCGCCCTGCGTCGCCGTCGGGCGGCTCGGGCGAACGTCGCCGCCGTCCTCGATGCGGTCGAGCCGTCCGACGGGGTCGAGCCGGTTGGTCCGGTGGGGCCGAGCGGTTCAGCAGACGTGGTGGGGCCGACCGGTCCGGCCGACGCGGTCGAGCCGGCAGACGCGGTCGAGCCGGTCATCGGCGCGGCCGATCTGCCTGACGCGTCGCCCGATGCCGCGCCGGGCGACGCCCGCCCCTAGCCCCCGGCCCCGCCCGGCCCCGCCAAGCGCCGCCCGCGGCCGCCGGGACGAACCTCCGGGGGGTCGCCCGCGCGACCGACCGGCCCGTCTCGGCACCACGGCTCAGGACGAACCGGACCCGGCTCCCCACCCCGATACCCTCGGGGGCATCCGGGAATGACCGGGCGCGTGCGTCCGTTGTACCCGGTGGAACCACGCGCCCGGGCTCGGGCGCACCATCGACCCGAGGAGCACCATGGCCACCGTCAACCTGGGTGAGCAGACCTTCATGCCGGCGATCGAGAAGAACGGCACCGTGATCGTCGACTTCTGGGCGGAGTGGTGCCCCCCGTGCAAGCGGTTCGCCCCCACCTTCGAGGCCGCCTCCGAGAAGCACGGCGACATCCTGTTCGGCAAGGTCGACACGGAGGCCGAGCAGAACCTCGCCGCCCAGGCCGGGATCACCAACATCCCGACGCTCATGGCGTTCCGCGACGGCATCCTCGTCTACCGCGAGGCCGGCGCGCTGCCGCCGCCGGCGTTCGAGAAGCTCATCGCGGAGATCGAGGCGCTCGACATGGACAAGGTCCGCGCCGACATCGCCGAGCGCGAGGCCGCGGAGGCCACCGAGGCCTGAGCCTCCCCAGCGGACACGCGACGAGCGCGGGGTCCGGCACCCGATCGGGTGCCGGACCCCGCGCTCGTCCCATGCTCGGCCGATGTCGATGCGCGACGTCGGCTGCGCGACCCGATGCGCGACGGCACCTCACGCCGCACTGCCGGACGCACGACGTCACGGCTCCGACGGTCCGGCTCCCGACGCCACGCATCCCGTTCCCGAGGCCCAACGCCGGACGCGCGCCCCGCGGGTGTGAACCCGCGAGGCGCGCGCCTCGGTCATCGCGTCATCGCGCCCGCATCACCTCTGCTGGAGCGACCGACGTCGCGCGGCGAGCGCCGCCCCGACGCCGACGGCCGCGAGGGCCACGACCACGATCGGCAGCACCGACGCACCCGTCCCCGGCATCGAGCCGCCGGGCTTCGTCGACGTCCCACTCGGCGTCGGCGACCCACCGTCGGTCGGCGTGTCCGTCGGGGTGGGCGAACCGGTGTCCGTCGGGTTCGGGTCCTGCGCCGGCACGATGGTCAGCGGCAGGTTCGCCGTCGTCCCCGACTCCGTCGCCACGACCGTGAGCGTCGATCCGCCCCCGGCCAGCGCCCGAGCGGCGAGCGGCGCGGGCGCCGTCCCCTTCGGGATGGTCACGGAGATCGCGGCCTTGCCGTCGACGACGTCGAACGTGCCCAGCTCCGCGCCGCCGAGCGACACGGTGACGGACGTGTTCTCCGGAGCACCGAGCGACGTGAGGTTGAGCGAGCCGACCTCGAACTCGAGCGTCGAGCCCTCCTCGACCTCGCCGAGCTCCGGGGCGGTCACGCCCTGGCGGGCGAAGTCCGGGTCGATCGGGGCGTCGGCGCTGTTGTCCCTGAGGTACTGGATCCACGCGTCACGGTCGATGAGACCCGAGTCGCGCGTCCCGGTGCCCTCGGCCAGCGTGCGGAAGTTGTCGCCACCCTCGAGCAGGAAGCTGAACGACCCCACGCGGTACTCGGCCTCGAGGTCGAGCGCCACACCGTCGACCGTCACGGACGTGATGTGCTTGCCCTGGTCGTCAAGGTCGCCGAACAGCACGCCGTCACCGTCGGGGTCCGGGTCCCAGGTGTAGGACACGTTCTCCGACAGGCTGAGCTGCAGGTACGGCCGCGAGGGCACGTTCCCGTTGCCGTCGACCTGCCACTGCTCCTCCAGCGCGTCCACGAGCTGCTGCCCGGTGAGCGTGGTGGTCCAGAGGTTGTTGACGAACGGCAGCACCGCGTTGGCCTCGGCGTAGGTGATGACGCCGTCCTCGCCGTGGAAGAGCTCGGCGCGCAGGCCACCCGGGTTGACGATCCCGATCGTCGCCCCGCCTCGGTCGGCGTCCGACAGCGTCGCGACGAGCGAGTCCGCCACGAGGTCGCCGAGCGCCGACGCGGCGGCGCGGTTGTCCCGGCCGCTCGTCGGGAGCGGGCCGGGGCCGACGTACCGGCCGTCGACGTAGGAACCGCCCGAGAACGCCGTCGTGATGTCGGCACTCACCTTGCCGATCGGCTGGCCGCCGATCTCCGAGGCGTAGGCGATCGCCGCGTCGACGATCTGCTTGACCTCCGCCACCCGCGGGAACGCGGAGACCAGAGCGGCCTCGGACGTCGTGGTCCGCGGGATGTTGCGGGCCTCGTAGGCGACGACCTCGCCGGTGGTCGGGCTGACCACCAGGTCGACGCGGCCGAGGTACTCGCCGTAGGAGCCGGTCTGCAGGATCGGACGGGTCTTCCCCTCGACCCCGGGAACCGGGGCGTCCCACGCGTACTGCTTGTGCGTGTGACCGGTGAAGATGACGTCCACCGCGGCGTCGGTCTTGGTGACGATGTCGGCGAACGCGCCGCCGGCCGCCACCTCCTCCGCCAGCGTGGCGCCGTCCGGCGTCCCGGCGCCGGCACCCTCGTGGTACTCCGCCACGATGACGTCGACCTCGGGGTGCGTGGTCGCGAGCTCGCCGACCACCCGGTTGACCGCCTCGACCGGGTCACCGAAGGTCAGACCCTCGATGCCGCCGGGAGAGACGAGCGCCGGGGTCTCCTCGGTGATGGCGCCGATGACGGCGACCGTCAGACCGTTGACCGTGTGCAGCGAGTACTCGGGCAGCACCGTGTTGCCGTCGGCGTCATAGACGTTGGCGCCGAGGTAGGGCCACTGCGCGTTGTTCCCGCCGTCGATCACGCGATCGATCAGGTCGTCGATCCCCTGGTCGAACTCGTGGTTGCCCACCGCGGACGAGGCCAGCCCGAGAGCGTTGAGCACGTCGATCGTCGGCTGGTCCTGCGCCACCGACGAGGTGAACAGCGACGCACCGATGTTGTCGCCGGCCGAGAGGAACAGGTCCTCGCCGGCGTCGGCGCGGATCGCGGCGCGCTGCTGCTCGACCGTCCCGGCGAACTGGACCGTTGCCCCGTCGTTCACCGGCCCGATCCGACCGTGGAAGTCGTTGATGTTGAGGAACGACGCGTTGACGTACTCGGACTCGATCGCGATCGGGACCCGGATCTCGGTGCCCGAGGGGGCCGCCGTGACGACGAGCTGGCGATCGCCGCCAGCCGCCGTCGCCGGGATCTCGACGTCGACCGACGCCGACCCGTTCGCCACCGGGAAGGTGCCGAGCACGTCGAAGCCGAGCGTCACCGTCACCTCCGTGTTCTGCGGCGAGCCGAGCGAGGTCAGGTCGAGACCGCCGACCGTGAAGGCCACGCGGTCCCCCGCCGCCGCGTCCTCGAGCGCCGGCACCTGGGTGGCGCGGCGGGCGAAGCTCGGCGAGACGGGCTTGTGCGCCTTCAGGTAGTCGATCCACGCGTCGCGGTCGACCAGGCCGGAGTCCTTCGTGTCCGTGCCCTGCGTGAAGATCCGGAAGTTGTCACCGCCGGTCGCGAGGAACGAGAAGGTGCCGATCCGGTAGCTGGCCGCGGGGTCGTAGGGAGCTCCGTCGATCGTGATCGACGTGATCCGGTCGCCCTCGGCCCGGCTGTCGTCGTACGTGTAGGACACGTTCGACGAGAGCCCGAGCTGCAGGTACGGCCGCGACGGCACGTTGCCCGCCGCGTCGCGCTGCCACTGCTGCTCCAGCATCGTCTTGAACTGGTCGCCGGTGAGCGTCGTCGTCCACAGGTTGTTGACGAACGGCAGCACCGCGTTGGCCTCGGCGTAGGTGATGACGCCGTCCTCGCCCCGGAACAGCTCGGCCCGCAGGCCACCCGGGTTGACGACGCCGATCGTCGCGCCGCCGAGACGCTCGTCGGACAGGGTCGCGACGAGGGAGTCGGCCACGAGGCCGCCCAGCGTCGACTCCTTCGCCCGGTCGTCCCGACCCGTCGCCGGGAGCGGACCGGAGCCGACGTACGTGCCGTCGACGTAGGAGCCACCGGCGAACGCCGTCGTGATGTCGGCGCTCACCTCACCGATCGGCTGGTTGCCGATCTCGGCGGCGTGCGCGATCGCCGCGTCGACGATCCCCTTGACCTCCGCGACCCGCGGGAAGGCCGAGACCAGCGCGGCCTCCGCCGTCGTGGTCCGCTTGACGTTGGTAGCGGTGTAGTCGACGACCTCCCCGCTCGACGTGTCGTAGGTGAGGTCGACGCGGCCGAGGTACTCGCCGTAGGAGCCGGTCTGCAGGATCGGACGCGTCTTGCCCGCAACGCCCGGGACGGGAGCGTCCCACGCGTACTGCTTGTGCGTGTGACCGGTGAAGATGACGTCCACCGCGGCGTCGGTCCCGGTGACGATGTCGGCGAACGCACCGCCCGCGTCGACCTCCTGCTCCAGCGTCGCCCCGTCGGGGGTGCCGGCGCCGGCGCCCTCGTGGTACTCCGCCACGATGACATCGACCTCGGGGTGCGACGTCGCGAGCTCGCCCACGACCCGGTTGACCGCCTCGACCGGGTCACCGAAGGTCAGACCCTCGATCCCGGCCGGGGTCACCAGCGCCGGCGTCTCCTCGGTGATCGCGCCGATCACGGCGACCGTCAGACCGTTGACCGTGTGCAGCGAGTACTCCGGAAGGACGGTGTTGCCGTCGGCGTCGTAGACGTTGGCCCCCAGGTAGGACCACCGCGCGTTGTCACCGCCGTCGATCACCCGGTCGATCAGGTCGTCGATCCCCTGGTCGAACTCGTGGTTGCCCACCGCGGACGACGCGAGGCCGAGCGCGTTGAGCACGTCGATCGTCGGCTGGTCCTGCGCGACGGAGGAGGTGAACAGCGACGCACCGATGTTGTCACCGGCGGAGAGGAAGAGCGCCTCGCCCCCGGCGTCCTCGATGTCCTTGCGCTGCTCCTCGACGGTGCCAGCGAACTGCACGGTCGCCCCGTCGCCAACCGGCCCGATCCGACCGTGGAAGTCGTTGATGTTGAGGAACGACAGGTCGACGTTCGGGTTGTCATCGGCGGCCTCGAGGCCGACGATCACCGGGTCGTGGTCGGAGGAGCGGTAGGCGTTCGGCTCGTAGTAGATCGCGCCGTGGTAGTTGTACCGGCTGTACTCCAGCGCCAGCGGCTCGCCCGAGTTGATCTGCCAGATGTCGGCGCCCGTCGCGCGGCTCAGGGCCACGTCGTTGAGGAGCACGTGGTCGAGCGACCCGGACAGCCCCTGGAAGCTGTAGGAGGACTCGTCGAGGTCGAAGTGCTGCTCGACGTCGGCGTACCCGGCCGTGTAGAGGACCTGGAGCGGGTCCTCCTGCCCGTAGGAGTTGAAGTCGCCGAGCAGCACGACGGCGTCACCGTCGTCGGTCTGGTCCGCGACCCAGTCGCGCAGCGCGGTCGCCTGCAGGACTCGCGAGCCGTTCGACGCGCCCTGGCCGTTGCCCGTGTCCGTGTCCCCGGGGAACGGTCCGGCCGACCCCTTGGACTTGAAGTGGTTGACGACGACGAAGACCTCGTCGGCCGCCGTGCCACCGACCGGCACGAAGGTCTGGCCGATGGGCTCGCGGGCGTTGACGAAGGGCTGGCCCGACCCGCTCAGGTTGCCCAGCGCCCGGGCGTCGCCGACGGGCGTGACCTCGGCGGGCTGGTAGATGATCGCGTTCGTGATGACGTCCTGCTGGGCCGTGCTCGGCAGGTCGGCCGAGGACGGGACGTAGGCCCACCTCGTCGTGCCGGCCCGCTCGTTGAGCGCGTCGACCAGGGTCGCGGTCGCCTCGTCGGGCGTCTCGCCGAGCTTCGCGGAGTTCTCGATCTCCATGAGGCCGACGACGCTCGCGTCGAGCGCGTTGATCGCCTCGACGATCTTGACCTGCTGCCGCGCGAGGTTGTCCGCGTCCCAGGCCCCACGGGCGTTGCAGCCGGTGTTGACCGTGATGGGGTTGCCGTCGCGGTCGGGGTAGGCCTGGCAGCCGGCGACGTCCTTGCCCAGGGTGGTGAAGTAGTTGAGGACGTTGAAGGAGGCGACCGTGATGTCGCCGCCGACGGCCGCGGGTGCGGGCGTGCGGGTCTGCTCCCAGGTCACGGGGTAGTCGCCCGGCTCCTCGGCGGTCACCTGCGTCGTGGGGTTGAGCTTCCACGCGTTGTTGCGCCAGTCGACGATCACCGGGGCGACGAACGTGATCGCCGCACCGACGCGGAGCTGGTTGTCGGCCGCGATGTACGTCGGCTTCAGCGCGCTGTTGGCGGGGGAGAGGAAGTTCGTCGACGCACCGTCGTCGACGGCGACGGCGCGCGCCGCGTTGTCCGCGACCACGGCCGCGGCCTCGGGGGTACCGGGAGGCGCGATGTCGGTCGGCTGGAGCAGCGGCTCGGTGCCGGACGCGATGCCGATCTCGCCGTACTGGTTGGTCGAGTACGTGTTGCTGATCGTGTAGTCGCCGTCGGGCTGGAGGAGCATCGACTCGATGGCCTCACGCTCGGGGTTCGTCGCCGGCCACGCCATGGCGAGCGGCTTGGGCGCCTCCACGACGTCGGACAGGATGCTGACGCCGCCGGATGCGACCGTGATCTGGCCGAGGCCGTTGTACTCGCCGACCTGACCGGTGACCTCGACGTAGTCGCCGAGCTCGACGTCACCGACCGTCGCGGAGGAGAAGACGAAGATCGCGTCGGAGACCGTGCGGTCCTCGGTGTCGTCGCCGCCCGTCCCGGGGGTCTGGATGACGTAGCCGTTGAAGCCGCCGGTCGGGTAGTGCGCCGTCACGACGCCGCGCGTCGTCACGGTGCGCGCCGTGAAGCCGGCCGCGCGGATGTCCGCGATCGGGGCGTCCTGCGGCTCCGGCTCCGGCGGCACCACGACGTCGCCGCCCTGGGGGGTCGGCGGGTTCGCGACCGTGAAGTCGGCCGCGTTGTTGGCCGTGTTGGTGCTGTCCGCGTCGCGGGTGATCGACGTGGTGTTCGACGGGGCCGGCGCCGCGCCGGTTCCCGCGTAGGCGGCACCGGTCCCGAAGCCGACGAGGTCGACGACCCGCGCGTCGCTCGCGCACGCCGTGGTGGCGCAGCTCAGCGCCGTCGTTCCCGTCGCGAGCGCGACGTTGCCGTTCGTGCCGGAGAGGTTCACGGTGCCCGACGCGTCCGGCGTCGGGAGCGCCGCGCCGACGGCTCCGCCCGAGGCGCCCTGGACGAGGTAGTAGCCCCCGGCCTCGAGGACTCCGGTGAGCGGGATGATGCCGCTCCAGTTGGTGCCGGCGGCCGAGGCGTACTGGACGGACCAGCCCGAGAGGTCGACGTCCGACGTGCTCACGTTGCGCAGCTCGATGAAGTCGTGGGTGAGGACGGCGTTGGCGTTGCCGCCCCCGCCGTAGACCTCGTTGATGACGACGGGCGCGGAGGTCGACACGGAGAACAGGCCGATCCCGGGGACGTCGTCGTCCTCGGTGGTGGGCTCATCCGCGGGTGCGTCCGTCGGGGTGCCGGTCGACTCGTCGGACGAGCCGTCGCCAGCGCCGTCCGCGGGCAGGTCCGCGGGTGTCGGCAGGGTGGGGGTGGAGGACTCCGGCGTGGCCGGGTTCTCCGGATCGGTGGTCTCCGCCGAGGCGGAGACCTCGGGCGCCTCGACCGCGTCGGGAGCTGATGGCTCCGCTGCGGCGGGTACGGCAGCGGCCAGGGCGGAGGCGGCGACGAGCGCGCCGCTTCCGGTGGCCGCGATCACGCGCACCAGGGTGCGGCGACGTGACTGTCGACTCATGGTCAGGAACCTCTCGGATCAGGATGCCCCCTGACCCGATCGACCGTAGAGCGTTCCCCTGACCCGGGGGAACCCTTTGGTGGCGCTCCGGCAACAATCGCATGAACTCTGCCGTCTGCCACGCACGATCCCGCGCGAAAACGCGCGGCGCACGCAGGCGCGACGAGCCGGGCGCGGGTCGCTGAACGATGACCGCGCCCGGCTCGGCGAGCTCAGTCCTCCCGGTGCGCGAGGTAGTACGCGACGAGCTCGCGCGTCGAGGCGTCCTGGCCGGCGAGCGCCGCCTCGTCGCCGCCGAGCGCGGGCGCGATCTCCAGCGCGAGCTTCTTGCCGAGCTCGACGCCCCACTGGTCGAAGGAGTTGATGCCCCAGACCACGCCCTGGACGAACGTGATGTGCTCGTACAGCGCGACGAGCTGGCCCAGCGCCGCCGGCGTGAGCGCGGGGGCGAAGATCGAGGTCGTCGGCCGGTTGCCGGCGAACGTCCGCGCGGGGACGAGCGCACCGGTCGTGCCCTCGGCCTCGACCTCAGCCGACGTCTTGCCGAACGCGAGCGCCTTCGTCTGCGCGAGGAAGTTGGCGAGGAACAGCTCGTGCACGTCCTGCCCCCCGTCCTCCAGCGGGTACGCCGGGTTCACGAAGGCGATGAAGTCGGCCGGGATGAGCAGCGTGCCCTGGTGGATGAGCTGGTAGAACGCGTGCTGGCCGTTCGTCCCGGGCTCGCCCCAGAACACCTCGCCCGTCCCCGTCGCGACTGGCGAGCCGTCCCAGCGCACCGACTTGCCGTTCGACTCCATGGTGAGCTGCTGCAGGTAGGCGGGGAACCGGTGGAGCTGCTGCGCGTAGGGCAGCACGGCGTGGGTCTGCGCGCCGAGGAAGTTGACGTACCAGATGTTCAGCAGCCCCATGAGGACTGGGACGTTGTCCTCGAGCGGCGTCGTCGCGACGTGGTCGTCGACCGCGTGGAAGCCCGAGAGCAGCTCCCGGAACACGTCGGGCCCGAGCGCGATCGCGAGCGTGAGCCCGATGGCCGAGTCGACCGAGTAGCGCCCGCCGACCCAGTCCCAGAACCCGAACGCGTTGGTCGGGTCGATGCCGAACGCTGCGACCTTGTCCAGGGCGGTGGACACCGCGACGAAGTGGTGCGCGACGGCCTCCGCCCGCGCCCCGTCCGCGTCGCCGAGCGCGCCGCGCTCCGCCAGCCCGGCCCACAGCCAGTCCCGCGCGAGCCGCGCGTTCGTGAGCGTCTCCAGCGTCGTGAACGTCTTGCTGGCGACGACGAACAGCGTGGTCTCGGGATCGAGGTCCGCGGTCTTCTGCGCGAGGTCCGTCGGGTCGATGTTGGAGACGAACCGCGCCTCGATGCCAGCCGTCGCGTACGGCTGGAGCGCCTCGTAGACCATGACGGGGCCGAGGTCCGAGCCGCCGATCCCGATGTTGACGACGTGCGTCACGCGCTTGCCCGTCAGGCCGCGCCACTGCCCGTCGCGGACCCGCTCGGCGAAGGCGTCGATGCGCGCGAGCACCTCCTGGACGTCGTGGTCGACGTCCTGCCCGTCGACCACGAGCCCCGGCTCGGCGCCGGCCGGACGACGCAGCGCCGTGTGCAGCACGGCGCGGTCCTCCGTCGTGTTGATGTGCTCGCCGGCGAGCATCGCGCGGTAGCGATCGAGCACCCGGGTCTCCTCCGCGAGCGCCACGAGCGCGGCGAGCAGCTCGTCCGTCAGGAGGTTCTTCGACAGGTCGACGTGGAGGTCGGCGAGCTGCTTGGTGTAGCGGGTGGCCCGGGTGGGGTCGGCGGCGAACCAGGCGCGCAGGTCCGGGGCGAAGGAGGCCTCGAGGTCGGCCAGGCGGGCCCAGGCGGCGGTGGTCGTGGGATCGATCGGAGCGCTCATGTCCGTAACGCTAGTGGCCTCCACCGACGGCGACGTCCGACGTACGACCTACCTGTGGACGAGCAGCCGGGGGCTGTGGACGAGCCCCGGGACCGTCGTCGCGCGGCACCGGACGAACCGCCGTCGCCCGCGTCCCGCCCGGATCGGCGCGGCGGGCCGGAACGAGCGACGCGGCGGGGTCGCGGATCACTAGGGTGTTCTCGGCCATCGACCCGAAGGACACCGCCATGTCGCAGCAGACAACGCCCCCGTGGGGCACCCGCCCGGGCATCTTCTCCTGGAACCTCTACGGCGACGGCCGTCACATCGCGGGCGGGCAGGTGGTCGGGCCGCACCAGCGCCTGAGCTGGCCGCGCACCATCGGCATCGGGATGCAGCACGTCGTCGCCATGTTCGGCGCGACCTTCCTCGTGCCGCTCATCACGGGCCTCCCGCCGGCGACGACGCTGTTCTTCTCGGGCATCGGCACCTTCCTGTTCCTGCTCATCACGCGCGGTCGCGTGCCGAGCTACCTCGGCTCGAGCTTCGCGTTCATCGCGCCGATCGCGGCGGCGAACGAGCAGGGTGGGATGGCGGTGGCGCTCGGCGGCGTCGTGGTGGCGGGCGTGCTGCTCGCCCTCGTCGGGCTGCTGGTCAACTGGATCGGGCACTCCTGGATCGACCGGGTGATGCCGCCGATCCTCACGGGCACGATCGTCATGCTCATCGGCTTCAACCTCGCGCCGGCCGCGTGGAACAACGTGCAGGTCGCGCCCGTGACGGCGATCGTCACGATCCTCGCCGTCATCCTCGCGACGGTCCTGTTCAAGGGCATCCTCGGGCGGCTGTCGATCCTGCTCGGCGTCCTCGTCGGCTACGCCTGCGCGCTCGTCCGGGGCGAGGTCAGCTTCGACCTCGTCCGCGAGGCCGGCTGGGTCGGGCTGCCGCACTTCCAGACGCCGCAGTTCTCCGTGGCCGTGCTCGGGCTGTTCGTCCCCGTCGTCCTCGTCCTCATCGCCGAGAACATCGGCCACCTCAAGTCCGTCGCCGCGATGACCGGCGAGGACCTCGACCCCATGACCGGGCGCGCCCTGTTCGCCGACGGCCTCGCCACGACCCTCGCCGGCGCTGGCGGCGGGTCCGGCACGACGACCTACGCCGAGAACATCGGCGTCATGGCGGCCACGCGCGTCTACTCGACGGCCGCCTACCTCGTCGCGGCGATCACGGCGTTCCTGCTCTCGCTCTCGCCCAAGTTCGGTGCGCTCATCGCGACGATCCCCGGGGGCGTGCTCGGCGGCGCCGGCACCGTGCTCTACGGCATGATCGGCATCCTCGGCGCGCGCATCTGGGTGCAGAACAAGGTCGACTTCGCCGACCCGGTGAACCTCACGACGGCCGCCGTCGCGCTCATCGTCGGCATCGCCAACTTCACCTGGGGCTGGGGTGCGCTCACGTTCGAGGGCATCGCGCTCGGCTCGTTCGGCGCGCTCGCGATCTACCACGCGATGCGGTGGATCGCGCGGTGGCGCGGCACCCACCAGGAGCCGGCGTCGCCCGCCTCGGTCCCCGCGGACGAGGCGGTCTGATCGAGCCGGCGCCGCGGCGCCGCGGCTCAGCACGGACGGGTCGGGCCCGCACTCGCGCGAGTGCGGGCCCGACCCGTTGCGTCTGCCCCGTGCCGTCGCTCCCGCGGCGGACGACGGCGCCGGATCAGCCGGCGGCGGATCAGCCGGCGGCGACCTCGACGGGCCGGCTCTCGCCGGCGACGGCTCCGGCGTTCTCCGCGTCCGTCGCCGCGGCGAGCACGGTCGTCGGGGCGCCGTGCTGGACCTCGATCCGGCGCGGCTTGGCCTCCTGCGCCACCGGGATGGTGAGCGTGAGGACGCCGTCGCTGTAGGAGGCGCTGATCTGGTCGAGGGCGAGGCCGCGACCGACGGTGAGCTGGCGGGCGTACGTGCCCGACGGGCGCTCCTTGGCCAGCCACTGGACGTCGCCGGTCTCGGGGGTCGTCCGCTGAGCGCGGATCGTCAGGGTGCGGTCCTCGACGTTGACGTCGATGCTGCCGGGGTCGGCCCCGGGCAGGTCCATCGCCAGGACGTAGTGGTCACCGGACCGGTACAGGTCCATCGGCATCTGGGTGCTCGCGCGCTCGGCGGTGAGCATCTGGCCCATGAGTCGGTCGAGCTCACGGAACGGGTCGTACGTGCGTGCCATGTCTCCACTCCTTCAGGTCGGGGGGGACCGGGTTCGGTCCCGCTCACACCCACAGTTCTAGCACTCTCACCCGACGAGTGCCAGTCAAAGTTGAGTCGGGTTCGCTCAAGGCGAACCGGGGCCGCTCGACTCCCCTGACGGCCATCAACCACGTGACATCGCACGGAGCATGCTGTAGAGTTGACTGTTCGCCTGCGGCAGCGTCCCACCCTTGGGGCAGCAGCCGCGCGACCCCGGCCCCCGCCAGCGGCCGGGCGCGCAACGAGAGCGCGCCGCCGCGGCCCGAGACCGGGTCACTCGATCAAGGAGCAGTACCCATGTCCATCTCTCACTTCGACAACCACACCATCGACCAGGCCTTCCCGGCACGCGATGCCGAGACCGCCCGCGCCGTCCGCGAGACCGAGGCCCTCGTCGCCGCCATCGTGCGCGGCGAGATGTCCTCGCCCGACGCGTTCGCCCGCCCGGTGCCGGTCGCGTTCCTCGACGACGGCCGTCGCGTCTTCCTCCTGGTCGACCGCGGCCGGACGACCTCGCGCACCGATCGCGAGCGTCCGCTCGACAAGCCCCGCTCGTGGGGCATCGAGGTCGCGACCGACGGCGACCTGGTCGACAACACTCCCAGCCACGTCGCGGTCCGCTCGACCCGGCGACTCACGCCGCAGGCGGCCGCCGACGCCGTGCGCTACGCGCTGGCGACCACCGCCTGACGGACCGCGTCACCGGGCCCGGCCCGGTGGACCGTCCGCTCGCTCGGCGTCGCCGGGTTCGCCCGGCGTTCCGGGCCTGCGCCGCGTCTCGGGCTCGCCCGGCGTCGTCGATCCGTCCGGCCGACCCACTCGGCTCGGCCGGGCGGCCCGCTCGGTGTCCCAGCGGCCGGCCCCGCACCGTCGGCTCGCTCGGCGTCGGTGTCGTCCGAGCGGTGAGCTCGGTCGTCGGCGTCGCAGGATCTCAGGCGTCGCCGGATCTCAGGCGTCGCCGACGACCGACGACGTCACGTCGCTCGTCCCGGCGGACTCGCCGGTGCCCGAGCCGTCGGCTCCGCCCGAGCTCGGCACGTCGCCGGGACGCTGACCGTCCTGCTGGCGACCACCGCCGGCCATGCCCGAGGCCTCGGAGCTGCCGCGTCCGTCCTCGTAGGCGATGATCGCGTCGGCCTCGGACCGCAGCGTCTCCTCGGCGACGAGGCCCGACGGCGCCACGGCCGCGAACCAGGCCTCGACCGAGGCGGCGAGCACGCCGGAGTCGAGGAGCGAGGTCGTCAGCTCGGCCTTCTTCTCCTCGATGAGCGCCGACCACTCCTCGCTGCTCTCCATCGCGGTCGCGAGCGCGCTGCCACCGCCCATGCCGCCATCCGGTGCCGTGCCGCCGAAGCCCGTCCCGGGCGCCTCGCCGTCGACCCCGGTCGGAGGCTCGAAGCCCTCGGGCGGCTGGACCCCGTCGGGAAGCTCGGCGCCGTCGGGAAGCTGCATGCCGTCGGGGAGCTGCATGCCGTCCGGCGGCTCCATCCCGCCCGGTCGTCCACCCGCGGCGCCGTCAGGCCCGCCGGCGGCCCCGTCCGTCCCGTCCGTCCCGTCGGCGGCTCCGCCCGGTGCGCCGCCGGGGAAGCCACCGGCACCCCCCGCGCCTCCGCCCCCGAGCTGGACGCCGAACGCGCGGTCGTGGTCCCAGGCGACCACCGTGAACATCCGCGTCTCCGAGTCCCAGAACAGGTAGCCGTTGTTCCCCGGTCCGTCGATCGTGTCGAAGTTGCCCATCAGCTCCTCGAGGGCGAGATAGGTCGCGAACGAGTCGAGGTCCACCAGCTCGGGCAGCCGCTCGGCCAGCTCCTCCTCCGAGCCGTTCGCCAGGAGGTCGAGCAGCTCGGCCAGCGGCGCGTAGTCGTCGGGCCCGGCCTTGACCTCGAACGACTCCGAGTAGTCCGCGTCGTCGCCCAGGTAGGACCAGCTCGCCGTCGACTCGATCTTGTAGAGCACCGAGTCCTCCCCGGCGTCGGGGAACTCGTCCGCCACCCACGCCTCGTCGAGGTTCTGGACCGTGAGGCGCAGGACCGCGTCGTCGCCGTTGACCGAGAACGCCGTCGCCACCGCCTTCTCCGTCGCGAGCCCGGCATCGGCCAGCAGGTCGAGCGCGACCGCCTCGTTGAAGGAGGACTCCGAGCCGTTCGGTCGCACGGCGAAGTCGGTGTAGCCGTCGAGACTCTGCCCGTCGACGTACTTGTCGAGCCGGATCCGCCACGGCAGCGACGTCGGGTCGGACTCGGCGGTCACGCCCTGGAGCGAGGAGTTGCCCTTGAGCTTGATGCCGACGTTCTCGAACGTCTGCCCGTCGATCGTCACGGTGGCGCTCGCCCAGTCCTTGGCCGAGGAGTCCTCGTACGTCGCGAGCAGCCCGGCGAGCACGTCGGGGTCGATCTCCACCTCGATCGTGTGCACGGAGCTCGCGTCCCAGACCGTGCCAGCGGCCGCGGCGGCGGCGGACGACGCAGACGACGCGGAGGCGGCTTCCGTCTGGCCCGTCTGCTGACCGGCCGCGCAGCCGCCGAGGACGAGCGCGGCGGCGGTCACGGTGGCAGCGGCGCGGGCAGCGATCCTGCCACGCACGGGGAACCGGAAGGGTGAGGCGGAGGAAGGCGTCATGTCGACACTGTGAACACCACACCTTGGCCGGACGCCTGGGAGACCTGTGGACAGCCTGTGCGGGCATGCTGAGGTCATGGAGATCGAGCGCGTCGTCATCCCCGCCGCCGGTGACCCCGGCTTCACGAACAACGTCTGGATCGTCGGCGACCCGCGTGGCTCGGGCGGCGAGTGCGTCGTGATCGACGCCTCCCACGACGCCGACGCGATCGCCGAGGCCGTCGGGGACCGGACCGTCGTGGCGATCGTGCTCACCCACGGGCACGGCGACCACGTCGGTGCGGCGCCCCGGTTGCGCGACCTGACCGGCGCGCCCGTGCTGCTGCATCCCGCCGACCGCTTCCTCTGGGACGTCGCGCACCCGGACGCGACGCCCGACGGCGACCTCACCGACGGCCGCGACCTCACCGTCATCGCGGTCTCCGACGGCGTGGTCGAGGTGCGCCACACTCCCGGCCACACGCCGGGCGCGTGCGTCGCCGTCGTGTGGCCCGACCTGACGGACGACAGCGCGGAGCACGACGTCGTCGACGTCAACCCGCCGCTCGCCGTGCTGAGCGGCGACACCCTGTTCGAGGGCGGGCCGGGGGCGACGCGCTGGGACTACTCGAGCTTCCCCACGATCATCGCCTCGATCCGCGACCGCATCCTCACGCTGCCGCCCGCGACACCCGTCCACCCCGGGCACGGCCCGAGCACGAGCGTCGGTCGCGAGGCCGCCGACGTCGAGGAGTGGATCGCCCGCGGCTGGTGAGGCGGGTGCCGTTCGGGAACCGTCCGCTCTCCGCGGATCGGACGCGACCTCATCCGGCGAGGTCCGGTGCCGCCGCAGGTCACGGCGGCGCAACGCTCGAGGCGAGGTCGTGGCCGGTGCGCGGATCCGCAGAGAGCGGACACCCTGCCCCCGTGCGCTCTGCTGTGAGCAGAGGGGCGGGCCGCGGGTCACCGGCGCTGGCTACCATCGCGTATGGCCGGAGCACCGCACGAGTCGACCGCCCCCAGCACGACGACCGCCGCACCGCGACGCGACCCGCGCCCCCTGCCGCTGTGGCGTCACCTGCTCGGTGAGGAGCTCCGGCGACGGCGACGGGAGCGCGGCGAGACCCTCGGCGACACGGCCGCCAGCGCCGGCATCTCACCGCAGCACCTGTCGGAGATCGAGCGCGGGGTCAAAGACCCGTCCTCCGAGATGATCGACGCGGTCGCGGGCGCCCTCGGCCTCTCGCTCGGCGACCTGGCCGGCTCGGTCGCGACGACCCTGCGCGAGGAGGACCGGCGACGCGACGCGGCCCGGCTCACCGCGACGCACCCCGACACGACGTACACGACGCGGCTGCGCGCCCGGACGCAGCAGGCGCCGTCGTCCTCCCCCGGCGCGTTCCTCCTCGCGGCCTAGCCTCGAGGACACCGGCGTCGCAGCTCACCGCTGCTCGATGACGTGGTCGAGCAGTCCGTACGACACCGCCTCGGCCGCGGTGAAGACCCGGTCGTGGTCGGTGTCCGCCCGGAGCCGCTCCAAGTCCTGACCGGTGTGCCGGGCGAGGACCAGCTCGAGCTCGGCGCGGATCCGCACGGCCTCGTCGGCCTGGAGGATGAGGTCGGGGATCGTCCCGCGGCGGCCGGAGCTGCTCGGCTGGTGCAGGACGACGCGCGCATGCGGGAGGGCCGACCTCCGACCGGCCGTTCCCGAGGCCAGGAGCACGGCGCCGACGCCGACCGCCTGGCCGACGCACGTGGTCGCGACGTCGGAGCGGACGTACCGGATGGTGTCGTAGATCGCCAGCATCGCGCTGGGATCGCCGCCGTCGGAGTTGATGTAGACCTGGATCTCGGTGTCGGGGCTCGCGGACTCCAGGTGGAGCAGCTGCGCGATGACCGTGTTCGCGACACCCGCGTCGATCGCCGTGCCGAGGTAGATGATCCGCTCGGTCAGCAGGTGGGAGTAGACGTCCATGATCCGGTCGCCGCGCGGGTCGCGGGACAGGACGTTGGGGATCGTGTAGCTGCCGCTCATGCCACGTCACCGCCCCGCGCGGCCGCCGACGCCGTTGACACCCCGAAGCCGGCCGTCCGACCGGTGACGGGCGGCACGACCTCGTCGAAGCTCGTCACGATCGCGTCGACGAAGCCGTACTCCCTCGCCTCCTGGGCCGTGTACCAGTGGTCGTGCAGGGAGTCCTCGTAGACCCTCTCGACCGGCTGGCCGGTGTCCTCGCTGGTCAGCCGCAGGACCGTGTCGCGGGTGTGCCGCAGGTCGTCGGCCTGGAGCTCGACGTCGACGGTCGAGCCGCCGATGCCGGCCGAGCCCTGGTGCATGAGGACGCGGGCGTGCGGCAGCGCCCGGCGCTTGCCCGGCGTGCCCGAGGTCAGGAGGAACTGCCCCGCGCTGTAGGCGATGCCGAGCGCGAGCGTCGAGACGTCGTTGGGGACGAGTCGGATGAGGTCGCGGATGGCCAGCATCGCGGGGACCGACCCGCCCGGTGAGTGGACCCACAGCGCGATGTCGCTCACCGGGTCTGCGGCGGCGAGCGCGACGAGCTGGGTGGCGAGCAGCGTTCCGTTGTCGTCGTCGAGGGGGCCGTCGAGCACCAGGACCCGGCGCTCGAACAGCTCGCGCCGGACGGACTCGGAGAACACGGGAGGGGAGGAGGTCTCGCTCATGTGGCGATCCTGACGCCGGGTCGCCGGGCGAGCAGGTCCACGCTGCCCAGGGCGGAGCGGCTGTCAGCAGCGGGGGTGCTCCCGGCACCCCGCGGGTCGTCGCCGCGGGCCGTCCTCGCGGGTCGTCGGGGCGAGCCGTCAGGGCGTCGGGTGCCGCGCGTCGTAGCGCAGGAAGCCCCGCTGCCAGGCCGCGAGCACGAGCACGATCGCGACGCAGGCGAGCCCGCCGCCGAACGCCGTCAGCGCCTCGCCGAACCGCTCGGCCGAACCGCCGAGCACGAGGTCGCCGAGCCGCGGCCCACCGGTGACGACGACGATGAAGATCCCCTGCAGCCGCCCGCGCAGGTGGTCCGGCGTCGCGGCCTGGAGCACGGTCTGGCGGAACACGGCGGAGATCGCGTCGCACGCGCCGGCACCCACGAGGCACAGCCCGCCGACGACGAGCCCCCACACCACGACCCCCGGCCGCTCGCCCGAGGACCGCCCGAGCAGGAGCAGCACGATGCCGAACGCACTCGTGCACAGGCCGAACGCCACGATGGCCACGACGATCGCGACGCCCTGCCGACGCACCCGCGTAAGGCCGCCGGAGAACGCGCTGGCCAGCAGCGAGCCGATCGCGATGGCGGCGGTGAGCTGCCCGGCCGTCGTCTCGCCGCCCCCGATGAGGACGGCACCGACCGCGGGGAAGAGCACGCGCGGCATCGCCGTCACCATGGCGACGATGTCGAGCACGAACGTCATCCGGATGTTCGGCCGGTCGGCGAGGAACCGGAACCCCTCCCACACCGCCCGGAACCCGACCCGCCGGCTGGGCTCGTCGGCCGCGTCGGCGACCTCACTCACGTCACCCGCGTCACCGGCGTCGTTCGTGTGGTGCCCGACGGTGGCCCGCTCGGGCGGCATCGACGGCAGCCGGACCAGCGCGTAGAGCGCGAACATGAACAGGGCGAGGTCGACCGTGTAGGTCCAGCCGTAGCCGACGAACGCCGCGAGGAAGCCGCCGAGCATCGGCCCGACCGTGAGCGCGATCGACCCCGTCATCGTCCCGAGCGCGTTCGCCGCCGGCAGCAGGTCGTTCCCGACGAGCCGCGGGATGATCGCCATCCGCACGGGCGCCGACATCGAGGCCCCCGCCGCCGTGACGGCCGCGAGCACGTAGAGGACGACCGTCGAGGTGAGCCCGAGGATCGAGTGCAGCACGAGACCGCCGGTGCCGACGACGGTGACGGCCGCCGCGGCCAGCGCGACCTTCTTCCGGTCGAACGCGTCGGCGAGCGCGCCGCCGTACAGGCCGAGCAGGATCGTCGGGACGAGGGCGAAGATCCCGAGCAGCCCGACCGCGAACGTCGAGCCGGTGAGGTGGTAGACCTCCAGCCCGACGGCCATGACCGTGACCTGCGCGCCGATCTGGGAGAGCCCGAGCCCCCACCACAGCCGCGCGTACGCCGGCGACGCCCGCAGCGGGCGGGTGTCGACGAGCAATCGGGGCACCCCAGCACGCTAGTTCAGCCGCGGGCGGGATCGCTCCGTCGTCTCGCGATTCCGCCGACCGAGACCGCGGGCCGCCGCGTCGTCAGGTGACGGTCGTCCCGAAGGCGAGGCCGAGCAGGTAGGTGACGGCGGCGGCGCCCCAGCCGATCGCGAGCTGACGCAGGCCGCGGCGCAGCGGCGGACCGCCGGAGAGGATGCCGACGATCCCGCCCGTCACGAGCAGCGCGACACCGACCAGCCCGGCGGCGAGGAACACCGCCGGCAGTCCCGACATGCCGAACAGGTAGGGCAGCACCGGGATGATCGCCCCGGCAGCGAACAGGCCGAAGCTGGAGAACGCCGCGGTCCACGGCGAGCCGATCTCCTCGTACTCACCCGTGAGGTGACGCGGCTGGACCGCGTCGGGCCGGTAGTTGCGGATCGAGCGCTCGGCGTGGATGCGGGCGTCCTGCGGCGACTCGCCGCGCGCGCGGTAGACGAGGGCGAGCTCGTTGTCGTCGATGTCGAGGTGGGGGTACATCGTGCGGGCGAGCGGGTCGGGGGTCGACGCCTCGAGCAGCTCGCGCTGGGACCGGACGCTCACGTACTCGCCCGCACCCATCGAGAGCGCGCCGGCCAGGAGGCCGGCCAGACCGGTGACGAGGACGACGCCGGGGGCGACCCCCGTCGCACCGATCCCGAGGACGAGCGCGAGGTTGGAGACGAGACCGTCGTTCATCCCGAAGACGGCGGCGCGGAAGCCGCCCGACATCGAGGCCCGCCCGCGGGCCGCCAGCGTCCGGACGACCTCGGCGTGGATGCGCTCGTCCGCGACCATCTGGGGCGTGGCGTCACGCTCGGTCGCGTACTCCGACCGGGTCTCGGCGCGCTGGACCAGGGCGAGGACGAAGACGGAGCCGAACCGGCGGGCGAACCAGCCGAGGACGCGGGTGCGGATCGGCAGACGGGTGGGCTTGGCGCCCGCGGGCCCGAGGAGGTCGAGCCAGTGCCGCTCGTGCCGCTTCTCGGCCTCGGCGAGCGCGAGGAGGATGTCGCGCTCCTCGCCCTCGCGGCGGCTGGCGAGGTCGCGGTAGACCGCCGCCTCGGCGCGCTCGGCGGTGAGGTAGCCGCGCCAGCGCCGGACGTCGGCGGACGACGCGGCCGTCCGCAGCCCCTCGGCGCTCGGGTTGGGGGTGGGGTCGGGCAGGTTCGGGGAGTCCGGGACGTGCTCGGGGACGCGGCGGGGGCTCGCGGTGCTCGCCGCGGCCAGCGGGTCGGGGGCACCGTCCGTGCTGGGGGCGCCGGTGAGTTCCTCCGGAGTCGGGGAACCCGCGCCCGGCTCTGGGGAGGTCATGTCGGCCAGCATGACTGCCCAAACCGGTGAAAAGCAACGTGTAGGGCCACCGAACTCGACCATGAGTGCAGGCAAAGACGTCGGGGGTGACGACGGGCGCCGTCCACAGGGGCTCGGGCCGATGTCGGTGTCCGGGGATACCGTGCTCACGTGTTCCTCCTCGACCCCGCCGACGTCGCGTCGCCGATCGTCTACTCGCCGACGGACATCGAGTCCGCGCGGTGTCCCTACCTGCTGCTGCGCACGCTCGACGCCAAGCTCGGTCGCGCCCCGGAGCTCCAGGAGCCGGACGACCCGATGATGCGCCGCGCGGCCCGGCTCGGGGAGGCGCACGAGGAGCGGGTGCTCGCGGCGTACGTCGAGCGGTCCGGGCTGCACGTCCCCGGGGCGCCGGGCGGCGTCGCCGTCATCGGTCAGGCGTCCGCGCCGGTCGACGGGGAGACGGACGACGAGCGCCGGCGGCGCTACCGGGACGGCCTCGGCACCGACCGCGAGGAGACGATCGCGGCGCTGCGCGACGGCGCGGACGTGGTGTTCCAGGCGACGTTCTTCGACGGGCGCCTGTCCGGGCGCGCCGACTTCCTCGTCCGGGAGGACGTCGCGGGGAGCGACGACGCGACCCCGCGATACCGGTGGCAGGTGGTCGACACGAAGCTCACCGAGCGTTCGCGCGCCTCGGCCCTCCTGCAGCTTGCGGCGTACGCCGACCAGCTCCTCGCGCTCGGCTTCGAGGTCGCGCCCGAGGTGGTCATCCACCACGGTTCGGGCACCCGGACGGGTCACCGGCTCGCCGACCTCATCGAGGTGTTCCGCGCGGAGCGCGTCGCGGTGGAGGCCCTGCTCGACGCGCACCAGGGGCTGGCGGGGCCGGCGTCGTGGGCCGAGTGGGGCGACCCGCTCGGCGAGCCGGCCGAGCTGGCCGTCCTCGCCGAGCTGTCCTCCGGCGTCGAGGTGCTGCGACGCGCGTGCGGCCGGTGCGCCGCCTGCCGGCCGGAGGTGGAGCTGACGCGGGACGTCGCGCTCGTCCACGGCATCCGCACGCTGACGCGCACGCGCCTGTGGGCCGAGGGCGTCCGCACGATCGACGACCTCGCCACGCTCACGCGCCCCCTGCCGACGCTCAAGCCGGCGGTGCAGGAGCGGCTCGTCCGCCAGGCGCGGCTGCAGCGCGGCCAGCTCGCGCGCGAGGCGCTGGCGCGGGCCAACGGCGAGCGCAACGAGGCCCTGCCCGGAGGCGAGGGCGCGGCCGGGGCTGCCGGCGGCGAGGTCGCGCCCGGAACGCTCGTCGAGCACGAGGTGATCGACGCCCACCTCCTCTCGCTCCTGCCCGCACCGAGCGAGGGCGACCTGTTCTTCGACTTCGAGGGCGATCCCCTGTGGACGGAGTCGGGTGCGATCGAGGGCGGCCTGGAGTACCTGTTCGGGCTCGTCGACGCCCGCGAGGACTACCTCGCGTTCTGGGCGCACGACCGCGCCGCCGAGAAGCAGGCGCTCGAGGACTTCCTCGCCTACCTGCGCGAACGCCGTCGCGCCCACCCCGACCTGCACGTCTACCACTTCGCCGCCTATGAGCCCCAAGCGCTGACGCGGCTGGCCGAGCGGCACGACGTCGGTCGCGGGGAGGTCGCGGCGCTCCTGCGGGACGGCGTCTTCGTCGATCTCTACCCCGTCGTCCGGCACACGCTCGCGATCTCCCAGCCCTCCTACGGGCTCAAGTCGCTCGAGCCGCTCTACCTCGGGACGCGCGACGCCGACGGTCTCGCCGACGGCGCGGCCTCGACCGAGGTCTATGCCGCCGCGTGCGCGGCCCGGGCGGCCGGAACGCCCGACGAGGCGGCGCGCGCCGACGAGCTCCTCGGACGGATCGAGGAGTACAACCGGCTCGACTGCGTCTCGACCAAGCGACTCCTGGAGTGGCTGCGCTCGCTCGCCCCCGCGGCCGGACGGCGTGCGCCCGCGCTGTCCTCGCTCGTGGAGGAGGACGACGTGGACGGGACGCCGCGCACCTTCCCGTTCCCGCTCCGGCGCACGACGCGGCACCTCGCCTGGCAGCTCGCCACGGCGGCCGGGCCCGCGCCGCGCGACGCCGACCACGAGGCCCTCGCGCTCCTCGGCGCCGCGCTCGAGTACCACCAGCGCGAGGAGCTGCCCTACTGGCGCGCGCACGGCGAGCGGCTCGCCTTCCCCGTCGACTACTGGGCCGACCAGCGCGACGTCCTGACGCTCGACGGCGGCGCGGCCGCGGGCGACCCAGCCCTCGACGGCGGCGTGGCCCCGGGTGGCCCGGCCCGGGGGACGACGGCGGGTCCGTGGGAGCCCCGGCGGACGCGTTTCGCGCGTGAGCTGCGCGTGCGCGGAACCCTCGGGGCCGGCACCACGCCGGAGAGCTGGGGCGACGTCGTCCTGCTCTACCGCGCTCAGGACGTGCCGGGGATCGCACCCGAGGCCGGCGCCCTCCACCTCACGACGACCGCGCGCGCCACGGAGGCGTCGACGGACGGGGACGTGGCGACGCTGGTGCTGGAGGAGTCGGCCCCGGCCGCGTTCGTCGCGCGGGTCGGTGACGCGCTGCCGGTCGCGGTCGTCCCGGGCGCGCCCATCCCGACGACGAACATCCACCGGGCGATCGTCTCGCTGGCGGAGCGGGTGGCCGAGGCCAGGGGCGAGCTCGGGCCGGACGCGGGGCTCGATCTGCTTCGTCGGGCGCTGCCGCGGCTGTCGGCGGCGTCGGGCCTGACGGAGCTGCCCGTCGCCGACCCGGCCGACCCCGTCCCGGCGATCACCGCGGCGACGGCGGCCCTCGACCGCTCGGTGCTCGCCGTCCAGGGTCCGCCGGGGACGGGCAAGACGTACGTCGGCGCCCGCGTCATCGGCGCGCTCGTGCGGGAGCACGGGTGGCGCGTCGGCGTCGTCGCCCAGTCGCACGCCGTCGTCGAGCACCTGCTCGACGAGATCGTCACGGGCGCCGGCGTACCCCCGGAGCGCGTGGCGAAGTACGTGCGCGGGGAGCCGGAGCGTGCCTGGACGGTGCCGCGGCAGGGCGAGCAGGCGGCGTTCCTCGAGCGCTACCGCGACGGCTGCGTGCTCGGCGGGACGCTCTGGGACCTGACCAACCGCCGCCGGGTCGGCGAGAAGCAGCTCGACCTCCTCGTCGTCGACGAGGCCGGCCAGCTCGCCCTGGCAAACGCGGTCGCGGCCTCGACCTCGGCGCTGCGCCTGCTGCTCCTCGGCGACCCGCAGCAGCTCCCGCAGGTGACGCAGGGCGTGCACGCCGAGCCGGTCGACAGCTCGGCGCTGGAGTGGGTGGCTGGCGGGTCGCGCACGCTGCCGGCGGACCGCGGGTACTTCCTCGAGCGGTCCTGGCGGATGCACTCGGCGCTCACCCGGGCCGTGTCGGAGCTGTCCTACGACGGGCGGCTCGGCTCGGCGCCGGTCACGGACACGCGCTCGCTCGCGGGGCTCGCTCCCGGGGTGCACTCGATCGTGCTCGACCACCACGGCAACGCGACAGCCTCGCCCGAGGAGGCGGCCGAGGTCGTGCGCGTCGTGCGGGACCTGCTCGGGCGCGCGTGGACGGACCCCGCCTCCCCCGCCGGGTCACGCGAGCGACCGCTCGGGCAGGACGACGTGCTCGTCGTCGCGCCGTACAACGCCCAGGTGTCGCTCGTGCGCTCGATGCTCGACGCGGCGGGCCTCGACGCGGTCCGCGTGGGGACGGTCGACCGGTTCCAGGGACAGGAGGCGGTCGTCGCCGTCGTGACGCTCGCGGCCTCCTCGGGCGCGGAGGTGGCGCGCGGGCTCGGCTTCCTCCTCGACCGGAACCGGCTCAACGTCGCCGTCTCGCGTGCCCAGTGGGCGGCCGTGGTGATCCGCGCCCACGGCCTGACGGACGTGCTGCCCGTCGACGGGCGGGCCCTCGCGGACCTGGGTGGCTTCCAGCGCATCGTCGGCCCCTGACGCCGGCCTCGTTCCCGGCGCGGCCCGACGTGGACCTCCCGGCGGGCCCTCGCCGTCCGACCGCCCCACCCCGAGACGCGGGACGACCCCCGTGCCACCGGGGCACGGGGGTCGTCTCGGACCGCGCGGGGTCGCGCTCGGCGACTACCCCTTGACGGAACCCGCGAGGAGACCGCGCACGAAGTAGCGCTGCAGCGCGATGAACACGACGATCGGGACGATCATCGAGATGAACGCGCCCGCGGTGAGCAGGTGCCACTGCCCCCCGCGCGAGCCGGCGAGCTCGGCGATCGCCACCGTGATCGGCCGCGACTCCGTGTTGGTGAACGTGAGCCCGACGAGCAGGTCGTTCCACACCCACAGGAACTGGAAGATCCCGAACGACGCGATCGCCGGGACCAGCAGCGGCAGGAGCACCTGGAAGAAGATCTTCACGTGCCCGGCGCCGTCCACCCGCGCGGCCTCGACGAGCGCCGGCGGGATGTCCTTCATGAAGTTGTGCAGCAGGAAGATCGCCAGCGGCAGCCCGAACATGGCGTGGGAGATCCACACCGTCCAGAACGACCCGCCGATCCCCGCCTGGTTGTAGGCCTTGAGCAGCGGGACGAGCGCCACCTGGATCGGCACGACCTGGAGCGCGAAGATCGCGACGAACAGGACGTTGCGCCCGGGAAACTCGATCCACGCGAACGCGTAGGCCGCGAGCAGCGCGATGGCGATCGGGATGAGCACCGCCGGCAGCGTGATGACGATCGAGTTGATGAAGAACTTGCCGAGGCCACCGGACCCGGACAGGGCCGCCTCGTAGTTGTCCAGCGTGAACGGCCCGGTCAGCCCCAGCCACCAGCCCGAGCGGGAGAGCTCGACCTGTGGCCGGAAGGACGTGACGAGCAGGCCGAACGACGGCACCGTCCACAGGATCGCGATGACGATCGCGATCCCGGACGCCCACGGCGACGACAGCCTCGACGCGGCCGACTCGGCGCGCTCGCCGACCGCCGCCCCGCGCCGACGCCGGCCGCCGCTACGCAGCGGCTCCACGACTGCAGACTCGCTCATCGGATCTCCTCCACCTTGCGCATCTGCCCGACGTTGTAGATGACGATCGGGATGACGAGAACGAACAGGATGACGGCGAGCGCGGCCGCGAGGCCCTGGTTGGCCTGCCGGAACTGCTGTGTGTAGAACTCGTTCGCGACCACGGAGGTCCCGAACTGTCCACCGGTCATCGTGCGGACGACGTCGAAGACCTTGAGCGTGCCCATGGCGATCGTCGTGATGACGACGACGAGGGCCGGCCGGATCGACGGGACCGTGATGTAGCGGAACATGCCGATGCCCTTGAGGCCGTCGAGCCGAGCCGCCTCGATGATGTCGTCCGGGATCGCCTTGATCGACGCGGACAGCACCGTCATCGCGAACCCGGTCTGGATCCAGATCATCACGACGATGAGGAAGAACGTGTTCCACGGCTGCGTCGAGAGGAACTGCTGCGGCTCGCCGCCGAGCCACACGATGACCTGGTTGAGCAGGCCCGTCTGCTTGACGCCGGGCTGGTTCGGCTTGAACTCGTAGACGAACTTCCAGATGATCGACGCGCCGACCATCGAGATCGCCATCGGCAGGAAGACGAGCGCCTTGGCGAGCTTCTCGAACCGGGTGCGGTCGACCAGGACGGCGTAGATCAGGCCGATCACCGTCGCGATGATCGGGACGAGGATGACCCACAGCGCGGTGTTGCGCAGGACGAGCTGAAGGTCGGACGTGCCGAACGTCTGCGCGTAGTTGTCGAGGCCGACCCAGGTGCGGCCGGTCTTGTCCTTGAACGAGTTGATGACGGTCAGGATGCCGGGGTAGACGAGCCCGACGGTGACGAGGATGAGCGCCGGACCCGCGAACGCGGCGGCGACGAGCCAGCCGGGGATGCGCTTGGGTCGATCGACGAGGAACAGAATGAGACCCATCACGACGACGAACGCCACGATGGCCAAGGCCATCACGAGGAGCTTTCCGCCGGTCGTGCTGGGGGTGAGCAACCAGTCCATCAGGACCCCCTTCTGACGACGGGCAACGATGCCCGCCGTCGCGGTTGAGAGATCGGGTCGTGGGTGACGCGAGCGGCTCGACGCGGCGACCCGCACGCCGCAGCCGCGTAGCGGCGGGGGCCCACCCGATGCCTCGGGTGGACCCCCGCACTGCTGTGAGGCGCTGGCGGGCCGATCAGCCCTTCGGCCAGGACGCCTCGATCGCGTCGACGACCTGCTGCGTCGACTGGCCGGTGAACCAGTTCACCATGCCCGTCCAGAACGTCCCCGCGCCCACCTCGCCGGGCATGAGGTCGGAGCCGTCGAACTCGAGCACCGTGTTCGGGTCGGCCAGGACCTCCCACGCCAGCTTGTCGAACTCGGAGGCCAGGTTGTCCGGGTCGAGGCCGTTGTTGGCGCTCACCCAGCCGCCGCCCGGCGTCGCGATGGCCTTCTGGTTGGCCCAGTCGGCCGAGGACAGGTAGGTCTGGAAGGCCTGGACCTCGGGACGGTCGTTGAAGGCGGCGACGAACTCGGCGCCACCGAGGACCGGCTTGATGTCCGTCTGGTCGGTCGGCAGGTAGAACGCCCACACGTCGCCGTCCGGCGCGACGACGGTGCCCTCGGGCCACTGCGTCGCGTAGAAGTTGGCGGCGCGGTGCATCCAGCACGCCTGGTCGAGGATGCCGTAGCCGGCCGTCGTCCACGACGTCGTGGCGATCGAGTCGACCCCACCGAGGCCCGCGTTGACGAAGTCGGGGTTCTGGAGGATCTCACCGGCGGTGTCGAACGCCTTGACGATCTGCGGGTCGTTGAACGGGATCTCGTGCGTGTACCACTGGCGGTAGACGTCCGGGCCCGCCGTGCGGAGCACGACGTCCTCGATCCAGTCCGTCGCCGGCCAGCCGGTCGCGTCACCGGACTCGATGCCGGCGCACCACGGCATGGCCGTGCCGTCGGTCTTGGCCTTGTCCGCGATCGTCTGCGAGAGCGTGATCATGTCGGTCCAGGTCTCGGGGACCTCGTAGCCCGCGTCCGCGAACATCGAGGGCGAGTACCAGACGAACGACTTGGCGTTGGCGCCGAGCGGTGCGGCGTAGAACGTGCCGTCGACCGTGCCGTAGCCCTTCCACGCCTCGGCGAAGAACTCGTCGACGTTCTTCGAGGTCGCGTCGGGCGCCGGGACGAGCGCGTCCGGGTACGTCGTCACGATCGTGTTGAGGAGACCGGGCTGCGGCAGGTACGCGATGTCCGGCGCGGTGCCGGCCTGGATGCGGACCAGGAGCTGCGCCTCGAACTCGCGGGACCCCTCGTAGTCGACGGTGACGCCGGTGCAGTCCTCGAACGGCTTGTAGGACTCGATCTGCTGGTCCGACTCCGGCTCGACGATCGACGTGTACACCGAGACGGACGTGCCGTCGAGGTCGCCGAACTCGTCGAACACGGAGCAGTCGATGGCGGACTCGGCGGTACCGCCACCGTCCGTGCCGTCGCTGCCACCGGTGGTCGAGTCGCCACCTCCGCCGCCGTTGTCGGTGCCACAGGCACCAAGGACGAGCGCGAGCGCGCCGACGGCCGCAAGGGCTGCCCCGCGCCGCGCACGCGAGCGGGAAACCGATGTGGTCATGAATTACCTCCACGACTATGGGGATGACGTCGGAGTCCAGAAACCCTGGCCCCGACAGCTGCTCGGTGAGGAGCGCTGAGGGCTATATAGCCCATAGTCGACGCGCGTCCGCAACCGCCGAATCGATTCGACGACCATCACAGTTTGGTCACGGAGTGAGGGCTGTTGCAGTCCTGAACTGGTGGTTTGCCGCGCTATGCCTGCTGGATGGTCGCTGGACGCGGGGATTGATCGAGGTCTTGTTGCAGGGTCGGCGTCTGCTGAAATCGACGCGCGTCCGCGTCATCGGTTCGGCACCCGGTTTCCGTCGGGGTCGACGGGCGTCGACGGGCGCGACGGGCGCGACCGCGCGGGAGCCGCCCTGGGGGTGGACGGGCGCGACGGCGCGGGTGGGCACGGCGGGCTGCTCGAGAGGCGACCCGCGCTACCGGACGTCACCGTCGACGTAGCGCCACTCGCCGTCGACCCGCTCGAACCGGCTGGTCTCCTCCAGGACGCCGCGGCCGGTCGGGCTCCGGTACGACGCGCGGAAGTGCACCGTGCCGACCGGGTCGTCCGGCCCGCCGTCCGTCGCGCTCACGATCTGGAGCGCGACCCACGCGAGGTCGTCGTCGAGCACCAGGTCGGCCGGGCGTGTGCGGGGGTGCCAGGTGCGCAGGACGTGGTCGACGTCGCCGCGGGCGTAGGCGGTGAACCGCGACCGCATGAGCGCCTCGGCCGTCGGAGGGGTGGCCGCGCCGGCGAGGGCTGGCCCGCAGCACTCGTCGAACGGGCGACGGCTCCGGCACGGGCAGGGGTCGGCATCGGCCTTGGCCTTGGCCTTGGCCTGACCGTCGGCGGCAGGGCGGTGGGCGTCGACGGGTCGGCGCTCGTCGGCGGGTCGGTCCGGCATGGGGCGGCTCCTCTCGGCACCCCATGCTCTCGCGGGCCCGAGCCGAGTACCGCGGTGTCCACGTCAGGACCGGGTCGCGGCGGCCACCCGGTCTACCGGTGACCACGACGCAGCCGCCCCTGACGATCCACCGCCTCCGGCCGCCCGGTGGTCACGGGCGCGGCCGTGTCCACGCCAGGACCGGGTCGCGGCATCGCCCCAGTCCACCGGTGCCCACGGGCGCGGCCGTGTCCACACCAGGACCGGGTTGCGGCGTCGCCCCAGTCCAGCGGTGGCCACGGGCGACCAACACTGACGATCCACCGCCTCCGGCCGCCCGGTGGTCACGGGCGCGGCCGTGTCCACGCCAGGACCGGGTCGCGGCGACCCTCCGCCGCTCAGTGCCCGGCGACGTACGCGACCGGCTCGGGCAGCCCGGCCTCGGCGCGAACCCGGCGCGAGATCCCCTCGATCGCCTTGAGCGCGGAGACGACCTGCTCGGCCGACACCGGGAACGGCATCGCGTGGATCGTCTCGCCCTCCGCGGTCGCCGCCGCGGCGACCGCGGCCAGCTCCGGCGAGTCCGGCGTCAGACCGACCTCGGTCAGGGTGTTCGGCAGGCCGACCCTCGTCGTGAAGACGATGAAGTCCTCGATCTCCTCGGTCGGGGCGCCCTCGAGCACGAGCTGCGCCAGCGTGCCGATGTTGACCTTCTCCCCGTGCGTGAGGCCGTGCGTCTGCGGGGCGGCCGTGAGCCCGTTGTGGATGGCGTGCGCGGCGGCAAGACCGCCGGACTCGAAGCCGAGCCCCGACAGCAGCGTGTTCGCCTCGACGACCTTCTCCAGCGCGGGGGTGACGACGCGGGCGCGCACGGCGTCGAGCGCAGGCAGCGCGTTCTCCCACAGCAGCTCCCAGGACAGGCGCGCCAGCGCGGTGCCGGTCGCCGTCGGCCGACCCCCGGCCATCGTGTCGCCGGTTCCGGCCGCGACGGCGCGGGCCTCGACCCAGGTCGCCAGCGCGTCGCCGATCCCGCCGACCAGGAACCGCGCCGGGGCGTGCGCGACGACGGCCGTGTCGATGAGGACGAGGTGCGGGTTGCTCGGGAAGAAGCGGTACTCCTCGAACTCGCCGTCCTCGGTGTAGATGACCGACAGCGCCGAGCAGGGCGCGTCGCTCGACGCTGCGGTCGGAACGGACGCCCAGCGGATGCCGGCGAGGTGACCGGCCGCCTTCGCCGCGTCGATGACCGACCCTCCCCCGAGCCCGACGACGACGTCGTGGCCGTCCGTCGTGATCCGCTCGACGAGCGAGTCGACGGCGGCCGCGGTGGCGTAGGTGCCGAACCCGACGCGGACGACGGGCAGGCCGGCGGCCTCGAGGCTCTCCGCGACCGTGGAGCCGACCAGCTCCCAGACGCGGTCGTCCGCCACGACGAGCGGTGACGTCCCGATCTTCGCCAGGTGCTCGCCGAGCGAGCCGAGGACGCCGGCGCCCTGGACGTAGCGGGAGGGGCTGGCCAGAACCATGGTGGACATGGGGTCTCCTTCGGTGTCGGGCGCCACCTGACGCACGCACTCCGCCCCGGCGGCACCGTCTCGATCTCTGACTCCTCCACCCTGCCTCGTCCTGCGCTCCCGCGCGAGGGACCTTTGGGGTGGAGCGGTCGACGGCGACGTGAACGGCCGGCGCCCGCGACCGCGGCGGGTCCCTCAGCCGCGCTCGCCCGAACGGCCCCCGGCCCGCAGCCGCCCGTAGCGCCGCCAGGTGTCGGCGACGAGGGCGAGATCGGCGTCGTCGAGCAGCTCGTCCGAGCGGTCCATCGCCTCGACGTAGTACAGCGCCGGGACGCCGAGCCGCCACTGCTCCTCGACGTAGCTGCGCCACTCGGCCCGGCTCGGCATCGGCCACTGGTCGGTGTCGACGAGGCGGCCCGGGTGCGCCGCCCGCGCCACCCGCGCGCGGAACCGGAGCTGCTCGACGACCGGCACCACCCGACCCAGCTCGTCCCTTTCGAGGACGTCGTTGAGCCGCACCATGTCGGTGACGTCGGCGAACCGGGGGTCGAGCGCGTGCGTCACGACGAGCGCGTCGGGCTTGGCCCGGTGGGCCGCGCGGTGCAGCGTCGTCAGCAGCTCGTGCAGCGCGGCGACGCCCCAGACGCCGCCGTCGTCGCGTCCGTCGCCCGCCGTGACGAGCGAGACGCCCGACGGGGCGCGCTGGGTGAAGTCGACCTTGAACCCGTCGGCATCGAGGCCGTCCGGCGAGAGCAGGTCGGTGACGATCCGGGCGAGCCGCGCGAGGTAGTCGGGGTTCGACGGGTCGACGCTGACGGGTGTCCCGTCGGGCCCGAGGACGCACTCGCGCGCGGGGACGCCCTCGGGGTCCCACGCCTTGAACCAGAGCAGCACCCGCTGGCCGTCCTCGTGCTGCCGACGGATCCAGCCGCGCAGGTCGGGCCACTTCTCCGCGTCGACGGCGCAGGCGCCGTACTCGGCCTGCCACCGGTCGTCGACGACGATCGTCCCGGGCACGATCCCGTGCTCGCGCGCCCGCGCCAGCCACGCGTCGTAGAGGTCCTGGCGCGCGAGGTCCGGGGCCGTCGCCACCGAGGTGACGGCCGTGTCGGCCGCGGGCGCCCCGGCGTCCCGCGCCGCCCGCGCGCACTGGCTCCCCCAGCCGCACAGGATGGGCGCCGCCCACCACTCGGGGGCGTCGGGCGCCGTCGGCGCTCCCGCCACCGGAGACCCGGCCGACCCCGTCGACGTCACCGCGCGCAGGTCGTCGATGACCTCCCAGACGGATCGAGCCGGCCGCAGCCGGAGGGTCGGCGAGCTCCACGTCCCACGGACGCGCGTGTGTCCCTCGTACGCGAGCCGCAGCCACCAGCCCCCGTCGAGCGGCTCGTAGAGCACCCGGGTGAAGCCGGCGTCGGCGACGTCGACGACCACCTCGGCGCCGAGCCACGACCCGTCGGGCGTCGCGGTCGGCGCGTCGGGAGCCGGGTCGGGCGAGAAGGCGAACGCGAGCGGCGGCGGGGAGAACACGCCGTGCAGCCGGCCGGGCAGCGCGTCGCCGAGGATGCCGAGCGCGGCCGGGACCGACGCCGGACGCACGACCCGCACGGGCTCGGCGACCGCCGGCGAGAACACCGAGGCGAAGGTCGCGGGCGAGCGCAGCTCACCGCACGAGCCGTTCCCGCCGACGACGTGGCCACCGCCGAGCGTGACGTCGGTGATCCAGCCGTCGCCCTCGACGACGACCCGGACGTGCACGGCGTCGGCGCGCGCCTCGAGGTGGAGGGTCTTGCGTCGCCAGGCCGCGGTCGGGAGGTCGAGGGTCACCGTGACGGCGTCGACGTCACCGTCGCCCCCAGTCACCCGAGCCACCTCCGGCACCCCGATCGGCTCGACCCCGGGGGCCGCGAGCAGGGTCTCGTCCGGCACGTCGCGCCGGTGCACCGAGGCCAGGAGCGTGAGGTCGAGGACGACGGGACGCCCGTCCCCGGCCCCGTCGCGACCCTCGGCGTCGTGCTCCGGACGCGACCGCAGGACGGCCCGCGACCCGTCGACGGCGAGGACGTAGCCGGGCGCGGTGACGACGGTCTCGCCGCCGTCACCGCGCCCGAGCGTCAGGCTCAACCCTTCACCGCGCCCGAGATGAGGGCCTTGACGAAGTGCCGCTGGAACAGGAGGAACACCAGGATCGTCGGCGCCATGATGAGCAGCGAACCGGCGTTGAGCAGCACGACGTCGGTCGTGTACTGGCCGACGAAGTTCTGCAGCGCGCCGGCCATGGTGCGCTGGCTCGGGTCGTCGATGAGGACGATCGCCTGGAGGAACGTGTTCCACGTCCACAGGAACAGCAGGAGGCACATCGAGGAGATCGCCGGCACCGCGAGCGGGACCTGGATCCGGGTGAAGTCCTGCCAGCGGTTGGCCCCGTCGATCGCCGAGGCCTCCGACAGCTCCTTCGGCATCGTGATGAAGTGCGCCCGCATCCAGTACGCGGCGAACGGCATGAACGTGCCGATGAGCACCACGATGAGGCCGAGCCGGGTGTTGATGAGGCCCATCGACTGGAGCTGGTAGTACAGCGGGACGATCGTCGCCTCCTTCGGCAGCGTGAGGCCGAAGATGAGGACGAGCAGCACGACGCTGCCGCCCAGCACCTTGAGCTGGCCGAGCGCGAAGCCGGCCATCGTCGCGCACAGCGCGGCGATCGGCACGACCCCGATGACGAGGATGACGCTGGAGACGAGCAGCGGCGTCACCTCGGCGACGCGCCAGGCGTCGACGAAGTTGTGCCACTGCGGGTCGCTCGGCCACGAGATGCCGAGCGGGAGCGAGCCCTGCGGCTGGAGGGCGGCCGAGAGCATCGACAGCAGCGGGAAGATCGAGAAGATCATCGCGAGGATGAGCAGGATCAGCCCGGGGATTCGTTCGCGCACGTTCGTCTGCATGGCCTACTTCTCCTGGAACAGCCGCTGGAGCGGCACGATCACGACGACGATGAGGACGGTCAGCACGATGGCGAGCGCGCTCGCGAGCCCGACCCTGGACTCCGTGAACGCGAGCTGGAAGATCTGCACGCCGGGCACCATCGTCGAGGTGCCGGGACCACCGCGGGTCGACATGTAGACGACGTCGAAGCTCGCGAGCGCCGCGATCATCGTCATGGTCACGCAGACGCCGATCTCCTGGCGCAGGCCCGGCAGCGTCACCGAGCGGAACGTCTGGAAGAAGCCGGCGCCGTCGAGCTTCGCCGCCTCGTAGATCGCGAGGTCGATCTTGCCGATGCCCGCCATGAGCAGGATCGTGCAGAAGCCGAGGTTGAGCCAGAGGCCGATGAGGCCCACGGCCGGCAGCGCCCAGGTGAAGTCGCCGAGCCAGGCCCTCGTGAGGCCACCGAGCCCGATCCCGGACAGCAGCTGGTTGACGGCGCCCGTGCTCGAGAGCATCCACACCCAGGCGATGGCGGCGGCCGCCCCGGGGATGATCTGCGGCAGGAACAGCAGCGTCCGCGCCGTCGTCGCGAGTCCCTTGAGCCGGATCTCCTGGATGAGGGCCGCGATGACCAGACCGAGGACGACCGGGATGATCGTGAAGAAGATCATGAGGAAGAACGAGTGGCCGACCGAGCTGATGAGCTGGGGGTCGGTGAGGACGCGCACGTAGTTGCCGAGGCCGACCGGCGTCGCCGTCGTGTAGCCGTCCCAGTCGAAGAAGGAGTACTGGACGGTCGCGAACAGCGGCCAGAGCACGAACAGGCCGTAGAACACGAGCGCGGGGAGCAGGAACAGCCAGCCGCTCAGCCGTCCCCGCTCGGACGCCGACCTGCGGCCGCCCCGGCCGCGCGCGGTGAGCGCGCGACCGGAGGCGGCAGCGTTGAGCTCGGTGGTCGTCACCGACCGAGCTCTTCCTCGTACGCCTTCTGGATCGCCGGAAGGACGTCGGTCGGGGAGCTCTTGCCGCCGAACAGGTTCTGGATCTCCTGGTTCTGCGTCTGCGTGATCCCGGGGGTCGCGTTCTGGATGAACTGGACCTGGCCGTCGGCCTCGACCAGCGCGACGAACGACGCCTGGACGGCCTCGTTGAGCGAGCCGGGCTCGGTCGTCGGCGCCGCACCCTCGCCGCTCGGCGCGAAGCCGTTGTCGACGAGGATCTGACGCGCCTCGTCGCTCAGCAGGAAGTTGAGGAACGCGGCGGCGGCGTTCTTGTTCTCCGCCTTGGCCTTCGCGGGGATGCCGAAGTTGGAGACCGGGTCGGACATCGCGAGGAACTGTCCCTCGGTGAGCGCCGGCGGCGCCGCGAACGTCACGTCGTCCATCTGGCCGGCGATGCCGGACGCGTCCCAGTTGCCGGAGGCGAAGAACAGCCCGTCGCCGGACGCGAACCGGGCGAGGGCGCCGGCGGCGTCCGTCCCGTTCGCGTCGTCGTTGAAGTAGCCGGCCCTGATCCACTCGTCGAGCGTCGCGACGGCCTCGTCGCCCTCGGGGGTCGCGATCGTCGCGTCGGGCGCGTTGTAGACCCACTGGTTGATCGCGTCGGCCCCGACGTGCCCGTTGAGCAGGAACTGCAGCGTCGTGAGACCACCGCCGGTCGCGTTGCCGGCCATGATGCCGGTGACGCCGGCGGCCTTGGCCGTCGCGAGCTGCTCCTCCCACTCGGCGACCGTCGTCGGCGGGGCGTCGATGCCGAGCTGGGCCATGAGGTCCGTGTTGACGTAGAGGCCGGTCGTCACGAACCCGCTGGCGAGCGAGAACTGGGAGCCGGTGCCGCGCACGCCGTCCTCGTCGACCGTGTACATGGCGAGCTGGCCCGACGGGAGGTCGGTCCAGCCGTACGCCTCGGCCCACGGGTCGAGGTTGGTGAGCAGCCCGTTGTGGGCCGTCGACCCGAGCGAGTTGATCCGGGCGAGGTCCGGCGGGTCCTCCGAGGAGAGCACGCGCGGGGCGTTCTGGGCCTGGACGTTGTCCGGGTCGAACCGGGTCGTGATCGTGACGTTCGGGAACTCGTCCTGGAACGCGGCGATCAGGGCGTCGTCGATCGTCTTGAGGCCGGCGCCGTCGTAGAGGACGAGCTCGACCGGCTCGTCGCCGAGCTCCGTCGAGACCTCGGGGGCATCGCCGTCGCCGGCCCCCGAGGAGCCGGTGCCGCCGCCCGAGCCGGTCGGCGCGCAGGCGGTGAGAGCCAGGACCCCGGCGAGCACGCCGCCGAGACCCAGCCGAGTGATACGGGAAGTACGCATGGGTGTCTCTTCCTTGAGCAGGAGTGTTACAGGGTGGGTCCGCCGCCTCGCGGGTCACCGGACCCGTCGAAGCCACGCCGTCGCGTCGTGCGGCAGCGTCGCCGCGAGGAGCTGGATGCTGGAGAGGGTCACCTCCCAGCCGTCGTCGATCGGCACGGGCGCGCCGGAGAGGTTGAGGACGCACCGGACGGGGGCGCCGTGCCGGTCGAGGCGCTCGAAGTCGAGCACCGCCGGGTCCGACGCGCGCCAGGCCAGCGCCGCCTCCGGCGCTCCCTGGGCGCGGCGCAGGCGCAGGGCCGCGCGGAGGAGGTGGAGCGTCGAGCCGGGGTCGGCCTCCTCGGCCGCGACCGTGAGGTCGGCCCAGTCGGCCGGCATCGGGAACCAGGTGTCGTCGTTCGTGCTGAACCCGAACGGCGGGCGGTCGCCGGACCAGGGCATCGGGACGCGGCTGCCGTCGCGACCTCGGATCGTGCCGCCGGAGCGGCGGTGGACCGGGTCGCGCAGGCTCTCCACCGGGAGGTCGGCGACGTACGGCAGGCCCAGCTCCTCGCCCTGGTAGAGGTAGCAGCTCCCGGGCAGCGCGAGCATGAGCAGCAGCGCGGCGCGGGCGCGGCGCCGGCCCAGCTCGAGGTCGGTCGGAGCCGTGGCCGGGTCGACCATGTGCACAGCCGTCGTGTCGGGCCGGCCGAGGCGCGTGGCCAGCCGGACCTCGTCGTGGCTGGACAGGCACCAGGTGGGCGGCGCCCCGACCTCAGCGTGCAGGCGCAGGGTCTCGTCGATGACGGCGCGCAGACCCGGTCCCCACGGCTCCTTGAGGAACTGGAAGTTGAACGCGGTGTTGAGCTCGTCGGGACGGACGTAGTCGGCCAGCCGCGCGGAGGAGCTGACGACGGCCTCGGCGACGAACATCCGGTCCTCGCCGTACTCGCGGGCGACCGAGCGGAACCGGCGCATGATGTCGTGGATGCCGGGGGTGTCCCACTGCGGGCTGTCGACCCACGCCGAGGAGCGGAAGACCGACGGGTCGCCGTAGGCCGCGAGGTCGTAGTCCGGGAGGCCGGCCTCCTTGGCCATGGCGGGGGCGGCGTCGACGCGGAGCCCGTCGACGCCGAGGTCGAACCAGAACCGCATGATGTCGTCGAAGTCGGCGCGGACCTGCTCGCGGGACCAGTCGAGGTCCGGCTGCTCGGGCGCGAAGGTGTGGAAGTACCACTGACCGGGGGAGCCGTCCGGCTCGGTCACCCGGGTCCAGCCCGAGTCGCCGAACGCGCTGATCCAGCCGTTCGGCGGACGCTCGCCGAGCTCGCCCCGGCCGTCGCGGAACAGGTAGCGCTCGCGCTCGGTCGAACCGCGGCCGGCGGCGAGCGCGGCCTGGAACCAGGGGTGCTGGTTGCTCGTGTGGTTGGCGACGAGGTCGACGATCAGGCGCATGCCGCGGGCGTGCACGTCGTCGATGAGCGCGCGCGCCTCGTCCAGCGTGCCGAGCATGGGGTTGATGTCGCAGTAGTCGGAGACGTCGTAGCCGCCGTCCGCCATCGGCGACGGGTTCCACGGGCAGAGCCAGATCGCGTCAGCCCCGAGGTCGACGATGTGATCGAGCCGCTCGCGCAGGCCGCGCAGGTCCCCGATGCCGTCGCCGTCGCCGTCCGCGAAGGACGTGGGGTAGACCGCGTAGACGACGGCGCCGCGCCACCACAGGGCCGGGGAGGTCGCGTCCGCCGGCGTCGAACCGACGGGCGTGGACCCGAAAACGCTTCCAGCCGCGGGCGTTCCGCTCACCGTCGACACCACTGTGGAACTCCTCCGTCGGACCTCGGGATCGGAAGCGTTTCCGATCCGTATCCGCCTAGAGTGCATCCTGATGAGCTTGGTGTCAACGGGATCGTCGGGATCGTGCCGGCGCGCCCGTTCCGGCGTGTTGCGCGGGCCGCCGTCCTACCCGGAAGCGTTTCCGGCAGATCGCCGCTCGGGACGCTACGATCCCCGCATGACGACGAAGCCGGAACGCGCCGACCGGGGCGTGACGCTCGCCGACATCGCACGCGAGGCCGGCGTCTCCCTCGCGACCGCATCCCGGGCGATGTCCGGAGCACGCGGGGTCTCCGCCGCGACCACCCGAAAGGTGCGCGCGGTGGCGGAGCGCCACTCCTACGTCGTCTCACCCGAGGCGTCGGGCCTCTCCCGCGGCTCGACCGGGCGGATCGGGGTCCTGACGCGCCACATCGCGCGCCCGTTCTACGCGGAGGCGCTCGAGGAGATCGAGTCGGTCCTCGCCGACCACGGCCTCGACACCGTCGTCTACTGCGTGCGGACGCCCGAGGACCAGCACAGCTTCTTCGAGCGGCTCCCGGCGCGACGCAAGGTCGACGGGCTGCTCGTCCTCGCGCTGCCGCTGAGCCCGCACGAGAAGGAGCGACTCGACCTGCTCGACGTCGCCGTGGTCGCCGCCAGCGGCCAGACCGCCGACTACCCGTACGTCAGCATCGACGACGCCGAGGCCGGCCGGCAGGCCATGGACCACCTGCTCAGGCTCGGGCACCGGCGCATCGCCATGATCGACGCGATCGATCCCAACGCGAGCGAGTGGCCGATCGAGCTCCGCTCGCTCGCCTACACGCGCTCGCTCGAGGCCGCGGGGATCGAGCTGGAGGAGGACCTCTTCGTGCGCGTGCCGTGGGGCGCCGAGGGCGGGGCCGAGGGGATGGAGCGCCTGCTCAGCCTTCGGAAGCCGCCCACCGCGGTCTTCATCCACTCCGACGACCTCGCGTACGGCGCGCTCCGCGTCCTGCGCCGCGCCGGGCTGGAGGTGCCGCGGGACATGTCCGTCATCTCGATCGACGACGCGCCCATGTCCGAGCTGCTCGACCTCACGACCGTCCGCCAGGACGCCCGGCTGCAGGGACGGCTCGCGGCCGAGACGCTGCTGGCGATGCTCGCCGACGAGCCGTACCAGCGCGCGCGCCTCACCCCGACGCGGCTCGTCCCGCGCGGAAGCACGGCGGCGCCCGCGCGATGACGCGGTCGTCGTCGCGCCCTCCCGTTCCGCCTGATGCCGCATGGCTCCCTGCTCGACACCCTGCTGATGCCCGCCGCCCCCGCCGAAGGACCCCCGTGACCGCTCCGCTCGCCCCCCGCCTCCACGTCCGCCCGCCGTCGGGCTGGCTCAACGACCCCAACGGCATCGGATTCTGGGACGGCCGCTGGCACGTCATGTTCCAGTGGAACCCGAACGCGCCCGTGCACGCCGACGTGCACTGGGGCCACGCCAGCTCCGCCGACCTCCTGACCTGGCGCGACGAGGGGCTAGCTCTCGCCCCGCGGCCGGGCTCGATCGACGCGACCGGGGCGTGGAGCGGCGTCGCCGTCGTCGAGGACGGGGCTGGCGCTGTCGGTGGGGCCGGCGGCGCGGGCGGCGGCGGACGTGGCGCGGGTGGCGGCGGTCGCGGCGCGGGCGGCGGCGGTCGTGGCGCGGGCGGCGACGGTCGTGACGCGGGCGGCGACGGTTGCGGCGACGACGGGGACCCGGCCCGGGTCGAGGACGTGGCGCTCGTCTACACGGCGTGCCGATCGGACGCGCGCGACTCGGGCGTCGCGGTGGCCCGTCGCGCGGAGGGCGCGCGGTTCGCCGCACCCGATGCGTGGGTCGCGCCGCACCCCGATGGCTGGCGCGACGTGCGCGACCCGTTCGTCCTCGACATCGCGGGCGAGCGGTACGCGATCCAGGGCGCTGGCCGGCTCCCGCGCGGCGGGGCGCTCCTCGTCTACCGCGTGCCCGAGCTCGACGCCCCGTGGGAGCTGCTGGGCGAGCTGTCCGTCGCGGAGGACCTGGCCGACGGGCTGCCGCGCGACGGCGACGCGTGGGAGTGCCCCCAGCTCGTGCGCGTGGGGTCGGACTGGGTGCTCGTCGTGTCGTGGTTCACCCACGAGGCGGGTGGGGTGCGGCAGGGCGTGACGGCCTACGTCGGGTCCGTCGCGGTCGACGACGCCAGCGTGCCCCGGTTCGTCGCTCGGACCGGAGCGCCGCTGGACCTCGGGCCCGACTTCTACGCTCCGCAGCTCGTGGTCGACCGGCGGGACGGGATCGACCGCGTCCTGGTCTGGGGCTGGTCGTGGGAGGGCCGCGGGGTGGGCGCGGACCTGGTTCCACGTGGAACGGCGACGGCCGGGAGGTGTGGCGTCGTCGATCCCGCGACGAACCTGACGACGGACGACGAGGTGGCCGCGCGCGGGTGGGCCGGGACGCTGACGTTCCCGCGGGAGCTCGACGTGGTGGACGGCGTCGCACGGCAGGTGCCGGCGCGCGAGCTCGCCGGGCTGCGCGGGAGCGCGGTCGAGGTGGTGCGCGCCGGCGACGGGTGGGCAACCGTCGGGCTCGGACCCGCGTTCGGTGCCCGGCTGGTCGACGGCGCGGCGTGGGAGCTGGTGCTTGCGGGGTCGGACGGGGAGCGCTGCGCGCTGGCTGGGGTGAGCGCCGGGGGGATGACGGTGCTGGTGGACGGCTCGATCGTCGAGGTGTTCGACGAGGCAGCGACGCACACGCGTCGGGTGTACCCGCGGGACGGGGAGTCGTGGGTGCTGCGCGCGCGGACGGCCGAGGCGGTCGGGGGCGAGAGCGGGAGCGCGCCGGAGGTGTGGGAGCTGCGGGCACCCGCGGAGGCGTAGCGGTCAGAGCGAGGGGTCGGGACGTCGTCGATCCCACAACTGCATCCAGCAGAGCACCCGACCCGATATCGTCGCTGGTCAGCAAGTGTGCTCCCCGCGTATGCGGGGATGGTCCCCAGTCAACGTCCGGCCGAGGGTCGTCCCCCCGGTGCTCCCCGCGTATGCGGGGATGGTCCCGAGAACGGCTACCAGGGCGAGGCCGACTTCGGGTGCTCCCCGCGTATGCGGGGATGGTCCTTCGACCCCCGATGCCGGGGGTGGATGGTGAGTGTGCTCCCCGCGTATGCGGGGATGGTCCCCAGTCCCGGAGGGCGCACTGACTGGGGTCGAGGTGCTCCCCGCGTATGCGGGGATGGTCCGATGGAGGAGAAGTACCTGTGAGTACCGAGATCGGTGCTCCCCGCGTATGCGGGGATGGTCCCGAGCGGCGGCCGCGCTTGTCGGGCCGCCAGGTGTGCTCCCCGCGTATGCGGGGATGGTCCCAGGTCCGTCTTCGCCTCGCCGTGCGGCTTGAGGTGCTCCCCGCGTATGCGGGGATGGTCCGGACGGCAGCATCGGGCAGGAGATCGACACCGCGTGCTCCCCGCGTATGCGGGGATGGTCCTGACGAATGACGGAGCCCTGTTCGGGATTCCCGGTGCTCCCCGCGTATGCGGGGATGGTCCCCAGCCGGCCTTCCCGGCGGCCGTGTAGGGCTGCGTGCTCCCCGCGTATGCGGGGATGGTCCCTCAGCGAACGTGAGACGGCCGTGCCGGCACCAGCGCTCCCCGCGTATGCGGGGATGGTCCTCGACTGGTCGGACGTGTGGGACCGGATGGAGCGTGCTCCCCGCGTATGCGGGGATGGTCCGACCGCTCGCGAGCGACGCGCGCAGGCGTGACAGTGCTCCCCGCGTATGCGGTGATGGTCCCTTGAAGCGGAGACCCTTCCCGAGTCGCACGCTGTGCTCCCCGCGTATGCGGGGATGGTCCCACCGGGCGCGTCACGAGTCGCTTCGGTCCCCGGTGCTCCCCGCGTATGCGGGGATGGTCTGAAGAACCCACCGCCGGGTCGGTGCAGGGAGCGGTGCTCCCCCCGTATGCGGAGATGGTCCCGACCTCGACGGCGACATCGTGACGTCCGGGCGGCGCTCCCCGCGAATGCGGGGATGGTCCCTCCTACGAGCGGCTCGGCATGGCGCTGTTCGCGTGCTCCCCGCGTGCGCGGGGATGGTCCGACCTCGGAGGGGTCGCTCGGCTTCGGAGGCGTGTGCTTCCCACGTATGCGGGAATGATCCCTCCCCGACCTCGCTGTTGCCGGCCAGCGCGATGCCCAGCCGGCTGATCGCACTCCCGCAGTGCTCCTGCATCCCGGACCGATCCCTAGCGCCCTCGTAACCGCCGCGCCGCGTGGCTCCAGTTCCGCGGCGCCCGGGCAGCCCCGTCCGCGCGCACCGGCTCGACCTGAACCGACCCTGCTCCGCCACCCGACGTCCTCGACGCTCCTGCATCGGACCCGTCGGGGCGTTCCATCAGCATGAGGCCGTCGAAGTCCACCGGCTTCCAGTCGTGCCCGTGGACCCGGAACGCCAACCTCTGCTCGTTCCGCGCCGAGTGCACCAGGATCGCTCGCCCCCGGCCGATGCCGTCGACGATCCGTTCCCACAGCAGATCCCGAACACGAGCTGAGACCCGCCCGACGAACACCCCCGGCGCGATCTCGAACAGCCACCGTGTCAGCACTCCGCGCAGTGACGGTGGGACCGCCGTCAGGACGATGACGGTCACCAGTCCACCAACCCGCCCGGGCCATCGTCACCGTAGTTCACCCCAGCCGGGACGACGCCGCTCCCACCGTCCCAGAGCGCGACGATCTCGGCCCAGGCCTCGGCTTCCGGATCATCCTGGGAAGCCCCCAGCAGGCGACGAACATCGCGTACGCACTGCTCCAGCACTCGCTCCTCGACCATGACATCACGCATCATCCGTCGAGCAAGTGCCCCGATGTCGTCGGCATCCGTCGCGACGGCGGCAACATCGAATGCGACGGGGATCGACGTGTAGGCCTTGTAGAGGTCAGCGACGTCGTGCACGAAGGCGAGATCGCCTCCGCTGTGGACGAAGCCAAGCCCGGGCGAGCAGCCCAACGCGACGATCACCGAGTGCACCACCCCGTAGAGCGCGGCGTTCGCCGCCGAGAGTGCCTTGTTGATCGCATCGGAGGCGTCGAAGTCGTCAGGCCGGTAGTCACGTCTCTGCCAGGCAACGCCCGTCCGGTCCGAGTGCTCCCGGTAGACCCGCTTGACCCGAGCGCCCTCCCGCCCGCGTAGCTGCTCCATGCTGAGCCGCGCGACGTCCTCGCCGGGAAACCGGATCTCGTACATGGCCCTCGCGACGGCCAGCCGTGACCTCGTGTTCGTGACGAGGCGGGCCTGCACCTCGAGGAGGCGGCTCGACCTCGACAGGCCACGCCCGGCCGCGTAGAACCGCACCCCCTTCTCACCGACCCAGACGATCGTGCTCCCCGAGTCCGCGAGGAGCATGACGGCGTGGTGGGTGAGCCGACAGCCTGGACCGATGAGCAGGCAGGTCAGCTGTGCCGCCGGGACGTGAACGACTCCCCGGTCCGAGGTGATCGTGACGGCACTGTCCTGACGGCTCAGGAGCGCGTGCTCGACGTACAGGAACGTCACCCGGTCAGCGACTCGGACCAGCTCCGACGGCGACGGCGGCCGGGCCCCCGGGATCGTCATGGCACCGCGGACACCGGGGCCAGGGTGAGCAAGCCGCAGCCGTACGCCTTCGCGTGGCCGATCCCCTCGACGAGGCGTCGCCGCAGCTCGGCGGCCTCGGAGACCTGCAGCACACCCTCGAACGTCGCGGTGCCAACAGTGACGGTCCGCCCCTGCCGCGGAAACTCGAGCACCCGCCGATCGACGATCTCGACCCCCGTTCCCGGTGCCGTGACCATTACTCCCCACCCGTCACACCTGCTGCGGAACCATTCGAGCTGCTGAGTCGCCGTCACGTGGGCGACACGCTGCTTCCGCGGTCCGCGATCACTTCCGGGCCGCGGGGGGATCAGCGCGTCATGGACGGGGTTCGCGGTCAGCCGGAACGCGAACACATCCCCCTCGCTCACTGCCTCCAGGACCGGCGCGTAGTCCCTTGTGCGCCAGCTGTCAGCCAGGGGCCAGCCGTACTCCTCCAGCACGCTCGTCGGGTCGGGCTCCACGTCACTGACGACGTACAGCCGGGTCCCGGCGGGCGTGCGATCTATCCTCCACAGCGGCCTCGACGGCCTCTGCGAAGGCGTGAAGCACGCATTGACGGCACCGTGGATCCGATGGGGCGAGGCCAACAGCCGGGCCGTGCCTCGTCGACGGGGATTCAGGTCGATCCTGGTGAGAAAGTGGCTCATCTCGTCTCCCACCAGGCCATCGGGTCGTGCGAGGTCTGCTGACGCGGACGACGTGTGCTCGCCGTGCGCACACCGCCGACGCTCGACTCCGAGCCGTCGTGGCGATCCCGCGCGTCGGGGTTGCTGACGCCGCACGTGCCGTGGTGCACGCCGCGCAGCGCGTACCGACGGTGATGCGGATCGAACGAGAGGGGTTCGTCTTGCATCGTGTCGTTGGCGAGGTGCTCGGGCCCAGCATCGACGATCAGGTCCAGCTCCATCTGCGCGGGCTTGGTCCGCCGATACCAAGCCGCGGCCTGCCAGGGAAGCGACTCGAGCGCCGGTACCAGCTGCTGATCGGTGGTGCCAAGGACCAGCGGGCGCGCCGGGGGGCACGACCGCCGACCGAGGAACAGCGGAAACGCCGGCCGGCGCAGCGCCTCCGCGAGCGCTTCGATCAGCTCACGCCTTCCCTCCACACCGACGACGAACACCGCGTCGGACAGGTAGAAGCGGTAGGTGAGCGGCAGGCTGTAGCTCTCGTCAAGCGCCCGCGCTGTCTGGAAGTCACGGACGACCCGACCGGGCTGGTCACAGCGGACACCGAAGCGAAGCTCGAGCAGATCCTCGATCGGCTCGGAACGTCGCTTGCCCAGGGCGGCGGCCAAGAGCCCGATGACGGCGCTCTTGGATGGCGCAGGACCGGTCGACCGGTAGGCAAAACGCGATCCGGTCCCCCATGACTGCAGCGGACCCGCAAGCTGGAGCAGCAGCGTCGTCACGCCGGCTCCGCAACCCTTGCCACCGCAATCCCCGCGACCTCGCGCGGGAGCGTCGCGAAGGACCCTCGCGTCCCGACGGAGGCGAGCGCCTCACCGACCGCACCGACACCGACGACCCAGCTCCGCACGGGCTCCACACCGTAGGCATCGGCTACCTCGCCCGCGAACTCGGCGAGACGAGCCGCCCCGAGCAGCGCGTATCCCTTCGACGAGGAGATCGGCTCCTCGAAGGCTCCGACGTACGAGACGGCCTGGTCCTCGCGCAGCGAGACCACGACCGCCTCGGGGAGCGTGTTGTTGGCGAACGTGTTCTGCTTGCCCGTCGGCATCGAGCGCACGAACGCCGTGAGGAATGCCACGATCCCCTCCTCGGCCAGCTCGCGGCTCCCCAGGGCCGCGACGAGTGCCTCGACGTTGATCGTCGCGTACCGGTAGAGCGTGGCGGACGTGAACTCGATGGTGCCGATCATCCCGGCGCCCGCATCCCCGTCGCCGGAGCCCTCGTCCTCGCTGCGCTCCTTGAGGTCGTCGACGGCGGTGAAGTAGTCGAACTCGGTCCCCGCCGCATGGATGCTGAGCGCGTGAGCGACCTGGCACGTCGCGTCGACGTTGAGGTCCGTGTCGTTGGCGACCATGCGACCGAACAGCGCGAGATCGACGGAGTTGCCCTGCTGCAGGACGCGCTTGGCCTGCTTCTTCGACTCGGCGGTTCCGAGGGTCGCCTTCGCTCCCGCGACATCGCCGGCCGCCTCGAGCGCCGCGACTGCGAGCTCCGCCAGGGCCGACGCCTGCTGTGCAGAGACGAGGACGAGGAACTCCGTGTCCTGCCGCTCGCTGTTGCGCGCCTTCGTCAGCTTGAGCCCGGTCGCCGCCACGACGGCGACGGCCAGCTCCTCGACCTGCTCGCGCTGCAGGCCGGCACCAGTCTGCGATCGAGAGATGCCGCTCGACACCATCTCCACCACCCGCTTCGTCCGGACCCCGCGATCCTTCTCCGGGAGCAGATCCTTGAACGCCTCCCGCGTGGCGCGCTTCCAGGCCTGCGACGAGACGCGGGCCCGCCGGACCCCGCCGTAGACGGCCGACTTCGGGCTACCCGTGTCGTCACGGTTGATGCAGCTCGGGGGCACGCTCTGCAGGACGTGCACGTCGAGGTAGGTACGGGTCGTCATGCTGACTCCTCGGAGGTCGGGTCGGTGGCACTGCTGGTGTTCGTGGTGACCGCGTCGTCGGACGACGACGGCGGCAGTCCGCTGTACTGTCGCGCCCAGCGCAGCCGCGCGCGGTCCTGGTTGGTGACGGACCAGAGGTCGGCGAGGTCCTCGGCGAGCAACCCGTAGTCGAGCCCGAGATCCTCGGCCCGCAGGAGCTGGACGAGACCACGCAGGTGCCGCGCGGACTCCTCCGCGGTCGGGGCCGTCACCATCGCGTCGAAGCGCCGACGAACGCCCTTGTCATCCTCCCTCTCCCCGCGCTTGCGGGCGAGGTGCGCGAAGGCACGACCAGGCCTGACGCCCGGAGCGTGTGCGCGCTTGACCCGTCCCTGCCGGTGCGTCGCGAACAGCGTGACGGCGTGGTGTGCGGCAAGCTCGGCCGCGCTCGGCTCGTCTCGTGCCGGGTCGAAGGCGCGGGATGGCACGAGCCCGATCGTGTCGACCCAGACGTCAGGAACGGAGCCCGGGTAGGCGGTTGCGGCCCGGCGCAGGATGGCCATCGTTCGAACCGCTGATGCGACGTCCTCGTTGCTCCGGAGTTGCAGCGTCGCGACGTGATCGGCTACGGCGTGACCGAATGGTGTGCGAGGGCGAGCTCCCGGCGCTGAGTCAGTCCCAGCAGCACCGGGGGGTTCCTGGGCGGACGGGTTCTCGGTCGTCTCGGTCATGGCGTCTGCTCCTGACTCACGTCGGTCCTCTCACTCGGCGGATAGGCCCGCGGTACCGCGGCGCGCAGCATGCGCTGGAAACGGTGGTAGACCGCACCCACGTCCTCCCGCGCCCCTGACGGCCCCGTTCCCCGCCAGGCCTTTTCGGGTACTCCGACGACCAGCTCCTCGCCGATCTCCACCAGAACGCCGCGCACTCGACGGTGCCAGACCTTCTCCGCGACGAGCGGGTCGTGTGCCGCGACGAGGTCACGGCGCAGCCACTCCCGGTAGGGCTGATCGAGTGCGCTGTAGCCGATCTCGTAAGCTCGGTCGCCTGGTCCGGACGTCTCTTCGCGCCCGGCTCCCGAGGCCCGCGCCAAGCCGCGGGCGAGCTCGGCGAGCGCCCCGACGCCCTTCTTGGCCGACTCGACCGCGTCGATCGCTACCTGACGCAGCTCCTCCTGCTCGGGGCGCAGGATGATCGCGGGGAGGTCGAGCGAGTCCTCGACCACGTCGTCGACGACGCTCTCCTGAGCCCCGTACTCGAGGCCGACGGCGCGGTAATGAACGAGACCGTCCCGGAGTGCACCCTCGAGCGCCAGCCGACCGGCGTGCTCGACGATCTGCGACGACGCCGGTGGCGGGTCATCCTTGCGAGACGTCGTGACCGGGACCCGGACTCCCGGGAGCACGCTCTCGATCCCTCGCCAGAGCGCGAGTCCTGGCTGGTGCTTGCGTGTCATCTGAATGTCACGGTGGTACTTCGCCGTCTGCGGTCTCGAGAACCGCCAGAGCGTCATCGGCTCCCGGTGCACCATGTCCTGACGCTCCTGAAGAATGAACCTGTCCCCGTAGGTGACGAGGACGCCGGACACCCCTGTTGCGTCTCCACGCAGCAACACGCGCCGGGGTTGCCAGGTGTAGGCGTCGACCGGGCCAGCGGGTCGGGTGAGAAGGTCCGGCGACGGATCGAGCGTCTGCGGCGGACGCTCCCACGGCGGGAGGTCGGCGACACGGATGTCGTCGCCGAGGAGGACGGCCCAGAGGTTGAGCAGCAGCGTCTCCGCGAGCGTGTCGCCGGCCAGGTGGACGAGACCGAGCTGGCCGGTCCAGCCGACGCCCTCGGGATAGACCTTGCCTCCCTTCGCCCGTGGATGTCCGACGACGCCCGTCTTGATCCCTGACGAGTCGTACGCCTGGAGGTGGACGAGCCAGCGCCCCGCCTCGCCGGGCTCGACGCGTTCGGCGGCACGCGCGGATCGCATCGAGAGATACGGGCGTCCGGCGGGCATGTCGGCGATCAGCTTGCTCAGCTCACTCACCTCGCCCTTGACGGTCCGCATTCCCGCCACCTGGAAGAACGGGGTTGCAGGGTGAAAAAGATCGAATCGATCGCGGTGCTTCTCCAGATACGACCGCACGGCCGGGACCACGGTCTCCACCCACTGGCCCCGGAGTATCGAGACCATCTCGGGAACCTGCGCCACCGTCTCCGGCGCGAACGGCTCGAGCGCGCGCTGGACGATCGCCAGCAGCAGGCGGAGCATGGCGGCGTCCTGCGTAGGCAGCTCGCCCGCCAGGCGGACGACGACCGGCGCCTGCTCCATCACCTCCAGGAGCGAGAGCTCGCGCGTCACACCGTCGACATCGAGCACCCGGACCCAGGGCTCGCTCACCAGGTCGTACCCGTGCGCACCCGTCACTTCTCGACTCCCAACCCGACCTCGGCGTCGTAGGTCACGATGAATGGGCCCATCCTGCCAGTCAGCTCCGGACTCAGCAGAAGAACGAGCTGTCCGCCAAGGACGGGACTTTTCTGCCACTCACGAAAGTAGTTCTCCGACAGGTCATTGAGGACCTGGTCGGTCCAGCTCTCGTTACCGACGACCCATCCCGGCACTCGTACCATCGAACGCGCGAGCAGACGTTCGGTCTCACGATTGGGAGGGACGTCCCGATGAAGCGGGCGGTCGTCCTCGAACTGCGGCAGCAGCCGAAGTCCGTCCTGGTCATTGACAAGAAGGACGACCTCGAAACCACCGTCGGCCTGCCGCACCTGCTTGGCGATCCCGGTGCTGGTCTCAGCCTCACCCGTCTCATTGGCGAGGAGACCGAGAAGGGAGCTGGCCTCGCCCGGGGCGCGAAGGCGGTAGACCGTCGCATTGTGCTCGGCGTCCGACTGCGCCTTGCGGAAGTCACGCTCGGCCTCGGTCATGGCGTTCTGCCAGGTCGCGGGGCCGAGGGGTTCGGCGCCGTAGCAGCGACGCACCAGTACCGGCACGTCGGTCGGCAGGTCGAGCGGACGTCCGTCGTACTCGGCGAGCAGGGCCGCCGTGCGCAAGAGGTGGTGCGCGCCGTACACCGCGTTCGACCCCCGCTCAGGCGTGGGCACGACATCCGCCGACGGTGAGGGCTCGAGCGCGGCAACCAGGCAGCGTGGCCGCGACGCCGCGGCGGGACGCGACCGACCCGCGTGGCGCTGGAGCCGACCGATGCGCTGGAGCACGAGGTCGATCGGGGCGAGGTCCGTCACGAGCAGATCGAAGTCGACGTCGAGCGACTGCTCGGCGACCTGGGTGGCGACGACGATGCGACCTGCCCGGTCGCCGTCGTCGCCGGGCCCGAATGTCTCGCGCAACCAGTCGTCGTTGCGGAGTCGGTCGAAGGCGACGAAACGCGAGTGGGTCAGCGAGACCGACTCTCCCCAGACGCGTCGCAGCTCGCGGTAGGTCTCGACGGCGCGGCGAACCGTGTTACGTACGACGAGAACACACCCGCCGGCGGTGAGGACTGGTTCGACGGCCTTGACGAGGGCGGCATGGTCGCCCGAGAGCCATTCGACGTCCACCCCGCGAGCGGCCCCCGGCGGCGCGTTCCGGGTCGTCACGACGCCGCCGGCGAGCGTCGTCAGACGCGGATAGTCGTCGAGCTCCGGAATCTCTGGCATCGGAGATGCGGCCCGCCGGAAGCGGGGCTGCACCAGTCCAGCGGCGTCACGTGGAACCGCCGACTCCTCTGCGAGCGCCGAGACGCGCGCTCGACGGCCCTTCTCGTATGCCTCGACGAGCTGCCGTCGCTGATCGGGGGCTAGCGTCGCCGACATCGCGATCACCGGAACTCCGTACCTGGCCAGCCACTCGAGGGCGCGCGCGAGGTAGACGAACATCCAGGTATCTGCGGCGTGGATCTCGTCGAGCACGACCACCTGGCGCGCGAGTCCGAGGTGACGCAGGACGACGTGACGCGAGGAGAGCGCGGCGAGCAGCTCATGGTCGATGGTCGCGATGACGGAGTCGGCGAACGACGCCTGCTTCCTCCCGGAGGTCCAGTGGTGCGCCACGACACCGCCAGGGGCACCGTGGCGCCCGGCCCACGCCGGCGCGTCCACATCGCGGCCGATGTCGACGTAGTGGTCGGACGCCAAGGGGGCGTCGTCGTCAAGGTTCTCGGCGGATCGCGCCGTCGTCGTCGGCCGTCTCCTCGGCAGCCCACGGTATGCCTCGTTGAGCGATGCGGTCCCGTGCCGGAGCGCGACGCCCCGGTCGCCCTCGTCCTCACCCGGGAGGTTCTCCCACCACCGCAGGACGCGGAGGAACATGGCGTCGGCGGTCGCGCGTGTCGGCAATCCGTAGAACACCCCGGAGAACCCGAACCGGGCTGCCAGCACCTCGGCCGCCAGCAGGGATGCCTCCGTCTTCCCGACGCCCATGACCGCCTCGATGAGCAGCAGGCCGGGTTCCGGCATCGCGCGGGCCGACTCCACCGCGAGCAGCTGGACGTCGTTCGCGTCGAAGTCCACGCCGAACCGAGTCCGGAGAAGATCGGACGGGTCGGCGGTCAGGCTCTCGGCGGTCGCTCGCCACGGTCGCGGGAGCGCCAGCGCGTCCCAGCCGCGTCGAGCCCGCACGTTCGGGTCGTCGTCGCTGTCGCGCCAGGCGGGGACGAGGGGGAAGTACTCGGCGTTCGACGCGATCCAGTCCGCCATGACAACGAGCGCGGTAAGGAGCATCTGACTGGCGTCCGAGAGTCGGACCGTTCGCAGGGACTCGACGGCGTCCTCGAGGCCTAGCCGGGTGATGACGTGGTCGACGAGCGCGAAACGCGCGTCATCCCACTCTCCGTGACCCAGGTATCGGGTGGCCGCGCTCGCCACGTGCAACTCGCCGCCGGTCGGGGGAACGCCGTGATGGCCGCCAACGATGACACCGAACGCGCGCGCGTTCGCGGCTGGGACGCCCCGGACGGCGAGGAACCGCTCAACGATCACCTGGCCGGCGAGAGCGTGGGGGAGCTTCCGCGAGTCCTCGTCGCATGCGGCCAACGACCAGGTGAACCCGCCGCGATGCATCATCTCGGCCTTCATCTCCGGCACCTGGCCAGCGAACGCGCGCGTCGCCTTGCCGATGTCGTGCAGCGCACCGGCGAGCGCCGCGACCTCGCGGGCGACGTCACCATCGCCCCCGCAGTCCGCCGCAACGACGGAGCCCGCCGGCTGTCCGAGCCACTCGTCCCAGATGAGCCGGACGACAGCGCCCGTGTCGGTCAGGTGGGTGTGAAGCGGTGACCAGCAACGCTGCCCACCTGGCTCAGGTTTGGGTGCCTTTGCCCACACGAGGCGCCATGGATCACTTTCAGAGGTCGATGCGGGGGCCACGGCCAAACGATAGCGAGTGCCTGCCACTTTCGCACTCGGAACCGACCAGCCCTCCCCGGCGCGACGAGGACGCCTCGGACGTCGTCACGGTCGGACCGTGCCGCCTAGACACCTTCACCGAGTCGAGGGCTCGCTCGCCAGGCAACGGCCGTGGCGTGCGCCCGGGCTCTGCCCCGGGCACCCCCCGAGGGGCGCGCTGCGGGCGAGGCCGATTCGTTCGGGAGCAACCACGCGCACGACCCCGCCCCTGCGGGGAGCACTAACAGAACAAGACCCTCTACTGGGCCATCCCGACTCGCCGCGACCATCGCCCATGCTACCGTCGCTCCACGAGATAAGAGATCGAGACCTTCTACATTAGCCCTTACGAGTCGGAGAGCTAGAGAGGAGACACAAGATGCGAGTGGGCGTGTACGTGGATGGCTACAACCTGTACTACGGGGCCCGCAGCCAGTGTCGAGGCCTACCCCACTGGAAGTGGCTCGACGTAGGGGTCCTTGCACACCGAGTCGTTGCGGGACAACGCTCATGGCCAGGGGCATCGATCGAGCGACTGACCTACTGCACAGCAAGGATCGACGCCCGCCACAACCCGGTTGGTCAGCACGAGCAGGATGTGTACCTCAAGGCGCTTCTTGCCTCAGGGAGCGTCGGCCACATCGAGTACGGCAAGTACATCACTGGGGTTCAGGTACGCCCACTGGCCGTGCGGGGCAACCGCCCGGGAGATCCGCCGCGACTCGCCGCCCCTCACTGGCCGGTCATGATCCAGGCTCCCCTCGGCTCACCCCTGCCCAATGCCTACTTCATGGTGTCGACTCTCCACCAGGAGGAGAAGGGATCCGACGTCAACGTCGCTTCTCACATGCTGGCGGATGTCTACACCGGTACCGTGGACGCGGTGGTGATCGTCTCGAACGACTCCGACCTCGCCTTCCCAGTACGACGTGCTCGTGAGCTCGTTCCCGTAGGAGTGGTCAACCCCCGCGGCGGGCGTTTCGCCGGAGACCTTACGGGAGTCCCCACCGAGGGTGCAGGCTCGCACTGGTGGCGAAGGCTCGGCCCCACCGACTTCAGCGAGTGCCAGCTCCCGAACCCAGCCGGTGGATACACGCGCCCACCAGCCTGGTGACACGCGGATACGCCATGCTCTACGATTGACGCATCACTCACCCGGTCCCTCGTGGGCCGGGTCTTTCTTTTCCCGTGCTGCGCCAGCAGAGCTGGCGCCATCGCGGCTCACGGCAGACTTCTGCCGTGAGCCTCGGCCCAAGGCCGCCGCCCAGCCACGGCCCCCGAAGCTTCCGCAACGCCTACAGGCACGGCTTCGCGCACATCGTCGCGGCGACCGTCCCCGTCCGGATCGCCGACCCCGCGACCAAGGCCGCAACGAACTAGGCCGGCGGCGGCGTTTGGGCCTCAAAGCACACTCGGGGAAGCGGCGCCGCCGCGCCTCCTACGGCTCGCGCTCACGGCCCGCCGTCCGGTCGCACCTCGGGACACCCGCCAGGTGGCTCCACGAGATGGCCGTCGAGAGCTCCACGCGGGAGCTGAGGCCCGTCTTGCGGAACGCGGCCGCGAGATGGTTGTCGACGGTCCGGATCGACAGCCCGAGCAGCGACGCGATCTCCCGGGTCGACCGGCACTCGCTCAGCAGGCCGATCTCGACCTCGCGCGGCGTCAGGGCGTCCACCCGGCCCGCGCCCAGTTTCTCCCGCGAGCACAGTGCGTCCGGATAGCGGCCTCGGAACCTGCGGTGAAGGACCAGGACGGCGTCGAGCTCGTCTCGGCTCGGTCGCTCGAACGCGCGCCGCCGCACCACCTCGAGGACGAGGGCCAGGAACCCGGCCGGACTGGTCCCCTCCTCGACCCGCCGCAGCTCGTCCTCGACCTCCGCGAGCCGTGGCGCGGCGCTCCGAGCGTCGTCGGCCATGCGCGCGAGCAGCGCTGCCGCGCCTGCGACGTCGTCCCCCGCCAGGGCGATCGCGAGCTCCGTGTCGAGCGCCGATGCCCACGGCACCCCCGTCCTCGGGTCGCCGGAGCCGCCGGAACCACCCCTGACGTCCGCGACGGCGGCGAGCGACGGCCACTCGCCCTTGGCGAACGCGACGAAGGTCGCCAGATTGAGGAAGCCGGACCAGAACGGACTGGTCCGGTCCAGGGCGGGGTAGGCGTGCAGGACCCGTTCCACGAGCCCCATGTGCAGGCGACCCTCCCCGGCCCAGAAGAGCACCAGCGCCGCCACGTAGCAGTCGACCAGCACGCGGGAGCCGTCCAGGGACCTGAAGGCGTCCGCGACGTCCCTCAGCCCGACCCGGATCGCGCCCTCCCCGTCGCGCCGCGCCAGACGCCGGACGGCCTCCGGTGAGGACGACAGCGACGACTCGGCCGACGACGCACCCCACCCGGACCCGGCACTCGCTGCCGGGTCTGCGCCCGCCAGCCGCCCCAGGCCTTCCCACAGCCCGTCACGGATCTGCCACTCCTCCGACGGGACTCCCTCGGCGAGTCCCGCGACCTCGGCCGCGTCCTCGCGACGGGCCCACCCCAGGTAGCGGCGGAACAGCCCGGTGGCGGGTGACGCGACACCGCCACCCACCGGCCCGACGATCGCGACGCCCCGAACCGGCGGGCTCGGCGAACCGCCTGCCCGCGCCGACCGGCCTCCGCCGCCCACGCCACCGCTACCAGGGTCGGCCGACGTGGGGCGCAGTCCCTCGTCGAGCGCGTCGACGCACGCCACCTCGATGTCGCGCAGGGCACGTCCGACCCGCCGGCCGCCCGACCGATCGGACATCGTGACGCGCCACGAGGAGCCCTCGGCCACGCTGCGGAACCGCCGCAGGTACCGGGACCGGAGGTGGTCGACCAGGATCGGGGGAACGAACTCGTCGGCGAGACAGCCCTCGCACGCCGGGGACGTCGCGAGACCGCCGTCAAGGCCCGCGGGACCCGCCTGATGGCGGACGTTCGGCCGCCCGGCGTCGCGCATCCACGAGACGGGGCACGCGCCGCAGGCACTCGCCGGCCCGGCCCGACGGAGGAACACCAGCGCCTCGTCCGCGACCGGCTCGACGTGCGACCACCAGCGCGCGTCCCCGATCCGCCACGTGCCCCCGGCGGTGGTCAGCGACTCCTCCAGCAGGAGTCCGCGGAGCATCGCCTCGGCGAGCGCGACGACCCCGCCCGTCGCGCGGAAGACCTCCGACGCGACCTCGATCAGGCTCCCGTCGCGACGATGGCCGGGCAGCATCGTCTTCACGAGCTCGAGGGTGTCCGCGTAGGTGAGGCGCGCGAGCTGCACGCGGACGTAGCCCCTGCCGCGACCCGGCAGCGAGGTGGGGGCGACGCCGTCGACCAGCGTCACGGTCATGACCGTCGTGATGTGCTCCCGGCGCGTGACCTCGTCGAGCTCGGCGGCGTCCGCGCCCAGCTCCTCGACGTCCTCGACCACGAGGACCGACGCACCCGATCGCCGCCACGCCGCGGCGAGCTGGTCCGCTCGGCGCACGAGGCCGTTGCGCCTGGCCCGGTCACCGGGCTCTCCGGGCGCCGCGGCGAGCTCGCGCCACGTCATGACGCTCACGCCGCGCAGCTCCAGCAGCTCGATGACGGCGTCCACGATCTCGCCGCAGCCCCACGGCCTGGCGATCTGCACCGACACCCCGCGCAACAGAAGCCGGACGGTCCGCAACGTCTCGTCGGCGTGGATCACGAGGCCGCGCCGCCCGGCAGGCGAAGCCGCGGAACGACCCCCGGGCGGCACCCCAGCCGCGTCGTCACCCACCGCCTCGACTCGCGCGGCCCACGCGCCCGCGGGCGGGCGCAGGCTCGCCGATCACTCCCCATCGGAACTCCCCATGTCCTGCACCACCCGCCAGAGCACGGTCGTGCGCACGGCGATCGCACCCCCACGCGATCGCCGCTGTCGGCCCTGTCGCCGCTGTCGGCCCTCGCGCCACCCGGCGCAGCACATGGTCGCCTACCTCGCCGTGGCACGACGGCGGGCCGGCGCCCCGTCCGGACGCCCCCGTGCCGCAGGACCCCAGGTCCTGCGGCACGGAGAGCCGGGGTCAGAGTCCGAACGTCCTCCGGCTACGACGCACCAGCACGATCGCTCCGCCGAGCACGAGCGACAGCACCGCGATCACCGAGGCCGCGACGAGCGCCGAACCGGTCGAGGCGAGGAGCCCAGCGAGCGAGGAGCCCGGCTGGCTCGCGGCGTCCAGGGGATCGGAGCCGTTCTTGACCTCGTCACCGTCGGAGAGGCCGTCGCCGTCGGTGTCGGGGTTGTTCGGGTCGGTGCCGTGGTCCTCTTCCTCGGCGTTGGTGAGGCCGTCGCCGTCGGCGTCGTCGTCACCGTCCAGGACGCCGTTGCCGTCCTCATCCGGGTTGAGCGGGTCGAACCCGTTGTCGACCTCGAACCCATCCCCCATCCCGTCACCGTCGGTGTCGGGGTTGTTCGGGTCGGTGCCGTGCTCTTCCTCCTCGCCGTTGGTCAGGCCGTCGCCGTCGGCGTCGTCCTCACCATCCAGCACGCCGTTGCCGTCCTCATCGGGGTCAAGCGGGTCGAACCCGTTGTCCACCTCGAACCCATCCCCCATCCCGTCACCATCGGTGTCGGGGTTGTTCGGGTCCGTCCCGTGGTCCTCCTCCTCACCGTTGGTCAGGCCATCGCCGTCGGCGTCGTCCTCACCATCCAGCACGCCGTTGCCGTCCTCGTCCGGGTTGAGCGGGTCGAACCCGTTGTCGACCTCGAACCCGTCACCCATCCCGTCACCGTCGGTGTCCGGGTCGAGCGGGTCCGTCCCGAGAGCGTCCTCCTCGGCGTTGGTCAGCCCATCGCCGTCGTCGTCAGCCGCGGGATCGAGGACGACGAAGCTCACCCACGTCTCGGTCGTGCTGTAGTTCTCCTCGCCCGAGACGAACTCGATCCGGAACGCGTACGTTCCGGCCGACAGCGTCGAGGTGCAGTACGTCCCGACGATCCCGTGACCGCTCGGGGCCACGTTGAACCCGTTGAGCAGGCGCCCCGCCTCGTTGTAGATGGCCCAGGAGCTGCCGGGGACGTCCTTGGTCGCGTCGTCGGCGTTCGTCGCGGTCATGTCGATGCAGACGTTGCTGCCCTCCCAGATCGGCGTGACGCCGTCGTTGACGACCGTCGCGATGTCGATCGTGTACGAGGGGTCCCAGAACAGGGAGATGTCGCCCGTCGCCCAGCCGTTGATGCTCGTCCAGTCGGCGGCGGTCCCGAACTGCGTCACCAGGTCGGCGGCGATGTCCGGATCCACCTCGCTGGCGTTGCCGTACCGGTAGGCCGCCGTGACGGTCCGTGACGTCGCGTCGTTGACGAACGACGAACCGCCGGCGCCACCGCCGCCGTGGCTCGTGCTGAACTCGCCGCCGCCACCACCGCCACCGCCCGCGTAACCGCCACCGCCGCCACCGCCGGCTCCCGCGTAGCTCCACCCGCCGCCACCGTCACCGCCGGCGCCGCCGTCCTCGGCGTCGCGACCGTTCGTCCCCTCCGCACCCCAGGCACCGCCGAGGCCGCCGGCGCCACCCGTGGCGCCGATGCCGGGCTCGCCACCGCGACCCCAGTCCGAGGCTCCGCCACCACCGTGCTCACCGGCGCGGTCGCCCATGCCACCCGCGCTGCCGCTGCAGAACCAGGCGTAGGAGCAGCCCCCGGCGCCGCCGCCTCCCGCCGCGACGACGAGGATCTCCTCGACGCCCGTGTCCCCGTGAACGATCGCGATCGCGGACGAGCCACCGCCCCCGCCTCCGCCGGCGGCGGAACCGCTCGCCGAGCCGCCGGTACCGCCCGGGGAGTACCCCGCTCCGCCGGTCCCTCCGTCCGCCTCGTTCGCGCCCGGCGCCGACGGGACGAGCCTGAGCACGTCGCCCGGCTCGACGTCGATGGTCCCGGCGAGGGCCGTCGCCACGCCGCCGAAGTTGCCGCCCGCGCCCCCGCCCGAGGCACCGTCGATGTGGAAGCCGATCGTGGACACGCCGCCCGGAACGGTGAAGTCCGTGGCGACGCCGGGATCGTCCGCACCGGAGACGGTCATGGACGCCGTGCCGCTCGGGCCGTAGTCGAGGGTCGGAGCCGCCGCGGCCGGCATCCCCTGGCACGCGAGGAAGACGACGAACGCGGCCGCCGATCCTCTCCCCGCGAGCCTCCTGGCACTCCTGCGGCGCGCCGTCACCGGCACCGAGGCACCCGCCCCAGCCCGAACTTCTTCTCTCAGCATCACTCATGAACTCCTATTCACCGTCTCGCCTGCGACGGGTGGCCTCCGAAGACGCCTTCCCGTGGGCGCCGCACCCCGGACGGAGCGCGCGACGAAGTCATTAGAGACAGCGCCCAGCCCGACTGAGTACGCCGGTTGAGGTAGTCAGGGCGTGTCGCTCGCGGATCTGAGTGACGCCGATCGGCAGTTGAGCGACGCGGCAGGTGTGTCGCGTCGGCGAGGTCGTCGCCGACGCCCGCTCGGGGGGAGCACCGCGCGGTGCGGCAGACTCGTCCCATGAGTCCCAGCCCCGAGGCCGTCACCCCCGCCACGGACCCCCGCGACTTCCGCAACGCCTACCGGCACGGCTTCGCGCGCATCGTCGCGGCGACCGTCCCCGTCCGGATCGCCGACCCCGCGACCAACGCCGCAACGATCGCCACCGAGGTCGCCCGTCTCACGGCGCCCGGCGCGCCGGCCGAGGGCGCCGCCGCGATCCTGTTCCCGGAGCTGTGCCTCACCGGGTACGCGATCGACGACCTCGTCCTGGCCGACACCGTCCTGGCGGCCACCCGCACGGCCATCGCCACGCTCGCCGCGGCGACCGCCGACACCGGCGCCCTCGTCGTCGTTGGCGCCCCCCTGCGCCACGGCACCCGCCTGTACAACTGCGCCGTCGTGCTGCACCGGGGCACGGTCCTCGGCGTCGTGCCGAAGTCGGCCCTGCCGACCTACCGCGAGTTCTACGAGCGACGCTGGTACGCACCCGGCGACGACCAGCGCGGCGGCACGATCTGGCTGGTCACCGGCGAGGGAGCCGACGCCACCCACACGCCGGTCCCGTTCGGTCCCGACCTCCTGTTCGACGCCGTCGACGTGCCCGGCCTCACGGTCAACGTCGAGATCTGCGAGGACATGTGGGTGCCGGTCCCGCCGAGCAGCGAGGCGGCCCTCGCGGGCGCGACCGTCCTGCTCAACCTGTCCGGCTCCCCCATCACGATCGCGCGCGCCGAGGACCGTCACCTCCTCGTCCGCGCGCAGTCGGCGCGCTGCCTGGCCGCCTACGCCTACGCCGCCGCCGGCACGGGCGAGTCGAGCAACGACCTGTCCTGGGACGGGCAGACGATGATCTACGAGACCGGGACGCTCCTGGCCGAGACCGAGCGGTTCCCCGCGACGGCCCAGGCGAGCGTCGCCGACGTCCACGTCGCCCGGCTCGTCGCCGACCGGCTGCGTCAGGGCTCGTTCGACGACAACCGCCGCACGCACGCCGAGCGGGTCGCGCAGTTCCGCACGATCCCGTTCGTCCTGGACCCCCCGCGGCACGACATCGGGCTGCGTCGCGCGCTCGACCGCTTCCCGTTCGTGCCCGACGACCCGGCCCGCCTCGCGCAGGACTGCTACGAGGCGTTCAACATCCAGGTCTCCGCGCTCGAGCAGCGGATGAAGCAGATCGGCCTGCCCAAGCTCGTCATCGGCGTCTCGGGCGGCCTCGACTCCACCCACGCGCTGCTCGTCGCGGCTCAGGCCGTCGACCGGCTCGGCCTGCCCCGCGAGCACATCCTCGCGTTCACGATGCCCGGCTTCGCCACGAGCGACCACACGAAGAACAACGCCCGCGCGCTGTCCGAGGCCATCGGCGTGACGTTCGAGGAGCTCGACATCAAGCCGGCCGCGCGCGAGATGCTGCACCGGATCGGCCACCCCTTCGCGGACGGCGAGCCGGTGTACGACGTCACCTTCGAGAACGTCCAGGCCGGCCTGCGGACCGACTACCTGTTCCGGCTGGCCAACCAGCGCGGCGGCATCGTCGTGGGGACCGGCGACCTCTCGGAGCTCGCGCTCGGCTGGTGCACCTACGGCGTCGGCGACCAGATGTCGCACTACGGCGTCAACGCCGGCGTCCCCAAGACGCTCATCCAGCACATCATCCGGTGGACGACGTCAATCGATCAGTTCGACGACGCCACCGCCGCCGTCCTGCAGTCCGTCCTCGACACGGAGATCTCCCCCGAGCTCGTGCCCGCCGGCCAGGACGGCGCGGTCCAGTCGACCGAGTCGACCATCGGCCCCTACGCGCTGCACGACTTCGCCCTCTTCCACACCCTGCGCTTCGGGACACCGCCGTCGACCATCGCCTACCTCGCCGAGCAGGCGTGGCGCGACCCCGACGCCGGCGAGTGGCCCCCCGGCTTCCCCGAGGGCAAGCGCCCCAGCTACGACCTCGCCCAGGTCACCCGCTGGCTCGAGGTCTTCCTGCGCCGGTTCTTCGGCTTCGCGCAGTTCAAGCGCTCCGCCATCCCCAACGGTCCCAAGGTCAGCCCCGGCGGCTCCCTCTCCCCCCGCGGTGACTGGCGCGCCCCCTCCGACGGCAACGCCGACGCCTGGCTCGCGGAGCTGCACGCCGCCGTCGACCCGACGCTCACCACCCCCGACGCGGACCCCGCCTAGCGCATCGCCGGGGAGCGACGACGCCACCCGCCCGGGTGGCCGGCGTCTCACGACGCCCCACCCGCGACCACCCGCCGAGCGGAGCGGGCCCGCGAGCCCTAGAGTCGTCAACGGATCCGGGCCAACGTCCCGGTCACGACCTCAAGGAGCCCCCCGTGGAGCTGTGGCACTTCATCCTGCTCATCTTCGAGTTCTTCCTCCTGCTCGCCTGGTTCTACATCCTGTGGATCATCATCAGCGACCTCTTCTCCGACCGGGCCGTCAGCGGCTGGGCCAAGGCGCTGTGGATCGTCTTCGTCATCTTCTTCCCGTTCCTCGGCAGCCTCGTCTACCTCATCGCCCGCGGCGGCGGCATGGCCGAGCGGCGCGCGGCGCAGGTCCAGGCGGCGCAGAACCAGTTCAACGACTACATCCGCCAGCAGGCGGGCACCGGCTCCGCGAGCGAGCTGCTCGACGCCAAGAAGCTGCTCGACGACGGCACGATCACCCAGGCCGAGTTCGACCGGATCAAGGCCCGCGTCGTCGGCTGACGCCACCCCGCCTCGATCAGGACGGCCTCCGTCCGGCGACCACGGTCACCGGACGGAGGCCGTTCCCGTCGGGGCACCGGGCACCGGGCGCGGAACGCCGGGCGCGGCGACGTCGGGCCACGGCCGTCCCACGCCCGGAGCCGGGGTGCACCGTCCCGGCCGGTCAGCCGAGCCGGCCGCCCGACTGCTCCAGATAGCACGCCCCGCACATCGACTCGTAGGTGACGTCGCCGGCGTCGATCGCCACCTGGTCGCCGTCGAACACGAACCGCCCGCCGGTGAGGCGCGCGTTGAACAGCGCCTTGCGACCGCAGCGGCAGATCGTCTTGAGCTCCTCGAGGCTGTGCGCAACCTCCAGCAGGCGGGCGCTGCCCGGGAACGCGACCGTGCGGAAGTCCGTGCGGATCCCGTACGCCAGCACCGGGACCCCGTCGAGGATCGCGATCCGGAGCAGGTCGTCGACCTGTTCGCCCGAGAGGAACTGCGCCTCGTCCACCAGCAGGCAGGCGACCGGCTCCCCGACCGACTCGCGCACGCGCGCGACGTGCTCGGCGAACAGCGTCCGGACCGAGACGTCCGGCGCGATCGTGAAGTCGACCTCGCGGGACACCCCGAGGCGCGACAGGATCGCGGTGTCGCCCTTGGTGTCGATCCCCGGCTTCGCGAGCAGCACGTGCTGGCCGCGCTCCTCGTAGTTGAACGCGGCCTGCAGCAGCGCCGTCGACTTGCCGGAGTTCATCGCGCCGTAGCGGAAGTAGAGCTTGGCCACGAGCGACGATCCTAGGGCTCGCCCCGCCCCGCGCTCGCCAGCGTGTCGGCCGTCGGTGGCACGCTTGCCCTGTGCCCACCGCCCACCCGGACCACTCCTCGACGCCGCAGCCGCCGCGCCGCGTGCGCCCGGACGTCGCAGACCTCGCCGAGGCCCTGACGTCGTTCGTCGGGTCCGTCGTCGGGCTCGGCGTGGGGATCGCGGTCGTCGACGGGGTCTCGGCGCCGAGCCTGTGGGCGATCCCGCTCGCGGCGCTCGTCGTCTTCGCGATCACGTGGCTCCTCCAGGCCCCGCTGCGCTGGCTGGCCGATCGCGTCGGGGCGGCGCTCGCCTTCGCGCTCGGGCTCGCCGTCCAGATCGCGACGATGTGGGCCGCGCTGCGCCTCCTGCCCGGTCTCGTGGTCCGCACGTGGTGGGACGCGGCGCTCGTGCTGCTCGTCGCGGCCGTCGTCGTCGCGGTCCTGGGCTGGCTGACGGCGAGCGACCCCGCCTACGCCGTCGGCGACGTCGTACGACGCGGCCGGCGCGCCCACCGTCGTCGCGCCCGACAGGCAGCGAACGGTGCCGCCGGTCCCGCGGCCCCGGCGCGCGAGCCCGGCCTGCTGCTGGTGATCCTCGACGGCGTGGCCGAGCCCGTCCTGCGCTATGCCATCGAGGCGGGCCACGCCCCGACGATGGCGCGGTGGCTGGCGAGCGGCCGCTACCGGCTCGACGGGTGGTGGACGCAGGTCCCGGCGACCACGCCGGCGTCGACCGCCGGCATCCTGCACGGCAAGGCCGACCACATCCCGGCGTTCCGCTGGTGGGACGCCTCGCTCGGCCGGCTGGTCGTCGCGAACCACCCGTGGGACGCGGCGGCGATCGAGGCGTCCTTCACCGACGGCGAGGGGCTGCTCGCGCACGGCGGCGCGGCGGTCGCGACCGCCTTCTCCGGCGACGCCGCCACGACGCAGCTCGTCATGTCCCGCACCTACGGGCACCGGGTCAAGGGACGCCGCGTCGGCAGCGTCTACATCCGCTTCCTGGCCAACCCGTTCGTCTTCTTCCGGACGCTCAGCCTCACGGTCGGCGAGATGGTCAAGGAGCTGTGGCAGGCCCGGCAGGCGCGGGTGCGCGGCGTCGAGCCGAGGATCGGCCGGGGCGGCTGGTACGTGGTCCTGCGCGGCGTCACGAACGTGTGGCTGCGCGCCCTCGGGACGACCATCGTCGCGGGCCACATGGAGCGCGGGACGCCGACGATCGCCGTCGACTTCGTCGACTACGACGAGGTGGCGCACCACGCCGGCCCGCTCCGGCCCGAGTCCATGCGGTCGCTGGAGGGGCTGGACGGCGTGCTGCGCGCGCTTGCCACGGTCAACGAGGTCGCGCTGCGGGACTACCGGATCGTCGTCGTCTCCGACCACGGCCAGTCGCTCGGCGCCACGTTCGAGCAGGTCGCGGGCCGGTCGCTCACCGAGGTCGTCACCGCGCTCATGGGCCGGCCACGCTCGGAGCGGCCCGAGGAGGCCGGTCACGAGCGGCCGGGCGACGAGGACTGGGGCCCGCTCAATGCGCTGCTCAACGAGATCGTCGCGCCGGTGCGCGGGCGGACCGTCGCGTCGGGGCCGGGCAGGAGGGCGGCGGGCCGGCCGACCGAACCGGCGCGGATCGACCAGGAGCGGCTGGCCGACGCCCTCGACCCCGACGCGGTCACCGTGATCGCGTCGGGCAACCTCGGCCTCGTCTGGTTCACCGGGGTCCCCGGACGGCTGCAGCTCGACGAGGTCCAGCGTCGCTGGCCCGGTCTGGTCGCCGGGCTGGCCGATCACGTGGGTGTCGGCGTCGTCGTGGTCGACTCCTGGCGCGGCCTGCTCGTCATCGGTCCGCGCGGCGTGCGCGCGCTCGAGCCGGAGGTCGCGCCCGACGACCCGGAGATCGAGGGAGAGGACCCGCTGGCGATCTTCGACGACGTCGACGCGGCCACCCGCGACCTGCGGCGCGCCGGCCGCCTCCCGAGCACGGGTGACCTGCTGGTCGTCTCGAGCGTCGGCCCCGACGGTCACGTCCACGCCTTCGAGCACCAGGTCGGCTCGCACGGCGGGCTGGGCGGTCAGCAGAACGAGGCGCTGCTGCTGCACCCCGCCGCGCTCACGGTGTCCGACGAGCTGGTCGGCGCCGACGCCGTGTACCACCAGCTCGTGGCGTGGCAGCGGGAGCTCGGGCTGCGATGAGGGTCACCTGGCTGGGCCACGCGACCTGCGTCCTCGACCTTCCCGACGGGACACGTCTCGTCACCGACCCGCTGCTCGGCGCGCGGGCCGGCGTGCTCATCCGGCGCGGGCGGGTGCCGGAGCACGCCGAGTGGGTCGACGCGGACGCGGTCCTGCTCTCCCACCTGCACCACGACCACGCCCACCTGCCCTCGCTCCGCGCCACCGGCGGGCTGGTCCTCGGGCCGGCCTCGACCGCGCGGTGGGCGGAGCGGCAGCGGCTGCGCGCCCGCGGGCTCGGCGACGAGTGGTTCCAGCTCAGCTCCGAGGTGGCCGTGCGGACCGTCCCGGCCGTGCACGGCGACCGGCCGATGCCGCACCGGCCGAACGATGCGGTCGGGTTCGTGGTGCGCTGGACGGACGGGGGTGCGAGCGGCGCCCGCGACGAGGCGGGCGGGGGCCGCGGCGCTGCCGGGGTTGCCGGGAACGACAGGGGTGCCGGGATCGACAGGGGTGCTGGGGGCGGCGATGCTGCCGGAAGCGGCACTGTCCGGCGGCTCTGGTTCGCCGGCGACACGGAGCTGTTCCCCGGCCTCGCCGACCTGCCCGACCTGGCGGGCGGCCCCATCGACGTGGCGCTCCTGCCCGTCGGCGGCTGGGGGCCGCGACTCTCGGGCGGCCACCTCGACCCGAGCCGCGCCGCCGAGGCGGCGGCGATCGTCGGGGCGCGGACGGCCGTCCCGATCCACTGGGGCACCTTCCACGCCCCGCTCGGCCGTCACGTGCCGCGCGGCTGGATGGACCGGGGCGGACCCGACTTCCTGCGCGCGCTCGACGCCATCGCGCCGGGCACCTCCGGCGTTCTCCTGGCGCCGGGCGAGCATCACGCGCTGTAGCCCGTCCCGGACCGTCGTCCACAGGTTCGAGGGCGGTGGTATCGGTCGGTTCGATGCTGTTCTAGGGTGGTCGGCAGGGGCGGTCTGGAGCGGTTGATGAGCGACATGTGGTGGTCGCGCGGTGTGGGGTGTGGTCTCGTCGTGGTGCTCGCGGTCGGGCTCGTCGCCTGCCGCGGAGGTGAGGAGCCGACGCCAGCACCGTCCGGCTCTGGCGCCTCCCCCACGGTGGAGGCCAGTCCGAGCCTCGATGCGACGGTGGACGAGCAGGAGCTCATCGACGAAGCGATCGCCGCGCTGACCGAGTACTTGGCGCTGGCCAACGAGGTCGAGAACGCCGGTGGCGAGGGGGTCGAGGTCCTCGAACCCCTCCTCCAACCGGACTTCTACGAACAGGCCCAACGGCAGTTTGGTCAACTCGTCGAGCACGGCTGGCACACCACCGGCACCTCGTTCATCTCTGAGATCCGGGAGAGCGTCCTAGACCCCAGTCTGGAGAGCATCAGGCTGTCCTACTGCATCGACGCATCGAATGTCACCGCCACCGACAATCAAGGCAATCCGGTTGCAGACGAAGTGGCCGAACCCTTCCTGGCCGAGGCAAGTCTGGTTCGCATCGAACGGAAATGGCTGATCGAGAACTTGGCAACTCATCGGAGCCAGCCATGTTGAGTTGGGGACGGCTTTGTTTATGCCTCGGTATCGCGGTCGTCTTTACGTCCGTCGCTACGACGGCGGCAAGCGCAGATTCTGCCTGCGGCGCGTCTGACAGCGGGCAGAGCATCATTGAGGCTACTTGCGCCTCCGCAGGAAGCGACCCGGCTCCTATCCCGGAGACTAGCCCTCCGCCGCCCGAAGAGGACCAGCCGGTTCGGACGCCGCTGGAGATGACGGAGACGACCTGCGTCGAGTACACCGACGCGGCCTGCGCCACCCTCCTCTACCACCCGCCTGACACGGCCGATCCCGTGGCACCGCCCGACCCCGCCGCGCTCGCTCGCCACGCCCTCGCCGTCCTGCGGCTCGCGCCGCCCGACCTTCGCCTCACGCCCCCACCGGACCCGGGCGACCCGAACACGCTCGTCAACACCCCGACGCACCTCTGGCTCCCGGTCGGCACGCCACTCGCCCCGCAGACCAGCAGTGCCACCGACCGGGGACTCACGGTCGCGGTCGAGGCACGGCTGGACCACGTCACCCTGACCACCGACGACGCGCCCGCCGCGTCGACGGTCTGCACCCCGGCCGACCTCCTCACCGGTCCGCCCGCCAGTCCGTTCGACCCGCCCGCCTGCGGACACGTCTGGCGCACGACCTCGGCCGATCGACCCGGCGGGAGGTTCCACCTCACGGTGACCTACCACTGGGGCATCACCTGGACCGGCGGCGGACGGACCGGAACGCTCACCACGACGACGACCGCCACCCACGACGTCGCCGTCCGCGAGCGTCCCGTCACCCTCCGCCCCGACCCCTGACCCGACGACCCGCCCCGACCCCTGACCCGACGACCCGCCCCGACCCCTGACCCGACGACCCGACCCGGAGGAGGCCGGACGGCGCCGGCCACGACGCCGTCGGGCGGACCCGGTGGGAGACTGGGGGCCATGTCCCCTCGTGCTCGTCTCGTCGGCGCGCTGGCGCCGCTCCTGCTCCTGCTCGGCTGGGTGGCCGCCCCCGCCTTGGCCCACGACACGCTCCTCGCCTCGACCCCGGTCGACGGCGGCGTCGTCGACCGGATCCCGACCGAGGTCGTCCTCGAGATGTCGGCCACGGCGATGGAGCTCGGGACCGAGGTCCAGGTGCTCGACGCCGCCGGCACCAACGTCGTCGCGGGCGACCCCATCATCGACGACCGCTTCGTCAGCACGCCGGTGGCGATCGCCTCGGCCGGGGACTACTCGGTGGTGTGGCACGTCACGTCGAGCGACGGCCACCCGATCGAGGGGACCTTCTCCTTCACGGTCCCCGAGTCGGTGCTCCCCGTCGAGCCGACCCCGACCCCGAGCGAGACGCCCAGCGCTCAGGAGAGCGCCACCCCAAGCGAGACCGCGAGCGCCGCCCCGTCGACCGCAGCCCCGTCCACCGCCGAGGCGTCGACGACCGCGACGGAGGCGAGCGACGAGGCGAGCGCGGCTCCCTCGCCGTCGGAGTCGTCGCCGTCGGACTCCGGCTCCGGGACCCCCGTCGCTCTCATCGTCATCCTCGTCGCGGTCGTCGCCGTGCTGGCCTCCCTCTGGTGGCTGCGCGCACGCCGTGGCGCGGCCGCCGGCGACGCCGGGCCGACGGACGCCGGCGGCGCCCCGCGGGGCTGACCGCTCTCGCCGCCCCCAGCCCACGTCGCCGTCACACCACCCAGCGACTCCCGCAACCCGCTCCGCCCGGAGCGCGCTCCCACCCGGGGCCGGAGCGCGCCCGCCTCACGGGTGGAACACGGCCGCCAGCTCCGCCCACGACTCCTCGCGCACGTACACCGGAACGACCGCCAGCGGCACCTCGCGCTCGACCACGCTCCCACCGGCGTAGGACTCCCCCGTCCACGCGTCGCGCCACCGCACACCGGCACCACCCGGCAGGTACGTCTCCCACCGCGTCGCCCCCGGCTCGGTCACGGGTGAGACCAGCACGTCCGGGCCGATGAGGAACTGCGCCGGCCTCCGCCAGACCTCGGCCTCCCCGCCGAAGTCGACCCACAGCCCGCGCAGGAACGGCACCGAGGTCTCGATCGCCTCCCGCGCCGACCGCGCGAGGTAGGGCCGCAGCCGCCGGCGCAGGTGCGCGTAGTCGCGGAAGACGTCGACGACCTCCGGCACCCCGGACAGCTCGGCCACGTTCCACGGCGTCCGGTCCCGCAGGGGCAGCTCGTGGTGGTTGAACTCCGAGTGGTACTGCATCACGGGAAGGAACGCACTCATCGCGACGGCCCGCAGGTACAGCTCGGCGTCGGGCACCGGCCCCGAGAACCCGGCCAGGTCCCAGCCCCAGTAGACGATCCCGCAGACGCTCGCCGTCAGCCCCGCGTTGAGCGAGTGACGCATGGCCTCCCAGGTCGAGTTCTCGTCCCCCGCCCAGAAGACGCCGTGCGCCTGCGAGCCGGTGAAGCCCGACCGGGAGAACGTCACCGGCGCCTTGCCGGCCGAGCGCAGCAGGTCGCCGAACGCCCGCGCGTAGTTCACCGGCACGAGGTTGTTGCCCTCGTCGCCGCGTCGACCGTCGCCGTACACGAGCTCGTCACCCCAGGCGTGCTCGCCGCCGTCGGTCTTGAACCCGTCGATGTCGAGCTCCTCGACGAGGTAGCGCCGGTACTCGGTCCAGTGCGCGCGCCCCTCCGGCGTCGACAGGTCGGGCAGCAGCGCACGCGGGAACCACCAGCCGCGGTTGCGGTACGCGGACCCGTCGGCCTCGCGCACCACGTGCCCCGACCGCTCGAGCGCCGCACCGTCGGCGAGCACCTGCCGGGTCTGCTCGTCGGTCCACGGCGTCTCGTCGAGCGCGATCGTCCCGTCCGTCTTGAGCAGCGGGATCTGCCACAGGAGCACCCGGATCCCCCGCGCGTGCAGGTCATCGATCCAGGCGCGCGGATCGGGCCACGCCCCGTCCGCGTCGAAGGTGACGTCGGCCAGCGAGCGCGGCGAGCCGTCCGCGTGCAGCTCGTGCCGGCTGTCGCGCAGCTCGGTGATGCCGAGCTCGTCGCTCCACGCCTCGACGACGACGACGTCCACCGGCACGTCCAGATCGCGGTGCCGGTCCATCTGCTCGGTGACGAGCGCGGCCGTGTTCCACTCGTTGCCCGACGCCCAGAGCCCGAGCACCCAGTCGGGCAGCTCCTCCGGGTGGCCGGCGACGTCGAGGAAGCCGCGCAGCACGTCGCCGACGGACCCGTCCCACACGTCGAGGTCCAGCTCCGGCGCGCCGCCGAGCGCGGCCTCGATCCACAGCAGCCCGGGATCGGAGGCGCCGACGTCGAACCACGTCCGGCGCGAGGTCCGGACGTGGAAGCCCCAGCCGTCGCCGCCGATGACGTGTGCGAACGGCATCGGCAGGTAGGTGCGGGCGTGGACGCCCTGCGACTTGTACTGCTCGAACACGACCGCGTCCAGCTCGCGCCCGCGCAGGTCGACGGCCTCGAACCGCTCGCCGAACCCGACGACGTGCTCCTCGGGCTCCAGCCGCAGCGCCAGGCGCACGCGCCACGTCCCCTCGTCGTCGGTGAACCACGCGACGGAGTCGGGGACAAGACGCGGGTGCATCGCGGAGCCGTTGACCCGCAGCGTCCCGCCCGCCGCATCGCCCCACGCGCCGACCGGCAGGTCGAACCACGGGGTGCCAACCGCCGACGCCTCAGCCGCCGCATCGCCGGCCGCGCCGGCCACCGCGCCAACCTCGCCGGCCACGTCCGCCCCCGCGTGGCCCTCCCCACCCGACGCCGCCTCGAACCGGTAGCGCCAGGTACCGGGCTCGCCGAGCGCGGCCAGCCGGACGTGCCACACGTCCCCGGTCGAGGCGGTCGCGGCCTGGGCGGCTGCGAGGTGTCCGTCCCCGCCCGCGAGCGCCGCGGCGTCGGTCGCGTCCGCCGGCCCGCGGGTGAGCGCCAGGGGCGTCTCCCGGCCGGACGGCGAGACCAGCGCACCCGTGACGACGTCGGCCCCCGGCGCCCGCACGCCGAGGACGATCTCGTCGCCGACGGCCGGGCGGTACGGCACGCGCTGGTCGGGCGAGGCGGCGTAGGGGTGACCGTCGCCGGCCGGACGATGGACGAGCTGGGGCTGAGGCATGGGGACTCCTTCGGGCGCGGACGGCTCGACGGCGAGCCGCGGTGACGGGACGTCGACGACCGGGGCGTCGACGGGCAGGCGGGAGAAGCAGGACGACGGCGCGGGACTCGCTCAGTCCGCGCGGACCACGCGCACGCGCGGCGGTGCGACCGACTCGCGGTCGACGATCCAGGGATCGACCACCCGGAGCGTCGACTCGCCGCCGCCCATCCGGTCGAACAGCAGGTCGACGGCACCGCCGGCCTTCGCCGCCGTGTCCTGGTGCACCGTCGTGATGGCCGGCGTCACCATCTCGGCGAGCGCGGTGTCGTCGAAGCCGGTGAGCGAGATGTCGTCGGGGACGCGGAGCCCGACGTCGGCGAACCCCTTGATGAGGCCAGCCGCGATGACGTCGGCGGTCGTGACGAACGCCGTGAACCCGCGCGGGTCGGCCAGGAGGTCGGCCGCCAGGGCCCGCGCCTCGCCGAAGTTGACCTCGCACAGGAGCCGGGACGCGTCGTAGTCGTCGATCCCGTGCTCGGCCAGCGCCGCGAGGTACCCGGCGTGCCGCAGCGACACGACGCTCGGCTCGTCCGACGTCTCCGGACCGAGGAACCCGATCCGCCGGTGCCCGGCCGCGATGAGCCGCTCCGCCGCGAGCCGTCCGCCGAGCTCGTCGTTGAGGCGGCTCACCACGAGCCCCTCGCCGTAGGCGTCGATGAACACCATGGGCGCGCGGTGCGCCGTGCGGAGCTGGAGCACCTGGGTCGCGTTGACCCCGAACAGGATCGCCCCGTCGACGTTCCACGAGCGCATCGCGGCGACGGTCGTGGTGACGTCGTTGGAGAAGTGCACCATGAGCTGCTTGCCGCGGGCCGCCACGCCGCGCTCGATCTCGTCGAGCAGGTCGGCGTAGTGCGGGTTCGTCAGCGGCGACTGGCCCTCGTCGCGATCGCCGAGGAAGACCAGCGCGATGATCTCGGAGCGCGCCGTCGACAGCGCGCGTGCGTTGGCGTTCGGCTCGTACCCGAGCTCCGCGACGACGGCGAGCACGCGCGCCTGCGTCGCGGCCGAGACCCGTCCGGCCTTGCCGTTGATGACGTTCGAGACCGTCATCTTCGTGACGCCGGCCGCCTTCGCGACGTCCATGAGGCTCACCATGGCTCCGCCCCTCTCATCCGGTCACTGTGCCACTGAGACGATCGCCGCGCGGCCCGTGGAGTGCACGATGCCGTCCCGCACCGTCAGGACGCCACCCGAGACGAGGTCGACGTGCTCCCCGTCGGGCAGCTCGGGCACCGCGACGTCCGCCTCCTCGCTGCGGAACGGGAAGATCCCGACGAGGGACCGCGTGCCGGAGACCGACCCGGCCCCCGCCTCCCGCGTGTACGACCCGACCACGGTGTCGACGCCCGGCGCCACGCGCAGGCGATACGCGCCGTCGACGACGATGGGGTCGCGCGTGACCTCCCGCAGGCGTCGCAGGTGGTCGGAGAGGTCCTTGCCCGGGTCCCAGGCGACGGGGTCGACGTCGAACAGGCTCGGCCGGTTGGGGTCCTGGTGCTCCTGACCGGCGTAGAGCAGCGTCGCGCCCTTCTGGAAGTACAGGAACGCGGTCCACACGAGCAGGTCCTCGGGAGACGTCGCGAACGACGCGACGCGGTCCCGGTCGTGGTTCTCCAGGAAGCGCAGCTTGACGTAGTTGTCGGGGTACCAGGAGTCCTGGAGCTCGAGCAGCCGGACGTAGTCGGCGAGCGTTCCCGTGCCGAGGGCGTAGTCCCGCAGCCCGTTGATGACGTCGTAGTCGTAGGTGAGGTCGAACGCCTGGTAGGTCTCGCCGTCGGAGTGGCACAGCAGCCCGCGGGAGCGCAGCAGCCGGACGAACTCGGGCTCGACCGTCTCGGCGAGCCACACGACGCCCTCCTTGACCTCGGCCACCTCGCGGCGCGCCCGGCTCCAGAACTCCATCGGCAGGAGCGGGGCGACGTCGCAGCGGAACCCGTCGACGATCCGCGCCCAGCCCCGCAGCGTCTCGACGTGGTAGTCCCACAACCCGTCGCGGACGTCGAGGTCGAGGTCGATGATGTCGGCCCAGTCGGGGTTGCGGTTGGCGGGGGTGCCGTCGGCGTCGCGGTAGAACCACTCCGGGTGGGTCTCCCACAGCACCGAGTCCGGCGAGGTGTGGTTGAAGACGACGTCCATCATCGCGAGCATGCCGCGGTCGTGGATCGCGTCGACGAGGCGCTCGAACTCCTCGCGGGTCCCGTACGCGGGGTCGACGGCGCGGTAGTCGCGGATCGCGTAGGGCGAGCCGGCCTCGCCCTTGCGCCCCGCGACGCCGCTCGGGTGGATCGGCAGGAACCAGACGATGTCGACGCCGAGGTCGCGGATGCGGTCGAGGTCGGCCAGCACGCCGGCGAAGTCGCCCGACGGCGAGTGGCTGCGCACGTAGACGCTGTAGAGGAGCTTCCCGCGCAGGGAGATGTCGGTATCGAGGGCCACGGGCACTCCTTCGGGACGACGTGGGCTGCTGGCGAACGGCGGACGGGCGAACGACTGACGGACGGGCTGGGGGCCGGTCCGGTGGCCGCGGACGGCGACGATGCCCGACCCGCGGGTGCCCCGCGACCGAGGCACAGCCCCGCCAGCGTACTTTCTGACTCGGCCCTTCTGTCAAGCCATTCCGGTCACCAAGGTTTACCGGTCAACATTCGGCCTCCCGTGGACCGGCGCACGCGCGCTCGCGCGCGAGGAGGCCGTCCTGACCTGCAAGGATGTCCCAAGGTAACGGTTTGGACACGACGGTTGACGCACCGGGGGCGCGGGCGTAACCTGCGGGAGGTATACCGGTAAAGGGCCGGTCTCATGCATGGACGAGGAGGTCCCGTGCGACACGCATCGATGCGACGAGGAACCCTGGCGACGGTCGCTGCCCTGGCAGCGGCCGGCCTGGTGCTGACTGCCTGCTCCTCCGGGGGTGGCGGCGGTGGCGGCAAGGTCGACGACAACCCGGACAAGGGTCTCGACGTCGTCGGGGAGACCCTCACGTACGACCCGAACACCCTCGTGAACGAGGGCAAGCCCGTCACGCTCGACTGGTGGGTCTGGTTCTACGACGAGGGCTTCAAGAAGATCGCCGCCGACTACCAGGAGATCCACCCGAACGTCACGATCAACGTCGTCAACCAGCCGTGGGACGACTACTGGACCAAGCTCCCGCTGGAGCTCCAGGGTGACAAGGGCCCCGCGATCTTCAACATCCACAACAGCCAGGAGGCGAACATCCTCCCGTACGCCGAGCCGTACGACATCCCCGTCGACGAGCTGAGCGCCGACTTCACGGGCGCTGCCTCGCACGTGGTGGACGGCAAGGTGTACTACATCGACTTCGGCCTCATGAGCGGCGCGATCTACTACAACACCGACATGTGGGCGGCCGCCGGCCTCACCGACGCCGACGTCCCGACGACGTGGGACGAGTTCCGCGAGGTCGCCAAGAAGCTGACCGTCCGCGACGGCGACACGCTCACGCAGTCCGGCTTCAACTTCAACAGCTCGGGCGCGGCGTTCCAGGGTGGCCTCGCCTACCAGCTCGGCCAGAACCTGTTCGCGCAGGACGGCACGACGCCGACGATCGACAACGAGGCCAACCTCACCGTCATCGAGCGCTTCCTCGACATCTACGCCGACGGCTCGGGCGACCCGAACTTCGGCACGAACTCGGGCGAGGCGTTCGGCCAGGGCCTCACCGCCATGACGTACGACTGGGGCCACTTCGTCGGCAACCTCGCGACGAACTACCCGGACATCAACTACGCGACGTTCCAGCTCCCGGCCCCCGAGGCGGGCGAGACGCCGTACGCGATCGACCGCTACAACGGCGAGGCGACGTTCGGCATCAACGCGAAGGCGTCGGACGCGCAGAAGGCCGCCGCGCAGGACTTCCTGCGGTTCTTCCTCACCAACAGCGAGTTCCTGACGCAGATGTGCCTGGACTTCGGCGTCTACCCGGCCTACAAGGTCATCGCCGACGACCCGGCCTTCGGGGAGAACCCGGCGCTCGCCGCGTTCGGCGACGTCGAGCGCTACATCTGGCCCGGCCCGATGCCCGCCGCGATCGAGACGAGCTGGAAGGCCATGTGGGAGGACGTGCTCTACAACAACGTCGCCCCGGCCGACGCGCTCAAGGCCGCGCAGGCCCAGGCGGAGAAGGACCTCGCCGGGACGGGCTTCGTCTCGGTGGAGAACCTCTACCCGTTCTACCAGCCGACGAGCTGATCCAGCATCGAAGGGAGCGACGCCGGCCCCGGGAACGCGCTGCTGGGCACGACCCAGCGGCCCCGGGGCCGGCGCCCATCATGACAACGGTCACGGAGTCCAGCACAGGGTCGTCCACGCGGGCGGCCCGCCCGTCCAGCCCACCCCGCCGCGTGCGCAAGCCGCGCGGGGAGCTCACGATGGTCGTGGTGACGGTCGGCGTCATCATGGCCTTCATCGTCGTCCTGCTCATCGTCCCGATCCTCATCGCGCTGCGGGGCAGCTTCCACCAGTGGAACCCGCTCAACGGGACGTTCACCTGGGTCGGCCTCGACAACTACGCCGAGCTCTTCGCCGACCCGCAGTTCGCGCGGGCCTCGCTCAACACCGCCGTCTTCGGCGTCGCGGCCATCGCCGGTCGCGTCGTCATCGGCCTCGCCATCGCGTACGCGCTCTTCTCCCGGCTGACCCGGTGGAAGGGCTTCTTCCGCACCGTCTTCTACATGCCGACGATCACGCCGCTCGTGGCCGTCGCGTACGTGTGGAAGCTCATGTACAACCCGCAGTTCGGCGCGATCAACTCGATCTTCGGCCTCGACGTCAACTGGCTGTTCGACAGCCGGTTCTCCCTCCTGGCGATCATCCTCATGACGATCTGGAAGGACTTCGGCTACGCCGTCATCCTGCTGCTGGCCGGCCTCTACTCGATCCCCGAGGACTCGCTCGAGGCCGCGTCGGTCGACGGCGCGAACTCCTGGCAGCGCTTCTGGCGCGTCATCCTCCCGCTGCTGCGGCCGATGCTGTTCTTCGTCGTCATCACGTCGCTCATCGCGTACCTGCAGGCGTTCGTCCAGGTGCTCGTGCTGACCGGCGGCGGCCCCGGGACCTCGACGCAGATCATCTCCTACATGATCTACGAGCAGGCATTCGTGAAGTACAACTTCGGCTACGCCTCGGCGATCGCCTTCGTCCTCCTGCTCGTCACGGCGGCCCTGACGGCCGCGTCCTGGCGGTTCAACTCCTCGGGCGGAGCTGACCGGCCGGGACGCGCGGCCCGGCGTCGCGCCGCACGACGCGCGGCCGCCGCCACGACCGAGGGGAGCGCCCGGTGAGCGCCATCCAGAAGACCTCCTCCGGCGTGCCCCTGACCGGTCGACGCGCCGGACGCACCGCCGCGGCGCCGCGGCGCCCGATGCCGGCCCGCACGCGCGCCGGCGTCATCGCCCTCAACACGCTGCTCGCCGTCATGGGCGTGTTCACGGTGTTCCCGTTCGTCTGGATGGTGTTCTCTGCCTTCAAGTCGAACGCGGAGATCGCGAGCCTCGACCAGACGTTCTTCCCGCGCGACTGGACGATGGCGAACTTCGAGAGCATCCAGACGAAGCTCGACTTCTGCCGGCTCTTCGCCAACAGCGTGTTCCTGTCGGTCTCCATCACCGTGCTGGCCGTCTACACGAGCCTGCTCGGCGGCTTCGTGTTCGCGAAGTACCGCTTCCGGGGCCGCGGCTTCTTCTTCGGCGTCATCCTCTCGACGATGATGGTCACCTGGGCCGTCGTCATCATCCCGCGCTACACGATGTTCCGGAACGCCGGGCTGGTCGACAACTACGCGTCCCTCATCGTCCCGGCGGCGATCAGCGCGTTCGGCATCTTCATGATGCGCCAGAGCATGGACGCCATCCCGGACGAGGTGCTCGAGGCGGCCCGGATCGACGGCGCGTCGGAGATCTTCATCTTCCACCGCATCGTCGCGCCGATGAGCATCAACGCCATCTCGGCGCTCGCCATCTTCCAGTTCCTCTGGGTCTGGGAGGACTACCTGTGGCCGTACCTCATGATCTCGACGCAGTCGAAGCAGGTGCTCGCGGTCGGCCTCACGACGTTCAACGGCCAGTACTCGACGGACTACGGCGGGCTGTTCGCCGCGACGACCATCTCGATCCTGCCCGTCCTCGTCGTGTACCTGGTCTTCCAGCGCCGGTTCATCGCCGGGGCGGCGAGCGCGGCGGTGAAGGGATGAGCTCCGCACCCCAGCACCCCGTCGACGACGCGGGCCGCCCCTGGTGGCACGACGCCGTGATCTACCAGGTCTACCCGCGCAGCTTCGCGGACGCGAACGGCGACGGGATGGGCGACCTGGCGGGCGTCACGGCGCACCTTGACCACCTCGCGGCCCTCGGCGTCGACGCGATCTGGCTCTCGCCGTTCTACACGTCGCCGCAGAGCGACTGCGGGTACGACGTCGCCGACTACCTCGACGTCGACCCGATGTTCGGCACGCTCGCCGACCTCGACGACCTCGTCGCGCAGGCGCACGGCCGGGGGCTGCGCGTCGTCGTCGACATCGTGCCGAACCACTCCTCGTCGGCGCACCGGCTGTTCCAGGCGGCGCTGACCGCGGGGCCGGGCTCGCCCGAGCGGGCGATGTACGTGTTCCGGGACGGGCGCGGCGAGCGCGGCGAGCTGCCGCCGAACGCGTGGCCGGGCGGCGACGACGGCTCGGCGTGGACGCGGGTCCGGGAGGCCGACGGCGCGTGGGGTCAGTGGTACCTGCACATCTTCGGCATCGACCAGCCCGACTGGGACTGGACCAACCCGGCCGTCGCTGACATGTTCGACGACGTCCTGCGGTTCTGGCTCGACCGCGGGGTCGACGGGTTCCGGATCGACGTGGCGCACGGCATGGCGAAGGAGGACGGGCTGCCGGACCGGGCGATCGAGCCGTGGGAGGGGTGGGTCATCCCGACGGTCGACCCGGCCACGCGCCCGCCCATGTGGGACCAGGACGCGGTGCACGACATCCACCGGCGCTGGCGCCGCGTCGTCGACGAGCACACGGCGGCCCAGCGCGCGCGGCGCACCGCCGACGATCCCGCGTACGACGACCGGATCCTCGTCGCCGAGGCCTGGCTGGAGCCCGAGCGGCTCCAGCTCTACCTGCGGCCCGACGAGCTCCACCAGGCGTTCAACCCCGACCTGCTCGTGACGCCGTGGCGCGCCGACGACCTGGTCGCGGCCATCACGACGTCGCTCGAGACGTGCGCGGCGGTCGGGGCGATGCCGACCTGGGTGCTGTCGAACCACGACATCGTCCGGCACGCCACCCGTCTGGGCTACGCCGCCGACCGGCCGCTCGGTGGCGGCATCGGCCCGCGCGACGAGCAGCCCGACCGTGAGCTCGGCCAGCGACGCGGGCGGGCGGCGTCGCTGCTCATGATGGCGCTCCCGGGCGGGGTGTACCTCTACGAGGGCGAGGAGCTCGGGCTGCCCGAGGTCACCGACCTGCCCGACGAGGCGCGGCTGGACTACGTGTTCCTGGAGAGCGGTGGCGCCCAGGTGGGGCGCGACGGCTGCCGCGTCCCGATCCCGTGGCGGGCCGACGCCCCGGCGTTCGGGTTCAGCCCGACCGGTCGGTCGTGGCTGCCCCAGCCGGAGTGGTTCCGCGAGTTCGCGGCCGACGTCCAGGAGCTCGACCCCGACTCGACGCTGTGGCTCTACCGGAGGGCGCTGCGCCTGCGTCGCGACCTCGACCTCGGGGGTCCGGCGTCGTCGGTCGAGGCGAGGGACGGGCTCGTCGTCGTGACGCGGCCCGCCTCGTGCGTCGTGGCGAACACGACGGGCGAGAGCGTCGAGGTGGCGGTGCCGGCCGGGCTCGCGCCCGTCCTGGTCAGCCTCGGCGACGCCGGCGGCGTCCCGCGCGTCGGCGAGGACCGCTGGGCGGTCCCCGGCGACGTCACGGTCTGGTTCGGCTGACCCGGCCGCGCCTGAGCCGGACGCCCCGCAGGCCGGGAGGCGACGGGCTACCGCCCGAGGAGCCGCGCGAGGAAGCCGGTGCGCGGCTCCTCGGCGTGCCCCCGGCAGCGCTGGGACGTCGGGACGCCGCGCAGCGCCTGCTCGACGTGGTTGCCGCAGCCGCTCCACGTCGCGAGGCCGCACTGGCGGCAGGTCACCTTCTGGCACATCGGATCTCCTAGGCGAGCATCAGGAAGAGCTTCTCCAGCTCCTCGGGGGTGAGGTCCTCGTGGTTCGGCTGCCCGTCGGGCTCCGCGAGGCAGTTCTTCATCGCGGTCGCGACGATCTGGAAGCCGGCCCGGTCGAGCGCGCTCGACACGGCCGCGAGCTGCGTCACCACCTCGCGGCAGGGCGCGCCGGCCTCGACGGCCGCGATGACGGCGGTGAGCTGGCCGGAGGCGCGGCGCAGCCGGTTGCGGATCTTGCGCTGGGCGGCCTCCTGCTCCTCGCGGGAGAGGGCGGTGCGCCCGGGGGCGGCGGTGGGACCGGTCTCGATCATGGGAGCTCCTTCGGGGATGAGCCAGTCTCGCCCACGACGAGCACGTCCTTCGCGTCCCGGCCGAGCCAGGCCGTGAGCGTGAGCATGCCGCCCGACAGGTTCGCCGAGTCGAACCCCTCCTCGACCAGCACGCGGTGGGCGAGGTAGGAGCGCATCCCGGACGCGCAGTGCACCCGCACCGCGCGTCCCGCGGCGGCCGCGCGGATCTCCGCCAGCCGCTCGCGCACCTGCGTGTGCGGGACGTTGAGCGCCCCCGGGAGGTGACCGGTCGCGTACTCCGCGGGCGAGCGGACGTCCAGCACGAGCGCGGTGGCCAGGACGTCGTCGAGGTCGCGGGCCTGCCACTGGGCGAGGACGCCCGAGGTCAGGTTGTCCGCCATCATCCCGGCGAGGTTCACCGGGTCCTTCGCGCTGCCGTACGGCGGGGCGTAGGCGAGGTCGAGGTCGACCAGGTCCCCACCCCGGGCGCCGTGGCGCAGGGCCGTCGCGAGGACGTCGATCCGCTTGTCAACGCCGTCCCGGCCGACGGCCTGCGCGCCCAGGAGCGCGCCGTCGGTCCGGCGCAGGTGGAGCAGCAGGTGGAGCTGGCTCGCACCGGGGAAGTAGCCGGCGTGGTTGCCGGGGTGGAGGTGGATCGTCTCGTAGGCGATGCCGGCGGCGTCCAGCGCCGCTCGGTTCGCACCGGTGAGCGCGGCCGTCAGCTCGCCGACCCGCACGATCGCCGTGCCGAGCGGCCGCGGGACCGGCCGGGTCGCGACGCCCATGACGTCGTCCGCGACGAGCCGGCCCGCGCGGTTCGCCGGGCCCGCCAGCGGCACCGGACGGCGCACGCCGGTGACGGGGTCGGTCGAGACGGTCGCGTCGCCGACCGCCCAGATGCCGGGGACGGACGTGCGCCCGTGCTCGTCCACGACGATGGCGCCCCGCTCGCACGCGACGCCTGCGGCCTCGAACGGCGCCGTGTCGGGCGTCACGCCGACCGAGACGACCACGAGGTCGGCGTCGATCACTTCGCCGTCGGCCAGCTCGACGGCGACGGGGGCAGCCGCGGCACCGGGTGAGCGGTGCAGCTCGACGGCACCGAGGCCGTCCCGGACCCGGATGCCGAGGCGCTCCAGCTCGGCCGTCACCAGCGTGGCGAGCTCGCGCTCCAGCGGCGGGAGCACGTGCGGCGCCAGCTCGACGACGTCGACGTCGAGCCCGGCCAGGCGCAGCGCCTCGGCGGCCTCGAGCCCGATGAACCCGGCGCCGAGGACGACCGCGCGAGCCGGCCGGCCGGCGGTCGTCGTCGGCTCGCGCAGCGCGACCACCCGGTCCCGGAGCGCGACCGCGTCGTCGACCGTCCGCAGCGTCGTGGCGACGCCGGCCTCCAGCGCGTCTGCCAGCCCGGGGATCGGCGGCAGCACGGCGCGGGCGCCGGGGGCGAGGACGAGCGCGTCGTAGGCGAGCGTGACGGTGCCGTCGGGCGTCCGGGCGGTCACGGTCCGCGCGTCCGGATCGAGGCCGACGACGTCGTGCCGGGTGCGCACGTCGAGGTCGAGCGCGGCGCGCAGCGACGCGGGCGTCTGGACGAGCAGCTTCGCTGGGTCCGCGATCTCGCCGCTCACGTAGTAGGGCAGGCCGCAGTTCGCGAAGGACGGGTGGTCGCCGCGCTCCAGCACCACGATGTCGGCGTCCTCGTCGAGGCGCCGCGCGCGGGCGGCCGCGCTCATCCCGCCGGCGACACCGCCGACGACGACGAGGCGCAGGCGGTCCGGGCGGGCATCGGTCGAGTCGGTCACATGCGAGAAGATACTCCGGGGGGTATCCGTGTGCAAGTCGGGCCTGAGGTGTGCTCGGCGCACGGATCGGCCGCACGCGCCGGTCCTACGATGGACGCATGGCCCAGCTGACCCTCACCGCCGGCATGCCCGTCCCGTACGCGGGGGACCGCGTCGCCGTCGTGAGCGAGGAACTCGCCGCGGCGTTCCAGCCCGGTGACGCGCTCTACGTCGACTCCGGGACGGGTGAGCTCCTGCACGTCCCGGCGCGCGTGCGCGAGGCGGTCGGGGCCCAGGTCGCCGCCGCGCTCGACGCGTTCACCGCGCTGCGCAGCGCCACCCCCGGAGCCGTGCGCGCGTTCTTCACCGCGTTCGCCGACCTGCTCGCCGACGACGACGTGTGGGGCCGCATCGCGTCGGCCAACGCCGGCGACGTCGAGCGCGCCCGCGACCTGGGCCGCTCGACCACCCGCCTCGAGATCTCCGACGGCATGCGGGCCGACATGGTCGCCGGGCTGCGCGAGTGGGACGGCATCCTCGCGGAGCGCGAGGCCGCCGGCGAGTCCCCCGTTGCGACGGTCGACCACGAGGGCTGGTCGGTCGACGTCGTCGCGGCGCCGCTCGGCGTCATCGGCTTCGTCTTCGAGGGCCGCCCGAACGTGTTCGCCGACGCGGCCGGCGTGCTGGCGACCGGGAACGTCGCCGTCCTGCGGATCGGCGGCGACGCGCTCGGCACGGCCGAGGCGATCCGCGACGCCGCCCTCGTTCCCGCCCTCACCGCCGCGGGCCTGCCCGCGGGCGCCGTGAGCCTCCTCCCCCTGCGCGACCGCTCGGCCGGCTGGGCCCTGTTCGCCGACCCGCGGCTGGCGCTCGCGGTCGCCCGCGGGTCCGGCCCGGCGGTGGCCCAGCTCTCCGCCGTCGCCCGCTCGGCCGGCGTCCCGGTGTCGGCGCACGGCACGGGTGGCGCGTGGATCGTCGCCGGCGACGACGCGGATGCCGCACGCCTGGCCGGGGTCGCGCGCTGGTCGCTCGACCGCAAGGTGTGCAACACGCTCAACGTCGCCGTGATCCCGAGCGCCCGCGCCGCCGAGCTCGTCCCCGTGCTGCTCGCCGCGGCCGACGAGGCGGCGGTCGCCCGGACGGGGGCGGGATCCGCCGCCCGCGTCCACGTGGCCGACGGCTCGCAGCGGTGGCTGCCGGCGGAGGAGCTCGAGCGGACGATCCCCGTGCACCGCGCCGACGGCGTCCACACCGAGCCGCGCGCGTCCGTCCTGCCGGTGGCCGACCTCGGCCGCGAGTGGGAGTGGGAGGGGACGCCGGAGCTGTCGCTCGTCGTCGTCGACTCGGTCGACGAGGCGATCGAGCTGTTCGGCCGATACTCGCCGCGGTTCGTCGTCTCGTTCCTCAGCGAGGACGACGACGCGCACGCGCGGTTCCGCGCCGCCGTCGACGCGCCGTTCGTCGGGGACGGGTTCACCCGCTGGGTCGATGGTCAGTACGCGCTGTCCCAGCCGGAGCTCGGCCTGTCGAACTGGGAGAACGGTCGGCTGCTGGCCCGGGCCGGCATCCTCACCGGCGCCGAGATCACGACGCGGCGGATCTTCGCGCGGGTCGAGAGCGCCGACCAGCACCGCTGACCGCCCCGCCCCCAACTCCGATACTGGGGTGGTTCCGGTCGCGATACGCGATCGAGGCCACCCCGGTATCGGAGCAGCGTGGGGGCACAGGGCGCCCACCGCTGGGCCAGACGGGGTAGGAGGCCCCGGCCCGGGAAGCGGCCGAGGTCGGGCGAGCCCTACGGCTCAGTAGCCGAGGAAGACGTCCGTCCGCACGCGCCGCGCGCCCTGCTCCCGGGCGATCAGCTTGACGGCCGCCACCGAGCCGGGTGAGCCCGAGACCAGCACCGTCCGCTCCGCGAGGTCGGGCACGGCCTCGGCGAGGACCGCCGCGTCGACGGCCGACCCCTCGACGACCCGGTACCCGGCCGGCAGCGTCGAGCGGTCCGCGCCGGGCGGCACGACGAGCACGAGCGAGACACCGTGCGGCAGCCCGACCCGCGCCGGCAGCGCGCCGGTCACGCCGCCGCCGGGGATGCCCGACGGCACGGGCACGGGATCGGCGAGGATAGGCAGCACGTCGCGGACGTCCTTGACGGCCCACACGGCGACGACGTCCAGGTCGGCGCCCGGCCGCCGACCACCGCCGCGCGCGAGGTCGTCGAGCATCGCCAGGAACGGCGTCATACCGACGCCGAGCCCGACGAGCGCGCTGCGCCCCTCGGGGAGGAGGAAGTCACCGGCCACGAGCGTGACGCCGAGCTCGTCGCCCGGTGCCAGGTCCGCGAGCGCCGCCTTGACCGGGCTCGGCGCGGCCCCGGGTTCGGCGAGCCGCGTGACGAGCCGGACCTCGCCGGCCAGCGGCGACGACGCGAGCGAGAGCACCCGCCGACGGCCGCGAGAGTCCTCGGCGGCGCGGGGACGGGCGAGCGCCTGGGGCACGTCGACCTCGACGTACTGCCCCGGACGGAACCGCAGCGGCGACGAGGGCGCGAACCGCAGGTCGAGGAGACCGTCGTCGGCACCCGCCGCGCGGCGCAGGAACCGCAGCGCTACCCGGCGGCGCGGGCCCAGCCCGAACGCGACGACGTTGCCGAGCGCGAGCGCGAGCTCCGGCGAGAGCCAGCCCCAGCCCCACAGGACCGGCGCCGCGGACGCCACCCCGACGAGCACGCCGACCCCGACCCGCTCGAGCAGCCGCGGCGGCGTCGTCAGCGGCTCGGTCAGCATGAAGCACGCGAGGAACGCGATCGGGCCGGAGAGCACGGCGAACGACAGCGCGGTCCAGCCGGGCGTCCCGAGGCCGACGTAGCCGAGGACCGTCAGGGCGACCGCTGGCACCGCGTAGCTCGCGGCGTAGAGCATCCGGCGCGTGCGCCACAGGACCGCGAGGCCGGCGAGCACCACGAACGGGAACAGCACGGACGACCCGATCCACCACCACGCCTGGGCCAGCCCGGTCCAGCCCGCCACGAGCAGCCCGACCACGGCGGGGTTGAGCACGTGCCGCCCGCGCCAGGCGAGCAGGTACTTCGAGCCGCCCGCGAGCACCCCGGCGAGGGCGACGCCGACGAGGCCCGCGTCGGCCACCGGCAGCAGCACGAGCGCGAGGATCAGCCCCGTGATGACCGGCGAGAGCGCGTGCACCGGCGGCATCGAGGCGAGGATGCCCGACAGCGTCGGCGTCCTCCGCGTCGTCGTGGAATCGGCCCGCCCGCGCCACGCGGCGACGACCCCCGCCAGCAGCCGGCCACCGGCGGTCCCGATGACCGAGCCGAGGACGGCGCAGAGCGTCGTCAGGCCGAGCGCGATCCACGAGGAGTGGAAGGCCCCGAACAGCGACATGACGAACGCGATCCCGACGAGCGCCAGCAGCGCCCACAGGACGAGCGTGTACATCGAGACCCGCCCGAGCAGGCGGTCGAGCGCGACGCCGGGGTGCCAGCGCCGCGCCTGCGCACCGGCGCGCGCGGCCGCCCCGCTCACGGGTACAGCTCCGCGACGACCCGCTCGTCGTCCAGCCCGGCGTGCCGCAGCGGACCGGACGTCGGCATGACGACGACGGCGTGCACCCCGTCGAGGGCCGAGAGCACCTCGCTCGGCGGGAGGAAGAACGCGGCCGTCGAGGCGGCGTCGGCGATCATCGCCGTGCGCGCGAGGGCCCACGTCGCGAGGATCCCGCGCACCGGGGCGCCGGTGCGCGCGTCGATCACGTGGTGCAGCCCGTCGGCCCAGGCGCGCCGGTTCGTCGCGGACGCCGCGATCGCGCCGTCGGTGAGGGTGACGACACCGACGGCGCGCGTCGGGTCGAGCGGGTGCTCGAGCCCGATCCGGACCCGGGCGGGGCCGACGTGGCGCAGGTCGCCGCCCGCGTCGACGGTGAAGCTCTCGATCCCGGCGCGGCGGATCACGTCAGCGACGACGTCGACGAGGCGCCCCTTGCCGACGGCGCCGACGTCGAGCACGGTCCCCCGCGGGAGCTGGAGGAGCGCGGTCGTGCGCTGGAACCGCCCCTCCCAGCCGGGGACGGGCTTCGGCGCCCCGGGAGCCGGCGAGAGCCGGTAGGTCGGGTCGTACCCGAGGTGCTCGAGCGTCGCGCCGACGAACGGGTTGACGGCGCCGTCCGTGGCGTCAGCGAGGCGGGTGTAGAGGCGGAGCATGGCCTCGCCGTCCACCCCGACCGGGAACTGGCCGCCCTCGCGGGCCACCGCCGCCACGACCGAGTCGGGCCGGAACCGGGACCACTCGAAGTCGAAGTCGTTGATCTCGGCGAGGATGCGGGCCTCGAGCCCCAGCGGCAGGGGTTCGGGCGTGTCGATCACCCAGCGCGTCCCGATGGCGTCGAACTCCATGCGGCCGGCTGCGATCTCGTCCACGGCGGCATCGGCGATCACGGGACGACGCTATCGTCCGCTGCCGCCGCGCGGGGCTCCGTCCGCGGGATGAGTCACGCGCCCAGCGCCTCCGCCTTGATCTGCTCGACGGCGTCGTTGAAGCCGCCCGAGGTGAGGGACGAGCCCGCCACCTTGTCGACGGCCAGCTCGTCCAACGGGACCCCGACGACGACGTCGGCGATGCCGCCGGCGAACTGCTCCTGGAAGCCCTGCGAGCGCGGGTCGCCCGCCTCGGGCGTGACGACGACGTCCGTGACGACGCCGTCGGCCAGGGTGAGCGACACGTCGACCTGCTGCTGCCCGCCCGGGGAGACGTAGCTGCCGGTCGCCTCGTACGTGCCGTCGGCGTAGTCGGAGGCGCCCGCGGCGGCACCGTCGGTCGAGTCGGTGGGATCGGTCGAGGCCGTCGGGTCGGCGGCCGCCGTCGAGCCGGAGCTCGCGTCGGTCGGGTCGGCCGGGGCCGGCGTCGCGGAGGCGTCGCCCGAGGCGCAGCCGGCGAGGGCCCCGACGGCCGCAAGCGAGGCGGCGGCGGAGAGGGCGATGCGGGTCGAGCGCGTGACGGGGGTCATGGGGCCTCCTGACGTGGATGGCTCAAGGTTCAGGCACGCGCCTGGACGTTTGCTGTGAGCCCCGTGTGATCTCGCGACCCAGCGGCTGTGATGCCGGCCACGTCGACGGATCCGGGTCCTCGGACCGATGCGCTCACGGCCCTGCCCGGACTAGGTTCTCGCCATGGCAACGACGCATGGCACTGACGACGCAGCTACCCCCACCCTCCAGGGCGGGCCGACGGCCGACGACGCGACCGGGACGACCGACGCGACCGCAGACGACGCCAGGGACGCCGCGGACGGGGCGGACGACGCACCGGCCGTCGCGAAGGCCAAGAAGGCCAAGAAGTCAGGGAAGAAGAAGTCGACGAAGGCCGACAAGGCCCGGCGCGACCGGAAGAAGCTGTCGAACGACGTCTACGAGGCGGAGCTCTTCCGGCTCCAGACCGAGCTCGTCACGCTCCAGGAGTGGGTCAAGGCGACGGGCCAGCGCGTCGTCGTGATCTTCGAGGGGCGCGACGCGGCCGGCAAGGGCGGCGCGATCAAGCGGATCACGGAGTACCTGTCGCCGCGCGTCGCGCGGATCGCCGCGCTGCCGGCGCCGACCGAGCGGCAGAAGACGCAGTGGTACTTCCAGCGCTACGTCGAGCACCTGCCGGCCGCCGGGGAGATCGTGCTGTTCGACCGGTCCTGGTACAACCGGGCCGGCGTCGAGCGGGTCATGGGGTTCTGCACGCCGCAGGAGTACGCGCAGTTCATGCGGCAGGCGCCGATCTTCGAGGAGATGCTCATCAACGACGGGATCCTGCTGCGCAAGTACTGGTTCTCGGTGTCGGACGCGGAGCAGCTCAAGCGGTTCCGGTCGCGGCTCAACGACCCGGTGCGGCGATGGAAGCTGTCGCCGATGGACCTCGAGTCGATCCACCGCTGGGAGGACTACTCGCGGGCGAAGGACGACATGTTCGTCCACACGGACACGCCGACCTCGCCGTGGTTCGTCGTCGAGTCGGACGTGAAGAAGCACGCGCGGCTCAACATGATCTCCCACCTGCTCTCGACGTTCCCGTACGTCGAGGTGCCGCACGAGGAGGTCGAGCTGCCGACGCGGCCCCAGGGCGGGGAGAACTACCGTCGGCCGCCGCGCTCGCTGTCCACCTACGTCCCCGACCACGTCGCGCAGCTCACCGGCGACCCCGAGCGCAACAGGTAGCGCCGCGGGTCGCGCGCGCCGGTCAGCGGGTCGCGCGCGCCGGGATGAGCAGCGAGACGACGAGCCCGACGACGAGCACGGCGACGGCCACGAGCAGCGTCTGGGCCGTCGCCGACGCGAAGCCGCTGTGGATCACGCCGGTGACCACCGCGACGATCTGGTCCTTGACGGCCGCCGGGATGCCGTCGGGCAGCTCGAACCCGCCCGCGGGGCCGCCGGCCGCGTCCATCGAGAACTGCCCCGACATCGTCGTGAGCGCGTCGAGGAACTGCTGACGGAAGTCGGCGGGGATGCCGTCGGCCGCCGCGCGCCCGGCCGCGGGCAGCTCGACCGACAGCCGCGAGGTCAGGGAGGCGACGATGACCGCCGAGCCGAGGACGCCACCCATCTGACGCGTCGTGTTGAAGGCCCCCGCCCCGGCACCGGCCGTCGTGGCGTCGAGGCCGGACGTCGCGAGGTTCGCCAGCGGCGAGAACACCATGCCCGTGCCGGCGCCGAACAGGAGCATCGGGAAGACCAGGTGCCACGCGACGAGGTCGGGCGTGATCATCGCCGCGACGATCCCGACCCCGACCGCGAGGAACGCGAACCCGGTCGAGACGACCCACTTGCCGGGCAGCCGGTCCGAGAGCCGTCCGGCGAGCGGCGCCACGACGCCGGAGACGAGCGAGCTCGGCAGGTTGATGAGCGCCGCCTGGATGGGCGAGAGGCCGAGGATCGACTGCAGGAAGATCGTCAGCGGGAAGAAGATGCCGATCATGGCGAACGAGATCGCCATGCCGGAGACGTTCGAGAGCGCGAACGTGCGGTTGCGGAACAGCGCGAGCGGCATGAGCGCGGCCGATCCCTGGCGTCCCTGCCACCACACGAAGATCCCGAGCACCACGACGCCGAGACCGATGATGCTCCACACGCTGATCGGGCCGACGATGGTGCCCCAGTCGTAGCTGCTGCCCTCCTGCACGCCGAACACGAACGCGCCGAGACCGACGACCGAGAGCACGACGCCGAGGACGTCGAACGTCGTGGCGTGGGTCTCCAGCCGCGGCAGGTAGCGCAGGGCGAGGACGAGGGCGACGACACCGACCGGGACGTTGATGAAGAAGATCCACTCCCAGCTCACGTACTCGATGAAGACGCCGCCGAGGAGCGGGCCGGCGATCGTCGCGACGCCGGCCGTCGCGCCCCACAGGCCCATGGCGGCGCCGCGCTTGTCGGGCGGGAAGACGCGCGTGATGATCGCCATCGTCTGCGGCGTCATGAGGGCGGCGCCGATCCCCTGGACGACGCGGGCGGCGATGAGCACGCCGATGTGGCCCGAGAGGCCGCACCAGGCCGACGCCGCCGTGAAGACGACCAGGCCGACGAGGAAGACGCCGCGCGAGCCGAACCGGTCACCGAGCCGTCCCGCGAGCAGGAGCAGCGTCGCGTAGGAGAGCAGGTAGGCGGAGTTGACCCAGCCGACGGCGACCAGGTCGGCGTCGAGGTCCGTGACGAGCGTCGGCACGGCGATGTTCACGATCGTCGTGTCGAGCATGATCATGAAGAAGCCGAGGATGAGCGGCGGGAGCGTGCTCCACGGGCTGCGACCGCCGAGGTCGACCAGTGCGCGCACGCCCGGACGGGACTGGGTGTCGGTCATGGGACTCCTCGTGCCGGGGCCCGTGGGTGCGGCGCTGATCGGCCGGGCTCGCGCGAGCGTCGGTCAGTCTACGTCCGAGGTCCGACGGATTCTGACGTGCCGTCAGGCGGCCCGCCGGGTCGCGTCAGGGCGCGTCGGGGCCATGATGGTCCGGTGACCCGTCGGCCAACCCGCGCCATCGCCGCGCTGTCCGCGCTGCTCGCCGCGGGGGCGCTGGTGCTGTCCGCCTGCGGCCTCGGCTCCGACGGTGGGACGGGCGACGGGACGCCAGCGTCGTCGTCGGCACCGGCGGCGACCGGGGCGGCACCGGACGCCTCGCCGGACACCGCGTCGGCGTCGTCCGACGCCCCGCGGACCACGGCACCCGGGACGGTCGACGCCGCGGCCGTCCCGCCCGAGTGGGTCGACGCGCTCGCGCTGGTCGACGCCGCCCGGGTCGAGCGGGGGCTCGGGAAGCTGCGGATCGACCAGGGGCTGACCGACCTGGCCCAGCGTCAGGCGGAGCACTACGCGACCGGGGCGCAGGACTGGGACGGCGACTTCGGCGGGGACCTCGCGGCCGCCGGCTTCGCCCGTGGCTCGGCCCGGATCGGCTCGGGAACGACCCCGGCCGAGGCCGTCGAGACGTGGCTCGCCTCCGCGGAGGACGCCGAGACGCTGCTCGACGCGGAGCTCGGCTTCGCCGGCGTGGGGGCGGCGCCGTGGCAGGGCGGGCAGTCGGTCTACCTGCTCGTGCTCGCCTACCGCGCCGACGACGGCAGCATCCCGTCCGGCTCGGATGGCGCGGAGGAGGTGCTGGTGCTGACGAACGTCGAGCGGGCCAAGGTCGGCCTCGCGGGCGTCTCGCTGAGCGACCGGCTCAACGCAGCGGCGCAGCTCCAGGCCGACCACCAGGCGTCCATCCTCGAGATGACCCACGAGGGCAACGGCGGGCTGAGCAACCGCGTGGCGTCGGTCGGGTACGAGGCCCGGGTGGCGGCGGAGAACGTCGCGGTGGGGTACCCGTCGATCGACGACGTGGTCCGGGGCTGGATCGACTCGCCGGGACACTACGAGAACATCGTGAACCCGGACGTCACCGAGATGGGCTTCGCGGTCGCGTTCGGCAGCGACGGTCGCGCGTACTACGCCCAGGTACTCGGCGACCCGTTCTGACCGGGACCCGCGGTCAGCCGTCGCCGAGGCGGCGGGGGCACCCCGGGCCTAGGCCGGCTGGTGGAGCTTCACGCTCGCGCCGCCCGGGTCGAGGATCCACCCGAGCAGGCCGAACGGCGTGGGGTCGGGCTCGCGCACGACCGTCCCGCCCAGCTCGACCGCTCGCGCCGTCGACGCGGCCGCGTCCTCCACCGTGATGTACCACCCCCAGTGCGACGGGATCTCCGGCGGCAGGAACGCGTTCGCGTCCATGACCCCGGCGACCATCCGGTCCCCGGCGAACGCCTGCGCGTACGGCACCCCGACCGCCGCCCGCTCGAACCGCCAGCCGAACGCCTCGGCGTAGAACGCCTCGGCCGCGGGCAGGTCGCGCGTCGACAGCTCGAACCACGACGGCGCCCCCGGCGCGTCGAGGACCTCGAACCCGGCGAACGGCGCCGGCTCCCACAGCCCGACCCCGGCCCCCGACGGGTCCTGGAGCATGGTGAACCTGCCCGATCCCGGCACGGCCGACGGCTCGACCAGCAGGCTCGCTCCGGCGGCGACGCACCTCGTCACCTCGGCCTCGGAGTCCTCGACCGCGAGGAACAGGTTCCACACGTCCGTCTCGACGGGCGCGACCCCCGCCCCGGCGACCGCACGCCCCTCGGCCAGGAACGTCACGTACTGCCCGGGCACGGAGTTGAGCTCGCGCGCCTCCCAGCCGAACAGCCCGGTGTAGAAGTCGACGGTCCGCGCGAGGTCGCGCACACCCGCGTCGGCCCAGCAGAACGTCCCGCGCGGGAACGGCTCACGCGTCCGGTCTCCCATGGCTCTCTCCTTCGCTCGACGGCGGGACCCCGGTGGCGTCGGCGTCCTCGTCCACCTATGAGACCACCGGGGTCCGACGAACTCATCGATCGGGAGCCGCCAGCGTCAGGACACGGCCTTGAGGCCGATCACCCCGCCGACGATCATCGCGAGGAACAGCGCGCGCCACACGGTCATCGCCTCCTCGCCGGAGACGACGCCGATGATGACGGCGAGGACCGCGCCGATCGCGACCCACACGGCGTACGACGTGCCGACCGGCAGCTCCCGCATGGCGTAGGCGAGCCCGCCCATGCTGATGACGAGCGCCACGACGAACACGATCGACGGGCCGAGCTTGGTGAACCCCTCCGAGCGACCGAGCGCGGTTGCCCAGACGGCCTCGAAGACTCCGGACAGGATGAGAACGAGCCAGGACATGAGTACCCTCCACGGGCCGTCTTGTCGCTGTCCGGGTACGGCACCCCTCGTCCGGGAGCCCGGCTCCGGGCTCGACCTCCAGGGTCGCACGCGGGCGACGGGACGGCAATGCCCGCATTCCGTCCACATGCTGAGCAACGTGTCCGTCCGGGGACCAAGTGCCCAGTCACCCCGTCGGAGGGACGCCCTACCGTCGAGAACGTCCCCGACGAAGGAGCTCCCATGTCAGTCGCGCCAGCCGCCACCGCTCCGACGAGCGCCCCGAGCGCCGTTCCAGCCGGTGGCACGACGGACCCGACCGAGGGGACCCGCGCCGCGCTGAGCCAGCTCGCGCGCGTCGCCCTGCCGCCCGAGGTGCGCGCGGCCGTCGAGGCGGCGCCGAGCGTCGTCGTCCCCGCGAGCCGCGAGGAGCTCTACGCCCTCGCCCTCGGCCCGGACGGCGGCCCGGTCTTCGAGGTGGCGTACGACGTCGCCGCGGCCGGCGGGGCGACGTCGACCCGGATCGTCGAGGCGACCGTCGCGCGCTGCCGCAACGGCATCGCCGTCAACTACCCCGAGGACTACATCCGGCGTCGCGACCCCGACTGCATGCGGATCGCCGACGACCTGCCGACCGACAAGCCGCGCTACCGCGACCGGGAGGGCGGGGAGTTCGACCCGACCCGGACCGAGACGCTCGACTGGCTGGCGACGCAGCCGCTCGCCGTCGTCCCGTTCAAGGCGGGCGGGCGCCGCCACGGCTACCCGAGCGTCGCGATCGTCCCGCAGAACGCGGCGTTCTTCGCCCTCGCGCTGGTCGACCTGCAGGGCTGGGTCACCTTCGAGGAGCTGGCCGAGGAGACCTCGGCGCGCGGCGAGGAGACGTGGGCGCCGCGCAGCCTCATGGTCGTCGCTCCCCCGTTCCGGCACACCCGCTTCGACGGCCGCCAGGTCGTCGTCCACAACCGCTCCGAGACGCTGCACGAGGTCTGGGCCTACAACCTCTACCCCGGACCCAGCGCGAAGAAGGGCGTGTTCTCCGTCCTGCTCGACATCGGCGAGCGCGAGGCCGAGCCCTGGTACACGGCGCACGCGTCGTCGGTCCTGGTGACGACGCCGTACGACAACGAGATCGTCATCATGCACGAGGGCGCGTCGGGCGGCGGCAAGTCCGAGATGACGCAGGACCTGCGCCGGATGGACGACGGGCGCATCCTGCTCGGCCGCAACGTCAACACGGGCGAGCCGTACATCATCACGCTCAACGAGTCCTCGTCGCTGCGGCCCGTGACGGACGACATGACCCTGTGCCACCCCGCGCTGCCGCACGACGAGGGCAAGCTCGCGATCGCCGACGCCGAGGACGGCTGGTTCATCCGCATCGACAACCTCACGTCCTACGGCGAGGACCCCAAGCTCGAGAAGATCTGCATCCAGCCGGCCGAGCCGCTCGTGTTCTTCAACGTCCAGGGCGTCCCGGACGCGACGATCCTGCCCTGGGAGCACACCCCCGACTCCACGGGCAAGCCGTGCCCCAACCCCCGGGTGGTCGTCCCGCGGCGGCTCATCCCGCGGATCATCGACGAGCCCGAGCAGGTCGACGTGCGCACGTTCGGCGTCCGGATGCCGGCCTGCACGCGCGAGAAGCCGACCTACGGGATCATGGGCATCGCGCACATCGTGCCGCCGTCGCTGGCCTGGGTGTGGCGTCTCATCGCCCCGCGCGGCGACAAGAACCCCTCGATCGGCGAGTCCGCGGCCGAGGCGTCGACGATCCGGCACGGCGGGCTGGTGGCGGAGGGCGTCGGCTCGTACTGGCCCTTCTCGACGGGGACGAAGGTCGGGGCGGCGAACCTGCTCCTGCGCCAGATCGTCTCGGCCCCCCGGACGCGCTACGTCCTCACCCCCAACCAGCACATCGGCGCCTACCAGGTCGGCTTCGCCGCCGAGTGGCTGACCCGGGAGTACCTCGCCCGGCGCGGCGTCGCGCGGCTGCGCCGCGACCGGCTGGCGCCCGCGCGCTGCCCGCTGTTCGGGTACACGCTCACGGACATGGTCCTCGACGGACAGACGATCCGCCCGACGCTGCTGCGACCGGAGTTCCAGTCCCAGGTCGGCGAGGCCGCGTACGACGAGGGCGCCCGGATCCTGTCCGACTTCTTCGCCGCCGAGCTCTCGCAGTTCCTCACGGACGAGCTCGACCCGCTGGGCCGGTCGATCATCGAGGCCGTCCTGCGCGGAGCGTCGGTCGAGGAGTACGAGGAGCTGACGCCGATCCTCGGCTGAGTCCACAGGTTCGCCGACGGACCGGTGAGTTTGTCGGTGCCCTGCGGTCCAATGGGTGACAACAGCTCCACACTGGTCCTCCCGGAGGTTCGAATGTCCCCCTTCACGACGTGTCTGTGGTTCGACGGCAACGCCGCCGAGGCCGCGGAGTTCTACGTGTCCGTGTTCGTCGACCTGCCCGGCGGCGCCCGGATCACCGGGACCGAGCACTACCCGGAGGGCGGGCACCTGCCGGCCGGGACCGTGCTCACGGTCAACTTCGAGATCGCCGGGCAGAGGTTCCTCGCGCTCAACGGCGGGCCGGTCTTCAGCTTCTCGGAGGCGGTCTCGCTCCAGGTGCCGTGCCGGGACCAGGCCGAGATCGACCACTACTGGGCCGCGCTGCTCGCCGACGGCGGCCAGGAGTCCCAGTGCGGCTGGCTCAAGGACCGGTTCGGGTTCTCCTGGCAGGTGGTGCCGGACGGTCCGATCTTCCGCGCCGAGGACTCCCCCGAGACCAACGCACGGGTCAACACCGCGCTCATGGCGATGCGCAAGATCGACCTGGCCGCCCTCGACGCCGCGCGTCGCGGTGACGACGCATGACGGGCCTCACGCCGTACCTGACCCTGCCCGGGACCGCCCGCGCCGCCCTCGAGCGGTACCGGGAGGTGTTCGGCGGCGAGCTGGTGCTCGGTACGTTCGCCGAGATGGGCCGGACGGACGGCCCGGGCGACGCGATCGGTCACGGCATGCTCCAGGGCCGGGTCACCCTGTTCGCCTCCGACGCCGGCGAGGGCGACGACGCGCCGACGCCGGTCGCCGGCGTGATGTTCGCGCTGCTCGGCACGGCCCCGGCGCAGGAGCTGGAGTCCTGGTTCGCGGCGCTCGCGGAGGGCGGCCGTGTCGTCGACCCGCTCCAGCCACGACCGTGGGGCGACCACGACGGTCAGGTGGTCGACGCCTTCGGCGTCCACTGGCTCATCGGCTACCAGGGCTGAGCCCGGCCTGCGCCCCCGCGGCCGGGCTCAGCGCGGCGGCACCGCCGGGGCCGCCGTCCACGACAGCCGCGTCGGGCCGGGCAGGTACCGGTGCGGCACCGACGCCCCGGGGCCGCAGGTGGCGGAGCCGAGTCCGTCCTGACCCGCGTCCAGGTGGATCCACAGGGCGGACGGCACCGGCAGGTCGTGCGGGTGCGCGGCCCGGGCGATCTCGGCGTTGCTCCACGTCCGCGCCGTCAGGTCGAGCCGGCCGTGCGCGTGCACGGTGAGACCGCCGGCGACGTCGAACGTGGCCCAGCGCACCTCGCGGCGGCAGCCGTTCTCCTGGGGGACGACGTAGCGCGTCGCCAGGCCGTCGACCGTCGTGCGCCAGCGGCCGATGCGCGCGGCCGCGCACGAGTCCGCGTACGACTCACCCGGCCCGAGCCCCAGGTACTCCACGGGGACGTCGCCCGGGGACGGCATCGGCAGCGCGAGGGTGTAGCCGAGCCGGGGCAGGCCGCCGACCCACCGCCCCTCGGGAACGACGTCCAGGTCCAGTCGGACGCCTGGGCCGAGCGCCGTGTCCTGCGCACTCCACCGATACGTCACGTCGAAGCCCGACCGCGTCCCCGATCCGGCGACGCGCGACCGGACCAGCAGCGCGTCGTCCGTCCGGCGCACCTCGCGGACGCGCGAGCGCAGCCGGTCCAGCCCCGCGGCGGTCCACGCCGCGAGGTTCGACACGCTCTGTCCGCCGCCGACCGCGCGGTCGTTCTCGGTCGGCGGGCGCATCGCGTCGAACCCCGCGTGCGCCACGTCGAGGTCGCCGAGGGCGACGAGCGTCCCGCGGGCGTCGAACCGCGCCGGGCCGATCCGCAGGTCCCGCTCCAGGACCACGACCGGAGCCCCGTCCGCCCGCGCCGGCGCGGGCTCGACCGGGTCGCCGGAGCGCACCCGGGCGACCGGGTGCCCCGGGGCGCCGACCGCCGCGGCGCGCGCCGGCTCCGGGGCAGCGACCGCCGCCAAACCCCGCCCGTCCGGACCGGGCAGCGTCCCGAGCGGCACCTGACCGAGACCGACGCGGTGGCCCTCCGGCGCCCAGGGTCGAGCCCCGACGCGGGCCTCGACCGTCACCCAGACCTCGGCGGCGCCGCTCAGTCGGCCGCCCGAGTCGATCCCAGCGTCAGCACCCGCGTCGATCGACGCGCCGCCACCCGCCTCGGCGCGCGCGTCGAACGCCGCGTCCCGCACGTCGAGCGCCGCGTCCCACGCCCGCGCGGGAAGGTCGACGACCGCACCGGCCCCCGGCGCGAGGACCGGGACGTCGAGCACGCCGTCCGCGACCCCGACGCCGTCGACCTCCGTCCGCCAGGTGATCTCGACCCCCGAGGTGTCGAGCACCTCCCACCGGTTGCGGACGCTTACGGCCGGGACGTCACGCTCCCCGGGACCGGTGACGTCGTCAGCCGAGCCCGGGCGCCGCCCGCGGTTCGACGCCTCGATCCGGAGGGGCGCGTTGACCGCGGCCAGCTCGACGAGCCCCGGCGACGGCGTGCGGTCGGGCAGCAGCAGCCCGTCGACGACGAACGACCCGTCGTGGATCTCCTCGCCGAAGTCGCCGCCGTAGGCGTAGCCGGTCTCGCCGCTCGCCGTCCGCGTCTCGATGCCGTGGTCGAACCACTCCCAGACGAACCCGCCCATGAGGCGGGGGTAGGTCTCGAGCACCCGCTCGTAGTCGGCGAGGCCACCCGGCCCGTTGCCCATCGCGTGGGCGTACTCGCACAGCACGAACGGTGCGCGGCGCCGGCGCTCGTCGGCGGCGAGATCGTCGAGCTGTGGCTCCGCCCCCCGGCCGATCGCCTCCGTCTCCTCGACCGACGCGTACATCCGCGAGTACACGTCGACGACGTCGAGCCCCTGGTCGGGCTCGTAGTGGATCGGCCGGTCGTCGCGCGAGCGCGCGTCCTCGGCCATCGCCGCGAGGTTGCAGCCCCGGCCGGCCTCGTTGCCGAGTGACCACAGGACGACGCTCGGGTGGTTCTTGTCCCGCTCGACCATCCGGGCCATCCGGTCGACCATCGCGTCGCGGAACCGGGGATCGTCCGTCGGGTTGCCGCGCCAGTCCTCGGTCTCGAAGCCGTGGGTCTCCAGGTCGCACTCGTCCATGACGTAGAGGCCGTGCTCGTCGCACAGGTCGAGGAACGCGGGGTGCGGCGGGTAGTGGCTGGTGCGGACGGCGTTGCAGTGGTGACGCTTCATCGCGAGGACATCGGCCTCCATCACGTCGCGGGAGACCGCCCGCCCCTCGCGCGGGTCGAACTCGTGGCGGTTCACGCCGCGCAGGAGCACCCGCCGGCCGTTGACGGTGAAGACGCCGTCGACGACGGCGACGGTGCGGAACCCGACGCGCAGCGTCACGGTCTCCGTCGGCGTCACCACCTCGACGTCGTACAGCCGCGGCACCTCGGCCGACCAGGGCTCGACGGGGACGGTCACCGGCTCACCCGGACGCAGGCCGAGGCCCAGCTCCGGCACCCGGACGACGGCGTCGCCGCCGCTCGCCACGCCGCAGCTCACCGCGCCGCAGCTCACCACGCCGTCGCGGGCCTCAGCCCCGGCCGACCCAGCCCCGCCCGCGCTCGCGGGCGCCAGCTCGACGTCGACGCGGAGCGTGCCCTCCCCCGTCCGGTGGTCGTAGGAGGCCCGGACCCGGACGTCGCGCACGCCGCCGGCCGGCCGGTGGACGAGGGACACGGACCGGAACAGACCGGACAGCCACCACTGGTCCTGGTCCTCGAGGTAGGAGCCGGTCGACCACTGGTGGACGCGCACGCCGACGACGTTCTCCCCCACCCGCAGCACGTCGGTGACGTCGATCTCCGCCGGGAGGCGGGAGCCGGTCACCTCGCCGACCACCGTCCCGTTGACCGCGACGATCGCGCACGAGTCGACGCCCTCCAGCCGCAGGAGCCAGCGCCCGTCGCGGGCCAGGTCCGCGCCGGTCAGGACGACGACGCGGCGGTACTCCCCCGTCGGGTTCTCGTCCGGGACGGACGGCGGGTCCATCGGGAACGGGTAGCGGATGTTCGTGTAGATCGGCCGGCCGTACCCGTGGAGCTGCCAGTGCCCCGGCACCGGCATCTCGGCCCATCCCTCCCCCGCGTCACCGAGGTCGACCCCCGTGTCGGCCGACGGGAACCAGGCGAACGACCACGTCCCGTCCAGCGGGAGGACGGCGGCGTCGGTGCGGAACGTCGCGCGCGGGGCGACGACGCCGACGCACGACGGCACCAACGCCCCGTCGAGGCTCCCCGGCGCGCTCACGACACCACCGCCGAGCGGGCGACCACGGCGTCGTGCAGCTCGACGTCGGTCGGCTCGGGCCGGTCGGCCGGGCTCGCCGGCAGCGTCACCTCGACGGCGGCGCGCAGGTCCCGCGACGACGAGCCGAGCTCGACGACGTAGGTGCCCGCGTCACGGCGCCACAGGCCCCCGGCGACGTCCCAGTAGGCGAACGCCCGGGGCTCGAGCGTCACGACGACGCGCGCCGTCCCGCCCGGCGCCAGGCTCACCCGAGCGAAGTCGCGCAGCTCACGGACCGGCCGGCGCACGGGGGTCACCGGCACCGCCTCGCCCGGCTCGCCGTCGAGGACGGGGACGCCGCCGCGTCGCCGGGGCGGCGCGACGTAGACCTGGACGACCTCGACGCCCGGCCGCTCCCCGACGTTGACCACCTCGCACGCGACCTCGACGACGCCGGCCTCGGCGTCGACGACACCGGCCGCGGCGTCGCGGTACTCGAACCGCGTGTAGGAGAGCCCGTGCCCGAACGGGTAGCCGACGGCGAGGCCCAGCTCGTCGTACCAGCGGTAGCCGACGAAGACGCCCTCGCCGTAGCGCGCGTGCCCCCGGTCGCCGGGGTAGGTGACGAAGGCCGGCGTGTCCTCCAGCCGGCCCGGCCAGGTCTCGGCGAGCCGGCCGGACGGGTCCACGTCGCCCGCCAGCACCCGGGCGAGCGCCTCCCCGCCCGCCTGGCCGAGGAACGGGCAGTGCACGACGGCGGCCGCGCGGTCGCGCCACCCGCCGAGCCGCACGGCGGACCCGCCGTTCACGATCGCGACGACGGGCGTCCCGCTCGCGACGGCCGCGTCGAGCAGCTTCTCCTGGGCCGCCGGCAGGTCGAGGTGCGCACGGTCGTAGCCCTCGGACTCGGTGCCGTCGACCTGGCCGACGAGGACGAGCGCGACGTCGGCCGCGCGAACGGCGGCGAGCGCCTCCGCCTCGCGCGCCGCGTCGGGCGCCTCGGCGGTCATCGCGCACCCCTCCGCGTAGGTCACGTCGAACGAGCTCCGCAGCGCGTCGAGCACGCTGACCGGGGTCTGCGCGGGGTTGACCAGGGCCGAGCCGGCGCCCTGGATCCGGGGGGCGACGGCGAGCCGGCCGACGACCGCGAGCCGGCGCGGCGCGGTCAGCGGGAGGACGCCGTCGTTGCGCAGCAGGGTGATCGCGGCCTGTGCCGCCTCGGCGGCGAGCGCGTGGTGCGCCGCCACCATGTCCTCCGGCAGCACGCCCGGACCGTCGGCCGGCTCGCCGTCGGCCGGCTGGTCACCGACTGCCGAGCCGGCTCCCGCCGCGCCCTCGGGCCCACCGGCCACCCTCCGGCCGTCCAGACCGGGCGTCTCCGGGTCGACACCCCACCGGATGAGCCGCGTCATCGGCGCGGGGACGGCTCGCGCCACGAGCTCGAGCACGCGCCGGACGGAGCGGTCGAGGACCTCCTCGGAGACCCGACCGTCGCGGACGGCGGCGACGACCTCCGCGTCGGTCACGCCGTCGCAGCCGGGCATCTCCAGGTCGAGGCCGGCGGCGAGCGCCGCGACCCGGTCGTGGACGGCGCCCCAGTCCGAGACGACGAGGCCGTCGTACCCCCACTCACCCCGCAGCAGGTCGTCCAGCAGCCAGCCGTGCTGCGAGGCGTGCACGCCGTTGAGCCGGTTGTAGGAGCACATGACGGTCCACGGCCGCGCCCGCCTCACCACGCGCTCGAAGGCCGCGAGGTAGATCTCGCGCAGCGTCCGCTCGTCGACGTCGGAGGAGTACCAGTGCCGCCCCCACTCCTGGTTGTTGGCGGCGAAGTGCTTGAGCGAGGTCCCGACGCCGCGCGACTGCACCCCGGTGACGTAGGCCGCGGCCAGCTCGCCGGTGAGGACGGGGTCCTCGGACAGGTACTCGAAGTTGCGACCGCACAGCGGGGTGCGCTTGATGTTGACGCCGGGGCCGAGCAGGACGCCGACGCCGAGCGCGCGCGCCTCGGCCCCCAGCGCGGCACCGACCCGCTCGAGAAGGTCGCGGTCCCACGTCGCCGCGAGCGCCGACTCGGTCGGGAAGCAGGTCGAGGGGACGGAGTCGCGCCCCGCGACCTCGCGGCGCACGCCGTGCGGGCCGTCGCTGAGCCACACGGACGGCACGTCGGCGTCGGGCACGGGCGTGGTCCGCCAGGAGTCGAGCCCGGACAGCAGGCTCGCCTTCTGCTCGAGCGTCAGGCGCGCCAGCAGGCGGTCGACGTCGTCGTTCATGGGTTCTCCCTCGGGGCTGGGTGGGGCTGGGTGGGCTGATGGCCAGCGGGCTGGGCGCCGGGCCGATCGGGACGGTCGGGCCGGTCGGGACGATCAGGGCGTGACGCGGTCGAGCCGGAGCAGCCAGGACCGGGCCGAGCCGTCCGCGGCGACCCCCAGCCCGTCGGCCATGAGGCTCGCGCCGGTGGCCCTCGTCCCGCCGACGCCGGGATCCTCGCCCGGCCCGAGCGCCGTGACGGCGTAGGTCGCGGCCGGGTCGAGACCGACGGGTCGGACGACGCGGCGCGCGGTCCCACCGTCGAGCCGGACGGCGACGAGGAGCACCGGCCCGGTGCCCCCGGCGTCGAGCTGGAACGCCGGGAAGCGCTCGCCCCCGCCGTCGCGCATCGGCTGGTCGGTCAGCGGGCGGACGACGCCGCCGGCGGCGATCAGCGGCAGGGCGTGCTCCCGGTGCGTCGCCACGTGCGCGGCCAGCCGGTCGCGGAGCTCGGGCGAGAGGTCGGGCAGCCGGCAGGACACCGCGTGCCGGTGGAGCGCCACCGCGTGCAGGCCCAGGTCGAGCGTCGCGACGTCGAGCGTGGCCGGGTCGAGGTTCTGGCTGCCGTGGGAGCCGCGCCACTGCGACTCGGCGAAGTGGAAGATCGACGCGGCCGGCAGGAGCTGCGCCGCCCCCCACAGGAGCTGGAGGTGGAACTCGGTCCAGTCCGGGTCGGACAGGAACACGGTGTGGAAGCGGGCGGCCAGGCCGAGGTCGATCCGCAGGCCGCCGGACGAGCACGCCTCCCACAGCACCTCCGGGTGGGCGCAGCGCAGCTCGTCGAGCAGCGCGTACAGGCCGCGGTAGTGCTCGTACAGGCCGTCGCCGGCGTCGTGGCCGTGGTCGACGCGGGAGCAGCCGGCGCCTGGGTCGAGGTTGAAGTCCCACTTGATCCAGCGAGCGCCCGTCCGCGCGATCAGCCGCTCGACGACGCGCCGGACGTGCTCGCGCCCGGCGGGCGAGCCGAGGCAGACGTAGCCCAGCCAGGCGGGGTGGTCCGGGTCAGGCATCTCCTGCGGGGGCAGCACCCCGTCGCGCGCGAGCTGCCAGGCGGGACGCGAGGGAACGCCGCCCACCGGCGGGTCGTCGTCGCGGCGGGCGAGGATCTCCGGGTGCGCGAGGCCGACCCGGGCATCGACGCCGACGGCCTCGGCCTCGATCAAGACGCCGAGCTCGATGCCGCTCGCGCGCACCGACTCCGCGAGACCCGACAGGCCCGCCGGGAACCGCTCGGTGTTCTCGTCGTCCCAGTCGCCGCGCTCCCGCTCCCAGAACGTCCCGGCGTCCGGCCGGCCGAACCAGCCGGCGTCGCAGGTCGCGACGTCGAGGCCGAGCCGCGCGGCGATCCCCGCGTTCTCGACGAACCGGGCATGGTCGATCTCGGCGTCCTCGTAGGGCCACCAGTGGTTCCACGCCGTCGCCACCCGCTGGCTCCACGCCGATGTCGGCGCGACCCACCGCCCGACCGCCCGGGCCAGCGCGGCCCCGGCGTCGAACCGGTCGGTCCCGCGGGCGAGGATCACGTCGGGCGCGACGAAGGGCAGCTCCGCGCTGACCGCGCGGGCGAACTTCCACGGGCTGATGCCCGCCGTCACCGTGAGTCCGCCGTCACCCGTCGGTGTCACCGTCATCGCCCAGTTGCCGCTCCAGGCCGGCGAGACGACCACGGCGCCGTGCTCGGGCGAGGTGAGGCACAGCCACGGGTGGACGATCTTGGAGCCGCGCCCCGCCCGCACCTCCAGGCGCAGCGGCTCCGACCCGACGGCCCGGCCCCGCGGGTAGAACTCGTCGCCCCAGTGCGAGGAGAACCAGTCGGCCCTCCACAGGCCAGGGGGCAGGGTCAGGCGCGCGGTCGGGACGTCGCTGACGGTCACCCGCGTCGGCGTCCCGTGCGGCACGCGGACGGTGAGCCGACACCGCGCGACCGCGGCGTCGAGGCGCTCGGCCGTGCGCCGCTCGATGGTGCCGGCGACGGCGGTCTCGCCGAGGTCGAGACAGTGGTCGAGGTCGAGCATCGCGTCCTCCGGCGGTGGTCGGGTAGGGGTGAGGAAGGGGTCGGGTGTCGGGGGAGGTCGCGTCAGCCGTCGACGACGGCGGTGACGACGACGGCGCGCGGCGCCCCGTCGCGCAGGCCGGCGGGCAGCAGGGGCGCCGCCACGTCCACGGGCGTCCCGTCGACCGCGAGGTCGACGAGACGATCACCCGTGCCGCGGACCTCGACGTCGAGCGTGGCGGACCCGTACCGCAGGCCGGACAGGCGCAGCCGGTCGATGCCGGCCGGCAGCCGCGGGGCGACGCGGATGCCGGCGGCCCCCGGGTGCAGCCCGAGCAGCGACTCGACGAGCACGCCGAGCAGCGCCGTCGCCGACCAGGTCTGGTCGGGCTCCGACGCCCACGCCCGGCCGATGCCGGGCAGGTAGTCGCCGCGCCACCCGGCGTCCGACTGCCACCCGCCGTCCGCCGCACCCGTCCGCGCGTTCTGCACCTCCGGGTAGGCGTGACCGCCGGCGGCGACGAGCCGCAGGAAGCCGTCGAGCTCCGCCCCGAACGCGTCGAGGTCGCCGGCGTGAGCGACCGCTTGGACCCACGCACCGGTGATCCACGGCCACACGACGGCGTTGTGCCGCCCCGGGTGCCGGTCGGAGAACAGCTGCAGGTGCGGCCAGACGGAGACGACGCCGAACGGCTCCCGGTGCGTCCGGGCGACGAGGTCGAGCGCGCGTGGCCCGCTGGCGTGGCCGGTGAGCAGCGCGAGGGCGAGACCGAGTGCCTCCTGCGAGGTGTCGAGGCGGGCGTCCGCGGGGTCATCGCCCCGGGGCACCAGCAGGTACCCGTAGGCCGTGCCCGTCCAGAACAGCTTCTCGACGGCCCGCATCAGGTCGGTGGCCATCGCCCGGTCGGCCGCACCGTCCCCGCCGAGGGCGTCGGCCATCGCGCCGAGGGCGCGGTAGGCGGCGGCGTGGACGAGGTTCGTGGAGAGGCAGAGGACGTCGTGGGCGCGGGGGTGGTCGAGCACGAACGACGACTCGTTGCCGGGCTCGACCACGTCCGCCGGGTACCCGGAGATGCCGTCCGCCATGACGGCCGGCCCCCGGAACAGCCCGAACCGCGCCACGTACCGGCCGGCGCGGGCGATGGCGAGCGAGCGCCGGGCGACGCCCTCGGCCCACCCGAGGAACGCGCGGTCCCCCGTGAGCAGCGCGTGCCGGTGCGCCGCGACCACCCAGACGACGTGGTCCCACCACTGGTCGTCCTGGGCGACGACGGCGCCGTCCGGACCGTCCTCGCACACCATCCGCAGGGTCGCCTCCGCCACGTCGGGCGTGAGCCAGCTCGCGGCGAACCACGAGTTGACGGCCGCGTCGCGGGTCCACGGCTCGGCGTAGCCGCCGCCCGCACGCAGGAACCTCGCCGGCTCCTCCGGGCCGCGGCCGGGGACGGTGTTGACCTCGAGGAGGTTGCGCAGCGCGGCGGGGACGCAGCGCTCCAGTCGCTCCTCCCCCTCGAACCGGATGGTCATCCCTTCACCGATCCCGTCGCGCTCACGCCGGAGAGGAACTGCCGCTGGAACACCAGGAACAGGACGATCGGGATGATCGTCGCGATGAGCATCGCGGCCATCGCGAGGCTGAGGTCGGTGCTGCGCTCGGCCAGGCTGAGCGCGACGGACAGCGGCCGCTTCGCCGGGCTGGGCAGGGCGAGCAGCGGCCAGAGGAAGTCGCGCCACGACGCGATGAAGGTGAGCAGGGCCACGACGCCCATGATGGGGCGCGCGAGCGGCAGGACGATGTGCCACAGCACGCGGATCGGCCCGGTCCCGTCGATCTTCGCCGCCTCGAACAGCTCCGCCGGGATCGTCTGGAGGTACTGCTTGACGATGAGGACGTTGAACGCGCTCACCGCTCCGGGGAGCCACACCGCCCACCACGTGTCGATGATCTCGAGGTCGATGATCGTCAGGTAGAGCGGGACCAGCGAGATGATCCCGGGGATGAACAGCGTCGCCATGATGGCCGCGTCGAGGAAGGCCGCGTACCGCGGGCGCAGGATGGCGAGGACGTAGGCCGCCGTGAGCGTCACGAGCAGCATGAAGAACGTCGTGCCGATGGCGATGATGAACGTGTTCGCCGTGTAGAGGTTGATCTGGACCTTGTTCCACGCGTCGACGAGGTTCCCGGGGTGGAAGCCCTGGCCCCACAGCCCGAGCGGGTCGCGCAGCGTGTCCTGGGACGTCGACGTCGCCGCGACGACCAGCCAGAACAGGGGGTAGAGGCCGACCAGCACGAGGATCGCGAGGAAGAGGGCCTTCCACGACAGGACCGACGCGCGCGTGCCGGGGTGGCGCAGGTCGTTGGCGGAGATCAGCGTCCGCTCCTCGGCCTCGCCGCCGCCGCGCCGTCGCCGCGGGGGTCGTGCCGCACCCGCGGCGCGACCGGTCGTCCCGTTCACCGGAGCGCTCATGACGCCCACCTCCTCGTGACGCGCAGATACACCCAGGACAGCAGCGCGAGCACGCCCGCGAGCAGGAGGCTCAGCGCCGACGCCACCCCGTAGTCACCCGCCTGGAACCGCCGGAAGACGAGCATGAGCAGCATGAGCGTCCGGTTCTCCGGACCGCCGCCGGTCAGCAGGTAGGGCTCGGTGAAGACCTGGAACACGCCGATGATCTGGAGCAGGAGCATGACCAGGAGCGTGCCGCGCAGCTGCGGCAGCATGATGTGCCAGACCTTGCGCGCGATGCCGCCCCCGTCGACCTCGGCGGCGTCGTACAGCTCGCGGTCGATCGTCACCATGGCGGCGAGATAGATGATGATCGTCGACCCGGCCCCGGCCCAGATGCCGGCGACGACGAGCGCGAGCATCGACCAGCGCGGGTCGATCAGCCAGCCGACCGGCCCGAGCCCGACCTTGCCGAGGAGCGTGTTGATGAGGCCCGTCTCGTCCGGGGCGTAGAAGCGACGCCAGAGGAGGATCGCGACGACCGGCGGGACGACGACCGGGAGGAACGCGAGGATCGAGCCGAGCTGGCGCGTCCGCCCGCGCATCTCCGAGATGGTCGCGGCGGCGAGCAGGGGGATCGGGAACCCGATGACGATCGCGATGAGCGCGTAGAGCGCGGTGTTCTGCAGCGCCTGCCAGAGCAGGGGGTCGCTGAACACGCGGTGGAAGTTGTCGAGACCGACCCACTGGGTCGTGATGAGGTTGGTCCGCTGGAACGCGAGGATGACGCCCCGCGTGATCGGCCACCAGCCGAAGACGGTGAACCCGATGATCATCGGGAGCGCGAGGACGAACGTCGTCAGCCCGCCGCCCCTGACCCACCGGACGATGGACGCCGCTGGCGTGCCGCGGCGCGGCGCGTCGGTCGTGGTCATCGTCGAGCCTCCTTTCCGTGTCGGGACGGGACCGGCCGGTCCCGGGTCGGGACCGGCCGTCCCGCGGCCCGGCGCAACCGCGCCGGACCGCGGGAGCGCGGCCTCAGTCGGGCAGCGCCGCCTCGACGGCGGGCATCGAGGTGTCCTGCGCGGTCTGCAGGAGCGCCGGGATGTCGGCGTCCTCGCGTCCGAGCACGGCCTGGATGACGGGCGCGAACGACTCGTAGATCTCGCCGGCGGCGTAGGGCGGCCCGCCGTGGATGGTCAGCGTGTCGGCCGAGTCGAGGTAGGTCTGGATCTGCGGCATCGGCACGTTGACGTACGGGTCGATCCACCCCATGAAGCTCGCCATGACCTCACCCGTGACGCGCGGCAGGCCGACCTCCGGCACGGGCAGGCCCTCGGCGTCGCGCGCGGTCGCCCACGCCACGGCGTTCTCCTCGCTCATGTACGGAGCGAAGTTGTGGAACTCCAGCCACTTCACGACGGCCTCGGCCTGCGCGTCCGTCGCGTCCGGGCGAACGATCGCGACGCGGCCGCCGCCGCCCGTCCCGAGACCGTCCGCCGTCTGCGGCATCGGGAACATCCCGTAGTCCTCCTTGGGCATGCCGCTGACGAGCGTCATGTTCTGGTAGGCGTCGCCGCCGCGGACGGCCATGCCGAGCTGCCCGGCCGCGAGCATGTTGTTGATGTCGCCGTCGGTGATGAGCGAGTTGACGCCCATCGAGCCGTCCTCCCAGCGCATGTCGTGCAGGAGCTGGAGGAGGTCCTGGATCGGCTGGGCGGTCAGGTCGAGGACCCACTCGCCGTCGACCTGCGTCATCATCTCTCCGCCGAAGCCCGGGAGCGCCGAGTCGAGGATCCACCCGGCGTAGCCCTCGGTCGCGGGGGTGGCGTACCCGACCTCACCCGTCGCGTCGGTGATCGCCTTGGCGGCGGCCCGGACGTCGTCCCACGTCGCCAGCGGCTCGTCGGGGTCGAGGCCGGCCCGCTCGAACAGGTCGCGGTTGATCATGAGGCCCATCGAGTACGCGTACGTCGGCACGCCGTAGTACCGGCCGTCCGGGCCGAGCCCGAACTCCATCATCGCGTCGGGCACGTCGCGCAGCGTCGTGCTCGCCTCGACGACGTCGGTGAGGTCCTTGACCTGGCCGTTCGCGATCAGGCTGTTCATCTCCGACGGCGGGAGGTCGATCACCGTCGGCAGCGTGCCGCCGGCGAGCTGCGCCGAGAACGTCTGCGGGTCCCAGAGCGTCTCGACGGCGGTGATGTCGATGTCGGGGTTGGCCGCCCGGAAGGCGTCGAGGTCGGCCTCGAAGGCCGCGCGCTCCTCCGGCTTGGAGTTGTCCGGCAGGCCGGACACGGTGATCGTGACGCGGCCGTCGGCCGCACCGTCGCCCCCGTCCCCGTCCCCGTCCCCGCCGTCGCCGGAGCCGCAGGCGGCGAGGACGAGCGAGGTGGCCGCGACCGCGGCGGCAAGTGTCGTGACTCGTCTGAGGTGCTTCATCGGTTCCTCCTGGGTGTCATGGACGCGTCGGCCGCGTCGCACGGGTTCTCCTCCGCCCGTCAGCGGGCGTAGCGCAGGGTGACGATCTGGAACGGGCGCAGCTCGAGCTCCACCGCCCCGTCGACGACGGGGGCGGCCTCGCCGGTCGGCTCCTCGAGGAGGTCCGTCACCGCGACGCCGACGTGCTCGAAGTCGGCGCGAATGCTGGCCCGCGTCCGGCCGCCGTCGCTCTCGTAGAGCCGGACGACGACGTCGCCCGAGCGGTCCTCGGCGAGCTTGACCGTCTGCACGACGACGCCGCGCCCCGTCACGTCGACCAGCGGGGCCACCGCGCGGGCGCCCGTGAGCCGGGTCGTCGGCAGGTTGACGTCCCAGGCGTGACGCAGCGCGTCCGCGCGGGTGGCGCCCGGCAGGATCCGGTAGCGCATCGTGTGCTCGCCCATGTCGCAGTCGGGGTCGGGGAACTTCGGACCGTGGATCACGGACGCCCGGATCGTGGTCGCGGCGGCCGAGCGCTCACCGGCCCAGGTGCGGCGCACGTCGTAGCCGTAGGTCGAGTCGTTGACGACGGCGACGCCGTAGCCCTCCTCGCCGACGTGCAGCCACCGGTGCGCGACGGTCTCGTACCTCGCCTCGTCCCAGGTCGTGTTGGTGTGGGTCGGCCGCACGACGTGCCCGAACTGCGTCTCCGAGGCCGCGGCGTCGGCCTTGACGTCGACCGGGACCGCGAGCTTGAGCAGGCGGCGGGCCTCGTGCCAGTCCACGTCGACCGTGACGTCGAGGTGACGGGCGCCGGCGGGCAGGCGCAGCGTGGCCGCGACGGTCGAGGAGCGGTAGGTGTGGCTCACGCGCACGGCGTCCGGCGCGAGGATCTCGACCGAGTCCGCGGCGCGCAGGTCCTCGACGGTGCGGCGGTACGCCGCGTCGATGTCCCACGCCTCGTACATGGTCGGCCGGTCGCCGTGCACCTGGAAGAGCAGCGCCGCCGCGCCGGCCGCGACGACCTCGCGGTCGGCGACGAGGTCCCGCAGCGACGTGACGAGACCGCGGGGGTCGACGACGACGCGGAGCAGGCCGTTGTCCAGGACCGTGCCGTCCGCGCCGGGGACGACGGACGTCGCGCCGGTCGCGCCCGAACCGGCGTCGTGAGCCCCGATCGCCATGGGAGCGACGGAGTCGAGCGCGAACGGCGTCGCGTTGGCGGCGAGCGCGAGGTCGCCCTCGCCGACGAGGGCGCGGACCGCGCCGTCGACGATCTCGGCGCACTCCGCGAGGACGCGCCCGTAGCCGGCCTCCGCCTCCCGGTGCACCCACGCGATCGACGACCCCGGAAGGATGTCGTGGAACTGCTGGAGCAGCACGACGTGCCAGATCCGCTCGAGGTCGTCGTAGGGGTAGGGCGCGCCCTCCCGGACGGCAGCCGTCGCGGCCCACAGCTCGGCGGCGTGGAGCGCGTGCTCGCTGCGCCGGTTGCCCTGCTTGGTCCGCACCTGCGACGTGTAGGTCCCGCGGTGCGTCTCGAGGTACATCTCGCCCGTCCAGGTCGACGGGTCGGGCAGCTCGGCCTCGGCCGCGGCGAAGAAGTCGCGCGGGTTGCCGAGCACGACCCGGGGCGAGCCCTCGAGGTCCGCCTGGCGCTCGGCGCGGGCCACCATCTCGCGCGTCGGGCCGCCGCCCCCGTCGCCGTACCCGAACGGGATGAGCGAGCGCGTGCCGTGACCGGCCTCCGAGTACTGGCGCTCGGCCTTGTCGAGGTCCTCGGCGTCGAGAGCCGAGACGTAGGAGTCGACGGGCGGGAAGTGCGTGAAGATGCGGCTGCCGTCGATCCCCTCCCAGGTGAAGGAGTGGTGCGGCATGACGTTGGTCTCGTTCCACGACAGCTTCTGCGTGAGGAACCAGCGGGCGCCGGCCGCGCGGGCGATCTGCGGCAGCGCGCCGGAGTAGCCGAACGAGTCCGGCAGCCACACCTCGGGGCAGGTGACGCCCAGCTCCTCGCGGAAGAACCGCTGCCCGGCGACGAACTGGCGCGCCATCGCCTCGGAGCCCGGCATGTTGGTGTCCGACTCGACCCACATCCCGCCGACCGGGATGAACCGGCCGTCGGCGACGGCCGCCCGGATGCGCTCCCACACCTGGGGGTAGTGGTCCTTCATCCAGCGGTACTGCTGCGCCGAGGACGCCGAGAAGGTCAGGTCCTCGTGCTCCTCCAGGAGCTCCAGGACGTTCGACCAGGTGCGGGCGCACTTGCGGATCGTCTCGCGCACCGGCCACAGCCAGGCGGAGTCGATGTGCGCGTGGCCCGTCGCGACGAGCGTGTGCGACGAGGCGCCCGCCGGGGAGGCGAGCACGGGGGCGAGCACCGCACGCCCGGCGCCGACGGTCCCGGGCAGGTCGTCGGGGTCGCACACGTCGATGGCGCGCGCGAGCGCGGCGACGATCGACGCGCGGCGCGGGCTGGTCTCGGGCAGCACGAGCGCGAGCTGCCACAGCACGTCGACGTCCGCGGCGAACGCCGCGACCTCGTGGTCGCGCACGGCCAGGTCGCACGAGCGGAAGACGTAGACGGGCGTCGGCGGACGGTGCTCCTTGGAGGTGTACGGGCTCTGCCGCCAGGTGTTCCCCCACCGCTCGCCCTCCGCGCGGACGGCGGCGTCCGGGTTCGAGGCGGCCTCGATGTAGAGGTCGACGCGCTCCGTGCCGCGGTCGACCCGCAGGTAGCGGTTGTACGGCTCGATCGCCTTGACGATGGAGCCGTCCGGACGATACGCGAGCCCCTCCGCCTGGCCGCCCTCGTTCCACGTGTGGAAGCCGAGGTCGACCACGACCTCGAGGTCGCGCTCGCGCCAGGCCGCCGGGACCTCGCCCGTCACGTGGAACCACTCCGTGCTCCACGCGACGCCCCACGGGGATCCCATGACGAAGGGCTCGTACGTCGCCGCCCGGGCCTCGTCGAACGGGACGGGCTCGTCCGGCACGCGCCAGACGGACACGTCGAGCGCGATCCGTTCCGGATAGAGCGCCGGCGTGATCGTCTCCTCGACGAACCGGCTGATCCGCCCCTCGAAGCGGGTCTTCTCGTCAAAACGCATGGGGCACCCCGTCATTGGCGTGGGCCAGGACCGGGCCGCGGCGACGGTGCCTGGTGAGATACTTAGTACGCGAGAAATAGTAATACCTTTGCGAGAGCGTCCGCAACCGATCCGGACGTCTCGCCTGCGGTCCCGGCGCCGTCGGTACCCTTGGCGGACCCGCGGCGTTGGCATGAGGAGGGTCATGAGCGGAACGGCAGCGTGGCGTGGCAGCAGCGTCGCCCGCGTCGCCGACTTCAACCTCGCCGTGCTGATCGACACGATCCGGCGCTCGGAGTCCGGCCTCAGCCGCGTCGAGCTGGCGAGCGCGACCGGCCTCACGCAGCAGGCCGTCTCGGGCATCACGCGGCGCGCGCTCGCCTCGGGTCTGCTCCTGGAGGGGGAGCGCCAGCAGCCGAACGGCCGCGGCAAGCCCCGCACGCCGCTGCACCTCAACCCGGCCGGCGCTTACGCCGTCGGCGCGCACATCGACCCGCAGGGCCTCACGTACGTCATCGCCGACCTCGCGGGTCGGGTGGTCGCGCGGTCGGCCCGCGAGCTGGACCGGGACGCCGAGCCCGACGACGTGATGGCCGGCATGGCCGTCGAGATCGACCGGCTCGTCTCCTCCTCCGGCATCCCGCGCGACCGGGTCGTCGGGGTCGGCGTCGCCTCCCCCGGCCCGGTCGACCTCGGCCGGGGCATGATCGTGTCGCCGCCGCACCTGCCGCGATGGCGCGACGTCCGGGTCACGACGGAGCTCGCCCGCCGGACATCGCTCCCGGTCATCCTGGACAAGGACGTCGCCGCGGCCGCCGTCGGCGAGCGCTGGGCCGGGACGACGATGCACTCGGCCGACTCCGCCTTCCTCTACATGAGCACCGGGGTCGGCGTCGGCATCGTCGCGGGCGGCAGCGTCCTGCGCGGCCGCACCGGCAACGCGGGCGACGTCGGGCACCTGTCGGTCGACTCGGCCGGGTTCCACTGCCCGTGCGGGCTGCGCGGCTGCCTGGCCGGCGTCCTGTCGACCGACGGCATCCTGGCCGACGCGGTGGCCGACGGGGCGCTCCCGAGTGCGCCGGCCACGCGCGAGGCCGCGCTGCCGATGCTCACGACGCTGGTCGAGCGGTACGAGGCGGGCTCCCCCGCGGCGACGGCGACGATCGAGCGCGCCGCCGCGCGCCTGGCCGTCGCGATCCGCACGATCGCGAACATCACCGACGCCCAGGTCGTGGCGATCGGCGGCATGACCTGGGCCCGCGTCTCGGACGCGATCATGCCGCTGCTCGACGGGCTCCTCGCGGCGGGGCTCGCCCGCGGGCCGGACGTCCCGCTGCGCGTGACGACGAGCGCGTTCGGCGAGGACGCCGCCGCGATCGGCACGGCCTGCCTCGTCCTCGACGACGCCTTCATGCCCAGCGCCGGGACGTTCGCGCTCTAGGGCGGCTGGTCGGGCCGCTGCGCGAACCCGGCCGCGCGGGACGGCGGGGTGCCGTGCGCGCCCGGCGCCCACCCGAACGGCCGGGGGCCCGGCCCCGTGGCCCCCGACGGCGGCGACGGGGACGGCGCGGCGCGGTCCGGCCGGGTCGCCCCGCTCGAACGGCCGGCGGCCGTTCAGGCCCGGCCGGCGCTAGTCCAGGTGTGCCGGGAGGCCGAGCGCGGCGAAGATCTCGGCGCCGAGGAAGACCGTCTCCTCGACGACGCGCGCGCCGCGACCGTCGTCGCGCACGACGAGGGCGTGGACGCCCCACGGGGCGTGCCCGCCGGCGGGGGCGCGCCGGGACTGGGCGAAGCCAGGGCCGCCGCTGACGTCGACCGCGATCGTGCGCGAGCCGAGACACTCGTGACCGGGACCGGCCATCCAGCCGACGACGTCCTCGCGCCCGGAGAGGTAGAGCTGGAACGGCGGCATCGACATGACGGCGTCCTCGGCGAGCATCGCCGCGAGCGCGTCCATGTCGTAGCGCTCGAACGCCTCGACGTACCGCTCCACGACGGCCAGCTCCTCGGCCCGGTCGACGTTCGGGCGCGCGGCGCGCGACCCGTCCTGCACGGCGCGCATCGTCTCGCGCGCCCGCTGGAGCTGGGAGTTGGCCGCGGCGACGGAGACCTCGAGCAGCGCGGCGACCTCGGCGGCTGGCCAGGCCAGCACGTCGCGCAGGATGAGGACGGCCCGCTGCGAGGCCGGCAGGTGCTGCAGCGCCGCGACGAACGCGAGCCGGACGGACTCGCGCGCGACGACGACGTCGGCCGGGTCCCGCACCAGCTCGTCGAGGCTCGGCTCGACGAAGGTCTCGGCGGGCCGCGGCTGCCCGAGCGAGGAGATGACGGGCGCCGACGGGCCGGACTCGAGGTCGACCGGCAGGGCGCGACGCTTGCGGGCGGCGATCTCGTCGAGACAGACGTTGGTGAGGATCCGGTAGATCCACGTGCGCAGCGAGCTGCGGCCGTCGAACCGCTCGTACGCGCGCCAGGCGCGCAGCATCGCGTTCTGGACGGCGTCCTCGGCGTCCTGGATCGAGCCGAGCATCCGGTAGGCGTACCCGCGCAGCTCGCGTCGGTAGACGTCGAGCTCGGCGGGGAAGCCGGAGACCCCGGCGACGGCGGTTGTCATGGGGTCATCGTGACATCCCGGTCCGACATCGGAGAAGGGCGCCCGGGGCGCCGCGCCCGCGCGAGGCGCCGGTCGGACGCCTCGCGCGGGGACACCGCGCGCGGGGCAGCGGCTACCGGCTGACCCCGACCTGGAGGCCCTGCATGATGTACTTCGAGGCCACCGACAGCAGCAGGAGCGGCACGACGGCCGTGATGAACAGTCCGGCCGACACCAGCGGCTGGTCCGTCACGAACCGCTCGCCGATGGACGCGAGCGTCGGCGTGAGCAGCCGGTTCGCCTGGTCGGGGATGAGGATGAACGCGAAGATCAGCTCGTTCCACACGCCGAGGAACTGCAGCACCGCGAGCGTCGCGAGGCCGGCGACGCCCATCGGGAGGATGACCGACCACAGCGTCCGGTAGAACCCGGCGCCGTCGATCCGCGCCGCCTCGATCACCTCGTTCGGGATGCCCCGGAAGGAGATGGTGAGGAAGAACGTGGCGAACGGCAGGCCGGTCGCGAGGTACACCAGCACGAGCCCCCAGTAGCTCCCGACCAGCTCGAGCCGGGAGAGCATGAGGTAGATCGGGATGATGAGCACCGGCCCGGGGATGAGCATGACGGAGACGAACGTCGCCGTCACCGCCCGCGCCCCGGGGACGGGGAGCTTGGCGAGCGCGTAGGCGGCCAGCGCCGCCAGCAGCAGCACGAGCGACACCGAGACGACCGACACGATGAGGCTGTTGAGGAACGCGCGGCCGGCGCCGTAGGCGTCGGCGAGCGTCACGTAGTTCGCGAGGCTCCACTGCCCCGGCAGGCCGAACGGGTCCTGGAGGTAGTCCTCGTTCGAGCGCAGCGACGTGACGAGGACGAAGTAGAGCGGGTAGATGATCGACGCCGCGACGCCGCACAGCATCGCGAAGACGACCCACTGGCTCCGGCGACGGCCGGTCGGGGCGACGGATCGAGACATCTCAGTCCTCCTCCTGGAGTCGGAAGACGCGGTTCTGGATCAGCGTGAGCACGCCGATGAACAGGAACAGCAGCACCGCGAGCGCGGCCCCGGCACCGAGGTTCGTGCTCGAGAACGCCTTGAGGTAGACGAGGTAGTCGATCGTCGTGGTCTCGAACCCAGGCCCGCCGGCCGTCATCACGAACACGAACCCGAACAGCGAGGAGAACGTGTAGAGGACGTTGATGATGAAGACGAACCCGAGCACCCGCCGCACGTTCGGCAGCGTGATGAACCACAGGCGCTTCCACCACCCGGCGCCGTCGAGCGCCGCGGCCTCGAAGACCGCGGGGTCGATCGACGTCAGCCCGGCGAGCAGGAGCAGCGACTGGTAGCCGAAGCCCGACCAGACCAGCGCGAGGACGATGACCGCGATCGCCAGCCGGCCGTCCGTGAAGAACTGCACCGGCTCGACGCCGAGCAGCCCGAGCGCCTGGTTGACGGCCCCGTAGTAGCCGAAGGCGTTGCGGAACATGATGCCGATGACGGCGACGGACAGGACGTTCGGCAGGAAGAAGATCACCCGGAAGGCCCGCCACCCGCGCACCCGGTCGAACAGCAGGACGGAGACGACGAGCGCGACGAAGATGACGAGCGGGACCGAGACCAGGAACGTCACGTTGTTGAGGAACACCTCGTGAACGATCGGGTCGCGCAGGAGCGCCACGTAGTTGCTCAGGCCGACCCACCGGTACGTCAGGCCGTTCGTCCGGGTGAAGGAGATGTAGAGCGCGAACAGCACGGGGAACGCCATGAACCCGACGACGACGAGGAACGCCGGCAGGACGGCGAGCAGCCCGACGACCCGGTTGCGGTCCCGGATCGAGCGGCCCGGTGCTGGCCGCGTCCCCGCGGGTGGCTGCCCACCCGCGGGGACGGCTCGTGCCACCGACGTCACTGCAGCGCGATTTCCTGCTCGTAGGACGCCTGGAGCTGGTTCACCGCGTCCTGCGGCGTCGTCGTCCCGAGGAACACCGCGGCGTTGACGCGGTAGAACAGGTCGATCGTCGCCTGCGGCATCACCGAGTCGAAGGCGAAGGTCACCCCGTCGCTCGCCTCGGCCAGCTCCTCGAACTGCGCCCGCAGGAGCGGGTTCTGGATCTTCGACGGGTCGCCGTCGCGGTGGTTGGAGCCCTGGGTCTGGTAGAGCTCGACGAACACGTCCTGGTTCTCCGGCTCCGCCAGGAAGCGGAGGAACTCCCCCGCCAGCTCCTTGTTCTTGCTGTACTCGGTGACCGAGATCGCGATCTCGGGACCGCCGGCGCCGATGTTCGGGTGCGCGGAGCCCTCGAGCGTCGGGATGAAGAACGAGCTGACGCCGTCCTCGCCGAACGCCTCGAGCATGTTGTTGTTCTCCCAGCTCCCCACGAGGTAGTAGGCGCTGCCGCCGCTCACGAACCCGGCGGTGGAGTCCCCGTTGGATACCTGCCCGGCGTCGGGGTTCGTCAGGCCGCTCGTCCCCCAGTCGGCGAACGCCTGGTAGGCCTTGACCATCGCGGGGTCGTCCACCCGGATCTCGCCGGCGTACATCTGCGTGAACGCCGACTCCCCGAGCTCGCCGCCGACCAGCGCGCTGATCATCCAGGCGCCGGTGTAGCCCTCGAGGTTCGCCACCCAGAAGCCGTTCTTGTCGGTGGCGTCGACGACCTGCTGCCCGTTGGCGATGAGCTCCTCCCACGTCTGCGGCGGGTCGGCCGGGTCGAGGCCCGCCTCCTCCAGCACGGCGTGGTTCTGGAACACGGTGAACAGGTTCCCAGCGCCGTAGGGCATCCCGAGGATGCGACCGTCGGGCTCGAAGCCCTCGCGGTTGACGTTGAAGCCCGCCATCGAGTCGATGATCTCGGGCGTCAGCAGCGGCTCGAGGTCGGTGAAGAACTCGGCGAACGACAGCGTCGGACCACCCGCGTACTGGATGCGGACGTCGGGCCCGTCTCCGGCGATCGAGGCCGCCTGGAACTGGGCGCCGTTCGCCGTGATGTCCCCGCCCTGCTGGACGACCTTGACGGTGACGCCCGGGTTGGCGTCCTCGAACTTCGCCGCCATCTGGTCGATGAAGGAGTTCTCCATGTCGGCGTCGCCGTTGTCGAGCGTCCGCCCCAGGATGCCGGTGTCCCAGACCAGCAGCTCCCTCGTCTCGGTGCCCGAGCCGGACGACCCGGCACCCGAGTCGGACGACGGGCCGCAGGCGGCCAGCCCGATCACGGCGGCGAGGAGCACAGCGGCCCCCGGTCCATGCATTCTCATTCCGGATCCTCCCTGTCGGGCCGTACCACCGGGCGAGCCGGTCGGCCTTCGCGTCTGTGCACATCGGTGTGCAGTCCTGCCGGACGGCGGGTGCGGGCGCGGACCTCCCCGGGCCGATCGGTGCGCCCCGCCCGCCGGGCCTCGACCGAGGCCCGGGACGACGACGTCCCTCCCGGGGTGCGCCTACCCCCACGATGGACGATACATCATACCTAGCGAGGTCGCCAAGACCCGGCGCTACCCGTGACCGACGCGAACATTCCGTGCGGTCGCGCGGTTTTCGTCCATCACCTTGGACTCGACCTGGATTAACATATGATGTATGTTCGGCCCGGTGGCCGACTCTCGGCTCACGGCTGGCGACGACGCGAGCGATCCGGCGCGCGCGACGCGGGAGGGACGGCAGTGGTCATGGAGGTACGGCAGTGATCATCGACTCGATCGACTTCTTCTACGGCTCGATGCCCGAGGTGACCCTGGAGGCCGACGGCAGCCAGGACGCGCTGCTCGTCCGCGTCGCCACCGACGACGGCAGCGTCGGCTGGGGCGAGTGCGAGGCGTCCCCGCTCGTGTCGATCGCCGCCTTCGTCGCCCCCCGCTCGCACGGCGTGTGCCAGCCCGTCTCGGCCAGCGTGATCGGGCAGCGGATCGACGGCGTCGCCGACATCGAGCGGCTGACCCGGCTCGTCGGGCGCAACAGCATGGACCTCCTCCAGGCGGCCCACACGTGGTCCGGCATCGAGATCGCCCTGTGGGACCTGCTCGGCCGTCGCCTCGGCGAGCCGGTGTGGCGCCTGCTCGGGTACGAGCGGTCCCACCCGAAGGTGCCGTACGCGTCGATGCTCATGGGCGACTCCCCGCAGCTCACGCTCGAGCGGGCGCGGGAGGCGCGGGCGCGCGGCTTCCTGGCGGTCAAGGTCGGCTGGGGCGGGTACGGGACGGGCACCGCGCGGGAGGACGCCGACCACGTCGCCGCCGCCCGCGAGGGCGTCGGCCCGGACGGGGTGCTCCTGGTCGACGCCGGGCAGATCTGGGTCGACGACCTCGAGGCGGCGGCGGCCCGGCTGGCCGCGCTCCAGGCCGCGGACGCGCTGTGGCTCGAGGAGCCGTTCGTCCCGTACGCCTTCGGCGCGCACGCGCGCCTGGCGGAGCTGGCGGGCAGCGTCGGCATCGCCGGCGGCGAGGGCGCGCACAACCCGCACATGGCGATCAACCTGATCGAGCTCGGCGGCGTGCGGTTCATCCAGGTCGACGCGGCCAGGATCGGCGGGATCGGCCCGGCGCGGCAGGTGGCCGACGTCGCGCTGGCCAGCGGCGTCACCTACGTCAACCACACGTTCACGTCCCACCTCGCGCTCTCCGCGTCGCTGCAGCCGTTCGCCGGCCTGGCGACGCACCGCATCTGCGAGTACCCGGCGGAGCCGAAGCAGCTCGCGCTCGACCTCTCGCGCCAGCACATCGCGCTCGACGCGAACGGGGAGATCGCCGCCCCCGACGCCCCCGGCCTCGGCATCGACGTCGACCCGGCCGGGCTGAGCCCGTACCTGCGCGACGTCGAGATCCTCGTCGACGGTCGCACGCTGTTCGCCAGCCCGTCCCTGCCCGGGGAGCCGGCGCGGGCGCGGCTGGCCGCGACGACGGCGCGGCCAGCGGCGACGACGACAGCGCCCGCGAGCGGCCCCGCCACCCCCTCGGTCCTCGACCCCTCCCGCGCGCTACAGTGACGAAAACTCGTCGTACCTAAGCGGAGGCATGTCATGGTCGAGCCAGCAGGGACCCGCTCGGGCTACGCGATGCGCGGCCGGCAGGCCATCGTCATCGAGGCGGTCGGGCGCAGCATCGTGTCGGGCGAGGTCGCCGTCGGCGAGGTGCTGCCGCGGGAGGCGGAGCTGGTCGAGCGGTTCGGCCTGTCCCGGACCTCGGTCCGGGAGGCGATGCGGGTGCTCGCGGCCAAGGGTCTGGTCGACATCCGCCAGAAGGTGGGGACGCGGGTGCGCCCCCAGGAGCTGTGGAACGTCTTCGACACCGACATCCTGCGCTGGCACAACGAGGCGGGGCTCGGGGCCGAGATCATGCGCGACCTGGTCGAGGTGCGGCAGATCATGGAGCCGGCAGCGGCGCGCCTGGCCGCCGGCCGCGCCACGATCGCCGATCACCACCGGATGGCCAAGGCCCTCGCCGCCATGACGGCGAGCACCGAGGACCCCGACGACTACGCGTCGGCCGACGTCGAGTTCCACCTCGCCGTGTACGCCGCGAGCCACAACTCCCTGCTGCGGCAGTTCGGGAGCGTCGTCGCCGACTTCATGAAGCTCACGTTCACGGTGCAGCAGCACACGACGATGGACCCCGGCGAGCTCGCGGCGGACGCCGCCAGCCACGCGACGGTCTACCGCGCGATCGACCGGGGCAACGGCGAGCAGGCCGAGGAGGCCATGCTCACGGTCGTCCTCGACGGCAAGAACGCGCTCGTCCGCGCCCTCGGTGGAGCCGACGGCGGGCCCGTCGGCGCGTCCGGCGGCTGAGCCGTGGCGCGGGGGGCCGGGCGGGTCGACGGACGCGACACCGGACGGGCCGGCGCAGGGGGCGCCGCGGCGCCGTCGACGTCGCCGCCCGCGACGCTGACGCTCGAGCGCGGCGGCCTGCTGGCCCGCCTGCGTCCGGCGGAGGGCGCGGTCCTCGACGAGCTCGGCCTCGACGGGGTCTCGGTGCTCGCCCGCACCCCCTGGGCCGAGGACGTCACCCCCGCGGGCCACGCGACGCTCGCGGACGAGGCCTCGTGGGTCGCGCGGTGGCGCGGCGGCTGGCAGCTCTGCGCGCCGAGCTCCGGCCAGCCCTCGCCCGCGGCGCCCTCCTTCCACGGCGAGGCATCCCTCGCACCCTGGCGGGTCGAGCCGGTCGCACCGGACCACGCGCGCGGCTGGTGGACCTCGCGCGACGGCGGCCTCGCGATCGAGCGCTCCTGGCGACTGACGGGATCGGGAACGATCGAGGTCGCCTCCCGCCTGCGCAACACCACGCCGGAGTCCGTGCCCGTGATCGTGGCCGAGCACCTGATCCTCGGCGGCGACCTGCTGACCGCCGCGCTCGACGGCGACGGTGCGCGGCTCGAGCTGCCCCGCGCCGACCTCCTGGCCCTGAGCTACTCGGGCGAGCCCGACCCGACGGCGCCGCCCGTCGACCCCGCCCGGCTCACCACGCTCGACCGCACGACACCCCCGCTCGTCACCGGGATCGCCGACCCCGACCGGCGCGCCGTCACCGTCGTCACCCCGTCGCTGCGGGCCGAGGTGACGTGGCGAGGGCTGCGCCACGCGCTGCTGTGGACCGAGCTGGCGGCGAGCCGGGAGGAGCCGTGGGGCGGCCGCGTCGTCGCGCTCGGCATCGAGCCGACGACGACGCCGCACGGCGGCGGCCTCGGCGTGCCGGGGGCGCACCGGCTCGACGCGGGGGCGACGCTCGCCTGGTCGGTCGGCCTGCGCCTCGCGCACGCCGACGACACCCACCACCCGCACGACAGGAGGGAACGAGGATGACCGACAACGGACTGCGGTGCCTGGTCACGGGGGCGGCGAGCGGCATCGGCGCCGCCGTCGCCGAGCGCCTGCGGGCGCGCGGGGACCGCGTCGTCGGCGCCGACCGCGAGGAGCTGCCGGACGGCCTGCGGGTCGACCTGTCGGACCCGGCCGGCCGGCACGACCTCGTCGCGCGCGCGAGCGACGTCCTCGGCGGGCTCGACGTGCTCGTCAACGTCGCCGGCGTGTTCGCGGAGACACCCGTGCTGAGCAGCACCCTGGAGCAGTGGCGCGCCGTCTGGGCCGTCGACCTCGAGGCACCGCTCGAGCTCATGCGCGAGGCGGCCGTCACCATGGCGGCGACCGGGTTCGGTCGCATCGTCAACATCACGAGCGTCCACGCGGGCTTCGCCCAGCCCGACTGCCTGGCCTACGACGTCGCGAAGGCCGGGCTGGAGGCGGCCACGCGCTCGTTCGCCCTCGACACCGCGCGGCACGGCGTGCTGGTCAACGCCGTCGCCCCCGGCTTCGTCCGCACGCGGATGAGCCTCACGGCCGAGGGCGTCGACGAGACCGACACCGAGGCGTTTCGCGAGCGCTACGTGCGGCACGGGCTGCTCCCCCTGGGTCGGGCGGCCCTGCCCGAGGAGATCGCCCACGTCGTCGGCTGGCTCGCGAGCCGGGAGAACACCTACGTCACCGGTCAGGTCCTCGTGGCCGACGGCGGCCTCACCACGACGTTCTGACCGGCGATGACCCGGGTGATCGCGACGGGGCTGGGGTTCCCCGAGGCGCTGCGCTGGCACGACGGCCGGCTCTGGTTCAGCGACATGTTCCGCTCGCGGGTGGCGCGGTGGTCGGAGGCCGACGGCGTCGAGACGGTGCTGGGGGCCGAGGACGGATGCCCCGAGATGCCGGGCGGGCTGGGCTGGCTGCCGGACGGGCGCCTGCTCGTCGTCGACTGCCTCGGCCGGCGCGTGCTCGTGCGCGAGGACGACGGGCTGCGCGTGCACGCCGACCTCGCGGGGCTCACGCCCCACCCGCTCAACGACCTGCACGTCGACCCGGACGGCGTGGCCTGGGTCGGCGGCTACGGGTTCGACCCCGCGCTGGACGCCCCGGTGCCGTCACCGCTGTGGCGCATCGACCCCGGGACGGGCGACGTCGAGCCGACGGCCGCCGGGCTGGTCTTCCCGAACGGCTGCGAGCGGACCGAGCGCGGGCTCGTCGTCGCCGAGACGTTCGCCGACCGGGTCACCGTGCTCGACGACCGCGGTGATCCCTCACCGCTCGCCCTCCTCCCGCCGGGGTCGGGCCCCGACGGCCTCTCGGTCGCGCCCGACGGACGGGTGTGGGTCGCGCTCGCCTTCGCCGGCGCGCTCGTCAGCGTCGAGCCCGACGGCGGCGTCACGCGCGTGCTCGAGGCCGGGACGAGCGCCGTCGGCTCGGGCCGCGCCGGCGTGTACGACTGCGCGGTCGAGCCGGGCGGGCGTCGCGTGGCGGTCGCCGGGGCCGACGTGGACGAGGAGGTCGCGGCGCGCGAGGACACCGGCCACCTCCTGCTGCTCGACCTCGCGCCGCGGTCGGGCCCGCCGTCCGGCTAGACGGCGGGGACCACACGCTGCCGGGCGCTGCCCAGCCGGTCGATCCGCAGCTCCATGACGTCCCCCGGTACGAGGTAGGCCGGCTCGGCCATGCCGAGGGCGACGCCGGGCGGGGTGCCGGTGTTGATGAGGTCGCCGGGCTCGAGCACCATGAACTGGCTCAGGTACCGCAGGATCTCGGCGGGGTCGAAGATCATCGTGGCGGTCGAGCCGCTCTGCCGGCGCACGCCGTTGACGTCCAGCGACATCCCCAGGTCCATCACGTCGCCCACCTCGTCGGGTGTCACGAGCCACGGCCCGGCCGGGTTGAACGTCGCCGCCGACTTTCCCTTGACCCACTGCCCGCCGCGCTCGAGCTGGAAGGCGCGCTCGCTCACGTCGTTCACCAGCACGTACCCGGCGATGGCGTCCCAGGCCGCGGCCGGCGAGTCGAGGTAGCTGGCCCGAGAGCCGACGACGATGCCGAGCTCGACCTCCCAGTCGAGCTTGGTCGCCCCGCGCGGCATGACGACGTCGTCGTCCGGGCCGACGAGCGTGTTGGGGCTCTTGGAGAAGACGATGGGCTCGGTCGGCACGGGCATGCCGGACTCGGCCGCGTGGTCGCGGTAGTTCAGCCCGATGCAGACGATCTGGTGCGGGCGCGCGATCGGGGCACCGATCCGCTCGCCGGCGAGGGGGCGCGGGGCGCCGGCCTCGACCAGACCGGGCAGGTCGCGCAGGCCGCCGGCGGCGAAGAACGCCTCGTCGAAGTCGGCGACGTGCTCCGACACGTCGACGTACTCGTGCTCTCCCACGGCGACGGCGGGTCGCTCGTGTCCCGGTTCACCGATCCGCATCAGTCGCATGTCGCACGTCCTCCCATCGGGGTCCAATAGATCATATGATTGTATCCGACCCGCGCGCGAAGGAGCACGATGGCCCGACGACCCGACCGAGCCGACGCCGAGGTGCGCCCGGAGCCGGAGCTGCGCGCGGCGTTCGAGGCGGCCGACGTCGCCGACGTCAGCGACCGGCCGCTCGACCGCCTCGTCGGCGCCCACGACGCCTCGCACGTGCGGGTGGTGCCGAGGCTCGTCGCCAGCGCCCGGACGACGGACGACGTCGTCGCGGCGCTCCGGGTCGCTCGCGAGCGCGGCGTCCCGGTCACGTTCCGCTCGGGCGGCACGAGCCTGAGCGGCCAGGCCGCCGGCGGGGGCCTGCTCCTGGACACGCGGCGCGGCTTCCGCCGGGTGGAGGTGCTGGAGGACGGGCGGTCGGTCCGGGCGCAGCCCGGCGCGACGCTGCGCGCGATCAACGCGCGGCTCGCGCGGCACGGCCGGGTCCTCGGCCCCGACCCGGCGAGCGAGATCGCCTGCACGCTGGGCGGCGTCCTCGCGAACAACTCCAGCGGCATGGCGTGCGGCACGCGGCACAACGCCTACGCGACGATCGCGAGCGCCCTGCTCGTCCTCGCCTCGGGCACGGTGATCGACACCGGGGCCGAGGAGGCCGACCGGCTGCTGCTGGCGGCCGAGCCGGCCGTGCACGCCGGGCTGCTCGCGCTGCGGGACGAGCTGCGCGCCGACCCGGCGGCCACCGCGACGATCCGCCGCCAGTTCGCCGGCAAGAACACGATGGGCTACGGCCTCAACTCCTTCCTCGACCACGACGAGCCGGTGCGCATCCTCGAGCACCTCGCGATCGGCAGCGAGGGGACGCTCGCCTTCATCGCCGAGGCGACGCTGCGCACGGTGGAGCTGCACGCCCGCGCGAGCACGGGCCTCGCCGTCCTGCCCTCCGTCGTCGCGGCCGCCCGCGCCGTGCCGGCACTCGCGGCCGCGGGGGCGGCGACCGTCGAGCTGCTCGACGCCACGAGCCTGCGGGTGGCCCAGCGAGCCCCGCGGGCGCCCGGCTGGCTGCGCGATCTCGACGTCCGCGAGCACGCTGCGCTGCTCGTGGAGGTCCGCGCCGGTGACGACGCGGCCCTGGCGGCGGCCGAGTCGGCGCTGTCCGACGCGCTCGCCGGGATCGGCGCCGCGCGTCCCGTCGAGCTCACTCGGGCGGCCGACGAGCGCGCGGCGCTGTGGCACATCCGCAAGGGTCTGTACGCGGCGGTCGCCGGGGCGCGGGAGCCGGGGACGACCGCGCTGCTCGAGGACATCGCGGTGCCCCTCCAGCGTCTCGGCCGCACGTGCGTGCTGCTCGGCGACCTGCTGGAGACGCACGGCTACCGCGACGCCGTGGTGTTCGGGCACGCCAAGGACGGCAACCTCCACTTCCTGCTGACCGAGCGGGTGGACGACGCGGACGGTGCGGCGCGCCTGGCCGCGTTCACCGACGGCCTGGTCGACCTCGTCCTCGGCGAGGGCGGGACGCTCAAGGCCGAGCACGGGACGGGGCGCGTGATGGCCCCCTTCGTCGAGCGCCAGTACGGCCCCTACCTGACCGGCGTGATGTGGCGGGTCAAGCGCCTGCTCGACCCCGAGGGCATCCTCAACCCCGGCGCGGTGCTGTCCGCGGACCCGGGTGCGCACCTGCGCGACCTCAAGCCGTTCTCCGCCCTGACCGACGCGGCGGCCCCGGCGGGCGACTGCGTCGAGTGCGGGTACTGCGAGCCGTCCTGTCCCAGCCGCGACCTCACGCTGACGCCCCGGGCCCGGATCGTGCTGCGACGGGAGATCGCGCTCGCCCGCGACCGCGGGGACGACGCCCTCGCGGCCGACCTGGAGCTGTCGGAGCGCTGGTCGAGCGTCGAGACGTGCGCGGCGGACGGGATGTGCGCCGTGGCCTGTCCCGTCGGGATCGACACCGGGGAGGTCGTCCGGCGGCTGCGCGCGGAGCGCGTCGGGCCCGTGGCCCGCGCCGCCGGCCGGCTCGCCGCCGATGCCTGGCCGGCGCTCGCGGCCGGGGCGTCGCTGGCGATGTCGGCGGCGCACGCGCTCGAGCCCGCGAGCGCCGCAGCCACCGTCGCGCTGCGCCGGGTGCTGCCGCACGAGCTGGTGCCGCGGCTCGACCCGGGTCTGCCGGGCGGCGGGCGGCGCCGGCCGCGGCGGGCCGACCTCGCCCCGGCGGCGGTGCTGCTGCCCTCGTGCACGGGCCAGCTCTTCGGGCCGGACGGCGGGCACGGGGGTGGCGGCGGGGCCGGCGGGGCCGGCGGCGGGCTTCCGGTCGCAGAGGCGGTGCTGGAGCTCGCCCGGCGGGCCGGCGTCGGCCTGCGCACGCCCGAGCGGCTGGACGCCCTGTGCTGCGGCGCGCCGTGGCGCTCGAAGGGGCACGAGGACGGCGCTCGCCGCGTCGTCGACCGCACCGTGGCCGAGCTGCTGCGGGCGAGCGACGACGGCGCGCTGCCGGTCGTGGTCGACGCCAGCACGTGCGCGGCGGCGCTCGCGAGCGCCGCCGCCGGGGCCGCGGCGGGACGCGGCCGCGCGCTGCGGGTGGTCGACGCCGTGTCGTGGGTCGCCGGGCACGTGCTGCCGCACCTGGCCGAGCCGCGGCGCGTGGCTGAGGTCGTGCTGCACCCGACCTGCTCCGACGTGAAGTCCGGCGCCGACCTGGTCACGCTGGCCGGCGCCCTCGCGGACACGGTGACCGTGCCGCTGGACTGGGGCTGCTGCGGCTTCGCCGGCGACCGCGGGCTGCTGCACCCGGAGCTCACCGCCTCGGCCACGGCGGCGGAGGCCGCCGAGCTGGCCGACGCCGAGGCCGACGCGTACTGCTCGACCAACCGGACCTGCGAGATCGCGCTCACGCGCGCCACCGGCCGGACCTACGGCCACCTGCTGACGCTGCTCGAGCTGGCCACGCGCCCGTAGGCACGCAGCTCCGCGCGGATCGTCCGCGCGGGCCCGCGCTCAGTAGGTCGCGCGGCCGCCGCTGATGTCGTAGACCGCCCCGGTGGAGAACGAGACCCGCTCGGAGCAGAGCCAGGCGACGAGCTCGGCGACCTCCTCGGGGCGACCGACCCGTCGCATGGGGATGAGCGAGGTGATGTGGGCCAGCACGTCGGGCGAGGTGGCGGCGTTCATCGGCGTCGCGATCACGGCGGGCGCCACGGCGTTGACGAGCACGCCGGTCGTCGCGAGCTCCTTGCCCACCGACTTGGTGAGCGCGATGACGGCGGCCTTCGTCGCCGAGTACGCCGACAGTCCCGGGTTGCCGTCCTTGCCGGCCATGCTCGCGACGGTCACGATGCGGCCCCAGCCCCGCTCGACCATGCCGGGGATCACCGCCCGCAGCGCCGCGACGGTTCCCTGGACGTTGACGTCCCAGACGCGCTGCCACTCCTGCGCCGTGGTGTCGACGAGCGGCGCGTTCGGCCCGACGATCCCGGCCGAGGTGACGAGCACGTCGACGCCGCCGAGGTCGGCCACGACGCGCGCGAGCTCGGCGCCGTCGGTCACGTCGACGCGACGGTCGGCGCCGTCCGCGAGGTCGAGCGTCGTCACGTCCAGCCCGTCCTTCCGCAGCCGGGCGGCGGCCGCGGCGCCGAGTCCGCTCGCCCCGCCGGTGACGAGGGCGCGGCGCGGCGCGGTCACCGCGCCGCTCCCGTCCGGACGAGCTCGACCTCGTGCTCGCTGAGGTACTCGTGCGCCTCGTCGGTCATGTCCTTGAACCACAGCCGCGACCGAGCCCCGAGCCGCAGGCAGGTGCGCCGCAGCTCCAGGTCCTCCGCTGAGTCCACCGGCTGCAGGGAGGGGTACCAGAGCGTGTGGCCCGGTCGGTGCACGATGCGGACCGGCCGCGACCAGCGCTGCGACGCGTCGCCGTCGCCGAGATCGGGGCAGGTGTTGATCGAGAGGAACAGGCTGTCGCCGACCCAGAGCGGGGCGTCCACGCGACCGAGCAGCATGACCCACGCGCCGATCGCCTCGTTCCAGCTCACGGACGGACCCCAGTAGAAGCGTCGGTCGCCCTGCGAGACGCCCCCGCCGCCCTCGGCCGCCGGGATGCGCAGGGACTCGATCGGCCGGCCCGGCCCGTCCCACGGCGCGGCGAACGCGGTGCCGTCCCAGCGGCGGGCGGCGCCGGTCGGCGCGTCGAGGTCACGCAGCGGGACCCGCGCGACGCTCACGCACTGGCCGTCGGCCTCGACGTCGTCGTCCCAGTCCCGCGCGTTCCATGCCTCGGGGTAGGCGTACTCGCCGTAGAACACGTAGAGGTGGTCACCGCAGGCGACGGCGCTCGGGTCGCCGACGCCCCCGGGGAAGCACTCGTTGCGGTTGACGGGCAGCCGGATCATCCGCTCGTCGCGGTCCTCCAGCAGGATCCCCCGGTCCACCCAGCTCTCGCCGCCGTCGGTCGATCGCATGATGCCGATGCGCGGCACCGCCTGCACCGAGTCGGCGCCCCGCAGTCCGGGCGGCCAGTCCTCGTCGCGCAGGCCGCGGCCGGTCGCGGGGTCGAAGGGCAGCGTCTCCGGGTAGTTCTCGTTGTGGTAGAGCGCCGAGAGCGTCCGCCCGGTCGGGTCCTCGGGGTGCTGGTAGACGGTCTCGAACCAGACGGCGCCGTGCAGCCCGTCGGCGTCGCGCGGCGCGACGGGGGGCAGGACGGGCGGGGTGAGCTCGGCCGTGTCGCGGGCGAACGCCGCCGCGACGGATCCGCCGCGCCCGATCATGAGGTGCGCGCCGTCGCCCCACACGGGGTCCTCGCCGTACTTGCCGGGGAAGATCCGGAACTCCTCCCCCACCCAGGCCGTGGCCATGTTGCAGTCGACGAAGCTGCCGAACGTCTGCCGGGGGGCGGGGTGCATGCGGACGGCGACGTCCTCGACCCCGGTGTCGATCTCGATCGTCATGACTCCTCCGTGGCGGGGGTCGGCTCGACCGGGGTGGTCGATGCGGTCGGGGCGGCCGGCGCCGCCGGGTCGGCGGTCTGCGTCGGGTCGGCGGGCTCGACGAGGACGAGCCAGCAGGCGGCGGCCGCGACCTCCGGCGGCGCGGCGGCGAGCAGGTCGTCCCCCGCCGTCACCTCCCACGTCGTGGCGACACCCATGGCCGAGCAGCGGTACCGGCGCCCGGGCGCGAGCCCGACCGGGACGGCGCCCGGGGCGGGAGCCTCGGGGTCGAGCCGGAACCCGGCGACGACGTGACGCTCGCCCGAGCCGGAACCGGTCCGGCTGAGCTGGAGCGCGGGGCTGCGCTCGCCGAGGCCGCCGCGCTGCGGGGGTGCGGTGAGCGGTTCCAGCGTCGCCTCCGTGAGCATCGGTTGGACCCACGACCGGAACGTCGCCACGTGCGCCGCGACGCGCTCGAGGAGGTCGGGGCGCAGCTCGTCGAGGCGCAGGCTCACGCCGAACCGGTGCAGCATGGCGGCCCGCAGGGTGAGGTCGAGCCGGTCCGGCGTCAGGTGCTCCCAGTCCAGGCGGGCCGGCGGGTAGTCACCGCGCCACTGCGACCAGGACCAGTGCAGGATCCCCGACGGCGGGAGGAGCTGCGCCGCGCCGTCCAGGACCTGCAGGTGGTGCTCGGTGTGGTCGGGGTCGCTGAGGAAGAAGCAGTGCACGTGTCGCGCGAGGCCGAGGTCGAGGCGCAGGCCGCCGGACGAGCACGCCTCGAGCACGAGGTCCGGGAACCGGGCGCGGATGCGGTCGAGGACGTCGTAGAGCCCCTCGTAGTGGCGCAGGAGGCCGTCTCCCGCGCCGTGGCCGTGGTCCGTCCGCGTGCACCCCGCGTCCGGGTCGACGTTGAAGTCCAGCTTGAGCCAGGTCGCGCCGGTCTCCTCGATCACCGCGGCGATCGAGCCCTCGACGTGGTCGCGCCCGGCGGACGAGCCGAGACACACGTAGCCGAGGAAGGTCGGGTCGTCCGGGTCGAGCGACACGGTCATGAGGCGGTAGGACGGGTCGTGCCGACGCCCGTCGACGGCGTGCGCCATCGCCTCGGGGAGCCGGTGGCGCAGCTCGGCCGCCGCCCCCACCGCCTCGGCCTCGATCCAGACGCCGGCCGCCACGCCCTGGGCGCGCACGTCCTCGCCGAGCGCGGTGAGACCGCCGGGGAAGCGCGAGCTGTTGACGAGCCACCAGTCGCCGCGCTGCTCGGTCCACACGCTCGCGGCGTCGGACGCGCCGAACCAGCCGGCATCCGTCGTCGCCACCTCGAGCCCGAGGCGGCTCGCGACGCGGGCGTTGCGGACGATCACGTCGTGGGTCACCTCGGCGTCCTCGTACGGCCACCAGTGGTTCCACTCGGTCGGGGCGGCGTCGCTCGCCGGCGTCCGTGGCATCCAGTCGTCCCGTACGGCGCGCTGGAGCTCGCGGCGCACCGCCGCCGCGTCGGCCCCGACCGCGAGCACGACCGACGGCGCCGTGACCTCCTCGCCGGGCGCCAAGACCACCTCGAGCTGCCAGGGCGAGATCCCGGCGGCCACGTCACCGCCGGCGAGGGCGGCGACGTGCCAGTTCCCGCTCCACGCGGGCGAGACCACGACGGCGGCGTCCCCGCGCTCGCGCGTCGCCCGCAGGTACGGGCTCGTGCCGTGCGAGGAGCGCCCGGCGCGCACGTCGAGCAGGACGTCGTGGCGGGTGCTGCCCTGCCGGGGCCGCCACTCGTCGCCCCAGGCCGAGCGGTACCAGTCGAGCGTCCACGGGTCGGGGTCGAGCCGCAGTGCGAGCGAGTCCATCCGGGTGATCGCGAGCGGGACCGGGCCGGTGTTGCGCAGCCGCAGGGTGCACTCCCACACGTCCCGGCCGCCGATGCGGCGAGCCTCCCACCGCGCGCGCAGACCGGCCGAGGCCGGCGACGCGGCCGCGAGCGCCGCGGGGTCCAGCTCGGCGCTCGCCTCGACGCTGCCGCTGCCGCTGCCGCTGCCGAGAGCGTCGGCCACGTCGGTCGTCCCTGTCGGGTCTGCCGGGTCGGCGAGATCGACCAGGCGCCATCCGTCGTCCGGCACGGGGACGCGGGCGATCTCCACCCGCGCGGGCACGAGCTCGGCGATCGGCGTCCCGGTCAGGACGAGCTCGAGCGTTCCTCGGTCAGTCGATCGCATCGTCGCGGTCACGGCGCCGTCCTCGGGTTGGGTGCATCAGATCATACCTATTCGCGAGACGAGCGGGCAAGACAAAGCCCAGCCCGGAACGAAGTCGAGCAAAAGATATGATCTGAAGCGCGTGGTGGTCGCGGGTGCCGACGCCCCGGCGCGGCGGCGGGCCCTAGCCGCGGCCGCGGAGCTGGTCGATCTGCCGACGCTCCCGCTTCGTCGGCCGGCCGGCGCCGCGATCGCGCTGGACGACCGGGGCGACGTACTCCCGCGGCGGCGGGGGTGGGGAGTGGTCGACGTACTGACGCTGCGCCTCGGGCGCGCCGACGCGCTTGACGATCAGCCCGGTGACCTCGAGCACCCGGACCCGGTCGCCGACGCGCGCCTCGACCGTCGAGCCGATGCCGACGGTCGTCGATGGCTTGGCACGCTCGCCGTCGACCTCGACGTGGCCTCCGCGGCAGGCGGTCGCCGAGGCCGAGCGCGACTTGAACATGCGCACGGCCCACAGCCACGAGTCCACCCGGACGCCACCGCCAGCCATGGGCCAACCCTACGGACTCCCCGTCGGCGGAGCCCGGCCTCGTGCGATCCGCCTCACGCAGGAGCCCCTCGCCGACGACCGCGCGCACGGTCCGCCCCGGCGCCGCGCGCAGACCGGTGCCACCCAGCGCCGCGCGCAGACCGGTCCCACCCGGCATCACACCCAGACCGGCCCCACCCGGCGCCGCTCGCAGACCGGGCCTCACCCAGTGCCGCGCAGACGGGCCCCGCACAGTCGGAGCACACGGCCCGCGTGCTCGGGCGGACGGTCAGCGAAGCCCGCGGACACCGGGGGCGGCTGATCCCGGCGGCGAACACTGTCCGCGGCTACCTCGCCGAAATCCGTCCACCTTCTAGAAAGCGCCGTGTGCGTCGGATCACCGGCTGGCGTCGCCGCAGGTCACAGGACTTCGGCCGCTGCGGCAACACGACGTACACGATGCGGGCCTGCCGATCCGTCGATCGGACCGCGCGACTCATCGAGGACGCGGACCCCGGACGGCGATCGCGAGAAGGTCCGGACGCAGGCCGCAGGCGACGGAGGTTCCGGGAGCCCACGGGGGATCCGCGGAGCCACGGAGTCGTCCGGGCAGGGCAGGCGGTGGGCACGGCAGGCGGGCACTCGGCGCGGGCAGGGCAGGCGGGTAGTCGGTGCAGGTTGCGCAGGCGAGGCACTCGACGCAGGTCGCGCAGGCCGGGCACTCAGCGCAGGTCGCGCAGGCCGGGCACTCAGCGCAGGCGGATGGACGGGCGAACCGACCCGCTCCGCCGCGCGATTCGTGTGCGACGTATCGGTCGGCAGCGTCGCCGCAGGTCAGACGCACTTCGACTGCCTGCCACGCCCGTCGCACACGACGCGTCTCAAGACGAAGAGTCCTACCGGCCTTGGCTCGCCCTCCCCGTCGGGCTGCTCTCCATCATCGAGCGCCCGGGATCGTCTCCCGCGCCGGCCCGCGGCCGGCGCTACCGCCATCCCCACCTCCGGTCCTACCGCCGACGCAGTCCCCGTCGCTCCCGCTCATCGCTCAGGTTGCGCGTCACCACGGTGAGGAGCCGCTCGAGCTCGCCGACCTCCGCCGCGGACAGCCCACGGACGGCCCGCGCGGCGATCGCCGTCACCTCACGCCGACCCCGCTCCGCGTGCTCCGCACCGGCTCGGGTCACCCGCACGCCGCGGATGCGCGAGTCCATGAAGGACGACTCACGCCGGACGAACCCCCTGTCGCCGAGCCGTCGGAGCACGTCGCTCACGGTCGCGGGCGCCATCCCGAGATCGTCTGCCAGCTCGGAGACGGCGGCGTAGCCGACGCTCAGGTTCCGCGTCAGGATCTGGAACTGCGTGCTCGTGATCCCCGCGAGCAGCAGACCCTCGTCGACGACCGAGGCCATCCCCCGGCTCGCACGCCCGAGGAGCTCGGGCAGTCGCGGCGTCCGCCGTGCGTCAGCGGCCGCCTGGTCCCTGTCCCACCCGTCGTCCGACGGGCCGTCCCACGGGTAGCCGCCCGCGTCGTCGTCATCCATCGACCGAGCATGGGGCACGGACGACCCAGCGTGCTCGTCATCCACAGGCACCCGTCCACAGGTGGACGTCCGCGGCCGCGCCTCCACGGGCGGACGCCCCCGGCCGTGCCGTCGAGCTCCCTCCGGCTACGACCCGGAGCCCGGCGCCGTCAGGCCCGAGGAGATCGACGGGTCGATGAACTCGTTCGTGTAGAGCCGCTCGGCCGAGACCTGCGCGTCGGCGGGCAGCGAGCCGGCCGACTGCAGCACGGGGACGAACGTGTCGACGATCTCCGTCATGCGCTCGGGGTCGAGCCGGCCGAACACCCCGGACGCGGGGTCGTCGTAGGCCAGGCCGTCCGACACCTGCGCGGCCGCCGAGAAGGCGGCGACGCCCGGCGAGTAGGTCCACGACGTCTGGTACGCCTCGACCAGCTCGACGATGAGCTCGTTCGTCGACTCGGTCAGCTCCGGGTCGAGCAGGTAGTCGATCTGGGACTGCTGCAGCACGGGCACCAGCCGCTCCAGGCACGCGGCCTGCGTCGCCACGTCGTCCTCGCGCACCACGATCGGCTCCGGGTAGATCGAGTACCCCAGCTCGCTCAGGTACTGGAACGCCACCGGCCGCATCCACTGCGAGATCTCGTGCTCGTAGGTGTACGGCTCGGAGGTGCCGAAGCCCTGCTGGACGATCGACGGGTCGGTGACGAACCGCTGCGGCGACCCCTCGTAGCTCGGGTCGAGCTGCGCCATGTCCAGCAGGCCCTTGCTGGCCAGCAGCGACGGGATGATCCGGCCGCTGGCGACGAGCGTCGCCCCGGTCGCGAGCACGTCGGCGACGCCGGTCGCGTCGGGGTAGGTCTCGGGGTCCCACATGTAGATCTGCGGGGAGCTGGTGAGCTGGCTCGTCACGGCGACGACGGGCCGGCCGGCCGCCTGCGCGTTGATCGCCTGGTCCGTGTTCACCGCGCCGACGAGGATGTCGCGGTCGAGGTACATGAGGTCGCTCACCGCCTGGAACCCGACGTTCGGGCCGCCGGGACGGATCTCGACGTCGACGCCCGTGTCGACGCCCTGCGCGACGAGCGAGCCCGTCACCGTCTTGGCGTCGGTGTCGATCGCGCGGTCGGGGCCGAGGAGCGCGTACATCGCGCCGTGCTCGGCCTGCGGCTGCCAGTCCTGCTGCATGACGACGGTCGACGGGCAGACCTCGGCGAGGTCGAGCGCGCTGCCCGCCTCGGCCGCTGGCGGCAGGTCGTCGGACGACGCAGCCGCGTCGCCGTCGCCCGTCGAGCAGGCGGCGAGCGTCAGCGCCGCCACCACGAGGACGGCCGGCGCGAGGGGCACGAGGGCAGGGAAACGACGAGGGGACGGCGAGGTACGCATCGTGGGGTCCGTTTCGGGCTCTGGGGAGCCAGCCGTGGGCTCCTGGCGATTTCAGCGGCAGGCACAGCGTAGACCCGCGCGGTCGCCGCGACCGACCGTCCGCCGCGACCGACCCGTCCGCCGCACCCGCCGCGCCGACCGACGCCACCGGCTCCCCCGGCGTACCCTCGGGGCGTGAAGATCCTGTCGATCCAGTCATCGGTCGCCTACGGTCACGTCGGGAACTCGGCCGCGGTGTTCCCGCTGCAGCGCATCGGCGTCGAGGTCCTGCCCGTCTACACGGTGCACTTCTCCAACCACACGGGCTACGGCGCCTGGCGCGGCCCGCTGCTCGCGCCCGAGGACGTGCGCGAGGTCATCACGGGCATCGAGGAGCGCGGTGTCCTCGGCGAGATCGACGCCGTGCTGTCCGGCTACCAGGGCGGCGAGGGCATCGGCGACGTGATCCTCGACGCCGTCGCGCGCGTCAAGGCCGCCAACCCGGACGCCGTCTACTCGTGCGACCCCGTCATGGGCAACGCGAAGTCGGGCTGCTTCGTCGCCCCGGCGATCCCGGTCCTCCTGCGCGACCGCGTCGTCCCGGCCGCCGACATCATCGCGCCGAACCAGTTCGAGCTGGGCTTCCTCACCCGGACCGAGCCGCGCACGCTGGAGGAGACGCTGGCCTCGGCCGACCTCGCCCGCGCGATGGGCCCGCGCACCGTGCTCGTCACGAGCGTCGAGCGCCCCGACCGCGCCGAGGACACGATCGAGATGATGGCGGTGAACGACGAGGGCGCCTGGCTCGTCACCACCCCCTACCTGCCGCTCAAGGCGAACGGGTCGGGCGACGTCACGGCGGCCCTCTTCACCGCGCACTACCTGCGCTCGGGCTCGGCGGCCGAGGCCCTCGCGGCCACGACGTCGTCGGTCTTCGACCTGCTCACGACGACGTGGGAGTCGGGTCAGCGCGAGCTCCAGCTCGTCGAGTCGCAGGAGTACTACGCGCACCCGCGTCTGCAGTTCGAGGTGCGCCGGGTTCGCTGACCGGTGACGCCGTCCACGGCCCTGAGACGTCGGCTCTCCCCCCGCGCGATTCCTGGAATACTGGGGTCCCCGAGGAAGGGAGCCACGCGCATGGTGCGAGTTGGGATCGTCGACGACGACGCAGCGGCCCGCGCGGTCATCCTCGCCCACCTCAAGCGCTACCAGGAGGAGCACGGGGAGCAGTTCTCCGTCCGCACGTTCGCGAGCGGGACGGAGCTCGCCGAGAACTACCACCCGGACCTCGACCTCATCTTCCTGGACGTCGTCATGGGCGGGATGGACGGGTTCGAGGCCGCCCGCGCGATCCGGGAGCTCGACGACCACGTCGTCATCGTCTTCGTCACGAACATGGCCCAGTTCGCCATCAAGGGGTACGAGGTCAACGCGCTCAGCTACCTCGTCAAGCCCGTGCCGTACTTCGCGTTCTCCCAGGAGCTCGCGCGCTCGCTGCGCATCGTGCAGCGCTCCAGCCCCACGTCGGACAGCCTCATGGTGCCGACGACGACCGGGACGGCCCTGGTCGACCTCGCCGACATCACGTACGTCGAGAGCAGCCGGCACCGCGTCATGGTGCACACGCTCGACCGGACGTACACGTTCACGGGCACGCTCAAGTCGCTCGAGGCGAAGCTCGCCGACAAGGACTTCTTCCGCAGCAACAACTGCTACCTGGTCAACCTGCGGCACGTCCGCGGCCTGGACGCGACGAGCTGTCGGATGGAGGGCGGCGAGGAGCTCCAGGTCTCCCGCCCGCGGCGGCGCGCGTTCCTCGAGGCGCTCACGACCTACGTCGACGAAGGCCGGCGCACGGGGTGATCGACGACCCGACGCTGCCGGACATCCCCCGGCTGTACACGGCGCTGGCGGAGTGGGGGGCCTGCGTCGTGTACGTGCTCCTCGCGCGTCGGCGGCCCTCCCGGCTGGCGATCTGGACGCTCGCGCTCGGGCTGCCGCTGCTCATCGCGGTCCAGGTCTTCGCAGGCGGCCTCGCGATCGCGCTGTGGATCCCCGGCATGGTGCTCGCGGCCGCCACGATGTACGGGATCATCCAGGTCTCGCTCCAGCGCTCCTGGCAGACCTGCCTCTACCTCACCGCGTGCGCGTTCGTCCTCGCCGAGCTGCTCGCGTCCTTCCAGTGGCAGGTCCGCAGCTACTTCACCCGGGACCCGCTGGGCTGGGACGTGCGGGACGTCGTGCTGCTGGTCTCCTGCTACGTCATCGGGCTCGCCGTCGCGTTCTGGGTCGAGCGCAACCACTTCCCCCGCGAGCTGCGGTTCGAGGCCGACCTGCGCCACGCCCTCACCGCCATCGCGATCGCGGCCGTCACCGTGTTCGTGTCCAACCTCAGCTTCCTCACGACCAACTCGCCGTTCAGCGGGCGGGAGAGCCCGGAGATCTTCTACATCCGCACGCTCGTGGACCTGGCGGGGTTCGTCGCCCTGTTCGCCCACCTCGGCAGCCGGATGGAGCTGCAGCGCACGCACGAGCTGGAGGCGATGAACAGCCTCGTCCGCTCGCAGCACCAGCAGTACCTGCAGACGCGGCGCACGATGGACGAGGTCAACTCCAAGTACCACGACCTCAAGCACTACATCGCGGCGATCCGCGCCGAGCCGGACCCCGAGCTGCGCGCCGACTACCTCAACCAGCTCGAGGCGAGCGTCCAGGAGTACGACCAGCACATCGACACCGGCAACCCGGTGCTCGACGCGATCCTCACCCAGGGCGCCCAGCGTTGCTCGGCCGAGGGGATCACGCTCACGTGCGTCGCGGACGGGGACGCCGTCGCGTTCCTCGACGCGATCTCGCTCAGCTCGCTGGTGAGCAACGCGTTCGACAACGCCATCGAGGCGGTCATCCGGATCGGGGATCGCGAGCGTCGGCTCATCCGGGTCGCGATCTACCGGCAGGACGGCTTCGCGGTGCTCCGGTTCGAGAACTACTTCGAGGGCGACGTCACCTTCGCCGGCGACCTGCCCGTGACGTCGAAGGTCGACGGGCGCAACCACGGGTTCGGGACGCGGAACATGCGCCGCGTGGCCGACACGTGGTCCGGCTCGCTCACCATGGAGGCCGAGGACGGCTGGTTCGTCGTGCGCGCGCTCATCCCGGTGCCGGCGTCCGCGAGCCAGCCGCGGGCCGACCAGGCGTCGGCGAGCCGGCCGTCCGCCGCCTCACCGGATCCCGTCGCGCCGGGCGGGCCGGCCGGGCCGACGGCTAGTTGAACCCGACCGCCCACTGCGCCGCCTTGTAGGCGAGCACCGAGACGCGTCGCCCGGGCCGGCCCGGCAGGTTCGTGATCTGACCGATGACGCTGCGGCGCAGCCGCCGGTAGAGCCACTCGTCCTCCTCGCGCAGCTCGCGCCAGAAGGCCTCCTTCTTCGCCAGCGCGGCCTCGGAGCCGGCGCGGATGAGCAGGATCGACGAGACGGCCGAGACGATCTCGAAGTAGTGCAGCAGGTAGCGCCGCATCGCCTTGGGGGCGTGCGGGTCCTTGCGCGCGGCATCGAGCGCTGGCAGCATCGCGCGGTTCACCGCGAGCTGCTGGTCGACGCGGGCGAGCATGACGGCCTCGTTGACCGACTGGCCCGGCCGACCGATGTAGTACCGGTACAGGTCGACGTCGAGGTAGTACATCGACCGGACCGAGCGCAGCGGCAGGTAGGCGTAGAGGTTGTCGACGTAGAACGTGTGCTCCGGCAGGACGAGCCCGGTCTGCAGCAGCAGCTCCCGCCGGTACACGAGGGAGTGCATGAGCATGTACTGCCGCTTGCGGAACCTGCCGACCTCGTCCCAGCCGAACACCCGGCCCTCGGGCAGGACGTCGCCGTAGCGGACCGCGACCGGACGGCGCCGGTCGACCTTCTCGTAGACGAAGTTCGTCACGACGAGGTCGACCTCGCACACGTCCGAGTCGAGGTCGGCGAGGGCCGTGAGCAGGCTGAGGTAGGCGTCGACGTCGAGCCAGTCGTCGGCGTCGACGATCTTCACGTAGCGGCCGCGGGCGGCCGCCAGACCCGTGTTGATCGCCCCGCCGTGCCCCTTGTTCTCCTGGTGCAGCGCCCGGACGACGCCGGGGAAGCGCGCCGCGTACGCGTCCGCGATCTCCCCGGTCTCGTCCCGCGACCCGTCGTCGACCACGAGGATCTCGACGCCCCGCGGCGCCCGGCCGCCGGGCAGGAGGGAGTCCAGGCTGCGACGCATGTAGCCCGCCGCCTGGTAGCACGGGACGACGATCGAGAGCAGCGTGCTCACGCCGGACCCCCTTCAGCTCGCGTTGGCAGGCCCGGTCTCGGCCTCGGCTGCCTCCGCGCCCTTCTCGTCCTCCTCCGGGACCTGCCGGAAGATGACCTTGAAGATCGGGAAGAACACCCAGAACTGGACGAGGGCGTTGATGATCATGGTCAGCATATCGGCCATGGTCTCGCCGGCACCCGGCCACGTGCGCATCGCGAAGTCGTACAGCGGCACCTTGTAGAAGCTCTGGAGCAGGGCCGCGAGGAACGTGATGACGACGTAGGCGATGGCATACCACATCGCCGCCCACCAGATGTTGGAGTTCGACTTGAAGGTCACGCTCCGCTGGGCGAAGAAGTTGATGACCTGGGCGATGAGGATCGTGATCTGCACGGCCAGGAAGTACGCGAGGCCGCCACCACCCTGCGGGATGGGCCCGGCCGGGTAGTCGAACATGTAGAAGCCGTCGCCGAGCCGGAGCCACTGGAACGTGGTGTCGATGAGGCTCGTCATGCCGAACAGCCACTTGAACACCGGCATCAGGATGAGCTGGAGGACCGTCATCCCGTTGCTGATGATGAGGAACATGATGAACTGGGCCAAGGTGGTGTGGCGGTCGTAGAACCCCTGCCACCACTTCCTGATTCCACTGAACATGGGTACTTCCTCAGCTCTCGTGCCGGTCGGACGGGTTGGTGGCGGCGGCGCCGGGCGCGCCGGTGGAGAGGCGCTCGAACTCGCGTGCCAGCTCCTTGGCGTCGCGGCCGCTGCGACGCCAGGCGCCGATGAGCGCCCCGAGGCCGCCGAACGTGCTGCCGTTGACGATGCGGACGATCGCCTCGGCCATCGGCGTCGTGATGGCGCCGTTGGTCATCTTGGCCAGCGCGCGGAACGGCATGGCCAGGACGAACAGCATGTTGAGGTCGGGCTTGCCCTTGGCCTCGGACTTGCGCAGCCGGCCGTGCAGGATGCCGGCGGCCCAGCGGGCGAGCGGGTTGCGCGCCGAGCTCATCGCCCCGAGCGGGTCGTTCAGCCCGAGGTCGCGCTTGCCCGACGGGGCGGCCACCAGGGGCCGGCCGAGCAGGAGCTCGAACTCCGCGTCGGTCACCCGTCGCACGTCCCCGCTCGCGTAGTGCGGCAGGGCGGCGGCGGCCGCCGTGTCCGGCTCGCAGGTGCCGGCGACGTCGAGCTCGGCGCGCAGCGGCAGGTCCGCGACGTTCGCCCCGACCTCGACGGCGTACCGCGCGGTCTCGACCTCCCACGCCCCGGTCCGCGTCGACCAGTGCCGGAAGGTGTACTCGTCGAACGGGATCTCGACCTGGGTCGACTCCCCGGCGGCGAGCCGCACCTTCGCGTAGCCCTTGAGCTCGCGGCGCGGCCGCGGGATGCCCTCGCCGATCCGGCCGACGTAGAGCTGCACGACGTCGGAGCCGGCGACCGTCCCGGTGTTCGTCACGGTGACGCGGGCGCCGTCGGACGTGACCGAGAGGTCGGAGTAGGCGAACGTCGTGTAGGACAACCCGAACCCGAACGGGAACCGGACGGGCTTCTCGACCGTGCTGAAGTACCGGTACCCGACGAACGGGCCCTCGCGGTACTCGACGATCGACTCGCCCGGGTAGCTCTCCGAGCCGGGGACGTCGGCCAGCACGACCGGGTAGGTCTCCGCCAGCCGGCCACCGGGGTTCACGGCGCCGGTGAGCACGTCGACCATGCCCTCCGCCCCGCCCTCGCCGCCGAGGTACCCGTGCGCGAGCGCCGCGACGTGCGAGAGCCACGGCATCTCGACGGGCGAGCCGGCCGCGAGCACCACGACGACGCGCTGGTTGACGGCGGCGACGGCCTCGAGCAGCTCGAGCTGCGCCGGAGCCATCGCCATCGTCGCGCGGTCACGACCCTCGGTCTCGGCCAGCTCGTCGAGCCCCAGGTAGAGGAGCACGACGTCGACGTCCTTGGCCAGCGCCACCGCCTCGGTGACCAGGGCCGGGTCGGCCGCGCCCGAGCGCGGGAAGCCACGGGAGAATCCGGCGACGTCGAGCGTGCTCGCCGCCAGCGCCTCGAGCGGCGTCACGAGGTTGCGGGTGTTGACGAGGGACGAACCGGCGCCCTGGTAGCGCGGCGTCTCGGCGAAGTCGCCGATGACGCCGACGCGGGTGCCGGCCGCGAGCGGCAGCAGCCCGCCCTCGTTGCGCAGGAGCACGACGCTCTCGGCGGCGGCGCGGCGAGCCAGCCCGTGCTGCACCGCCTCGTCCGTCGCCGGCGCGGCGCCGGAAGCGGCGGTCCGCTCGGCGAGCCGTCGGATCTCCTCGACGCGCGCGTCGAGGTCGGCCTCGCTGAGCCGGCCGGACGCCAGCGCGTCGAGCACCTCGCGCACCGAGCCGAAGCCAGGCGATGGCATCTCGAGCGCCGAGCCGGCCGCGACGGCGGCCGCCGCGTCGTTGCTCCCGCCCCAGTCGCTGACGACGAGACCGTCGAAGCCCCACTCCCCCCGCAGCACGGTGGCGAGCAGGAAGGCGCTCTCGTTCGCGTAGCTGCCGTTGACCCGGTTGTAGGAGCTCATGAGGGCCCACGGGTCGGCGGAGCGCACGACCCGCTCGAAGCCCGTGAGGTAGATCTCGCGGAGCGTGCGCTCGTCGACGACGGAGTCGCTCGTCATGCGAGCGGTCTCCTGGCTGTTGGCCGCGAAGTGCTTGGGGCACGCAGCCACGCCCCGGGACTGGATGCCCAGGACGTAGGCCGCCGCGAGGTCACCGGCCAGCAGCGGGTCCTCCGAGAAGTACTCGAAGTTGCGGCCGCACAGCGGGTTGCGCTTGATGTTGAGGCCGGGGCCGAGCAGGACGTCGACCTCCTGCTCCGCCGCCTCGCGCCCGAGCGCCTCGCCGATCTCCCGCGCCAGGTCCAGGTCCCAGCTGTTCGCCACCGTGGCGGCGGGCGGGAAGCAGGTCGCCTTGGCCGACTCGGCGATGCCGAGGTGGTCCGAGGCGCCGAGCTGGCGCCGGATCCCGTGCGGGCCGTCCGTCAGGACCAGCGCCGGGAGCCCGGCCCGCGGGACGGGCCGGGTCTCCCACGTGCTGGCGCCGCTGACGAGCGCCGCCTTCTCCAGCGTGGACAGCCACGCCAGAGGAGTCGACCCCGTCATCAGGCGTCCTTGTGCTTGCGCACCCGCAGGACCACGAGCGTGGCGCCGCCGAGCACGAGCAGCCCGACCGCCGCGGTGATCGCGACCTGGACGTAGCGCCACTGGGGCGGCGTGTAGGACACCGTCGCACCCGGGGCGAGCCCGTTCATCGCGTTGGAGTTGGCGACCGTGTAGAGGATGTTGTGGGTCGCGTTCCGGATGTCCGTCACGGCCTTGGCCGACGTCGTGTCCTGGAAGGACTTCGACGGCTGGAACGTCAGCGTGAGGTCGGTGCCGGCGCTGATGCTCTGGTTCGGGTTCATGTACGGGTACAGGTTGAAGTCCGAGATGCCGAAGCCCTCGAAGCCCCACTCCCCGCGCAGCACGTCGGTCATGAGCGCGTGGTGGCCGCCGGCCCAGACGGCACCGATGCGGTTGAACGAGCTCATGATGCCGCCGGCGCCGACGGTCGTCGTCGCGATCGTGCCGTTGTCGTCGGAGAGGTACGGGACCTCCATCGTGATGTTCTTGACGGCCATCTCGAACGGCTTGAGGTACAGCTCGCGGATCGTCTGCTCGCTGGCCCAGGTCGCCGGACCGTTGTTGACCCGCTCGTTCTCCATCTCGTTGAGCGCGAAGTGCTTGAGCGTCGTGTAGACGCCCTTCTCCGCGACTCCGTTGGCGACGGCGGTCATCATGACCCCGGACAGGTACGGGTCCTCCGAGTAGTACTCGAAGTTGCGCCCGGCGAACGGGGAGCGGTGCAGGTTGGCGGCCGGCGCGTACCAGCCGTTGATGCCCTTGAGCAGCGCCTCGTTGCCGAGCATCTGACCCATCTGGCGGCCCAGCTCCTCGTCCCACGACTGGGCGATGAGGTACTGGGACGGGTAGGCGACACCGTTGATGGAGGAGTTGATGAAGGACGAGAAGCCGGCCGGGCCGTCGGGCTCGAGCGTCTGCGGCTTGGCGATCGAGGCGATCGCGGCCGTCTGGTACGCGCCGTTGAGGAGCATCGCCGTCATCTCGGGGACCGAGAGGGAGTCGAGCAGCGTGTCCCACAGCGGGTCGTCCTTCGGCAGACCGCGCAGGTCGACCAGCGTGAGGTCGGAGCCGACGCCCGTCTTGGGCATGTCGCCATCGAACGCCGCGGCCGCGGCCTCGTAGTCCCACGCCTTGAACGCGTCGATCACGGCCTGGTCGGCGACGAAGAGGTCCGCCGTCGGGGCCGTCGGGAACGTCCCGGCGAAGTCGGCGCGGGACAGCGCCACGACCTTGCCCTCCGTCGGCGTCTGCGCGAACTGCGCCGAGGCGTCGTCGAACTGGTTCGTGACCTCGCCGGCGTCGGACGCGCGGTGGTTCTCGCCGGAGTACACGACGTCGGAGTCGACCGTGTAGACGATCGGCTCGGTGCCCGGGGCGACCGTGTGCGAGTCGGTCCGGACGGTCAGCTCGTAGTCGCCGGCCTCCAGGACGTACGCCTTGGCGTCGAGGTGGTCGTAGGAGGCCATGTCCTCGACGGCGACCGTGAGCGTGACGCTCTCGCTCGCACCCGGCTCGATGACGCCGGTCTTGGCGAAGTCGGAGAGCACGACCTCCGGCTTCTCGATGCCGCCCGGGGTGTACGGGGCCGAGTGGTAGAGCTCGACGACCTCGCGGCCGGCCGCGTCGCCCGTGTTGGTGACCTCGACCGTCACCTCGATCTCACCGTCGACCGCGCCGGCCTTGCTGTCCGTGACGGCCCACTCGAACGTGGTGTAGCTCAGGCCGTACCCGAACGGGTAGACGACGGCGGAGTCGTAGTCGATGAAGCCCTCGGCCGCGGCCGTCTCGTAGTAGCGGTAGCCGAGGTAGATGCCCTCGGAGTAGTAGACGAACGGCGCCTCGTCCGTGACCGTCGCGTTCGACGCGGCCGACTCGATCGCCGGGACCGGGAAGCTCGCCGTGATGTTGTCGTAGATGAAGCGGCCGAAGTTGTTGAACGTCGGGTCCTGCGTGAAGTCGGCTGACCACACGTCGACCGTGCGGCCGGACGGGTTCACGTCGCCGGAGAGGATGCCGCCTAGCGCGTCGAAGCCCGTGGCGCCGGGGGAGCCGGCGAGGACGATCGCGTCGACGCCCTCGTCGTTCTGGATGTCGCCGAGCTCGAGCGTCGTCGAGGCGTTGATGACGACGACGACCGTCTCGAAGTTGGCCTTGGCCAGCTCGATGAGGTCGCGCTCGTCCTGGTTGAGCTGGAGCTGGTGCTGGCCGTCGACGTAGTTCTCGTCCCAACCGTCCATGTTCATGGCGAGGTCGCCGCCCTCGCCGCCGGGGCGGCCGATGAGGATGACGGCCGCGTCGTCGTACTGGGCGAACGAGCTGGCCTGCGCCTCGTACTGCGCGACCGGCATCTCGCCGATGTAGTACGTGGAGACGTCGGGGCGGTCCATCTCGATGAAGCCGCGCGGGTTGTTCTCGTCCTGGGCGAACGTGTCGATCGCGTTGTAGACGGCGTCGTTGATCGTGAAGCCGGCGTTCTCGAGGCCGACGCGGGGCGTCACGGCCGAGCGCGTGTCGACCGAGCCGGAGCCGGCGCCGCCGAAGACGGGGTCGGCCGCCGAGCGGCCCATGAGGGTGATGTTGGCGCCCGAGGCGAGGGGCAGCGATGCGCCCTCGTTCTTCGCCAGGACCATCCCGCTCGCGGCGATCTCCGCGACGAGGTCCTTGGCCGCCGTGTCGAGCGCGTCGATGTCGGCGAAGTCGGTCTTGTAGTACTCGGTGTCCCAGGCCTCCGACTCCTCCGAGTTCGTGAACTCGTAGGTGCCCGTCCCGAGCTGCGACGCGACCCACGTGCCGAACACGTTGAGTGCGACCGTCGCCACGACGGCGATCACGGTGACGACAGCAAGCACCGGGACCCAGATCCACAGGAACTTCTTGTTCGACATCCGCTTCTTCGTCTTCTTCGACGTGGGAGCGCTCTCGGCGCTCGTTCGCCCCTTGGCGTTCACTGCTCTTCTCCTCGAGTGGGCTGCGGTCAGGCAATCAGGGGACCCGTGCTCCGCCGGTCAGTCCGTCGGTCGGGCGGTCAGGGGGTGGGAACGGGGACACGTCCCGGTGCGTCCGGGACGTTCCCGTGTAGCGAACCGCCCGGACGGGTGCCTCGCGCTCACGGTGTGTGCGCGGGGCACCCGGTCCGGACGAGATCGGGTGATCGGGCGAGCGTCAGCTGGCCTTCTCGGTGATGTTGCCGTCCTGGTCGATGACCCAGGTCTGGCCCGTCGCGGCGGAGTCGCCGTCGATCGTGAACTTGCCGTCCTTGATGTCGACCGTGCTCTGGATGCGCGAGGCAGCCTCGGAGAACGAGTAGGGCACCACGAGGAGGCCGTACTTGACCGTCGGGGCCTTGACGTCGCTCGCGAGCATGATCTGGCTCCAGCTGTCGTCCTCGGCGAGGGCGTCCAGCACCGCCTGGCGGGCGTTCTGGAGGTCCTCGGCGATGTCCGACTCCGAGGCCGCCGGGGCGTCCTCCGACGAACCGCCGTCGCCACCCGTCGTGCCGCCGTTGCTGTCGCCGCCGCAGGCCGCGAGGCCGAAGGCCCCACCGGCAACCAGCGCGAGCCCGGCAACCGAGCTCAGCAGTCGCTTCGTGTTCACTGCATCCTCCTCGAGGGGTTGTGTGGCCACGGGACCACCCCGTGGCCTGCTCCGGGCGACAGCGGGGTGGTCCCACTGTCGCCCGGAGCGGCTTGCTGCGGCGTCTCCGTCAGGATCAGGAGATCGGGCCGCTGTAGTTCAGGCCGAAGCCGTAGTCGTACGCGTTGCCGGCGGAGTCCGTGTAGGGCGTCATGTCCTTCGGGACGTCCTCGAACTGGGCCTCGACCGTGTCCATGTTCGCGGGGAACTGGATCGGCAGACGGCCCTGGGGCTCGTACAGGCCCAGCGCCACCTCGAGGATCGCCTGGTCGTTGGTGCCGAAGCTCACGACGATGGCGTTCGACTTGCCCTCGAACTCGGCCGGGATGACCGGGTTGACGGCCTTGAGGACCGTGATGACCGGGATGTCCTTGCCGCTCGCCTCGACGGCCGCGGTGGCCCGCTCGAAGGCGTCGAGGTCGGCCTCGTTCGCGATCCGCGACGTGTGGCCGAAGTAGGACCGGTTCTCGACCGTGCCGTCGGGCAGGAGGTCACCGCCGATGGACGTCTGGCGCACGTTCGCACCGTCGGCCGTGTAGGGGCGGTACTGCAGCGAGAACGGGTACCACTCGCCCGTCTCCTTGTCCTGGCCGGAGGCGGTGAAGGGGTCGCCGTTGTTCGGGCTGTTGAGCCCGACCAGCACGAGGTCGACGTCGGTGAGGTCGGGAGCCGTGTACTCCGTGACCACGCCGTCGGCGTCCGTGACGGCCTCGTCGGTGACGACGGTGCCGAAGAACTGCTCGGCGACCTCGATCGTGAGACCCGGACCCTCGGTGTACTCGCCCGGGCCGAACAGACCGTCGAAGCCGGTGTCGTACGAGCGCGGGATGTAGACCGTCTTGTCCTTCCAGGACTCGGCGTCGGACGCGGCGATGGCGCCGTCGTTCTTCAGCATGACGACCGAGTCGAGCTGCGCGGCGTAACCGGCCGCCACCTTGTCGTCGCTCGCGAGGATCGACTTGGACTCGTCGAGGTCGAGGAACGGGTCCTCGTACAGACCCGGGTTGAACAGCATCGCGAGGATGCGCTCGCCGGACTCGCGGAAGCGGGTGTCGGCGTCCACGTCGACCTCGCCGGCCTCGAACTTCTCCTGCCACAGGTCGTGCGCCTCGAGGATGTAGGTCGCGTCGTTGACGCCACCGAACATGTCGTGACCCGTCCCGAGCACCTTGAAGTAGCGCTCGGCCGGGGTCAGGTCCTCGGCGCCCCACGCCATGCCGAACATCGCGCCCTCGTCGGTGGAGCCGGACATGACGCCCCAGTCCGTGACGATGACGCCCTCGTAGCCGTTCTCCTCGCGCAGGATGTCCATCCGGCCCTGGTCGTAGGCGGTGCCCATCCGGTCGACGCCGAGCAGCGGCTGGCCGTTCGCGTCGAGCGCGATCGAGTAGGCGGTCATGACGGACGCGGCGTCGAGCGAGCCGAGGAACGGCTGGGTGTGCTCGGCAAGGTTGCCGCCCGGGTAGACGCCGTACTTGCCGACGTAGGTGTGCGCCTCGCGGCCACCCTCACCCGGGCCGTCGCCCGAGAAGTGCTTGATCATGGCGTTGACGGACTCCGAGCCCCAGACGTCCTCGCCGCCGGTGCCCTGGAAGCCCTTCACGTAGGCCTGCGTGAGCTCGGTGACCTGAGCGACGTCCTCACCGAACGTGCCGCCGACGCGGAGCCAGCGCGGCTCGCTCGCGAGGTCGATCTGCGGGCTGAGGGCCGTCGTGATGCCCAGCGCGCGGTACTCGGCCGAGGCCATCTCGCCGAAGTTCTGCGTGTGCTCGGCGTTGAACGTCGCGGCGAGACCGAGGTTGGAGGGCCAGCGCGAGATGTCGGCGCCCGCGGCGTTGTAGCCGCCGGAACCGGCCGTGGAGCGCGGGTCGGAGCTGAAGTTGACCGGGACGTAGGGCGCGTCGGCCGTCGCGAGCGTCTCGACGTACGCCTGCATCTCGTTGACCCACGGCACCGTGGCCGCGGCGTCGGAGCCGGCGGCGTTGAGGACGTTGCGGAGGTTGGACTCCTCCAGGTAGGTCTTCTGCGCGTCGGTGAGGCCGTCCTGCGGGGCGCGCTCGTGCGAGCTCCACAGCATGAGGCCGGCGATCTGCTCGATCGACAGCTCCTGCGCGAGCGACTCGGCGCGGGCCGACGTCTCCTGGCGCCAGTCCTCCCACGTGTCCAGCGTCCCGTTCGCGTTCATGTCCTTGAACGCGTAGGTGAGGTCGCCGTCCTTCTCCTCGAGCAGCTCGATGCCGCTCTCGGAGCCGTAGGACAGCTGCTTGCCCTCGCCCGGGTTGGTCACCCGGATGAAGGTGGTCTTGCCGTCGCTGATCTCCTCGGTGGAGTAGCTGTTGGGGTCGTTGTTGGCGGCCTCGCTGGTGGTCTCGGACGCGCTCGCGTCACCGCTGGGGGTGTCGCTCGGCGACCCCGTGCAGCCGGCGAGCACCATCGCAAGCGCCGCGGTGAGCGCGGCCCCCGCCATGACGTGCTTGACCGTCGGTCTCCCGATCGTCATCGTGTCTCTCTTCCTTCGTCTGGCGCACCCGTTCGACCGTGTCGAGATCGAGCCGCCGTGGAACCCACCGCCGGACGACTTCCTAGTCGCACCCGGCAGCCACGACCACTGTGGCGTGTGACTCGTAGGCAACCAGTCGGCGACGTTCCCGTGGGGGCCATCTGCACAACCTGTCGGTTCCGACGCACAACCTGTCCGCGCCCACGATCCGCACCAGTCCGCCGTTATCGAACCGTGATCCAGTCGTGATCGGGGCGTGATCCCGACCCGGTCGGGGCCGGGTCGGCCTCCGCTCGAAGGCCCCCTCGGACGCCCCCCTCCGACGCCCCCCTCCGATACCGGGGTGGGTCCGATCGCGTTTCGCGACCCAGCCCACCCCGGTATCGGAGGTCTGGCCGGGCGGGCTAGGAGATCGGGCCCGCGTAGCTCAGGCCGAACCCGTAGTCGTACACGTTGCCGGCCGAGTCGGTGTACGGCGTCATGTCCTTGCCGACGTCCTCGAGCTGGGCCTCGACCGTGTCCATGTCCGCCGGGAACTGCATCGGCAGGCGCCCCTTCGGCTCGTACAGACCCAGCGCCACCTCGATGAGCGCAGCGTCGCTCGTGCCGAACCCGACGACGATCGCGTCCGACGCCGCCTCGAACTCCGCCGGGATGACGGGGTTGATCGCCCGGATCACGGTGACGACCGGGATGTCCCGGCCGCTGGCCTCGACCGCCGCCGTTGCCCGCTCGAACGCGTCGAGCATCGACTCGTTCGCGATCCGCGACGTGTTGCCGGCGTAGGAGCGGTTCTCCTGCGTGCCGTCCTCGAGGAGGTCACCGGAGATCGAGACCTGGCGCACGTTCGGGCCGTCCGCCGTGTACGGGCGGTACTGGAGCGAGAACGGGTACCACTGGTCCGACTCGGCGTCATACCCCGAGCCGGAGAAGTTGGTGCCGTTGTTCGGGCTGTCCATGCCGACCAGGACGACGTCGACGTCGCTCAGGTCGGGGGCGGTGTAGCCGATCACGTGCCCATCGGCGTCGAGCTCCGCCTCGTCCGTCACCACGGTCCCGACGTACCCCTCGGCGACCTCGACCGTCAGCGTCGGACCCTCGAGGTACTCCCCCGGTCCCGTCGCCGACGCGAAGCCGACGTCGTAGGCGCGCGGGATGTAGACGGTCTTGTCCGTCCAGTCCGCCGCCTCGGACGCGCCGATCGTGCCGTCGTTCTTCAGCATGACGACGGAGTCGAGCTGCGCGGTGAAGCCGGCCTCGACCTTGTCGTCGCTGGCGAGCACAGCGAGCGACTCGTCCATGTCGAGGTAGGCGCACTCGTACAGACCCGGCTTGAGCATGAGGGTGAGGATCCGGGCCGCCGACTCGCGGAAGCGGGTGTCAGCGTCGACGTCGACCTCCCCCGCCTCGTACTTCTCCTGCCACAGGTCGTAGGCCTCGAGGATGTACGTCGCGTCGTTGACGCCACCGAACATGTCGTGGCCGGTGCTCAGGACGGTGAAGTACCGCTCGGCGGGCGTCAGGTGCTCGGCGCCCCACGCCTGACCGCTGGTCGCGGGCTTGCCGTCGGCACCGATGTCGCCGATCGCGCGCATGACGCTCCAGTCGGTGACCACGACGCCGTCGTACCCGTTCTCCTCGCGCAGGAGGTCCATCCGGGCGTGGTCGTACGCCGCGCCGGTCCGGTCGCCGCCGAGGATCGGCTGCCCGTCGGCGTCCAGCGCGATCGAGTAGGCCGTCATGACGGACGCGGCGTTCAGCGAGCCGAGGAAGGCCTGCGTGTGCTCCTCGAAGTTCCCACCCGGGTAGACGCCATACTTGCCGACGTCGCGGTGCGACTCGCGGCCGCCCTCGCCCGGACCGTCGCCGGCCCAGTGCTTGATCATCGCGTTGACGGACTCGGCGCCCCACGCGTCCGTTCCCCCGGTGCCCTGGAAGCCGTCGACGTACGCGGCCGTGAGCTCCGTGTTCTGGTCCGCGTCCTCGCCGAAGGTGCCGCCGACGCGGAGCCAGCGCGGCTCCGTCGCCAGGTCGATCTGCGGCCCCAGCGCGGTCGCGATGCCCAGCGCGCGATACTCGGCCGAGGCCATCTCGGCGTGCTTGACCGTGTGCTCGGGGTCGAACGTCGCCGCGAGGCCCAGGTTCGAGGGCCAGCGCGAGATGTCGTCGCCGTCGGAGTTGTACCCGCCGGACCCCGCCGTCGAGCGCGGGTCGGAGCTGAAGTTCACCGGGACGTACGGAGTGCCGTCCGTCGCCAGCGTCTCGACGTAGGACTGCATCTGGTTGACCCACGGGATGATCGCCGCGGCGTCGTTGCCCGCGGCGTTGAGCACGTTGCGCAGGTTCGAGTCCGACAGGTAGGTCATCTGCGCGTCCGACAGCCCGTCCTGCGGGGAGCGCTCGTGCGAGCTCACGAGCATGAGGCCGGCGATCTGCTCGGCCGACATCTGCTGCGCGAGGTCGGCCGCGCGCTCGGACGCGTCCAGACGCCAGTCCTCCCAGGCGTCCAGCGTGCCGTTGCCGTTCATGTCCTTGAAGGCGGAGGTCGCGTCGCCGTCCGCCTCCTCCAGGACCGCGACGCCGCTCTCGGCGCCGTAGCAGAGCCGGGGGCCGTCGCCGGGGTTCTCGACGATCGTGAACGTCGTGGTCCCGTCATCGACCTGCCGGGTCTCGAAGGCGCCGGTCCCAGCGGCGCTCGTCGTGCCGTCGCCGCTCGGGTCCTGGCTCCCGGTCTCGCCCGGTGTCCCGGTGCACCCGGCCAGCACCAGCGCGAGCGCACCGCTCAGGGCGGCTCCGGCGAGGATGCGGCGTCGAGGTGTCGATCTCCCGATCGTCATCGTGTCTGTCTCCTTCGTCTGGCGGTCGGCGGACGGCGCCGCCGACGACCCTCTGGCTCACCCGCCGGGCCGGTGCCCCCGTGCACGTCCCGACGCACCCCGTCGCGGGGTGTCCCAGCAGGCAATCAAGAAAAACAGAGCGGGTGGTCACATTGTCGACAACCTGTCGATATTCGTGCACGACCTGTTCCACCCCATGACCGGATCGCGACCCGGGGGGGCGGATCGCCACCACCGCCAGCCGCCGCCCGGCCCGCTCCCCCCTCCAACAACGGGGTGGGCCCGATCGCGTCTCGCGATCGAGCCCACCCCGTTGTCGGAGGTTCAGCCGGGCGCTAGGAGATCGGGCCCGAGTAGTTCAGGCCGAACCCGAACTCGTAGGTGTTGCCGGCCGAGTCGACGTAGGACTCCACGTCCTTCGGGACGTCCTCGTAGGAGCCCTCGACGGCGTCCATGCTGGCCGGCAGGCCGATCGGCAGGCGCGCCGCCGGCTCGTGCAGACCAAGGGCCACGTCGAAGTACGCGGACTGCGCCACGCCGTAGCCGATGAGGATCGCGTCGGACAGCGCCTCGAACTCCGCCGGGACGACGGTGGAGTGGTCCATCATGACCTCGCCCGTGCGGATCACGGTGATGAGCGGGATGTCCTTGCCCGACGCCTCGATGGCCGCGGCGGCGCGCTCGATCGCGTCGAGGTCGGCCTCGTTCGAGATCTGGCTCGTCTGCCCGAGGTACGACCGGTTCTCCTGCGTCCCGTCCGCGAGCACGTTGCCCGCGATGGAGGTCTGGCGCACGTTCGGGCCGTCGGCCGTGTACGGGCGGTACTGGAGCGAGATCGGGATGTAGGTGCCCGTCGCCGCGTCGAACCCGCCGAACAGGCCACCCTGCTGCGGGGGCTTGATACCGACGACGGTGACGTCGACGTCGCTCAGGTCGGGCGCGGTGTAGCCGACGACCTTGCCGTCGGCGTCGAGCTCGACCTCGTCGGTCACGACGGTGCCGAAGTACTCCTGCGCGACCTCGATCGCGAAGGTCGGGCCCTGGGAGTACTCGGTGCCGAGCATCGGGTTGTCGAAGCCGAGGTCGTAGGACTGCGGCACGTAGACCGTCTTGTCCGCCCAGTCGCCGACCTCGGCCGCCGCGATCGCCCCGTCGTTCTTCAGCATGACGACGGAGTCGAGCTGCGCCTGGTACCCGGCGTCGATCTTGTCCTGGCTGCCGATGACCTCGGTCGAGTGCTCGAGGTCGACATACGGGTTCTCGTACGCGCCGTTGTTCATGATCATCCGGACGATCCGCTCGGCCGAGGCGCGGAACCGCGTCTCCGCGTCGACGTCGACGACGCCGTTGCCGGCCTCGAAGTCCGCCTGCCACAGGTCGTACGCCGCCTTGACCGGCGCGAGGACGTTGTTGCCGCCGAACATGTCGACGTCGGACTGGATGACGGCGTAGTGCCGCTCCTCCTCCGTCGCGGTCTCCATCCCCCACGGGCCGCCGAACGCCTCGATGTCGTGCGTGACGCGCCAGTCGGTCATGATGACGCCGTCGTAGCCGGCGTCGCGCAGCAGGCCGACCTTCTCCTTGTCGTAGGCCGTCGCGACCTTGTCGCCGAAGGCGGCCGAGCCGTCGGCCGCGATCCCGATCGAGTAGGACAGCATGACGGCGCCGGAGTCGAGCGTCGACTTGAACGGCTCGAAGGAGCCCTGCTCGTTGCCGCCCGGGTACACGGCGAACTTGCCGATGTCCGTGTGCGACTCGCGGCCACCCTCACCCGAGCCGTCGCCCGGGAAGTGCTTCGTCGTCGTCGCGACGGACGACTCACCCGACTGGAAGCCCTCGACGTACGCGGCGCCGAGCTGACCCGTGAGCTCCGGGTCCTCGCCGAACGTGCCGTTGTTGCGGGACCAGCGGGGGTCGGTCACGAGGTCGATCTGCGGGCTCAGCGCCATGTTGATGCCGAGCGCGCGGTACTCCTCCGACGCCATCTGGCCGAACTGCAGCACCGTCTCCGGGCTGAAGGTCGCCGCGAGGCCGAGCGAGTTGGGCCAGACCGAGATGTCAGTGACGGCCGAGGCCGTGTAGCCGCCGGCAGCGTCGGAGCGCGGGTCGGAGCTGAAGTTCACGGGGACGTAGGGCTCGTCCTCGCTCGCCAGGCCCTCGACGAACGCCTCCATCTCGTTCACCCAGGTCACGCTCGGCGCGATCTGGTTGTCGGCGGCGTTGAGCACGTTGCGCAGGCGGTCGTCGGACAGGTACGTCTTCTGCGCGTCGGTCAGGCCGTCGGCGGGCGAGCGCTCGTGGGAGCTGAACAGCATGAGGCCCTGGATCTGCTCGACCGAGAGCTGCTGCGCGAGGTCGGCCGCGCGCTCGGACGCATCCAGACGCCAGTCCTCCCAGGTGTCCAGCTCGCCGTTGCGGTTCATGTCCTTGAAGGCGTAGGTGAGGTCGCCGTGGGTGACGTCGAGCAGCTCGATCCCGCTGTCCGGGCTGTAGGACAGCGTCTTGCCGCCGTCCGGGTTGGTGACCTCGACGAAGGTCGTCTTCCCGTCGTTCACCTCCCTCGTCGAGTAGGTGTTCTCGTCCCCCGCCGTCGTCCCCGACGCGGACGCGCTCGCGCCGTCGCTCGGGTCCGTTGACGGCGTCGACGTGCAGCCGGCGAGCACCAGCGCGAGCGCGCTCACGAGCGCTGCTCCCGCCAGGACCGGCCTGACCGACCCTCGTGCGATCGTCATCGATGTCTCCTTCGTCCCGACACGACCACGGTGGCGTGTCTCGGTGCCCTCCACTCGACCACTCGGCGGCGCGGTCGGCCCGAGGCACGGGACAACCTGTCGTTTCCGGGGCACAACCTGTTGGTGCTGGTCATGGGCGATATCGCACCGTTATCCGATCGTGATCGAACCGTGATCCGGCGCGGGCTGGCGGGGCGGGCGCGGGCGCGGCACCGGCGCCCGACTCCGATACCGGGGTGAGCCCGATCGCGTATCGCGACTGAGGTCACCCCGGTATCGGAGGGGGCGGACCGGCCGGGCTAGGAGAGCTGCTCGCCCGAGCAGCTCAGGCCGAAGCCGAGGTCGTACGTGTTGCCCTGGGAGTCGACGAACGCGGCGACGTCCATCGGCGTGTCCTCGAACGACCCCTCGACGGCGTCCATGTCGATCGGGAACGCCATCGGCAGCCGGCCGGCCGGCTGGTGCTGACCGGTCGCCACGTCGAGCAGCGCCTGGTCGGAGACCCCGAAGCCGACGAGGAGCGCGTCCGCCCGGGACTCGAACTCCGCCGGGATGAACGGGTTCGTCGCCTTGACGACGGCGATCACCGGGATGTCCTTGCCCGTGGCCTCGACGGCGGCGACGGCCCGGTCGAACGAGTCGAGGTCGCCCTCGTTGCTGATCCGCGAGGTCTGGCCGAAGTAGGAGCGGTTCTCCCGCGTCCCGTCCGGCAGCGGGTCGCCCGAGATCGAGACCCGGCGCACGTTGTCGCCGTCGGCCGTGTAGGGGCGGTACTGCAGCGAGATCGGGTAGTAGTGCCCGGCTTCGGTGTCGTACCCGGGGGCCGTGTGGTAGATCCCGTTGTTCGGCGAGTGCATGCCGACGAGGACGAGGTCGACGTCGCTGAGGTCCGGCGCCGTGTAGCTGATGACGTTGCCCTCGGCGTCGAGCTCGGCCTCGTCCGTCACGACGGTGCCGAAGTACTGCTCGGCGAGCTCGAGGTCGACGACCGGGCCCTCGGTGGGCACGGCCGGGCTGAACCAGGTCGACATGCCGGCGTCGAACGTGCGCGGGATGTAGACGGTCGCGTCGGAGTAGTCGACCGGCGCCGCGCAGGAGACCGCGTCGCCGGTGTTCTTGAGCATGACGACGGAGTCGGCCTGCGCGTTCGCTGCCGCCTCGATCTTGTCGGGGCTGCCGAGCACCGCCTTGGAGCTCTCCAGGTCCAGGAACGGGTCCTCGTACAGGCCCGTGCGGATCACCATCGTGAGGATGCGGGCGCCGCTCTCCTCGAACCGCGTGCGCGCGTCGACGTCGAGCTCACCGGCCTCGTGGGCGGTCTCCCAGAAGTCGTACGCCTCCATGACGGGGCCGACGGCCGTGTTCCCGCCGAACATGTCCATGCCGGCCTTGAGGATCTCGACGTGGCGCTCGCCCTGGGTCAGCTCGTCGACGCCCCATGCGGTGCCGTACGGCGAGTCGGGGTCGCCCGAGCCGCCCGAGGTGATCGCCCAGTCGGTCACGAGGACACCCTCGTAGCCGTGCTCCTCGCGCAGGATGTCGATGATGTCCTTGACGTAGGCCGTGCCGCGCTCGGAGCTGAACATGGGCTGGCCTTCGCCGTCGAGCGTGATCGAGTACGACGTCATGATGGCCGCGGAGTCGAGCGAGCCGAGGAACGGCTGGAGGTGCTGGTCGAAGGAGTCGCCGGGGAACACGGCGTACTTGCCGGTCTGGTAGTGCGACTCGCGCCCGCTCTCGCCGGCGCCGTCGCCCGGGAAGTGCTTGATCATGGCGTTGACCGAGCCGGTGCCCCAGCCGGCGTCGGGGCCGGTGCTGTCGGGGTCGTCCTGGTAGGACTCGACGAACGCGGCCGTCATGTCGGTCACGAGGTCGGTGTCCTCGCCGAACGTGCCGTACACGCGCGACCAGCGGGGGTCGCTCGCGAGGTCGATCTGCGGGCCGAGGAGCGTCGTGATGCCGATGGCGCGCAGCTCCTGCGAGCTCATCTCACCGAACTCGCGGACCAGCTCGGGGTCGAACGTCGCGGCCATGCCGAGCGACGACGGCCACTGCGAGACGTTCTCGGCCTGCGAGTACGCCACCTGGTTCGTGGCGTCGGAGCGCGGGTTGGAGGCGAAGTTCACCGGGACGTACGGGGTGTCCTCGGACGCGAGCGTCTCGACGAACGCCTGCATCTGGTTCACCCACGTGACGTTCGCGGTGACGTCGTTGTTGCCGGCGTTCTGCACGTTGCGCAGGTGGCTGGTGGTGAGGTAGTCGCGCTGGTTGTCGCTCAGGCCGTCGATCGGCGAGTTCTCGCCACTGCTGAACAGCATGAGGCCGGCGATCTGCTCCGTGGAGAGCGACGGGACGAGGGCGGCGGCCCGCTCGGCGGCCGGCACCCGCCAGTCCTCCCAGGTGTCCAGCTCGCCGTTGCCGTTGAGGTCCTTGAACGCGTAGGTCAGCTCGCCGTCGGCGACGTCGAGCAGCTCGATGCCGCTGTCCGGGCTGTAGGACAGGGTCGCGCCATCACCCGGGTTGGTCACCCGGACGAACGTCGTCCTGCCGTCGCTGATCTCCTCGGTCGAGTACGACGTCCCGTCGCCGGCGTCCGCCGTGCCCCCGGACGTCGACGGGGTCGACCCGTCGTTCGGCGTGGAGGTGCAGCCGCTCAGCACCATCGCCACGGCGCCGAGCAGCGCCGTCCCCGTCAGGACGGGCCTCGCGACCCTCGATCTCCTGATCGTCATCGTGTGTCTTCTCCTTCGTGTGGCGCGACCGCGGATCGTGCCCGCTGGCGCCGTTGAGGTCTCGGCCGGTCGCGCCCCCACGCACGTCCCGCCGGCCACGCCGCGACGGCGTGTACCAAGCACGCAATCAGGTCGCGGCGCGGCGGACGCGGTGCTCACGCACAACCTGTCGGTTTTCGTCGACAACCTGTCGAACGGCGACCAGTCGGGTGACCGCTTGGTTGGGGCACTCTCAGCGGCGCGCGGCCGGCGTCAGCGGCGGCGGCCGCCGCCGGGGGCGCCGTAGAAGTGCCCGACGACGAGCCGCTCGGCCACGCCGAACACCGTGAACACCACGACGCCGAACAGTGCCGTCAGCCCGACCGCGGTGAGGAGCACCGCCATGTCGAGCCGCAGCGTGTAGACCCGCAGCAGCCCGCCGATGCCGACGGCGCCCTGCTGGAAGAAGAAGTCGCCGACGATCGCGCCGATGACGGACAACCCGGCCGCCGAGCGCAGCCCGGTGAACATCGACGGCACGGCCGCCGGCAGCTCGAGTCGCGTCAGCCGCTGCCACCGCGTGGCGCGGGCGAGCGTGAACAGGTCGTGCGCCGCGGGACTGGGGCCGGAGGTCAGCCCGAAGAACGTCATCGAGATGACCGGGAAGATCGCGATGATGACGGCGACGACCACGCGCGCCGGGATGCCGTAGCCGAACCACACGCCGATGAGCGGCGTCAGCGCGAGGATCGGGACGGTCTGCAGGATGACCGCGTAGGGGTAGATCACGCGCTCGACCCACCGCGACTGGCTCATCGCGATCGCCCAGGCGGCCCCGAGCGCGACCGCGATCGCGAGGCCGGCGAGCGAGACCATCGTCGTGCGGCCGAGCGCCTCGAGCATCGGCTGCATGACGCTCGGCCGGCCGAGGGTTGCGACCACCTCCCACGGCGGCGGCAGCAGGAACCGCCGGTCGGGGTCGAGCAGGACGAGGCTGACGTAGGTCCAGATCCCACCGAGGACGACGACGGCCACGACACCCGAGGCGACCGACGCGACCCACTCGGGCAGGCGGCGCGGCGCGCGGGCGGTCATCGGGTGACCCCCGCTCGGGGGTCGTCGCCGATCGAGGCGCCCGCGGACTCCAGCCGCCCCGACACCTCGCCGACGAGCGCCGCGAACTCGGCCGTGTAGCGCAGCTCCGGCGCTCGCGGGTGCGCCCACGGGACGACGACCTCGTCGGCGATCCGGCCGGGCCCCATCACCAGGACGCGGTCGGACAGGTACACCGCCTCCGCGACCGAGTGCGTGATGAAGAGCGCGGCGAACCGCGCCGCGGCGAAGAGGTCCTGCAGCAGCACCTGCAGCGACAGCCGGGTCAGCTCGTCGAGCGCGCCGAAGGGCTCGTCGAACAGCGCGAGCTCCGGCTCCGACACGAGCGCGCGGGCGATCGAGACCCGCATCCGCATGCCGCCGGAGAGCTGGCGCGGCCGCTTGGCTCCGGCGTCGGACAGCCCGACCGACGCGAGCGCCGCCTCGGCCCGCGCGCGACGCTCCGCCGCCGGGACGCCGCGCAGCTCGGGCAGGAGCTCGACGTTGGAGCGCGCGGTGCGCCACTCCAGCAGCGTCGCGTCCTGGAACACGAACCCGAGGTTGGCGCTGGCCGCGGCCGATCGCTCGACGTCGCCGTCGGTCGGCGTCTCCAGCCCGGCGGCGATCCGCAGCGCCGTCGTCTTGCCGCAGCCGCTGGGACCGACGAGGCTCACCAGCTCGCCGGGGTCGACGGTGAACGAGACGTCCTCCAGGGCCCTCGTCCCGTCCTCGAACACCTTCGTCACGTGGCGCAGCGCGAGGGCTGGGGTCGAGGGGCCGGCGGGCACGGGGCAAGCCTATGCGCCCGGGCCACCCGGGCCGGAGCGGGCCTGGAACGGTGCCCGGCCGAGGCCGGAACGGCGCCGGAACCGGGCCTGAACCGCGCCTGGCCCGGGCCTGGCTGGTCGGGGTTCGGGCGGATCCGTCGCCGGTCCCTTAGGTTGGAGTCCTCCCATCCCTTCCCCCCGAGGGTGTGACATGTCGCGGCTCACCGACCCTGCTCGACTCCCCCTGCCCCCCGACCCGCTCGCGCCGCGGGCCTCGCTCGTGGCTCGGTTGCGCGGGGACGCCCGACTGTCCGTCGTGCGCGGCCCGCTCGGGAGCGGCAAGACCGTCCTCGCCACGCTCGCCGCGCGGGAGGACGCGGCGGCGGGACGCGTCGTCGTCTGGCGAGAGGTGCACGCCGACGACGACGCCGAGCAGACCTGGGCCGCGGTGCTCGCCGACCTGACGGGCGACGGTGCCGAGCCGACCGACGCAGCCGGTGCCGCCGGCGGCCCGCGGGACGCGCTGGCCCGGCTGACCGCCGCGCTGCGGGCGGGCGAGCCGCCGGTGACGATCGTGCTCGACTCCCTCGACCGGGCCCGTGACCCGCGGCTCGCGAGCGACGTGCTGGAGCTCGTGACGAGCGTCGCCGGACTCCGCGTGATCGTGACGACGCGACGCGCCCTCCAGCTCGAGGGCCGCTCGGCGCGCGTCCGCGTGCCCGTCGCGCTCGTCGGACCCGACCTCGCCCTGACCGCCGAGGACATCGCGGTGCTGCTGCCCGACCGGACGCCGTCGCCGGAGACCACCCGCCGGCTCGCGCTGCACACCGGCGGGCACGCGCTGACGATGCGCCTCCTCCTGCTCGCCCTCGCCGATCACGGCCAGCACCCCGGGGCCGTCCCGCCCGAGCGGCTGCGGGCGCTCGCCGACGAGGCAGCGCTCGAGGTGCTCGGCAACGCCGCGACGCCGGCCGAGCTCGCGATGCTGAGCCGGCTGGCCGTCCCGGGCCACCTCACGGTCGAGCTCGCCGACCTCGTGCGCGCCCTGCGCCCGCCCGCGGCGGACGACGGGGAGGACGCCGGGGCGGCCGAGCGGCTCGACCGGTCGGGACGCGACCTGATCGACCACGCCGAGGAGCTTGGGCTCGGGTTCTGGCGCACGGGCGGTCTCGCGGCCACCGGTCCCGACCTGTTCGAGGTGCTCGCCCCGTTCCGCGCCGTGCTGCACACCCACCTGCGGACGAACGACCCGGACCTGCACGCGCGGCTGACCCACGACGTCGTCGAGGCGGCGCTGGCGACCGGGGCGTTCGGCGTCGCCGGCCTCGCGGCCCTCGAGGCGCAGGACCCCGCGCTGCTCGACCGCGCCTGCCGCGCCGGCTGGCTGTACCTGCGGGACGCCGACATGGTGGCGCTGTCGGACATCGCGCTCGGCGTCGAGGAGTGGCAGCTCGAGGGGTACCCGAGCCTCGCGCTGACGCTCGGCTTCGCGCTGCGTCAGCACCCGACCCGCGGTCATCTCGCGCCGCGGATGTTCGACGTCGCCGCGCGGTCGGTCGCCCTGCTCAACCCGTCCGACCCGGGGGAGCGCTGCTACCTCTCCACCGTCAAGTCGATGGCCCTGCGCTTCCTCGGCGACCACGCCCGGGCGCAGGAGGCGGCGACCACCGCGCTCGACTCGCTGCGGGAGGCGCGGGCCGCGGGCATCGAGGTCCAGGGCGCCGGGTTCCTGCTGCGCAACATCGCGACCGCGTCGTTCATCTCGGGCGACACCCCGCGCGCGCTGGAGCTGCTCGAGGAGGCGCACGCGAACGAGCGCCCCGGCACGCCGTCGGAGCTGCTCACCCGCCTGCTGCGCGCGCTGGTCCTCGTCTGGGCCGGCGAGGTCGAGATCGCCGACACGTTCGTCCGCGACCTCCCGACGCGGCCGCCGGACGTCCTCGCCCTGGGACGCTACGCGGCCCGCATCCTGCTCGACACCCGCGCGATCATCGCGATGGAGCGCGACGACCGCGAGGGGTACGACGAGGCGCAGGACCTCCTGCTCGCGATCCCCCAGCGGTTCGAGGAGCTCGCCGGGCTCGAGGCGATCTCGCTCGCCACGCGCGCGGCCTACGCAGGCGAGCTCACCGAGGCCCAGGCCGTGCTCGACCGCGCGCTCATGGCACCGAACGCGCGGCTCGTCTCCGTGACCTGGGTCGAGCGGATCCGCGCCGTCCGGACCATGGTGCGGGCGGCCCTCGGCGGTCCACTGTCCGCGGCCGGCGCCCCCGTCGAGATGCTCGGCGAGAGCACCGCCGACCACGACACGTTCGCCCTGCTCCTGCGCGCAGCCGCGCTCGTGGCCACGGGTCACCTCTCCCTCGCCGACACCCTCATGCTGGAGGCGGCACGCCCCCGTCCCCCGGCGACGGCGGCCGACGGGCCGGTGCTCCACTCCCAGGTCGCGCTGCGCATCCTCACGCACCTGCTCGACGCGGTGCTCGCGACCCGGACCGGCAACCGCGACGCGGCGCGCCGGCAGGTCGGCAGCGCCGTCGCGCTGACCCGGGAGAGCGGGTCGCGGCGGATGTGGCTGGCACTCACGGCCGCCGACCGCCGGCTGCTCGAGGGCCTGCTGCCCGGGGGCGCGCCGGACACCCTCGACAGGCCCTTCCCCGCCATGCTCGAGGCGGGGGCGACGACGTCGACCGACCTCACGCCGCGCGAGACGATCGTGCTGCACGAGCTGGCGCGCGGGTCGAGCACGCGAGCGACGGCCGACGTCCTCGGCGTCTCGGTCAACACCGTGAAGAGCCAGCAGCGCAGCCTGTACCGCAAGCTCGGGGCGAGCACGCGGGAGGAGGCGCTGCGCCGCGCCCGCGACCTCGAGCTCCTCTAGCCCGGCCGCGCCGCTCGGCGCCGGCTACGACCCGAGGCCGAGGAACTCCGCGACCTCGGCGTCACCGAGGTCGGCGACGAGCTCGGCCGGGCCGGCGACGCGGCGCACCCGCCCGTCGATCATCACGGCGACGCGGTCGGCGACGGCGAACGCCTCGTCGTGGTCGTGGGTCACGTAGAGGGCCGTCGTCCCGGCCTCGCGCAGGACGCGGGCGACGTCGACGGCAAGCTCCTCGCGCAGGCGCCGGTCGAGCGAGGACAGCGGCTCGTCCAGCAGGAGCAGCCGCGGCTGGGGGGCGAGCGCGCGCGCCAGCGCGACCCGCTGCGCCTGCCCGCCCGACAGCGTCGAGATCGAGCGCGCCCCGAACCCGTCGAGCCCGACCAGGTCGAGCATCTCCGCGACGCGCTCCGCGCGCGACGCGCGCGTGGCGCCGAACGACGTCCCCCGCAGCCCGTACGCGACGTTCCCGGCGACGTCGCGGTGCGGGAAGAGCTGACCGTCCTGGAACATGAGCCCGAACCCGCGGCGGTGCACGGGCACCCGCGTCAGGTCGACGCCGCCCCACAGGACGCGCCCGCCCGCCATCGGCTCGAGGCCCGCGACGGCCCGCAGCAGCGAGGACTTGCCGCACCCCGAGGGGCCGAGCAGCGCGAGCACCTCCCCGGCCTCGACACCAAGGGTGACGTCGTCAACCGCGAGCGTCGAGGCCGTCCGACCCGGGTAGCGCACGGTGGCGTCCTCGACCCGCAGCCCGGAGCCCGTCCGGTCCGGGCGCGGCGCGGTGGCCTCGACGTCGTTCCTCACAGCTCTCCCGTCCCGGCGGGGCGCAGGCGCTCCGCCGTCGTCATGACGACACCGACGACGACGGCGAGCACGACCGACGCCGCGACCGCCATCTCGTAGTTGCCCTCGCCCGGCCGGCCGAGCAGCCGGAAGATCACGACCGGCAGCGTCGGGCGGTCGGGGCGGGCGAGGAAGGACGTCGCGCCGAACTCGCCCAGCGAGACCGCGAACGCGAAGCCGGCAGCGAGCCCGATCGAGCGCAGCGCCAGCGGCAGGTCGACGGTGGCCAGCACCCGACCCGGCGCAGCGCCGAGCACGGCGGCCGCCTGGCGCAAGCGGGGGTCGATCGCCCGGAGCACCGGCAGGATCGTGCGGACGACCAGCGGGATCGCGACCATCGCCTGGGCGATCGGGATGAGCACGAGCGAGCTGCGCAGGTCGAGGGGCGGACGGTCGAGCGCGATGAGGAACCCGAAACCGACCGTCACCGCCGACACGCCGAGCGGCAGCATGACGGCCGAGTCGAGCGCTCCGATGGCGCGTCGGGCGAACGGCCGGCGGGGGCGCCGGGACAGGACGAGCGAGAGCGTGATCCCGACGACGAGCGCGAGCAGCGTCGCGTCGACCGCGATCCGCAGCGAGTTCTGCGCGGCGGCCCACACGCTCACGGTGAGCGCGCTGCCCCCGCCGCCGGCCCGACCCGTGCCGGACAGCGCGGCGTAGTTCGCCAGCGTCCACGCGCCGTCCCGGCGGAACGAGCGGACGACGAGGGTGAGCAGCGGCAGCGCGACCAGGGCGACGACGAGAGCCGTGAGCGCCGCGGTGACGGCGTCGACCGGAGAGCGGAGCGGGCGCAGGGGGCGGACGGCGCGGCCGGCCTCGACGAGCCGCAGCGCCCGCTCACCGCGGGAGCGCGCCCGCGCCGACACCCACAGCGCGACCGCGACGACGACGAGCTGGATCACGCTCAGCACGGAGGCGGTCCGCAGGTCGAGGAACTGGGTGGTCCGCAGCCAGATCTCCACCTCGACCGTCGCGTAGCGCTGGCCGCCGAGCACGAGCACGACCGCGAACGCCGTCGCGCAGAACAGGAAGACGAGCGACGCGGCCGAGGCGATCGCGGGGCCGAGCGCGGGCAGCGTCACGGTGAGGAACGCGCGGGCCGGGGAGGCGCCGAGCGTGCGGGCCGCCTGCTCGGTCCGCGGGTCGAGCCGCTCCCAGACGGTCCCGATGAGCCGGACCGCGAGCCCGTAGTTGAAGAAGACCAGCGCGGCGACGATCGCCGGGAACGACCGGTCGAGGCCGAGGAAGCCGAGCGGACCGTGCGAGGCGAGCAGCGCGCGGAACGCGACCCCGACCACGACGCTCGGCAGCACGAACGGCACCGCGACCAGCCCCCGGACGAGGCCGCGCCCCGGCCAGGAGCACCGGTAGAGCACGTAGGCGCCCGGGACCGCGAGCACGACGGCGAGCACCGTCCCGGCGACGGCCTGCTCGAGGGTGTGGGCAACGACCCGCCAGGTCCGCGGGTCGCCCAGGACGTCGGCGAAGCCGCCGAGGTCGAGCGCGCCGTTCGCGACGAAGCCGCGCGCGACGATCGCCGCCACCGGATAGGCGAAGAACGCGGCGAGGAAGACGAGCGGGACGACGACGGCCAGCGTCCACATGGCGCGCCGCCACGCCGTCCAGGCGCGCTCGGCGGCCGGGACGGCGGGCGCCGGTGCGCCCGACCGCGTCGGGGTCGACCCGCTGGGCCCCGGGGCGGGTCTCCCGGGGCCGCGGCGGGTCAGCCCAGGAGCTTGCTGGCCCACAGGTCGATCCAGTCCGAGCGGTGCGCGGCGATGTCCTCGGCCGGCACCGTCCACGGCGAGGGCGCGAGCGGTGCGAACCGGGCCCAGTCGGCCGGCAGCTCGACGCTCGAGTCGACCGGGTAGACGTACATCTGCCCGGGCACGTCGGCCTGGAACTCCGGCGAGAGCATGAAGTCGATGAACGCCCTCGCGCCCTCGGGGTTCGCGGCGCCCGCGATGACGCCGGCGTACTCGACCTGGCGGAAGCAGGTGTCGAGCAGCGCCGCGGTCCGGGCGGTGCCGTCGTCGCCGACCGTGAACGGCGGGGAGGACGCGTAGGAGAGGACGACGGGACGCGTGCCGTCGCCGCCCCCGCCCGAGAAGTCGACGTAGTAGGCGTCGGACCAGCCGTCGACGACGAGCACGTCGTTGTCGCGCAGCTTCTCCCAGTACTCGATCCAGCCGCCCGTGCCGTCGGACGTGGCCTCGCCGAACGCGCCGACGGTCGCGGCGAGGAGCGCGAGGCCGGGCGAGGACGTCGCCGGGTTCGTCACGACCGTCTGACCCGCGTACTCGGGCAGGACGAGGTCGTCGAACGTCGCCGGCGGCGTCTGGCCGTTCTCCTCGTACCAGTCGAGGTCGACGTTGAGGCAGACGTCGGAGAAGTCGATCGGCGTCAGGGCGTCGCCGAGGAGGTACTGCTCCGCGCTCGCGGGCAGCGCGGCCGACGTGTAGGGCTCGAACACGCCCTCGTCGATCGCGCGGGTCGCGAAGGTGTTGTCGACGCCGAAGACGACGTCGCCCAGCGGCGAGTCCTTGGTGAGGACGAGCTGGTTGACGAGGGCTCCCCCGTCGCCGGGCGCGACCATCGTGACCGAGATGCCCGTCTCGGCGGTGAACGCGTCGAGGACGTCCTGGCTCACATTGAAGGAGTCGTGCGTGACGAGCGTGATCGACGAGGCCGGCGCCGCGGTCCCGGTGCCGTCGGTCGCGGTGGATCCCGGGGTGTCGGTGGTCTCGGTCGTGACGGAGGGGCTCGGCGACGAGAGCGAGCAGGCCGCGAGGGCGAGGGTTGCGCCGAGGGCGCCGAGGGCGGCGCCGGTGGTGCGGCCGGTTGCGCGGCGGCGGGTGGTGCGTGTGGTGGTCATGGTGTCCTCCCGGTGGTGTGGGAGGGTCCGTCGTGCGCCCCGGCTCGCCGAGGTGCACGACGGAGAGAGATCCCGACTTCCTTCGCCGGTGCTAACCGGAGCAGGTTCGAGGGTCTGCGGCTTCCCGCACTCTCAGCGCTCACCGTGGTGGCAGCGCTCCCCTGTCGTTTCGTTCGGGACCAGCCTACCCGCCGGTCCTGCGCGCCGGAAGTCGAGTGGCCCGCCGTAGCCCCGACTCGACGGAGGACATCGCGCTCGCCGTGGCCACCCACCAACCGGGTCCGGCGGCGCACCCGGCTCCACGGTGGCCACCGCACACCGGCGGACGCGGCCCCGGGCCGTGGCCACCTACCAACCGGATCCGGCCGCGCACCCGGCCCCATGGTGGACACCGCTCCCGCCGTGGCCACCTAGCAACCGGATCCGGCCGCGCACCCGGCCCCACCGTGGACACCGCGCACCCGCGGACGCAGCCCCCGGCCGTGGCCACCCACCAACCGGCTCCGGCCTAGCACCCGGCTCCACCGTGGGCACCGCGCACCCGCGGACGCGACCCCCGGCCGCGGCCACCTACCAGCCGGATCCGCCTAGCACTCGGCCCCACGGTGGACATCGCTCGCGCCGTGGCCACCAACCAACCGGCTCGGGCACGGCACCCGGCTCCACCGTGGACACCGCGCACCCGCGGACGCAGCCCCCGGCCGCGGCCACCCACCAACCGGCTCCGGCTAGCACCCGACCCCACGGCAGACACCGCTCCCGCCGTGGCCACCTAGCAATCGGATCCGGCCGCGCACCCGGCCCCACCGTGGACACCGCGCACCGACGGACGCGGCCCCCGGCCGCGGCCACCTACCAGCCGGATCCGGCCGCGCACCCGGCCCCACCGTGGACACCGCTCGCGCCGCGGCCACCTACCAACCGGATCCGGCTAAGCACCCGGCTCCACGGTGGACACCGTCGTCGCGAGGGCCACGCTGCGCCCGGCCGGGCTCGGGGCTACTGGATCGTCGAGCGGCGGGCCTTCGCCAGGATCGACGTCGATCCTCGGCCGCCGCGCCGGTTGAGCCACATCTCCAGGCGCTGCGCGAGGAGCGAGATGAGCACGTTGACCACGACGTAGATGGCCGTGATGACGAGGTAGGTCTGCACGAGGTTGTTCGTGTTGGCGACCAGCACCTTCCCGGACTGCATGAGCTCGGGGTAGGAGACGACGTAGCCGAACGCGGTGTCCTTGACGACCACGACGGCCTGGGCGACGAGCGCCGGCACGACCATGCGCAGCGCCTGCGGGAGCACGACGATCCGCTTGACCGCCCCCTCGCGCAGCCCGAGCGCGAGCGCCGCCTCGCTCTGCCCGCGCGGCACGGCGAGCATCCCGGCGCGGAACACCTCGGCGAGCACGGCGGCCGCGCACAGCGTGATCGGCGTGACGAGCTTCCAGTAGTGCGAGAGGTTGATGCCGTACTGCGGCAGCGCGAACATGAACGCGTAGATGACGAGCAGGACGGGCACGGCCCGGAAGCCCTCGATGAACGCGATGGACGGCCAGCTCAGCCAGCGGTGCCGGGAGACGCGGCCGAGCGCGAGCAGCAGCCCGGCCGGCAGCGCCAGCACGGCGGAGCCGAGGGCCGCGACGGCGGTGCCGCGCAGTCCGTCGAGCAGGTACTCGATCGTCCCCGGCATGGCGAACGGGCGCCACTTCGACGGCGCGAGCTGGCCGGTCCGGTAGAGCTGCCAGTAGACGAGGGCGGCCAGCCCGGCCGCGAGCAGCACCGAGAGGCCGGTGACGACGCGGATGGTCAGCCGACCCCGCGGCCCCGGCGCGTCGAACAGCGCGTGCGCGCTCATCGCTCGGCCCCCGTCATCGCAGCACCCGGAACCGGCGCTCGAGCAGGATGCCGATCCCCGCGGCGACGAGCGAGATCACCATGTAGATGACGGCGATGACGCCGAAGGTGAGCAGCCCGAGCGCCGCCTTGTTGTTGATGTACCCGGCGGTGGCGGTCAGCTCGCGCATCCCGACGACGGCCGCGAGGGAGGAGGAGAGCAGGATCCCGATGAAGAGCGTCACGAGCGGGCTGATGACGGAGCGCACCGCCTGCGGCACGACCAGCTCCTTGGAGATGCCCCAGAACGTGAGACCGATCGCGCGTGCGGCCTCGACCTGGCCGGCGGAGACCGCGTTGATCCCGGTCCGGATCGTCTCGCACGCGAACGCCGCGCCGACCGTGATGATCGCGGCGATGACCGACCAGAACTGGCCGAGGTTGACCCCCGCGTACGGGAGGCCGTACACGACGAGGATCATGAGCGTCACCATCGGCACATTGCGGAAGAACTCGACGTAGAGCCCGCCGAACGCGCGCAGGGGCGGGATCGGGGAGACCCGGAACATCGCCAGGATCGTGCCGAGCACCATCGCCCCGAGGAAACCGATGAGGGCGAGCTGGAGACTCAGCAGCGTCCCCCGCAGGAGCAGCCCGCCGTACTCGCCGAACAGGATCTCCATCTGCCCTCCCTCCGTCGTGAGGTCGTCGAGGTCCGCGGGACGGCCGCGACGCCGCCGCCGCCGTCATTCTCTCGAACGATCGACGACGACGGCGACGGCGGCTCGGTCGCGGGACCCGACCGGGAGTCGGACGGGCCCCGGCGACCGGGTTCGATCAGGACAGGCCGGTCTCGCCGACGGTCGGCGGGGCCGGGACCTCGGTGACGCCGGTACGGTCGCCGATCGTCACGGTCCACAGCTCGGCCCAGAGGCCGTCGTCGATGATCTGCTGCAGGAACGTGTTGACGAACTCGGTGGCGTCCGAGCCCTTGAGCACGCCGATCCCGTAGAGGTCGACCGGGCCGAACGGCTCGCCGACGATCTTGACGGCGCCCTCCTGCTGCAGGACCGCGTTGAGCAGGAGCGTCTGGTCGATGACGTACGCGTCGGCGTTCCCGTTCACGACCGACTCGAGCGCCTGCGCGTGGTCGGGCAGCGCGAGGACGTCGGCGTCGGGCGCCTCGGTCTCGAGCAGGGTCTCACCCGTGGAGCCGGCCTGCGTCGCGACCGTCTTGCCGGCCAGGTCGGCCAGCGAGGTGATGTCCGTGTTGTCCGCCTTCACGAGGATCGCGGCCTGCGAGCCGTAATACGGGCCGGCGAAGTCGATCCGCTCGGCACGCTCCGGCGTGATCGAGTAGGTGGCGATCGTCGTGTCGACGTCACCGTTGACGATCAGCTCCTCGCGCGTGTCGACGGAGACCTGGGTCAGCTCCGTCGTCGGCTCGCCGAGGATGTACTGCGCCAGCAGCTGGGACAGGCCGGCGTCGAAGCCGCGCACGGTCTTCGTCGACGGGTCGAGCAGCGAGAACAGGTTCGAGGTCTCGGTGCCGCCGACGCGGAGCTTGCCCTCGGCCTTGATGGCGCTGGCCCACTCGGACGCGGCGACCGCCGCGTCGTCCGCGACGGGTCCCTTCGCGATGATCTCGTCGTACGCGGCGACGTCGAGCGCGCCCCCGACGACTCCGGTGCCCTCACCGGAGCCCGAGTCGGTCGACGCGCTGGTCGTCCCGTCGCCACCGGCGGTGGCGTCGGTCGACGTGTCGGGCGGGGTGCTCTCGGGGCCGCACGCAGCCAGACCGAGCGCAACAAGAGCCGCGGCACCAGCCGCGACGATTCGGGTCGCCTTCATGGCAGCCTCCTTGGTTGGTCAGTTCGTCGAGGCTAACCGCGACCACCGACACGAACGGACGGAGGGCGCAAAGCGTCCGAATCATGGACGCTTTGCTCACATCGTGATCAAATCGTGACCCGGAGGTCGCGCGCGACGGCCTCGACGATCGGCAGGTCCGCCGGCAGCCACGGCACGCTCAGCCACTCCCCGAGGGGCAGCCAGCGCAGCTCGTCGTGGTCCTGCAGCGGTCGCGGCTCCCCCGAGCCGGGCTCCAGCACGGCCAACCAGACGAGCATCACGTGCCCCTGGTGGATCGGCCAGGTGAGGTGGGCCGCGTCGGCGTCCTCCCCGCCCAGCCCGGCGAGGTCGCTCAGCACGCCGCGACCCTCCGCGTCGTCGATCCCCGGACCGGCGACCAGCGAGCCGAGCGCGACCTCGACGCCGAGCTCCTCCACGAGCTCCCGGCGCAGCGCCACCGCCGGCAGCTCCCCCGGCTCGACCTTGCCACCCGGGAACTCCCACGCGCCCGCGAGCGTCTTGGGCGCGCTCCGGCGGGCCGCCAGCAGGCGGGTGGGGTGGACGAGATCGTCCAGGATCGCTGCGGCGACGACGAGGGCCATGGGTCGAGCGTAATGAGCGCGGTCGTCCACAGGGCGGGCGTTCCGGACGGCCGCAGCCGTAGGCTGGCGGGGTGATCGAGCTCAAGACCCCCGCAGAAGTCCAGCAGATGCGTCCCGCCGGGCGGTTCGTGGCGTCCGTCCTCGAGGCGCTGAAGGAGAAGGCGGCGGTCGGCGTCAACCTCCTCGAGCTCGACGAGCTGGCGCACCGGATGATCCGCGACGCGGGTGCCACCTCCTGCTACATCGACTACCACCCGAGCTTCGGCGCCATGCCGTTCGGGAAGGTGCTGTGCACGAGCGTCAACGACGCGGTGCTCCACGGCCTGCCCTTCGACTACGTGCTCCAGGACGGCGACCTGCTCTCGGTCGACTTCGCCGCCGAGCTCGAGGGCTGGGTGTGCGACTCGGCGCTGTCCGTCATCGTCGGGACCGAGCGGCCGCAGGACCGTCGCCTCATCGAGGCCACGGAGGTCGCCCTGGCGGCCGGCATCGAGGCGGCGCGCGTCGGCAACAAGCTGGGCGACATCTCCTGGGCGATCGGCGAGGTCGCGCACGAGTACGGCCTGCTGGTCAACCTCGACTTCGGCGGGCACGGCGTCGGCCGCACGATGCACGGCGAGCCCCACGTGCCCAACGACGGGCGCCGCGGCCGCGGCCTCAAGCTCAAGCCCGGCCTCGTCATCGCGATCGAGCCGTGGTTCCTCGAGACCACGGACGAGATCTTCACCGACGACGACGGGTGGACGCTGCGCTCCATCGACGGCTCGCGCGGCGCGCACTCCGAGCACACCGTGGCGATCACGCCCGACGGGCCGCTGGTGCTCACCGCGCGCGACTGACGCGGCCGGTCCGACCCCGACACCCACGCCCACCCCGCCCGAGGAGACGCCGGATCCGACGCCGTCCCCCGAGCCGACGCCCGACCCCACCGACGACCCGAGGGACGAGCCGTCCGCCGACCCCGACCCGGTGAACACCGTCGAGGCCCCCGCGCCCTCGCCGGAGGACTGACCCGGCGAGCCGCCGGTGTCAGCCGGTCAGGTGCGCCAGCCAGGCCCGCGGGCCGCGGTGCTGCACGCGGGTCGCCGCGACCCCGGCCGCGAACGCGGCGGCCCGGCGCGGCAGATCGTCGGACATCGACGCGCCCGACGCCGCCGGCTCCGACCCGTCCGTCGCCCTCCCGGCCGAGGCCACCGCGTGCGCGTACGCCCCGTGGAACGCGTCGCCCGCGCCGAGCGTGTCGACCGCGCCGACGCGCGGGACCGGCACCTCGACCGTCTCCACGGCGCCCGACGACCGGACGAGGACATCGCCGCCGCCGCGGGTCACCACCACGTGACCGGCCCCGAGCTCGGCCAGCCGCCGGATAGACGCGGCATGGTCGGTCCCCTCGAACCCGGGCGGTCGCACGGCCTCCGAGCACACGACGTGGTCGGCGAGACCGACGAGCGCGTCGAAGGCCGGCTTCCACCGCCCGACGTCGAGCACCACCGGGACGGCCAGGTCGTTCGCCAGCCGGGCGGCCTCGACCGCGGCATCGCCGTAGTGCCCGTCCAGCAGGAGCACCTCGGCCTCCGCGAGCAGCCGGCGGAGCGCGTCGCCGTCGACCGCGACGGGTGGCGCGCCCGCCGCGTCCGATCCGACGATCGACCGCTCCCCGGTGGCCGTCGCGACCGTGATCGACGACACCGGCGTGACGCGCGGCGGCGGCGCCAGCTCCACCACCTCGACCCCGCGGGACGCCAGCTCCGCCCGCACGAGGTCGCCGGGCGGATCGGTGGCGAGCGCGGTGACCAGCACCGCCCGGCCGCCGAGCGCGGCGAAGGTCACGGCGGCGTTGGTCGCGGGACCGCCCGCCGCGAGCGCGTGCTCGAACGACGTCGCCTTCTCGTTCGGCCCCGGCGGGTGGTCGACGTACTGGAGCACGTCGAGCGTCGCGAGGCCGAGGAACACACCGCGCGGGAGGCCCGAGACGTTCGTCATGACGCCATCCTGCCCGCAGCGAGCCGCCCGCGTCGGTCGGTCCCGCGTCGGGTCAGCCCCGCAGCGGCCGCGGGTCGTCGTCAGCGTCGAGCCGCGCCGCGTCGTGCACGTCGGCGAGCGCCGCCGGGTCGGCCGCGACGATGGCCCGGCCGGACCCGCTGGAGATCAGCAGGTGCCCGAGCGCGCGCCGGAGCCCGAGGAACCCCTCGCACGCGACGGCCGCCTCGGGCGAGCTGTGGTCGATCCCCAGGTCCGTCAGCGCCGCGACCACGGCACCGGCGCCGAGCAGGTCCTCCACCGCGAACCGCGCCTCGCCCGCGTCGTCGCGCGCCTCGCCCCGGGCCGCGCCCCCGACGGCCACGACGCCGATCGACGTCCGTCCGCCGCGGCGGGCCTGCTCGTCCAGGCAGGCGCGGGCGACGGCCGCGGCGTTCCGCAGACCCCCGCGCAGCACGAGCGCGTCGGGCGGCACCAGACCGGTGACGACCTCGCGCGCGGCGTCCTCCGCCTCGCCCAGGACGTCGACGACGACCACGACGTCGCACGGCGCGAGCCGCCGCAGCCCCGCGCGACCCCAGTCGAACCGGACCTGGTAGCTCGCCTGCGCGAAGGCCCCGTCACCCGTCACGTCGTGCATCGCGTCCACCGTCCTCCCCGTCGCCGGTCACCACGTCGACGGTCGATCCGTCGCCGGTCACCCCGGCCGCGTCGACGTGCGCCGTCATCGGCCGCAGCGCCGCGCCGAGCGCGCCGATCCCCATGACGACGACGAGCACGCCGACCATCCCGAACAGGACGGTCCAGCCGGCCACGCGCTCGTGCACCGCGCCGACGAGCACGGGGGCCGACGCCGCCGCGAGGTAGCCGAAGGTCTGGACGAGCGTCGCGGTGCGGCGGTTCTCGTCGTCGCTGCCGGTGCGCCGCACGGCGAGCAGGAAGATCGTCGTGAAGAACCCGCCCTGTCCGACGCCGGCGACGAGCGCCCACACGAGCCACCACCCCGGCGCGAGCAGCATCCCGAGCGGCATGGCGGCCCAGCACGCCACGAGCGCGAGGACGAGCACCGCCTCGTCGCGCTGCGACCGGGGCCGACCGGTCCCGGTCGCCGGGCCGGACCGTCGCCGGGACGCGGCGAGGAACGCCGGGACGAGGATCGGCCCGACGATCCCGGAGACCTGGAACGCCGACGCGCCGAGCCCCGCGGCCTGCGTGCTCATCCCGAGCATCTCCTCCAGCGCGGAGGGCAGCCACGCCGTGATCGCGTACCAGCTCATCGCCTGCGCGGCGAAGGCGGCCGCGAGCAGCCAGGCCACCGGGCTGCGCAGCGTCCGCGCGAACCCGCCGCGGGCCGGCCGCGTCGCCGCCCCGGGCGGGGGCGGCGCGCCGTGCACGGCCGCGTCGGGCAGCAGGAGGAGCCAGCCGAGCAGCGCGACGCCGCCGATCAGCACACCCCACGAGGCGATCGCGAGCTGCCACCCGAGGAGGACGGCCAGCGTCGCGGTGAGGGCGGTCGCGAGCGTCGAGCCCAGGTTCATCACCGAGCTGTAGACACCCATGAGAGCGGCCGCGCGTATCGGGTACACGCGTCCGATCAGCACCGGCACCACGAGGTTCCCGATCGACAGCGAGGCGCCGATGAGGAACGTCCCGACGAGCGCGAGCGCGAACGAGCCGCCGGATCGCAGCACCGACCCGGTGACGACGCCGATGAGACAGGCGGCGCCCGAGACGCGCAGGCCGAGCACGCGCAGGAGCAGGGACGACGCTGGCGTCACGAGACCGAAGCAGAGGACGGGGATCGACGTGAGCAGGCCGACCGCACCCGCCGAGACGCCGAGCGCCTCGCCCAGCTCGCCGGCGACCGGCGGGACGGCGTTGAGCGGCGCCCGCAGCGCGAGCGAGAGCGCGATCATCGCGAGGATGCCGCCGGCGCCGGGACGACGCAGGATCGCCGGGACCGCGCGCGAGGCGAGCGAGCCGCTGGCGGGGGAGAGAGGCACGACCGCCATTCTCCCGCGTCGGCGCGGGGCCGGCCGCCACCGGCATCGCGCACCCGGCACCCGAGCACCCGGCACCCGGCGCGCCGCCCGCGGCGCACCCCGCGGTGAGAGACTGCTGCCCGTGCCCGTGACCATCCAGCTCCCCGCCGAGCTCGCGGACCGGCTCGCACGGCTGCGGTCCTCCCGCCGGCCCGGCGCCCCCGCGGACACCCGCGGCACGGAGGCCTCGGCGCGGCGGCTGTCGGAGCGGTACCGGGCGGACCGGCCAGCCGCGTCGCCGATCATCGCCGACGCCGGTGACGCGAGCGCGTACGCCCTCACGCGGCTGCCCGCGACGTTCGCGGCGGCTCGGTTCGCCTTCGAGGAGCTCGCCCGCGCCGTGCCGGGGCTGGCCCCGCGGACGCTGCTCGACGTCGGGGCAGGGACGGGGGCCGCGACGGCCGCCGCGTGGGCCACCTGGGACTCCCTCGACGCCGCGACGCTCGAGGACTACTCGGCGCCAGCCCTCGCGGTCGCCCGCGAGGTCCTCGCCGCCACCGACCTCGACGTCACCACGACCGTCGCCTCGATCGGCCCGCGCCGGGCCGTCCGCGCCGACCCCGGGGCCGGCGCGGCCGTCCGCGCCGACGACACCGACGACGCCGCCGGACCGGACCGACGGGCGGACCTCGCGGTGGCCGGCTACGTCCTGTCCGAGATCGACGACGCAGCCCGTCGCGCGCTCGTCGACCGACTGACGGCCGGGGCGCGGGAGGCCGTCGTCGTGATCGAGCCGGGGACGCCGGCGGGGTTCCGGCGTGTGCTCGAGGTGCGCGCCGAGCTGCTGCGCCGAGGCTGGCGGGTGGCCGCGCCGTGCCCGCACGAGGAGGCGTGCCCGGTCGCGGCGCGCGAGGGCGACTGGTGCCACGCGGCCGTCCGGCTGCCGCGCACCCGGGAGCACCGCGCGGCCAAGGGCGGCGAGCGCGGGTTCGAGGACGAGAAGTTCAGCTGGGTCGCGGCGCTGGCCCCGACCAGCGGCCCGGCCATCGCGCGACCGGCCGGTCGGGTGCTGCGCCACCCCGAGACGCGGCCGGGGCACATCCGGCTGGAGCTGTGCGCGCCGGACGGTGGGATCGAGCAGGTGACCGTGACCAAGCGCGACCGGGACGCCTTCCGCGCGGCCCGGAAGATCGAGTGGGGTGAGGCGTGGGAGCTCTAGCGTGGCTGCCCTGGGCGGACGCCGCGTGGTGGCGGGCCGTCGTCGAGCGCACGGCACCGGACGCCGACGGGCCGGCGAGCGGCTGGTGCGCCGGAGCCCGGCTGAGCGGTGACACGTTCTGCCCCGACGGCGCCGCGCCCGCGTGGGTGCTGTGGCTGCCGGTGGCGCTCGGCGTCGCGCTCGTGGCGATCCCGCCGCTGTGGCGGCTCGTCCGGATCGGCGTCACGCTCGTGCACGAGCTGGGCCACGCGGTGGTCGGCGTCCTGGTCGGTCGCCGGTTCACTGGCTTCGTCGTCCGCGGCGACATGTCGGGACACGCCGTCACCGTCGGGAAGCGACGCGGGCCGGGGCTCGCCCTCACGACGTGGGCCGGCTACCCGATGCCGGCGCTGGTCGGCGCCGGGCTCGTCTGGGTGGCGCTCGCGGGCTGGGCGCCGCTGCTGCTCCTGCTGGTCGCGCTCGGCTGCGTCGTCACGCTGCCGTTCGTGCGGTCGTGGACGACGGCCGGTGTCACCCTGCTGGTCGGCCTTGCCGCAGGCGCGCTGTGGTGGTGGCGCTCGGACGCGCGGTCGGTGACGGTGGTCCTCGTCGTGGCGGCCGTCCTCGTGCTCGGCGCCTGGCGGCACTGGGCGGCGGTCGCGCCGTCCCCGCGCGGCAGCGACCCGGCGGAGCTCGCCCGTCAGACCGGCTGGCCCGGATGGTTCTGGGTGGGGACGCAGCTCGTCGTCATCGCGGCCGCGACCGCGCTCGCCGGCTGGCTCCTCTGGCGCTCCTTCGCCTGAGCGCCCCGGGACGACGGGCCGGAGCGCCGCGAAGCCGCCGGGAAGGCCGGAAAGAACGAAACTCCCGGCCCCACGACGGGGACCGGGCGTCGACGACGTCAGGAGCCGTCGTGCGGAGCGGGTGACGGGAATCGAACCCGCGCTGTCAGCTTGGGAAGCTGAAGTTCTACCATTGAACTACACCCGCGCGGCGCCGCTCGGGGCGACGCCGGAGACCATCCTACCCGAGCTCGAGCCGCGACACGCTCGCGTACTGCACCTGCGCGACGCCGGACGGTCCCTGCTCGATCGTCCCGTACCCGCCGTCGTCGTACACGGCGATCTGCTCCCCGGTGTTCCAGTCGATCGCCGCGAGATCGCCGGCGATCTGGACGAGGACGACCTCGCGTCCGTCGGACAGGGTGACGACGGGCGGCATGGCGGGGTATCCGTCACCCACCAGCGACCAGAGCGGCCGCCCCTCGTCGTCGAGCGCCGTCAGCCGCATCAGCGACGGGTCGTACCACGTCTCGACCAGCACGGGCCGGCCGGGCGAGCCGGAGGACCAGTACCAGGAGTCCGGGTCGTCGTCGGACGCGAGCAGCTCCACCCCGGTCCCCGTGACGGAGCCCGTCGACCAGTCCATCGCCAGGGTCTCGTCGGCGGGGTACTCGTTCCCGTCGCCGACGACGACCGGCGACGGCGTCGAGCTGTAGGGGTAGACGAGCTCGAGGCCCGTCGCCAGCCAGCGCTGCTCGGCCCGCGAGTCGTAGCTGACCACGCCCTGGTCCGGGTAGTACGACCGGCAGTAGAGCGCCTGCCCGTCGCTGGCCAGGAGCGGGCACGAGACCGGCGGCGCGACCGGCCCCGTCGCCGGGTCGACCGACACGAAGGCGCTCGTGGTCGTGAGCGCGACCGCCGAGTCCGCCAGCTCGAGCCAGGAGAAGGAGGTGACCTCGCTCTCGCTCAGGGTCGTCGGCTCGTCGCCGGCCAGCACCGGCGTCGACCACAGCACCTCGCCCGTCGGCGAGACGAGGCTCATCATCGCGTCGGCCCCCTGCGTGGAGTCCGAGTAGACGAGGAGCCCCTCGTCGGTCCGGTGGACCGAGCGGACGGACCCGAGATCGACGTCGTGGGACTCGGTGACGCCGTCGTCCATCCCGACGGCGACGAGCGACATCGCGGTGCTCCGCCCGCCCTGCGGCCCGAGGCCACCGGGCGCGTCGAGGCAGAGGATCTGCTCGAACCCGTCCTCGTCGGCGCACACGGCGCCCTCGAGCGTGGCCGACCAGACCTGCTCGCCCGTCGCGGCGTCGAGCCCGACGAGCGTGTCGACCGGGGTGTCGTACTCGCCGATGCCCACGACCCAGGTGCTCTCGCCGAGAATGATCTGCGGCTTCCACTCGGCCGAGCCGTCCAGCGCGTAGCGGATGGCTCCGTCGAGGTCGGTCGTCCACGACGGCTCGAGGGGGACGGGGTCGAGGAGCTGGTCCGCCGTCGGTCGCGTGGCGTCCCGGTCCTGGCTGTAGGTCGGCGCGGGGTCCGGGTCGACGACGGTCGTCGAGTCGCTGCCGCAGCCCCGCACCATGCCGCCGATGAACAGCATCGCGACGACCGCCATCCCGACGTAGAAGCCGACACCGGGCTTGCCGCTCCGCGGCTTGGACGTCGTCGCGTAGCCGGTCGTCGTCCCGGCCGTCGACGTCGCCGTCGACATCGATCGGGGGGTGCTCGACGACGGGCGGGAGGAGGGCGTGGGCGCACCCGTCCTCGGGGCCGGCCCCGGCGTCCCCCACGAGGGGACCGACGACGGGGCGGCGGGGCCCGGCGACGCGGGAAGCGGTGGGGTCGCGGGAGGCGGCGTCGGACTCACCGGCGACGACGGAGCGCTCGGCGCGAGCGGCGCTGCGCCGGCCGGGAACACGGGGGTCGGCCCGGGCGGGTCGGCGTCCGGGGCAGGGTCGAGGGCGGCCTGGTCCCACCAGTACAGGGGGTCGCTGCCACCCCCCGGCGTCTCGTCGCGCGGCTCCGTCATCCCGCTCCCCCTCTCGAGAAGAACGTTCGACCGTACCTCATCGGGCCGCGATGGCTCGACACCCGCGAACCCGTGGTGCCCGCAGCCGGGCCCCACTACCGTTGACCCGTGCTGCTCTCCGACCACGACATCCGCGCCGAGATCGAGTCCGGCCGGGTGGCCCTCGACCCCTACGACCCGGCGATGGTCCAGCCCAGCTCCGTCGACGTGCGGCTCGACCGGTTCTTCCGGCTGTTCGACAACCACAAGTACCCGGTCATCGACCCGGCGCAGGACCAGAGCGACCTGACCCGCCTCGTCGAGGTCGGGCCGGACGAGCCGTTCGTCCTGCACCCCGGGGAGTTCGTGCTCGGCGCGACCCACGAGCTCGTGACGCTCCCCGACGACGTCGCGGCGCGCCTCGAGGGCAAGTCGTCGCTCGGCCGCCTCGGCCTCCTGACGCACTCGACGGCCGGCTTCATCGACCCGGGCTTCACGGGGCACGTGACGCTGGAGCTGTCGAACGTCGCGACGCTGCCGATCACGCTCTGGCCCGGGATGAAGATCGGTCAGCTCTGCTTCTTCCGCCTGTCCTCCGCCGCCGAGCGCCCCTACGGCTCGGGCGCGACGGGCTCGCGCTACCAGGGCCAGCGCGGCCCGACGGCGAGCCGCTCGCACGTCGACTTCCACCGCACGCAGGTGCCGTGACCGGACCGCTCCCGGCGTCCGGGCCGTCCGGGTCGACGGAGCCGGGCGAGCCGACCGACCGGTCGCCCGGCGGACCGGCGTGGCCGCGGCTCACCCGCACCGCGGCCGGGGGTCACCACCTCCTCCTGCTCGACGACGACGTGACGTGGAGCGACCTCGACGCGCTCGTGGGCTCCAGCGTCGTCGGCGCCACGTGGCGGCCCGCCCCGACCGACGGCCCCCCGGGGCTGCCGGGCGTGCTCGACCTGCTCGCGGCCGAGCACGCCGAGATCCTCGCGGCGGGGCACGCCGTCCCGACCCTGCCCGACGGCACGCTGGAGCGCGCGACCCTGACCGGCCCCTGGCGCGTTGACATCGTCAACCGGGCCGACCTCGGCCTTCCGGCCTGGGCGAGCACGGCCTTCGTCGTCGACGTGGGCGCGGAGCGGTCGGGCGCCGTCCCGCGGCTGCCCGACGGCTACGGCGACCTGCTCGACGCGTTCGGCGACCACCACCCGACCGGGCTCGAGCGTCAGGTGCTCGACGTCCTCGCGGCCTGCGCCCGACGCCTCGCCGGCGGGCTGCGCACGAGCGAGGGCGTCGTCGTCGAGCCCGACCCGGCCAGCGCCGTCGACATCACGCTCTACTCCCCCACCTGGCTCGAGCCCGCCGCCACCGCGGCGATCCTCGAGCCGCACCTGCCCGGTCTCGTCCTGCTGCGCGGCGTCGAGGAGGCGGCGGCCGCCGGCCTCGACGGGTACGGGGCGGACTGGCCGGTCCCGACCGCGACCCCGTCGAGCGTCACGCTCCACGTCGAGGCGGCCGAGGTCATCCCGGCGGCGCTCGCCGACTGCGCCTGGACGGGCGGCGGCGTCATCGCCTACCGGTTGCAGTGGCTCGCCGACCCCGCGGTGCGGGCGGCGGCCGCCGGCCGACTGCCCGGCGAGACGGCGGCGGCGCTCGAGACGCGCGAGCACGCGCGCGCCGCGATCTCCGAGGCGGCCCGCGCGCTCCACGCCGCCGCCGGGGGTGAGCTGGTCGACGAGGACGAGCTCCTGCTCGACCCGACCGACCTCGCCTGATCCATCTCGGGGGAGCTGATCCGGCTCAGGGCAGCTCGATGAGACGCACCCCGTCGTAGGCGAGCGAGAGGACCTGACGACCCTCGACCGGCCAGAGCGTGCCCTCGGTGATGCGCGCGACCTCGTGTCCGTCGGCCGCGTCCAGCACGACGTCCTGCCGCGGCGACGGGGAGTAGTCGGGCAGCACGACGCGGTCGCCGGCCACGAAGAGCCCGAGCCCGCCGTAGTCGCTGTCGAAGCCGCGGCGCCAGAGCGCCGAGCCGCCGTCGGGAGCCAGGACGACGAGGGCGTCGCTCCCGCGCAGCACCGGGACCTCGCGGGTCCCGTGGAGCCGGATGTAGTAGCCGCGCAGCCGGGCCAGCTCGGCGCCGGCCGCCCCGGTCGCCGGGTCGAGCGTCATGACGGCGGTGACGTCGTCCTCGGAGTCCTCCCCCAACAGGAGCGGCGCGAGCAGCCGCTCCGCACCGACGGCGCCGACCTCCGAGACCCAGCCCTCGCGCCAGTCGCCCGTCGCGGGGTCGGCGACGACCTGCGTCGCCCGCCACCCGTCGGCACACACGAGCGACGCACCAGCAGGCGCGAGCGTGCCGCAGGTCAGCTCGCGGTCGCCGTCGTCGAGCAGGAGGTGCGGGCCAGCGGCGTCGAGCACGAGGGCGTTCCAGCTCATCGCGACGAGCAGCGCGTCGGCGTACCTGGTCCACTCGGTCTTGTAGAGCTTCGGCTCTGGGTCGTCGGGATCGGGGTCGTCGGGGACGAACCGGTCGGCCAGCTCACCGCTCACCTCGACCGCGTCGGCCGCCCAGAGCTCGCGGCCCGTCGCGTCGAACCAGTGCAGCCCGAGCACGGCCCCCTCGCCCGCGGCGGGGGCACCCGCGGTGCCGGGGAGCGCGAGCCGGTCCTGGACCACGAGACCCTGCGTGGCCGTCGCGATGCTCGCCGGGGGCGCGTCGAGCTCCTGGTCGAGGCCGATCCGGCCCGTCGTCGGGTTGAGGAACAGGAGCCGCTCGCCCGCGGGGGCGCCGTCCGTCGCGGCGTCGGCCGGCCGGTTGCCCGCGCACACGACCACCTCCTCCGCCTCGGACGCGTGCGCGACGGCGCCCGAGACGTGCAGGAGCTCGGTGGCGCAGATCACGCCGTCGAGCTCCAGCTCCCACGCGATGTTGCCGTCCTCGCGCCACAGCGCCATCAGCGCATAGGCCTCGGAGTCCTCGAACAGGTCCTCGCCGCGGCGCACGACGACGGTCTCCGGCGTCACGACGAACGGCGACGTGTCGTAGGACCCGCCGCCGATCCCGCCGTAGACGACGTCGCTCGGATACGCCTCCCAGACCGGGTCGAGGTCGACCAGCTCCGCGCGGGTCGGGTCGGCGTTCGGCACCGCCGGGCCGCCGAGGTCGCCCGGCGGACGGTCGCGGTTGGCGAACCAGATGCCGCCGCCGATGAGCGCGAGGACGAGGGCGACGACGACGAGGTACCCGGACGTCGGCCTCCGTCGGGCCGTCGCGGGGCCGCTCGCCGCGGCCGTCGGGGACGACGTCGACGGGCGTGACGACGCGGGCGTCGGCCGCGGCGCGGACGAGCTCGCCCCCGCCCCTCCGCTCGCCCCTCGCGCGCGGCGCTTCGACGCGCCGCGTCCGCCGTCGGTCCCCGACGGCTCCGGGTTCCGCTTGCCGCGACGCCGACGCTTCGACCCCCGCGATCCGGCCCCGAGCAGCGCCTCGTCGGACGCCTCCGCCCACGTCGGCGGGGTGCCGGGCGGCAGATAGGGGTTGGGCTCGTCGTCACCCTCGACGGCGGGCGAGGAGCTCTCGAGCCAGTCGGAGATCTCCCGGGCACCGGGCGAGCCGGTCGGATCGCCGCGACGGGAGCTGCGCTTGCCGATCCCCCACTGCCGCCAGCCCATCGTGCGATCGTAGACGGCCGCGGCCGGCGCAGGGGCCCTGGGCCCGGCCGCCCGCGACGGCCCGCAAGGGCTCAGCCCGCGGCGAGCACCTCGTCGATGCGCGTCGCGACGAGCGGGTCGGCGAGGTAGTACTCGACGGCGTGCCGGCCGTCGTCCGGGTTGACGATCCCGTCCTCCTCCAGCACCTCGGGCAGCCCGGGGCCGCCGGGGAGGAACGCGCCGACCAGCCGGCCGCCGATGGCGACGGCGTCGAGCGGGTCGCGCGCGTTGACCCAGGTCCCGACGCACGCGGGCACGCGCGGCGTCTCGAGCCGGGCGAGCGCCCGCGCGACCGGGCGCCACGCCAGCGGCGCGCCCATCGTGACGAACAGCGGCACGTCCCACGACGCGGCCGAGGGGTGGGCCCGCAGCACGTGGTAGGCGATGACGGCGCCGAGCGAGTGCCCGAGCACGACAGACGGACCGCCGGCGTCGAGCACGCTGGCGACGCCGTCGTCGATCGTCTGGCGCAGCCGCGCATCCGTCAGGTAGCCGAAGCACTCGCGCGCGACGAACGCCACCGTCGCGCCGCTCATCCCCGGGACGAACCGGTCGACGGCGCCGAGCACGTTGCGCACGTATCCCCAGGAGCCGCGGGGCGCGCGCTCGTCGGCCGGCTCGGCGACGGCGTCGAGCTGCTCCTGGGTGAACCGGTAGGCCTCGGCCACCTGCTCGACGACGGCGAGGACGAAGGCCCGCTCGTCGTGCGGCAGGTCACCGCTGAGGGAGACGCGCTCGGCCTCGCCGCGGGTCACGCCGCCGACGAGGTGCGTGAGCGCGTCGCCGTACCAGGGCAGCTTCACCTCCTCGTCCGTGAACGGCGGGGTGAGCTCGGCTCCGGCGAACGCGCTGTCGAGCGCGACGAGCCACTGCTCGCGCATCTCCACGGGGCCGAACAGGGGTCGGCTGCGACCGTGGACGATGAGGACGTTGACCATCTGACACCACCTCTCCCGGTCGGCGCCGCAGGGGGAGGGGACGCCGACCTTGGCTCGCCCATGGTGCCACGAAAGGCCAGCGCTGACACCCCGTTGGCCGCGCCTTGAGAGTAGGCGGACCGATGAGGGACGACCCGGCGAGGCCCGGCGGCCGTCCGGCGGCCCGCGGACCGGTCCGGATGTCCACAGCCTCCGGCGAGCGGCCGTGACGTTCCGTAGAATGTGATCGCCCGCCACCGCAACCGACGACGGGACCATCCCTTGATCCAGATCCTGCTGCTGCATGGCGTGGCCGCCATCGTGAGCCCGCTCGCCATGCGCCAGTGGGGACGGCGGGTCTTCGCGGTCCTCGCGCTCGCCCCCGCGAGCGCCGCGGTCTACGCCCTCACGCTCACCTCCCGGATCACCTCGGGCGAGGTGGTCGAGCAGCGCTGGTCCTGGGTTCCGGGCCTCGATCTCGACATCGTCTTCCGGATCGACACGCTCTCCTGGTTCATGCTCCTCATCGTCGGGGGCGTCGGGGCGCTGGTCCTCCTGTACTGCTCCTGGTACTTCGCCGCGTCCTCGACGGGCAAGGGTCGGTTCGCCGGTGTGTTCGTCGCGTTCGCCGGGGCCATGCTCGGCCTCGTCGCGACCGACAACACCCTCATGCTCTACCTGTTCTGGGAGCTGACGACCGTCTTCTCCTACCTGCTCATCGGGCACTACTTCGACCGCAAGGTCTCCCGCCGGGCCGCGATGGAGGCGATCATCGTCACCACGTTCGGCGGCCTCGTGATGCTCGGCGGCATCATCGTGCTCGGGCAGATCCCCGGCGGGTCGTACTCGTTCCACGAGCTGACGACGTCGCCGCCGGAGCTGACGACCCTCAGCGGTGTCGCGATCGTCTGCGTGCTCGTCGGGGCGATCAGCAAGTCGGCGCTCGTCCCCTTCCACTTCTGGCTGCCGGCCGCGATGGCCGCGCCGACGCCGGTGAGCGCCTACCTGCACGCGGCCGCGATGGTGAAGGCCGGCGTCTACCTCGTCGCGCGCCTCGCGCCGGGGTTCGCGACGTGGGACGCGTGGCAGGTCCCGCTCCTCGTCCTCGCCTGCGTCACCATGCTGCTCGGCGGCTGGCGCGCCCTGCGGCAGTGGGACCTCAAGCTCGTCCTCGCTTACGGGACGGTCTCGCAGCTCGGCCTGCTCGTCATGCTCGTCGGCCAGCCGGACCGCGGGGTCGCGCTGGCCGGGATCGCGATGCTCGGCGCGCACGCGCTGTTCAAGGCGTCGCTGTTCCTCATCGTCGGGATCGTCGACGCCGCCACCGGCACCCGCGACATCCATCAGCTCTCCGGCCTGCGCCGCTCGATGCCGACCCTGTCGGTCGTGGCCGCGCTCGCCATCGCGTCGATGATCGGCCTGCCGCCGTTCGCCGGGTACGTGGCGAAGGAGGCAGCGCTCGAGTCGCTCCTCCACGCCGGGGGCCACGGGTCGTCCTCGGCCGGCTGGCTGCTGGCGGTCCTCGTGATCGGCTCGATCCTCACCGTCGCCTACGGGCTGCGGTTCTGGTGGGGCGCCTTCTCGGACAAGGACGGCCTGTCGGACACCGAGGTCGACCGCGAGGCCTGGCAGATGTACGTCTCGCCCGTCGTGCTGGCGCTCGGCGGCCTCGCGGTCGGGCTCGTGCCGTGGCTCGGCGAGCGGCTGCTCCTGCCCCACGCCGACCGGTACCCGGAGGGCACGGCGGGCCCCCTCGTGCTGTGGGGCGGGTTCGGCGTGCCGCTCCTGCTGACCGGCGTCGTGCTGGTGGCCGGCATCGCGCTGTTCTGGCTGGGCGGGCGCTCGTCGTGGGTGCAGCGCCACGCGGGTCTCGGCGTCTCCGCCGACGAGGCGTACCGCCACTTCATGCGCCGGCTCGACCGGTTCGCCGGGTACACGACCTCCCTGGTGCAGCGCGGTTCGATCCCGTTCTACGTCGCGATCGTGCTCGTCACGACGACCGTCTTCGTGTCCTGGGCCTGGATCTCCGGGGAGGCCGCGCAGACCGCCGGCGGTGCCGCTGGCCCGGCGTTCGGCCCCGTCCGCCTGTGGGACTCCCCCGTGCAGGCCGTCGTCGGCGCGTTCGTCGTCGCCGCCGGCATCGCGGCCGCCAGGTCCCGCCGCCGGCTCAAGGCCGTCCTCCTGCTCGGCATCTCCGGGTACGGCGTCGCCCTGCTGTACGAGCTGCAGGGGGCTCCCGACCTCGCGCTGACCCAGGTGCTGGTCGAGACCATCACGCTCGTGGTGTTCGTCCTCGTGCTGCGCCGCCTGCCCGCGTACTTCTCCAACCGGCCCCTCACCGAGAGCCGCTGGCTGCGCGCCGGGCTGGGTCTGGCGGTCGGGACGCTCGTGAGCCTCGTCGCGATCCTCGCGATCTCCGCCCGCGTCGAGCAGCCGGTCTCGACGTACTTCCCGCAGGAGGCCTACGACTACGGGTACGGCAAGAACATCGTCAACGTGACGCTCGTCGACATCCGCGCCTGGGACACGATGGGCGAGATCTCCGTGCTCCTCGTCGCGGCGACCGGCGTCGCCTCGCTCGTCTTCCTCCGGGTGCGGACGGCGCGCGTCGAGCGCGCGGCCGACGCCGGCCCCGTCGCCGTGTGGACCGACGGCGCCGCCGGCGGCCCGACCCTCGTCACCCTCCAGCGCGCCGGGGCGCCCGAGCGCGCCGCCGCCCACCGGCCGGCCGAGGGGACGCGCGACGCCGACGTGGTCGGCGCCGGAGCCGGCGCCCCCGTCGTCAACCCCGTCCGCGACGACGCGGGCCACGCCGCGTTCAACGAGGCGCCGGCCAGCTCCGACGCGATGACCGAGCACTGGGTCACCCGGATGACGCGGCAGGCGAGCACGGCGCTGCGCAACCAGCGCTGGATCTCGGCGGCGGCGACGCTCGCGCCCCAGCGCCGCAGCGTCATCCTCGAGATCGCGACGCGGCTGCTGTTCCACACGATGATCGTGTTCTCGATCTTCCTGCTGTTCTCGGGCCACAACGCCCCGGGCGGCGGCTTCGCCGGCGGGCTCGTGGCCGGCATCGCGCTCACGCTGCGCTACCTCGCCGGGGGCCGGTACGAGCTCGGCGAGGCCGCGCCGGTCAACGCCGGTGTGCTCATGGGGCTGGGTCTGTTCCTCTCGGCCGGCGCCGGCGTCGTCCCGCTCCTGTTCGGCGGCACCGTGCTCCAGTCCGCGGTCGTCCAGTTCGACGCCGGACCGCTGGGGCACGTCAAGTTCGTCACGACGCTGTTCTTCGACATCGGCGTCTACCTCGTCGTCATCGGGCTCGTGCTCGACGTGCTGCGCACGCTCGGCGCCGAGCTCGACCGGCAGGCCGAGGCCGCCGGCACCGCGCGGCCCGAGATCGGGCACGACGAGCCGCGGCGGCCGGTCGGCGCGGGCGTCGCGGCCGGCGGTGCAGGGATCGGCGCCGAGGTGGGCGCCGGCGTCAGCATCCGGCCCGGTCGCGGGACGCCACCGACGGAACCGGCGCCGTCGGCCGGCACACCCGGCTCCGGCTCCACCGCACCGACACCACCGACGACCGAGGGAGGCGCATCGTGATCGTCACCGACCACACACCGTCGCTCGTGCTCGTCATCGTCGTCGGCGCGCTCGTCGCGACGGGGGTCTACCTGCTGCTCGAGCGCAGCCTCACCCGCGTGCTCATCGGGATCGCCCTCATCGGCAACGGCGTCAACCTGCTCATCCTCGTCATGGGCGGCGCGGCCGGCGCACCCCCGCTCATCGGGTCGTCCGACGAACCGATGAGCGACCCGCTCCCGCAGGCGCTCGTGCTGACGGCCATCGTCATCACGCTGGGTTTCACCGCCTTCATCCTCGCGATGGCCTACCGCTCCTGGCAGCTCACGGGTCACGACGAGATCCAGGACGACGTCGAGGACCGCCGCATCGCCCGTCGCGCCGAGCGCGGCGAGCTGGACCTGCGCTCGGACGAGGAGGGCCGGCGCAACGCCGCCCTCGAGGCCGCGCAGGTCCGCGACGAGACCGAGGACGACGACCTCCCGACGACACCAGCTCGGGACACGACGGACGAGGGGGGCGAGCGATGACCCAGTCCCTCTGGCTCGTGCCGCTGCCCGTCGTCGTCCCGCTCGTCGCCGCCGGCCTCGCGCTCACGTTCGCGCGTCGGCCGCGGCTGCAGGCCGTCATCTCGGTGTCCGCGCTCACCATCGTGCTCGGCGTCGCGATCGCGCTGCTGTTCCAGGCGGACGGCGGCCCGCTCGTCGTCAACGTCGGCGAGTGGTCGGCCCCGGTCGGGATCGCGCTCGTGGTCGACCGGCTGGCCGCGCTCATGCTGCTCGTGTCCAGCATCGTGCTGCTCGGCGTGCTCGCGTACTCGATCGCCCAGGGCGCGAGCGACGAGGCGAACACCGACGAGAAGGCCCCCATCTCGGTGTTCCACCCGACCTACCTCGTGCTGGCCGCCGGGGTGGCGGACGCGTTCATCTCCGGCGACCTGTTCAACATCTACGTCGCGTTCGAGATCGTGCTCGGGGCGAGCTTCGTCCTCATCACGCTCGGCGGCACGCGCGAGCGGATCCGGTCGGGCACGATCTACGTCATCGTCTCGCTGCTGAGCTCGGTCATCTTCCTCGTCGCGATCGCGCTCATCTACGGCGCGACCGGCACGCTCACGCTGGCCCAGCTCGCCGAGCGCCTGCCGGCCGTCGACCCGACGACGCAGCTCGTACTCCAGACCATGCTGCTGCTCGGGTTCGGGATCAAGGCCGCCATCTTCCCGCTGTCGGCCTGGCTGCCGGACTCCTACCCGACCGCGCCCGCGCCCGTGACCGCCGTGTTCGCCGGGCTCCTGACGAAGGTCGGGATCTACGCGATCATCCGGACCCAGATGCTGCTCTTCCCCGGCGGCCGGCTCGACGACGTCCTGCTCGTCCTTGCCATCCTCACGATGCTCGTCGGGATCCTCGGCGCCGTCGCGCAGGACGACCTGAAACGTCTGCTGTCGTTCACCCTCGTCAGCCACATCGGCTACATGCTGTTCGGGATCGCGCTCGCCTCGGACGTGGGGCTCGCGGCGACGATCTTCTACGTCGCCCACCACATCACCGTCCAGACGGCGCTGTTCCTCGTCGCGGGGCTCGTCGAGCAGCGCGGCGGGACGACGTCGCTCGACCGGCTCGGGTCGCTCGCGAAGCTCTCGCCGGCGCTGGCGATCGTGTTCTTCGTCCCGGCGCTCAACCTGTCCGGCATCCCGCCGCTGTCCGGCTTCCTCGGGAAGGTCGGCCTGCTCCAGGCGGGCATCGACCGGGCGACGCCGCTCGCGTACGCCGTGGTGGCCGCGGGTCTCGTGACGTCGCTGCTCACGCTCTACGCCATCGTCAAGGCGTGGAACAAGGCGTTCTGGCAGCCCGCGCCGGAGCCCCTGCCCGACGTGCGGACGCCGCGCTCGATGTTCGCCGCCGCCACGTCGATCGTCGCCGTCTCCGTCTCGATCACGGTGTTCGCCGGCCCGCTCTACGCCTACGCCGAGAGCGCCGCGGCCGATCTCACGGCCCGCTCGCCGTACATCTCCTCGGTGCTCGTCAACGGGGACCGCGGGGACGGGGTGTCCGACGGCGACGCGTCCGACTCCGCCGACGCATCCGACTCGGCCGACGGCACCGCTGACGATGCGGGCACGGCGGGCACGGGGGGTGAGGACTCGTGACCGCGAAGGGCCACGTCGTCGACGGGGCGCACCGCATCGCCGTCGACCAGCTCCCGCCCGCGGCGCAGCCGGCGTCCGCGCCGCGCCGCCGGCCGTCGGTCTCGGCGACGATCTGGCTCACGCTCGTGTGGATCCTGCTGTGGGGCGACCTGACGTGGGCGAACCTGCTCGGGGGCGTGGTCGTGGCGTTCGTCGTGTCGTGGGTGTTCCCGATGCCGCGGATCCCGTTCGCCGGACGGATCTCGGCGCTCGGGTCGCTGCGGCTGCTCGGCCGGCTGGCCTGGGACATCCTCGTCGCGAGCATCTACGTGGCGCGGATGGCGCTCAGCTTCGGCAGGATCCCGCACGGCGGGGTGATCCGCGTGCCGCTGCGCTCGCACAACGACCTCTACCTGACGCTCACGGCCGACCTGTGCTCGCTCGTCCCCGGGTCGATCGTGGTGGAGGCGCACCGCGCGACGTCGACCCTCTACCTCCACGTCTTCGACCTGCCGGACGAGGCCGCCCTCGCCGCGGCCCGCGCCGCCGTCTACGAGCAGGAGACCATCGTGCTGTACGCGCTCGGCTCGCCCGAGGAGATCGCCGAGGCCGGGCTGCCGCCGCGGCGCTGGTGGGGCGGGCCGACGGGCGGCGTGTCCCGGGCGTCCGACGAGGCGGGGCAGGTGCCCTCATGAGCATCGTGGTCCTGGCGATCTGCGGCGTCTTCGTCGCGGTCGGCGCGGCGTTCGCGTTCTTCCGGGTCGAGCGCGGCCCGAGCATGCTCGACCGGGTCGTCGCGCTCGACGTCGTGACCGCCGCGGTCCTGGCGACCGTCGCGCTGGTGTCGGCGCACACGAAGCGGACCGACCTCGTGCCCGTGCTCGTCGTGCTCGCGCTCGTCGGGTTCATCGGATCGGTGACGATCGCGCGGTTCGCGGCGCAGGAGTCCGACGACGAGCGCCGCATCCTCACCCGCGAGGAGGCGCGCGCGCTCGAGGAGCAGCGACGTCGCGAGGAGGAGGACGAGGCCGCGCGCGAGCATCCCGACCGCGCCGGCTCGCGGCCGACCGGCCGACCGGCCGACGCGCGCGGCACGCGCGACGGGGTGCGGCCGGCGCGGGAGGTCTCGCGCGAACGAACGCTGCGCCGCCGGGACGGGGGGACCTGATGGACGCCTTCGCCATCGTGCCGGGCTCGACGGTCGCGCACGTGCTCGACACCGTCGCCGCCATCCTGTTCCTGGCCGGCTCGTTCCTCGTCATGGTCGCCGGCATCGGCATCGCCCGGTTCCCCGACCTGCTCGCCCGGATGCACGCGGCGACCAAGCCCCAGTCCCTCGGCCTCGCGATGCTCATGACCGCGCTCGCGCTCGAGATCCGGACCGGGAACGTCATCTGGACGCTGCTGCTGGTCGTCATGTTCCAGCTCTTCACGGCGCCCGTCTCGGCCCACATGGTGGGTCGCGCCGGGTACCGGACGCGCCGCGTCCGCGAGGACCTGCTCCGGATCGACGAGCTGACCGTCGACCTCGACGCGATCAACGCCGAGCGCGAGGCCCGCGACGCCGAGCTCGAGGCGGAGGCCGTGCGTCGCGCCAACGAGGACGAGGCGGTCCGCCGGGCCGACGACGAGACCGTCCGCGACTCCTAGCCCGCCGCGCGGGGACGGCGTACGGTCGAGGAGTGGGAGAGATCAGGCTCGAGCGCATCTACGCGCCCGCCGGGCCCGACGACGGCTACCGCATCCTGGTCGACCGTCTCTGGCCGCGCGGCATCAGCCACGAGCGCGCCGCGCTCGACCTGTGGCTCAAGGACGTCGCCCCGAGCAGCGACCTGCGCGAGCGCTGGCACCACGACCCCGCGACGTGGCCGACGTTCGTCAGCGAGTACGAGGCCGAGCTCGGGGACGACGACCACCGCGGGGCCCTCGCCACGCTGCGCTCGGCCGCGGTCGACCACCCCGTCGTCACGCTTCTCTACGCGGCCCGCGACACCGAGCACAACGAGGCCGTCGTGCTCCGGTCGGTCGTGCTCGACGAGCCCGTGCCGGGGGTCAGCTGACGATCGCCACCGGGCCGGCGAGCGTGAGCACGACCTCCGCGCTGACCGACCCCTGGAGGAACCGCCTCAGCACCCCGAGACCGCGGCTGCCCACGACAACGAGCGACGCCGTCGCACCCGCCTCGGAGAGCGCGACCACCGGCAGCTCCGACGTGATCCGGCCGGTGATCTCCAGGTCCGGGTGCGCCTCGCGCACGCGAGCGGCGATCGCGTTGACGGTGTCCCGCGCGGCGGCGACCACCGCGTCCTGCACCTCGTCGGCGTCGGCGTAGGCGGGAACGGCGCCGACCGGCAGCGCGGCCGCGTTGAGGAGCACCAGCTCGTCCCCGCTCGCTGCGGCCTCCGCCGCCGCCCACGGCACCGCCGGCGCGTCCTTGTCCGTCCCGTCGACGCCGACGACGATGCCGCGGCGCCCGCCCAGCTCGACGTCGGGGACGATGACGACGGGGACGGGCGCGTCGTCCGCCAGCTTGAGCGCCCGGGTGCCGCGGAGGCGGCCGACGACGCTCGGCGTGTAGTTCGTGCCGATGACGAGCAGGTCGGCGGTCGCGGCGCGAGCGAGGAGCGAGCCGACGACGTCGCCGTGCAGCAGCTCGGCCTCCAGCGCGGGCCGGGCGGGAGCGTCCGGGTGCTGGTCGTCGGTGTCCGGGCGGTCCGGTCGCGGCCCGGGGTCGGCGGCGTCGAGCGCCTCGACCGCGACGCGCGCCTCGCGGAGCCGCTCGGTCAGGGCGCGCTCGGCGTCGTCGTCGCTCTCGTGCGACGTGACCGTCCACGCGGCGACGACGCGGGCGCCGGTTCGGGCCGCGCGCCGCAGTGCCCACTCGAGCGCGCGCAGGCTCGGAGTCTCGGCGTCGACGCCCACGAGGATCGTCCCGGCGGTCGCCACGGTGGCCGGCGCGTCGGCGGTGCTCGCGGGGGTCGCGGTCGGATCCGTCATGATGCCCCTTCCGTCGGCTCCGACCGTACCCGGCGGACCTGGCCGGAGCGTGACGGCGCGCTTGCCGGGAGGTGTCCGGCGGGCGACCGGTGACGCCGCGGGCGCTCGGGGGTGCCGGCCGACGTCCCGAGCGCGGCGTCGGCTGCGGCGACCGGCGGCGACCGGACGGGTCGGCCGGAGCTGCCGGCGACCCCGGCCGGCTACCGGACGATCGCGACCGGGCCGGTGAGGCTGAGGACGACCTCGGAGCTGACCGAGCCCTGGACGAACCGTCGGATCGCGCCGAGCCCGCGGCTGCCGACGACCACGAGCGACGCGGTCCGGCCGGCCTGCGAGAGCGCCTGGACGGGCCACTCCGTGGTCACGTTGCCACGCACGCGCAGCCCCGGCTCGTGCTCCGTCAGCTCGGTGGCGAGCCGGTCGACCGCCTCGCGCGCCTCCTCGACCAGCTCCGTGTGCAGGTTCCCGACCTCGACGTAGGCGGGGACCGAGCCGACCATGAGCGGCGTCGCCTGCAGGAGGACGAGGGTCTGCCCGCTGGCCGCGGCCTCGGCGGCCGCCCACAGCACGGCCTGGTCGGCGTGACCGGCGGCATCGACGCCGACGACGACGTCCGCGCGGCCATCGAGCTCGACGTCCGGCACGACGACGACGGGCACCGAGGCGTCCGCGGCGAGGGTGAGGGCGCGGGTGCCCCTGAACCACCCGATGACGCCGTGGTGGAAGTTCGTCCCGATGACGAGGAGGTCGGCCTCGCTCGCGCGGCGGCGCAGCTCGTCGACGACGTCGCCGCTGACGAGCTCCTGCTCGACCGTCGGGGTCGACGCCGGCGTCAGGCCCGCCGCGGCGACGGCGCGCTCGAGCTGATAGGCGAGCGCCTTGGCCGTGACGGGCTCGTCGGAGTGGCCCCGCTCCTCGTCGACCCACACGGCGCGGACCAGCGCACCCGTGTGACTCGCCCGTCGCAGCGCCCACTCGAGCGCGCGGCACGCGGGGACTCCCCCGTCGACCCCGACGAGGATGGTGCTCACCGATGCGGTGGGTGTGGACTCGGACATGTCGATCCCCTCCTTGGGTTCGCTCCGTCGGTCTCACCTCGACCGTACCGCCGTCGGGAGCTGGCCGGTGGGGCCTTCCGTCCCGGACTAGGCCGGCTCGGCGCAGGTGTCGACGCGATGGCACCAGGGGGTCGCGCCCGGGAGACGGCGCCGGTTGGCCGCGACCCACCGGTACCCGCGCTCGATCACCCGGCCGAGCAGCGGCGCCCCGGCGATCGGCTCGAACAGGCGGATGCCGAGGGCCGTGTCGAGCGCGGCGCCGACCGCGCGGGCACCGCCCACCGGACGGGCGGTCCGACCGCTGCCGCGCCCGCCGTCGGCCGGGCGCGGCAGGAACCAGACCGAGGCGGCGACCTGCCCCGGGGTCAGCCCGTACCGGTCGAGGGCGCCGAGCTCCTGGGAGGGGACGATCGTGAGGCGCGCGCGACGGTCGAGGCGCACGAGGAGGTCGGCGCTGCGGGCGCAGACGCCGCAGTACCCATCGATGACGACGACTCCGGCCCGTGCGCGCATGCCCCCAGCATGCCGCGCCGCGGTCGCGAGGTCACGGAGTGGTCACCGAGCCCACGTCGACGGGACCGTCCCGGGCGGGGCGGACAATGACGGGATGACCGAGCCCACGCCCTCCCCCGACACCTCACCGACCACGCCGCCGCCGGACGGCAGCGTCCTCGTCTACGGTGCCGACTGGTGCGGGGACTGCCGCCGCACCAAGGCCCAGCTCCGGGCGCTCGACGTCCCGTTCACCTGGGTCGACCTCGTCGCCGAGCCCGAGCGGGCCGAGGAGGCGCGGGCCATCTCGGGGCGGACGAACATCCCCGTCGTCGTCTACTCCGACGGCAGCCACCAGGTGGAGCCGAGCAACGCGGACGTCGCGGCCAGGCTCGGCGAGCTCGGGATCCGCTTCTGGGACTGAGCCCGGCGGCTAGGACGCGCGGTCCGCGGTCGCGCCGCCGACCGCGGTCTCGCGGGCCAGCCGCGCCCGGCGGGCACGCCACGCCCCGAGCTGGACGACGATGCCGACGACGGCGAGCGCGAGCGTGACGAGCGACCACAGGACGCCGTGGTCGAGGGCGGCCGCGCTGCCCGCCTCCTCGAGCTGCGCCAGGTCGATGACGCCCGCCAGGACCATGACGCCGGCGACCGCCGCCTCGGCGCCCGCGAACGACGTGACGACGATGAGAAGGACCGCCGGCAGGTCGCCGATCATGCCGATGACGACGAGCACGAGCGCGAGCCCGATGCCGACCACCCACAGCAGCCAGTCCGGCGCGCCGCCCCAGAACACCTGGACGAGACCGACGCCGAGCGCGAACCCCATGACCGCGAGGACGACGAGCACGGCAACCTGGTAGAACGCGAACGCCAGCGTGCCGAGGATCAGCGCGCCGACGATCGCGGTGATCCAGACGGCGGTGGTCGCGAGGAAGCCCGTGCCGGTGATCGAGCCCATCAGCGCGGCCCCGAGGACGAACCCGAGCAGCGCGCCGTAGAGCGCGATCGCGAACCGGAGCACGGCGTAGCCGAAGAACGTCAGCACGAGGCCGACGACGATGGCGACGACGGACGTGGCGAGGACGTCGGCGGCGAGATCCATGGCCCAACGGTACGCGGCGGGCCCCCGCGGGGACAGGGGGCGTGGGCCCGTCTGGGTCCGGGGGAGATCACGGGGGATCCCGGCGAGGTCCGACGACCGGCGGCCACGGCCGTGCGGGCAGCCGCGTCGGCGGCGGGCGGCCTAGGGTTGTGAACGTGGACAACTTCCCCCGGTACACCCCGGCCCCCGACCGCTACGACCACATGCCGTACGCCCGCTCGGGCGCGAGCGGGCTCAAGCTCCCCCGCGTGAGCCTCGGCCTGTGGCACAACTTCGGCGACGACGCCGACCGCCGCACCCAGCGCGACATCCTCCGCACGGCCTTCGACCTCGGCGTCACGCACTTCGACCTCGCGAACAACTACGGCCCGCCGTACGGCGCGGCCGAGGAGAGCTTCGGACGCCACCTCGCCGCCGACTGGCGGCCGTTCCGCGACGAGCTCCTCATCTCCTCCAAGGCCGGCTACGACATGTGGCCCGGTCCGTACGGCGACGGCTCCTCGCGCAAGTACCTCGTCTCCTCGCTCGACCAGTCGCTCGCGCGGATGGGCCTGGAGTACGTCGACATCTTCTACTCCCACCGGCGCGACCCGGAGACTCCGATCGACGAGACGATGCGCGCGCTCGACCAGATCGTCCGCTCGGGCAAGGCGCTCTACGTCGGCATCTCGAGCTACAGCGCGCAGGACACGGCGGAGGCCGCGCGGATCATGCGCGAGCTGGGCACGCCGCTGACCATCCACCAGCCGCGCTACTCGATGCTCGACCGCTGGATCGAGGAGCCCGGCGCGCACGACTCGACCGACTCCCGCTCGCTGCTGCGCGTCCTGGAGGAGGAGGGCATCGGCTCGATCGCGTTCTCCCCGCTGGAGCAGGGGCTGCTCACCGACCGCTACCTCGACGGGATCCCGGCCGACTCGCGCGCCGGGCACGACGGACGGTACTTCTCCGAGCGCAACATCACGCCGGAGCGGCTCGCGAAGGTCCGGGCGCTGGCGCCGATCGCGAAGGAGCGCGGGCAGACGATCGCGCAGCTCGCGATCACCTGGATCCTCCGTCCCGGCGGCGTGACGTCGGCGCTGGTCGGCGCCTCGTCGGCCGCGCAGCTCCGCGACACCGTGACCGCGGCGACGGCCCCCGAGCTGACGGCCGAGCAGCTCGCCGCCGTCGAGGAGGCGCTCGCCGTCTAGCGCGCCGGTGCCCGCGCGGGCGTCTGGCTCGACCTAGACGCCGACGCCCGCGCGGGCGCACAGGACCGCGAGCTGGACCCGGCCCTCGACGCCCGCCTTGAGGCAGGCGCTCTGGATGTGGGTCTTCACGGTCGCCTCGCTGACGAACAGGCGCCGGGCGATGTCCGGGTTCGACAGGCCCTCGGTCAGCGCCGTCGCGACGTCCCACTCGCGCTGCGACAGCCCGCGCAGCCGGGCGGCCGCCTCGCGTCGCACGACCTCGTGGGTCGAGTCCTGGATCGACCCGAGCACGACGCGGGCGGCCCGCGGCGAGAGCGCCCCGGCGCCCGAGGCCACCTGTCGCACGGCCTCGACGATCTCCTCCGGCGCCGCGTCCTTGGCCAGGAACCCGGCGACGCCGGCCGCGACGGCGTGGAGCACGGCCGTCGGAGCGTCGAACGACGTGAGCGCGATGACGCCGGGCGCCCCGGGCAGCTCGCGGACGAGGCGGGTCGCCTCGATCCCGTTCAGCCGCGCCATCCGCAGGTCCATGAGCACGACGTCCGGGTGGTGCACGCGAACCGCCTCGACCGCCCCGTCGCCGTCGTCCGCCTCACCGACCACCTCGATGCCGGCCGCGCCGAGGATGCGGGTGAGGAGCGTGCGCACGAGGGCGTCGTCGTCGACGATCACGACGCGGGTCGGCGCCACCGGCCCGCGCGCCGGTCCCGCGTCCTCAGCCATCGATCCGCCAGGGCAGCCAGGCGCGGACGACCCACAGGTCGGCGTGACGACCCGCGGCCAGCGAGCCGCCGAGCGCCGTCGCGCGCTCGCGCATGCCGACGATCCCGGCACCAGCCCCGGCCCCGAGCGACGGTCGCGAGGCGAGGCGCGAGGCATCGTCGACCCCGGCGTCGCGCGCGCCCCGGTCGACGGGCAGCCAGCTCACCACCGCGACGCTGACCCCGCGGCCCGGCGCCGCCTCGACCTGCACGCTCACCCCCGAGCCCGACGCGTGCTTGAGCGCGTTCGTGAGCGACTCCTGGACGATCCGGTAGACCGCCCGAGTCACGGCGACGGGCACCTCGGGGACGCCGGCGCCGGGGGCAGGGACGTCGATCGAGGCCGCGATCTCCACCCCGGCCGCCCGCGCGTCGGCCACGAGCCGGCCGAGGTCGGCCAGCGTCGGCGGTGCGCCGGTGTAGCCGCCGTCGGCGGAGTCCCGCAGCGACGTGATGAGCCCGCGCATCTCCTCCAGCGCCTGGTGCGCAGAGGAGCGCATCGACCGCGCGGCGTCCGGGACGAGCGGGTCCTGCGACGTCACCTCGAGCGCGGCGGCGTGCAGCGACAGCAGCGAGAGGTGGTGCGCGACGGTGTCGTGCATCTCGCGCGCGATGTGCTCGCGCTCCTCCTGGCGGGTCAGCTCCCGCCGCAGCTCGACGGAGTGCTGCACCGCCTCCTGCGCGACGTCCTGCGCGACGCCGACCGCGGCGAGCGAGCGCCGCCAGAGACCCGCGAGCACCGCACCGCCCAGGAGCAGGACCCCGATGACGGCGTAAGCGACGGCGGACGGGGTGACCGGAGCCCCCGCCTCGTCGTTCAGCGCGAGCAGCGCCGAGTCCCCGGGACGCACCGCGTCGTAGCCGAGCGCGACCGCCACGGCGACGCCGGTGAGCGGGATCGCCCACGCGATCGTCCGGCGCGAGCCGCGCGCGAGGACCCAGGGCAGCGCGACGACGGGGGCCAGCGGCCCGATCGGCAGGACGAGGGTGGCCGCCGCCGTGGCCAGCAGCACCGGGACGGGACGGGACGAGCGCCACACCATCGCGACGGCGGCCCCGACCGCCGCCGCGGCGCCCGTCATGTGCCAGAGCAGGAGGGGCGGGAGATCTCCGTCGGTCGGCGGTGCGGGGACGACCGCGAACGACAGTCCGAGGAAGCCGACCAGCACGACCGCCGCGACCGTCCCCGCCACGCTCAGCACTCGGCGCGCCGGCGACGGTGGGATCACGTCGCGCGCGCCGGAGGGGACGGCGACGAGCCCCGGCCCCGGCTGGTTCATCGTCATGCCGGAACCCTATGAGCGCGGACCGACCCTCTGCCTCCCCCGACCGGGCAGCGCGCTCCAGCCGGTCGAGGGAGGCGCCGGGCGGCGATCCGCCGGGAGGCTCGAGGACGTCACAGCCCGGCCGACCGGCCGGGGCCACACCGAGAAGACGAGGAGCCCCGCGATGACGGCGCAGCCTCCCCCGAGCGGACCCGACCATCCCCTCACGCCGCCCCTGACGCCGCCGCCCGGCGGGCCGCCGACGCGTCAGCCCGAACCGACCCCGACCCCTGCCCGCAGCACGATCGGTCGGATCGCGCTCGTCGCGGCGATCGTCGGCCTGGTCTTCGCGTGCATCCCCGGCGCGCTCGTCGTCGGCTGGGTGCTCCTGCCGGTCGGGTTCGTCCTCGGCGTCGTGAGCCTGTTCCAGAAGGGGTCGAAGAAGCCGGGGACCTGGGCGATCGTCCTGTCGATCGTCGGCACGATCATCGCGACGATCGTGTTCCTCGTCGTCGTGAGCGCGGCGGTCGACGACGCGCTCGGCGGCACGGACTCCTCCGTCTCCCCGGCGGAGACGTCGCACGAGTCGGACGCGCCCGCGTCGCCGGACGGGGAGGAGAGCGGCGACGCGGCGGGCTCCGAGGACGGCGACGGGGCGGGGGGCGACGACGCGCCGGCCGCCGAGGTCGGGACGCGCGAGAACCCGGCGCCGCTCGGGTCCGTCGTGTCGGGCTCGGAGTGGGACGTGACGATCACGTCGTTCGAGCTCGACGCCACCGAGGCCGTGCTGGCCGCCAACCAGTTCAACGAGCCGCCGGCCGACGGGATGGTCTACGCGGTCGTCGGCGTCTCCGCGACGTACACCGGAGCTGACTCGAGCACCTCGCTCATGGTCGGCGTCGACTACGTGACGGCGACCGGCGAGGTCGTCACGCGGGCCGACTCGATGGCGGTCGCGCCCGACCCGATGTTCGGCATGGCCGAGCTGTTCCAGGGCGGCACCGACACCGGGAACGTCGTGCTCCAGGTCCCCGCCGACGGCGGCGGCGTCCTGCGGGTCTCCCCTGGCATGTTCGTCGACCCGGTCTTCGTCGCCACGAGCTGACCGCCGCGGCCGCCCGGCGGTCGGCGGTGCCGTGGTCATCGGCCACCGCACCGCCGGCCGTCATCGACCGCCGGGAGAGCCGGGCGGGGGCAGCCGGATCCGTCGGCCCGCCGGCAGGAGGGCGACGACGACGAGGGCCGCCCCCAGCCCAGCGAACGCCCCGCCGACGAGGTCCGTGGCCCAGTGGATGGACAGGATCAGCCGACTGGTCGCCATCACCACGACCCACAGCGCCCCGACGAGCGCCGTCCACCGGCGCCAGGCCGGCGGGACGAGCACGACCGCGAGGACCGCGAGCGTCGCCGCGTTCGCCGTGTGACCGGACGGGAAGGAGCCGTGGTCGCTCGTCACGAGCGTGGTCTCGGGTCGGACCCGGTCGAACGAGTTCTTGACGAGCTGAACCGCCCCGGCGCTGACGATCAGCGCGACGGCGCTCGTGACGGCCCCGCGCCACCGGCGGGCGAGCAGGAGACCGACGAGGATCGCGGCCGGCACGACCCAGATGGCGACGAAGCCGCCCCCGACCCAGTTCAGCCACAGCGCGACGGTCTCCGTCCACGGGGCGGCCGCCCGCACCGAGGCCGCCCACGTCGACGCACCGAGGTCGAGCGCGACGGGCGCGCCGTCGTGCAGCCGGAGCTGGAGCCCGAGCAGCACGGCGAGCGCCAGGAGGGCGGCGCCCGCCGTGCCGGCGACCCGACGGACCGGCCCGACCGGAGCGCTGGGAGCGCCCGGCGCCGTCGGTGACGCCGGTGCCGGCACGGGCGGCTCCGACGCCGGGCGCGACGGCACGTCGGCGGGCGCGGCGAGGGCGCCGGGAGCTGGTGAGGAGGACGACATGGAGCCACCGTAACCGCGGCCGCGCGCCTCGCGGACGGCCTGTGGACGGACGCCTGTGGACGACCGGTCGATGTCGGTCGGGCCGCCTACCCTCGAACCGTGCGCCAACTCATCGAGCTCCTCGGACTGGTCGGACCCGGGTCCTACCAGCGTGGGCTGGCGTACGCCCAGGAGCACCGCGCGACCGTGACGGAGTACGACCCGGTCGAGGGCTGGGTCGCCGGGGTCTGCCGGGGCAGCGGCGGCACCGTCTACCAGGCCAACGTCTACTTCACGATGAGTCGCAACGACGTGCTGCAGGAGTTCGACGGCGTCTGCTCGTGCCCCGTGCGGATGGACTGCAAGCATGCGGTCGCCCTCCTCCTGACGGCGCTCGAGGAGGACTCCATCGCGCGCGACGCCGGCGGGCCGACGGGCGGTCGCGCCGGGCCGCAGTGGCGCGAGGTGCTCCAGCGGGCGCTGCCGACGGCCGAGTCGGCCGAGGTCGAGCTGGCCCTCGCGATCCAGGTGACGCCGCCCGGGCAGGGGGGTCGGCTCGGGTACGGGTTCGCCACCGGCCGGGTCACGGCCCGACCGGTCCGCTCGGGCAAGCGCACCCGCTGGGTCCAGTCGGGCGTCACGTGGTCGACGATCCGGTCCGGTCACCTCCCCGGTGCGGACCGCGCCCAGCTCACCGCCCTCGAGCGGCTGCGCCGGCTCACGACGGTCGAGGACCGCTACCACGCCGACCCGAACGTCCTCGAGCTCGACCAGGTGGCGCTCGCGGAGCTGTGGCCGGCGCTGCGCGAGGTCGTGGCGAGCGGCGTGCAGCTCGTCGACGCGCGCGCGGTCGGGCAGGGGGCGCGGCAGGACGTCCCGGGCGTCGTCCTCGAGACGCGACCGGGACGGGCCGACCTCGCGGTGATGGAGGACGACGACGCCGACCTCACCCTCCACGCGGCGCTGGAGCACCCGGCGGCGGGTGAGATGAGCACGTCGGTGCTCGTGGGCGATCCGCCGCACGGCCTGGTGTGGGTGGACGAGCGCGGCACGCACCTGGCGGCGCTCGACCAGCCGGCGAGCCAGACCTGGGCCGCGCTGCACGAGGGCGGCGCCGTGCGCGTGCCGGCGCACGAGCGCGAGGAGTTCGAGCGCGAGTTCGCCCCGCGGCTCGCGGCGCACGGCTGGCGCTCGCCGGACGGGTCGTACGAGCCGCCCCCGCCGCCGACGCCGACGCTGCACCTCGGGGTGCGGCTGACCGAGCGGGGCGATCCCGCGACGCCGCCCCGGGCGGTGCTCGGCTGGGGCTGGGTCTACGGGCAGGACGACGAGGCACCGGCCGAAACCTGGCTCCCCGTGGTCGCGCAGCCCCGGTTCGCGCCGGAGTCGGGGCGGGACGGTGCCGCCGAGGCCGACGCGCTGGCGCGGGTGTGCGCGGTGCTCACCGGCTCGGACGAGGACGTCGACGACGCGGCCGGACCGGACCGGACCGGCGCCGGGACGGGCACCGCCGCCGGGACGAGCACCGAGCCGCAGCCGACCACAGCGGCGCAGGACGCCGCGACCGGCGGCCTGCCGGAGCTCCTGCTGGTGCCCGAGGGTCGCCGCGGCACGCCCGCGCTGCTGCCCGAGGCCACCGTCACCGGGATGGCGGTCGTCCGGCTCCTCGAGCTCCTGCCCGCGCTGACGGACGCGGGCGTCGTGATCCACCACGACGACCTGCCCAGCTACCGGTCCGGCGGCGCCCCGAGCGTCACGATCGCCGTCGCGCGCGAGAGCCGGGACTGGTTCGAGCTCGAGGTCATGATGGAGGTGGCCGGTCACCAGGTGCCGATCGGCCAGGTGATCGCCGCACTCGGGACGCGGCAGAGCACGCTGTTCCTTCCCGACGGCAGCTACGTCTCCCTCGACGTCCCGGAGCTCGAGCAGCTCCGGCAGCTCATCGCGGAGTCGCGGGCGCTGGCCGACGGGCGGCGCGCCGCGCTGCGCGTGCCGCGGATCAACTCCTCGTGGTGGGAGGAGCTGCTGGCGCTCGGCGTGGTGCAGGAGGCCGAGCACGCGTGGCTGCAGGCGGTCCGGCGTCGGGCGCTCGGCCCGGCCGCGGGCGGCGCGGACCACGCGGCCGGCGAGCGCGAGCCGGAGCCCCCGCCACCCGTGCCCGCGGGGCTCGCCGCCACGCTGCGGCCCTACCAGCGCGAGGGCTACGAGTGGCTGGCGACGCTGCGCCGAGCGGGGCTGGGCGGCGTCCTCGCCGACGACATGGGCCTGGGCAAGACCGTCCAGACGCTCACGATGATCCTCGACGAGCGCACCGACCCCGGCGCGCCGGCCGGCCGGGACGACGACGCCCGCGGGGAGGGTGCGGCCGCGCCTGCGGCCGGGCCGGCGAGACCGCGCGGGCCCTGGCTCGTCGTCGCGCCGACGTCCGTCGTGCCCAACTGGGCCGCCGAGTCGGAACGGTTCACGCCGGGGCTGCGCGTCGCCGTCGTCAGCTCGACGGGGGCCCGCCGCGAGGAGACGCTGGCCGAGCTGGCCGCGGACGTCGACGTCCTCGTGACGTCGTACGCGCTGCTGCGGCTGGAGGCCGAGGAGTACGCCGCGCTCGACCTCGCGGGGGTCGTGCTGGACGAGGCGCAGAACGTGAAGAACTACACGTCGAAGGCGTTCGCGAGCGCCCGTCGGCTTGGCGCGCCCGTCACGTTCGCGATCACCGGCACGCCGATGGAGAACGACCTCTCCGAGCTGTGGGCGATGTTCACCCTGACGGCACCCGGCCTGCTCGGCAGCCCGCAGCAGTTCGCCGAGGTGTACCGGCGGCCGATCGAGCGGGAGTCGCCGGACGCGAGGTCGCTGCTGGCCCGGCTGCGTCGGCGGATCCGGCCGTTCCTGCTGCGCCGGACCAAGGAGCAGGTCGCGCGGGACCTCCCGCCCAAGCAGGAACAGGTGCTGCACGTCGACCTCGCGCCGGCGCACCGGCGGCTGTACGACCGTCACCTCCAGCGCGAGCGGCGCCGCATCCTCCGACTGGCCGACGACCTCGAGGGCAACCGCGTCGAGGTCCTGGCGGCGCTCACCCGGTTGCGTCAGCTCGCCATCGACGCCTCCCTGGTCGACGACCAGGCGGACGACGTCCCCTCCTCCAAGCTCGACGTGCTGCTGCCGCTCCTGGAGGAGGCGGCGGCCGAGGGACACCGCGTGCTCGTGTTCAGCCAGTTCACCCGGTACCTGCGGATGATCGGCGCGCGCCTGGACGAGGCGGGGCTCGGCTACGCCTACCTCGACGGGGCGACCACCCGGCGGGCCGACGTCATCCGAGGCTTCGCGGAGGGCGACGACCCGGTGTTCCTCATCAGCCTCAAGGCGGGCGGGGTCGGGCTCAACCTCACGATGGCCGACTACGCGATCCTCGCCGACCCGTGGTGGAACCCGGCGGCCGAGGCGCAGGCGGTCGACCGCGCGCACCGGATCGGCCAGGAGCGACCGGTCATGGTCTACCGCCTCGTGTCGTCCGACACGATCGAGGAGCGCGTGATGGCGTTGCAGGAGGCGAAGCGGGCGCTGGTCGCCGGGGTCCTGGACGAGACCGGCGACGACGTCGGGCCGGGCGCGGGCCGGAGCACGGGTCAGGGCGCACGCCGCGGCGCGGGAAAGCTCAGCGCGGAGGACCTGCGCGGGCTGCTCGCCTGACGTCCACCCCGCCCGCTGGTCAGCCCTGTCGGCCGTCCCGCGGCCGGTCGCCCAACCAGCGACGTGCGCTCAGCGAGGGGCGGGGGCGATCGCCTCGGCGTAGGCCGCGAGGGTCAACCGCGCGGCCCCGGTCCAGCTCCGACCGAGCGCGAGCCTCCGGCCCGCCGCGCCGAGCTGCTCACGCAGCTCACGATCCGCGAGCAGCCCTCCCACGGCCTCCGCCCACGCCCGCGGCGACCGGGTGGCCAGCAGCACCCCCGTCTCACCGTCGATGACCGACTCGCGCAGCCCGCCGGCATCGCTCGCCACGACCGGCACCCCGCTGGCGGACGCCTCCAGCGCGACCAGACCGTACGTCTCGGAGTGCGACGGCACGAGCACCAGCGTCGCCGCCCGCATCTCCTCCGCCAGCTCGACGCGGTTGCGCGGACCGAGCAGCTCGACGTCGTCGGCCACCCCCAGCCGGCGCGCCAGCTCGACGAGCGAGTCGACGAACGCCTCGTCGGCCGTCGCGCCGCCCGCCACGCGCAGGACCGGTCGCCCGCCCCCGGCCGGCCACGCCGCGAGCTCCCGGAGCTCGGCCAGTGCCTCGATCGCCAGGTCGACACCCTTGAGCGGCTCGAGCCGAGCCGCGATCAGCAGCCGCGGCCGATCCCTACCCGCGCCCTCGTCCGCAGCCACGCCGTCGTCCGCGTGCCGCGGTCGGAACAGCTCCGCGTCGACCCCGGGGTGGACCACCCGGACCCGCGACGGATCCGCGCCGAGCCGCGCGACCGCGGTCGCCTGCTCGGCGTGGCTGACGGCGATGATCCCGTCGCTCTCCCGCGCGAGCATCGCCTCGCCCGCGAGCCGTCCCGGCGACTCCGGGCGCTCACCGTGCGCGAGCGACTCCCCGACGGGCGCGGCGATCGAGTGGAACGACTGCAGGTGCGGGACGCCCCGATCCCGCGCCACCGGGAGCGCCGCGGCCCCGGAGAACCAGTGCTGGGAGTGCACGACGTCGAAGGGTCCGAGCTCCGCCAGCCGCTCGCCGAACTCCGCGACGAACGCCTCGTGCTCCCCCTTCGGCACGGCGCGCGCCGGTCCGACGGCGAGCCGATGGACGGTCACGCCGTCGATCACCTCGCGTCGCGGAGCAGCCGCGTCGGCGAGGCGCGTCACCACCTCGACCCCGACGTCCAGCTCCGCACCGAGCCGCGCCATCGCCGCGGCCGTCTGCCGCACGACGACGTTCATTCCGCCGACGTCGCCCGAGCCGGGCGCCGCGTAGGGATCGGTGTGCAGACAGACGAGCCCGATGCGGGTGCCGGGGGCGAGCTGGACGGCCATGGTGCCCCCATTGTCGGCCACTAGCCTGGCAGCGTGAGCAGCAGCGGTGCGGACCGGACAACGCGCACGGTCGCGCGCGTCCAGCAGACGGCCGACCGACAGACGGCCGACCCGCAGGGCACGACGCACCGCCGGAGGGCCGACCACGGCGCCGCGACCCCGGCGACCCTCGCGCTCACGGCGGCCGGCGTCCCGTTCGTCGCGCACACCTACGCGCACGACCCCCGCGCCACGAGCTTCGGCAGCGAGGCCGCGGTCAAGCTCGGCGTCGCCCCGGAGCGGCTGTTCAAGACGCTCCTCGCGGAGGTCGACGGCGAGCTCGTGGTCGCCGTCGTGCCGAGCTCGGGCAGCCTCGACCTCAAAGCGCTCGCCGCGGCGGCCGGCGGCAAGCGGGCCGCGATGGCGGACGCCGCGCTCGCGCAGCGGCGCACCGGCTACGTCGTCGGCGGGATCTCGCCGCTCGGCCAGCGGACGCGACACCGCACCTTCCTCGACCTGTCCGCCGTCCTCGCCCCGACGATCCTCGTCTCGGGCGGGCGGCGCGGGTTCAGCGTCGAGCTGGCGCCCGACGACCTCCTCACGCTCACCGGCGGCGAGTACGCCGAGATCGGAGCCCCGTGACCTCCTCCGACGACCCCACCCGCGCCATCCCGTTCGACGAGCTCCCCGGCCACCCGTCGCCCGGGCGCTCCACCGGCCGCTCGCCCGGGCGGTCCGTCGACCCCTCGCCCGGACGCTCCACCGGCACCGGCACCGGCCAGCGCGCACCCCGCGGCCACCGGCGCGGCCGCACGGTCCTCGCCGTCGTGGTGAGCATCGTCGTACTCCTCGCGCTGGCGATCGGCGCGGACCGCGCGACGCTCGCCTGGGCGACCAGCAAGGCCGAGTCGCTGGTCACGCAGGAGCTCGGCGCGCGCGAGGTCGACGTCACGCTCCACGGCTTCCCGTTCCTCACCCAGGTCGCCTCCGGATCGCTCGACGACGTCGACCTGCGCGCCGCGAGCCTCACGGTCGACGGGCTCCTGCTCACCGACGTCACGGGTCGGGCGCACGGCGTGCCGACGAGCACCACGGGCACGATCACGAGCGTCGAGGCGGAGGCGGTCATCCCGACGGCCACGCTCCAGACGCTGCTCGACCGCGAGCTCGCCGAGCGCGACCTGAGCGACGTCGCCGAGGCGCTGACGGTCACGGTCGACGGCGGGCGCGTCGCGGTGGACGCGGACCTGGGCCTGGTCACGATCGGGGTCGACCTGGTGCCGTCGGCGGCGGAGCGGGCGATCGACCTCGACGTCGCGACCGTCCGCCTGGCCGGCGTCGTCATCGCCCCGAAGGACATCCCGTTCGGGCTGGGCGACCGGCTGCTGGAGATGCTCGGCGAGCTGTCCGTCCCGCTCGACGCGCTGCCGGCCGGCGTCTCGCTGGACGACCTGGAGATGATCGACGGGGGCGTTCGCGTCCGGCTGTCCGGATCGCAGGTCCAGCTCCCGCTGGGCTGACCGCTCGGCAACGCCCGCCCCCCGAACCACCGGGCGTCGGCCCCCCTGGGCTGGGCGGCGGCAACCCCACCGCCGCCCAGCCCACCGCCCCGTCGCCTGACCGCGACGGGGCGGTGCGCCGGGGTCCCGGCCCGAACGGGCCGCGAACCCCAGAGAACCCCGCCTCGTGAGACGGGGCCGCCGGCCGAGCTTCCTCGACCGGCGTGGGGGGCCGGTCGAGGATGGGTCGTCAGGGGGGACTACGACCCGTGGCGCGCGCTCCCCCGAGCGCTGCCCCACCAGCTCGGCCGACGGGCCCGGCGGACCGGGCGGCTCAGCCGCCCGGTCCGGACCTCGTGGCCGTCACGACCTCAGTGCTGCCGCCTCGGGCGGAGCACCATGGTCGCGCCTGCCGCGAGCAGGAGCAGGGCCAGCCCGAGCAGCCCGAGCATCCCGCTGGAGCCGAGCGCCGGGATGAACGGCGTGGGCGGCGGGTTGATCGTGTGCGTGGTGGTGCAGGTGCCGGAGCACTCGCCACCGGGACCGACCGGGGCGACGACGTTCTTGAGCGTCGTCGTCTTCGTCACCGAGCCGACCGTCACCTTGTAGCTGACCGTCGCGGACTCGCCCGGCGCCAGGTCCGGGATCGACCAGGTGAGCGTCGAGCCGGACACCGTCACCCCGCTCGGCAGGGTGCCGAGGGTGGCGTGGGGCAGGACGCCGGAGAGGTCGTCGACGCCCTTCGCCCCGGAGACCACGGCGTCGGAGACGTTCGTCGCCGTCAGCGTGTAGGTGATCGTGCGGCCCTTCGTCACGGTGCTGCCCGAGACGGGGTCGGACGTCTTGCTGATCGTCCACCGCGGCGTCGGGTGGTCGGTCGTGCAGCTCTCGATGCACTCGCCGCCCGTCCCCGGGGTCGCGACGTTGACCAGCGTGACACCGATCGCGTCCTTCGCCACCGTCACCGTGTAGCTGACCGCGGCCGACTCCCCGATGGGCAGGTCCGGAACGGTCCACGTGAGCGTCGAGCCGTCGAGCGTGAGACCGGCCGGGAGCGGCTGGGTCAGCTCGGCGTGGTCGAGCACGCCCGTGAGGTCGTCCAGCGCCACGGCGCCCACGACGGGTCGCTGACCCGTGTTGGTCGCCGTGAGCGTGTACGTCACGGTGGCGCCCGGCAGGACCGTGGAGCCGGAGGCCGGGTCCGAGGTCTTGGCCAGGGCCCACGCCTGCGGTGGGAGCACGGTCGTGCAGCCGTCGTCGTCCGCCTCGTAGGCGCCCGACCCGACGATCCCCACGTTGCGCAGGACGATCCCGCCGCCGCCCTCGACGTCCGGGCACTCGCCGAGCTCGTACGGGTCGCTGCCCGTGGCGACGGGTGCGACCGTGACGTCGGCGCTCACCCGGTAGGTGTAGCTCTGCCCCGGCTTCAGCGACCCGGTCGCGATCGTCCAGTCACCCGAGGCCGGTCGGTCGGCGTCCACCACGGCGGGCGCGTCGTCGGACTCGGCCGCCGCGTGCCAGGTGCCGGGGACGAGCGTCACGCCGGTCGGCAGGGTCACCGGGCTGTCCTTCAGCGTGAACACGACGTCGGGGTCGCCCGCCTCGCCCTCGCCGCCGGGCTCACCCTCGTGCGAGACCGTCACCAGGTAGGAGATCGTCCAGGACCCGTCCTCGTGCTCGACGGCCTGCTGGCCGGTCTTCTGGATGGTCGGGGCCTTCGGCTCCGAGCACGCCTCCTTCTCCACGTCGACGCCGCCCGAGGACAGCTGGACCGTGTTGAGGAAGCCGGAGCCGCCCTCGCCCTCGCCGCCGACGCACCGGTCGAGACCCGCGTCGAACACCGACGCCGGGACGGTGGCGCGCACCGTCACCTGGTAGACGTGCGGGGTGTCGCCCGGCGTGATCGTCACACCGGTCGCGAGGGTGGCGCTGCCGCCCTCGAACTCACCCGCCGCGTCGCCCGGGCCGGTCCACTCCGCCGACTCGATGTCGATGCCGTCGCCGAAGTCGAGCGTGTCGACGAGGTCGTAGGCCGCCGCGAGACCCTTGGGGTTGGTCTCCTCGTCGGTCGGGAGCGTGACCGTGACGTCGTACGTCACCGTCCAGACCCCGTCCTCGCCCTCGGTCGTGCTCGTCGCCGTCTTGGTGACGCTCGGGACGACCAGCTCGTCGATCGGGCCGCAGTCGGTGTCGTCGATCACGACGCCGCCGACCGTGATGGCCGCCTCGTTGAAGAAGCCGTGGCCCTGCGTCGGCACCTCGCCGCACTCGGCGAGGCCGGGCGCCGGGTCGCGCACGATCGTCACCGGCCAGAGCACCCGGTAGGTGTGGACCTCGCCGGCCGCGAGCGCCACGTCCGTCGCGATCGTCCCGTCACCCGCGATGGTGACGACGGGACCGTCGGGCAGGAGCTGCGCGGTTCCGGCGCCCAGCGTGACGCCGGCCGGGAAGCCCGGGACGTCGGCCAGGTCGTACACCGTGTCCTGGTCGCCGCCGGTCACCGTCACCGTGTAGGCGACGGTCCACCTCGTCGCGTCCGTCGTCGACTGGGTCGCGGAGACGAACTCCTTCTCGATCGTCGGCAGCGTCGGCGTCCCGCAGTCCTCGCCGTCGTCCGAGCCGCCGGGCCAGCTCACCGTCGCCCGGTTGAGGAACCCGCCGACGCGGCCCTCCTCGGTCCGGGTGCACTCGAGCTGGCTGTCCTGCGACGTCCAGGCGGCCGGGTCGATCGTCGCCGTCACGGTGACGACGTAGGAGTCGAGGCCACCCGCGGCGAGCTGCCGGTCGGTCGCCAGCGTCGCGCTGGTCGCGCCGTCGGCGAACGCACCGCCGTCCTCGTCGCCCGGGCCCGTCCACGACGCGCCGGTGACCGTGATGCCGTCACCGAACTCGAGCGTGTCGACCAGGGAGTAGAGGGCCGTGTCGCTCTCGTGGCCGTTCGTCACGTCGACGTCGTAGACGACCGTCCAGACGCCGTCGGCGTCGAGCGAGGAGGAGACGTAGGTCTTGTCGACATCGACCGGGACGGACCGGATCGGGTTGGTCACGACCGCGGCGACGCCGGTGTCGGCCGGCACCTGGAAGGTGACGCTGCCGTCCTCCGCCGGGGTGGTCGACACCCCGTCGAGCGTCCAGGTCGGCGTGCCCCACGAGCCGCCGGGCACCGCGCCGGGCGCGGTCTCCCAGACCGTCACGTCGACCAGCGTCGGGACGGTGATCGCGGCGGAGGTCGCCCCGGCCGCCAGCGGCACCTCGACCGGCTCGGCGCCGTCGATGCTGTACCAGAGGCTGTAGCTGCCCGGCAGGTTGCCGACGCCGTCGGGGTTGCTCACGACCTTGCCGACCGTGAACGTGCCCTTCTCCCGCTCGAGGGTGTTGGTGACGACGGCCTCGGCCGCCGTCTCCTCGGCGACCACGAACGTGTCAGCGGTCTCGCCGCCGATCGTGAACGTCGGCGTCCCGGTCCACCGCCACCCGGCGGGCGCCGTGTCGACCGAGGTCTCCGCGAGCGTCACCTCCGTGTCGATCGGGAGGGTCGGGCCGGAGACCGGCGTGCCGTCGCCCGGGATCGTGAGGATCTCGGACTGCGCGTCCCCGGCGAGGTCGGTCCACGACGCGGTGACGTCGAAGGAGAGGCCGTCGACGTCGGGCAGGACCTCGTCGCCGGCGGAGACGATGGACTTGCTCACCGTGAACGTCCCGGTGTGCTGCGTCAGCGTGTTGGTGAACGCGGCGAGCGTGACGTCGGTCGCGACGTCACCGAGCTCGAAGGTCGTGCTCGCGCCGTCCGTCGGGTCGGCCACGACACCGTTCTCGGTGAGCTGCGCCGAGGTGCTCCAGGTATAGGACGTGTGCGACGGGTCGGGCAGACCCACCTCGGTCACGGTGCACTCGCTCGAGACGGGGATGCCGTCCGGAGCGCTGAACGTCCCGCCGTCCGCGAGCGTGAAGGAGCCCGGGCCGTCCGCGGGGTAGAGGTCCCCGTTGTCGGCCGTGCACCGCCACTCGAAGTCGAACGTGCTGTCGGCGACGTAGCCGCCGTCCGGCTGGCTCACGGTCTTGGAGACCGTGAACGCACCCGCGAGCCGCACGAGCGGGTTGGTGACCCTCGAGACGGGCCGCTGGTCGACGGACTCGACGACGACCTCGTTCGCGGACCACGGGAGCCACTGGACCGACACGTCGCTGGCCACCGGGGCGATGCGCTCGCCCTCGGCGACGGTGCACGTGGCGCCCAGCGGGATGTCGCTGGCCACGACGGAACCGCCGTCGGGGATCGGCCCCCAGGTGCCGTTCCAGCTCTCGTCGCCGAGCTCGCAGGTCCAGGTCCCGGAGTAGCCGAGGCCGGCGTCGAGCGTGACGGTCTGCGAGCGCGTGTCGCGCTGGACCTGCTTGACGATGGTGAACGCGCCGAGCACACGGCTGGTGTCGTTCGTCACCGTCACGTCGGCCGTCTCGTCGACCGCCGTCGTGACCTCGCCGCTCGCGCCGCCGGTCGCGGCCGGCTCGTAGGCCGGGGTGGCCCACGCCCACGAGGAGTTGACGAGCAGGTCGTCGGACAGGGTGTCCTCGGTGACGGTGCACCGGGACTCGGCGGGGACGTCGTCGCCGTCGTCGGCCGGGTCGGCCGTCGCCAGCGTCACGGTCCCGCCGGAGGCCGGCAGCGACCACGTGCCGCCCGCCACCCGCGTGTCGGAGTCGGCCGGGTAGTAGCAGGCCCAGGCCCCGGTGACGGTGGCGTCGTCGGCGAGGGCCGCTGCGTCGCCCGCGTAGACCTTCGTGACCGACAGGTCGGTGAACACGCGGTGCGCGGCGTTGGTCACGGTGATCGTCGGCGTGACGCCGGCGGCGACCGTCACCTCCTCGCCGAGGTCCGGCGCGTCCCACGCCCACGACGTGTCGGGCAGGAACTCGTTCGTGCCCAGCTCGTCCTCGGACGTGACGGTGCACGTCGTGCCGAGCGGGAACGACGTCACGCCCGCCGGCGTGACCGGCGTGAGGGTCGCGGCGCCCGTCCCGTCGACGGACCAGGTGCCCGTGAACGTCGTGTCGGCGTCGTAGGTGCACAGGTACGCACCGGAGAAGGTGGCGTCGGAGGGCTCCGGCGTCCCCTCGCGCAGCGTCTTGGCGATGCCGAACCGGCCGAGCACCCGCTCGACGTCGTTGGTCACCACGACCTGCTGGCTCCGACCGACCGCGACCGTGACCGAGGAGGGCTCGATCGTGGTGTCGCCCCAGGCGAAGGACGCGTCCCGCAGGGCCGGTCCGTCGGGGTTGGTCGCGGCACCCTCGGTGATCTCGCACGTCCAGCCGCCGGGAACCCCGGAGATCAGGGTGACGAAGTCACCGCCGGCGGTCAGGTTCTGGCTCCCGGTGAAGGTCTCCGCGAGGTCGCCGAACCGGCAGATCGCGTTGACGGGGAACGTCGTGCCGGACGTGACGCCCGCGACCTCGCCCGTGAGCACCTTCTTGACGACGACGTCGCCCGTGTCGCGACGCAGCGTGTTGACCACCGTCATCGTCGCGATCCCGTCGCCCGTCACGGTGGCGGGCGTCAGGATCGCGTCGTCCCAGGCGTAGGACGGGTCGGTGGAGGGAGCGCCGAGCGTCGACTCGGTCGGCGTGCAGACGGAGCCGACGAGGACGTCGGTCGTCGTGGCGGACGTGCCGCCGCGGGTGAGGGTCTGGGCGGACCCGCCGTCGTTCACCGTCGCGTCGGTGCCGGCCCAGGTGCCGGTGACGCTCGCGGTGCCGCCGGCGCCCGTGTAGACGCAGGTCCACTCGCCGTCGAACTGCGTCGTCGGATCGACGACGTCGACGAGGTCGCCGACCTGGAGGTCCTTGGTGAGCTGGACCGGGGCGTAGACGCGCCGGATCGGGTTCTTCACCGCGATGGTCCCGGAGGACCCGTTCTCCGTCGTCACGGTGACGTCGTCACCGATCACGGCCAGCTCCCAGGCGAACGAACCGTTCGCCAGGCCACCCGAGAAGGCGAGCTCGCTCGCCGCGCAGCTCGCGCCGAGCGGGATGCCGGAGAAGGTGGTCGAGCCGCCGTTGGCGATGGTCTCGGGGCCGTAGGTGACGCCGTCGCAGACGAGCACCACCGGGAACATGGCCGTCGAGCCGCCGGTGAAGCCGGCCGTCTCGCCCGTGACCTGCTTGGCGACCGCGACGCTGCCGAAGCGCTTGGAGATCGCGTTGGTCGCGGTGACCGTGACGCTGGCGCCGTCGGTCGGCGTCGTGAAGCTCCACCCGCCGTCGGAGGCGCTGCCCCCGGCGCCGGCGAACGTCACGCCGTCCCAGCGGTAGGGGTCGATCGGGTCGGGCGTCGAGGTCTCCTTGACGACGCAGGTGCTGCCGTTCGGGATGTCGGCGACCGACTGGGACTGGCCGGCCTTGAAGGCGAGGCTGCCCGAGATCGGCTCACCGGTCTGCGGGGTGCAGACGTAGGAGAAGCCGAAGCTGTCGTCGGCGAACGCCGTGCCGGCCGCGCCGCCGGTCACGCTCTTGGCGACCGAGAACGATCCCGTGCCGTGGTTGAGCGTGTTCGTCACCGTCGCGGTGCCGCCGGCCGTCGTCGTGACGGGCGTGCTGCCCGGCTGCTGCACCGTCCAGGTGTAGGCCGGGTCGGTCGGGTTGGTCGGCGTCGTCTCGACCGCGGTGCAGACCGAGCCGAGCAGGACGTTGGCGGCCGGCGAGAGGGTCGCGGCGCCGCCGCCGGCGGGCGCGGTCCACGTGCCGGTCACCGGGCCGTCCTCGCCGTACACGCAGGAGTACGTGCCGGAGAAGCCACCGGTGGTGGGAGCGCCGGCGGGCTTGTTCACGACCTTCTGGATGGTGAACGGGGCCCGGACGCGGGTGATGTCGTTCGTCACGGTGACGAGCGTCGGCTGGGTGCTCTGCGGGACCGCGACCTGCTGGGCGGCGGGGGCGGGCGTCCACGCGTAGCTCGCGTCGACCAGCCCACCGCTCGGGTTGCTCTCCGTCACGGTGCACTGCGTGCCGACGGGGAGCAGGTCCGAGGTCCAGGTGTCCGAGGCGCCACCGGTCCAGGTGAGGGTCACGGGGATCGCCGGCGAGGTGCCGCAGGCGACCTGGACGGCGAACGTCGTGCCGTTCGCGACCGCCCCGGCGTAGTGCGCGATGTCCTTGGTGACGGAGATCCGGCCCTTGTCGATGAACGACGTGTTGGTGACGCCGACCGTGCGGGACTGCCCGACGGGGACGGTCACGACGCCGGACGTGAGGCCGGTGTACGTCGGAGCCTGCCAGGAGTACGCGTCCTCGAGCAGGGTGTCGGCCGGGGTCTGCTCGACCACCGTGCAGGCGACGCCGGCCGGGACCTGGACGGTCTTCGAGCCGCCGGAGGCGAGGCTGACCGTGCGGGTGACCTCGCTCGCGCCCTGGCCGCAGGTGACGACGACCGAGAACGGCTCACCCGTGCCGATGTAGCCGCCGCCCTGGACCGTCTTCGTGAGCGTCAGGTTCTGGTAGACCCGCTTGACGTAGTTCGTGATCGTGCCGGTCCGGGAGCCGTTGACCGGGATCGGGTCGAGGGTGACCGCGCCCGAGCTGCCGTCCCAGGCGTAGGAGCCGTCGGCGAAGTCGCCGCCCGCCGTCGACAGCGCGCCCTCCGTCACGACGCAGACCGAGGTGGCCGGGACGCCGGTGACGGTGATCGGCGTGCCGATCGAGAACGTGCCGCTGCCGGACTTGGTCTCGACGCCGCCGATCGTGCAGACGTAGCTGTAGGGGAACTGGCGGGTGTTGCCGCCGGTGTAGCCGGCCGCCGGGACGTCGGTCCGCGGCGAGACGACCTTGTTCACCGTGAAGGAGCCCAGGTTCTGCGACGTCGGGTTGGTGACGTTGACCGAGGCCGTGCCGCCGGCCGGGATCACGACGACGGCCGGGTTGGGGTTGAAGGCGGCCGTCGCCCAGACCCACGAGGAGTTGACGAGCCCGCCGGTCGGCGGCGTCTCGGTGACCGTGCAGGTGGCGCCGGCCGGGAGGTTCGTGACGACCACCGCGGAGCCCGCGGTGCCGTTGGCGCCGGCCGGGAAGAGGGTGCGCGTGCCGCTGACCGTCCGGCCGTCGGCGACGCAGCTGTACTGGACGTCGAAGCCCTTCGTCGTGCCGCCGGTGTACCCGCCGCCCGTGACCGTCTTGGTCAGGCTGAGCGAGCCGGTCTGGTACTTGTTCTTGACGGTGCAGGTGGCGCTCTGGCCGTGGCTGAGCGTCACGCTCGTGACGCCGCCCGTCGTGCTGATCGTGCCGGCGGTGCAGGTCCAGTCACCGTCCTGGACGTAGCCGCCGGTGTTGGCGGGGTTGTTCGGCGTCTCGCTGAGCACGTAGGTGCCGGCGATGACGCTCTGGCTCGTCACGGCGGCCGAGTTGCCCGGGCCGGAGATGGACTGGCTGGAGATGGTGCCCTGACCCTGCGCCCGCAGCGTCCAGTCGGCCGGGGCGGCCTGCGGGGTGGGCTGGCCGGTCGCGGTCACGTTCTTCACCAGGGTCAGCGTCGCCCGGGGCGTGTACGTGTTCGTGTAGGTGCAGGTGATCGGGGCCGCGGCGGCGCTGCTCGCCGTCGATCCCCTCGGGATCGTGACCGTCTGGCCGCTGACCGTGCCGATCGCGGCGCCCGTGCCGTCGACGCAGCTCAGGCTCGTGAACGACCACGGAGCGCTCTGCGCGCCCTCGGAGATGGTGATCTGCTCGCCGGAGTTGTAGGCGCGGGTGAACGTGCCGTTGCTCGTCAGGCTCGCGGTGCCGGGGGCCGACCAGGGCGAACCGGCGAGGGTCGAGGTGCTGGTGAAGGCGAAGCTCTGGTTGGGCGCGGTGCCGTAGGGCGAGGCGACGACCTTCTTGACCGTGACCTGGCGGACCTGCTCGAGGGACGCGTAGAGGCACCCGTAGGTCCGGGTGCCCTCGACGGTGCGGAACTGGTTGATCGGGTTGACCGTGGTCGGGTTGGCCTGACACCCGGTGCTGCCCGAGTTGGGCGCCGTGAACCCGCGGACGACCAGGGTGTAGGTGAGACCGCCGCTGGTCACGGTCTGGTTGCTCACCTGGTTGAGGAAGTCCGTGAGGTCGTCGGAGCAGTTCGCGCCGGAGCAGCTGTTGGGCGTCTCGTTCATCCGCCACCGGTAGGACATGTCGGCACCCATGAACCGGATGTCGAGGTCGCCCTGGAACCAGTCGTTCGTGACGGTCACCGGGTTGTTGCTGTGGACCATCCGGCCGAGGTTGAAGATCTGGCCGGTCTCGACCTGCGTGAGGCTCGCCGGCTCGAAGCCGATGGCGCTCTGGTCGCTCAGGTGGAGGCGGGTCTCGGAGGCGGAGGGGTTGTTGTCGTAGCCGTGCGCCGTCCACGCGGTCGTGCCGTTGGACACCCACGCGGTGTTGCCGTCGGCGTAGTAGGGCGAGGTCCCGCCGAAGCCGCCGTTGCTCCCGTTCCCGGCGAAGCCGCCGGTGTTGTTGATGAAGCCGGTGGTCGTGCTGGTCGGAGCCGAGCCGAAGCGGTACCGGTCACCGTTCGCGGCGTTCGACGACCCGGTCGCCCCCGTCCACCCGTAGTGGGTGTCCATCCGCGCCTGCGGGGCCGAGACCGTGATGGTCGCGGCCTCGGCGGGCGCGGGCGCACCCAGCAGGCTCAGGGCCGTCACGACGGGCGCGGCGCCGAGGATGAGTGCCGCCGTCGTCAGTATCGAGACCCATCGATGGGGACGCGCTCCGATGCGCGAACGCAGGGATGGGGCCGATGTGGCGTGTCTCATGATTCTCCCTCAGCAACGACGTGATGCCGCGCCAAGGCCGTCGACAGGCCGGTCAGAGTCCCCCGTCGCCGTCCTCCCCCAAGGACGCTGCGCTCAGCATCCGAGGGCCCTCAGAGCCCAGTCAACGAGAACCCCGTAAAACCACCCCTGAGACCTGCGTGTGACCTGGGGTGGGTGAAAGGGTGGGTGAATCACCCGAATCTGAGCACACACCTTCATCTTTCCCAAATCGGCTCGCAACTTTTTTTCACGGCGCCTCTTTGCCATTTTTGAAGGGGATCTCATCGCCGAACGACGACGTTTCGATCGGGAGTTCCGGGGCTACTGGCGTCGCCCGAGAGGCATCGCGGGAGCCCGTCGCGGGGCAGGGATGCTTCGAGGCGCGCTCGGGCGGTCTGCGGGCTGATACCACGACGACGAGACCCCCGCATCTCGACGCGGGGGTCTCGGTGGTCTGGTGGTCGTCCGGGGCGGTCGGCGGCGGTCCGGCGCCGGATGCGACCGGGGCAGCCCCTGCGCCGGTCAGTCGCCGGTCAGTCGCCGGTCAGTCGCCGGTCAGTCGCCGGTCAGTCGTAGGTGATGAGCGACGTGATGAGGTCGACGTCGCGCCACTCCAGCCGCTCGCGCGGGGCGAGGAACGCGAGCTCCATGAGCACGGTCACGGCGACGAGCGAGCCGCCGAGCCGGTGGACGAGGTCAGCCGTCGCGGCGACCGTGCCGCCCGTGGCCAGGACGTCGTCGACGATGAGCACCCGGTCGCCAGCGCGGATCGCGTCGGTGTGGACGGCGAGGGTCTGCGTTCCGTACTCGAGGTCGTACGTGCTCTCGACGGTGTCCCGGGGCAGCTTGCCCGACTTGCGGACCGGGACGAACGAGGCGCCCAGCGCCAGCGCGACGGGAGCGCCGAAGATGAACCCGCGCGCCTCCATCCCGCAGACGACGTCGATCCCCGCCGGGGCCGAGGCCACCATCGCGTCGACGACCGCCTGGAACGCGTCCGGCCGCGCGAGGACGGGCGTGATGTCCTTGAACGTCACCCCCGGCTTGGGGAAGTCGGGGACGTCCTGGATGAGCGCGGCGATTCCGTCGATGGTCACGACCCGAGTCTGCCGCACTCCCGACGGCGCGACCGGACCGAACGTCACGCGTCGGGCGTTGCCCGGTGGGCCGCGCTCGCGTCCGGCGTCGCCCCGTCGGGCACGTCTTCACCGGGCGCTCCCCCACCGGGACCGGACCGCGCGGCGAGCATCGCGTTGTAGGCGGCGAGGTCGGCGTCCCCGTCGCGGTCGGCCTTGCGGTCGAGCCGGCGGGCCGTGCGGTCGTCGTCGCGGATCCACGCCGTCCCGAGCGCGATCGCGAGCAGCAGCGACGGGACCTCCCCGAACCCCCAGGTGAACCCGCCACCGAGCTTCTGGTCCGCCAGCGCGTCGACGCCCCACGGCAGACCGAGCGCGCCGTACCAGGGTGCCGCGAGCAGCTGCGTCCCCTCCATGAGCGCGAGCCCGAAGAACGCGTGGAACGCCATCGTCGCGAAGAGCAGGAGGAGCCGGAGCGGGTACCCGGGGCGCCTCGGTCCGGGGTCGATCCCGATGAGCACGTTGACGAACATGTACCCGGCCAGCGTGAAGTGCACGATCATCCACAGGTGCACCCAGTGGTTGGTGAGGGCGAGCAGCAGGAGCGGGGTGTAGTAGAAGAGGATCATGCTGCCGACGATGTTGACGGCGGCCACGACCGGGTTGGCGAAGAAGCCGGCCCAGCGCGAGTGGACGAGCCCGAGCAGGAGCTCGCGCGGCCCGCGGGAGCCGTCGTCGCGTGCGGGCAGCGCCCGGACGGCCAGCGTCACCGGAGCCCCGAGCACCAGGAAGATCGGCGCGAGCATGACGAGCACCATGTGCTGGACCATGTGCGCGCTGAACAGCAGGTGCCCGTACAGCGCCGGCCCGCCGCTGCTCACCCACGCGATGAGGAGGAGGCCGACTGCGAGGCTGACGACGCGCAGCACCGGCCAGTGGTCCCCGCGCGCCCGCAGCCGGCGGTACCAGGTGAGGACGACGACGAGCGCGCTCACCACCCCGATCAGCACGAGCAGGTCGGGGCGCCAGGTGGTGAACCAGTCGAGGCCGCTCGGTCCGTGGTCGGGCACGGGGTAGCCGGTGATCCCCTCGGCGGGCGGGACGTCGACGAGGGGGGTGTCCGGGACGGGCGGCGCCGTCGAGGACAGCGCGACGGCGAGGCCCATCACCCCACCGGCCAGGAGGACCTCGCCGACCACGAGCCGCCAGAACGCTGCCGTCCGTCCCTGCGTGAGGCGCGGGATGGTCCGTCGCCGGTGCCACCAGCCGGCGACCCCGAGCGCGAGCGTCGCGGCGGTCTTCGCCAGCACGAGACGGCCGTACGGGGTCGCGAGCCCGTCGAGGCCGCCCAGCCGGATGGCGGCGTTCGCGACGCCCGAGACCGCGACCAGCGCGTACGCCCAGATCGCCAGGCTCGAGTAGCGCGCGGCCGCCGGACGCAGGTCCCGCCCGAGGGCCCCGGCGACCGCGACGAGGATTGCGAGCCCGCCGATCCACAGCGTCACCCCGGCGAGGTGGAGCCACAGGCTGCTCACGGCCACCTCGTGGTTCGCCGCGCCGGACGCGTGCCCGGTCGAGGCGACCGGGGCGAGCGCCACCATCGCGAGGACCACCGCGAACGTGGCGCTCAGCGTCCCGCCGACCGCCACCGCGAGGAGCGCGACGAGCGCCGTCAGCACGAGTCCCGTCAGGAGGAGCCGGCCCAGCTCGATCTGGCCGAGGAAGACGGAGATCTCCTCGCCGAAGGTCGGCCCGCCGATCGGCCGGCCGGACACCCGCGCGTAGGTGAGGACGAGCTGCACCGCGAGCGCGAGCGTCCACACCACCCCGGCCGCCGCGGCGATCCGCTGGCTCAGCCGCCACGCGGCACCGACGGGACGGACCCGGGCCGGGCGCCCTGACGGCGGGGCGTCCGGCGGCGGGGGTGGCAGGATCACCGCGCACAGGACGAGGGCGCCGACGGTCGTGGCGGCGGCGAGCTCGACGACGAGGTCGACGACGGGCAGACCCCAGCGCACGAGGGGGCCGGGGTCCGCGAGCAGCGTCGGGGTCGCGGCCCCCGTCAGCGCGATCGCGACGACGAGCGCGACGACGCCCACGACGGCCGACGCCGCGAGGATCCGCCACCGGCCGACCGGGGTCGCGATCCACCGCGGCGGGCCGTCGGCGCGGACGGCCCCGGGACGGGTGTCGACGGCCGTTCGAGTCACCTCATCACCCTAGTTCCGGCGCGCGCCCGCGGCCGGCGTGCCGGCGGGCCTACTGACGGTCCGCGGGGTTCGTTCCCGTGCGCCGCCCCGTCTCCAGCCCGGCGATCGCCGCCATGTCCTCGCCGGTGAGCGCGAAGCCCTCGAGGTCGATGTTCTGGGCCAGGCGCTCGCGGTGCGTCGACTTGGGGACGGCCGCGCCGCCGAGCTGCAGGTGCCAGCGCAGCACGACCTGCGGCACGCTCACGCCGTGCTCGGCCGCGATCCGCAGGAGCACCGGGTCGTCCATGAGGCGGCCGCGACCGAGCGGGCTCCACGCCTGGGTGAGGATGCCGTGGGCGTCGTGGAACTCGCGCAGCCCGTGCTGCGGCAGCCACGGGTGCGACTCGACCTGGTTGAGCGCCGGCACGACGCCGGTCTCGTCGATGAGCCGGGTCAGCTCGGTCTCGCCGAAGCTGCAGACGCCGATGGTGCGGACGCGGCCCTCCTCGCGCAGGCGGATCAGCGCGCGCCACACGTTGACGTACTCGTTGCGCGACGCGCGGGGCCAGTGGATGAGGTAGACGTCCGGCGAGAAGCCGAGGTCGCGCTCGGTGGCGTCGAACTCGCGCAGCGTCTCGTCGTAGGACATGACGGGGTCGCCCCAGGCCTTGCTCGTCACGCGCAGCTCCCCACGCAGCCCGGACTCGCGCACGGCGTCGCCGACCTCGCGCTCGTTTCCGTAGAAGGCCGCGCCGTCGATGAGGCGGTAGCCGACGTCGAGGGCGTCGAGCACCACCCGCTCCGTGTCGGACGGCTCCACCTTGTACAGCCCGAGCCCGATGAGCTGGAGGGCGGTGCCGTCGTTGAGGAGCGCGGAGCCGGGGGTGTCGGGCAGCATGCCGACCAGTCTCCCAGGGGAGGCGCTGCTCGGCGGCCCGGACGGCCGAGCCTCGCAAGCACCGTCCGTCCAAGACGCGTCGTACGCGTCGCGTCTCTCGCGAGCGGGCAGGGCCGTGACCAGCGGAGACGCGTGGACGAGACGCGTCGTACACGAACGTCACCCACCGCGGCCCCGGCTCCCCGACGAGCGCGGTCGCACCCGCCGCGCACGCGCCCGGACGCGAGGGAGGCGTCCAGCGCGGGCCCGATTCGTCCACGTCGCTTCCTCGACGACCCCCACGGGTCGCCGACCTGCGACGATGCCGCAGGCGCCACCATGACGATCCGACGCACGCGATGCATCTCTCGTCGCGGGTGGCCTCAGCCCCTGGCACGGCCCGGTTCGCCTCGTCCCGCCTCGTCCCGGCTCGGCCCCCGTGACCGCTGCGACCACCGCCCGGACCGAGCCCACCGGTCCGACCCCGGAAAGAGCTGGACCTCCCGCCGCGCGACCCTGGGAGAATGGTCGGCGATGTCCGACGAGCGCCCACCCGAGCCACGCCGCGCCCGCGGCCGTCGCGGCTCCGGTCGGCCCGGTCGGGGCCCCCGGCGCGGCGACCAGCACAAGCCCCGCGGGCCCAAGCAGCTCACCCCCGAGCAGGTCGAGGCCCGGCAGGCCACCCGCGACGCGCTCCGGATCAGCTACCCCGACCTGCCCGTCAGCGACCGCCGCGACGACATCGCCGCCGCCCTCGCCTCGCACCAGGTCGTCGTCGTGGCCGGCGAGACCGGGTCGGGCAAGACCACCCAGCTCCCGAAGATCGCGCTCGAGCTCGGCCGGGGCGTCGCGGGGACGATCGGTCACACCCAGCCGCGCCGGATCGCCGCCCGCGCGGTCGCGGACCGGATCGCCGAGGAGCTGGGCGTCGAGCTGGGCCAGGCCGTCGGCTACCAGGTCCGGTTCACCGACCGGGTCAGCGCGACCAGCCTCGTCAAGGTCATGACGGACGGCATCCTGCTCGCCGAGATCCAGCGCGACCCCGAGCTGCGCCAGTACGACACGATCATCGTCGACGAGGCCCACGAGCGGTCGCTCAACATCGACTTCATCCTCGGCTACCTCCGCCGGCTCCTGCCACGCCGCCCCGACCTCAAGGTCGTCATCACCTCGGCGACCATCGACACCGAGCGGTTCGCCGGCCACTTCCGCCTCGGCCCCGACGGCCTCGCCGTCCCGGACGGCAGCGACGCGGGCGAGCCCGCGCCGATCATCGAGGTCTCCGGGCGCACCTACCCGGTGGAGATCCGCTACCGCCCGCTCGTCGCCGACCAGCTGACGGACGCGGAGGCCGACGACGACGCCCCCGCGCCCGCCGGCCGGGGGAAGCCGGCCCCCGCCGCGGCGCCGGAGGAGGACGTCGACCAGCCGACCGCGATCTGCCTCGCCGTCGACGAGCTCGTGCGCGAGGGCCCGGGCGACATCCTCGTGTTCTGCTCCGGTGAGCGGGAGATCCGCGACGCGGCGGACGCCCTGCGCGAGCACCTCGGCCCACGGTTCACCCACCCGGGCGAGACCAGCACGACCCCCGGCGCCGTCGAGGTGCTCCCGCTGTACGCCCGGCTGTCGGCGGCGGAGCAGCACCGCGTCTTCGAGTCGCACCGGTACCGGCGGGTCGTGCTCTCGACGAACGTCGCCGAGACCTCGCTCACCGTCCCGGGCATCCACTACGTCGTCGACACCGGCTACGCGCGCGTCTCGCGCTACTCCCACCGGACGAAGGTCCAGCGGCTGCCGATCGAGCCGGTGAGCCAGGCGAGCGCGAACCAGCGCTCCGGCCGCTCGGGCCGCGTCGCCGACGGCATCGCGATCCGGCTCTACTCCGAGAACGACTTCGAGCGCCGCCCCGAGTTCACCGAGCCGGAGATCCTGCGCACCTCGCTCGCGAGCGTCATCCTGCAGATGGCCGCGCTCGGGCTGGGACGGATGGAGGACTTCCCGTTCGTCGAGCCGCCCGAGCTGCGGGCCATCCGCGACGGCGTCACCCTGCTCACCGAGCTCGGCGCGATCGACGACGACGCGGACGGGTCGGACGCGCGAGGCGGCGAGGTCCGGCTGACCCGGACCGGACGCGTCCTGGCCCAGCTCCCGATCGACCCGCGGCTGGGCCGCATGCTCATCGAGGCCGACCGGCTCGGCGTCGTCGACGAGGTCATGGTCATCGTCTCGGCGCTGTCGGCGCAGGACGTCCGCGAGCGCCCGCTCGACGCGCAGCAGCAGGCCGACGAGGCGCACCGCCGGTTCGTCGTGCCCGGCTCCGACCTGCTTGCGCTCGTCGTGCTGTGGGACTACCTGCAGGACCAGCAGTCGGTCATGGGCTCGAGCGCGTTCCGGCGGACGTGCCGGCGGGAGTACCTCCACTTCCTCCGCGTCCGGGAGTGGCAGGACGTCCACGCCCAGCTCCGACAGCTCGCCGCGGCCGCCGGCATCCGGGGCCGGGGGGCGCGTCACCTCGACGGGACGGCGGAGGCGGGCGTCGTGCGCCGGCGGCGGATGGACGCCGACGGCATCCACCAGGCGGTGCTGTCCGGCCTCCTGTCCCACGTCGGGAGCTGGGACGAGCGGCGCCGCGAGTACGCCGGCGCACGCGGGGCGCGGTTCGTCCCGTGGCCGGGGTCGAGCATCGCGCGCAAGCCGCCGGCCTTCGTCATGGCGGCGGAGCTGGTGGAGACCTCGCGCCTCTTCGGACGGCAGAACGCGCGCATCGAGCCCGAGTGGGCGGAGAAGCTCGCGCCGCACCTGGTGAAGCGCACGTTCTCCGAGCCGTACTGGTCGAGCAAGCAGGGCGCCGCGATGTGCCACGAGAAGGTGACGCTGTTCGGCGTCCCGATCGTCGCCGACCGGATCGTGCCCTACGCGCGCGTCGAGCCCGAGCTGGCGCGCGAGATGTTCATCCGCCACGCGCTGGTCGAGGAGGCGTGGACGACGCACCACCGGTTCGCCGCGCGCAACCGCGAGCTGCGGGCCGACGCGGCCGAGCTGGCCGAGCGCACGCGTCGCCTCGACCTGCTGGCCGACGAGGAGACGCTCGTCGACTTCTTCGACGAGCGCCTGCCGGAGCACGTCACGACCGCGCGCGCGTTCGACGCCTGGTGGAAGGACGCCCGGCGCGCGACGCCGGACCTGCTCGCCTACGACCTCGACCTGCTCGTGCCCGGCCACGCCGAGGTCGACCAGTCGGGGCTGCCGGCCCTGTGGCGCCAGTCGCTCGTCGGCGGCGGGGAGGTCGAGCTGCCGCTGACCTACCAGTTCACGCCGGGCCAGGACGCGGACGGCGTCACCGTGCACGTGCCCCTCGCCGTCCTGCCGCGGCTGCGGCCCGACGGGTTCGACTGGCTGGTCCCCGAGCTGCTGCCCGAGCTGGCGACGGCCACGATCCGGGCGCTGCCCAAGCAGGTCAGGGTCCAGCTCGTCCCGGCCCCGGACACGGCCCGCGCCGCCCTCGCCCACCTGCCGGCCTGGTCGGAGGTCGCGCCGGCCCCGGAGGGCGCCCCGTCGTTCGTCGACGCGTTCGCGGCGGCGCTGCGCGAGGTCCGCGGGGTCGTGGTCGACCGGGCGGCGTTCGACGACGTCCCCGACCGGCTGCCGTCGCACCTGCGGATGACGTTCCGGGTGCTCGGCGAGCGCGGGGCGGTCCTCGGGGAGTCGGCGGACCTGGCCTACCTCCAGCGCCGGCTCGCCGCGCAGTCCCAGGCGGCGGTGCAGTCGGCCGTGCGCCGGGCGCTGCGCGACGCGCGCACCGACGCGGGCCCGACGGACGCGAGGGCGGCCTCCGCGGAGTCCGCCCCGGGACGCCCGGGTCCGCCGCGGGCCGGCGGCCTCACCACCAACGAGGCCGTGGAGCTCGACCGGGTGGCGACCTGGGCCGACCTCACCGGGCGCAGCATCCCGCGCGAGGTGTCGACCGTGACCGGCGGGCTCGAGGTCACGGGGTATCCGGCGCTGGTGGTCGAGCGGCGCGGCGACGGGCCGGGAGGCGAGCCGACGGTCGCGCTGCGGGTCCTGGCCGACGCCGAGCAGGCCGACGCCTCGCACGCGGCCGGCGTGCGGGAGCTGCTCCTCGCGGAGCTGGCGCTGACCGAGGGGCGCGTGACCTCGCGCTGGACCGGCCGCGAGGCGCTCACGCTCGCCGCCAGCCCGTACCGCAGCACCGCCGACCTCGTCCGCGACGTCCAGGCCGCGGCGATCGCCCAGCTCACGGCCGGCGTCGATCTCGCGGCGGTCCGCGGCGACGTCGCCTACCGGACCGTCCGCTCCGACGTGCGCGACCACCTGGAGGACGCGGTCTACGGAGTGGTCGCCCGCGTCGTCGAGGCCCTGGTCGCGTTCCGCGAGCTGGAGGCGCTGGTCAAGCGCACGACGTCGATGGCCCTGCTCCGGACGCTCCAGGAGGTGCGCGAGCACGCCGCGTCGCTGGTCTACCCGGGGTTCGTGGCGCGAACCCCGCCGGAGCGGCTGCGCGACCTCGTGCGGTACCTGCGAGCGGACGCCTCCCGCGTCGAGAAGGCCGCGGCGAACCCGAGCCGGGACGCGACGCTCGCCTGGGAGGTCGAGCAGCTCGCCGGCGAGATCGACGCGGTCGACGCGCCGTCGCTCTCCCCCGTCCGGCGCGCGCGGGTCGCCCAGGCGCGGTGGCAGCTCGAGGAGCTGCGGGTGTCGCTGTTCGCGCAGCAGCTCGGCACGCGCGAGACGGTCTCGGCCAAACGGATCCGCAAGGCCCTCGCCGAGGTCTGACCGGTCCGACTCGCGGTGCGAGACTGTGGTGCCGCATCACGTCGAGGGAAGGGGGCACGCGTGGTCACGATCGCCGACGTCGCACGCGAGGCGGGCGTCTCCCTCTCGACGGTGAGCTACGCGCTGTCCGGCAAGCGCCCCATCTCGGAGAAGACCCGGGAGCGGATCGAGCGCGCGGTCGAGGTGCTCGGCTACAGCCCACAGGCCTCGGCGCGCGCGCTCGCGATGGCGCAGACGAACGTGCTCGGGCTGATGGCACCGCTCCGGCCCGGGGTCGACCTCAGCGTCATCATGCAGTTCGTCGCCGGCATCACGGCCGAGGCGCACGAGCGCAGCTACGACGTCCTGCTCGTGACGCACGGCGACGACTCCCACCTCGCCCGCGTCACGCGCTCGGCGATGATCGACGGGCTCGTCGTCATGGACATCGAGTCCGAGGACTCCCGGCTCGCGACGCTGCGCGAGCTGCCGGCCCCGGTCGTCCTGATCGGTCTGCCGAACGACCCGACGGGGCTGAGCTGCATCGACCTCGACTTCGAGCGGGCGGGCGGGCTCGCGGCGCGCACGCTCGTCGAGCACGGCCACGGCTGCGTCGCGCTGCTCGGCGCACCGCAGGAGGTGCTGGCCCGGCACGCGTCGTACGCGGAGCGGATGCGCACCGGGTTCGCGCGCGCGGCCGAGGAGGCCGGCGTCGCCCACGTCGAGATCGCCATGGAGAGCACGTCGGCCGGCGCCGTCCGCGCGGTCGACGCCCTGCTCGCGCGGCACCCGGACGTCACGGGGATCGTCGTGCACAACGAGCTGGCGCTGGAGCACGTGGTCTCGCACCTGGACCGACGCGGCCTGCGCATCCCGCGCGACGTCTCGCTCATCTCCGTCGGCCCGCAGGACGTGGCCAGCTCCCACGCCGTGCCGACCACCGGCATCGACCTGCCCGGCGAGCTGATCGGGCGGCTGGCCGTCGGCATGCTCATGGAGCGCCTGGCCGGCGGCGCGGACGACGACGCCCCCGCCGACGTCCGGCTCCTTCCCCCGCAGCTCACCGACCGCGGCTCCGTCGCGGCCCCGCCGGCCGAGTCCTAGGCCCGGTCGGCGAGCGCCGCCGCGACGGCGCGCTCGAGGTTCCCCGGGCCCTCGCGGAGCGCGACGGCTGGCGGTGTCCCGTCGGGCGTGATCCCGACGACGCGGGCGACGCCGCGCTCCAGCAGCAGGTCGGCGCCCGGTCCGACGCGCCCCGCGAACACGAGCACCGGGACGCCGTGCCGGAGCGCGAGCGCCGCGACACCCGCGGGCGTCTTCCCGGCGAGCGTCTGCTCGTCGATCGCGCCCTCGCCCGTGAGCACGAGGTCGGCGCCGGCCACCGCCGCCACCAGCCCGACCGCCTCCGCCACGACCTCGACCCCGGGCCGCCGGGCCGCACCAAGGGCGAGGAACGCGGCGCCGAGACCACCGGCGGCTCCGGAGCCCGGCAGCGTCCGGACGGCGCGGCCGGTCGCCGCCTCCAGCGCGTCGGCCCAGGTCGCCAGCGCCGCGTCGAGCAGCGCGACGTCGCCGGCGCGCACGCCCTTCTGCGGACCGAAGACGGCGGTGGCGCCGGACGGGCCGAGCAGGCGGTTCGTCACGTCGCAGGCGAGCGTGATCTCGACGTCGGCGAGCCGCGGGTCCAGCCCGGACAGGTCGAGCGCGGCGACACCGGCCAGGTGGTCCGGGCTGGCCGGCACCGCGCGGCCGGTCGCGTCGCGCAGCACACCGCCGAGGGCGGCGACCATGCCCGCGCCGCCGTCGTTGGTCGCCGAGCCGCCGAGCCCGACGAGGAGGCGGGCGACACCGGCGTCGAGCGCCGCCCGGACGAGGTCGCCGACACCGTGTGACGAGGCGCGCAGCGGGTCCCGGTCGGCGGGGGCGATCATGCCGAGCCCCACCGCCGAGGCCACCTCGATCACGGCGAGGTCGTCCACGAGGCCGAGGACGCCGACGGCCGGGCGACCCAGCGCGTCGCGCACCCGCGCCGGGACGAGGCGGCCGCCGCGCGCGTCCACGACGGCCTCGGTCGTGCCCTCGCCGCCGTCCGCCATCGGCACGGTCCTGACGTCGAGGTCCGCGACCGCGCGAGCCAGCGCCCGGCGCACGCCGCGGGCCATCGCGGCCGCGGCGTCGGCCGCCGTCATCGACTCCTTGAACGAGTCGGGCGCGCAGACGACCCTCATGGCGCGGGCGCCGCTAGGCCCGGAACCGCTCGACGAGCGAGTCGAGGCGCGCCTCCCAGACCGGGTCGACGACGCGACGCGCGGGGTCCGCGTCGTACCAGGCGAGCATCTCGCGGGCACCCAGCTCGAACGGGATGGTGGCGCGGTAGCCGGGCACGAGCGAGCGGAGCTTGGCGTTGTCGAAGATCATCGAGTGCGCCTTGTCGCCGAGCAGGCTCTCGCCCCAGCGCTCGTCGACGGCGTGGATCGCGTCCGACGGCACGTGGACGATCCGGGGCTCGGGCGCACCGGCGGCGTCGGCGAGGACGCCGACGATCTGGTTCCAGGACAGCACGTCGTCGGACGTGATGTGGACGGCCTCGCCGATCGCCCGCGAGCTGCCCAGCAGCGGGACGAACCCGCGCGCGAAGTCCTCGTGGTGCGTGAGCGTCCACAGCGACGTCCCGTCCCCGTGGACGACGACCTCGGCGCCGCGGCGCAGCCGCTCGACGAGCGTCCAGCCCTCACTGAACGGCGGCTTCGTGCGGTCGTAGGTGTGGGAGGGGCGCACGATCGTCATCGGGAAGCCGCGCTCGCGGTAGGCCTGGACGAGCACGTCCTCGACGGCGATCTTGTTCCGCGAGTACTCCCAGAACGGGTTGCGCAGCGGCGTCGACTCCGTCACGGGCACCCGCCGCGGCGGCGTCTCGTACGCGGACGCCGAGCTGATGACGACGAGCTGGCCCGTGCGGCCGTCGAACGTCTCGAGGTCGTCGCGGACGTTGTCGGGGTGGAAGGCGAGCCAGTCGACGACGACGTCCCACTCCCGCCCGCCGAGCGCCTCGCGCAGCGCGCGGGGGTCGCGCACGTCGGCCTGGAGGTGGTGGGCGCCCTCGGGGATCGCGTGCCGCGATGACTGGCCGCGGGTGACGAGGGTCAGGTCGATGCCGCTGGCCACCGCGAGCGGGGAGACCGCCGAGGAGATCGTGCCGGTGCCGCCGAGGAAGAGGACTCGCAGTGCGCTCACACGCCCTACGCTACGCGGCATGAGCACCCCGTCGCCCGGCCCGTCCCCCGGGCCGTCCCGCGGGCGGGCGAGCGGGCCGTCGCGCGAGGCGATGCGCGCGGCGCGGGGCCGTCGGACGCTCGAGCGCAACCGCGCGCGACGGCTCGCGGCGGACGGCCCGGACGCACCGGGCGGCCCGGGGACGACGCCACCAGCGCACCCGGCGGCGCGGCGGTGGCCGCTGGCGGTCGGGGCGGGTCTCGTCCTGGTGCTCGGCGTCGTCGCGGCGACGCCGGGCGGACGCACCGCCGTCGCCGGCTGGTTCGCGCACCGGGCAGACGACCTCACCTGCGGCTCCGGCTTCGAACGCCTCGACCGGCTCGGCATCGTCCACGACGACCCGGTCGTGCCGATCCTCGACCCGGCGAGCGTGGCCGGCCCGCCGCCCGGGCTGGTCTCGGCCCTCGCCGAGCTCGGCGTCACCGTCGGCCCGGTCGTCGCCGCGCTCGACGCGAGCGTCGCTGACGCCGCGCCGGCTGGGCACGCCGTCGTCGCGGCGACGGGCGCGCTGCGCACCGCCGACCCGGCGACGACGGTCGTCGTGCACCCCCGGCTGCTCGCGTCCGTCGACGGCGCCGACGAGGCCTCCGACGAGTCGCCGGGCGACCAGCTCGCGGACCTCGTCGAGCCGCCGCGGACCTGGGCGTGGCGGGACGCGAGCTACGCCGGGTACGACGGCGTCGACCTCGTGGCGGTCGTCTGGCACGACCACGACGCCGAGGTCGTGACGCTCGACCTCGACACCGGGAAGATGATCGGCTGCGCACCGGTCGCGCTTCCCGACGACCTGCCGGCCGGGTCGCCGGTCCTGGCGGTCACCGGGCTGCCGCTGGCCGGCGCCGAGGTGGCCGGGGAGCCGGCGCCGACCGTCGTCATCGCCCGGACGCTCGTCCAGGTGGTGCGCGACGGTCACGTCACGGGGTCGTTCGAGCTGACGCGGGCGCCGTCCTCGGCGGCGGTCGCCGGCGACCTCCTCCTGCTGTCGGACGACGCGGGCGCCGTCACGGCCGTCTCGCTCGCCGACGGGGTGACCCGGTGGACGGCGCCGTCGGCCGGCGTCCGGGTCGGGGAGGCGAGCCCGCTCGGGGAGGCGGCGGGCGCGGGCGCCGCCCTCGTCGTGCCGGTGACCGAACCGGCCCCGGCACTGCGCGTCCTCGACGTCGCGACCGGGTCGGTGCGCGACGTCCCCGTCGCGCTCGACGGCGACGCGGACGGCACGGGTCGCCCGACGGTGCTCGGCCTGTCCCCCGACCTGCTCACGACGCTCGCGCCGAGCGGCGGGGGTCTGGTCGTCGACGTCGGCTAGCCGCCGGCGGCTGGGGGCCGGCGGCCGGCGGACCCCGACGCCCCCGGCGCCGCGACGGCGGGGCCCCCGCCCCCGGGGGGGGGGGGGCCCCCCGCCCCGGCCAGCGTCCCGAGCCCCTGCAGGCCATCGACGAGCGCGACCCGGTGCGCAGCAACGTGCAGGCGGTGTTCCCGCCCGCGTTGCTGGCGCGCCTGCGCCACGGCCTGAGCCTGGACGGCCAGCCGCTCAAGCCGGC
>Ga0066256_1000198_pt1 | contig 255298 bp, 269 predicted proteins | sample ThiBio_1000_biof_FD_87107 | JGI IMG/M metagenome (GOLD analysis project Ga0066256, IMG submission 87107) | Wastewater bioreactor microbial communities from Cape Town, South Africa - Thiocy_expt_1000_biof (version 2) | ecosystem: Engineered > Bioreactor > Thiocyanate-remediating >...
GTGCTCCGCCTTGAGGCCGTGCTCGCGCAAAAGGCGCCGCACGCGGCGACGGGTGTAGCCCTAGCCGTACAGCAGACGGCGGTGGCCGCGCAGCAGATGCACGTCGTGGGGGCGAAAAGAGGGGCGACCGCCGCTGCGCTTCATCGGTTTGATCTGGACGAAGCGTGTTTCCCAGAAGCGCAGCACATGCGCCGGGATATCGAGATCGTCGGCGACCTCGCTGATCGTCCGAAATGCATCCGGCGCCTTGTCCAAATGCACACTCCCTTTATGGCCGGGCCGTCATCAGGCGGCGACTCAGCGTGCAGGCTGAATCACGACGCGCGGAATCTACCGCGTTTTCCGGCGCAGGGGAATTCTCAAGGAAAAAGCCGAGGAATTATCTGCCTGTACGTCACAGACACGGCACGGCCGCGATTCACGCCGGCGGCGTGACGAACAAAATCGAACCCTAGTCCGACTCGGCGACAACGGCGCTGCCATTGGCGTGGCCGTTGATGCGCTGCTTGAGGATGGCCGATGGCTTGAACACCATCACCCGGCGCGGCGAGATGGGAACCTCGGTGCCGGTCTTGGGATTGCGGCCGATCCGCTGGCCTTTCTGACGGACCATGAACGAGCCGAACGAGGACAGCTTCACCGTCTCGCCCTTCTCGAGGCAGTCGGTGATTTCCTTCAGCACCAGTTCCACAAAGGCGGAGGATTCAGTCCGCGACAGCCCCACCTTCTGATAGACGGCCTCGCACAGATCGGCGCGTGTTACGGTCTTGCCAACTTCGCTCATCGCCTGCCCCACAATCATTTCCGGCGAACAATTCGCGTCTGAAATTAGGGGGTTAACCCGGAGGGGTCAACCCGCACTCACCACTCAAAACCATCTGTTTTCCGCGGGAAAACGTTTGATTTTTATCTAATCCCTCACCAGCGCAGCAGCGCCGAACCCCAGGTGAAGCCACCCCCCATCGCCTCCAGCATGACAAGGTCGCCCTTCTTGATGCGCCCGTCGGCCGCCGCAACGGCCAGCGCCAGCGGGATCGACGCCGCCGAGGTATTGCCGTGCTCGTCCACGGTCAGCACCACCTTTTCCGGCGCGATATGCAGTTTCTTGGCCGAGGCATCGATGATGCGCTTGTTGGCCTGATGCGGCACCAGCCAGTCGATGTCGTCCGCCGTGGTGCCGGTGGCGTTGAAGGCGTCGACGATCACGTCGGTGATCATGCCGACGGCATGCTTGAACACCTCCCGCCCCTCCATCCGCAGATGGCCGGCGGTCTGGGTGGTCGAGGGGCCGCCATCGACGAACAGCTTGTCCTTGTGGCGGCCATCCGAGCGCAGATGGGTGGTCAGCACGCCGCGGTCGGCGCTGCTGCCGGGCTGCTGCTGGGCGTCCAGCACCACCGCGCCGGCGCCGTCGCCGAACAGCACGCAGGTGGTGCGGTCGTTCCAGTCGAGGATCCGGGAGAAGGTTTCGGCGCCGATCACCAGCGCCCGCTTGAAGGCGCCGCTCTTGAGGAAGTTGTCGGCGGTGGCGAGCGCGAAGATGAAGCCGGAGCATACCGCCTGCACGTCGAACGCCGCGCCGTGGTGGATGCCGAGCGCTTCCTGGATCTGCACGGCGGTGGCGGGAAAGGTGTTGTCGGGCGTCGAGGTCGCGAGCACGATCAGGTCGATGGACTGCGCGTCGATCCCGGCATTGGCGATCGCCGCCTGCGCCGCCTTGATGCCGAGATGCGAGGTGTATTCGCCGTCGGCCGCGATGTGGCGCTGGCGGATGCCGGTGCGCTGGACGATCCATTCGTCGGACGTGTCGACCGTCTTGGTCAGTTCGGCATTGGTGACGATCCGCTCGGGCAGGTATGCACCATAGCCGAGCACGACCGAACGCGTCGTGGTCACGAGACAGCCTCCTGCGCGGTCGGCACCATGGCCAGAAGGCCGCCGCCGCGGTTGAGTGTTTGATTGATCTTTGTCAGGAGATCGTAGCGGACCATGTCATAGCCAACATCGACGGCCGAGGCAAAGCCTTCGGCGTCGGTTCCGCCATGGCTCTTGATCACGACACCGTTGAGGCCGAGAAACACCCCGCCATTGACCTTGCGCGGGTCCATCTTGTCGCGGAGCGCGTTGAAGGCCCCCCGCGCCAGGATATAGCCGAGCTTGGAGCGCCAGGTGCGCCCCATCGCGCTGCGCAGATATTGCGCGATCTGCCGCGCGGTGCCCTCCGCGGTCTTCAGCGCGATATTGCCGGAAAAGCCCTCGGTGACGATCACGTCCGCCGCGCCCTTGCCGATGTCGTCGCCTTCGACGAAACCGATGAAATCGAGCTCGGGCAGGTTCATCGCCCGGAGCAGTTCGGCGGCGTGCCGCACTTCCTCGACGCCCTTGACCTCCTCGACCCCGATATTGAGCAGGCCGACCGTCGGCCGCTCCAGATCGAACAGCACCCGCGCCATCGCACTGCCCATGATCGCCAGTGCCGCGAGGTGCTGCGCGTCGCCGCCGATCGAAGCGCCGACATCGAGCACGACCGACTCGCCGCGCACCGTCGGCCAGGCGCAGGCGATCGCCGGCCGATCGATCCCCGGCAGCATGCGCAGGTTGAAGCGGGCCATCGCCATCAGCGCGCCGGTGTTGCCGGCGGACACCGCGACATCGGCCTCGCCCTTCTTCACCGCGTCGAGCGCCAGCCACATCGACGAGCTCTTGCGTCCGCGCCGCAGCGCCTGGCTCGGCTTCTCGTCCATGGTGATGGCAATGTCGGTGTGGATCACCCGCGAGGCGGCCTTCATCGCCGGATGGGCATCGAGTTCGCGATTAATCTGGGCGCTGTCGCCGAACAGCAGAAACTCGGTGTCGGGATGCCGGGTCAGAGACAGACCGGCTCCGGGAACGACGACCGATGCGCCGTAATCGCCACCCATGGCGTCAAGCGCAATTCGAACCTTTTGGGCCATGTCCGTTCCGGAAACCTGAATCTGCGGTCAAAAACCAAAAACCGCTCCTCTGCAGGAACGCCGCGAAGGCGCTGCAGGCAGCGATAAGCGGACAGCGGTGGGCTGACCCCAAAACAATACCTTGTCCGCGTGGCGATACAACATCTTGACGGGCCTGTCTCGCCCCACTCAATGCCGTTTGGGTTTCTTGCCGGACGGCGGGGCGGCCTCTTTCAGCGCCTTGAGCGCCGCGAAGGGATGCTCGTCGGGGTCGGCCTCCTCCTGCGGCGCGTCGAAAACCGCGTCCGCCTTGCGCGGATAGGGATCTATTCCCAGAAACAGCATCTCCGTCGCCAGCCGGCCGAGATTGATCGCGCCGCCGACGATCTCCTCCGGCGGCTCGGGAATGTCCTCCTCCTCGCCCGCCGTATGCGGCACCGCCTGCGTCGCCACCATGCCGGCCGGCGCGAAGGTGATATCGACCGGCTCGACGACCAGGCTTTCCATCGGCTCCAGCGTCACCACGCAGGTCTGGCCGACCTTGCCCCGCACCTGCCCGGTGACATGAATCAGCCCGCCCCGGCCATGGGCGAGATCGAATTCCGCCGATGCCTCGGAAATCTCGCGCAGGCCGCCGAGTTGCGCCAGCGCGGCGCGCTGATCCGCGTTGGCGGCGAAGGCGACATGCGATCCGGCTTCCGGAATCTGCGCCACGATGACGGGGACGCTCCAGGGCATATCTTTCCAGAGCGTGTCCTGCTCCGGAGCGCGGGTGCGGCGGGGTTTCTCGGTCAGGGCGGATGCCTTTCAGTTCGATCCGGACGGCGGGGCCGGAAAACGCCAGTCTGCGCCGGTCAGGGCCGCGCGGTCGAGCGGCTCCAGCGCGGCCAGCACGGTGGTCATGTAGGCGGCGATCTGCGCCGCACGGTCCGGGTGCGCGCCGTTGAGGACGTTGCGGTCGATCGCGGCGGCCAGCGCCTCGCCGCCGGCGGCCAGCGCGGCATCATAGGCGGCGGTGCGGCCGTAAAACGCCTCGCCGAACGCCTGCATCCGTTTCGGCACGGTGAGATCGCCGACGCCCATTTCGCGCAGATTGCCGTCCATGTCGGTGCAGAAACGGTCGAACAACTGCTGGGCGAGATCGGCCGCAGCCACGGCGCGCAGCCGGCGCAGCACCGGCCACAGATGCAGCACCAGCATGTCGAACCGGCCGTTCACCGTGTCGGGCACATCGAGACTGGCGTAAAATGCCGGTTGTCGTGCCTGCGCCACGATCATGCCATAGATCGCTTCAATGGTGCCGCCGGACGGGGCAGAACTCCGGAAGTGTTTGAACGGCCAAAGCATTACTGGCTCCGCATCGGGCCACCGGCCTGCGGCGGCGTTCGGACGTGTTGCAATCGGAAGTCCTGCCGGGTACGTCAACGCACCACGCGATGCAAGAGCGCATTGCGTGGTCATGCAAGAGGATAGCCCCTTTGGCCGAGATGATCGTGAGCCCCGACGCAAGCCGGCAGACCCGGACACCCCGCACGCGGTGGCTGCGCCCTCGTGGCTTGCGCCTCGCGGCGGCCGCGCTTGCGGTCTGCGCCGTGCTCGGCGGCTGCACCGGCGAGCAGTTCCAGAAGGGCTACATCCTGCCGGCCGGCGCGCTCGAGCAGATCCCGCTCGGCGCCAGCCAGGACCAGGTGCTGATCGTGATGGGCACGCCCTCCACGGTCGCGACGCTGAACGGCGAGGTGTTCTACTACATCTCGCAGCGCACCGAGCGCAAAGTCGCCTTCATGCGCCAGCAGGTGATCGACCAGCGCGTGATCGCAATCTATTTCGACAAGGATCGCCGGGTGCAGCGCATCGCCAATTACGGCCTCAGGGACGGCCGCATCTTCGACTTCATCACGCGCACCACGCCGACCAGCGGTCAGGAGCTCTCCTACCTGACGCCGCTGTTCAAGATCCTCAGCACGCGGGATTAGAGCAGGCTCAAGTTAAGGCGAAGCGTTGCCAGAAACATGAGGCTGCTCCCTCTCCCCGCCGGGGAGAGGGTTGGGGTGAGGGGAAATAGAATTCTCGATAGATCGTAACCCCTCACCCGGATTGCTATCGCGCGTCTCCGACGCGCGGCAATCCGACCTCTCCCCATGGGAGAGGTGAACCAAGCTCCACGCCAATGTCCGGATATCAGACCGCCACCAGTCCGCGCTCGACGAACTTGTAGCCCGCCTCCCAGCGGCGATATGCCTCGCTGTCCTTGGGATAGGGATTGTGGTGCGGCTCGCGGTTGAAGCAGGCGCGCTTGCCCTGCTCGAACGGATCGTTGTCGTCCATGACACTGCCTCCCCAAAAAGCCGTCAATCGAAACGCCGTACCCTGAAGCGGATTCAACGCAGCCGGCGCCGAAGGTTTCCCGCCGCGCGAAGATGTCGCACGCCCAAACAAAAACGCCCGCGGCATGCCGCGGGCGTTTCGTCGAATGCGCCTGAAATCAGTGAGCGAGGATCGCCAGCAGCAACAATGCAACGATGTTGGTGATCTTGATCATCGGATTCACCGCAGGACCGGCCGTATCCTTGTAGGGGTCGCCGACAGTGTCGCCGGTCACCGCCGCCTTGTGGGCGTCGGAGCCCTTGCCGCCGAAATGGCCGTCCTCGATGTACTTCTTGGCGTTATCCCATGCGCCACCGCCCGAGGTCATCGAGATCGCGACGAACAGACCGGTGACGATCACGCCGAGCAGCATGGCGCCGACCGCGGAGAACGCCGCCGACTTGCCCGCCGCGCCACCGCCCGCGATGAAGTAGATCACGAAGTAGACGAAGATCGGCGACAGCACCGGCAGCAGCGAGGGAATGATCATTTCCTTGATCGCCGCCTTGGTCAGCAGGTCCACCGCCTTGCCGTAATCCGGCTTGTCGGTCCCCTTCATGATGCCCGGCTTCTCGCGGAACTGGCGGCGCACCTCCTCGACGATCGCGCCGGCGGCGCGGCCGACCGCGGTCATGCCCATCGCGCCGAACAGGTACGGCAGCAGGCCGCCGAACAGCAGACCGACCACGACGTACGGGTTGTTGAGCGAGAAGTCCGGATTGACGCCGGCGAAGTATTTGTGGGTCGCCGAATGCGCCACGAAGAATTTGAGGTCTTCGTTATGGGCCGCGAACAGCACCAACGCGCCGAGCCCGGCCGAGCCGATGGCGTAGCCCTTGGTCACCGCCTTGGTGGTGTTGCCGACCGCGTCGAGCGCGTCGGTCGCCTTGCGGACTTCCTTGGGCAGGCCCGCCATCTCGGCGATGCCGCCGGCATTGTCCGTCACCGGGCCGAAGGCGTCGAGCGCGACGATCATGCCCGCCAGCGCCAGCATGGTGGTGGTGGCGATCGCGATGCCGAACAGGCCGGCCAGGCTGTAGGTGATCAGGATTCCGGCGATGATGACGATGGCGGGAAGCGCGGTCGCCTCCATCGAAATCGCAAGACCCTGAATGACGTTGGTGCCGTGACCGGTCACCGAGGACTGTGCGATCGACTTCACCGGGCGGTAGTCGGTGCCGGTGTAGTATTCGGTGATCCAGATGATCAGGCCGGTGACGGCAAGGCCGACCACGCCGCACAGGAACAGCGACAGGCCGGTGAACTTGACGCCTTCCAGCGGGCCGAAACCGATGAGCTGGTGGATCACGATGGCGAGGCCGACGAGAGAGAGCACGCCGGTCGCAATCAGGCCCTTGTAGAGCGCGCCCATGATCGACTGGCTGACGCCGAGCTTGACGAAGAAGGTGCCGGCGATCGAGGTCAGGATGCAGATGCCGCCGATGGCGAGCGGTAGGATCATCATGTTCGGCAGCAGCGCGGGCGCGCCGGCGAAGAAGATCGCCGCGAGCACCATGGTCGCCACCGCGGTCACCGCGTAGGTCTCGAACAGGTCGGCCGCCATGCCGGCGCAGTCGCCGACGTTGTCGCCGACGTTGTCGGCGATGGTTGCCGGGTTGCGCGGATCGTCCTCCGGAATGCCGGCTTCGACCTTGCCGACGAGGTCGCCGCCGACGTCGGCGCCCTTGGTGAAGATGCCGCCGCCGAGACGGGCGAAGATCGAGATCAGCGAGGCGCCGAAGCCGAGCGCCACCAGCGCGTCGATGACGATGCGGTTGTTGGGGGCAAGGCCGGCGAAGTGAGTCAGATAGATGTAGTAGAGCGTGACGCCGAGCAGCGCGAGGCCGGCGACCAGAAGGCCGGTGATCGCGCCCGCCTTGAAGGCGAGCTCAAGGCCGCCGGCCAGCGACTGGGTCGCCGCCTGCGCGGTGCGGACATTGGCACGCACCGACACGTTCATGCCGATGAAGCCTGCCGCGCCGGACAGCACCGCGCCGATCAGGAAGCCGACCGCCACCAGCACGCCGAGGAAATACGCGAGCAGCGCGAAGATCACGATGCCGACGATGCCGATGGTGGTGTATTGCCGCCGCAGATAGGCCTGCGCGCCTTCACGCACCGCACCTGCGATTTCCTGCATCCGCGCGTTGCCGGCGTCTGCGCCGAGCACCGACGAGGTTGCCCATGCGGCGTAGACAATAGAGAGCACGCCGCAGAGCACGATCAACCATAATGCTGTCATCTGACTTGCCTTTGTTTCCCGGAATATCCGTATCCCGCGAGCGCGGACGGAAAAGAAGAAAAACGGAGGTTTTGCCAGCCGCCGCCGGGTTGCCTCAATTTGGCGCGGACAATGCCAAAATCGCCCTCGCGGCGCAATGAGCGCAGGGCCCCCAAAACCCCGTTTTTAGGCTAATTCAACCAACGTCGAACGGCGCGCGCGCTCGGAAACGCGCGCGATCAGAAATGGCTGTAGGACAAACGCTGCAGCACCATCGCCTGCCCGCGCGAATCGACCAGCACCGGCGGCGCGCCGCCGGCCGTGATGCGGCCGATTGTCGTCACCGCGACGCCCGCCTCGCGCGCGGCCGCCTCGAACGCGGCCCAGCGATTCTCCGGGACGGTCGCGAGCACCTCGTAATCGTCGCCGCCGGAGACCAAAGTCCCGATCCCGGCCACACCATTTGCAAGAAGCCGCGCCGCGACCGGCGACAACGGCACGGCGGCGGCCTCGATGCGCGCCGAGACGCCGGAGGCGGCGCACAGTTTGGCGAGATCGCCGATCAGGCCGTCCGAGACGTCCATCGCGGCATGGGCATGATCCCGCAACGCTTTGGCCAGCGCCAGACGCGGCTGCGGCACGCGGTAGCGCCCGGCGAGATAGTCGCGGCCCGACGCGTCATCACCAAGTGCGGCGGCGGCCTTGCCGCCCTTGAGCACGTCGAGGCCCAGCGCGGCATCGCCGATGCTGCCGGAGACGACGACGCGATCCCCTTCTTGCGCGCGGTCGCGCCGGACGATTGTGCCGGGGGCTACCCTGCCGAAGGCGGTGATCGAGACGGTCAGCGGCCCCGGCGTCGAGACGGTGTCGCCGCCGAGCAGCGGGCAGTTGAACGTCGCCGCATCTTCCCCCAGCGCGCGCGCGAACGGCGCGAGCCAGTCGTCGCCCGCCTGCCGCAGGGCCAGCGTCAGCACGAAACCGGCCGGGGTCGCCCCCTTGGCCGCGAGGTCGGACAGGTTCACCCGCAGCGCCTTGCGCGCCAGCGTCTCCGGCGGATCGGTCGCGAGGAAATGCACGCCCTCCACCACCGCATCGACGGTGACGACGAGATCGTCGCCGGAGGCGGCCAGCACCGCCGCGTCGTCGATCAGGCCGAGCGCGCCGGCGTCGCTGGCGAGCGGCTGGAAATAGCGCGCGATCAGGTCATGTTCGGCGGAGGCCATGATGCACCCATTGGATTCGTCATGCCCGGCCTTGTGCCGGGCATCCACGTCTTAAGATATTTCATAAAGACGTGGATGGCCGGGACGAGCCCGGCCATGACGAGAAATGTGGTCGCGTTAAAACTCACCGCTGCGGAACTGGCGCCCGATCTGGTCGAGCACGGCGTTGACCAGGCCGGTCTCGTCGCGATCGACGAAGGCGTGGGCGACGTCGACATATTCCTTGATGACGACGCGCGCGGGCACATCCTTGCGGTGATCGAGCTCGTAGGCCCCGGCGCGCAGCACCGCGCGCAGGATGGCGTCGATCCGCTTCAGCGGCCAGCCCTTGTTGAGCGCCTCGTCGAGTAACGGGTCGAGCCTTTCCTGCTCGCGCACCACGCCCGACACCACGTCGCGGAAGAACGCCGCCTCGGCCGGCAGATATTTCTCGCCCTCGACCTCGTTGCCGAGCCAGTGGCTTTCGAATTCGGCGAAGATATCGTTCACGCCCGCGCCGGCGATGTCCATCTGATAGAGCGCCTGTACCGCCGCAAGGCGGGCCGCACCGCGCCGATTGGCCTTCTTCTCGACGGTTTTCGGAGCATCGGCCATCACGGTTTCGCCAGTCTGCGGCGGATGCGGATCATCGCGAGCGCCGCCCGCGCGGCATCGCCGCCTTTGTTGAGCTCGTCGGCGCGGGCGCGCGCCCAGGCTTGTTCCTCGGTGTTGACGGTGATGATGCCGTTGCCGAGCGGCAGGCTGCGCGCCACCGCGAGGTCCATCAGCCCGCGCGCGGATTCCATCGACACGATCTCGAAATGGATGGTCTCGCCGCGAATGACGCAGCCGAGCGCGATCGCGCCGTCATAAGGCTTGCCGTTCTTCTTGGCGGCGTCGAGCGCGATCGAAATCGCCGCCGGAATCTCCAGCGCACCGGGAACGCTGAGCACGTCATACTTGACGCCGGCCGCGTCCAGTTCCTGCAACGCGCCGGCCAGCAGCGCGCTCTGGATTTCGTCGTAGAAACGGGCCTCGACGATCACCACGCGGGCGCCGGTGATATCGGTGTCGTCGTTCAGTTGCGCGCGGCGCGGTTCAGCCATCGGTCGTCCCAATAGTCAATTGACTTACGTTCCGCGCCTTGTAGTCGCTAAGTCATGCAATTCCAAGCCGGAATTCCTGTCATGACAGGCTTGCGGCGGGCATGACGGACACATTCATTTCATCTGCGTCAGCCGCGCCGCATAGCGCGCCATCAGATCAACTTCGAGATTGACCTGCGTGCCCGCCTGCCACGCGTGCAAGGTGGTGGCCTGCAACGTATGCGGGATGATCAGCACCGAAAACGTATCTTCCGCCGCGCTGTTGACGGTGAGCGAGACGCCGTCCAGCGTCACCGATCCCTTGGTTGCGATGAAACGCGCCAGATCGCGTGGCGCGCGCAGCTCGAACCGCGCCATGTCGGGCAGATCGTCGCGGACAAGAATCGCGGCGATGCCATCGACATGCCCGGCGACGATGTGGCCGCCGAGTTCGTCGCCGATCTTGAGCGCGCGTTCGAGATTGAGCCGCGTGCCGGCGCGCCAGTCCCGCGCCGTGGTCAGCCGCAGCGTTTCGGCGGCGGTATCGACCTCGAACCAGGCGCGGCCCTGCTCCGTGCCTGAACGCACCACCGTGAGGCACACGCCGTTGCAGGCGATCGACGCGCCGTCGGCGATCGTTGCCTGATCATAGCGGCAGGCGATGCGCAGCCGGTGCAACTGGCCCTGTGCGGTCGGCGTCAAGGCCGTGATCTCGCCGATGTCGGTGACAATGCCGGTGAACATGGGCCTCTTTCGCTTGTCTTCCTGCTTCCGTCATGCCCGGCCTTGTGCCGGGCATCCACGTCTTCCTTATTTCAAGTGTTCCAAGGCGTGGATGGCCGGGACAGGCCCGGCCATGACGACTTCAACTACGATCTCGTTCAGACGCGCTCATAGATCATGAGACTGTCGCCCCCGACTGTTTCGCTAGCACGAAGCCTGAATGAAGGCGACTGCGTGATTGCGCCGAGGGGTTGCGTCGCCAGCGCAGGGACACCGTCATCGCCGATCCGCCCAGGGCCGCGCAGCAGCCAGATCTCGTCGACCAGTCCGGCGGTGAGAAACGACGAGGCCACCCGCGCCCCGCCCTCGACCAGAAGGCGGGTGACGCCTTGATCGGCCAGCGCATGCAGCACCTCCGGCAGCGCGAGGCCCGGCGGCGCACTGGTCAGGGTGACGACGCGCAGCAGATGCGCGCCGGCCCCGCCGAGCTTGGCCGCCGCCTTGGCTTCCGCAAGCTCCGAGGTCACGACCCAGAGCGGCACCTGCCGCGCCGAATGCACCAGGCGGCTGTCGCCGGGCAGCCGCAGCGCGCGGTCCAGCACCACCCGCACCGGCGAGCGTGCCTCCATGCCCGGCAGGCGGCACGTCAGCAGCGGATCGTCCGCCAGCACCGTGCCGATGCCGACCAGAATGGCGTCGCTTTGCGCGCGCAAGAGATGCACCCGCGCATTCGCCCTCTCGCCGGTGATCGCGACCGGGCGATGGCCCGCCGCCGCGATCTTGTCGTCCGCCGACACCGCAAGTTTGAGAATGACGTGCGGGCGATGCGCACGCACCCGCATGAAGTGTCCGGCGTGATCGCGCGCGGCCTCCTCGGCGCACAGCCCGACATCGACAGCAATCCCGGCGGCGCGCAGCCGCGCATGGCCCTGCCCCGCGACTTCCGGGTTCGGGTCCTCGATGGCGGAGACGACGCGCGCGATGCCGGCGGCGACGATGGCGTCGGCGCAAGGCGGCGTCTTGCCATGATGCGAGCACGGCTCCAGCGTCACATACAGCGTCGCGCCGCGCGCGGCAGCGCCGGCCCGCGCCAGCGCCTGCGGCTCGGCATGGGGCCGCCCGCCGGGCTGCGTCCAGCCGCGCCCGACAATGACGCCGTCCTTCACGATCACCGCGCCGACCGCGGGATTGGGCCAGGTCGCGCCCTGCCCGCGCCGGCCAAGCGCGAGCGCGAGTTGCATATAGCGATGATCAGACATCGGACGAGGCGCGAGCGCGCGCCATCATTTCGGCACGGCCGCCGGGGGCGGATCGTCCTCGTTCGACAATTCGCCGAGCACGGTCTCGAAATCCTTGGCCTCGCGGAAATCGCGATAGACCGAGGCGAAGCGCACATAGGCGACGTCGTCGAGCTTGCGCAGGTGCTCCATCACGATCTCGCCGATGGTCTCCGACGAAATCTCGGATTCACCGCCGCCCTCCAGCTCGCGCACGATGGCCGACACCATCCGCTCGAGCTGTTCGGAATCCACCGGGCGCTTGCGCAGCGAGATCTGCAGCGAACGCACCAGCTTGTCGCGGTCGAACGGCACGCGGCGGCCGCTGCGCTTGATCACGGTAAGCTCGCGCAGTTGCACGCGCTCGAAGGTGGTGAAGCGGAAATTGCACGCCATGCAGACGCGCCGCCGCCGGATCACGGCCGAGTCTTCGGTCGGCCGTGAATCCTTCACTTGGGTATCGAGACTGCCGCAGCTTGGACAACGCATGAGCGCACAGCCTTCCGGTTGGCCTTACGAATAGATCGGGAAACGATCGGTCAGCTCGCGCACCCGCTGCTTCACCGAGGCCTCGACGCCGGGGGCCGAGCCGTCCGGCGACTGCGCCACCGCGTTCAGCACCTCGGCGATCAGCGCGCCGACCTGCTTGAATTCCGCGACGCCGAACCCGCGCGTGGTCGCCGCCGGGGTGCCCAGACGCAGGCCCGAGGTGACGAACGGCTTTTCGGGATCGAACGGAATGCCGTTCTTGTTGCAGGTGATGGCCGAGCGCACCAGCGCGCGCTCCGAGATGTTGCCCTTCAGCCCCTTGGGGCGCAGGTCCACCAGCATCAGGTGATTGTCGGTGCCGCCGGAGACGATCTCGAAGCCATGGCCGCGCAGCGCTTCCGCAAGCGCCCTGGCGTTCTCGACGATGTTCTTCGCATAGACCTTGAAGTCCGGGCTCAGCGCTTCCTTGAACGCCACCGCCTTGGCGGCAATCACATGCATCAAGGGGCCGCCCTGCAGGCCGGGGAAGATCGCCGAGTTGATCTTCTTGGCGATCTCCTCATCGTTGGACAGGATCAGGCCGCCGCGCGGGCCGCGCAGCGACTTGTGCGTGGTGGTGGTGGTGACATGGGCGTGCGGCACCGGCGAGGCATGCGCGCCGCCGGCGACGAGACCGGCGAAATGCGCCATGTCCACCAGGAAATAGGCGCCGACGCTGTCGGCGATCTCGCGGAAACGCTTGAAGTCCCACGGGCGCGAGTATGCCGAGCCGCCGGCGATGATCAGCTTCGGCTTCACCTCCTGCGCCTGTTTGGCCACCGCATCCATGTCGATGATCTGGTCCTCGCGGCGCACGGTGTAGTGCGAGGCCTTGAACCACTTGCCGGACATGTTGACCGGCGAGCCGTGGGTGAGATGGCCGCCGGCGGCCAGATCGAGACCCATGAAGGTGTCGCCCGGCTGCAGCAGCGCCAGGAACACCGCCTGGTTCATCTGGCTGCCGGAGTTCGGCTGCACGTTGGCGAAGTTCGCGCCGAACAGTTTCTTGGCGCGCTCGATCGCGAGCGTCTCGGCGACGTCGACCCATTCGCAGCCGCCATAGTAGCGCTTGCCCGGATAACCTTCGGCGTATTTGTTGGTCATCACCGAGCCCTGCGCCTCGAGCACGGCGCGGCTGACGATGTTCTCGGACGCGATCAGCTCGATCTCGTGCTGCTGGCGACCGAGTTCGCCCTTGATGGCATCGGCGATCTCGGGATCGGCCTGCGCCAGCGACGCGGTGAAAAAGGTGTCCGGGGCAGACGCGGTCTTGGCGGAAGAACTGGACGAGCTCATTGGGGTACATCTCCACCGCCGCGGCCTGCCGGCGGCGCGGACGGTCATTGGGCTTGGGCGGAAACAGCGCGAGCGAGATACCATATGTGGCACCGATGGCCAAGCTGGGGCGGCAGAACGTGATATTTAGTGTGCCAGCGCGAACCGCCCGTTTTCCGGAGGTTTCTGCCCGGTTTCGGCCGGACCGCTGCCCCGCGCGCCGTCCCGGCGCCGTGCCTTCCTAGGAATAATATCCGATCGTTCCAGTCAGGCCCGGCGGGCGGGGCCGATCGGCCCGGTGGCGTTCAATTGAACGGCGAAACGGAAACGGCGATTCCGGCGCAGGCCCGTCTACAGGCGGGCAAACAGCAACACCATGTTCAGCAGGCAGCCCGCCGCGAGGACGAGCATCAACGCAAGCTGGACACGGGCGCGGCTTGTCGGAGGAATCGCTTTCATCATGGCCGGATGATGGAAAGAGTCGGTCCACGAGTCCCGGCCTTTATTTTTCGCCCGGACACCCCCGGATTCAGGACTCGTTTACGAGTCGATTCTCCCTCCAGCCCCCTCTTCCCGGCCCCGCACCGGCGTGGGGTTGAGAAAGGCGGCGAGACATGGTGATTTGCCCCGCCACGGGAAAGGGATCAGATGTCCGACGCCAGAAACAAAGCCACGATCAAGATCGTCATTCTATCCGGCGCGGTGATCATCGCGCTGTTCGCCTACAAGGCGATGATCGGCGGGGCGCGGCAGGACGTTTTCGGTTTCTCGCCGGGCATGCCGCGCGAGGATGCCGACAAGATCATCACCAAGCGGCAATGGATCTGCGAGACGCCGGACGAGAACTCGCTCGACTGCAAGACCGAAGCCGGCCGGGTGCGGCTGGCCTTCGCCGGCGCGCTGAAGGGCAAGCCGGTCTATGCCGTTAACGCCTCGCTGAGCCGGCGCGATCTGTCGCCGGAGGAAATCGCCAAATCGGTGTCCAAGCAGTTCGGCCGCGAGCCGACCAGCGGCGGCCCCGACAATGGCGGACACTATCTGTGGGACCTGCCGAACGGCAGCATGCTCAAGCTCGACGGCACCGAACTGCAGATGACCAACAAGGCCCTCGCCGACCGCAACGGCGCGGCCGCCACCGGATCGGTCCCCGCGGCGCCGGCAAAGTAATTCCGTTCGCGCGTCGCAGCCGGCGATGGCCGCGACGTCTCGCAGCGCATTGTGCGAAAAAGCGCGCCGCATCCGCATGGGATGCGACGCGCCCGGGAAGTGTTCGCTGGAAACAGCGGGCCGCCGGTCTTGCGCCGGCTTGGCCCGAATTTTCGCCTGCGCGGCAGGCGACGATACGTCTCAGAGACGATAGAGGATCTGGTCGGTCCAGAAGCGCTCGAGGCGATGCAGCGACTTGTTGAGGGTCGCGAACTCCTCGTTGGAGATGCCGCCGACCTGCTCTACCGTCTTGACGTGCTTCTGATACAGCGCGTCGACGATGTGGCGGACTTCCTGGCCCTGCGCGGTCAGGCGGATGCGGACCGAGCGACGATCGACGCGCGAGCGCTGATGATCGAGGTAGCCCATCTCCACGAGCTTCTTCAGATTGTAGGAGACGTTGGAGCCGAGATAGTAACCGCGCGTGCGCAGTTCGCCCGCGGTCAGCTCCTTGTCGCCGATGTTGTAGAGCAGCAGCGCCTGCACCGAGTTGATGTCGGAGCGTCCGCGGCGATCGAACTCGTCCTTGATGACGTCGAGCAGACGGCGATGCAGCCGCTCCACAAGAGTCAGAGCTTCGAGATAGAGCGGCTGAACCGGCGCGGCAATGTTCTGAGCGGCGGGTTCAACCGCCTTCATTGCGGATTTCATCATGACACTTCCCTGTTGTCGTTTTTTGCGACTTATTCGACGAAACTTTTGCTTCGTCTGATGAGCCCAACGTAAGGGAAGCGATTGAAGACGAGCTTAAACAACAGCATAAAGATAAGGTTTATTTGAATCAGTAAACGATTGATTTAGCCCGCATTTTCAGGGCCTTTTGTTACTTCTCGTTCACGACGCCGCGCCTGTGTTCACGCTTCGTCACCCGATCTGTCGCATTCCAGAACAAAGACGCTTCAAATTTGAAAGATTCCGTTGAGGATCATGGCGCGCTATGGCGGCCGCTCGCGCGCGGCCATCCAGGCCAGCGCGAGATAGGCGACCAGCATGATCGCCGCGAACACCACCACCATGATGTTGCCGCCATAAATGGCCGGAAACATCAGCTCGATCACCGCCATCGACACCACCGTGGTGAGCCACACCACCGCGCCCCATGGGGTCGCGAGCCACAGCCCGACGGCGGCGACGAGTTCGATCACCGCGAAATACACTGTCGCCGACCGCCACTGCGCGGTCTGCACCTCGAACGCGGTGTCCTCGTTGCCGATGAAGCCGGTGATCTGCGCCCAGTTGTAAAGACCGAGCGTCATCGCGATCACCGCCATCGCGCGCAGGAACAGCACGAGCCGCGCCGTCCACGCGGTCCCGCCGGTCTCCACGTCCTGCGGCAGCGCGGGACCGCCGATCACCGGCTCGCGCGGCGTCACGTCATGATGATCGACTGTACGGCCTCTGCGTCTTTTCATCGTCCTGCCGGATTCGTTCTCGTTCGCGGCGGAGTCTTGGTCGTTTGACCGCGCAAAATCAATCACGATCTATGAAAAACCGCGCGGTGACGCGCACCGGCGGGAATGCTAGATTGCCGTGTAGCCGGCAGATCCTGCCGCAAAATAATCCAGTTCCTCATGGTGAGGAGGAGCCAAGCGACGTCTCGAACCATGAGGCCACATCATGGCGGCCACATCCTTCGAGACGCATCGCCATGACAGGCGTAGCCTGCGTAAACTTGACTACGGTGCAATGCTCCTCAGGATGAGGATCGGGTTTCAGGAAGAAACAGGTTCAGGAAGAAGCAATGGCGATCAAATTCGGGCGGCCGATCGAAATGCGTGATGGTCCCGGCGGCGCGGCCCCGGATCGCGGTCCCGCCTCCACGCTCGATCTGCCGGTCCGGCTGCGCCGCAACCGCAAATCGGAATGGGCGCGCCGTCTGGTGCGCGAACACACGCTCACCACCGACGACCTGATCTGGCCGCTGTTCGTCGCCGACGGCGACAACAGCCGCGTGCCGGTCGCCTCGATGCCCGGCGTCGAGCGTCTCAGCGTCGATCAATGCGTGCGCGACGCCGAGCGCGCCGTGAAACTCGACATCCCGTGCATCGCGCTGTTTCCCTACACCGAGGCGTCGCTGCGCGACGAGGTCGGCAGCGAGGCGCTCAACGTCAACAATCTGGTGTGCCGTTCGGTGCGCGCGATCAAGCGCGAGTTTCCGGAGCTCGGCGTGCTGTGCGACGTGGCGCTCGATCCGTTCACCAGCCACGGCCATGACGGGCTGCTGCGCGACGGCGTCATCCTCAACGACGAGACGGTGGCGACGCTGGTGCAGCAGGCGCTGGTGCAGGCGCAGGCCGGTTGCGACATCATCGCGCCGTCCGACATGATGGACGGCCGGGTCGGCGCGATCCGCGCCGCGCTCGACCATGCCGGCCTCGCCGATGTGCAGATCATGGCCTATGCGGCGAAATACGCCTCCGCGTTCTACGGCCCGTTCCGCGACGCCATCGGCTCGGCCAAGGCGCTGCAGGGCGACAAGCGCACCTACCAGATGGATCCCGGCAATTCCGACGAGGCGCTGCGCGAGGTCGAGCTCGACATCGCCGAGGGCGCCGACATGGTGATGGTCAAGCCCGGCCTGCCTTATCTCGATATCGTGCGGCGGGTGAAGGACACCTTCGCGGTGCCGACCTTCGCCTATCAGGTGTCGGGCGAATACGCGATGATCGCCGGCGCGGCCAACGCCGGCTGGATCGACGGCGAGCGCGCGATGATGGAAAGCCTGCTCGCCTTCAAACGCGCCGGCGCCGACGGCGTGCTGACCTATTTCGCCCCGCAGGCGGCGGAGAAGTTGAGAGCGGGGCGCGGCTAGTTCTTTTACCGACTTCCAGAGCATCGGCTCTCCACCGGGTCGTCCAGGCGCAGGCCGGGACGACCGGCAAGATGCACGGACGGTGCGCTGCGTCTGCGACATCATTTCTTTTCGTTCATGTCCGGCGGCCATCTTGCGCCGCCAAAACCGTATCGCCATGTCCCTGCCATACGCCCCTACGGGGCGCGGAGGAGACTCACGATGTCGGATACCCGGAACAATGGCGGCGCGACCTGGCGGAACGACCCCTATTCCGGTTCGGCGCAGGCCTATGACGCGCGCGAGGACGACGCGCTCTACCGCGGCGTGCTGACCAAGCGCTTCATCGCCTTCCTGATCGACCTCGTGGTGCTGTCGGTGCCGATCATCCTCGCCGCCATCTTCATCGCGCTGTTCGGCGTGGTGACGCTCGGCCTCGGCTGGATGCTGTTCTGGCTGATCTCGCCGCTGTCGGTGCTGTGGGCGCTGATCTATTACGGCTCCTCGCTCGGCGGCCGCCACGCCGCCACCGTGGGCATGCGCACCATGGACATCCACATGCGCACCCGCACCGGCGAGCCGCCCTATTTCCTGCTCGGCGTGGTCCATGCCGTGCTGTACTGGCTCTCGGTGTCGCTGCTGACGCCGTTCGTCGTGATCGTCGGCTTCTTCAACCGCCGCTCGCAGTTGCTGCACGACCTGCTGCTCGGAACCACGATCGTCAATTCCTCAGCCGACCTGCCGGTCACGCGCCCGTACTGAACGCACAGGGCATGACCCGGCTGCAGCCGGCGCCGGTTGACGGTTTCCGGCCGCGGCGCGATGCTGGCGGGGCAGCCGAATCCTGTACGAAGCGACCACAGGCCGGGGCTGCGACGGGATGGTGCCGGAGCGCGGACGCAAGACCCCGCTTCTTTCGGAGGCTGACGGCGATACGTGACACAGCACTCGCGCAATACCCCGCAATTCTATCTCACCGCGCCCTCGCCCTGTCCGTATCTGGAGGGCCGGCAGGAGCGTAAGGTCTTCACGCACCTCGTCGGCGAGAAGGCGGGCGAGCTCAACGACCTGCTGACCCATGGCGGCTTCCGCCGCAGCCAGTCGATCGCCTACCGCCCGGCCTGCGACCAGTGCCGCGCCTGCGTCTCGGTGCGGGTGATCGCGGGCGAATTCCGCCCCTCGCGCAATTTCCGCAAGGTGCTGGCGCGCAATGCCGATATCGTCGGCGAGATGCGCAGCGCGGTGCCGACCTCCGAGCAGTATTCGATCTTCCGCGCCTATCTCGACGCCCGCCATCATGACGGCGGCATGGCCGACATGACCGTGCTCGATTACGCGATGATGGTGGAGGACAGCCACGTCGCGACGCGGGTGATCGAATATCGCCTCCGCAAGCCGGGAGCGGGACTGTCCGGCAAGGGCGAACTGGTCGCGGTGGCGCTGACCGACATCCTCAATGACGGGCTGTCGATGGTCTATTCCTTCTTCGAGCCCACCGAAGACGACCGCTCGCTCGGCACCTTCATGATCCTCGATCATATCACGCGGGCGCGGCGGCTCGGCCTGCCTTATGTCTATCTCGGCTACTGGATCGAGGGCTCCGCCAAGATGGACTACAAGGCCCGCTTCCATCCGCAGCAGCGCCTGGCCCCGAGCGGCTGGCTGCGCGTCGACGCCAGCGGCACCATGGCGCCGGAGCCGCAGGACTGAAGCTTTTGTCGTCCTGAGAATCTAGTTCAAATGCAGTTTCGTGATGGCCGGCATAGCCCGTCAACGACGGGCGTGAACGCCCTTTCGACCCGGCCGTCCGCGTCTTTCCTTAGCTAAAATGCCGTGAAGGCGTGGATGGCCGGAATAAATCCGGCCATGGCGGCGCTGTTGTCGCGGCACCAGTGCCAGACCTCATCCTGAGGAGCGATCCGCAGGATTGCGTCTCGAAGGATGAGGCCTCATGGTTCGAGACGCACGGCTGCGCCATGCTCCTCACCATGAGGAACGAACATCACCCCGTCACGAAATCGAACACCAGCTTGACGTTCAGCGCGATCACGATCGCGGCGGTGACGGCGGCAGCGGCGGTGAGCCAGCGCGGCGCGACGAAGCTGCCCATCTTCCGCCGGCTCGCGGTGAACATCACCAGCGGCACGATGGCGAACGGCAGTTGCAGGCTGAGCACCACCTGACTGAGGATCAAAAGCTCGGCCGTGCCCTTCTCGCCGTACCAGACCGTCACCAGCGCCGCCGGCACGATGGCGATGGCGCGGGTCATCAGGCGGCGCAGCCACGGCGCGACGCGGATGTTGATGAAGCCTTCCATCACGATCTGGCCCGACAGTGTCGCGGTGACGGTCGAGTTCAGGCCGCAGCACAGAAGCGCGATGCCGAACAGCGTCGGCGCGAGGGTCGAGCCCAGCATCGGCGAGAGCAGCGCGTGCGCCTGATCGAGCTCGGCGATGTCGGTCTTGCCGGTGGCGTGGAACGCGGCGGCAGCCAGAATCAGGATCGAGGCGTTGATGGTCAGCGCGAGGCACAGTGCGATGGTGGAATCGATGGTGGCGAATTTGATCGCTTCGCGCTTTTCCGGCGCGGTGTGACCGTAGCCGCGGGTCTGCACCAGCCCGGAGTGCAGATAAAGATTATGCGGCATCACCGTCGCGCCGAGAATGCCGAGCGCGAGATAGAGCATCTCCGGATTGCGCACGATCTCCACCGTCGGCGCGAAGCCGCGGATCACCTGACCCCAGTCGGGATCGGCCATGCCAATCTGCAGCGCGAAGCATGCGGCGATAACGCCGAGCAGCGTCACCACAAACGCCTCGATCCAGCGGAAGCCGAGCGCCTGCAACGCCAGGATCAGGAACACGTCGAGCGCGGTGATCAGCACGCCGATCTCGAGCGGAATCCCGAACAACAGATTAAGACCGATCGCGGTGCCGATGATCTCGGCCAGGTCGGTGGCGCTGATGGCGATTTCCGCCAGCAGCCACAGCGGCCATGACGCCCATTTCGGAAACGCATCGCGGCAGGCCTGCGCCAGATCCCGCCCCGCGCCGATGCCGAGCCGCGCGCACAGCGCCTGCAGGATGATGGCCATGATGTTGGAGATCAGCGCCACCGCAAGCAGCGCGTAGCCGAACTTCGAGCCGCCGGCGAGCGAGGTCGCCCAGTTGCCGGGGTCCATGTAGCCGACCGCGACCAGATAACCAGGGCCGAGAAACGCCGTCAGCTTGCGCCAGAACGAGGCATTCCTGGCCACGCCGATCGAGGCGAACATGTCCGACAGCGACGGCTCGCCCCGCGCCGTGCGCCAGCCCTCGTCCGGGGCTTGCACCGCCTGTGCGGCGGCCTGCGTGCCTTGCGCTGCCTGCAATTCGTGCTCGCGGGCGTCCGGCCGGAGCTTGGGATTCGAAATGTCATCCATGCCGCAACTATGGCAACGTTTCAATCTAGTTGCAAGTGACTTGCAATAGCGAAGGGCGGCTCGGGCCGGCCCGCCTCTCGCTTGAGGCCGGCGGCCTCGCCGGCTCCGACGAGTCCACGGTCCTCCCACGGGACTTCCTGCACCGGTTAAACGGCCGATACCGCTGCCGTCATTGCGAGGAATGCAAAGCGACGCCGGATGGTTTCGCGAAGCTCGCAGCTAACCGGCTTCTCAAAATCGCTCGGCTCCAGCGACAATTCAAAGATCGTCATGCCCGGCCTCGTGCCGGGCATCCACGTCTTTACGAAGGATCGGCAGAGAGAGCGTGGATGGCCGGGCATAGCCCGTCAAAGACGGGCGTGAACGCCCTTTTGTCGCGGCCACGACGGCGCGGTGGCGGATGGCTTTATGGTTCGAGACGCGAGGCTTCGCCTCGCTCCTCACCATGAGGATCGATCGTCACCGGACGCGCTCCTCATCCTGAGAGCCTGACCGAATAGGAAATAAGACCAGGGTCGTCCCGCGAAGGCCGGGATCCATCACCACCGACTTTGCGATAGAGGTTGGAGTCCTAAAACATCGACAGGGGCTATGGGTCCCGGCCTTCGCCGGGACGACCTGAAATGAAAAGTTTCCGCTGTATCGCAGGACGACGCTCTTTCACCCCTACCCGTGCTTTTCGAAATCACCCGGCTGCGGCGGAGCGATCGGCGTGAACTGGCAGCGGTCCGGCTTCAGATCGACCAGCGGCGTGCCGTCGAGACAGTCGAGGCCCTGCACGCTGACGATGTTGCCTTCGACCGACACCAGCTTCGCCACCGAGGTGCCGAGCGGATTGGGCCGCACCGGCGAGCGCAGCGCAAACGTGCCGTGCAGATTGGTGTCACTGGCCGGGCTTTGCAGCACCAGATCGCGGCGCGATTCATGCAGCCAGTAGATCACCTCAACCTGGCTGAACTTTTCCAGCCCCTTCAGCGCGATCACCCACGGCTCGAAAATCTCGATCTGACATACCGGACCATCGTGACGACCCTGACGCGGCGTCATCATCCGGTCGGTCCACGGAGTATGGATACGACCGATAAAAGTAAGCCCCGCATCAGTCGGCGGCGGCGGCGTGACAGCGACCTCGCCTTCGCGGATTTCGTTACGACGGACCATTCGATTTCACCTTGCATTTGGACACCGCAAACGACTGTAGCGGCCTTGCCGGACACGGCAAGGCGCGCAGCCGATCAGCCACGCGCTTTCCGCATCGTCGTGAATGAAATGAGACCGGACGGCGCTGCGCCTTGCGTCAGCCGAGAGTCTTGCCGAATTTGTTCGATTTCGGGAAACCCTTCGGCGCCAGCCGGCCGGCGTCGCCGCGATTGCCGCGCCAGTCGGACAGCTCTTTCCAGCTCGCGGAAAATTCGCGGCCGGCGGAGTCTCTCCAGGTCAGGCCGTCCTTGGCGACGAACGTGGCGACGTCCGACAACCCGCCATCCTTGTAGCGCTGCAGCCGCACGCCGCGGCCACGCGCCATTTCCGGCACCTGATCGAGCGGGAAGATCACCATCTTGCGGTTCTCGCCGATCACCGCAACGGTGTCGCCCGCGACCTGCGCCAGCGCCGCCGCCTCGTTCGGCATGGCGACGTTGATGACCTGCTTGCCCTTGCGGGTGTTGCCGACGCAATCATCCTCGTTGACGACGAAGCCCTGCCCGTCATGGCTGGCGATCAGGAATTTGCGGCCGCCGGTGTTGACGAACATCGCCACGATGTTGGCGTCGCCTTCCATGTCGATGAAGCTGCGGATCGGATCGCCATGGCCGCGGCCGCCCGGCAGCTTCTGCGCATCCAGCGTGTAGAAGCGGCCATGAGTGCCGAGCAGTAGCAGTTTCGAGGTCGTTTCGGCGAAGAACGAAATGCCCAGCCGGTCGTCGGTCTTGAAGGTGAGGTTCGACAGATCCTCGACATGGCCTTTGAGCGTGCGCACCCAGCCCTTGTCGGAGACCACGACGGTGATCGGCTCGCGCTCGACCAGCGCCTCCTCGATGGCGGCAAGATCGTGCTCGGGCGCGTCGGCGAACTGGGTGCGGCGCTTGCCGAGCGGCGTCTTCGGCCCGAAGGTGTCGCGCACCTTCCTGATCTGCTCGCCGACCTTCTTCCACTGCTCGGGCTCGGAGGCGAGCACCGCGTTGATGCCCTTGAGCTCGGTGCGCAGATCCTTGTCCTCGCGCCGGATCTCCATTTCCTCGAGCTTGCGCAGGCTGCGCAGGCGCATGTTGAGGATGGCGTCGGCCTGCACCTCGGTGAGCTTGAAGGTCCGGATCAGCACCGGCTTGGGCTCGTCCTCGGTGCGGATGATCTTGATCACCTTGTCGAGGTTGAGATAGGCGATCAGATAGCCGCCGAGCACTTCGAGGCGGTTCTCGATCTGGGCCTTGCGATAGTTGGAACGGCGCAGCAGCACGTCGCGCAGATGGTCGAGCCATTCGCGCAAGACCTCGGCGAGACCGAGCACCTTGGGGATGCGGCCCTTCACCAGCACGTTGAGGTTGAGCGAGATGCGGCTTTCAAGCTCGGTCTGCTTGAACAGCGTCTCCATCAGCACTTCGGGATCGACGTTGCGCGTCTTCGGCTCGATGACGATGCGCACGTCCTCGGCCGACTCGTCGCGGATATCGCCGACCAGCAGCAGCTTCTTCTCGTTGAGCAGTTCGGCGATGCGCTCGATCAGCCGCGACTTCTGCACCAGCCACGGAATTTCCGTAACCACGATATTCCAGGCGCCCCGCGCGCCTTCCTCCTGGTGCCACTTGGCGCGCACCCGGAAGCCGCCGCGCCCGGTGGTGTAGGCTTCCGCGATCGACTCGTGGGAATCGACCACGATGCCGCCGGTCGGAAAATCCGGCCCCTTGACGTAGCGCAGCAGCCCTTGGGTCCGCGCGCCCGGCTTGTCGATCAGATGCAGCGCGGCGTCGCACAGTTCGGCGGCGTTGTGCGGCGGAATCGCGGTGGCCATGCCAACCGCGATGCCCTGCGCGCCGTTGGCGAGCAGATTGGGGAAGATGCCGGGCAGCACAGCCGGCTCTTTGGCCTGACCATCGTAATTGGGGCGAAACTCGACCGCGTCCTCGTCGATGCCTTCGAGCAGCAGGCGCGCGACCTCGGTCATGCGCGCTTCGGTGTAGCGGTAGGCCGCCGGATTATCGCCGTCGATGTTGCCGAAATTGCCCTGCCCGTCGACCAGCGGATAGCGCGAGGAGAAGTCCTGCGCGAGGCGCACCAGCGCGTCGTAGATCGACTGGTCGCCATGCGGATGGAACGAGCCCATCACGTCGCCGACGATCTTGGCGGACTTCTTGAAGGGCGTGCCGGGGTCGAGCCGAAGCAGCCGCATGCCGTAAAGGATGCGGCGGTGGACCGGTTTGAGGCCGTCGCGGGCGTCGGGCAGCGCCCGGTGCATAATGGTCGAGAGCGCGTAAGCGAGATACCGTTCTTCGAGCGCCTCGCGCAGCGCGACGTCCTGAACCTCGATCGGCTCGGGGGGAATCAGTCGTTTGCCCATGAGGAGCAGTTAGCCCCTGCCGCCCCGATGAACAAGAATGAATCAGGCCGTTCATGAAGGCGTGAATCGCCAGTCGGTAATTCTTCCGCCATAATTCAGCGTGTTGAATGCGCACAGGGGCCGGGTCGTCTCGCGGTGTGCGGAACGTCGCCCTTATCTCGAAGCGCCTGCCGGCACCCGGCCGGAAGGGTTGGCGAAGGCCATTAAAGCGAAGGCCCTTGAAGGAGGAGTTTTATATGCGTCGTTTGATTTTTGCGGCGGTCGCCGCCGTGGCTGTTGCCGGCGCCGGATCGCTGGCCAGCGCCCCCGCCCAGGCGATGACCCTGCCCGGCCTTGCCGGCGCACCGGCCTCGCAGACCGAGCCGGTGGCCCTGGTGTGCCGCCGCGTCTGGAACGGGTTTGCCTGGGTGCGCAGCTGCTACCGGACCGGCCCGCGCTATTACGGCCCCGGCCCCGGCTATTACGGTCCCCGCCCTTATTACGGCTATGGCGGCCCGCGCATGTATCGCCGCGGCTACTACCGCTACTGATCGCCGGAATTTCAAAGACGATGACAAGCGGGCCGGTTTTCCGGCCCGTTTTCGTTTGCCTGTTTTGTGGGTCCGCCCCGGTTTATTCGGCGGCAACCGGCACCGCGCGCGGCCGGGTCACCGCCGCGATGAACCCCTCGCGCGCATCGGAATGCTTCTGCCCGCGCGGCTCCAGCACGTTGCGCATCAGGAACAGGCCGGTGAGCCGGAAGCCGTCGCGGATGTCCTGCTCGGTCCAGCCGCCCTCGCCTTCGTCGGAGAGGAATGCCGGCAGCGGCAACAGCCGCTCGCGCCACGGCTCGCCCGCGCTGCGCGAGACGGCGCAGCCCGATTTCGGCGAGACATAGACCAGATCGTGCGTCGCCCCGGTGGCGGCGCAGGCCGACAGATCGAGACCGAAACCAAGCTCGGTCAGCATCGCCAGTTCGAAGCGGACCAGATGCGCCCCCGCCGTTGCCGGATCGTCGAAATCGTTCAGGATGGCGTCCAGCAGATCGTAGATGTCGTCATGCGGCGCGCGCTCGGGCAACAGCCGCGCCAGCGAGGCCAGATGGGTGACGCCATAGGCGGCGAAGGACGAGGCGAACACCGTGGCGGCGCGCAGCCGCATACCTTCGAGCTGATAATAGCCCAGATGCTCGTCGAGCCGCGCCCGCCACACCGCGCTGACGCTATTGCCCGGCTGCAGCAGCGGGCGCAGCCGCGTGCCAGCGCCGCCGCGCACCAGGCCAAGATGGCGGCCATGGCCACGCGTCATCAGTTCGACAATGGCGCTGCTCTCGCCATGCCGCCGGACGCCCAGAATGATGCCCTCGTCGGTCCACTCCATGAATCGGACCTTACACGATCAGGCGGCCCGCCGTCCGGGTTCCGGTATGCGACAGCAATCGCTCAGGCCCGGATATCGACCGACGAAACCGTGCCCTGCACGCGCTGCAAGGCGGCGATGGTGCGCGTCAGCGCTGCCTCGCTTGCGCTGTCATTGCGCCAGCGCGCCCCGGCAATCCCCTCGCGCAGCATGGCGAAGGCATCGACCGGGGTGTTGTCGATCCTCTCGGCCTCAGTCGCCGGGACCTGGGTGCCGTCCACCCGCAGGCGCGCCGACGGCGGCGCCATGATCGACAGCAGATTGCCCGTTTCGTCGAGACTGAGATCGCCGCTGCGGATCAACCGGTTCACGGTGTCGCGCATCTGCGCCGGCGACATGCTGGAGAAATCATAGCGAGCGATGCCGGAGCCGGCCGTCGCGGCATCGTCCGCGCCCGCCGCCTGTCCGTTGGCATCCTGCGCCGCCCGATCCATCCGCGCCGCACCCGTCTGCGCGACCAGCGGTGCCTGCACCACCCCTGCCTGAACCAGCATTCCCGCCTCCGAAACTTATCCGAGGCTGTTTGAAGCAAGTCCCACGCCAGCGGCGCGCGGCGGATTTGCGAATATGATCAAAGGCCGCCTCTGCGACGCTACATCACCGCATACGGCACAATCTTCCCGGCGGGCACATTTTGCAGAGCGCGTGGACGCGCGTCAGGCGTCGAACCAGCCGCGCGCGTCGCCGGTGAAGGAATAATACAGGCCCGCCGCGGTGAGCGCCGACGACACCGCATCGACCACGCTGTCGGTCTCCCAGCCCTCCACACCGACCACCGCCGCCAACGACACCACCGAGAGCGCCAGTGCGCCGAGCAGCACCCAGCGCGCCCAGTTCCGGTGCCGCCGCGCGGCAAGCCGCACCATGTGGACGAACATCAGGATCAGGCCGGCGCTGATCAGATTGGTGGTCATGACCTGGGATTCGGTGAGGTTCGCGGGCACCTCGCGGAACGGAAACGACAGCGCGTCCAGCATCAGCGACAGATAGAGCAGCACCTCGAAGCGCTGGACGTTCTCCGGGACCGTGGTCTCGTCGCCGGTCATTCCGTCGGAAACTCCAATCCCATCTCGCGATAGCGCTCCGGGTCGTCGCCCCAATTGTCGCGCACCTTGACGAACAGAAACAGATGCACCGGCGCACCGACGATCTCGGCGATCTCCTTGCGCGCGTCGGCGCCGATCGCCTTGATGGTCGCGCCGCTCTTGCCGAGCACGATCTTGCGCTGGCTGTCGCGCTCGACATAAATCGTCTGCTCGATCCGCACCGACTTGTCCTTGCGCTCGGTCCAGCTCTCGGTCTCGACCGTGGACTGATACGGCAGTTCCTGATGCAGATAGCGGTAGATCTTCTCGCGGGTGATCTCCGCCGCCAGATGCCGCAGCGGCGCGTCCGACATCTGGTCCTCGGGATAATGGAACGGTCCTTCCGGCACCGCCGCCGCGAGCGCGCGGCGCAGATCGTCGACGCCGTCGCCGGACAGCGCCGAGATCATGAAGGTCTGCGCGAAGGCAAGCCGGCCATTGGCCTGCTGCGCCAGCGCCAGCAGTTTCTCCCGCGCCACCACGTCGATCTTGTTGATCACCAGATACTTCGGATGCCTGACGCCTTCGAGCTTTTTCAGGATGGCGTCGGCTTCCTCGTCGATGCCGGCGCGCGCATCGAGCAGCACGCAGACGAGATCGGCGTCATGCGCACCGCTCCAGGCGGTGGAGACCATGGCGCGGTCGAGCCGCCGCTTCGGCGCGAAGATGCCGGGGGTATCGACCAGCACGATCTGGGCGTTGTCCTCGACCACGATGCCGCGGATCAGTGCGCGGGTGGTCTGCACCTTGCGCGAGACGATGGTGACCTTGGAGCCGACCAGCGCGTTGACCAATGTCGATTTGCCGACATTGGGCGCGCCGATCAGCGCGACGAAGCCGCAGCGCGTGGCGGGCGCGTCGCCGCCGGGAATTGCTTCAGGCATCTTTGCCACCGGACACGCCCTCGCGGTTGAGCAGCGCCATCGCCGCCGCCTTCTCGGCGGCGCGCTTGCTGCCGCCGACACCTTCCGCCGGTGCGAGGCCCGGCAATTCGACGGCGACACGGAAACGCGGATCGTGATGCGGGCCGGTGCGCTCCATCTCGCGATAGACCGGGGTCGGCAGGCCATGGCCCTGCGCCCATTCCTGCAGGATGGTCTTGGGATCGCGCAGCGGCCGCACCGGCTTGCGCATCCGCTCGGTCCAGTTGGCCTCGACGAACTTCACCGCCGCGGGATAGCCACCGTCGAGGAAGATCGCGCCGATCACCGCTTCGCAGATGTCGCCAACCACCGAATTGCGCAGCCGCGCGCTGGCGCCCGGCCCCACGGTACCGAGCTTGATGCCTTCATGCAGGCCGAGCGACTTCGCCACATCGGCGCAGGCTTCCTTGCGCACCAGGTCGGCGAGGCGCTTCGACATCTCGCCCTCGTCCGCCTTCGGAAACGCGCGATAGAGCATGTCGGAGACGATCAGGCCGAGCACGTGATCGCCGAGGAATTCCAGGCGCTGATAGCTCTCGCTGCGGGAGCGCGACGGTTTCAGCGCCGAGACGTGGGTGAGCGAGGTGGTCAGCAGCGAGGGATCGTTGAAGGCGTAACCGATGCGCTGCTCGATGGCCTTGGCGATGGCCTTGGCGCTCGGCTTGCGCGCCTTCTTCGGCTTCGCAGCTTCAGCGGACGGCTCACCGCCCTTGGCCGGCGCCGCGGACACAACGTCAGCCGTTTTGGTCTCGGTTGCGGTCTGCTCAGCCGAACCGGCTTCCGGCGAGGCCGCATCGGAAGTCGTGTTCACCGGAGAGTCCGCGATCGTGCCTTCGTCGATCATCGCACGATGGAAAAGATTCGATTCCAGCGCACCGAGACCGGCCAGCGCCAGAATTGCCACGCCTGCTCGCCTTCGGCCACGGAGAAGAAGATCATCTGCGCGCGGCCGATCAGATTTTCCTCCGGCACATAGCCGACCGCCGACAAGACGCGGCTGTCGGTCGAGTTGTCGCGATTGTCGCCCATCATGAAGAAATGACCGGGCGGCACGGTGTAGACACTGGTGTTGTCGTAGAAGCCGTTATCAACACAATCGAGCGTCTTGTAGACGACGCCGTTGGGCAGCGTCTCCTGCCACTGCTTGACGCGCGCGGTGGCGTCCGACCCGCACGGATCCTCGCCGACGAAATCCTGCAAGCGCTCGCGCTTCACCGGCGTGTCGTTGATGTAGAGCAGCCCCTCTTTCATCTGGATGCGGTCGCCCGGCAGGCCGATCACGCGCTTGATGTAGTCGGTGGTGTCGTCCTTGGGCAGGCGGAACACCACGACATCGCCGCGCGCGGGCTCCGAGCCGAAGATGCGGCCGGAGAAGATCGGCGGCGACAGCGGAAACGAATAGTGGCTGTAGCCGTAGGAATATTTGGAGACGAACAGGTAGTCGCCCACCAGCAGCGTCGCCTTCATCGAGCCGGACGGGATGTTGAACGGCTGGAACAGGAAAGTGCGGATCACCAGCGCAATGATCAGCGCATGAATGATGACGCGGACGGTTTCGCCAACGCCGCCTTCGGATTTGGTGCCGGATGTCACGCTCATTGCTACCTGATGTCTTGCGGGCGCGGCGGCCCCAAATCACTCGCGCGGGTTTTAGACGTTTGTGGCCGGCGGCGCAATCAAGAGCCCTCCAATAAACCCACAATTATTTGATAGATAAGGCGAATTTCTTTAGTTCCCGCAACGGGGCGACCGGTTGGACCGGTCAGCCGCCCGCCGCCTGCGTGCCTGCCGGAATCGCCGAAATGATGACGAAAGCCTGCGCCAGCGGCCAGTCGTCGGTGATGGTGAGGTCGATCCTCGCCTCGTGCCCCGCCGGCAGCAGCGATTCGAGCCGGGCCAGCGCCCCGCCGGTCAGTTTCATGGTCGGCCGGCCGCCCGGCAGATTGACCACCCCCATGTCGCGCCACCACACCCCACGATGCATGCCGGTGCCGAGCGCCTTGGAACAGGCCTCCTTGGCGGCGAAGCGCTTGGCATAGGTCGCCACCAGCGAGCGCGGCGCCTTGGCGCGGCGCTCGGCCTTGGCGCGCTCGACGTCGGTGAAGATACGGGACAGAAAGCGCTCGCCATGGCGTTCCATGACCTTCTCGACCCTGCGGATGTCGATCAGGTCGGAGCCGATGCCGATGATCATGCGGAGTATCCGATCCGGGAGCGGCCGCGATCCATCGCCGCCCGCATCGTCCGCACCGATTCGGCGAGGCCGACGAAGATTGCCTCGCCCATCATGAAGTGACCGATGTTGAGTTCGACAATCTGCGGCAACGCCGCGATGGTCTCGGCGGTGGCGTAGTCGAGACCGTGACCGGCATGGACTTCAAGGCCGAGCGATTGCGCGAGCGTGGCGCCGGTGACGATGCGGTGCCATTCCTCCCCGGCCTGCGCCGTGCGACCCTCGATCACGGCATCGCACCAGGCGCCGACATGGATCTCGATCACCGGCGCTTTCAGCCGCGCGGCGGTTTCGATCTGCTGCGGATCGGCGGCGATGAACAGCGAGACGCGGATGCCGGCATCGTTCAGGCGCGCCACGAACGGCGCCAGCGCGACCTGCTGGCCGACCACGTCGAGGCCGCCTTCGGTGGTCACTTCGGTGCGCCGCTCCGGCACCACGCAGACCGCGTGCGGCTTGGTTGCCAGCGCGATGCCGAGCATCTCGGCGGTCGCCGCCATCTCGAAATTCAGCGGTTTGCCGATCTCGGGACGCGACAGCTCACGCTTCAGCCGCGCCATGTCCTCGTCGCGGATGTGGCGGCGATCCTCGCGCAGATGGGCGGTGATGCCGTCGGCGCCGGACTCGATCGCCAGCAGCGCGGCGCGAACCGGGTCCGGGACCAGACCTCCGCGCGCGTTGCGCAATGTGGCGACATGATCGACGTTGACTCCAAGGCGCAAGGCAGCAGCAGACATGAAAATCTCTTCAACTATTTTTTTATGACACGTTTTCTTTCACGCGAGCCGGCCGTCGTCGACCGAAGCCGGTGAAGGATGGCCGGCAAAGGCAGGTTCCCGCTTCGCTTGAAACCCTATCCGTTGACGCGCTCCACGCTGGCGACGACATCCTTGGCGCGCAATTGGGCGATGATACCGTTGAGATGCTTGAGATCATAGACCTCAAGATCGATGGTGAGTTCTGTGAAATCGGGCGAGCGGCGGCTCATGCTGATGTTGTCGATGTTGCCGTCATGCTCGGCGATCACGCTGGCGACCTGCGCAAGACTGCCCGGCTCGTTGACATTCTGCACCAGCAGCCGTGCCGGGAAACGCTGCGGCGGCGCGGCCTCGTCGATGTCCCAGCGCACGTCCACCCAGCGCTCGGGCTCCTCCTCGAAGTCCTTCAGCGCCGGCGCCTGGATCGGATAGATGGTGATGCCCTCGCCCCTGGTGACGATGCCGACGATGCGGTCGCCCGGCACCGCACCGCCATTGGGCGCGAACTTCACCGGCAGATCGGCGTTGAGGCCGCGGATCGGGATCGCGGAGGCCGCGCGCGCCGGATCGAGCGGCTTGGGCTTGGCCGCCGCCGTGCCCTTGAGACCGGCCTGCCGCGCCTCTTCCTTGTAGTCGGGATACATCGCGCGCGCGACGTCGGAGGCCTTGATCTCGCCGCGCCCCACCGCCGCCATGACATCCTCGATCGAGGTACGGGCCAGACGCGGCAGAGCGCCCTTCAGCTTGTCGTCGGCGTAGGCGATCTTGGCGCGCATGAACAGGCGCTCGACGATGCGTCGCCCCAACCCAGCATACTGGTCGCGCATCGCCGCGCGCGTTGCGCGCCGGATCGCCGCCTTGGCCTTGCCGGTGATCGCGAGCGTCTCCCATGCCGAGGGCGGCGCCGACTGCGCCTCGGAGGTCAGCACCTGAACCTCGTCGCCGTTCTGCAATTCGGTCGAGAGCGGCGAGAACTTGCCGTTGATCTTGCAGCCCACCGCGCTGTTGCCGACGTCGGTGTGCACGGCATAGGCGAAGTCGATGACGTTGGCGTCGCGCGGCAGCGCGATCAGCTTGCCCTTCGGGGTAAAGCAGAACACCTGATCGTGGAACAGCTCCATCTTGGTGTGTTCGAGAAACTCCTCCGGATTGGCGCTCTCGGACAAAACATCGATGGTATGCCGCAGCCAGGCGAAGGCGTTGGACTCGCGCTTGAGCAGTTCAGTCGGCGAGCCGACGCCGTCCTTGTAGAAGGCGTGCGCGGCGATGCCATATTCGTTGATCTGGTCCATCTCCTCGGTGCGGATCTGCAGTTCGACGCGCTGATTGCCCGGACCGATCACGGTGGTGTGGATCGAGCGATAGTCGTTCTGCTTCGGCGTCGAGATGTAGTCCTTGAACCGTCCGGGCACGACCGGCCAGTTGGTATGGACGATGCCGAGCGCGCGGTAGCACGCCTCGAGCGACTGCGTGATGACGCGGAAGCCGTAGATGTCGGACAACTGCTCGAAGCCGACCGATTTGCGCTCCATCTTCACCCAGATCGAGAACGGCCGCTTGCGGCGGCCCATCACCCGCGCGGTGATGCCGTGCTCGGCGAAGTTCGCCGACAGTTGCGCCTCGATCTCGCCGATCAGATTGCGGTTGCGCTCGGCCAGCGCCTCGAGTCGTTGCGTGACCACCGCATGCGCATCGGGATCGAGCACGCGGAACGACAGATCCTCGAGTTCCTCGCGCATTTCCTGCATGCCCATGCGGCCGGCGAGCGGCGCATAGATGTCGAGGGTTTCCTCGGCGATGCGGCGGCGCGAGGCCGGCAGCATGAATTCGAGGGTGCGCATGTTGTGCAGGCGGTCGGCGAGCTTGACCAGCAGCACGCGGACATCCTTGGAGATCGCCAGCAGCAGCTTGCGCAGGTTCTCCGCCTGTTTGGCCTCGCGCGAGACCAGTTCCAGGCGTTTCAGCTTGGTCAGTCCATCGACCAGCGCGCCGATTTCGGAACCGAACAACTGGTCGATCTCGGCGCGGGTTGATTCGGTGTCCTCGATGGTGTCGTGAAGCAGCGCCGCGACGATGGTGGCGTCGTCGAGCTTGAGGTCGGTCAGAATCGCCGCCACTTCCAGCGGATGGGAGAAGTACGGATCGCCCGAGGCGCGCTTCTGCTCGCCATGAGCCATCATGGCGTAGACATAGGCGCGGTTGAGCAGGTCCTCGTCGGTGCGCGGATTATAGGAGCGGACCCGGTCCACCAGATCGTATTGCCGCATCATCTTGGTGCGGGCCGGCTTGGCCTCCCGATTCGCCGCCCTGACATCCGATCTGGGCGCAGCTTCGGGCGCAGCGGCCACCGCCATGTCGGGGGGAGCCGGCGTTTGACGTATGGTGCGGCGCCAAATCGGCATTCAGAACGGCCTCGAACAGACAAACCCAAGAAATGAAACGTCCTGCACAATATCACTGCGAAAATCAGTGACCGCAAGGAATCGCTTGAAAAAACATAGTGAACGCCGGGTATAGGCCGCGACCGGTCGGCCCCCAAGAGAACGTCAGGCGATCGCTCAAAAGATAAAGGCCCGAACCTGAGTTCGAGCCCCTTTCCGATCGGCCGATATTGGCTGGCACGAATGGCTGGCGCGCCATCCGGCGCGCCACAGCGCCAGACCGCTTATTCGTCTTCCTCGGGCTGCTCTTCCGGCGGAGCAAGACCTTCCAGACCCTTCAGCAGTTCTTCCTCGGTCATGCGCTCGACCGCAACCTCGGTGTCGTCGGCGTCGACGCTGGCGCCGGTGGAACCGATCAGCGGGATCGTATCCGGTTCCGGCTCGTCCACTTCGACGAACTTCTGCAACGAATGCACCAGTTCCTCGCGCAGATCTTCCGGAGAAATGGTGGTCTCGGCGATCTCGCGCAGCGAAACCACCGGATTCTTGTCGTTATCGCGATCGACCGTGATCTGGGAACCGGAGGAGATCATCCGTGCCCGATGCGCCGCGAGCAGAACGAGGTCGAATCGATTGTCGACCTTGTCAATGCAGTCTTCGACAGTCACGCGCGCCATGGCAGCCGCTCCGTTTAAGTTAGCTCAAATGTTTCGAGATGCGCGCTTGGTATAGGGGGTTGCCCGAGAATCGCAACGAATTTCCTATACCCGAAGGCGAATTCCAGCCGGAAACTAGGTTTTGTACTCCTATTTTGCAACCCCCGCGGGGGAATGGCAGGCAGGCGGCAAAGCGTCCAATGGACAAGAAATCGCTTCATTGCTTGATCAGGATACCTTTTCAAAGCATGATCCGAATACCTTTTTCGAACTAGGTTATCGAGCGTTCAGGGCGGACGGCGTATCGCACGGCCGCCAGGGTCGCCTTTTTTGATCAGTACGCGGGGGTCCGTTTCGCCCCCCAAAAACGTCAACAACAAACAAGAAGAGACAAGATGGCTGCTGCTTCCAACAAGATCGCTCTTTTCATCGACGGAGCAAATCTCTACGCCACCGCAAAAACTCTGGGCTTTGATATCGACTACAAGCGCCTGCTGCTCGAGTTTCAGAGCCGGGGCACCTTGGTTCGTGCGTTCTACTATACCGCCATCATCGAGGATCAGGAGTATTCCTCGATCCGGCCTCTGATCGACTGGCTCGACTACAACGGCTACACCGTGGTCACCAAGGCGACGAAGGAATTCATCGACGCCAGCGGCCGCCGCAAGGTGAAAGGCAACATGGATATCGAACTCGCGGTCGATGCCATGGAACTCGCCGAGCATATCGACCAGATGGTGCTGTTTTCCGGCGACGGCGACTTCCGCTCTCTGGTCGAGGCGGTGCAGCGCCGCGGCGTGCGCGTCACCGTAGTGTCCACCATCTCCAGCCAGCCGCCGATGATCGCCGACGAATTGCGCCGTCAGGCGGATGTCTTTACCGATCTGGTGCAGCTACAATCCAAGCTCGGCCGCGATCCGGGCGAACGCCCGGCCCCGCGCGAGCCACGCCAGCATACGCCGCAATTCCTGCAGCGTAGCGCGAGCACGATTGCACCGAGCGTGAATGACGAAGATTTCGACGACTGACGATCTGACGAAGCAGAGCCGGCGCTCGGGCGCCGGCCCCTCTCCTTCCAGCCTGATCCTCTCCGATTCGCTCCACCCCGACGCCGAGCCCGGCCGCGACTGTCCGCTGTGCCCGCGCCTGGTGGAATTCCGCAGCCTCAACCGGACCCAGCATCCGGACTGGTTCAACGCGCCGGTGCCGACCTTCGGGCCACGCGACGCGCGCCTGCTCGTCATCGGACTTGCACCGGGACTACAGGGTGCCAACCGTACCGGGCGGCCTTTCACCGGCGACTTCGCCGGCGACCTGTTGTTCGCGACGCTGGGGACTTACGGCTTTGCGCGCGGCGACTATCGGGCGCAGCCGGACGACGGCCTGACGCTGATCGACTGCCGCGTCAGCAACGGCGTGCGCTGCGTGCCGCCGCAGAACAAGCCGCTGCCGATCGAGATCAACACCTGCCGCTCGTTCCTCGCCGCGACCATCGCCGACATGCCGAAGCTGCGCGCCATCGTCATGCTCGGCCGCGTCTCGCACGACACCACGCTGAAGGCCCTCGATGTGCGCGCCCGCGAAGCGCCGTTCGGCCATGGCGCGCAATTCCAGGCCGGCCGCATCCGGCTTTTCGACAGCTATCACTGCTCGCGCTACAACACCAACACCGGCGTGCTCACCAACGAGATGTTCCGGTCGGTGTTCGCCAGCGTCAGGGCCTATCTGGATAGCTAGAGCGGATGAAGCGGTCTGGCGTGGCCGGCTCGATGATCACGAGTCGTTCCGGCAAGCGAGCAAAGCGAAGCGCAAGCCGGGATCCATAACCACCGGATTTCTGAGAGACTCGCTGAACATCCTCACTCAATCGCATCGACCGGGATGATGGGTCCCGGCTTGCGCCGGGACGACGCGGCTTTATGCAGATCTACCCAGCCGGGTTGGCCTTCAGCCACGCCAGCACGTCGCCCGCGTTGCGATCCGGCGGAAACACCGGATAGAACACGTGGGTGATCCGGGCGTCGTCGATGATCAGCGCCAGACGCTTGAGCAGGCTCTGGCCCGCCACCGTCATGGTCGGCAGATTAAGCGCGCGCGTCAGCGCCAGATCGCTGTCGGACAGAATTGGAAACGGCACATGCAGCCGCCCGACCATTTCCCGCTGATAGTCGGTGTCCTGCGTCGAGAGCCCGAACACCCGGCTCGCGCCCGCCGCTTTCAACTCGCCGATCAGGTCGCGGAACGAACAGGTCTGCGGCGTGCAGCCCCGCGCGCCGGGGATCTCGTCCCAGTCCTCGGTCAATCCGATCTTGCCGGGCTCGCCGGTGCGCGGATAGGCGAACAGCACGACGCGGCCGGGCACCGTCGCCAGTGTCACCGAGGTGCCGTCGGTCGCCGTCAGCGCCACCGGCGGGATCGCCGTGCCGACCAGATGCGCCGCCGCCCCGTCGTCGGTCGGCGCGGGAATCCTGCTCCAGTCAACGCCCTGCAAATTCGGCTGATTCATACCCTGTTCTCCTGGCGCGGAAGAGAATGAATTTAATCGTCATCGCGAGCCAACGGGCACGGCTTCGCCGGCCCGATGACAGGCTCCGCGAAGCAATCCCGTCTTGCTGACTCTTTCCCTGGATTGCTTTGTCACTTCGTTCCTCGCAATGACGCTACATTCAACGTCCCGCTCTACCCTCTCGCCCGCAACAGGCGGCCTTTCTCGCGCGCCCAGTCGCGCTTCTTCTCGGTTTCCCGCTTGTCGTGCATCTTCTTGCCCTTGGCCAGAGCGAGCTGAAGTTTGATCTTGCCGTGCTCGTTGAAATACATCTTGAGCGGAATGAGCGTCATGCCCTCGCGCTCGATCGAGCCGATCAGCTTGTTGATCTGCTTGCGATGCAGCAGCAGCTTGCGCGGCCGGCGCGGCTCGTGATTGAAGCGGTTGGCCTGCAGATATTCCGGGATGTTCGCATTGACCAGCCAGATCTCGCCGCCCTTCGCATCCGCGTAGGACTCGGCGATGTTGGTCTTGCCGGTGCGCGCCGACTTGACCTCGGTGCCGGTCAGCGCGACGCCTGCCTCGAGCGTATCCTCGATGGCATAGTTGAATCGCGCCTTGCGGTTCTCCGCAACGACCTTGATCGGACGTTCGTTCTTTTCAGCCATCGTCGCTACGCCGCCGGCAAGCCGGCTTACTTGCTCTTCAGCAGATCACGGATTTCCGTGAGCAGTTCCTGGTCCCGCGTCGGCGCCGGGGCTTCGGCCGGCTTGGCCTCCTCGGTGCGCTTCAACTTGTTGATGACGCGGATGACGATGAACAGCACGAAGGCGACGATCAGGAAGTTCAGGGTGACCGTGAGGAAGTTGCCCCATGCCAGCACCGCGCCCTGCTTCTTGGCGTCGGCGAGGTTGGTCGCGGTCACCGACTTCGACAGGCCGGTGAAGTAGTTCGAGAAATCGAGTCCGCCGGTGATCGCGCCGACGATCGGCATGATGATATCGCCGACCATGGAGGAGACGATCGCGCCGAAGGCCGCGCCGATGATAACGCCGACGGCGAGGTCGACGACATTGCCCTTCATCGCAAACTCGCGGAATTCCTTCAGCATTGGCAGCCTCCTCCAGATTTCAGGATCAGTTGATCAGACCTGCATGCACCATCGCGCCGCGCACCGCCTTCTTGGTGGCATCGCTCACCGGCACCATCGGCAGGCGCAGGGTGTCGTCCATCTTGCCGAGCAGCGACAGCGCATACTTCACCGGCGCCGGATTCGACTCGATGAACAGGTTGATGTGCAGCGGCGTCAGCTTGTCCTGGATCTTCAGCGCGGTCGCGTAATCGCCACGGAGGCACGCCGCCTGGAAATCGGCGCACAGACGCGGCGCGACGTTCGACGTCACCGAGATACAGCCATGGCCGCCATGGGCCATGTAGCCGAGCGCGGTGATGTCCTCGCCGGAGAGCTGGTTGAAGTCCTCGCCCATCGCCCCGCGCTGCTGCGACACGCGCGCGAGATTGGCGGTCGCATCCTTCACGCCGGCGATGTTCTTCAGCTCGAACAGCCGCGTCATGGTCTCGGTCGACATGTCGACGATGGAGCGGCCCGGGATGTTGTAGATGATGATCGGAATCCCGATCGCATCGTTCACAGCCTTGTAGTGCTGATAGAGGCCTTCCTGGGTGGGCTTGTTGTAATAAGGCGTCACCACCAGGACCGCCGCCGCGCCCGCCTTCTCGGCGTGCTGGGCAAGCTCGATCGCCTCGCGGGTCGAGTTCGACCCCGCGCCCGCGATCACCGGCACCCGGCCCCTGGCCTCGTCGATGCACCATTCCACGATGCGCTTGTGCTCGTCATGGCTCACCGTCGGGCTCTCGCCGGTGGTGCCGACCGGAACCAGGCCGTTGGTGCCTTCCGCGATCTGCCAGTCCACCAGTCCGCGGAACGCGGCCTCGTCGAGCCCGCCGTTTTTGAACGGCGTGACCAGCGCCGTAAAGGATCCGCGGAAATTGGTCTTGGCTGTCATGATCTTGCTCCGAACGCGAAAGGTCCGCCATCATGGGTCGGCATCGCTGCCGGTTCCGCACAGGCGGTTCGAATTGATAACGGGTCCTGCGCCCCGATGAAAGAGCGAGCGGCACGGACCTGGTCCCCGCCGCGCCGTCCCCGAGCCCTGTTCCATCGCGGACAGGATCGGGCCGCGATTTCGCCGCGGTGACGCAGTAGAAACGCCAAATTAGCACATTTTTCGTTTGGTCCACAGATTCAATGAAATAGACAGGACATCGAAGGCCATTGCTTGATTCGCTGCGAAGGTGCGCCGTGACGCGATTTGCCACGAAACCCCTCCTGCGCCGGAGCGCATTCGTTCTGTGCACCGGCGCGGCGCTGACGCTGGTGGCGCAGCCGGCCTGGGCCGTTCCACTGCCCAAACCGCGTCCGATTCCACGTAGTGTGATACCGAAAACCGCGGAATCGCTGTCGCAACTGCCGGCCAATCCGAAACTGACCGAGCGGACCAATGTCCCCTCGCTGGCGCCGAAACCGCCAGTCGAGCCGTCTCCGGCCCTGCCGGTGGCTCCGCGCGCCCTCGTCATGCCGAAAAAGCGCGGCGCTCCGCTCGCCATCGCCGCGACATCCACGACTTCGAGGGCCGATCTGCAGGCGCTCGAGCAGGTCATCGAACTGGTGCGCGCCCGCAAGCCGCGCGAAGCCACCGAATTGCAGACCTCGATCACCGATCCGATCGCGCGCAAGCTGTCGGAATGGGTCATCCTGCGCAGCGACGACAACGGCGCCTCGTCCGACCGCTATCGCGCCTTCATCGGCGAGAATCCGAGCTGGCCGAGCCAGATTTTCTTCCGCCGCCGCGGCGAGGCCGCGCTGTGGGACGATCGCCGCGACGACGCGGCGGTGCTCGCCTTCTTCGACGGCGAGCAGCCGCTCTCGGGCAAGGGCAAATTCATGCTGGCGCGCGCCATGCTCGCCCGCGGCGATCGCGCCACCGCGCAACGCCTCGTGCGCGACGCCTGGCGCAACGATTCCTTCTCCGGCGACGTCGAGGAACAGGCGCTGGCGCAGTTCGGCGCGCTGCTGAACGGCGGCGACTTCAAGGCCCGCATGGACACCATGCTTTACGGCAGCGACGATGCCGGCGCGCTACGCGCCGCCAAGCGCCTCGGCGCGGGCTATGTCACGCTGGCGAAAGCGCATATCGCGGTCGATCACAAATCGTCCAACGCCAGGGCGCTGCTCGCGGCCGTGCCGCACGATCTGCATGGCGACCCCGGCTACATCTTCAACAAGATCCAGCTGCTGCGCCGCGAGGACAAGATCGCCGAAGCCGGACGGCTGATGCTGAGCGCGCCGCGCGATCCGGCCCGCATCGTCAACACCAATGAATGGTGGATCGAGCGCCGCCTGGTGGCGCGCAAACTGCTCGACAACAACGAGCCTCGCACCGCCTATCTGGTCGCGCGCGATTCCGCCGTACCCGAGCGCGGCATCTACCAGACCGAGCGCGAATTCACCGCCGGCTGGATCGCGCTGCGTTTCCTCAACGACCCGCACACCGCCGCGCAGCACTTCGCCCGCATCGGCGTCAACACCTCCAACCCCACGGCGCTGGCGCGCGCCGGCTATTGGCAGGGTCGCGCCGCCGAGGCCGCCGGCCGCCACCAGGACGCGCAGCGCGCCTATCAGGCCGCCGCCGTGCAATCGACCTCCTATTACGGCCAGCTCGCGCGGGCGAAGCTCGGCCTGCCGCAGCTCGCCTTGCATGAAGCTCCGCGTTCGCGCGGCGGCGAGAGGCTCGAGATTGTCCGCGCGCTCAATCTGCTCTACGCGCTCGAAGAGCAGGAACTGGCGATCCCGATCCTCGCCGACATGGGCGAGAATGCCGATCCCGATGCGCTGGCGGCGCTGTGCGAGGTGACCCAACGTCATAACGACGCGCGCGGCATGCTGCTGATCGGCAAAGCCGCGCTCAATCGCGGGCTGCCGTTCGATCACTACGCCTATCCGGTGAGCGGCATTCCGCCCTACAAGGACATCGGCCCGCAGGTCGAAAAGGCCATCGTCTACGCCATCGCGCGGCAGGAAAGCGCCTTCAATCCCAAGGTGGTCTCACCGGCACAGGCCTACGGGCTGCTGCAGGTGACACCGGGTGCCGGCAAATACGTTACCAGGAAATACGGCGCGAGTTTCGATCTCGCACGGCTGAAATCCGATCCATCCTATAACGCGACGCTTGGCGCCGCCGAACTCGGCGGCCTGATCGAGGACTATCGCGGCTCCTACATCATGACTTTCGCCGGCTACAATGCCGGGCGCGGCAGCGTGCGCAAATGGATCGAGCGCTACGGCGATCCGCGCGATCCGAATGTCGACGCGGTGGACTGGGTGGAGAAGATTCCTTTCTCCGAAACCCGCAACTACGTCCAGCGCATCATGGAAAATCTGCAGGTCTATCGCGCCCGCTTCGGCGGCAGCCGGCAATTGCTGATCGAGGCCGACCTGCGGCGCGGCGCGGCGGTGCAGTAGACCGGCTGATACAGCTTGCAACGCAGCCTCATCCTTGAGATGCGCGCAAGCGCGCTTCTCTTAATTGAGCTCACGTCTATGCTGGATTGCGCCTTCCCGGCGGATTTCCTCGTCGTCCCGGCGATGACAGGCTCCGGCCGGGATCACCCCGGTCGCTGTTTCGGGAATTGAAAATTCAGCGTCTCCATCGAAAACTCGGAGTTTATAAATCCCGGCTTGCGCTTTGTTTGCCGGGACGACGGCTATCGAGATTGCATTGCCGGGCAGATCGCTCCTGCGATCCGCCCTTTCCCGCCGATCCGGCTTGATCGAAATCCGCGATCATTATTTGATCGCAGACGTGGCGGCCTGCGGCCATGACGGCGCGGCGCGGGACAGAGGCGGACGATGCATCGCTTTCACGATTTCTTCTGCCAATCGGCCGACGGACTGACGCTGCACGGCCGCTCCACCGGACCTGACAGCCCGCATCTGCCCGTGCTGTGCCTGCCCGGCCTGACCCGCACCACCGCCGATTTCGACACGATCGCGCAGGCGCTGGCGACGGACCCGCAAACACCGCGGCGCGTCGTCGCGGTGGACTATCGCGGACGCGGATTGTCGGACAGCGATCCCAATCCCGAGAACTACACCGTTGCGATGGAGATGGGCGACGTGGCCGCGGTGGCGGCTGCCGCCGAAGTGAGCCGGGCGATCCTGCTCGGCACCTCGCGCGGCGGGCTGATCTCGATGGCGCTGGCGGCGATGCGGTCGCCATTGCCCGCGGGCGTGATCCTCAACGACATTGGCCCGGTGCTGGAGCTGACCGGGCTGATGAAGATCAAGGGCTACATCACCGATCCGCCGGAGCGACACGGCTGGGACGAAGCGGCCGGCGGCCTGAAAGCGCTGTTCGCGGATGCCTTCCCCGCCCTCACCGACGCCGACTGGATGGCGTGGGCGCATCGGGCCTTCCGGCTCGCCACCCATCCGCCCGGTCCGGATCACGGCGGCCCGCCGCCGGGACCGATTGCCTCGTCACATATGGTCTCGCCTCATGCGGCAAAACTGGAGCGGACCTACGACCTCGCGCTGGCGCGCTCGTTCGACGGCATCGATCCTGAAAATCCGCCGCCGCCGCTATGGGAGCTGTTCGACGCGCTGCAGAACCTGCCTTTGATGCTGATTCACGGCGCGCTGTCGGATTTGCTCTCGCCCCAAACGGTGCAAGAGATGGCGGCGCGCAGGCCGGATCTCGATCTGGTGGAGGTCGCCGATCAGGGCCACGCGCCGCTGCTGACGGATGCTCCCACTATCGCCCGCATCAAGGCGTTCTGCCGCCGCTGCGATCAGGCGGCAGCCGCGCCGACGGCCAGCGACCGCTAGGCGACGCGACATCCTGGCGTCGAATATCACTCGTCATTGCGAGAAGTGCCGGCAAGGAAGCCTCCAGCCTTTTCATGCAGCGGCATCAGTACTGGATTGCTCGCGGAGCCTGTCATCGGACGGCGCTTTACGCCGACCCGTTGGCTCGCAATGACGGGCAAGCGGCAAAAGACGGAAGACGGAAGGCGGAAAAAGAAAAACCTCCGGCAGTTTCCTGCCGGAGGCTTTTGAAGGTCGCTACCCGAAGGTAGAAACGATCAGAAGTTGCGCTGAACGCGCAGGGAGCCCGACCAGACGTCCTGCGAGCCGAAGCTGTAGTTCGCGGCAGGCTTGACGCCGCCGACAGCGACGACACCCGACAACGGCGTAGTGATACCGCTGTCGATGTTGGTCCAGGTGACTTCGCCCGAGAACGTCAGGTTCTTGACCGGGGTCCACCGGGTCACGAAACCGACCTGGGAGATGTTGAAGTCGGGGTTGCAGGCCACACCAGCGGCAGCATAGCCAGCCTTGGCGCAGATCATGCCCGACGCAACCGAGTTGTAGTCAACCTTGGAGTATGCACCGAACACGCTGGACGACCAGTTCTGGTTCCAGTTGTGGTTGAACGCACCGTTGAGACCCCAGGCCTTGGTGAGCTGGAGCGGACCAGCGCCAATGCCCACGCCGGTGCCGTAGACGCCATCGGCGATCGGAGCGGTCGCGATGTTGTTGTACGCACCATTGCTGCCGCTGCCGAACAGCGAGAGGCTCTGCGGGGTGTTACCCGAGTTGCCCAGCACGTAGCGCAGCGCACCCTCGGTGTAGGTGGCGCTCAGCTTGATGTCGTCGCCGGGGCCGGTCGGCAGGTTCTTGATCTGCAGGGCGCCGGTGATGGCGAAGCCCCACTTGTCGTCCGGATGGCCAGCAACTTCCGTACCGCCGGTCGTGGTGCCGTTGGAGTTGAAGTAGCCGCCGGTGACCTGATGGGCCGCGGCCGACAACTGGATCAGACCCCAAGCCTGGTCAAGGCGGATGTTACCGACAACGTCGGGCGCAGTCGTGGTGCCCTGATAGCGGTCGTTGTAAACGCCCAGAACGCTCATGGCATCGTTGCCGTTGTACACGCCGGTACGGTTCGACGGGCTTCCCTCGTCAACACCGAGGCTGGCCGACATGCCGTTGCCGAACTGCCAGGTGTACTGGATGTTGTTCACGCCGGCGTCGTAGTTCGGGCCGCCCATGAGGATCGAGTTCAGGTTGCCACCCGGACCAGCGTTCCACGGCAGCGCATAGGCCGAAGCCGAACGACCGAAGGTGAAGCCAGCGAACTGGATGAACGCGGCTTCAACGCGGATGCCGCCGGAGCCGTTCGCGTCACCCGTCGTCCACTGCGGGCCGAACGAAGCGAAGGTGCGGACAACGCCGTACTCGGTCGCGGTGCGGGTATCAACCTGCATCATGATACGAGCGCGGGTCTGGTTCGCGTTGTTGTACAGGCTGTGCTGACCGCCGGCGCCGTTCAGGAACGCCGCGTCAGAGTTCGCGCCATTGACGTTGAATTCGGCGCGCATATAGCCGCCGAGCTTGATGCAGGTGTCGGTGCCGGGGACGTAGAAGAATCCCGCGCCATACAGCGAACAGACCTTCACGTACTCGACCGCTTTGGCCTTGACGGGAAGATCAGCCGCCTGTGCCCCACCGATCGCGACGAGACCAGCCGCCGATCCGAGGATAAGGCTCTTAATCTTGCTCATAAAACCTCCAAGTTGCGTTTTATTGGGAAGGTTCCGGTCCGCCGGTGTTAAGCCACACCCGAGGTTTGGTCCCCTTGATCCCAGTGGACCGCCTGGTCGCCTCGCGCCTTCGGACACTCCCGCACAAACGCGAGCGACTTAAGCGAAACTTCCAAACGGGACGACCTCGGGATGCCCCCCTCCGTCGCCCTGAGACAATTACCTAACGCCGCTACACACGCAACAAATCACCGCCACATATCGGGGTATCGGGGGTGCTTTTCGGATATGTGTTGCACAAATGGCACTCACGCAGTCGTGACGTTAACGAGCAAAGCTATGAATTATTTAGTGTTTTCGAATTATTCCTTAATCCCGCAATTCTCATTGCAATAAGGCAACACCAAACTGGTGCGGACCGCCGCCACACTTTTCCCGAATCACGGCTGCCGTCGCCGGCGGGAGCGAAACAACGATTTCGGTTAGATCTTTAACGCGACCTGCATCTTTAAACGCGGCGCCCAAGAGGCGATATCGGCGCACCTGCAGCGCACCCTTTATATGTGTTCCGGACAAGAGGCCCAAAGGTCGTCACCTCCCCACAGAAGTCTGCGCGTGCGGCTTGCAGGCAGCGCATCTGTCGGGCATACGGAGCGCGTGGAGACGTGGCCGAGCGGCTGAAGGCACTCGTTTGCTAAATGAGCATACCTTGAAAAGGGTATCGAGGGTTCGAATCCCTCCGTCTCCGCCATCCTGCTTCGCTCTACGAGTTTCGCAGGATTGGCGGCATCCATTGCATTCAAGGATACACACCCGATGTGTTCCCCCGGCGTACCGGATCTCCTGACGTCCGGAACGGAACCCTGCGCTGCCTTCCATCCAACCTTGCGGACCGCCGCCGCATGAGCAAATCTCCCTTCCCCGGCTCGACACAGGTCGATCCGCGAAACTTGGAAGCGATCTTTAATCAGGCGCTGGCAGCACATCGCGCAGGCCAGCTCGATCTCGCGGCCTCGCTCTATCGACAGATTCTGTCTCACAGCAAGAAGCAGTTCGCGCCCCGTCATTTGCTGGGCGTGATCGAGGGACAACGCGGCAATCTCGCCGAAGGCGTCCGACAGATCAGCAAGGCCATCAAGCTCGATCCCAATTCTGCGGACGCTTATCTCAATCTGGGGCGGATGCAGGGCGAGTTGGGCGAGCTGTCGAACGCGGAACGAAGTCTGCGCAAGGCTCTGGCGCTCAATCCGGCCAATCCACTGGCCGCCGGCAACCTCGCCGCGGTGCTGCGCCGTCTCGGACGCTTCGAGGAAGCACTCGCCTGCGTCGACGCGGTGCTGGCGCGCGAATCCAACAACGTAATCGCGATCATCAACCGCGCGAACATTCTGTTCGATCTTGACCGCTTGGGTGAAGCCAAAGCGGTCTATCAGCACGCCCTGAGCCTCAACCAAGATGATGCCCAAGCATGGCTTGGACTTGGGGTGACGGAAAACCGGCTGAAAAACCCGGAAGGAGCCGTTGCCGCCCTGAAACGCGCGGCGGCCCTCATGCCGGGATCGTTGGAAGCATGGCTCTCGCTCGGCCACGCATTCGAGACCATGGGGCGTCACGACGACACTGCCGCGGTCGTTGAGCGCGCCCTCGCCCTGAACCCGCGGGCGACATTCGCAGGCGGCATGCTGGTCTTTGCCAGGAACAGCCTGTGCGACTGGAGCCATCTTGCGGAGGAGCGCGAGGCCTGTCTTGCCGGCATCCGGCGCGGCGACTTTGCGGCTGTGCCGTTTACCGGGCTCGTGCTCACGGACGATCCGGCGGATCAGCTCAAATGCACAACGCTCTACGCGCAGGCTGCTGCCACACGCCGGCCGAAGCCGCTTTGGCATGGCGAGCCCTATCGGCACGACAGGATCCGCATCGCCTATTTATCGGGAGACTTCCGCGACCATCCGGTGACTCACCTGATCGCCGGAATGTTCGAGCAGCACGACCAGGGCCGGTTCGAGACGTTCGGAATTTCCACCTCGCCTTCGGATTCGAGCGCCGAGCATCGGCGCGTCAGCACGGCGCTCACGCACTTTCATGACGTTCACGACAAATCCGACGCGGAGATCGCCGCGCTTCTGCGCAGCCTCGAGATCGACATCGTCATCGATCTGGTCGGCTACACCCAGGGCACGCGCCCCGGCATTCTCGCCCGGCGCCCCGCACCGGTTCAGGTCAACTATCTCGGCTATCCGGGAACGATGGGCACACCCCACCACGATTACATCCTTGCCGATCCGACGGTGATCCCGACCGAGGCACGGCAGTTCTATTCCGAACAAGTGGTGCACCTGCCGGGCTGCTACCTGCCGAACGACCGCGCTCGCGCCATCGCCGACCGCACCCCGACCCGGGCCGAGGAAGGCCTCCCCGAGCAGGGGATCGTGTTCTGCGGCTTCAACAACCCCTATAAATTCTCGCCGGAGATTTTCGATATCTGGATGCGGCTGCTCGGCCAGATCGAGGGCAGCGTGCTCTGGCTACGGAGCATCAAGGGAACGGCTCCCGACAATCTGCGCCGGGAGGCAGAGAAACGCGGCATCGCCGGCAAACGCATCGTCTTTGCCCGCCGCGCCGAGCGGATCGAGGATCACCTCGCCCGCCATCGTCTTGCCGATCTGTTTCTGGATACGCCGCACTACAACGCCCATGCCGGCGCCTGCGATGCGCTATGGGCCGGACTACCGCTGATCACCTGCCTCGGCACCGCCTTCGCCGGCCGGGTCGGGGCCAGCGTCCTCAAAGCGGTCGGGCTGCCGGACCTGATCACCACCTCGCTTGCGGACTACGAGGCTCTGGCGCTCAGGCTGGCGCGCGAGCCGGATACGCTTGCCGCGATCAAGACTCGGCTTGCCGGTCAGCGCCTGACCGCGCCGCTGTTCGATACACCGCGCTTCACCCGCCACATCGAAGCGGCCTACACCACCATGTGGCAGCGCGCTCAGAACGGCCAGCGTCCGGAAAGCTTCGCCGTCGAGCGTCTGGGATAGTTCCGAAGCGGGCTATCAGTGCGCCATCATCCAGGCGCGAGCTTCGCGCTGGGCCAGAGCGACTTCGCTCTCGGACATCTGCTCTGCGAGTTCGCGGCGCAACGCGATGGCATCGACCCGGCCCTTGAGGGCTGCGAGGTTGAACCATTTGTGGGCGGCCACGAAATCGACCTCCCCGCCCCGGCCGGTCGAGAACATCATGCCGAGATCGAACAGCGTGTCACCGTTCGCGCAGATCTCCACCGGCAGCGCGGCGGCGATATCGATCGTTCCCTGAAACATCTCTTTCTCCTTCCGGAGACCGCCAGGCCAACCGGCCGCGGCTCCCGTCCAACTGTCTTGCGTCCCTGAAATTCCGAACCGCCGTTTGCCGGCGTGTTGGGAGCATCTGACCGCTAAACTTTGAATGGCAGTTTAAGTATCGCGATGAATCGAATCTGAACGGGCGCACGACGTTTCATGGCGCCGGTTCGAGAAAGTCGCGATTCGCGGGCATTTTTCAAATTCGTGAAAAACGATTCACCCTCGCTTTTGGCGAAGCGATAACCATCGCGCCAACAGCGCGTCGACGCCTTGCGACTTGATCCGGCGGCGACCAGGCTCTCGCCGGGAGAGCGACGATCGACACAACAGCGATGGGGAGAATGCCGGGACGGCCTGCACCACCGGATGGCGGCGAACCATGAATGGCCTCGGGCCATTCCGGAGAGAATGAGCGGCCTCAGGCCGTTTCGGAGAGAATGAACGGTCGAGCACCGTCCGGGGTGATGAGCGATCTCGGATCGCTCCAGAGAAACCGGCGGCCTCACGCCGCTCCAGATAGAACGAGGGCGTCGGTGAACACGTCAGGAACGAGATTTCACCGGACGGGCCGTTGAAACTGCGAAGCAAGCTCCGCAACGAACGAAGAGCACTGAACTCTTCTGCCGGACCACCTGCAGCGAGGCTGAACCCCACCGCGCCGGTCGTCCGACCGTCTCACCTGATGTCTCGCCGACACCCTCTATCGTCGACCTGAGCAACCTGAACAGCATTCGCCTTGAGGGCGGAGGTCCCGAGCGGCTCCTGTGACGTTGCCGGCATAAGCTGCCGGCAATTCCGTAAGGCGAAGCCTTACTTCTTCTTCTTGGCGACCTTGCGGGTCTTCTTGACAGTCTTCTTCACTGCCGACTTCGCCTTCTTCGCCTTCTTCGCTTTCTTGGCCATGTTGCCCTCCTAAATAAGTGAGATGGCTTAATCGCTTCGTGCACCCGGGAATCGATGTGCACTTCGAATGGATTACACCAACGCATAAAAAAGAACAGCGCCCCGCTTAAAGAAGTGTTGACGCAAGCGTACCGATGGGCATCGCGCGCGCTTCGCGCCGGCGACACGACCGAGCTCCGCAGGATCGCGCGCGCTATCCCCAGAACACCATAGCGATCATGTGGAATTTTTAAGAAGTGCCCGAAAGACGCGGACATTTTTAATTTCGATCCTGCGTGCAGCGAAATCACGCTCGACATCGCGAATGACAAACGATGACGACAAGAGGCGCGCCGCGCATCCTGAGTCGTGAATTTTGGCAACGAAAATATTTTTTGGGAATTTTGCGTTTTAGGCGGCGCGAGGCCCATCGCGGCAAAGTTTTTCGCGCCGTCGCGAAAAACTGATTCGTCTTTCTTCTGTCGTCGTCGGCGATATCGGATACGCACGGCGCTCGCTGCGCGTTCATAAAAGCCGCCATGCGAGCGATCCGCGCATGCTCGCGCGGAGCCGGAAGCCGACCCGGGCGGCGCCAAAAGCGCGCCGTCCGAACAACGCTTGAAGAGATCAGAGACCGAGCTTGGCCTTGAGGAGGTCGTTCACCGCCTGCGGATTGACCTTGCCGCCCGACGATTTCATCACCTGGCCGACGAACCAGCCCATCAACTGCGGTTTGGCCTGCGCCTGCGCCACCTTCTCGGGGTTGGCGGCGACGATGTCGTCCACCAGCTTCTCGATCGCGCCGAGATCGGTCACCTGCTTCATGCCGAGGCTCTCGACCAGCGACTTGGGATCGCCACCCTTGGTCCAGACGATCTCGAACAGGTCCTTGGCGATCTTTCCGGAGATGGTGCCCTCGCCGATCAGGTCGACGATGGCGGCGAGCTGCGCCGCCGAGACCGGCGAGGCGGCAATCTCCTGCCCTTCCTTGTTGAGGCGGCCGAACAGTTCGTTGATCACCCAGTTGGCGGCGAGCTTGCCGTCACGCGCCGCATTGCCGAGCCCGGCCAGCACCGCTTCGTAGAAGTCGGCGCTCTCCCGCTCGGCGACCAGAACGCCGGCGTCGTAGGGCGTCAGACCAAAGGCGTCGATGAAACGCGCGCGCTTCTCGTCCGGCAGCTCCGGCAGCCCGGAGCGCAGCTCCTCGACATAGGCAGCGGAGAATTCCAGCGGCAACAGGTCGGGATCGGGGAAGTAGCGGTAATCGTGCGCCTCTTCCTTGGAGCGCATCGAGCGCGTCTCGCCCTTATTGGGGTCGTAGAGCCGGGTCTCCTGCTCGATCGCGCCACCGTCCTCGATGATCTCGATCTGGCGCCGCGCCTCGAACTCGATCGCCTGGCCGATGAAGCGGATCGAGTTGACGTTCTTGATCTCGCAGCGGGTGCCGAACGGCTCGCCCGGCCGGCGCACCGAGACGTTGACGTCGGCGCGCAGATTGCCCTTCTCCATGTCGCCGTCGCAGGTGCCGAGATAGCGCAGGATGCTGCGCAGCTTGGCGACGTAGGCCTTGGCTTCGTCCGCCGAGCGCATGTCCGGCCTGGAGACGATCTCCATCAAGGCGACGCCGGAGCGGTTGAGATCGACATAGGACATGGTCGGGTGTTGATCGTGCAGCGACTTGCCGGCGTCCTGCTCCAGATGCAGCCGCTCGATGCCGACCGACGCGGTGCCGCCGTCGGGGGTGTCGATCAGCACCGTGCCCTCGCCGACGATCGGCGACTTGTACTGGCTGATCTGATAGCCCTGCGGCAAATCGGGGTAGAAATAGTTCTTCCGGTCGAAGGTCGATTTCAGGTTGATCTGCGCCTTCAGGCCGAGCCCGGTGCGGATCGCCTGGGCGACGCACTCCTCGTTGATGACGGGCAGCATGCCGGGCATCGCCGCGTCCACCAGCGAGACATGCTCGTTGGGCGCGCCGCCGAACGCGGTGGACGCGCCGGAGAACAGCTTGGATTGCGAGGTCACCTGGGCATGGACTTCCAGCCCGATCACGACTTCCCAGTCGCCGGTGACGCCTTTGATGAGTTTCTTGGGATCGACGGTTGCGTTCATGGAGCGGCTTTTACCGCGCCCGGGCGGTCAGGAAAACCCCCGCCAGGGTCACAGGCTGGCGGCAAAGGTCTTGAACGCCGGACTGGCGCGCAGCGAATCCCGCCCCGCTTCGATCACGTCATCGACCTGCTCGCGCGGCAGGTTGAAGCGGGTCGGCACGCCATCGAGCCGCGCCGCGCGCGCCGGATCAAGCTGGTCGAAGCCGACGCGGCCGATGAAGAACTTGATGTCGCGGCAATTCCAGCCCGGCCGCGCGCCATAGCGCGCCCGCTCGGCGGCGGACAGGCCGCAGCGCCACTTCACCAGCGCCGCGTGCCAGTCGCTCATGACACGCTCGAACGCGGTATAGCTGCCGGCCACGCCGGCATCGACCGCGGTATCGGCCGCAGCGCGGAACAGTTCGAACCCGCTCGGCCCTTCCACGGTGTTGATCCAGTTGCCGGCGACGCCCGACTTGGCGTCCACCACTAGAAACAGACCGCGCCGCAACTTGACCGCCTGCGCCGGCGTCAGCGGCTCATAGGGCGTCGCCGACGACAGCCGCGCGATGGTGAAGCCGGACAGGCCGTAATTATCGACAAGGCCGCCGTCGAGCAGCTTGATGTAAGGCATCGAGCCGTCATGGTAGCGGCTGATCGCCTTGGCGAAGGCGCCGAGCATCGGCGGCGCGTTGGAATTGTCACGCGCCCTGGTGACCCAGGACGGCAGCGGCTCCCTGCACTTGCCCGGGAAGGTCTTGATGACCACGGGCGCGAACGCCACCGGAACGGCGGCGGACGCCGCCACCGCATCCGCCAGCGGATATTCCGACAGGTCGCTGCACATCGCGCGGAAGGCGGTGGCGCCGAACACGAACGGCGTGCGGTTGTAGATGTCGGAGGCGTTGATCCAGACCCGCGGCCGGCCCTCGGCGCGGAACTGGCCGAAATTGGCGCCGTGGAACAGGTTGGCGTCGAGCCAGCGCGGAAAGCCGGTGGAATCGTTGATGCCGCCGGCCATCGCGCGCGGCAGCGTCGCCAGCGAGATGTCGGTCTGCAAATTCTCTTCGGCGTTGCGCAGCAAAAACTTCTCGCGGAAGTCGGCGAGCCTCGCCCGTTTCCTCAGTCCGTAATAGGCCGCCGTCACCGCGCCGCCCGACACCCCGGAGATGAAATCGAGTCGGTCGATCATCGGGCCCTGCGCGCCGCGCAGCGGAATGCGCTCCATCTCCGACAGCACGCCATAGGAGAAGGCCGCCGCGCGGGTGCCGCCGCCCGAGAACGACAGGCCGATCACCACGTCGTTCTCGACCTCGTTTTCCTTGAAGCCGATGTCGAGCCGGTTGGCGAGCGTGTCCGGCGTGCCGGCGACGTTCACCGGCTCGTTCTGGATGGTGGCGCAGCCGATCAGCAGCGCGCAGACCGACAGACTTCCGAAAAATGTACGCGCGCGCGCCATGGCAATCCCCATCCCCTCACCATTCCTGACGGATGGGGGTCGCTTTTTCCCTAACGCCCGTCGCGCGCGCGGCAATGGCGGCCAGCATGGTTAATGGGTGGGCTTGGTTCAGGACTGCGAACTGTCCTTGAGGTGATCATCCTCATAGGCGATCGACCAGCCGATGAGACTGCGCCAGAGCATTTCCGCAAGATCCGGCGGCACGCCGGCGGCCTCCGCCTCGGCACGGACATGGGCGACGACCTCCTCGACCCGCTCCGGAATCGCGGCCGGCAGACCGTCCCGCAGTTTCACGGCGATCACCTGATCGAGGCAGCGCACCCGCTCCGCGATCAGCGCGACAAGGTCTCGGTCGATCCGGTCGATGATCTCGCGCAGTTCCGGGAGATTTTTCGGTTCGGACGACATCAGCTCTGCCCCAACAGCTCCGACGCGATCTGATCCCATTCGGCGTCGAGCGCCGCAGACGATACGGGTTTGCCCGCGCGGCCATACCAGTAGCCCGCATTGTCGAGATCGCCTTCGACACGATGCAGATACGCATGAACCCAGGCGCCGTCGGCCGTCGGAATCTGTTGCGCGCAAGAGTGCGCCTTTTCCCAGTCGCCTTTCGCCGCCCACCACAGCGCCGTCAGCGGCTGCGACAGATTGGCAGGCGGCGCGACCTCGGCAAGGCTGGCCTTCAGATCCGACATGCCCATCACCACCACCTCTTCGGCTTGAAGCGTCCGGCGGACTGCTCGATGACGTCGCCAAGCGAGAACAGGGTTTCCTCGTCGAACGGCCGGCCGATCAGTTGCAGACCGAGCGGCAGGCCCTGCGCATCCTTGCCGGCCGGCACGGCGATGCCCGGCAGGCCCGCCATGTTCACCGTCACCGTGAAGATGTCGTTGAGATACATCTCGATCGGATCGGCCTTGCCCTTCTCGCCGATGCCGAAGGCGGCGGACGGCGTGGCCGGGGTCAGGATCGCGTTGACCCCCTGCGCGAACACCTCCTCGAAGTCCTGCTTGATCAGGGTCCGCACCTTCTGCGCGCGCAGGTAATAGGCGTCGTAATAGCCGGCCGACAGCACGTAGGTGCCGATCATGATGCGGCGGCGCACCTCCGGGCCGAAGCCGGCGGCGCGGGTGTTCTCGTACATCTCGACGATGTTGCGGCCATCGACCCGCGCGCCGTAGCGCACGCCGTCATAGCGCGCGAGATTGGACGAGGCTTCCGCCGGCGCCACCACGTAATAGGCCGGCAGCGCGTATTTGGTGTGCGGCAGGGAGATTTCGACAAGCTCGGCGCCCGCCGCCTTCAGCCATTCGGCGCCCTGCGCCCACAGCTTCTCGATTTCGGCGGACATGCCCCCGATGCGATATTCCTTCGGGATGCCGATCTTCATGCCCTTGACCGAGCGGCCGAGCGCGCCCTCGTAATCCGGCACCGGCAGATCGACCGAGGTGGTGTCCTTGGGATCGTGCCCCGCCATCGAGCGCATCAGGATCGCGGTGTCGCGCACCGTGCGGGCGAACGGTCCGGCCTGATCGAGCGAGGACGCGAAGGCGACGATGCCCCAGCGCGAGCAGCGGCCATAGGTCGGCTTCAGGCCTACGATGCCGGTAAACGCCGCAGGCTGGCGGATCGAGCCGCCGGTGTCAGTGCCGGTCGCGCCGAAACACAGTCCCGCCGCCACCGCCGAGGCCGAGCCGCCGGAGGAGCCGCCGGGCACCAGTCTCGCGTCCGAACCCTCGCGCCGCCACGGATTGACCACCGGGCCGAACGCCGAGGTCTCGTTCGACGAGCCCATCGCGAATTCGTCATTGTTGAGCTTGCCGAGCATCACCGCGCCGTCGCGCCAGAGCTGCGAGGTCACGGTGGATTCGTAAGGCGGCTTGAAGTCGTCGAGGATCTTCGAGCATGCGGTCAGGCGCACGCCCTTGGTGGCGAACAGGTCCTTGATGCCGAGCGGGACGCCTTCGAGATTGCCGGCTTCGCCCTTGGCAAGCCGCGCGTCGGCGTCCTTCGCCATGGTCCGCGCCTGATCCGGCGTCTCCAGCACATAGGCGTTCAGCGCCCGCGCCTGCTCCATGGCGGCCAGATGCGCCTCGGTCAGCTCCAGCGACGTGAAGGATTTGTTCGCAAGACCAGTCTTGGCCTCGGCGAGCGTGAGTGAAGTCAGGTCAGTCATTCGTCAACCGGATCGCAGGAGAAGGAAGGCGGCGGCACGCTGCCGGGCCGCCGCTGGAACTGGGAATGTTGCAAAGCCTCGATGATGGCATCGACCGCTTCGTCGGGATTGGTGATCTTGCCGGCCCGCTCCATGGCGTCGAGATATTCCATGTAGGCCGCGTAGGTTTTCTCGTCGCTGCACAGGATGCACATGCTCGCCTCCGGCCGCTATTCGACCACCTTCGGGACCAGAAAGAAATGATCCTCGGTCGCGGGAGCGTTGGCGAGCACCTTGCCGGCGATCTCGCCGTCATTGACGACGTCGTGACGCTTCTTCATCGCCATCGGCATCACCGAGGTCATCGGCTCGACGCCTTCGACATCCACCTCGGACAACTGCTCGACGAACGCGAGGATCGCATTGAGCTCGCCCTGCAGATGGGCAACCTCCTCGTCCTTGACCGCGATCCGGGCAAGGTGCGCGATCCGGCGGACGGTGGCGGCATCAACGGACATTCCAGCAAAACTCCGAAACAGCCGCAGCAGCGGCTCCGATCTGCCTGCCGTATAAAGCATTTTGCCCCGCAGGGGAAACCCGCCAATCGAGCCCAAAAAGGCAGGACTTAATGGCTCCGGCTGCGCGCGGCGAGCCTTGAAGCCGGATCACCCGTCTTGCGACAAGGCCGGTCTGCCTTTGCGCCCGATGCAACCGGCATGGTAGCAGAGCGCATGCCCGCGCCGATCCTTCCCCTCACCGATGCCGTGCCGCTCTGGCCGCCCCGTGGCGCGCTGATCGGCCTCGATCTCGGCACAAAGACCATCGGCGTCGCGGTGTCCGATCCCGACCGCAGACTGGCGACCGGGGTCGAAACCATCCGGCGCAAGACGTTCACCGCCGATGCGGCGCGGCTGCTCGCCATCGCCGCCGAGCGCAAGGCGGTGGGATTCGTGCTCGGCCTGCCGATCAACATGGACGGCAGCGAGGGCCCGCGCGCGCAATCGACCCGCGCCTTCGCGAGGAACTTCGCGCGGCTGACCGAGCAGGCCATCGGCCTGTGGGACGAGCGGCTCTCCACCGCGGCGGTGGAGCGCGAACTGATCGGCATGGACATGAGCCGCGCCCGCCGCGCCGAGGTGATCGACGAGCACGCGGCGATCTTCATCCTGCAGGGCGCGCTCGACCGCCTTGCGGTGCTTGGCCCGCCCGAGACGCCCTGAGCGTCAGGCGCGCGTCAGGACTGGTTCGCCAGCCATATGGTCTGGATCGTGGCGGCCAGATTGTTGATGCCGTGGACCACCACCGTCAGCCAGGTCGAGTGGTAGCGATAGCGCAGATAGCCGAGCAAGAGGCCGATGGAGAACACCTCGCCGAGGAAGAACCAGTCGTACTGCAGATGCATCAGCGTCCACACCAGCGACGACAGCACGATGGCGCCGACCGGCCGCAGGAACGTCTCCGACCAGCCGCGATAGAGAAAGCCGCGCACGAAGAATTCCTCCGTGACCGGCGCACCGACGCAGAACGCCAGCACCAGCAGCCACAGCGCGCCGTCGGCCTGCGCCGATTTGAGGACATCGGTCATGAAGCCCGGTGCGACCTCGCGGCCGAGCGCCTTCGACAACAGATCCCAGCAGGTGATCAGCACGCCGAGCATGACCGCGCCGATCAGCAGCGCCTTCCAGCCCGGCCAGCGCAGCGCCAGATAATCCGCGAATTTCGCCCGCGCCACGCGCGTCGCCAGCCAGATCGCCGCCAGCACCGCCGGCAGGCCCGCCACCACCGACAGCGAGATGGTCAGCCCGCCGCCCATCACGCCTTTCATGGTGTCGAGATCGAGGCCGTTGCCCTGTTTGATCAGGAAGAAGGCGACCACCGCGATCTGGCCGCAGAACATCGCAACGAAAATCACGATGCCCCACAGCAAGGTGCCCCAGAATTTCCAGACCCGCGGCGGCTTGGCGGGCGCATCCGCCACGAGCGGCGCGAGCGGGGTTTCGGCGGAACCGGTCTCGGAGGTCATGGAGCAGCCTTCATGTCGGGAGGGCACTTTGTCAGGCGGGCACGGCGGATCATGGCAAGGCACGCGCAAGAAGACCGCGCATCGCGTCCGGATCAAGATCGACAGCGCCATACATGGTCCCATGCGGTTGCGCCAGTCGCGTTTGCGCGAACAGCGCCGCGTGCGGGGAATGAACCGCGTTCAGCGCGGCGGCGGCGGCGAGCAAAGCGAGCCTTTCGACCGCAAACCGCGCGCCCCGCTCCGCATCGGGCCGGCGCAGCGCGCCCGCGATGAACGCGACCGCTTCGGCTGCGCCCGGCAAGCCCTCGGCCTGCGCGGCAAGCTGCTTCAAAACGCCATAGGCCGCCTCGGCATCGCGTGCCAGCGCCCGCAGCACATCGAGGCACATCACATTGCCGGAGCCTTCCCAGATCGCATTGACCGGCGCTTCGCGATAATGCCGTGCCAGAATGCCCTCCTCGACATAGCCGTTGCCGCCGATGCATTCCATCGCCTCGAACAGGAAGGCCGGCGCGCTCTTGCAGATCCAGTATTTCACCGCCGGCGTCAGCAGCCGCATGTAGGCGGCCTCGCCGCCATCCACCGGCGCGCGATCGAAGGCATGGCACAGCCGCAGCACCAGCGCTGTGGAGGCTTCGACCTGCAACGCCATGTCCCCCAGCACGCTTTCCATCATCGGCTGATCGGCGAGATGCTTCTGGAACACGATGCGGAGCCGGGCGTGATGCAGCGCATGCGCCAGCCCCGAGCGCATCAGGCCGGCGGAGGCGATGGCGCAGTCCTGCCGCGTCAGCGCCACCATGCGGATGATGGTGGCGATGCCCCGCCCCTCCTCGCCGAGACGCAGCGCATGCGCGCGCTCGAATACCACTTCCGACGAGGCATTGGAGCGGTTGCCGACCTTGTCTTTCAGGCGCTGGAAATGGATCGCGTTGACCGAGCCGTCCGGACGAAAGCGCGACATGACAAAACACGTCAGTCCGCCCACCGCCTGCGCCAGCACCAGAAAGGCGTCGCACATCGGCGCCGACATGAACCATTTCTGGCCGGTGATGACATAAGCCTCGCCGTCGCGTTCGGCGCGCGTGGTGTTGGTGCGCACGTCGGTGCCGCCCTGACGCTCCGTCATGCCCATGCCGATGGTCATGCCGCGCTTGTTCCACCACGGCGCGAAGGACGGATCGTAACTGCGGGTGCCGAGCACAGGCATGATTTGCGCGCGCAATGCCGGATCTGCCGCCAGCGCGCCCACCGCGGCGCGCGTCATGGTGATCGGGCACAGATGTCCGGTCTCGACCTGCGCCGCCATAAAGAATTTTGCCGCCCGCACCACTTCGGCCGCATCGCCGGCAGGCTCGCCTGCCGCCGTCCAGGTCGAGCAATGCAGCCCGGCGCGCGCACTGTGCGCCATCAGTTCATGATACGCCGGGTGGAATTCGACCTCGTCGCGGCGATTGCCGCGCGCATCGAACGCTTTCAGCTTCGGCGGATTGTCGTTGGCGAGGCGGCCGCGCTCGGCCATCGCGCGCGAGCCCCAGAGCCGGCCGAACTCCGACAATTCGGCGGCATGCACTTTGCCGCCAAAGGCGGCGACCGCCTCCGCCAGCGACGGGTCCGATGCGAACAGATCGGTGTCCTCAAGCGGCGGCGGCTGATTGAACGCCTCGTCGGTCTCGCGCAGGATCGGCATCGTCGCCTCGCCACTGATCCGGACTCGTGCGCAGCATACGCCGAAACGGAGGTGATTTCACGCACCGCCCACGACCGCGCTTAACGATGTGTCACCGGGAAATCGAACGCAGTGTTGTTCGGACCCGGCAGCGAGAAATGCCACCATTCGAGGCGATAGTTGACGAAACCGTGTTTCGCCATCGCCGCGACCAGCATCTGGCGCCATTTGCGCTGCATGGGCGTGATCGCGCGCGAAGCCGTGTGCGCCTTCTCGTCGGAACAATCGTAGCCGGTGCCCATATCAACGCTCGAGTCCGGCGCGCGCAGGCGCAGCGGTCCGGTACAATCGGCATAGGTCGCGTTCGGATCGAACGGCGCAACCTTTGGCTCCGGCAAGGCGATCAGCGTCAGATCCACCGCCTTGCCGGTGGAATGTCCCGAATGCCGCGCGATGTAGCCGAGCCGGAACAGATCGGCCTTCGACATCTTCGGATTGTAGCGATGCTGCGCAGGTGTCTCGCGGCCGTCCTGCGCCCAGCGGTAGATGTCCTCGACAGCGCGTTGCGGGCGGTAGCAGTCGTACATTTTCAGCGACAGCCTGCGCGGGACAAGATCGCGCTGCACCGCCGCCAGCGCCTCCGCCACCTTCCGGGTGACGATACATTCGCCCGCCCGATAGCCCTGCAACGGCCGCCCGACAAAATTATTATATCCCGCGTAACGGATGTCCTGAACGATGCTCGGATCGACATCGCGCAGACGGACGAAGTCCGCCGGCAGCGGCTGCGCCAGCGCGCCTGCCCCGGAGACGAAGGCGACAAGGCACGCCACAAGGCACCCGGCGACCGTCATCCGCGCTGCTTGCATCCTGCCTCCGTGGTTTTAAATCAATTCCGATGCAACGCGGCGCTCGCCGCCGCCTCGCCTGTCCTGCTCCGCGGGATGACGAGGCCACTCTGGGCCTGTTCCACGCAATCGGGGCCCGCGCTTCACCGGGGGAAAACTCGATATCGGGCAAATCTGCCTTGCCCGGACCTCCAAGTCTGCCTATAGCTCTTGCTTTAATGACCCTTGCAACAAAATCGAGTTTTGTCCTCGGCCACCGGCATCTGCTGGGCATCGAGGGCCTTCCCGCGGCCGACATTACCGGCCTTCTGGATCTTGCCGAGGAGTTCGTCGAACTCAACCGGCAGGTCGACAAAAAGCGTTCCGACCTGCGCGGACGCACCCAGGTCAACCTGTTCTTCGAGTCCTCGACCCGGACACAATCTTCCTTCGAGATCGCCGGCAAGCGGCTCGGCGCCGACGTGCTCAACATGTCGATGGCGTTGTCCTCGATGCGCAAGGGCGAGACGCTGCTCGACACCGCGGTGACGCTCAACGCCATGCACCCGGACATTCTGGTGGTGCGCCATCGCGCCTCCGGCGCGGTCGAACTGCTCGCCCGCAAGGTGGACGGCTCGGTGATCAATGCCGGCGACGGCGCCCATGAGCACCCGACGCAGGCGCTGCTCGACGCGCTGACCATCCGCCGCAACAAAGGCCGCCTCGAAGGCCTCCTGGTTGCAATCTGCGGCGACGTGCTGCATTCGCGCGTGGCGCGCTCCAACATTTTCCTGCTCAACACCATGGGCGCGCGGGTTCGCGTCGTCGCGCCCTCCACGCTGCTGCCGGCCGGCATCGAGCGCATGGGCGTCGAGGTCGCGCGCGACATGCGCGAGGGGCTGGACGGCGCCGACATCGTCATGATGCTGCGATTGCAGCGCGAGCGGATGACCGGCTCGTTCGTGCCGTCGAGCTCCGAATACTTCCACTATTTCGGGCTCGATCAGAAGAAGCTGTCCTATGCCAAGCCGGACGCGCTGGTGATGCATCCGGGACCGATGAATCGCGGCGTGGAAATCGACTCCATCGTCGCCGACGGCGCGCAGTCGCTGATCCGCGAACAAGTCGAAATGGGTGTGGCGGTGCGCATGGCCGTGCTGGAAGCGCTCGCCCGCAACCTGCCGAATGCGTGACGCCATGCCGATAGATCGCCGCCCGCTCCTGCTCGCCAACGCCCGCCTGATCGATCCGTCACGCGACCTCGACGATATCGGCGACGTCCTGATTGTCGACGGCATGATCCGCGACGCGCGGCGCGGCATCAGCGCCGCCGGCGTTCCGGCGGGCACCGAAATCGTCAATTGCGCCGGCAAGGTCGTCGCCCCCGGGCTGGTCGACATGCGCGCCTTCGTCGGCGAGCCCGGCGCCGGCCACCGCGAGACGTTCGCGTCGGCCAGCCATGCCGCCGCCGCCGGCGGCATCACCACCATCATCTGCCAGCCCGATACCAAGCCGGTGATCGACAATTCCGCCACCGTCGATTTCGTGCTGCGCCGCGCCCGCGACACCGCGATCGTCAACATCCATCCGATGGCGGCGCTGACGCGCGACATGAAGGGCGATGAGATGACCGAGTTCGGTCTGCTCAAGGCCGCCGGCGCGGTCGCCTTCACCGATGGCAGCCGCAGCGTGATGAATTCGCTGGTGATGCGCCGCGCCCTCACCTACGCGCGCGATTTCGACGCGTTGATCGTGCATCATACCGAAGACCCGACCTTGATCGGCGAAGGCGTGATGAACGAGGGCGAGTTTGCCTCGCGCCTCGGCCTGATGGGCATTCCCACCGCCGCCGAAGCCATGGTGCTGGAGCGCGACATACGCCTCGTCGCGCTGACCGGCGGGCGCTACCACGCCGCCTCGGTGAGCTGCATCGACTCCCTCGAAGTCCTGCGGCGTGCCCGCGATTGCGGCCACAACATCAGCGCTTCGGTGTCGATCAATCACATCACGCTGAACGAGAACGACATCGGGCCGTATCGCACCTTCCTCAAGCTGTCGCCGCCGCTGCGCACCGAGAACGACCGTCAGGCGCTGGTCGCCGGTCTCGCCTCGGGGCTGGTCGACGTCATCATGTCGGATCACAATCCGCAGGACGTCGAGGTCAAGCGCCTGCCCTTCGCCGAGGCCGAGCCCGGCGCGATCGGTCTGGAGACCATGCTGCCGGCCGCATTGCGACTGGTGCATTCCGGCGAGATCGAACTGAAAACCCTGATCCGAGCGATGTCGACCCGGCCCGCCGAGCTGCTCGGCCTGCCTGGCGGCTCGCTGCGCCCCGGCGCGCCGGCCGACGTGATCGTGATCGATCTCGATGTGCCGTGGGTGCTCGATCCGGCCGACCTGAAATCGCAGTGCAAGAACACGCCGTTCGACGAGGCGCGGTTCACCGGCCGCGTCGTCCGCACCGTCGTCGGCGGCCGCACCGTGTACGAATACCTGTAACAAGGGGGATCGGCATGGCCGCGCCCGTTCTCGCCGCCGCCTGCGCTTTCGGTTATCTGTGCGGCTCGGTGCCGTTCGGCCTGATCACCACCCGCCTTGCCGGCACGCAGGATCTGCGCTCGATCGGTTCGGGCAATATCGGCGCGACCAACGTGCTGCGCACCGGCCGCAAGAGCCTTGCCGCGATCACGCTGCTCGGCGACATGCTGAAAGGCACCTTCGCGGTGCTGGTGGCGCAGCATTTCGCGGGCGCGGAAGCTGCCATTCTCGCCGGGCTCGGCGCGTTCCTCGGCCATCTCTTTCCGGTGTGGCTGAAGTTCAAGGGCGGCAAGGGTGTCGCCACCTATATCGGCATCCTGCTCGGGCTGCTGTGGCCCGCCGCGCTGGCGTTCTGCGCCATCTGGCTCGCCGTCGCGTTCCTGTCCCGCTACTCGTCGCTGGCGGCGCTGGTCGCGGCCGCGCTCACGCCGCTGATGCTGCTGTGGACGCAGCATTTCGACCTTGCCGTTCTGTTCGCCGTGCTGTCGGCGCTGCTCTGGATCATGCACCGCGCCAATATCCGGCGGCTGATGGCGGGGACCGAAGGCAAGATCGGCGCGAAGGGATAAATCCGCGCAACTCCCGATTGCCCCCACCCCCGACTTGCGCGAGACTTCCCGCCGCGGGGGCGGCGTGGAACCACAACCACACACTTTGAGGCTGACCGACGAACAGCGCATCGACTGGCTGCGGCTGATCCGCAGCGACAATGTCGGCCCGCGCACCTTCCGCTCGCTGATCAATCACTACGGCAGCGCCCACGCGGCGCTGGAACGATTGCCCGATCTGGCGCGGCGCGGCGGCACCAGCAAGCCGGGGCGCATCTGCGGCGCGCAGGACGCGGCGCGGGAGATCGAGGCCGGCAAAAGAATGGGCCTCGCTTTGCTCGCACCCGGCGAGTTCGGCTACCCGCCGCGTCTCGCGCTGATCGACGATGCCCCGCCGCTGCTCGGCGTGCGCGGCTTACCGCAAATCCAGATGCAGCCGATGATCGGCATTGTCGGATCGCGCAACGCCTCCGGCGCCGGCCTGAAATTCGCGCAAACCATCGCGCATGATCTCGGCGAGGCCGGTTTCGCCATCGTCTCGGGCCTTGCCCGCGGCATCGATCAGGCCGCGCATCGCGCCGCGCTCGCGAGCGGTACCGTCGCGGTGCTGGCGGGCGGGCATGACCGGATCTATCCGCCCGAGCATGATGATCTGTTGCTCGACATCCTCGAACAGCGCGGCGGCGCGATTTCGGAAATGCCGCTCGGCCACACTCCGCGCGCCCGCGATTTTCCCCGCCGCAACCGCCTGATCTCCGGTGTCGCGCTCGGCGTCATCATCGTCGAGGCCGCGCTGCGCTCGGGGTCGCTGATCACCGCGCGTTTCGCCAACGAACAGGGCCGCGAAGTGTTCGCGGTGCCCGGCTCGCCGCTCGATCCGCGCGCCGCCGGCACCAACGATCTAATCAAACAGGGCGCGATCCTGATCACCGGCGCCGCCGACGTGATCAGTGCGGTGGAGCCGATCCTGGGTCGCCCCATCGAGTTGCCGATCGAGGAACAGGATGACGGACCGCTCGACGACGAACCGCAGGCCAGCGACCGCGCGCGCATCGTCGGCCTGCTCGGCCCCTCGCCTGTCGGCATCGATGATCTGGTCCGGCTGTCCGGCACCTCGGCCGCCGTGGTCCGCACCGTGCTGCTCGAACTGGAACTCGCCGGCCGTCTGGAGCGCCATGGCGGCGGCATGGTCTCGCTGACATTATAATGAGACGGGCGGAATTGCGCATCAGGCGGGCCGGGCTCCCGCGCGCGGCAACCGACGCCCGACGTCGAACCGTTGCCGATACGCGCTATCGCTCGTCCGGTCCGCGACGATGCAGCAGAGTGTCCTTCGCTTCCATCCGCGCCATATCGAGCAGATAACCCAGCGTGCCAAGACCGTGCCGGCAGGCGATCTGCGCAAGATCGGACAGCGTCGAGGCGATGAAAGCAGCCGCTTCGTCGGGACCGCCGCCGCCTTCGGCAGGGTCGGGGTGATCGGGCCTGGATGATCCATGTTTTGGGCGTGACGGGGTCATGCTTTCTCCCCTCTGCTCCGTGGAACCCGACACGAATCCGCTCCATTCGTACAACCTATAGTATTAATTCTCAACCATAGCGAGTGCAAATCCAAAGCTCTCACGCCATGGCGATTTGACAGGACCCGCGACTTTACCCATGTATCGGGCGAAACGGATCGCGCCGCAGCTTCGATTCAGGCGCCGATTTCCCATACAAGCCATTGGAATCATATGAATATCGTCATTGTCGAGTCGCCTGCGAAGGCCAAGACGATCAACAAATATTTGGGCTCCTCCTACGAGGTTCTGGCCTCTTACGGGCATGTTCGAGACCTGCCGGCCAAGAATGGATCGGTGGATCCCGACGCCAATTTCCAGATGATCTGGGAAAACGATCCCAAGGCCGCCGGCCGTCTCAACGACATCGCCCGCGCCCTCAAAGGGGCCGACAAGCTGATCCTCGCCACCGACCCCGATCGCGAGGGCGAGGCGATCTCCTGGCACGTCCTGGAGATCATGAAGGAGAAGCGAGCGCTCAAGGATCAGAAGATCGAACGCGTGGTGTTCAACGCCATCACCAAGCAGGCGGTCACCGAGGCCATGAAACATCCGCGCGAGATCGACGGCGCGCTGGTCGACGCCTATATGGCGCGCCGCGCCCTCGACTATCTCGTCGGCTTCACCCTCTCCCCAGTGCTGTGGCGCAAACTGCCGGGCGCACGCTCGGCGGGCCGCGTGCAGTCCGTCGCACTGCGACTGGTCTGCGACCGCGAGCTCGAAATCGAGAAGTTCGTGGCCCGCGAGTACTGGTCGCTGCTGGCGACGCTGGTAACGCCGCGCGGCGACAGCTTCGAGGCGCGTCTGGTCGGCGCCGACGGCAAGAAGATCCAGCGTCTCGACATCGGCAGCGGCGCCGAGGCGGAAGATTTCAAGAAGGCGCTGGACGCGGCAGCCTTCGCCGTCAGCAGCGTCGAAGCCAAGCCGGCGCGGCGCAATCCGCAGGCTCCCTTCACCACCTCGACGCTGCAGCAGGAAGCCAGCCGCAAGCTCGGATTCGCGCCGGCGCACACCATGCGCATCGCCCAGCGTCTTTACGAGGGCATCAATCTCGGCGGCGAGACCACCGGCCTCATCACCTATATGCGGACCGACGGCGTGCAGATCGCGCCCGAGGCGATCACCCAGGTGCGCAAGGTGATCGGCGAGGATTACGGCAAATCCTATCTGCCAGACGCGCCGCGGCAGTATTCGTCGAAGGCGAAGAACGCGCAGGAAGCGCATGAGGCGATCCGCCCGACCGACCTCAGCCGCCGTCCCTCGCAGATCAAGAGCAAGCTCGATAACGATCAGGCCCGGCTCTACGAACTGATCTGGATGCGCACGGTCGCGAGCCAGATGGAAGCCGCCGAGATGGAGCGTACCACCGTGGACATCACGGCGAAGGCGGGCGCGCGCCTGCTGGAGCTGCGCGCCACCGGACAGGTGATCAAGTTCGACGGCTTCCTCGCGGTCTATCAGGAAGGCCGCGACGACGATCCGGAAGACGAGGACAGCCGCCGCCTGCCCCCGATGAGCGAGGGCGAAGCACTCAAGCGCGAGAGCCTCGCCGTTACCCAGCATTTCACCGAGCCGCCGCCGCGCTTCTCGGAAGCCTCGCTGGTCAAGCGCATGGAAGAGCTCGGCATCGGCCGGCCCTCGACCTACGCCTCGATCCTGCAGGTGCTGAAGGATCGCGGCTATGTGAAGCTGGAGAAGAAACGCCTGTCCGCCGAGGACAAGGGCCGCGTCGTGGTGGCGTTCCTCGAGAAGTTCTTCTCGCGCTATGTCGAGTTCGATTTCACCGCCGACCTCGAGGAGCAGCTCGACAAGGTCTCCAACAACGAGGTGGCCTGGAAGCGGGTGCTGCAGGATTTCTGGACCGGCTTCATCGGCGCGGTCGACGAGATCAAGGACGTCAAGGTCAGCGAAGTGCTCGACGTGCTCGACGACATGCTCGGCGAGCACATCTACGAGAAACGCGCCGATGGCGGCGATCCGCGCCAGTGCCCGAGCTGCGGCACCGGCCGTCTCAATTTGAAGGCCGGCAAGTTCGGCGCTTTCGTCGGCTGCTCGAACTATCCGGAATGCCGCTACACCCGTCCCCTCGCCGCCTCCAGCGGCGCGAGCGACCGCGTGCTCGGCAAGGACCCGGCGACCGGCCTCGACGTCACGGTGAAGGCCGGCCGCTTCGGGCCTTACATCCAGCTCGGCGAGGCCAAGGATTACGGCGAGGACGAGAAGCCCAAGCGCGCCGGCATTCCCAAGAACATGTCGCCCGGCGATGTCGAGCTCGAGCTTGCGATCAAGCTGCTGTCGCTGCCGCGCGATGTCGGCCCGCACCCCGAGGACGGCGAGATCATCACCGCCGGCATCGGCCGGTTCGGTCCGTTCGTGCGCCACGGCAAGACCTATGCGAGTCTCGAGGCCGGTGACGACGTCTACGCGATCGGCCTCAACCGCGCGGTGACGCTGATCGCGGAAAAGATCGCCAAGGGCCCGGGCCGCCGCTTCGGCGCCGATCCGGGCAAGCCGGTGGGCGATTATCCGGCACGCGGCGGCGCCATCATGCTCAAGAAGGGCCGTTACGGCGCCTACGTCACCATCGACGGCATCAACGCCACCATTCCCGACAGCATGGACCCGGAGAACATCACGCTCCAGGAGGCCATCGCACTGATCGAGGAGCGCGCCGCCAAGGGCGGCAAGGTCAAGCGCGCGGCGAAGAAAGCGACCAAGAAGCCGGCAAAGAAAACCGCCGCCAAGAAAGCAGCGGCCAAACCGGCAGCGAAGGACGATGCCGGCGCCGAGGTGACGCCGATCAAGGCCACGGCGAAGGCGCGAGCGGCAAAGGCTCCGGCTGCGAAGGCCAAGAAGGCCGCAGCACCGAAAGCCACGAAGGTGGCCGCGCCCGCCGCCAAGAAGAGCGCCAGCAAAGCTCGCGGATAATGGTGAAAAAACACAACGCGCCGGATGTTTTCCCCGATCGGGAGAGCATCGTCGCGTTCATCCGCGAACAACCCGACGCCGGCACGCGCGAGCTTGCGCGTCACTTCGGCCTCAAGAACGAAACCCGCGCGGCGCTGCGTCGCGTGCTGCGCGATCTCACCGACGAAGGCGTGATCGTCAAGCGCGGCAAAAGGGTGCAGGACGTCAAGGCGCTGCCGCCGACGCTTGTTGTCGACATCACCGGCCGCGATGCCGACGGCGAACTGATCGCCTCGCCCGCCGAATGGTTCGAGGAGACCGACGGGCCCGCGCCTGTCATTCAGATCCATATTCCGCGTCGTCCCCCGCCTGGCACGATTGGCGGCGTCGGCGACCGCGCGCTGCTGCGGATCGAGAAGCCCGATCGCGAGACGCGCCGTGCCGGCTATCGCGGACGCATCATCAAGCTGCTCGACAAGGCGACGCATCGCGTGCTCGGCATCTTCCGCACGTTGCCGAATGGCGAAGGCCGTCTCATTCCGATCGACAAAAAGCAGGCAGGCCGCGAGCTTGCCATCAACTCAGCCGACGCGGGCGGTGCGCAAGACGGCGATCTGGTCAGCGTCGAGCTGATGCGCCCGCGCGGCTATGGCCTGCCGGCCGGGCGCGTGAAAGAACGGCTCGGCTCGATGAAGACCGAGAAGGCCATCAGCCTGATCGCGATTCATGCGCACGAAATTCCGCAGGAGTTTCCCGCTGACACGCTGCGCGAGGCGGACAGCGCAAAGCCGGCCGCGCTGGAAGGACGCGAGGACTGGCGCGAGCTGCCGCTCGTCACCATCGATCCGCCCGACGCCAAGGATCACGACGACGCCGTGCATGCCGCGCCGGATGACGATCCGGCCAATAAAGGCGGCTACATCGTCACCGTCGCGATCGCCGATGTCGCCTTCTACGTGCGACCGCGCTCGGCGCTCGACCGCGAGGCGCTGCGCCGCGGCAACTCGGTGTATTTCCCCGACCGCGTGGTACCGATGCTGCCCGAGCGCATCTCCAACGATCTGTGCTCGCTGCGGCCCGGCGAGGCGCGCGGCGCACTCGCGGTGCGCATGGTGATCGGCGCAGACGGCCGCAAGCGCTCCCACACCTTCCACCGCATCCTGATGCGCTCGGCCGCCAAGCTGCATTACGCGCAGACGCAGGCCGCGATCGACGGGCGGCCGGACGATGTCACAGCCCCCCTTCTCGGTCCGATCCTGAGGCCGCTCTACGATGCTTACGCGCTGGTGAAGCAGGCGCGCGAGGTACGCGATCCGCTCGACCTTGATCTGCCAGAGCGCAAGATTCTCCTGAAACCCGACGGCACCGTCGATCGCGTGGTGACGCCGGAGCGGCTCGAAGCGCATCGCCTGATCGAGGAGTTCATGATCCTCGCCAATGTCGCGGCCGCCGAGACGCTGGAGAAGAAATCGCTGCCGCTGATCTACCGCGTCCACGACGAGCCGACCGTGGAGAAGGTGCACAACCTGCGCGAGTTCCTGAAAACTCTCGACATGCCATTCTCGTCGACCGGCGCGCTGCGGCCGGCGGTGTTCAACCGCGTGCTGGCGCAGGTCAAAGGCCGCGACGCGGAATCGCTGGTCAACGAGGTGGTGTTGCGCTCGCAGGCGCAGGCGGAATATTCCGCCGAGAATTACGGCCATTTCGGCCTCAATCTGCGGCGCTACGCTCATTTCACTTCGCCGATCAGGCGATACGCGGACCTGATCGTGCACCGGGCGCTGATCCGCGCGCTCGGCCTTGGCGACGGCGCGTTGCCGGACACTGAAACACTCGAAACATTGAGTGAAATCGCCGCGGCGATCTCGCTGACCGAGCGCCGCGCCATGAAAGCGGAACGCGAAACCGCCGACCGGCTGATCGCGCATTTCCTCGCCGACCGGATTGGCGCGGTGTTTCCCGGCCGGATTTCCGGCGTGACGCGCGCCGGCCTGTTCGTGAAACTCAACGACACCGGCGCCGACGGCCTGATCCCGGTGCGTTCCCTCGGCAGCGAATATTACAACTACGATGAAACACGCCACGCGCTGATCGGCTCGCGCAGCGGTGTCATGCACAGACTGGGTGACGTGGTCGAGGTTCGTCTGGTAGAAGCAGCTCCCGTGGCCGGAGCGTTGCGGTTCGAGCTTCTCTCGGGAGGATCGGATCCGGCGCGCGAAGGCCGCGGACCGAACGGGCGCATGAAAGCGCGGCTTCACCGAGCGAAGAAGGACAAGACATCGCGAAAGTCCAAGGCAAAGGCTCCCAAGGGGAAACCTTCCAAGGCGAAACCTTCGCGAAAGACACGCAAACCGAACAAGCGCTGATCGTCCCGATCAGGCCTGCAGGAGACATCATGGACAGCCAGACCTCTGTTCCCGCCACGACATGGACTGCCGAACTCGGCACCCTGCCCAAGCGTGATCTGTGGACCGCGATGAAGCGCGGATGGCGCTGCCGCTGTCCGAATTGTGGCAAAGGCAAGCTGTTCCGCGCCTTCCTGAAAACCGCCGACTCCTGCTCCGAGTGCGGCCAGGATTTCACCCACCACCGCGCCGACGATCTGCCGGCCTATCTCGTCATCGTCGTGGTCGGACACATCGTGGTTCCGGTCGGGCTGTGGGTCGAGACCAACTACGCGCCGCCGATCGCCTGGCAGCTCGCCGCCTATCTGCCATTCACGCTGATCGCCTCGCTGGCGCTGTTGCAGCCGATCAAGGGTACGGTCGTCGGCCTGCAATGGGCGCTGCGCATGCACGGCTTTGACACCGACACCTCGCTGGACAAGCCAGCGGCGGCGGCCGCCGCGGAGTGATGTTGTAAAAGCGATATGGCACGGCCCGCGACCATCAATGGCGACGACGCCTCCCATCCCTATCGCAAGCCGAAGGATGCGGCGACGCTGATCCTGGTCGATCGCAGCGGCGCGGTGCCAAAAGTGCTGGTCGGACGTCGCCACGACAAGCTGGTGTTCATGCCGGGCCGCTTCGTGTTTCCGGGCGGACGGGTCGATCCGTCCGACAACCGCGTGCCGCTGGCGCACCCCTTGCCGGAAGCGCTCGAACACAAGCTGCTCAGCGGCGCGCCAAAAATCGCCGCCGCCCGCGCCCGTGCGATCGCGGTCGCGGCGATCCGCGAGGTCTGCGAGGAGACCGGCCTCTGCCTCGGCTGCAAGGCCGCCTCGCCGCACGAAGCCACGCAAGCCACCACGCTGGCCGGCGAGTGGAAGCCGTTCGCCGAGGCCCGTCTGCTGCCCGACCCTTCGCATCTGTTCCTGATCGCGCGTGCCATCACGCCGCCCGGCCTGGTCCGGCGTTTCGACACACGCTTCTTCGCCGCCGATGCCTCCGCCATCGCACACAGGGTCGACGGCATCGTCCGCCCGGACGCCGAACTGGTCGAACTGGTCTGGATCGAGCTTGGCTCGTCGCCGCTCGAGGCGATGCACCAGATCACCCGGCGCGTGCTCAGCGAACTCGAAACCCACCTCGCCATGGGGCCGTTGTCGCACGCCGCCGAGGTACCGTTTTTCCATTTCCGGAGCGGCGAGATGCGGCGCGACACGCTCTGACATCGGCGGCTCGCACGACAAAAAGGCCAGCCACAACCGTTCAGACTTGCTATGCTGGACGCTCCCCGGACCGTGTTCATGCGTTGAGTTCACATGATTGGATCACGGCTGCTGACTCAGGCAGGCATCGGCGCCTCGATTGCAGCCCATCTCGCCATTCTGGCGTGGATTGTGTTCGGCACCGGCGTCCGCCCGTTCGATCCGCATCACGACACCATCACGATCGATCTGGTGACGCCGGAGGAATTGAAGGCCGCGCAGGACAAGCAGGCTTCGCTTCCCGAACCTGACACATCCAAGCAGGAACTCGCGGATCAATCGGCAACGCCCGCGCCTCCCGCTCCTCCGGACCCACCTGCGCCGGCTTCCGCCTCGGACCCGGAACCTCCGTCCACCTCGCCAGAGATTGCAGCAGACCCGCCCGTCCCCGCGCCGCAGCCCGCACCGGCTCCGTCGCCACCGGCTTCATCGCTGCTGACGCTGAACGCACCCCCGGTGGTGCAGCCGGACATCACCGGCAAATACGGCACGATGTTCAACCTGTCGGACACCGGCTTCGATCCGGTCACGTCCGGCGCGAAGATCGAAAAGACCGCGATCGAGTCCTTCCTTGCTCACCTCAAGACCTGTTCGGTGCTGCCATCCGGGATCACCCCGGACGACACGGTGCGGATCGTGCTGCGGGTAGCGCTGCAGCCGAACGGCATCCTGGCCGCAACCCCGGTGCTGATCGAGGCCAGCGCCTCGGCCAAGGGGCCGCTGCTGATGCAGGCCGCGATCAAGGCCATCGAGACCTGCCAGCCCTACAGCATGCTGCCGGCTGACAAATACCATGAATGGCGGGTGCTCGACCTCGCTTTCACCCCGGCGGATTTCGGCGGCGGCTGAGTCGTCCGGAAATCCTCGGCAGATGGGGCAAAATCATCCTGGCGGGGTCGAAAAAGTGAGATTTTTGAAGGATTCAGTCCTTATTCCGGCACGGCAAACCTGCCTAAATCCTTGACTTTGGGACATTCGAAGGTAGTTTGCCGGCCAAACGCGGTGACAGCGCCAGCCGACCCGCCCATTCCAGACATTCGAGGTTCTGAACATGGCCAAAGCGGTCACCATCAAGGTCAAGCTCGTTTCAAGCGCGGACACCGGCTTCTATTACGTCGCCAAGAAGAACTCGCGCACAATGACCGACAAGCTCGTGAAGAAGAAGTACGATCCGGTCGCCAAGAAGCACGTCGAGTTCCGCGAAGCCAAGATCAAGTAAGTCGCACCCACCTGCGATGACGAAAAACGGAGCCGTGCGGCTCCGTTTTGCGTTTCCGGACCGGGTTGTCTTGAGCCTACGCCGCCGCGGCGACCACGCGATTGCGGCCGGCATGCTTGGCGCGGTACAGCGCCTGATCGGCGCGCTTGAGCGCGTCCGCAATCGATTCGCCCTTGCGCTCCAGCATCGACAGGCCGATCGACATCGTCACATCGATGCGCCGGGCGCCCTTCTCGATCGCGAACGGCTCGCTCGCCACCGCCTGCCGCAGCCGCTCGGCGACAATGCCCGCGACATGCAGATCGGTCTCCGGCATCACGACGACGAACTCCTCGCCGCCATAGCGCGCGGCAAGGTCGATGCCCCGGACCGACTTGCGGATCCGCACCGCGAATTCGCGCAGCACATCGTCTCCGGCGTCGTGGCCGTAGGTGTCGTTGATCGATTTGAAGTGATCGATGTCGAGGATCATCAGCGCGAGCGGCTTGCCGCGCGTCACCGCCTGCTCCGCCAGCGCGACCATGTGGCTTTCCAGATAGCGGCGGTTATGCAGGCCGGTCAGCCCGTCCGTGATCGCCATCTCGATCGAGCTCTGCACATTGTCGCGCAGGTGATCGGTGTAGCGGCGGCGGCGGATCTGAGTCCGCGCCCGCGCCAGCAGTTCGTTCTTGTCGACCGGGCGCAGCAGATAGTCGTTCACGCCGATCTCCATGCCGCGCAGCAATTGCGTGTGGTTGTCGGCATCGGAAATCGCCAGGATCGGCACGCTGCGTGTCCGCTCCAACGAACGCGCCTGGCTGCACAGCCGCAGGCCGTCATGGTTCTCCAGATTGAGCGAGACGATCAGAAGATCGTAATTGCCCTCCGCCGCGTGAAACAGCGCTTCGGTCGGATTCGGCTCGACGTCCACCGTATGCTCGGCGGCGAGGATCGGCCCGAGACGCTCGTACGACGAAGGCCGGTCCTCGATCAGCAGAATGCGCCCGCCCTTGCCGGTGTCGGCCACCGCATCGCGCTCCGGCGCCTGCACGCCGATTTCCAGCGACGTGATCGCGCGCATGCGCAATTCGTCGGTCATCATCTTCAGCCGGGTCAGCGAACGCACGCGCGCGATCAGCACCACGTCCGACACCGGCTTGGTGAGAAAATCGTCGGCGCCGGCATCGAGGCCACGCACGCGATCGGACGGGCTGTCGAGCGCGGTGACCATCACCACCGGAATGAAGTGCGTCTTGGGATTCGATTTGAGACGGCGGCAGACCTCGAAGCCGTCAATGTCCGGCATCATCACGTCGAGCAGGATGATGTCGCATTCGGCACGCTCGCAGATCTCCAGCGCCTGCGTGCCGCAATTCGCGGTAATGACGTCGAAATATTCCGCCGACAGCCGCGCTTCGAGCAGTTTGACGTTCGCCGGAACGTCATCGACAATCAGAATGCGCGCGGACATAGCATTTTCCTCAACCGATGAACCGCCTCACGGTCTCGATGAACTTCCCCACCGAGATCGGCTTCGACAGATAGGCCTCGCACCCACCCTCGCGGATACGCTCCTCGTCGCCCTTCATGGCGAAAGCCGTCACCGCCACCACCGGAGTGGCGTGCAGCTCGGCGTCTTCCTTGATCCATTTCGTCACGTCGAGACCCGAGACCTCCGGAAGCTGGATGTCCATCAGGATCAGATCGGGTCGATACTTGCGCGCGAGAGCGAGCGCCTCGCGACCATTGCTCGTGCCGACCGTCTGATAGCCATGGGCTTCGAGCAGGTCGCGAAAGAGCTTCATGTTGAGCTCGTTGTCCTCAACGATCAGGACAGTCTTCGCCACCCTTCCTCCGATCCCGCAAAATGCCTGTTTCGCCGACAAGGATTAGCCGTCGCCACGCCGGAATGAGTCGGGCATGATGGTTCCAAAATAGAGACCAGAAGTTACGGAAAGGCAAATAGGCATGGCACTCAAACACCAGCGAAAGCCGAGCGAAGTCGCTGAAATCGTGGCGATTCAGGCGCTTTCTTTCCTCGCCGGGCAGCCTGAGCGGCTGGGCCTGTTCCTGTCCGAAAGCGGCATCGGCCCGGAGACGCTGCGCGCCGCGGCGACCGATCCGAAATTCCTCGCAGGTGTGCTCGACTTCATCATGCGGGATGATGATACCGTGAAGGCGTTCTCCGATTCGTCGCAATTGCCGCCGGACACGATCGCCGCCGCGCGCGACGCCCTGGGTGACTATCCGCGGGAGTAAAACGTGAGCGACCCTGCGCAGACGACGCGCCATGGGCCGGGATTTTGCCGGGACTGCCTCACCGACGCGGCGGATCAGGTCCGCCGCTGCACGGTGTGCGGCTCGCCGCGTCTCATTCATCATCCGGCGCTCGGCGCGCTGGCATTGGCGCATATCGATTGCGACGCGTTCTACGCCACCATCACCAAGCGCGACCGGCCCGAGCTCGCCGACAAACCGGTGATCATCGGCGGCGGCAAGCGCGGCGTGGTCGCGGCCGCCTGCTACATCGCCCGCACCTATGGCGTGCGCTCGGCGATGCCGATGTTCAAGGCGCTGGCGCTGTGCCCCGAAGCGGTGGTGATCCGGCCCGACATGGCGCTGTATGTGCGGGTCGGACGGCAAGTGCGGCAGGCGATGCTGGCGCTCACCCCGCTGGTCGAGCCGCTGTCGATCGACGAAGCCTTCCTTGATCTCACCGGCACCGAGCGCGTCCACGGCATGATCCCGGCCAAGGTGCTGGCGCGGTTCGCGACGCAGGTCGAGCGCGACGTCGGCATCACCGTGTCGGTCGGACTGTCGGCCAACAAATTCCTCGCCAAGATCGCCTCCGATCTCGACAAGCCGCGCGGCTTCGCCGTGCTCGGTCAGGATGACGCCTGCACGCTGCTGGCGGGCAAACCGGTCGGCTTCATCTATGGCGTTGGTCCCGCCGCGCAAGAGAAACTGCAGTCACGCGGCTTCCGCCTGATCGGCGATCTGCAGCGCGCCGAGGAAACCGAACTGATGAAGCTGTTCGGCGCCGACGGCCAGCGGCTGTGGCGACTCGCGCGCGGCATCGATACGCGCAAGGTGGTGCCCGACCGCGGCGCCAAGACCATTTCAAATGAGACGACGTTCGAGGAGGACATCCGCGACTTCGCGACGCTGGAGCGCGTGCTCTGGCGATTGTGCGAGAAAGTCTCGGCGCGCCTCAAAGGCGGCAATCTCGCCGGCTGCACCATCACGCTGAAGCTCAAGACCGCCGACTTCCGCCAGCGCACCCGCTCCCACTCCATCGCCGCGCCGACCCAGCTCGCCGGCAAGATCTTCGCGGTCGCGCGCGAGATGCTGGCGAAGGAAATCGACGGCACCGCCTTCCGCCTGCTCGGCGCGGGCGTCAGCGCGCTGCGGCCGGAAGCGGAGGCCGCGCATGAGGATCTGCTCGACCGCCGGGCCGCTCATGCCGAGCGCGCGATGGACGATGTGCGCAGGAAATTCGGCAACGCCGCGCTGATGCGCGGCATCGCCTATCAGGGGCCGGGAAAGGCGAGCTAGCCGCCCGCTCTATTTGCAAAGCCGGTCTACTTGCAGGGCTTGGTGTCCTTGATATCGAGCTTGTCCATCGCGCCGGCGATGACGAAATCGTTGTAATCCAGCACCAGCGCGCGGGAGATGCCATCCTCGTAAAGCTCGAAGGACATCGCATAGGCCGGCGTCTGCTCGCCGGCATTGTCCTTGGCAGCACGGTCGTAATAGCTCACCGTCACCGGCCAGCGCGTCACCGATTTCAGCTTCTCGTTGCCGGTGGAGACATCCGGCGTCTTGGGCGCCTTGTCGCCGGCAATCGGCTGACCGATCACCGCGAGCGTGTTGTAGACCTTCTCGCCATCGTCGGAGCCGTCATAGACCACGAGTTCGAGAATGCTTTTGCCGGCCCGCGCTGCCTCGATGATGCGCTTGATCTGCTCGGTGGGAAACACGGTCTCCTTGCCGAGCGTGAAGGTCTTCGCCTTCGGCAGCTTGAGCTTGACCACGATGCCGCTCGCATTGCGCTCGGCGACGCCGTCGACCTGGGTCGGCGGGTTGTCGTTCATCTTGGTATCGATCTTGAAGCGATAGCTCTTGCCCTCGCCGTCTTCCCAGCTTGTCGAGCGCAGATCGCTGGTGATGACCTTGTCCTCGCCGCTGTCGATCTCCGAAATCTGGTGGAATTCGGTGCTGTAGCCTTCGCACGAGCTGCCGGAGAAACTGTACAGGATCTTGCCGCGCGCGGCGTTGACCGAGGCATTGCCGCGCGTCCGTTGCAGGCTGAGGTCGTAGACCGCCTGATGCGACGCGAACGGCATCGGACTCGCCACCTGCGCCCGCGCCGGGCTGCCGGCGAACACACCACACACAAGCGCCAGGCCGCAAAGCCCCGGCATCGTCCACGACCGCGTCATACTATCTCCTTCAGGCAGGAATCGAAGCATAGTGAGCGGCACATTGCGCCGCAACTGGGGCAAAAGCTTAAAGATTGCGTCACTCTCGCGGTAGCCAAGCCAGCGGAACAGCCATATGAAGGCACACGCCGGCGATACGCGGTAATGTAACTCGCCGGACGACGACAAACAGTGCCCAGGGAGACCACGACATGGCCGGAACGATTGAACAGAAACTCGCAAGCCTCGGCATCACGCTGCCGACGCCCGCGGCGCCGATTGCGAACTACGTCCCGTTCGTGCGGTCCGGCAACATGCTGATCGTGTCCGGCCAGGTCTGCTTCGGGCTGGACGGCAAGCTGATCGCCAAGGGCAAGCTCGGCGGCGGCGTCACCCCCGAGCAGGGCATCGCGGCGGCCCGCGGCTGCGCGATCAACCTGCTGGCACAGGTGAAGGCCGCGCTCGGCGATCTCGACAAGGTGGCGCGCGTGGTGCGTCTGGGTGGCTTTATCAATGCCGCGCCCGATTACCTTGACGTCCCGAAGATCATGAACGGCGCATCGGACCTGATGGTCGAGGTATTCGGCGACAAGGGCCGCCACGCCCGCAGCACGGTCGGCGTCGCCGTCCTGCCCGCCGACGCCGCGGTCGAGGTCGAAGGCATGTTCGAGATCGCCTGATCGATGCCCTGGCGCGCGCCCGACTGGTTGACCGCGCGGCCCGTCGCGCATCGCGGGCTGCACAACCGGGCGCGCGGCATTGTCGAGAACATGCCCTCGGCCTTCAAGGCCGCCATCGCCGGCAACTTCGCCATCGAGCTCGATATCCAGCTCTCCGCCGATGGCGAAGCGATGGTGCATCATGACGACACGCTCGGCCGGCTTGCCGAGGGCGATGCCGATCTGCGCACGCTGACGGCGGCCGGACTCCGACAGGTCCCGTTCAAGGACACCGGCGACCGTATGATGACGCTCGGCGAATTGTGCGATCTCACCGCCGGCCGCGTGCCGCTGGTCGTCGAGGTGAAAAGCCGGTTCGACGGCGACCGCCGTCTGGTGACGCGGATGACGCAGGTGCTGTCGGGCTATCGCGGACCGGTCGCGCCGATGTCGTTCGATCCCGATCAGGTCCGCGCTATCCGCGACCTGATCCCGGACCGGCCGCGCGGCGTGGTCGCCGAGCGCGATTACAACGAAGAGGAATGGCGGGCGCTGCCGCCGGAGAAGGTGAACGGCATGCGCCATCTGCGCCACGGCCTCTCCACCCGGCCCCATTTCATCGCCTATTGGGTCAACGAACTGCCCTCGCCTGCGCCGTGGATCGCGCGCAATCTGTTCGGCTGCGCGCTGCTGACCTGGACCGTGCGCACGCCCGAGCAGCGCCGCCGCGCCGCGCGCCACGCCGACCAGATGATCTTCGAGGGGTTCGTGCCGGAACAACCGGCGGAACCGGCTTGAAGTCACGGCTCAAAACCACAATCTATCGGATTGTGCGGACTCGTCTTTCCGCCGCCATTGCTGACGCGCCACCCGTTCCGCAGGATCAGCCTCTGCCTCATGGATATGTCCACGATCACGCTGGAAGCCGTTCCCTCCGCTGACGCGATCGCGGCGGTGGACTGGGACGCCTGCGCCAATCCCGGCGCGAAATCCGCGCGCGCCGAACACCATGGCGAGGCGTCTTCGCCCGCTGCCGCAGAAGATTCGCGTAGCGATTCCGCACCCGCCTACAATCCGTTCATCTCGCATGCGTTTTTTGCAGCTTTAGAGCAATCCGGCTCGGCCTCGGCGCGCACCGGCTGGGGCCCGCGCCATCTGGTGGCGCGGCGCGACGGCGAGGTGGTCGGCCTCGTGCCGTGCTATCTGAAAAGCCACTCGCAGGGCGAATACGTATTCGACCATAGCTGGGCGGAAGCGTTCGAGCGCGCCGGCGGGCGCTATTATCCCAAGCTGCAAGCCGCGGTGCCGTTCACGCCCGCGACCGGGCCGCGCCTGCTGGTACGTCCGGGGTTCGATGAGCAGCGCGTCCGCGATGCGCTCGCCGGCGGCCTGATCGCACTGTGCGACCAGATCGGCGCATCCTCGCTGCATGTCACCTTCGCGCTGGAGCAGGAATGGCGCGATCTCGCCGCGCGCGGTTTCCTGCAACGCACCGACCAGCAGTTTCACTGGCACAACGAAGGCTATGCCTCGTTCGAGGATTTCCTCGGCACCCTCGCCTCGCGCCACCGCAAGGCGATCCGCCGCGAGCGGCGCGATGCGCTGGCGGACGGCATCACCATCCATGCGCTGACCGGCAGCGCCATCACCGAAGACGCATGGGATGCATTTTTCGAATTCTACATGGAGACCGGCTCACGCAAATGGGGCCGGCCCTATCTGAACCGGGCGTTCTACGCGCAGATCGCGCGGAGCATGCCGGACGACATCGTGCTGATCATGGCAAGGCGCGACGGGAGCTGGATCGCCGGTGCGATCAACTTCCTCGGCTCCGATACGCTGTTCGGCCGCCACTGGGGCGCCATCGAGCACCACCCGTTTTTGCATTTCGAGGTCTGCTACTATCAGGCGATCGAGTTCGCTATCGCCCATGGCTTGAAGCGCGTCGAGGCCGGCGCGCAGGGCGAGCACAAGATCGCGCGGGGCTATCTGCCGCAGACCACCTATTCGGCGCATTATATCGCCAATCCCTCGCTGCGCCGCGCGGTACGGGATTATCTGGCGCGCGAACGGGCCTATGTCACCGAGGCGGCGCGCGAACTGACCGACGCCGGACCGTTTCGCAAAATAGAAACGCCTTCCTGATTATCCTGCAGGTCCGACCGCAGGACCGAAGGAGCCCTGGCGCGATGTTGAGCCGCGATTTCTGGATCCGCCGCACGCCCGAGCTACGGCAGACCTTCCGCGTCACCATCGCCGCCGCGGTGGCTTATGCCGCCTACAAGCTGCTCGGCCTGCAACAGGGCTATTGGGCGGTGTTCACCGTGCTGATCGTGATGCAGGGCTCGATCGGCGGCACGCTCGGCGCAGCCAGGGACCGGATGATCGGCACGCTGGCCGGCGCGGTGATCGGCGGCCTCGGCGCAGCGCTGCATTCCGGTACGGCGCTGGGCGTCGGCATCACCCTCGCCGTCGCCACCGGCATCGCGGCGCTCGGCGCGGCGGTCTATCCGCAATTGCGGATCGCGCCGGTGACGGTGGCGATCATGCTGCTGAGCGAGCCGGCCGGCACGCCTGTCGAGCAATTCGTGGTCGACCGGGTGATCGAAATCGCGCTCGGCGGTCTAATCGGCGTGCTCGCCACCGTGCTGATCCTGCCGGCGCGCTCGCATGGCGTCGTGGTCGCCCGCGCCATCGCGGTGCTGGAGCGGCTGCGCAAACTGCTGCTCTCGGAGGCCGAAGCGATCGAGCGTGGCGAGCCACTGCAACCCTCCCCCGACCACCCGGCGCTGCGGCAGGCCCTGACCTCCGTCGAGCAGGCAATGAACGACGCCGACCGCGAGCGCGCCTCGCGTCTTGCTGATCACAGCATTCCGCCCTCGATCCCGCGCACGCTCTGGCGCGTCCGCAACGATCTGGTCCTGATCGGCCGCACGCTGTACGAGCCGCTGCCTGCTCCGATCGCGGCGACGCTGGCGCCGGCAACGGCACGATTGCTGCGCGCCGAGGCCGATCTGGTCGGGCGCTGCGCCGAGGCGCTGCGCACCATCACCACGGTTGCGCGGCAGGACATGGATGCGCCCTACCACGACTTCACCGAGACGTTCGGCAGGATGCGTCATGACAATGTCACGCGCCCGCTCGACTTCAACGCGGCGGGCCGCGTGTTCGGCCTCGCCTTCACGCTGGAGAACTTGCACCGCGACCTGGCCGACCTCACCGACCGGATCGACGAAGTCGTCACCGGCCAGCCGCGCGCGCCCAAGCAATCCTGACGCTCCGTTTCGCTATTTCACAAGATACATACCGGCCAGCACGAAAATCTCGCCGCACACCACGCCGACCGCGACGGAGCGCCGTGCCACAAGATAGGCGACAAAGCCCACCGCCATGGCGCCGAAGCGGATCGTCACCGGCACATTCGCGAGCGCGCCCGGCGGAATGATCAGGATCTGCATGATGACGCCGGCGATCACCGCCGTGGCGGTGGCGCGGACCCAGACCAGAATCTCGGAATCCTCGTCGAGACCGCCGCCGATCCACAGGCCGAGCACGCGCCAGACCTCGTTCGGCAGGAAGCCCGCCACCAGCAGCACGAACAGCGCGTGCCAGTCGCCGATAAAATCACCGATACTCATCGCCGCCTCCGCAGACGATGCGCGCCATAGGCGATGGTGCCGGCGGAGACACCGCTGAGCAGGATATCGACGCCGGTGTGCAGATAGATCGAGATCAGCGGATAGAAGATCAGGCCGAGAACGAGCCCGGCCTTGTCGACGAAACGGTGCGCATTGCGCGCCGACGAGAGCAGGAACACCAGCGGCGTCAGCGCGAGCACGCCGGCCGCGAGGATCGGCGGCAGTTTTGCCGCCAGTCCGTATCCGATGGTCGTGGAGACCAGACAGACCGAAACAAATCCGACGCCAAGACCGTTGGAGAACGCGATCCGCGCCTGCCGCGGCACCAGCGGCAGCAGACGAAACGCCTCGACCCAGAAGGTGATAGCGGTGAAATGCGCCGGCAGCGCGAGATCGCGCAGCCGCGTCTGCGCCGTTCTGAGCATCGGCAGCACCGCGACCACCATCGGCAGCAGACGGATCGCGCTCAATGTCACCGCCAGCGCGGATTCCAGCACGCTGGCCCCGGCATGCATCGTCGAGATCAGGATGATCTGCGCCGGCGCGGCCCAGACAAACAGGCTGCCCGCCAGCGCCCATCCGAGGCTGAAGCCCGCATCATGCGAGAAGGCCCCGACGCCGAGAAACGTGACGAACAAAACCACCCCGAGCACCGATGTCAGAGCGCTGGAGAAACCCAACAGGAACGCACGCGGCGCATGCTGCCAGTCCGGCGATTGAATCGAGGGAAGCGCCACGGAAGAGACCGGCCTTTCACGAGCAGGATCGGGGCGCTATCACGTCCGTGGAATCGGCCAGCCGTCAAGGCCGCCGGATCAGCCCCCCGTATTCGGATTTCGCAGGACAAGACAGGCCGCGCCCACGCGCCGGATTCTGCCGCACAGATCGTTGGCCGCCGCGCGGGTGTCGGTCCCGATCCGCACCTGATAGAACATCCGGGTGCCGCGGCTGCGCAGCACCGAACCCAACAGGTTCGGGTCACGGTCGCCGATCACCGGACCGAGACGCTTTATCGCCCGCGCATACATCGCCAGCGCCTTGTCGCGCGAGAAACCGGCGGCAAGCTGCACGCCCCATGGCGCGGCGGCGCCGAGCTTCACGCGCTGCTCAAGCTCAGTGACGAACGGGTTCGGCGCACGGCGCAGCAGCGCCATCAATTCGCGGCAGCCGGCCGGAGGCGCGCGATCCTTGACGCCCGCACGTCCGGCCTGCCCCCATTCATCCGCCGAGGTGCCGGTGATCGCATAGACGTAGTGACGGGTCTCGGCCGGCAGCGCGGCAGTGCCGTCGAGCCATTCCTGCACCCGCCGCGGCCCCGCATTGTAGGCCGCCGCCGCAAGCCCGAGATTGCCGAAGCGGTCGCGCAACTCGCTCAGGAATTCGGCGGATTTCGGCAGCGCCTGCACCGGATCGAACGGATCGAGCAGTCGCCGCTCGCTGGCGGTGCCCGGCATGAACTGCGCAACGCCCTGCGCGCGCTGGCCGCTTCGCGTCACCGGCCCCACCGCATCGGGCTGAAACCGGCTTTCCTGCCAGATCACGCGGGCAAAGAATTCCAACGGCAGGCGATGCGCGGCCGCCGCGGATTCGATCATCAGGCACATCGCCTCGCCGGCCTCACCGACATCACCCGCCTTCGGAGCGGGCGCGACGGTTTGTTGCGGAGAGTTGGCATCGGGCTGGATCGCATCCGGCTGCGCAAGTCCCGCCTGCGTCCCGCAGACAAGCGCGGCGGCGCACAACCAGCCAATCATCCGATATCGAGCGGTGTTCCGCATTTACCTTAACCACGCCTTTTGCCGATATCGCATGGCATCGCATTGCCCGCAGGCCTAAAGCTGACGCATGGAACAGCACCCGCCCGACATCGTCGAGGATGCAGGGGATGCATCGCCTCCGGAAGACGGCCTCCTTCTCGCCGAGACCATCACCGACGACACAGGCCAATCCGCCACGGACAACGGCATCGCCTCACCGCCTGTTCCGCGGCCCTCCCGGTCCCGTCATGTTCTGCGTGGAGCGATACGGGCGTTCCTGGTGCTCGCGTTCTCCCGATACGTCATCACTGCAATTATCGTGATCCTGGCGGCCCTCGTCGTCTCGCGCGAGGCGTCCGACATCCTGGTCGATAAATTCGACGCGCTGGCACAAACGATCCGCCGCTTCTGAACATTCCGCCGGACATCCAGTCGGTAAAAAGAAAAGCCCGGCATCGCGCCGGGCTTCTCATCATGTTCGAAGGATCAAGCCTTAAGCGGCTCCTTGGTCGCCTTCGCGGCCTTGGGCTTGCGCTTGCGCGCGCCGGGCAGCTTTTCCGGCTTCGGCGTGACCGGGCCTTCGACGAATTCGAAGCCGATCTTCTCCTTGCCCTCGCCGGCCGCCTCGTCCTTGACCAGCACGACACGGACATGGCCGCCGCCCTTGAGCTTGCCGAACAGCACCTCGTCCGCCAGCGGCTTCTTGATGTGCTCCTGGATCACGCGCGCCATCGGCCGCGCCCCCATCTGCTCGTCATAGCCTTCGCGGATCAGCCAGGCCTTGGCGGGCTCGGACAATTCGATAGTGACGTCGCGGTCGGCGAGCTGCGCCTCGAGCTGCATCACGAACTTCTCCACCACCATGCCGATCACGTCGGTCGACAGATGCGCGAAGGAGACGATGGCATCGAGACGGTTGCGGAATTCCGGCGCGAACTGCCGGTTGATCGCCTCGTGGTCCTCGCCTTCCCGCCGGCTGCGGGTGAAGCCGAACGCCGCCTTCGCCATGTCGGCAGCGCCGGCATTGGTCGTCATGATCAGGATGATGTTGCGGAAGTTGACCTGCTTGCCGTTGTGGTCGGTCAGCTTGCCGTGATCCATGATCTGCAGCAGCACGTTGTAGAGGTCGGGATGTGCCTTCTCGATCTCGTCGAGCAGTACCACACAATGCGGATGCTGATCGACGCCATCGGTCAAAAGACCACCCTGATCGAAGCCGACATAGCCCGGAGGCGCGCCAATCAGGCGCGACACCGTGTGTCGCTCCATGTATTCGGACATGTCGAACCGCAAAAGCTCGACGCCGAGCGAGGCCGCGAGTTGCTTGGCCACTTCGGTCTTGCCGACGCCGGTCGGGCCCGAGAACAGATAGCAGCCGATCGGCTTCTCCGGTTCGCGCAGGCCCGCGCGCGCAAGCTTGATCGACGCCGACAGCGCCTCGATCGCCTTGTCCTGGCCGAACACCGTGCGCTTGAGCGTCTGCTCGAGATGCCGGAGCACCTCGGCGTCGTCCTTCGACACGCTCTTCGGAGGAATCCGCGCCATCGTCGCAATGGTGGTCTCGATCTCCTTGATGCCGATCGTCTTCTTGCGCCGGTTCTCCGGCACCAGCATCTGCGCCGCGCCGGATTCGTCGATCACGTCGATCGCCTTGTCCGGCAGCTTGCGGTCGTGGATGTAGCGCACCGACAGGTTGACCGCGGCCTCGATCGCCTCGTTGGTGTATTTCAGCTTGTGGTAGTCCTCGAAATAAGGCTTCAGCCCCTTGAGGATGCCGATGGCGTCTTCCAGCGACGGCTCGTTGACGTCGATCTTCTGGAAACGGCGCACCAGCGCGCGATCCTTCTCGAAATGCTGGCGATATTCCTTGTACGTGGTCGAACCCATGCAGCGGATGCCACCCGAGGCGAGCGCCGGCTTGAGCAGGTTGGATGCATCCATCGCGCCGCCCGAGGTCGCCCCGGCGCCGATCACGGTATGGATTTCGTCGATGAACAGGATGGCGTTGGGATGCGCCTCCAGTTCCTTGATCACCTGCTTCAGGCGCTCCTCGAAATCGCCGCGATAGCGGGTGCCGGCAAGCAGCGTTCCCATGTCCAGCGAGAACACGGTGGCGGCTGACAGCACCTCCGGCACCTCGCCGTCGACGATGCGCTTGGCGAGACCTTCGGCGATCGCGGTCTTGCCGACGCCGGCCTCGCCGACGAACAGCGGATTGTTCTTCTGGCGGCGGCACAGCACCTGGATCGCGCGGCTGATCTCGGAATTGCGGCCGATCACCGGGTCGATCTTGCCCTCGCGCGCCTTCTTGTTCAGGTTGACGCAATAGGTATCGAGCGCCTCGCCCTTCTTCTTGGCGTCGTCGCCGCCCTTGGTGTCGGCCTCGTCGTCAACGCCGCGCACCGGCCGCGCCTCGGACACGCCCGGACGCTTGGCAATGCCATGGCTGATGTAATTGACCGCGTCGTAGCGCGTCATGTCCTGCTCCTGCAGGAAATAGGCGGCATGACTCTCGCGCTCGGCGAAGATCGCGATCAGCACGTTGGCGCCGGTCACCTCCTCGCGGCCCGACGACTGCACATGGATCACCGCGCGCTGGACCACGCGCTGGAACCCGGCGGTCGGCTTGGCATCGTCGCTGCCGTCCGACACCAGATTCTCGAACTCGGTTTCGAGATAGTTGACGAGACTGGAGCGCAGCTTGTCGAGATCGACGCTGCAGGCCCGCATGACGGCGGCGGCGTCGGAATCATCGATCAACGACAGCAGCAGATGTTCGAGCGTCGCGTATTGATGGTGCCGCTCATTGGCAACGGCGAGCGCGCGATGCAGTGACTGTTCGAGGCTTTGAGAGAAGGTAGGCATTCGCGTCCTTTATGGCCCCCGCCAAGTCAACGATAGTCTTCATTCGGTCGTCTATCGGGAGTGGTCGTCCGGCCACCCAGTCGTTCCGTCTTGCTCCCCCAAGAGCGTACCCCAAGCAGACTCAAAGCCTACTTCTTTTCCATCACGCATTGCAAAGGATGTTGATGCTTGCGCGCAAAATCCATCACCTGCGTCACTTTGGTCTCGGCGATCTCGTAGGTGAAGATGCCGCATTCGCCGATCCCGTGATGATGAACATGCAACATGATCTTCGTCGCGGCCTCAACATCCTTCTGAAAGAATTTCTCCAGAACATGAACGACGAACTCCATCGGCGTGTAGTCGTCGTTCAGAATGAGAACGCGATAGAGGCTCGGTCGTTTCAGTTTCGGTTTGGTTCGCGTGATCACCGACGTGACCGGGCCGTTGCGGGTGCCGCGGTCCTCGTCCTTCGCCATCCGCACGGTCAGGTCCGCGCCCGGACCTGCACCGTTGGTGAACGCCGCGGCGCTTTTGGCGGAACGGGATATAAAAAGTTGCTGCAACATGGCTCGCGCTGGAAACCCCGGAGGATGATCCGTCCAGACCATTCTGAATGGATCGGTCGCCGGTTGGGAATATGGGTCCGGCCCGTCTGCGCCGCAAGCGGGCCCATCAACCTCATACCATGCTGCGAAAGCGGGAGAAATCGCGCCGGCCGGAGGTTTGCACAGGGCGGGCGGGCCAAATTCCGGGCCAGCGGGTTCCGGTCAGATCCGCGTCCGGCGGACCGCCCGCGCCCGCCCGCCTCGCCGCCCCCGCCGCCACTTCAAGGTCAATGCCCCTGACCCAGCCGCCGTCGCCGCCCGCAACGGGCCGATACCTGCGTTTTGGTTAGAATTTGAGCGATCCGGCAAACGATTTGTTGACGATAACGCGGACGGCAGCCCCGGCATCAGCCGGTTTTCCCAAGTACCCCCGTCTTCCTTCGCATCATTTTACTACCTCTTCACCGGCCCGTTCTAAGCAGAGTTCCAGAATCCAACAGGCCTGGTGAGTGCCATGAGCTCCAAGAACCGGAAATCGATCCTGAGCAGCGTCCGCAAGATCGGCATGCGGTTTCGCAAGGACGAGCGCGGCAACATCGCCGTGATCTTCGCCTTCTCGCTGTTGCCGATCCTCGGCCTGGTCGGCGCCGCGGTGGATTACACCCGTCTCAACACCTCACGCACCCAGTTGCAGTCGGCGCTCGACAGCGCCGCCCTGATGATCTCCAAGGACGCCGCCAGCCTGTCGGACTCCGACATGCGACAGCGAGCGTGGGACTATTTCAACGCGCTCTATCAGAACACCGAAGCGCCGGTGACGCAGGCAGACCTGCAGATCAGCTACACTCCGAACACCGGCAAAGGCGCGACGCTCTCGCTCTCGGCGAGAAGCAAGATCAACAGCGATTTCGTTCAGATCATGGGCGATCAGTTCAAGCAACTCGGGTTCGGCTCGTCCTCCACCACGACCTGGGGCGGTACGCGCCTGCGCGTGGCGCTGGCGTTGGACAATACCGGCTCGATGGCCAGTGCGGGCAAGATGGACGCTTTGAAAATAGCAGCCAAAGGTCTGATCGATCAGCTCAAGACCGTGGCGCTGAAAGATGAAGACGTTTACGTCTCGATCGTTCCCTTTGCCAAGGATGTGAACGTCGGCACGGCCAACGTCAACGCAAGCTGGCTCAAGTGGAACGGCTCGTCCGACACATGGGACGAGAAAAACGGAAGTTGCAGCAAGAAAGACAACAGAAACAGGACGATCACCAACAAGACCAGCTGCAATAACGTCAGTGGCACCTGGACCGTCGCCAACCACAACACCTGGAACGGCTGCGTGACCGACCGCGATCAGGATTACGACGTCAAAAGCAACGCGCCCAATGCGGCAGACACCCAGACGCTCTTCCCTGCCGACCAGTTCTCCAGTTGCCCGAGCCCGATCACGCCGCTGACCTACGACTGGACCACGCTCAAGAGCAAAATCGACGAGATGAATCCTGCCGGCAACACCAACCAGTCCATCGGCATGGCGTGGGGCTGGCTGTCCCTGTTGCAGCAATCCCCGCTGAACGCTCCGGCCGAGGACAAGAACAGCAAGTACACGAAAGTCGTGATCCTGCTGTCGGACGGTGACAACACCGAAAACCGCTTCTCGACCAGCAAGAAGTCGATCGACGCCCGGCAGAAACTCCTGTGCGACAACGCCAAGGCCGACGGAATTCAGATCTTCACCATTCAGGTGAACACCGACGGCACCGCGACCTCCGACGTGATGCAGTACTGCGCAACGTCGAGCGACAAGTTCTTTCCGACCACGAGCGCAAGCGGCATCGCCTCCGCTTTCCAGTTGATCGGCGGACAACTGGCACAGCTTCGCATCGCGCAATAACTCACGGGCGTCATCCAAACAAAAAGCCCGGCCGCAAGGCCGGGCTTTTCGTTATCGCAATCGATAAATCGTAAATCAGTACGTCTGAGCCGGCGTGAACTTGGCGACCAGGGTCTCAAACGGCTTGCAGCTCTGCTTGGCGAGATCGCTGTAGAGTTCGCCGATCTTCTGCGATTCCGCGACGAAGGTCTCGTAGCTGGTCTTGGCGAATTCCGCCTGGACCTCAAGCGCCTTGTCGAACGACTTCACAGTGGCGAACTTCTCGACGAACGAGCGGGTGTCCTCGAAGGACTTCTTGGAATAGTCGCTGTACGCGGCGGCGATCGCCTGAAAACCGTTGGTGAACGTCTTTGCGGACGCAGCAGCGGCTTCCATCTGCTCTTTGCCCTGCTGCTGCAGGTCTTCAATCTTGAACATCGGTCGTCCTTTCCTGACTTCAATTACCTGCCGGGAGATCGGAGCTTCCCGAGCCACGACTGGATGTATAGTGCACTGCACAATGAACGTCAACAAATTTGTGCGACGCACAAATGACGATTGTCCGAAAATTCGGCAAACGCGGGAAACGGTTCGTTAAGCCTTTGGAAACCGCACCCCCGTACCCTGACCGCCTGCACTTTGGGCAGCCTTGTCGGCTGTCTAAAAGCAGCTTCCGATCAATGCCTTAGAAAAGGCGATCGATCGCCTTACCCGGGCCTGATCGGAAGAGACAGACGAAACGGGCCGCCGGCACGAAAAGACTGCGGACGGACCAAATTTGGCCTCAGAACGAGGCGATTGATCCGGGAATTGGACGGGGAAGTTCATGTTTGGAGCCAGTTCTGCGTCCAGTCGGGCCGCACGCTGCATTCTTTTGGGCCTTGCGGTCACGTCGACCCTTGTGGTGATGACCGACACTGCTGACGCCCGCAGACGTCATCGTCATCGCAGCCATCACGTCGAGCGCAGCACTTACAATCCGCCGTTCGCCTCGATCATCGTCGATGCCAATTCGGGCGCGGTACTGCAGGCCACCAGCGCGGACGGCACCCGCCATCCCGCGTCGCTGACCAAGATCATGACGCTCTATCTGCTGTTCGAGCGTCTGGAGTCGGGCAAGCTGCGGCTCGATTCCACTTTGGACGTCTCCAAGCACGCCTCCATCCAGTCGCCGACCAAGCTCGGGTTGAAGCCCGGACAGAACATCCGCGTCGAGGACGCGATCAAGGGCATCGTCACCCGCTCGGCCAACGACGCCGCGGTGGTGGTGGCCGAAGCAATCGGCGGCAGCGAGGAGAATTTCGCCAAGCTGATGACGCGCAAGGCGCGCGCGCTCGGCATGAACAAGACGGTTTACGTCAACGCCTCCGGTCTTCCCGACGACGAGCAGATCACCACAGCGCGCGACCAGTCGATCCTCGGCCGCGCCATTCAGGACCGCTTCCCGCGCTACTATCGCTACTTCTCTACCGAGGCATTCAACTTCCGCGGCCGCGTGATCCGCAATCACAACCGCCTGCTCGGCAAGGTCGAGGGCGTCGATGGCATCAAGACCGGCTACGTCCGCGCTTCGGGCTTCAACCTCGTCACCTCGATGCGCCGTGGCAACCGTCATCTGGTCGGCGTGGTGTTGGGCGGCCGCAGCGGTTCGTCGCGCGACGCGATCATGCGCAACCTGCTGGCCGAGCATCTCGACGAAGCCGCAACGCGCCGCACCGTCGCGGCGATCACCGAACGCACCACCCTCGCCGATGCTGACGACAGCGCCAGTCAAAACCGCGCCTCAACGCCGGCCGTGCAGGTCCAGGGCGCGATCCAGACCGCCTCCGCTGCGCCGGAACCGATCCCGCTGCCCGCCCCGCGCACGGCCCCCAGCGCGCCGATGCAGCTTGCTCCGGAAGCCAAAGCGCCCGGCGAGGCGAAGCCCGCTCCCGCGCCTCTCACCAGCGGCGTGATCTCCTCGCAGATCGCCACCGCGCCCGGCTCGGCCGAGCCGATGACGCCGGTCCGGATCAAGACCGTGCAGGTTCGCATGAACGGCACCAAGGTCGCCTCAGCCGCCGCGCCGAAACCATTGGCACCGGTCGCCACCAGCGCGATCCCGCCCCGCGCGCCCGAGACGGCCGAGAAGCCGCGTGCCGCGCAGATGCGAGCCGCCGAGACACCGCGCGGCGTTTCCAGCCAGCCGGCCTTCCCCGCGCCGCTGCCGATCGTGATCAGCCACAACTCGGCCGGCATCGGCCAGGGCACCGTCGGCACCATGCCCGCCGCCGCCTCGCCCGTCGATCCGTCACGCGGCGCGCCGCCGACCACGCTCGGCGCGCAGGCGCAGGCGCTCGAGACCCAGACAGCCGTACCGGCACAGCAGCAGGTCGCGATGGCTGCTCCGGTGTCGGTCCCTGCCGAACCCACCGCGCATTCGAGCGCCGCCAAGACGCGCAACGGCTGGATCATTCAGGTCGGCGCGCTGGAGAGCGAAAGCGAAGCCCGCCAACGGCTCGACGCCGCCCGCGACAGCGCCCGCAAGCTGCTCGGCCACGCCGATCCGTTCACCGAAACCGTCTCCAAAGGCCGCAAGACGCTCTATCGCGCGCGCTTCGCCGGTCTCGATCAGAGCTCGGCGGAGGCCGCCTGCCGCACGCTGAAGCGCTCCGACATCAGCTGCATCACCATCAGGAACTGATCGGCGGCGCGATCGCTGACTGCTCAAATGGCCGGGCCCCTCCCGGCCATTTTCATGTGCGCGGGTGCGATCGGGTGCGACAACAGCGCACGGCCGGTCCGTGAAAACCCTTTCTCAAGGTTTGGTCTCTAAACCTTAACCATACACAGCGACCACGCCGGATTACGGCGGGCACCAGAGGCATCAAGCAGAGAACACGGAAAGCCGCTCGCAGTCGGTAGCGTCTTGTTGCGTGGAGTTAGCTGCGATGCGTGCGAAGAAGGGTATCCTTGGCCTCGTTGACGCGAGCCGCGAGGTACGTCGACCCCCCCTGGTCGGGATGCAGTTTCTTCATCAGCCCGCGATGCGCCCGGCCGATCTCCTCCGCCCCCGCCCCGCGTTGCAGGCCAAGGATCTGATAGGCCTCCTCCACGGTCATTTTGCCGCTCGCCGCCGCGCGGCCGCTCTCGCCGCCACCCCGTCCTGCCGCTGCGTCCTGCGCGTTCTGACGCCAGGCGGGAAACCGGCGGTCCAGATAACTTTCCAGAAGGGCCCAGCTCTCGCCGTCGAAGCCGCGCGCCAGGGCCAGCAGGTCGTCGAGGGTGAACTCGTCCAGCCGGCGCCCCGCTTCGGGACCGGACGTCAGACGCCCGTCAAGCGCGCCGGTGTCATGGTCGAGCGTCATCTCTATAAACTGGGAACGTACTTCGGACTTCTGCCCGTCTGATTTCCGCGCGCCAGCGCCCCAATTGCCCCACGCCGCGCCGAGCTTGGTGCCGAACGGCGACCAGCCGAGCAGGCCCGCGCCGAACACGCCGATCGGGATCGCCACCGCGATCTCGCCGCGCAGTCCGATAAAGGCGGCGAACGCAAGCGCCAATACGCCGCCCCCGCCACGGATCAGCCGCGCGAGAAATTTCGGATCGGCACCCTTGATGACGTTCAGCGCCACATAGATCAGCGCAACGGCGATGATGCCTGCGATCAGCGTCGGCATGACTTAAGCTTCCCGGACTTTCTTTTCACTTGTTGCAGAACAGAGGCGGACAGCGCAATCTCTGCTTTCACCGCAGTTGCGTCAGCAGCGTCCGCGCGCTCGACGCGGTTTGCGACAATCTGGCCAGCGCCTCGCGCCCGCCCGCGGCATAAGCCGCCACCGCCCGCAGCAATTCACGCAGTTGCGCCGCCGCGCCCGGATCGAACCGGCACCACGCGCCGCCGGAGAGCCGGGCGATTTCGCGAAACGCATGCTCGGCGACCGGATCGGGACCTTCCTGAAACATGAAGCAAGGCACCTTGAGCAGCCCGAGTTCGCCTGCCTTGGCGCAAAGCTCGTCGAGGTTTTCCTCCATGGCATCGCCGACGAAAACCAGCGCGCGCACGCTCTCCTTCACTGCCTCGCGGCGTGTCTCGGAGAGCACGCGGCCGATCTGGGTATGTCCGCCGACCACGCTGATCTTCGCCATCAACCGCGCCAGTTGCGCCGTATCGGAGATCCACGGGCTGGCGCGGCATTCGCTCAGGCCGCGAAAATAGACGAGGCGGATATCGAGGCCGCCGATGCTGCCCGCCTCCCGGAACATATCGGCCTGAAGCTGGCAGGCCATGTCCCAGGTCGGCTGCCGGCTCATCGTGGCATCGAGCGCGAACACCAGCCGGCCATTCCCGCCGCCGGCGCCGGTCGCCAGCGCTCGCGCCTTGGCGACAAAGGCCGAGATATCCGCCGCCGAGGACGAGGCCGCCGGCACGGATGACGCGCCCGTTGCGGGCGTTCTGGTGGAAGTTTTCGGAACGGTCGGATCGCGAGACATCAGGGTATCCGGTGAACCTCCTTTATGTGGAGGCACGCGGCGCCTCGGTCAATGAAACCGATGCCGGATTCCGGCGGCCTCGTGCCGCACCGTCCGGCGGATACTTTCGGATGGGATGAAAATTAGGGCGCCGGATCAGTTGGAAGCGCGCGGCGCGACCCGCGCCACCGGCCCCGGCGGCTTGGGAATCTCGATCTTGTCGGTGTTGACCGGAGCCAGCGCGCTGTCGTCGGTCAGGAATTTCGACAATTCGTTCTCGATGCTGACCTTCAGGCTTTCCGGCCCGCGGTCGCTCATGTCGGTGTGTTGATAGCGCGTGGTGACGACCTTGATGCCGGCCTTGCGACATTCTTCGTCGCTCGGCACCACGCCCGGATCCGGCTTGAAGTGCGGATCGGTGGAGCGGAACGACAGGATCTTGAACGCGCCCTCCGCCAGCGGCACGCGCAGATTGTCGAGCGTCACCACCTTCTTCACCAGCGCCGGATGCTTTTCGGCAAAATACATCGAAATGTCGCCGCCGTTGGAATGTCCGATCATCACAAGATGCCTGATGTCGGCCTGCGGCTGAACCTTGTGAATCTCGTCGAGCGCGAACAGGATATTGGCGACGCCGCGCTCATAGACCGGCTCGCGCCCGACATAGCGCTCGCCAACCTTGGTGACGAGCGGCGCGTCGGTGGACAGATCGTGCTGAATGCTGATCGCCAGATAACCGCGCGCGGCAAACAGATTGGCGAGGAAAGAATACTCAGTAAACCTCACGGTATTGCCGTGATTGATCACCGCCACCGGCAGGGTTTTCATGCCAGCATCGGCGCGCATCTCGATGTCGCGGCGGATGGCGACATCGACATCGACCGGCCGATGCCGCGCGGCATCATACAGATGGAGCGTCTCGTGACGGATCGCCCATTTGCTCGCGGTGAGATAGCCGCCGACGGCGACCACACACAAAGCCAGCACAATGATCAATCCGCGCTTCATGCCTTTTCCGCAATTTGCCGATGGAAAGCCCGGCCTCACATCAACTCAGCACGCCCTATCGTGGCGAATGCTTGTCCATCGCCATGGTCCAACACATAAACATAACCCCGAAAACCGCCTTGAACAGCAAAAGGGGTGCTTTGTGCAACGCACAATTAGCCCTGAATCTGCAACGGGTTAATGACGGCAAGGCCGCCCGGTTCTGGGCAAATCAGAATTCAGGGCCGGAACAATTTCAGGCTCTGTGAATGTGCCTCGCGCATCATCACGGCTCGTACGCAAAAATCTTTCTTCAACACCGGCGACCGCCTCGGCTGGCGGCAAAATTCAAAGCCATTCGAAGGTCTCGCGGATCGCACGCGCTTTGGTTAGTGTCGGGGATCCATCCCTCCTGAAAATCCACCGGATGAAAATGGCCCGCCCTGTTGTTGCCCGCACGCTTTCCGCCTTGCACCGCGCCCGCGCCGATCTGACCAAACGCAACGCCACCATCGCCCTGGTCCCGACCATGGGCGCGCTTCATGACGGACACATTTCGCTGGTGCGCCTCGCCAGGCGGCGGGCGAAAAAAGTCGTGGTCTCGATTTTCGTCAATCCGCAGCAGTTCGCACCGCACGAGGATTTCGGCTCCTATCCGCGCACGGTGAAGGAAGACATCGCGCGCCTCGCCGTCGAGGGCGTCGACCTTGTCTGGAATCCCGACGTCAAGACGATGTATCCGGAGGGCTTCGCCACCGCCATCGTGCCGGAAGGCCCGGCGACGGCCGGTCTCGAGGATCGCTTCCGCCCGCACTTCTTCGGCGGCGTCGCGATCGTCGTCGCCAAGCTGCTGCTGCAGGTCCGGCCCGATGTCGCGATCTTCGGCGAGAAGGACTATCAGCAGCTCAAGGTGGTGACGCGGATGGCGCGCGATCTGGATCTCGGCACCAAGATCGTCGGCGCGCCCTTGATCCGCGAACGCGATGGCCTCGCGATGTCATCGCGCAACGTCTATCTGTCGGCGGACGAGCGCCGTGCCGCGCCGACGCTGTTCCGCTCGATGAAGGAGACGGCGAAGCGAATCCGCGCCGGCGAGGATCTCGCAACGGCGCTGGACGCAGGCCGCGCATTGATCGCCCGCGCCGGATTCGATCTCGATTATCTCGAGGTCCGGCATGCCGAGACGCTGGCGCCGATCGCAAGCCTCAAGGACGGTCCGGCCCGCATGCTGGTCGCCGGCCGCATCGGATCGACGCGCCTGATCGACAACATCCGGGTCTGAAAACGCTTTACAGCAGACCGAGTTCGCGAAGCTCGCGCCGCATCGGCTCCGGCATCTTGGCGATGCTCGCCGCGGCGCTGCCGAGATCCGGCGGCGCGCTCTTGTCGTCGAGATAACGCCAGCCCTGGAACGGACGCATCGGACGCGGCTCGACGGTGATCAGCTTCGGCTGCATGATCAGGCGGCAGCGCCCGATGCCCTCGCGATCGCGGAACTGCTCGATCCCGATCAGCTTTTGCCGCGCGGCGATCTCGCCCTTGATCACCCAATAGAGCGAGCCGCCGTCGAGCAGTTCGTCTTCCCGCTTCGGCATCATCCGCGTGATGTGGACATAGCGCGCAGGAAGACCCTTGGCCTTCGCTTCGCGAACGCGCTGGGTGACCCAATCGCGGTGATCCTTGACCGAGACGGAGCCGACACTGAGCTTGATGAGATGAAGCGGCATGGGAGCAAGACGTCGTACAGCGCGGCAATCAGGACGGTCAGTTATCGTCGGCGGCAGGAGGCGGCGCAAGCGGAACAGGCGCCTGCGGACGTGATTTCTGTGCAGGAGGTTTTCTGGCTGCGGCAGGCGCCGGATGCGCGGGCGGCGCCGCGCGCTGAGGCGTCGATGCCGTGTTTTCGTGCGCGGGTTTCGGCGCGGCCGGCGGTTCCGCCGTCATGATGTTGATCGGCGGAATCGAGGCCGCGCTCGGGAAATCACCCGACACCGGCTTGCCGATCGGCACCGTGGTTCCAACCGCCGCGGCGGCGGCGGCCGGCGCCGCTCCGGGAGGGACGACGACGGGCGCAAGCGCGGCGGCCGGCGGAACATGCGAGGCCACGGGCGCGCCCCATGACGGCGCGTAGCGGCCGACCAGGCTATCGTAGAGCTTCTCGCTCATGTTGATGGAAATCTGCGCGGTGTTGGTCAGCGACCCGAAGAAGCCGCACTGCGACAGCGTGCAGCCGTCGCGTGTCGTCAGGACATGAGCGATCAAGCCGAAACGGTCGCGTTCGATGGCGCGGCGGAGCGCCTGCAAGTCCGGCGTCATCACCTCGTCCGCCGCAGCGACGCTGCCGAAACTGGCAAGCGTCGTGATCTGGCGGGCCGCATGCGACACCGCGGCCGCCGTTGAATCGGCCGAGGCGAACACGGCTTTCTCACACGCCGCCTCCACCGCCTCTCCGGCGAGTTCATCGAGACACGACAGCGCCGGCAGCAATGCCGCCGCCTGGACCGGATGAGTATCGCGCCCGACCCCGCCTCGACCAAGTCCGGCGTGGACCAGCGCGGCAACCGCAATACCGATAGCAAGCGCCGCGATGACGGCCAGCGCGCCGCTGGCGGCGGATCTTTCGCCGCGGACCAGCGTGACAACGAAAACCACCGCGAACAGCACCGCGATAATGATCGTGAGCCACATCAGGAAATTCGGTGTGGAAAGAGTTACAGTCCAAGCCCGGTCCATGCGTGCTGTCCTTCAGGCCGGAACCGATCGGGCCGCATGGCGGCGGCCCGAATAGCTTTACGCGGTGACGAGCTGGCTTTCCTTGGCAACCCGCTCAAAGGCTTCGGTCGAGCTCTTGATCCGATACTGACAATCGTCACCATCGGTCGGCAGCAAACGGATCACCTCATAGGTGCCGCTGGCCGCGGGGCGTGCCACATTGCTGGCCGTAAAATAGACGGTCTCGCCGACGACGAATTTGTGCTTCAACACCCTGCTCCATTTACGCAATACACAGAATGCCCAGCGCCATGTCTTCAGGCACGGCTGCGGGCTGACGCCTGCAGGTTTTATAGCATACCAGAGGCCTTTTTGGCCAGTTAAACCGCTGCATGGCAAATGCTCAGATTTTGCAGGTTTTTCAGTATGATGAACCTGCTTCCGAGGTCGGGAAACGGCCATTTTCGGAAAAATCCGTTTGCATCGCAGCAAATTTTAAAAAGACAGAATTAAAAAGCAATATCAATTGCTTATGATGCATTCACCAGATAACTCCGGTTGCCGCTTTCAGGCCACCTCGTCGATCTCGAATCGCTCGATCACCAGCGTCTCGGCGAGCCCTTCCCGCGTCCATTCGGCCACTGCCGGATGCATCAGCATCACGTCCATGTAGTCGCGGACCACCGGGCTGACCTCGATGGCATAGGTCCGGAAGCGATGGACCACCGGCGCGTACATCGCATCCGCCGCGCTGAAACGCCCGAACAGATACGGCCCCAGACTGCCATGGCGTTTGCGGCAGTCGGTCCAGATCTGTTGCACCCGCGCGATATCGGCCTGCGCCTCCACCGACAGGGCCTTGGCGCGAACGGGGCGATGCAGGTTCATCCCGCACTCCCGGCGCAAGGGGCCGAACCCGCCATGCATCTCCGCACTCACCGCACGGGCCTGGGCGCGCGCCGCGACGTCATCGGGCCACACATGCGCGTCGGGGTATCGCTCGGCAAGATACTCGATGATCGCAAGCGAATCCCATACCGTGATATCGCCGTCGCGAAGCGCGGGGACCTTGCCGGACGGCGTGACATCGAGGATCCGGCGCTTGTCGGCCTCGTCTGTGTAAAGCGGGATGAAAACTTCATCGAAGGGAATGTTGTTCGCCTTCAGGACCAGCCACGGACGCATCGACCATGACGAGTAATTCTTGTTGCCGATGACCAGTGTCAAAGCCATGACGCAACCTCCTCGAGATTGCGTAGTCTCGCACGCCTGCGTCACGTACATCAACCGTATCGCCGAGCGGACGCAACCATGACCCTGTTTTCGAATGCGGACATCCTCGCGATCAGCTGCTTCCTCGGCGCCTGGGTGATCTATGCCTTCCTGCTCGAGCGCTCGCCTTATGGGCGCAAGAGCCTCAGCGCGCGTATGAACATCTATCGCGAGGTCTGGATGCGCCGGACGCTCGATCGCGATCCGCGCATGGTCGACATGCAGATCATGGCTTCGCTGCAGAACGGCACCGCATTCTTCGCCTCCACCAGCCTGCTGGCCATCGGCGGCGGCCTCACCTTGCTGCGATCGAGCGAGGAAGCCGTAAACGTCCTGTCGACGCTGCCGGTCGAAATCCGCGCCTCCTCCGCGCTCTGGGAGGTCAAGTGCATCGGCCTCGTGGTGATCTTCATCTATGCTTTCTTCAAGTTCGCCTGGTCCTACCGCCTGTTCAACTATGTCGCCATGATGCTGGGCGCGATGCCGTTCTCCGACAAGAGCGACACGCCCGAGGCACAGTCGCATGTCATGCGCACCACCCGCCTGTTTCAGTCCGCCGGCCGCCACTTCAATCAGGGCCAGCGCGGCTTTCAGTTCGCGCTGGGTTATCTCGGCTGGTTCATCAGCCCGTGGGTGCTGATTGCCACCACCATCGCCGTCGTGGTCGTGATGTGGCGCCGCCAGTTCAATTCCGACGCGCGCGACGCACTGATCAAGTAAGGCGCACGCTTGCGCCACGCGGCCCGTTCCGGCATGCAGGGCGCATGTCCGATTGTGATTCTCACGCGACCGCCGCGTCCCTTCCGCTCGATGAAGCCATCCTCGCCGAACTGGTTCGTGCCGACGGCAAAACCCTGAGCGCGCCGGAAATCGCCCATGGCATCGCGCCTGGCAATGACTGGCACGCGCTGCTCACGCCAATCCGGCGCGCGGCGGTGACGCTGGCACAGACCGGCCGCCTGATCATCTATCGCAAGGGCAAGCCGGTCGATCCGAGCGATTTTCGCGGCGTCTACCGGCTCGGCCTGCCGCGGCACGACTGATCGTCACACAGTTCAGCGAACCGGGCCCGGCAGCAATTCGCTGCTGCGGCCTGTCAGCCGGTATGCGATCAGGCCGATCCATTCGTGCACGGCGGTGTCGGTGCGCGACAGGCCGCCGCTCAACGTCTCGAACAGCGTGAACGCATCGCGCCAACCGCGCGTGCGCCAGTCGACCGGATACGGCACGACGTCGAAACCGGCGGCGCGAAACGCGCCTACCGAGCGCGGCATGTGATAGGCAGAGGTCACGAGCAGCCACAGTTCGCCCGGTTTCGGGCGCAGCAGATCCCGCGTGAACACGGCGTTTTCCGCCGTGGTGCGCGATCGGTCTTCCTCGACGATGCGATCGGCCGGCACGCCGAGCCGCTCCAGCAGCCTCTTGCTCACCGCGGCTTCGGTGGAAACCGGATTGATCAGACGGTTGTTGCCGCCGCTCAGCACGATCCGCGCATGGGGAAAGCGGCGGGCGAGTTCGGCCGCCGCCGTGATACGCTCGGCGGATGCGTTGATTTCAGCCGTTCCCCTCGCCTCCGACAATTCCGGATTGATCGCGCCACCGAGCACGACGATGCCGTCAGGCGCACGCCCACTCTCATGCCATGCCGGAAACCGTTCCGATAGCGACAGCAGCAGCACGTTGCCGAAGGGCGAGAACCCCATGAACAGCAACAGGACGATGCCGCCCGCCATCAGCCGCACCGCCGCCGCGCGCCACCGCGTCGCCAGCAGGACAAGCCCGACCAGCAACAGCAGGGCGACGAAGTTCGATGGCGTCAGGATGAAGCCGAGGATCTTGGAGAGAATGAAAAACATCAAAGCTCACAAAACAAGGCGCTGGACTTAAGCGCCTCAATGCACCGCGGACATCGAGGATACAAGTTGCGGGCCATTCAATCCCATTTCGGCGCGAGGCCGAAATCGGTGATCCGGCCCTGCGGCTTCGCCATCGCGAAGACGTCCGCCATGTCCTGCTCGCTCAATGCGAAATCGAAGACATCGATGTTCTCGGACAAGTGCTCAACCTTGGACGAGCGCGGAATTGCGGCGACACCCTGCTGCACCAGCCAGCGCAGACAGACCTGCGCCGGCGACTTGCCGTATTGCGCGCCGATCCGCTGCAATGTCTCGTCTGTCTTGACGCGGCCTTTCGCGACCGGATTGTAGGCGATCAACGCCATGCCGTGATCGCGGCAGGCTTCGATCACTTTGGTCTGATCGAGATAGGGATGATATTCGACCTGATTGCACACCAGCGGCTCAGTCGAGATCGCCAGCGCCTCCTCGATCAGCGCCACCGTGAAATTCGATATCCCGATATGGCGGGCGAGCCCGATCTGCTTGACCCGCGCCAATCCGCCGAGCGTTTCCGCCAGCGGCACCTGCGGATTGGGCCAGTGCAGCAACAACAGATCGATCTCGGTCATCCGCAGCCGGCCGAGACTTTCCTTCACCGACCGCTCAAGATCCATTGGCGCGAAATGCGTCGTCCAGACCTTGGTGGTGATGACGACATCGCCACGACGCACGCCGGAGGAGCGCAGACCATCGCCGATATCGCGCTCGTTCTCATACATCTGCGCGGTGTCGATATGCCGGTAGCCGAGCCTCAAGGCCTGCTCGACCACGCGGGCGCAATCGCGGCCGCGCAGTTCGGATGTTCCAAGCCCGATGGAGGGAATGAAGGCGCCGCCCGCTTCGACAAATTGCATGCCTGCTCCATCGATCCGGCCTGAATCATCGGCGGAAGAACAATCGGCAAAATCAGATTTGGTTGCCACCGGGGCCGTGTCCCGGCGGCTTGCTCAGTCCAGCGCCGGCTGTTCGCTCGCCAGCGCCGCAAACACCGCGTCCGGGTCGCGCGCGATCACGGCAAGGAGCGCGCGCGCAGGCCCGCGCGGCATGCGCTTGCCCTGCTCCCAGTTGCGGATGGTTTCGATCGGCACGCAAAGCTTGTTGGCGAATTCGGCCTGGGTCAGGCGGGAGCGCAGACGCAGTTCGCGCACTTCCGACGCGGAGCCCGCCTCGCGGCGCGGACGCAGCGGCGGCATCGACGCAGTCGCGGCGGCAGCCTCCGGCGCGAGCGGAGCCTCCTGCCCGTCCAGCAATTCGACAATTCGCCCGTCTGCTTTCAGCCGCAAGCGCCGCATGTTCGATCCCGCATCAATGCGCCCCGATGGTCGGCGTTCATGGTTAAGGATAGGTAAAGGGGTATCGACGATATCGCCCTTCGGAGGCGGCGGGGCTGCCGGGACACACCCCGGAAATTTTAGCGCCACCGGATTGCCTCCGCGCCAGCCCGGCCTTACGCCGGCCCCCGGCAGTCGTCATCCGCCATCCGGAGCGGAGCGCGGGGCCGCCCACGGAGATCCCATGTTCGGTTTAAGGCTGGCCATCGCGGCCCTGGCGCTGTCAGGAACCATGGCCATGGCCGCAGAATGCCCGCGGCCGGATGCGCTCGGCACCGCGCGGGTGCTGACGGTCGATCCGCACGCCTTCCCGCGGGTCGGGCTCAAGAGTTTTCCGGCCACCTTGCCGCTGGCCGATCATGAGGTGGTGCTGACTTTCGACGATGGTCCCTTTCCGGCCACCACGAACAAGGTGCTCGCCGCCCTCGCCAGCGAATGCGTGCGGGCCACCTTCTTCCTGATCGGCCAGAACGCGCAGGCCAATCCGCAGATCGTCCGGGCCATCGCCGCCGCCGGCCACGGCATCGGCCATCACACCTGGTCGCACCGGATCCTTAGCACGATCGGCGACGCCAAGGCGCTGGAGGAGATCGATCGCGGCATCGCGGCCGACGACGCCGCGCTCGGGCACGCGCCTTCGGCCAAAACGCGCTTCTTCCGCTTTCCCGGATTTGCCTCGACCCCGCCGCTGCTCGCCAGACTGGAGGCACGGGGCATGGTGGTGTTCGGCGCCGACCTGTGGGCCAGCGACTGGAATCCGATGACGCCCGAGCAGCAACTGGCGCTGCTCACGGCGCGGCTGGAACAGGCGCGCAAGGGAATTATCCTGCTGCACGACACCAAGCAGCAAACTGCCCGGATGTTGCCCGATTTCCTGCGCTATCTCAAACGTGGCGGCTACAAGGTCGTCCATGTCGTGCCGGCCGGTTAAGAGGTCGTTCATCGCCATGATCCTACGGTTCGACACCTGATCCTCGATGCGGATTTTCTTGATGCGTGATCTTCCGGCCCGGCGGCGGGGCCTTGCTTGCGGCACGGCGCTGACTGCGCTGCTCGCGCTCGCTTCTGCGCTTCCCGCGAACGCAGCCGAGTGCCCCGGCAATCCGACGGCGCTCGGCACCTCGCGCACGCTGGTGGTTGATCCCACGGAGCATCCGCGCATCGGCACCATGCAGTATCCGGAAACGCTGCCGCTCGCCGATCATGAAGTGGTGCTGACCTTCGATGACGGCCCGCTGCCCAAGCACACCAAGCCGGTGCTCGATATGCTCGCCGCCGAATGCGTGAAGGCGACCTTCTTCATCATCGGGCGGATGGCGCGGGATTATCCGGCCGCCTTGCGCGAGGTCCAGCAAGCCGGCCACACCATCGGCACTCACACCCAGAACCATCCGCTCGGCATGAACCGCATGCCATTCGATCAGGCCAAGACCGAGATCGACGACGGCATCGCCTCGACCGTCGCCGCGCTCGGCGATGCGACGCAGGTGGCGCCGTTCGTGCGGATTCCAGGCCTGCGCACCTCGGCCGCGATCGAGGACTATCTCGCAAGCAAACATCTGATGGCGTGGAGCGCCGACTTTCCGGCCGACGACTGGCACAAGATTTCGGCGGCTCAGGTCGCCCGCATCGCCTTGAGCCGGCTGGAAGCCAAGGGCCGCGGCATCCTGCTGCTGCACGACATCCAGGCCCGCACCGAAGGGGCGCTGCCGGTCATCCTCAAGGAATTGAAGGCGCGCGGCTATCGCATCGTCCATGTCGTGCCGGTGGCACCGGGTCGGCCGAAAACGCCGACCGCGCCGTGGCAGTGGCGCCTGCATCCATCGGATCCGACAATTGCGCACAAGCCGGAGAGCGCGCGTCCGATTCTCGAGGCTGCACTGGCCGCCAAAAAGCCCCGCCCGCGCAGCATGCTGGCGGTCCGTTCACGACAGCAGCATGCTGTGTCCGCTCCTGCCCTCCGTATGTTGCACGGCAACGACGCCACCACGCGACTGCTCTACCCCGCTCCGCTTGCGTTCAAATTCGCGGACCACCGGCCTCACCGCAGCCGGGTGGCCAAGCTTCACGCCAAAACGGGCGGATAGTTCGGCGACACGTCAGCCACGCCGCGGCATTACAAATGCGACACTAAAACTGCTTGATCGACCCGAACCTTGGGCGTAGCTGGTATACAAGCCTGAAATGCAGGTTTCGGGCGATGTTTGAGGCACCAAGGCTGGTACTTCCCTTCGGCGAAATGCGCTGGAAGCGTTTTTGGTGAAACTGGACCGGTCTCGTCGCCCAAAAGCGGGGACGAGCAATGGCGAGATTTCCTCGTTCATTGTCCATTGCATTGTGGGCGATCGCGGCCATTTGGGTCATTGCGATCCTCGCCCATGTCTTCGATGCTCCCCGCGAGATCGTTTACCTCACCTTGCTTTTCGGACTGTTCACCGCGGTCGCGGAGTGGCTCTCGGCCGGGAGAACGGACCATTGACGGCGCTTGTCCTATTCGTGCTGTCCGCCGGCGACCATCCACCTGCGTCTAGCTGCGCCCAAGATCCATGATGCCGCCATGACAACCCGCACCATCATCATTGTCTGCACTTTCGCCCTGATCGCAGTCGGCATCCTGTCGGAAAATATCGCCGCGCTGCTGATCGCCATCGTCGGATCGATCCTGATCTGGCAGGCGCACATCATCGAGCTGAAGCTCAACAAGCTGCTCGATCACGCCGGAATCGTGATCACCAAGGCGGACTTCGAGGACTGAGCCGGCTAGCGAGGGTTCAGGTCAGCGCCGCCGGCATTGTTGATGACGATGAAAAACACAGCCGGCTCGGTGTCCGAAGGATTGTCAAATCGATGGGGGACGTGAGCGCGATAGAAGATCGCGTCTCCCGCCTTGAGATCGTACTTCTCGTCTCCCAGGCGCAAACGCAGCCGTCCCGATGCGACCGCAAGCGTCTCCTCCACGCCGGCCCGATGCGGCGGAAACGTGCCGGAGCTTTGTGCCGGCGGCAAAATATTCACAACGAAATCGACGCCTGAATTCCGGATCGAGAGCGGCGACAAAGAGCGCCGCTCGAAACCCGTGGTGGGCACGCGAAACACCGGCTGCTCGCCATAGGGCACCCGCACGACGTCGCCGTTCGACTGCTCTCCTCCCACCAGTTGGGAGATGCTGATGCCAAAACCCTCCGCCAGCTTGCCCAGCACCGTCGCCGTCGGCGAGGTCAGCCCGCGCTCAATCTTCGACAGCATGGACTTGCTCACGCCAGTCTTGTCCGCGGTCTCGCGCAGCGACCAGCGCCGGCCCTCCCGTAGTTCCTTGAACCGTGTCGCGAGGACCGCAGTCATCTGAAAAGTCTCATGATCGCCATGCCGTAGCCGCTCTTCTTATCGTGCCCTTGCCGCCGATAGGCCAGCCTTCTCCCACGGGCAATTTTAAACATCGTTGACAAAAGTGGACACTGTGTCCACCATAGGGGACAAATTAAATTATCACGGCCTGGGAGGGCGCGATGACAACTCTATCGATCCGCAAGATTTGCGCGTTTCAGGAAGAAGTATACGCCGACCAGCGTCCCCTGCCCCAGCCGTTCCGGCATGTCATCGTCGCCGCCGTCATCAAGAACCCCTGGGCCGGCTGCGGCTACGTCGAAGACCTCAAGCCACAAATCAGCGAGGTCGCGCCGCAGCTCGGTGAACTGCTCGCCTCGCGCGCCGTGGCCATCATGGGCGGCGCGGACAAGGTAGAAGCCTTCGGCAAAGCCGCCGCCGCGGGCCTGGGCGGCGAATACGAACACGCCAACGCTCTCATTCATACGGTGCTGTTCGGCGATCCGTGCCGCAAGGCGATCAACGGCTCGGCATGGATGGTCGGCAATCAAAAGATCTCGCCGGTTGGCCTGACACTGGAATTGCCGATGGCTCACAAGATCGACGCCAAGAACCAGAATTACTACCACACCATTTCACTCTCCATTCCCGACGCGCCTCTGGCGGACGAACTCGTCGTGGCCCTCGGAATGGCCTCGGGCACGCGGCCGCACGCCCGGCTCTGACGTAACCACACGGCACACTCGCCGCGCGGTTTCCGGTCCGACTTCAACGAATCCGACGCGGCCAACAAGAACTTCCCAATGCCCTGCGCGCGTTTCGTGCAGGCATGACGGTCGTGCGCGCTGAGTACAGCCATCGCAACCACAGGGAAGCCGACAATCGACAGGGAGACATATCGCCAGGCACACTGAGGGAGGAAATCACCATGGGCGACCAGAGTGCGACTACCAGCGGATATCGCAAAGCCACGTTACGCATCATTCCCTTCTTGTTCGTATGTTACTTCTTTGCGTTTCTCGACCGCGTGAATGTCGGATTTGCCAAGCTTCATATGCTCTCCGACCTGCAGCTCAGCGAAGCGGTCTACGGGCTTGGCGCAGGCATCTTCTTCATCGGCTATTTCATCTTCGAAGTCCCGAGCAACCTGATCCTCCACCGTGTCGGCGCGCGACTGTGGATCGCCCGCATCATGGTGACGTGGGGCATCATCTCGGCGGCGATGGCGTTCATCACCACGCCGACCATGTTCTACGTGCTGCGTTTCCTGCTCGGTGTCGCGGAGGCCGGTTTCTTCCCGGGCATCATCCTCTATTTGACCTACTGGTACCCGGCGGAACGGCGCGGCCGTATCATCTCGATGTTCATGGCCGCGATTCCGGTATCGGGCCTGATCGGCAGCCCGATCTCGGGACTGATCCTCGATTTGTCCCACGGCACGCACGGTCTGGCCGGCTGGCAATGGCTCTTCGTCATCGAAGCGCTGCCCTCGTGCATTCTCGGTGTGGTTCTGTATTTCTTCCTGACGGATCGACCGTCACAGGCGCGCTGGCTGACCGCCCCTGAAATCGAACGCATCGAAGCCGATCTCGCCGCGGAAGCCACCCAGCACGACGCCCATTCGGTGAAAGCCGCGCTGACCGACTGGCGGGTGTGGCTGCTGTCGTTCGTCTATTTCGGCATCCAGATGGGCGTCTATGGCATCGGCTTCTGGCTTCCGACCATCGTCAAAAGCTCCGGTTTCAAGTCCGACACCATGGTCGGGCTGGTGACGGCGATCCCGTATCTGGCGGCAACCATTTTCATGGTGATCATGGGTCGCTCCGCGGACGCGACAGGAAAGCGGCGCCTCCATGTCGTGCTGCCGGCCCTGCTCGGCATGATCGGCCTCATCGGCTCCGGCATCTTCGCCAGCAACGTCTACATCGCGGTGACGTGCCTTACGCTGGCGACGATGGGCTGCATCACCGCGCTGGCGCTGTTCTGGTCGTTGCCCTCGGCATTCCTCGGCGGGTTCGCCGCAGCCGGCGGCATCGCCATGATCAACTCGGTCGGCAACCTCGCCGGCTTCCTCAGCCCCTATATGGTCGGGTTGATCAAGGACGCCACCCACAGCACCAATCTCGCGCTCTACGTGATCGCGGCCGCGGTCTGCTGTGCCGCCATCCTTGCGACGCGCGTCCCGCGTATCGTCGATCGATAGGCGGATCATCGATATCGCCCGGTGGAGAAATCCGCCGGGCGATCGATTGCGAGCAGCTCGCCGACCGACGCCGGTGTCCCGGTGGAATCGCCCGCTCTGCGCAGCCCAGTCACTAGATTCCGCCGACCGGTAGCCTCCATCTCCTCGCCTCAAGGCGCGGGTGGGCGGCAGGCCGAACCGGCTGCGCAATCATCGGGATTTTAAGGGTGTGGTGCGCTCGGAGGGACTCGAACCCCCACGATTTTACTCACTGCCACCTCAAGGCAGCGCGTCTACCAATTCCGCCACGAGCGCTTGGACTGGTCGCCGGAACGAGCCGGCGCGCCCATGTAACAAATCGAGGATGCAGGGACAAGGGTTTGTCGCCTCCTCGCGCGGACTATCCATCATCGCGTTCCGATGACAAATTCCCCGCCGGAGGGACTTTATTCCGGCCGCAGCGGGCCTATTTGTGCCCGGCCGCCTTGGGCAGCATTTGCTTGACTTCGACCGCGATGCGGTTGCGATTGACCACCACCGCGCCGCTCGCGATCGGCAGGTTGTTGGCCAGCACCTTGACCTCGTCCTGCTCGGTGGCATCGAGTTCGATGATGGCGCCGCGACTGAGCCGCAGCACCTGATGGATGGGCATGGTGGTGGTTCCGAGCACCACCATCAGGTCGACAGAGACTTTATCGAGAGTTGCCACGGCACGCCTGACTGACCAAAGAATGATACCGGCAGATCACCATGGTATGGTTAGCTAATGGTTAACGACCGCCAAGACCTTGTTTTAACGTCATTTAAATCGACGGACGCCACCCCCGTGGAGTGGCGAATCTCGCCGTCTCCGGTCGACTATCAGGACGCGCTGGCCGTGATGGAGGCGCGAAGCGCGGCCATTGCCGGCGGGGCCGACCCGGAGCTGGTCTGGCTGCTGGAACACCCCCCGCTCTACACCTGCGGCACCAGCGCCCGGGAGGGCGGGCTGATCGATCCGCGGTTTCCGGTGTTCGCCACCGGGCGCGGCGGACAGTTCACCTATCACGGCCCCGGCCAGCGGGTGGTCTATCTGATGCTCGACCTGAAACGAAGGCAGCCGGACGTGCGGGCCTATGTCGCCGGCCTCGAGGAACTGATTATCCGCACCCTCGCCGCCTTCAACGTGCGCGGCGAGCGGCGGGAGGATCGCGTCGGCGTCTGGGTGGCGCGGCCCGACAAGGGCGAGGGATACGAGGACAAGATCGCGGCGATCGGCGTGCGGCTGAAACGCTGGGTGTCGACGCACGGCATCGCCATCAATGTCGAGCCGGAGCTGTCCCATTTCTCCGGCATCGTGCCCTGCGGCATCGCGGATCCGCGCTACGGCGTCACCAGCCTCGTCGATCTCGGCCTGCCGGTCACGATGCACGATGTGGACGTGGCGCTGCGAGCAGCGTTCGAGGATGTCTTCGGCAGCCTCGAACCGGCCCTGCCCGAAGCGGCTGCGGACTGACTCTTCGCGGCAGATCGGCTCGTTGCACCGGCGCCGGGCGAGCTGAGGATACGCACCACCACAGCCAGCAGCTTTAAAGCCATGGCCGCATCGCGCGGCGCATGGCTTTTGTGATCCCAAGCTTAACCGGGGAAAGGCGCCCTTGCGCAGAGCTTGTTGCCGTCGGGGTCCCGCAGATAGGCCAGATAGACCTTCTTGCCGGCCGACTCCCGCACGCCCGGAGGATTTTCCACCGAGGCTCCGCCATTCGCGACGCCCGCGGCGTGCCAGGCATCCACCGTCGCCGGATCCTTGATGGTGAAGCCGATGGTGCCGCCATTGGCAGACGTCGCGGCCTGCCCGTTGATCGGCTTGGTCACCAGGAATCGTGCGCCGTTCTGGGAATAGGCGACGCGCCCCTTGGCATCGACGGTGCCGGCCGATCCACCGGCCGCGGTGAACAATGCATCGTAAAATTTCTTGGACGCTTCGATGTTATTCGAACCGACCATGACGTGACAGAACATGGCTAAGACTCCAGCTTGCGGAAGATAAAATGATCTACTGGAAGGACTCATTTTAAAGCAAGGGTCGATCACATCGAATGCAACAAAAGCCCGCGCAAACGCCCGGCGCAGGGCCTGCCGCAAGCGGCGGTGAAACCTTGCCGGTGATGCATCGACTTGTTCGTTGTTGTCGTTCGAATAAGTCGTAACGTCAGCAGACAGTCCTGCTTGCCGTGCCGCGCGACGTCCGACCTCTCAGACAGTGGGCAGGCTGGTGAAGCCGGAATCGATCCCGCGCAGCGCCAATTCGTCCGCGCCGGCATCGTGCTGATCGATCCGCGTCACCCGCGCCGAGGATGGGCCCTGCCGGCATGCCTCGATCATCGCCGTCACGACATCGGGCGGGCCGCAGAAGACCGCCTCCACCACTCCGTTGCGGTGATTGCGTACCCAGCCATCCAGACCATAGCCGCGCGCGGTGCTCTCCGCCCAATAGCGGAAGCCGACACCCTGCACCCGGCCATGAATGACAATGCGTCGAATGACGGTGCTCATGACAATTCCCGTGATCGCGCCGCGTTTGTACCACGACAACCACGATACCGCGCGACATCAAAAAACGGCGGGCGCCCGCAGGCGGGCCGCCGTTCCTGGAACAGACGGAATACGGATCGGATCTTACATGCCGAGATCGATGATCGTCGGCAGCGATTGCGCGACCGGCAGCGTGGCCGCGCCGATCAGGGTCGCGGCGACGAGGCCCGTCAGCACGCGGCTGCTGCGGCGCTTGCCGCGCATCTGGGCGGAGATCCACTCGAGCACTTCGATATTGACGCCCACCGCCCTGGTCGGGGCCCAGCTATCGATCGAAGTCTGCGGCGACAACGCAACCGCGCGCGAGGGCACCGGCAGACCCGAAGCGGAAGCGGCGTGATGCACGATGGCCTTGGCGAACAGGTCGTCGAACAGGCCGTCATCGCTACGGTCGGCCGCCGCCTCGTTGATCTGAAACAGCGCTTCGGCCTCCGCGCGGCTCACCGGCTGATCGGTGATCGCCCGGCCGGTCAGAATTCGTGCGCACCATGCGGCATCGTCCGCATCGAGCGAGCGCGAGAAGTGAACGCGTCCCGCCGTCGTCGGCCCCTCCCCGGTGATGACACCGTCCCGCACGATGCCAAGCGCGCTGACAGCGCAGGCACTGGCCTCGGCGCCGTTCGGCGCGGTCTCGATGTGGTGGAGGAGATCGACAAGGCTTTCACTTGATGTGATCGCAAACGCAGACATGGCACTTACTCGTTTTTATCCCGTAGCATTTTCATGCGGACGTAAATGATTTCTTAAGACTGCAGCCGGGACGGCTACATCTCACGGAGAGTTGCCTATTGGTCGCAGGTCACCGCCCCGAGGTTCAATGATATGGCGCCCGCTGTCGGCAGGGGTGCGGCGCATCGTGGGCTAATTCAGGGCATTTGAAGAAAAACACGCAGGCGTATTGTTTCAAATTGTTACGCCCAGCGAGAACAGCATTGCACCGAGGGCGAGCGCGGAAGAAGGATATTGTCCTTTTTTCCGCGCCATTCCGTTGCTGTTGCGATGGACCTATATCGAAGGGGTCATTCCCGAAATTCCCACGACATGAGGACGTCACAATGACTTTATCGATTGGTGCCAAGGCACCCGACTTCGAAGCTGAAAGCACCGAAGGCCACATCAGCTTCCACAAATGGCTCGGCGATAGCTGGGGCCTGTTCTTCTCCCATCCGAAGGATTTCACGCCGGTGTGCACCACCGAGCTCGGCGCCGTCGCCCGTCTCAAGCCGGAGTTCGACAAGCGCGGCGTCAAGCTGATCGGCATCAGCGTCGATCCGACCGACAAGCACCATCTCTGGGCCAAGGACATCGAGGAGACCCAGGGTGTCGCGCCGAATTATCCCCTGATCGCCGACGTCGATTTCAAGGTCGCCAAGCTCTACGGCATGCTGCCGGAAAGCACCTCGGGCGACGTCAGCAAGCGGACCCCGGCGGATAACCAGACCGTGCGCAACATTTTCGTCATCGGGCCGGACAAGACGATCAAGCTCGTCTTCATCTATCCGATGAGCACCGGCCGCAACTGGCAGGAAGTGCTGCGCGCCATCGATTCTCTGCAGCTCACCGCCAAGCACGGCGTCTCGACGCCGTCGGACTGGAAACAGGGCGATGATGTGTTCTTCTCCGCCGCCGTGCCGGAAGAGGATGCCCGCAAGAAGTTTCCGAAGGGCTGGAAGTCGCCGAAGCCCTACTTCCGCATCGTCGAGCAGCCGAGGTAACGGCAAGGCCACCGCTCTGGCCAAACCAGCGCGCGTGAAAGGGGACGCTCCGGCGTCCCTTTTTCTTTGCTCGGGCATCGTCAGACCCCGGCCACTCACAAGGAAACGGGCGGTGGCGGGGTTGACTGTCACGCAGGGCTAACTCCCCGGCGAAACCTCGGTCTTGTCAGATTTCGGTGCCGGCTTGTTGACCAGAAACACACCGGCCGCGCAGATCGCCATGCCGACGATGCCGAGCCATTCGAGACGCTCGTCGAACAGCACATAGGCCATCAGCGCGGTCGTCGCCGGCACCAGATAGAACAGGCTGGCGACCTGGGTCGCGGCGGCGCGACGGATCAGCCAGTACAGCACGCTGATCGAGCCGATCGACAGCGCAATCACCAGCCAACTCACGCCGAGAATGAACTCCGTACTCCAGATCACCTCGCGCGTCTCAAACAACAACGCGCCGAGGGCATACATCACGCCGCAGGCTGTGAACTGAACGAGATTGCCGGTACGCCAGTCGATCCTGCTGCAATAGCGCTTCTGATAAAGAGTGCCGATCGTGATGCTGACCAGCGCTACGCCGGTCGCGAACCAGCCCCAGCCGATATCGCCGGTCATCGAGCGCGTATGCAGCACCAGCAGCACGCCGGACAGGCCGAGCACCAGTCCCGCCCATTGCAGCAGCGTGACCCGCTCGCCCAGCCAGCGATTGGCCAGCGTCGAGGTCAGGATCGGCTGCAATCCGGGAATCAGCGCCGACAGGCCGGCCGGGACGGAATGGTAGATTCCGATGGCTACGCCGGCGAGATAGAATCCATGCACCAAGAGGCCGGCGACGATGCTGTGGCCGATATCGGCGCCGCGCGGCCAGGCCGGACGGATCACGGCAACGATCACGGCCAGCAGCACGCACACATAGACCATGCGGATGGTGAGAAAGGTCAGCGGCTCGGCACCGGACAACGCATATTTGGTCCCGATGAAGCCGGAGCTCCACAGGACCACAAATACAGCCGGCGCCGCGCGGGCCGCCCATTTCTCCAGATCGCGATTCATTTGCGCCTGATTGCCCGAAGCTGTGCTATGCGGCAACTATCAATATGTGCGAGCGTCCTTGCAAAATCCGCGATGACGCAACAGTGAATGGATAACTCGGGGGATTTGCCATGGATGTTCGGGCCGCTGTCGCCATTGCCGCCGGAAAGCCGCTTGAAGTCACCACCGTTCAGCTTGACGGGCCGCGCGAGGGCGAAGTGCTGGTCGAGATCAGGGCGACCGGCGTGTGCCACACCGATGAATTCACGCTCTCGGGCGCCGACCCGGAAGGTCTTTTCCCTGCCATTCTCGGCCATGAAGGCGCGGGCGTCGTGGTCGATATCGGCCCCGGCGTGACCAGCGTGAAAAAAGGCGACCATGTCATTCCGCTCTACACGCCGGAATGCCGGCAGTGCCCGTCCTGCCTGTCGCGCAAGACCAACCTGTGCACCGCGATCCGCGCCACCCAGGGCCAGGGCCTGATGCCGGACGGCACCTCGCGCTTCTCGATGGGCGGCAAGCCGATCCACCATTACATGGGCACATCGACCTTCGCGAATTACACGGTGTTGCCGGAAATCGCGGTGGCGAAGATCCGCGAGGACGCGCCGTTCGACAAGGTCTGCTACATCGGCTGCGGCGTCACCACCGGCATCGGCGCGGTGATCAACACCGCCAAGGTCGAGCAAGGCGCCAAGGCGATCGTGTTCGGTCTCGGCGGTATCGGCCTCAACGTGCTGCAGGGTCTGCGGCTCGCGGGCGCCGACATGATCATCGGCGTGGACCTCAATAATGACCGCAAGGCATGGGGCGAGCGCTTCGGCATGACGCACTTCGTCAACCCGAAGGAGGTCGGCAAGGACCTCGTCCCCTATCTCGTCGACATGACCAAGTCGGGAGCCGACCAGATCGGTGGCGCGGACTACACCTTCGATTGCACCGGCAACGTCACCGTGATGCGGCAGGCGCTGGAAGCCTGCCATCGCGGCTGGGGCCAGTCGATCGTGATCGGGGTCGCCCCCGCTGGCGCAGAGATTTCGACCCGGCCGTTCCAGCTCGTGACCGGGCGCGTCTGGAAAGGCACCGCGTTCGGCGGCGCGCGCGGCCGCACCGACGTGCCGAAGATCGTCGACTGGTACATGCAGGGCAAGATCCAGATCGATCCGATGATCACCCACGTCATGCCGCTCGCCGACATCAACAAGGCGTTCGACCTGATGAAGCGCGGGGAATCGATCCGCGGTGTGGTGACGTTCTAAGAACGCGAGATAGGTGAGCAGACAAAGTCCGTGCCGCTTGCACTTATGGCAGCGTCTGTCACCGCGCGCACTGGTGACAGATAAAAGCAAGATCGATCTTTCACCCGCCACGCCTGACTGAAACTTCTTTGCGCCGGAACAACTTTTCCGGAAATACGAAACAGCACCGAACGGACTTCGACAACCTTCGGGCTCCCGACGACAGCCTGTGTCTTCCGCACGAAGACTTTTCATCGACACCATGCCATGTTAGCAATCAGCAGCGACTGGCATGATCGTTGGGGGCGATCGCTGTGAAGTTCAGCCTGCATGGCATCGGGAGATACGGGCGCATTGCCGCGTTTCTAGCGGTGTATGCGCTTGTCCTCAACACCACGCTGACCGGCACCCTGTTAGCCAGTATCTCTCCTGTCCAGTTGAACGCAGCACATGAGCTGTGCCTCACAGGAGGAGCAACATCAGCCACGGACACCGGTGACCGGACAGCCAACCCGATCCGCTGCCCGCTCTGCCTTTCTCCCGCGATCACCATTACGCTCCCGCCGGATTCTCCGACCATCGCGGTTCGTACGGCCCTGTATGCGCCGATCACGTTTGCTCAATGCGACGTGTTCATCGCGCTGTCTGAAAGCTCGCACCAGCAGGCCCGCGGACCTCCCGCTTTCGGCTAGGCCGCGCGCGGCGCGCATCATCACATTCATTCACGTCATCCGTTGAGCCCCGCCGCCGGCATGCACCGGCGTGTCGAATCGGCATGTTCGCCGGGCTCAACCACTTGCCATGCGGGCAACGGGAACGCCTTGCCCCAGCCTAAGGAATTCTCATGTCATCCACGATCATGTCCGACGCGCGTCGGATGCTGCTTGCAACAACGGCCGCGCTGTCGCTGGGATCTGCCGGAGCAGTCCTCTGCGAGGTGCCATTCGCCGCAACCGCCTATGCACAATCCCCGTCGGTTCTGCCTCCGATTACGATCAATCCCGGCAGATCCACCACGCGCCGCACTCGCACGTCGACGTCCTCGCCGACACCAAAGCGTGCTCCTCCGGCCGCAGCGGCCACACCGATTGACAGTGCCTTCATGCCAGCCGACACGGCAACCATCACGGCCAACGAAACGTTTTCCCGCGGTCTTTCCACGAGCGACAGCGCATCGCTGATCAATGACATTCCCGGTGGCGCGACATGGGGCGCTGGCGGCGTCTCGGGATTGCCGGCCATCAACGGCATGGGTGCGGATCGCGTCCAGGTTGCAGTCAACGGCATGTTGATCAGCCCCGCCTGTCCGAACGAAATGAACCCGCCACTCTCCTTCGTCAATCCGACCATGATCGCAAAAATGCGAACCTACATGGGCATTGCTCCCGTCAGTACCGGTGGCGATTTTATCGGCGGCAAGATCGATGTGACAACGACGCAACCGCAGTTCGCACCGACAGACGGCTGGGTGACCACCGCGATGCTCTCCAGCTTCTTCCGCAGCAACGGCAATGCCTTTGGCGTGGACGCCAGCGCAACCACCGCCAACAAGGATACCGCGGTCTCCTACACCGGAGGCTGGGTCCGTGCCGGAGATTACAAGGCCGCGGATGGATCGAGAGTAAAGTCCACGATGTTCGAAACGCAGAACCACGCCCTCAGCATCTCCAAGAGAACCTTCGGCAACCTGTTCACGGTTCAGGTAGGCGGACAGTTCATTCCCTACCAGGGCTACGTGAACCAGCGCATGGACATGGTCTACAACCGGAGCCTGTTCATCAACGGGCGCTACGAGGGGCTATTCGACTGGGGAACGTTCGAGGCCAGCGCGTTCGCTCATACCATCCGCCATACTATGGGTTTCGTTGCCCCCGACAAGACCGGCAATATGCCGATGGATACGAAAGCAACCGACAGCGGCTATTCGCTTAAGGCGACGATCACGGCGTCGGCGCGCGATGTCATCAGGGTCGGCAACGAACTCGCCTACAACCAACTCAATGACTGGTGGGCCCCTGTGGCAGGGTCCATGAGTCCCAATACGTTCATCAACGTCAATAACGGACATCGCGGCCGTATCGGCACATTCGCCGAATGGGAGCGCCGCTGGGATCGGCAGTGGAGCACTGTCGTCGGGATACGCAACGACGTGGTCTGGATGAACACCGGCCCCGTGCAGGGCTACAACCCCATGGGTTATGGCGCGGATGCGGTTGCCTTCAATGCCCGCGATCACGAACGGACCGATGTCAATCTGGACGGCTCCGGCCTGATCCGACTCGAGCCAAACCAGAGCAGCCTGTTCGAGCTTGGCGTCGCGCGCAAGACGCGCTCACCCAATCTATACGAACGCTATACATGGTCGACCAACGCGATGGCCATGAACATGATCGGATGGTTCGGCGACGGAAACGGCTATGTCGGTAATCTCGACCTCAAGCCCGAGAAGGCCCACACCGTGAGCTTCACCGCGGCGTGGCATGATCCCGAGCGAAAGTCCTGGGGACTGAGGGTAACGCCCTATCTCAACTACGTTCAGGACTACATCGACGTCGATCGCTGCGCGACGGCGAGCTGCCTCGCAAATCGTCCGACAAACCTCACCGAGCGGAACAATTTCGTATTCCTGCAGTTCGCAAACCACAACGCCAGACTCTATGGTGTCAATGTCGAGGCGAAGCTGGCGCTGTGGAACAACCTCGAATACGGGCGCGGCGAGTTCCGCGGCACACTGGGCTACGTCCGCGGCGAGAGAACCGACGGCATCGACCTCTACCGCATCATGCCGATCAACACCAAGCTGGCCATTGACCATACGCTGGGCAACTGGACCAATAGCATCGAACTGCAACTTGTCGGCGCCAAAAACCATGTCAGCGAGGTTCGCAACGAGTTGACGACGCCGGCCTATGCGTTGGTCAATCTGCGCATGGGCTATCAGTGGAATGCAATGCGAATCGATTTCGGCATCGACAATCTGTTCAACCAGTCCTACGACCTGCCGCTCGGAGGAGCAGACCTTGTCGACTATCGGATGACCATGGGAATGATGAGCATGCCGGTCTATGGCTATGGCGTGCGAGGACCGGGCCGCTCCTTCAACGGCCGCATGACCATGAAGTTTTGAGCCTGAGACGATAAAGCGCCGGCTTCATCATGGCCGGCGCTTCCATTCTCCGGAAAGCCGGATATGCCGGGGAAGCAGAAGTCGTCCAGTCTGCCCTGCCCCACCTGACCAACCATCCTGCGGATAGATCAGAAGAACTCTTCCGGGCAAGGATCGACGATCTTCCACAGATCGACGCCGTTCCTGACCTTCTTCATGTCCACCGTCAGCCCGCCATTGCGGCGGATCCAGTCCTTCACCGGTTGCGGATAATAGGCCATCAGGTCGGAGGTGCCTTCGGCGCTGGTGACCTTGATGCCGAAGGTGAAGGCCTTGTCGTAATAGGCCTGATGGAAGCCGAGGCTGGCGCGCGGGGTGACGCAGATCTTGTTCGCGGGCACGATGCCAAACACTAGCGTGCAGGCGGAATTGCAGATGCCGTCGATGATGACGCGCTCGCCGCGCTGGCGGATGCGCTCATACTTGGCCTTGTACTGATCAACATAGCCGCCATGGTCCCGGGTGATCCGCAGATCGGCGCGCGCGGGTGCGAGCGTCAGCATCATCGCCACCGGGAGAAGGAGCATGCGTCCAAGCATAATAGGATCGGATACCTTGAAATAAAGCGGCCGCCGAAGACGTGCCCGCGACCCAACAATAAGACTCTGGCGAGACTGTGTTTGCAATCCGTTAAACATACCCTCCCGCCTCCGCCGGACGCATGAAAAGACGCATAAAAAAACCGGGCAGCCAGATGGCTGCCCGGTATCGTATTGATCCGGCTCCAGTCTTACGGGCTCAGAGCCCGAGCGCCCGCCCGTCGCTGCGCGGGTCGTGCGCACCGGTGATGGTTCCGTCTTCGGCGATCCGGATCGCGCCCGGATGCCCGGCCAGCGGGCTCTGGGCGGGAATCGGGCTCATCTCATGCCCGCGCGCCGCCAACTGCTTGAACACCTCCTCGCCTGCATCCTGCTCCAGCTTCAGGCTGTCGCGGGTGTCGGAGAAGGTCTTGCCGAGCAGGAAGCGCGGCTTGGTCAATGCGGTCAGCGGGTCCTGATCGTAGTCGATCATGCGGGTCAGGATGGCGGCGAGCGTCTGCGGCTGACCGTCGGCGCCCTGCGTGCCATAAAGCACCCGCGGCTTGCCGTCCTTGAGGTACATGCCCGGGTTGAGGGTGTGGAACGGCCGCTTGCCCGGCGCGAGGCAGTTCGGGCTCTTGGGATCGAGCCGGAACGAGGCGCCGCGATTGTGCCAGAGAATGCCGGTGTCGCCCGCCACCATGCCGCTGCCCCAGTCGTAATAGACCGTCTGCAACATGCTGACGCAATTGCCGCTCGAATCGACCGCGGCCATGTAGACCGTATCGGCCTTCTTGAACACGTGCGGCCACTCCATCGCCTTCGCCAGGTCGATCGACTTGGCGTGGGCGTCGAGATTTTCCTTTGACAGCAGGAAGTTGACCGGCACGTCGACGAATTCCGGATCGGCGATATAGCGGTTGCGGTCGATGAAGGCGCGCTTCACCGCTTCGACCATCAGATGGTAGTGATCGACGCCGCCTTCCGGATATTTCGCCAGATCGAAGCGATCGAGAATCCCCATGATCTCGAGCGTGGTGATGCCCTGGGTCGGCGGACGCAGGCCCAGCAACTCGCCACCGCGATATTTGACGCGAAGCGGCGCCTCGTCACGGGCCCGGCAGCGCGCCAGGTCGTCCGCCGTCAGCGGCGAGCCCATCGCCTTGAGGCCGGCGACAATGCGCTCCGCCAGCTTGCCTTCATAGAAATCACGGCCGCCATTGGCCGCGAGCATTTCCAGCGAGTTCGCCAGTTCGGGCTGAACCAGCTTGTCGCCGACCTCCGGCATGCGGCCGTCAGCCATGTAGATGCGGCGGACGTCCGGCCAGTCCTTGAGGTGTTTCTCCTCGAAGCTCTGCCAGAATCGCTGCGACGGCGTCACCGGGAAACCGTTGCGCGCATATTCAATGGGACGCTGGAACAGCGACGCCCAGCTCTGTTTGCCGCCCCACGATTTGCGGCTGAAGTCGAAGGCCTGATCCCAGGTATCGACCGCCGCCGCCGCGGTGAGCGCCGAGCCCGGACCGCGGATCGGAACGGAATCGGTATAGTTCGGCGGATTGGCGGCCGCCTGCCCTACGCCGGACAGAGTCCGCACATTGCCCTTGCGGTCGCTGATGACCATGAAGGCGTCGCCGCCAAGGCCGCAGAAATGCGGATAAGTCACCGACAGCGTCGCGCCGATCGCAATCACCGCCTCGATGGCGTTGCCGCCCTTTTGCAGAACCTCAAGTCCGGCGCGGGTCGCAAGATCGTGCGGGCTCGTCACCATGCCCTTGGTCGAGCGCGCCAAGGCGGAAGGATCAGGCGCAGCCCAGCCAAATTTCGGCATGGAGGTTGTGGCCGCGAGCGCTGCGGAGCCGAGCAACAGATCTCTGCGGGAAAGGTGGAAGAGGCTAGACATGTTTATTCCTCCGGTTTCATTTTGCGGTTTGCCGCCGGTCGTGACTCGGCGGCATTTCTCAGTGGAGGCGAAACCAACCTCCGCGATTTCCAATTAAGTGTTTTCTGAATTGTAATGCCGGCGCGCGGCGCAAAGCAACGGCGATCCCAAGCATCGCCGCGGCGGGCCGATCAGAGCGCGTGTTTATTTATTTAGATACCGGCGCAATGCCGCGACCGAGGGGCCAACCTGCTCGATCGCCGACGCCAGCTCGACCGTTGAGATGCCGAATCGGGCCGCCCAATACGCCGTGGCGGTGTCACTGGTGGCATCGATGACGGGGGATGGCTGCCCGCTTGCGGCCGCGGTGGCCGCCAATACATCCGAGACCTTGACCAGAGTAATCATGGAATGTCTCCCGCCCCGGAAATTATCACAGAGCGGGATCGGCCATGCCGGCGGCTGCCGATGGCGTTAACAAACCGTTTCCGGCTGAAAATGCGCGGTCGATCGGTGGCTTAGGCGCAGACCGGAAGGTTTCGCTCTCCAAGCCTGTTGAGGCTGTCGACCACCGCAAACGCTTCGTCGAAGCTTTCGTGCCTGAAATAGGCGCTGCGGGTAATAAGCACCGGAATACCGGCACGCGACGCCGACATCAGGCCGTTGCGAGAGTCCTCGATCGCAAGACATCGATGGCCCGGCAGTCCCAGCAGATCGAGCGCCTTCAGATAGACGTCCGGTGCCGGCTTCTTGTCGGCAACCTCGTCCCCCGCAACGATCGGGTCAAACAGGCCAAGGCCCCGCGCCCCCAACGTCGCGCGCAGCAAGGCATCGACATTGTCACGCGACGTCGTGGTGGCGGTCGCAATGCGCGGCCCACGCGCCAACGCCGTGTTGATGAATTCTGTCACACCTCGCCGAAGCTGACAGGCTCCCGCCGCGATCAGTTCCGCATACCGCGCGGTCTTGTAGCCATGCAACTCGGCGAGCCGCTCATCCGACAATTCCGGCGGACGCTTGCCCTGCAGGGCCGCGAAATGGCGCATCCGCTCCTTGCCGCCGGCGACAAGCAGCAACTCGCCATAAACCTCCGCGCTCCAGTGCCAGTCCAAACCGAAATAGGCGAAGGTCTCATTGAAGGCGCGCCGATGAACCTCCTCGGTCTCCGCCAGCGTGCCGTCAACATCGAAGATCAGCGCCGAAAACCTGTTCATGCCGCCTTGATCCGCAGGCTGTCGCAGGCCTTGGCGAATTCGGCGTAGGAATCGATTGCCGCATCGGGATTGAGCTTGCGCATCGGGGTTTGCGAATAACCGAACGTGACGCCGATCACCGCCACTCCGGCCGCACGCGCGCATTGCACGTCGAAGGTGCTGTCGCCGACCAGGACGGCGTCCTCGCGCGGCATTTCCAACGCCTCCAGCGTCTCGATCAGCATGATCGGCGACGGCTTGCCGGGCCTTCCCGGAACCCCGCCGACAATCACCTCGGCATATTTGTCGAGACCGAAATGCACGGCGACACGCTCGGCCTTGTCCTGAAACTTGTTGGTGCAGATACCCATGCGGATGCCTCGCGTCTTGAGACGTGCCAGGACATCGATCGCGCCGTCATAGACGTAGGTCTGCTCGACAAGATGCCTGCCGTAAATCTCGTCGTAGGACGCAACCGCGATTTGCAATTCTTCCGCGCTCAGCATCACGCCACGGGTCTGGAACGCGCGCTGCACCAGCGCCTTGCTGCCGTCGCCGACGAAATCGCGCACCGTGTCCTCGGGAAACGGCGACAGCCGCCGTGCGATGAGCAACTCGTTCAGCGAGGTCGTGATGTCGCCGGCGCTATCGACCAGCGTACCGTCGAGATCGAACACCACGGCCGCGGGCCAGGAAGCTCCCCTCGTCCCGGAAGCATGAACATTGGTCATCAGCATGTCACCGTCTCCGCCGCCGCACGAATGGCGGCGATGTTTGTCCTATAGGCGCTCTGCGTTCCGCCTTTGAAAACGGCGGCTCCCGCCACGATGGTGTCGGCGCCCGCCGCCGCGACCTGCGCCGCCGTCTCGACATTGACCCCGCCATCGACCTCGAGCCGGATCGGCCGGTCCGCGATCATCGCGCGGATTCTCCGGATCTTGTCCAGTTGCGAGGCAATGAACTGCTGGCCGCCGAACCCGGGATTGACGCTCATCACCAGAATCAGATCCAGCCGGTCGAGAACATTGGCCAGGACGTGCTCAGGTGTCGCCGGGCAGATCGTGGCACCTGCTTTCTTTCCCAGATTGCGGATCGCCTGCAGCGAGCGGTCCAGATGAGGCCCCGCCTCCGCGTGCACCGTAATAACATCCGCGCCGGCCTTGGCAAAGGCTTCAAGATACGGATCGACCGGCGCGATCATCAGATGCACGTCGAAGACCTTTTTGGTCCGGGGCCGGATCGATTTAAGGACATCCGGCCCGAAACTGATGTTCGGAACAAAGTGCCCATCCATCACGTCGCAATGGATCCAGTCCGCGCCGGCGGCATCGATCGCCTCGACCTCCTCTCCCAGCCGGGAGAAGTCCGCCGACAGGATCGATGGAGCGATCACAAGAGGCTGCGGCATGGATTCAGGACCCTCCCTCGGAGGCAGGCGATTTGGAGAACACACGGGACGCCAGCACATCCGACGCTTCGATCGACTGGATGTCGTCCACCGTCACGATGCGATCGAGGTCCGCGACCAGACGGTTGGCCTGACGCAGACGAATGCGATCCAGCGCATTGCGGATCGAACGTGCGTTGGAGAACAACGGCTGCGCCTTGCGCAGCGCGATGTAGCGGACAAACGCCTCCTTCGCCTGCGGCGTGAAGCGATAGCTCTGCTCCTTCAACATCAGCTCGGCGATCGACAACAACTCGTCATCGCCATAGTCAGGGAAATCGATGTGGTGCGCGACACGCGAGCGGAAACCCGGATTGCTGGCGAAGAACTTGTCCATCCGGTCGCCATAGCCGGCCAGGATCACCACGAGATCGTCGCGCTGCGATTCCATCACCTGCAGCAGGATCTCGATGGCCTCCTGGCCATAGTCGCGCTCGTTGTCCGGACGATAGAGATAGTAGGCCTCGTCGATGAACAGCACGCCGCCCATCGCCTTCTTCAGGATTTCCTTGGTCTTCGGCGCGGTATGACCGATGTACTGCCCGACCAGTTCGTCGCGCGTCACCGAGACGACGTGACCGCGGCGCACGAACCCGAGCTTGTGCAGAATGCTCGCGATCCGCAAGGCCACCGTGGTCTTGCCGGTTCCCGGATTTCCGGTGAACGACATATGAAGCGTCGGCGTTTCCGCCGTCAGCCCCATCCGTTGTCGAATGCGCTCGATCAGGAGCAGCGACGCAATCTCACGGATTCGCGTCTTGACCGGCGCAAGGCCGATCAGCTCCCGATCGAGCTGTTCGAGCACCTCGCCGATACCGACCTCGTTGAACTCCTGACGAAGGTCGATATCGGCGACAGGCGCGTCCTGGATATTTTCAGCGTTGGACAAGCTCAGGCTCCGCTGTAGCGCTGACCTTCAGGGCGATCGGTTGCGTAGGACACCGTGGTGTAGCGCAGGTTGCGGCCGTCCACCTCCTGACGCGCCAGGCGGAAGCCCGGTTCGTTCTTCGGACGGTTGACGATGAAGGAGATCCGTACCGACTCCCAGCCATGGCTGGAATCGAACGCGTTGATGCGGATGTAGCGGTCGCCATAGACCTTACGGCACTCGGCAAGCTCCATCATGATGCCGGCGGCATCGCGCAGGTCGAACATCGGCAGGCCCCACATTTCCCAATAGGTGTTGCGGGGGTGCGGATCGTCGGTGAACTCGATGTTCACCGCCCAATCGTTCTGCAGGCAGTACTGAATCTGCTTCTTGATCTGCTCGTCGGTCAGATCGGGAAGGAAGGAAAAGCAACCCTGTGTGATTCTCATGACAAACCTCTCGATCTTAGACAGCGGCGATTGCCGTCGGCACGAAGTCCGGCGCATCGGTGGATTCATAGTTGAAGGTGACGTCCTTCCAGACCTCGAGCGCCGATTTCAGCGGTGTGCAGGTCGCAGCCGCCTTGGCCAGAATTTCCGGACCCTCGGCGAGATAGTCGCGGCCCTCGTTACGGGCGAGGATCATCGCCTCCAGCGCGACGCGGTTGGCGATCGCGCCGGCCTGAATGCCCATCGGGTGGCCGATGGTGCCGCCGCCGAACTGCAACACGACATCCTCGCCGAGCAGATCGAGCAACTGGTGCATCTGGCCGGCATGAATGCCGCCGGACGCCACCGGCATCAGCTTGTTGAGGCTGGCCCAGTTCTGGTCGAAGAAGATACCGTGCTCGAGCTTGGTCGGATTGAACTCCTCACGGCAGATGTCGTAGTAGCCGCGCGTGGTGTTCGGATCACCCTCGAGCTTGCCGACCACGGTGCCGGCATGGATGTGATCGACACCGGCAAGGCGCATCCACTTGGCGATGACGCGGAACGACACACCGTGGTTCTTCTGCCGGGTATAGGTCGAATGGCCCGCGCGATGAAGATGCAGGATCATGTCGTTCTTGCGCGCCCACTGCGCCATCGACTGGATGGCGGTGTAGCCGATCACGAGGTCGATCATGATGATGCAGGAGCCGAGTTGCTTGGCGAATTCGGCGCGCTCGTACATGTCCTCCATCGTCGCCGCGGTGACGTTGAGGTACGTGCCCTTGACCTCGCCGGACGCCGCCTGCGCGCGGTTCACCGCTTCCATGCAGTAGAGGAAACGCTCACGCCAATGCATGAAGGGTTGCGAGTTGATGTTCTCGTCGTCCTTGGTGAAGTCGAGACCGCCCTTCAGCGCCTCATAGACCACGCGGCCGTAGTTGCGGCCGGACAGGCCGAGCTTCGGCTTCACGGTGGCGCCGAGCAGCGGACGGCCGAACTTGTCGAGACGCTCGCGCTCGACCACGATGCCGGTCGCCGGGCCCTGGAAGGTCTTCACATAGGCCACCGGGAAACGCATATCCTCAAGGCGCAAGCCCTTGAGGGGCTTGAAGCCGAACACGTTGCCGATAATTGAGGCCGACAGGTTGGCGATGGAGCCCGCCTCGAACAGATCGAGATCATAGGCGATGTAGGCGAAGTACTGTCCCGGCGAGTTCGGCACCGGATCGACGCGGTAGCATTTCGCGCGATATTTTTCCGCCGCGGTCAGACGGTCGGTCCACACCACGGTCCAGGTCGCGGTCGAGGATTCGCCCGCCACCGCCGCTGAGGCCTCGATCGGATCGACACCATCCTGCGGGGTCACGCGGAACAGCGCGATCACATCGGTGTCCTTGGGAACGTAGTCCGGTTCCCAGTAACCCATCTTCTTGTAGGCCAACACGCCTGACTTGTAGCGATCCTTGCCGCGAATGGTCATCGATTGATCGTTCATGCTGCTCTCCTTGTCTGCGGACCGGCGCGCCAGACCGGTTCTGAACCTCCAGGCTTCACTCGGCGGCGCTCGCCATATCTCCAATGCGCGGATCCAACGCTCCCGCGCGATACCGTTTGGCCATCTCGGCCAGCGGAATGACTTTGATCTTCGATGCCTGACCCGCCGTTCCGAATTGTTCGAAACGCTCGCGGCACAGATCGCGCATTGCGTCCATTGCCGGCTTCAGGAACTTACGCGGATCGAATTCGCTCTTTGTCTGCATCGCGACCTTGCGGAACACCGCTGTCATCGCCAGCCGGCAATCGGTATCGATGTTGACCTTGCGGACGCCGTGCTTGATGCCGCGCACGATCTCCTCGACCGGAACGCCCCAGGTCTGCGGCATCTCGCCGCCGAACGAATTGAACATGTCCTGCAACGGCTGCGGCACCGAGGACGAGCCATGCATCACCAGATGCGTGTTCGGCAGCCGGCGGTGAATCTCCTCGACCACATTCATCGCAAGGATGTCGCCGTCCGGCTTGCGCGAGAATTTATAGGCGCCATGCGAGGTGCCCATCGCGATCGCCAGCGCATCGACCTTGGTTTCGCGAACGAAATCGACCGCCTGGTCGGGATCGGTCAGCAACTGGTCGTGGCTCAGCGTGCCTTCAACACCGTGGCCGTCCTCCTGCTCGCCGCCGCCGTGTTCGAGCGAACCGAGCACGCCGAGCTCTCCTTCGACCGACGCGCCGATCCAGTGCGCCATATCGACCACGCGGCGAGTGATCTCGACATTGTAGCGATAGTCCGCTGCGGTCTTGCCGTCCGCTTCCAGCGAGCCGTCCATCATCACCGAGGTGAAGCCGTGCTTGATCGCCGTGGCGCAGGTCGCCTCCTCGTTACCGTGATCCTGATGCATGCAGAGCGGAATCTGCGGATACATCTCTTCCAGCGCATCGATCATCTTCGACAGCATGATGTCGTTGGCGTAGGACCGCGCGCCGCGCGAGGCCTGCATGATGACGGGAGCATCGACCTTCGCCGCCGCCTCCATGATCGCGAGCCCCTGCTCCATATTGTTGATGTTGAAGGCCGGAACGCCGTAGCCCTGTTCGGCGGCGTGATCGAGCAACTGTCGGAGGGTAATACGTGCCATCGGGTCACCTCACGCGTGAGACATTTTGAGAGCATCGACGCCGGGAAGCCCGCGCCCCTCGAGCCATTCGAGGAACGCGCCGCCTGCCGTCGAGACATAACTGAAGTCGTTCTGAACGCCCGCCGCCGAGAGCGCGGCCACGGTGTCGCCGCCGCCCGCCACCGTGAGCAGCTTGCCCGCTTGCGTCAGACGCGCCGCGCACTTCGCCAGGGCGAAGGTACCGTGACCGAAAGGTTCGGTCTCAAAGGCGCCGACCGGACCGTTCCACAATAGGGTTTTGAGATCTCCGAACTGCTCCATGATATCGGCGACCGATTCCGGTCCGATATCGAGGATCATCGCGTCGGACGGAACGGAGCGGACATCGACCACGCTGTGACGGGCGTTCGGCGCGAATTCCTTTGCCACGATCACGTCGCACGGCAGGATGATATTGCAATGATGGGCGGCCGCGCGGCGCAGAATGCGTTCGACCGTTTCCTTGAAGTCAGGCTCGCATAGCGAGCGGCCGACATTGATTCCTTTCGCGTGCAGGAAGGTGTTCGCCATGCCGCCGCCGATGATCAGCTCATCGACCCGCGAGACAAGATTTTCCAGCACCGGAATTTTGGTCGAGACCTTCGCTCCGCCGACCACGGCGCCGACCGGCCGCACCGGCTCGCCAAGCGCACGATCGAGCGCGACCAGTTCGGCTTCCATTCCGCGACCGGCAAATGACGGCAACAGATGCGCAATGCCCTCGGTCGAGGCGTGAGCCCGGTGCGAGACCGAGAACGCATCGTTGACGAAAATATCGCCGAGATCGGCCAGCGTTCGGGAGAACGCCGGATCGTTGTCCTCCTCGCCGGGATGGAAACGGGTATTTTCCATCAACAGAATGTCGCCGGGCGATGCATTCGCCAGCACGGCCTGATGCGCGCCGCTCCGCCAGTCGGTTTCGACAAACCACACATTGCGTTGCAGGGACTTTTCCAGCGCGGGCTGCAGCGCCGCCAGCGAATAATCCGGCACCACCTTGCCGCACGGCCGCTCGAAGTGCGACAGCACGATCACGATCGCCTTCTTGTCCGCGAGTTCGGCCAGCGTCGCCGCCGCGTGTCGCACGCGCATATCGTCCGTCACCTTGCCGTCCCGCATCGGGACGTTGAGATCGGCGCGGACCACCACCCGCTTGCCGGCGACATCGATATCGTCGAGGACACGTAGCGCGCTGCTCACATCACCCTCCCCAGCGCCACCGCCGTGTCGCTCATGCGGCTGGAGAAACCCCATTCATTGTCGTACCAGGTTAGAATACGGACGAAATTGCCGTCGATCACCTTGGTCTGATCCATATGGAACACCGAGGAATGCGGATCGTGATTGAAGTCGCTCGAAACATTCTGCTCCTGGGTAAAGCCGAGCACGCCCTTCAGCGCGCCGCCCGACGCCGAGCTGATCGCGTCGTTGATTTCCTGAACCGATGTGTTTTTCTTCGCGATGAACTTGAAATCGACCACCGAGACATTCGGCGTCGGCACCCGGATCGCAACGCCATCGAGCTTGCCGTTGAGCTCCGGCAACACGAGGCCGACCGCCTTCGCCGCGCCGGTCGAGGTCGGGATCATCGACATCGAGGCCGCGCGCGCTCGGTAAAGATCCTTGTGCATAGTGTCGAGCGTCGGCTGGTCGCCGGTGTAGGAATGGATCGTTGTCATGAAGCCGCGTTCGATGCCGACCGCGTCATTCAGCACCTTGGCGACCGGTGCGAGACAGTTGGTGGTGCAGGACGCATTGGAGATCACCAAATGATCCTTGTTCAGCTTCTGGTGATTGACGCCGTACACCACGGTCAGGTCGGCGCCATCGGCAGGAGCCGACACGATCACCCGCCTGGCGCCCGCCTTCAGATGCGCCGCCGCCTTCTCGCGGGTGGTGAAAATGCCGGTGCATTCGAGCGCGACATCGACGCCCAGCGCGGCATGCGGCAGGGCAGCCGGATCCTTCTCCGCCGTCACCTGGATCGGCCCACGGCCGACATCGATGGTATTGCCGGAGACTTTTACGTCATGTGGAAACCGGCCATGGATGGAGTCGTAGCGCAGCAGATGGGCGTTGGTCTGGACCGGACCGAGATCGTTGATGGCGACAACCTCGATATCGTCGCGGCCCGACTCGACGATCGCGCGCAGCACGTTGCGGCCGATCCGCCCAAACCCATTGATGGCGACTTTGACTGTCACTCCTAGGCTCCCTTGATGCGTGAACGAGCGATGGACCGCATGGCCGCGAGAGCCACGGCATCGGACGTGATGCCAAATTCGCGATAGAGCACGTTGGCCGGAGCAGACGCGCCGAAGCCGGTCATGCCGACGAACTCGCCGTCGTCGCCGATCAAACGCCCCCACGCTCCCTCGATCGCGGCCTCGACCACGACACGCGGTGCGTTGCCGAGCACGGCTTGACGATAACCTTCGGTCTGCTTGGCAAAGAGTTCGAGACACGGCGCCGATACCACCGCCACGCGAACATCGTCCTTTTCGAGCAGACGCGCCGCCTCCAGCGCGATCGCCACTTCGGATCCCGTTGCGATCAGTGTGACGTCACGCCCGTCCTGCGGCTCAACCACCAGATAGGCGCCCCGCGCCACTTTGTTGATTTCGTCCGTCTCGGTGCGGAAGGTCGGCAAGGCCTGACGCGACAGACACAGGATCGACGGCTGCTTCTCGGCACGAAGCGCGCAGTCCCACGCCTCCGCAGTCTCGACGGCATCGGCGGGCCGGAACACCAGCAGGTTCGGGATCGCGCGCAGCGAAGCCAGATGTTCCACCGGCTGATGCGTCGGGCCGTCCTCGCCGAGGCCGATGGAGTCATGCGTCATGACATGGATAACACGCAACCCCATCAACGCCGCCATCCGGATCGCCGGCCGGCTGTAATCGGCGAAGGTCAGGAAGGTGCCGCCATAAGGGATAAATCCGCCATGCAGCGCGATGCCGTTCATCGCGGCGGCCATGCCGTGCTCGCGAATGCCGTAGTGGATGTAGTTGCCGCTATAATCACCGGGCTTGATCGGCTTCTGGCTCTTGGCGTGCGTCAGATTGGAATGCGTCAGATCCGCCGAACCGCCGGCGAGATTCGGCAGCACCGAGGCCAGTACCTCGATCGCCTGCTGCGAGGCCTGGCGGGTGGCAATCTTGGGTTTCTCGGTTGCGAAGCGCGTGCAAAGCTCGCGCATCGCCTGATCGTAGCCGCGCGCCAGCTTGCCGTTCAGCACGCTGTTGACGCGCTCGCGCTCCTCGCGGTCGAGTTGGGCAAGGCGATCCACCCATTTGCCATGTTCGGTCTGGCCGCGCGCGCCGATCGTGCGCCAGGCTGCCAGAACGTCGCGGGGAATCTCGAACGGGGCGTGTGGCCATTCCAGCGCGGCGCGGGTCGCGGCGATCTCCTCGGCACCAAGCGGCGCGCCGTGAACCTTCTCGCTGCCTTCGCGGTTCGGCGAGCCATAGCCGATGCGGGTGCGGCAAGCGATCAGCGAGGGCCGATCGGTCTCGCGCTCCTCGGCAATCGCCTGTTCGACCGCCTTCGGATCATGACCATCGACACGCCGCACCGACCAGCCCGAGGCGGCGGCTCGGGCGAGCGGATCGTCGGAACAGGACAGCGAGGTCGAACCGTCGATCGAGATGCCGTTGTCATCATACAACAGGATCAGGCGTCCCAGCTTGAGGTGCCCGGCGAGCGAGATCGCTTCCTGGCTGACGCCCTCCATCAGACAGCCGTCGCCGCAGATCACGTAGGTATAGTGCTCGAACAGATCGTCACCGAGCCGTGCGTTGGTCATGCGTTCGGACAGCGCCATGCCGACCGCGGTCGCAATACCCTGCCCGAGCGGCCCGGTCGTGGTCTCGACGCCGGCGGTGTGGCCGTATTCCGGATGACCGGGAGTCTTCGATCCCCACTGGCGGAAGGATTTGAGCTCATCGAGCGTCATTTCCCGATAGCCGGTCAGATGCAGCAGCGCGTAGAGCAGCATCGAGCCGTGACCGGCCGACAGCACGAAACGGTCGCGATTGAGCCAGCCCGGCGCCTGCGGATCGAATTTGAGAAACTTCGAGAACAGCACGGTGGCGACATCGGCCATGCCCATCGGCATGCCGGGATGACCGGAATTCGCCTTCTCCACCGCATCGATGGCAAGAAAGCGGATCGCGTTCGCCATCTCGCGATGGGTCAGCTTGGCCATCGCGTCCTTGCCGCGCCGTGTCAGGGTGATGATGTCGCCGGACATCGTGGTATCGGCCGTCATGCGCGCCTCTTGCGGTCAATGAGTTGCAGGATCAGCGGGGTGAGGATCAGTTGCATCGCGAGATCGAGCTTCGCGCCGTGAATGACGATGGAGTTCGCGCGCGACATGAAGCTGTTCGGGATCATCGACAGCAGGTAGGGAAAATCGATGCCGCGCGGATTCTTCAGGCGGATCACCACCATCGATTCGTCGGGCGTCGGGATCCAGCGCGCGATGAACGGATTCGAGGTGTCGACGGTCGGAATGCGCTGGAAGTTGATGTCGGTCTCGCCGAACTGTGGACAGATATAATGAACGTAATCCGGCATACGGCGCAGGATGGTGTCGGTTACCGCCTCGGTGGAATAGCCGCGCGCGCTGCGGTCGCGATGCAACTTCTGGATCCATTCGAGATTGATGACCGGAACCACACCGATCTTCAGATCGGCGTATTTCGCGACATTCACCTTGTCGGTGACGACAGCCCCGTGCAGGCCTTCATAGAACAAAAGATCGGAATTCTCCGGCAGCTGCTGCCAATCCGTGAATGTGCCCGGTTCGGCGCCATGCAGTGCCGCCTCGTCGGCATCGTGCACATAGTGACGGGTCGTTCCCGTTCCGGTTTCGCCATAGCTCTTGAAAACCTGCTCCAGTTCCTCGAACAGATTGGTCTCAGGGCTGAAATGGCTGAAGTGCTTGTTGCCCCGCTCCGCCTCCTCCGCCATGCGCGTGCGCATTTCGACGCGGTTGTAGCGATGAAAGGCGTCGCCCTCGATATAGGCTGCGGTGACGTTCTCGCGGCGAAAGATCTGCTCGAAGGTCCGCTTCACCGATGTGGTGCCTGCGCCTGACGAGCCGGTGATCGAGATGATGGGATGCTTCCTCGACACGATTGTCTCCCGGCTCAGTTGCGGAACAGGCCGCGGGTGGCGAAAAGCGGCGCGTTACGCTCGAACTTGATGTCCGGCGACATGTGCATGCGCTCGAGCCGCTGCACACTTTCGATCGACCCCATGATCAGCGGCACGCGCTGGTGCAGCGTGTTCGCGGCAAGATCGAGAATGCGCAGGTTGCCGGTCGTCGCGCCGCCGCCCGCCTGCTCCATGATGAAGGCCATCGGGTGCGCTTCGTAGAGCAGACGCAGCCGACCCTCGCGATAGCCGTCGCGGGCATCCGCCGGATAAAGGAAAATCCCGCCGCGCGTCAGGATCCGGTAAGCCTCCGCCACCAGCGATCCGATCCAGCGCATGTTGAAGTTGGTCTGCAGAACGCCGTCGGCGCCGGCGATGCAATCGTCGATGTAGGCAAGGATCGGCGGATCCCAGTGACGGCGGTTCGATGCGTTGATCGCGAACTCGGCGGTGTTCGGCGGAATCTTCACCTGCGATCTGATCTGCCGGAATGCCCTGGTCTTCCGATCGAGGGTGAAGATGTCGACGCCGTCGCCCAGCGTGAGCACGAGGCTGGTCTGCGGGCCATAGACCACGAAGCCGGCCGCGAGCTGCGTCGTGCCCGGCTGGGTGAACGCCGCGCGGGCATGCAGCGGCGTCCGCACGATGGAGAAGATCGTGCCGACGGACATGTTGGTGTTGATGTTCGAGGAGCCGTCGAGCGGATCGAAAGCGATGCTGATCGCGCTCGCCGGATCGCGGATCTCGATCTCGTTGGCCTCTTCGGACGCCAGGGCCGCGACGGAGACCCCGGCAAGCGCGCGGCGGATGATCCGATCGGCCTGGAGGTCGAGGTCCTTCTGAATGTCACCGTCGCCATTAAGGGTTTGCCCCTCGCCGGTGATCCCGGCGAGCGCTCCGCCGCAGGTCAGTTCGGTGATCTCGATCGCGGCGTCGGCGAAGGCGGCGACGGCGTCGGCGATCAATCGGCGGTCAGGGTCGGTGGCAAAACCGTCCAGATGTTGGCGCAGCGTCTGACCCTGATCCATGCGATCGCCCCCGTCCCGTCTTCCCGCCCTCCGGGCGGGATTTCTCTGGCCTCGTTCAGCGGGCCATGGCGAAACATTGACGCGGGCTTCGGAATAAGTAAAATTTCGATATATTTTGCAGGACAAAAGATTTGCTTATATCGAGGCTACAGGACGTGACGATCAGGCAGCTTCGCGCGCTCGGGGCGGTGGCCGCGACGGGCAGCGTGACTGCGGCCGCAGCCCGGCTGAATCTCACCCAACCTGCTGTCACCCTTCAGCTTCGCAATCTGCAGGATCTTGCAGGCCATCCCCTGCTTCAGCGCACCAGCGACGGCATGGTTCTAACCGGCGCCGGGCAGGAGGTGCTGGGCCTGCTGGAGCGTGTCGAGGCCGCGCTTTCCAACTGCGCCACCTCGCTCGATATGATCGCCGGCCGCACCGGGGGACGGGTCGCGATCGGCGCCGTCAGTACCGCGAAATATTTCGTGCCATTCGCGATGGCCGCCTTCTCCAAGCTCTATCCGCAGGTCGAGATCACGCTCAAGATCGGCAACCGGCAGGAGCTACGCGACGCGCTGCGCGGTTATGAGCTCGACATCGCCATCATGGGACGCGCCCCCGCGGACATCGACGTCGAGACCCACCTGATCGGCGACAATCCTCACATCATCGTCGCGCCGAAGGGCCACTGGCTGGAGCACGATTTCGGTTTGGCCATCGTCGACCTGTCGCACGAGACCTTCCTGAGCCGCGAACAGGGATCAGGCACGCGCATGCTGATGGAGCAGTTGTTCGAGACGGCCGAATTCCAGCCGGTCATCGGGATGGAAATGAGCAGCAACGAGACCATCAAGCAGGCCGTGCTCGCCGGCCTCGGCATCGCGTTCATTTCCGCGCATACCGTGGCCACCGAGATCGAGGATGGACGATTGGTGATGCTGGATGTCGCCGGCCTGCCGGTGGTGCGGCAGTGGTACGTGGTGCGCCGGCAGGACAAAATCTTGCTGCCGCCGGCGCAGGCCATGCTGGATTTTCTGGCGGCGGAAGGCGCGAAATATCTGCCGAGCGCTCCGCTGAAGCGGTTGTAACGGATCGCGGGTAGCCGCCTCCTCACTCCGGCAAGGGTTTCGGAGCGGACTCGGATGCTTCATTTTCTTTTGGCACGTCGGGCTTCTTCTGTGCCGGATCGCGCTCGTTCAGCGGCTTCACCTCGCCCTTGGTCCCTTCGATCTTCTGTGTCTTGAGAATTTCTTCCATGCGATCAACTCCTCGAACGTCGGAAAAGCAACGTGAGTTGATCGCGCATGTTCCGTGAGAATGGCGCGCCGCACTGGGATCAAGATGGGCACCTGGATTTCTGAATGGTCTTATTGACTTTGTAGGCGCAAGGGCAATTCCTGCGCTGTTTTTATACACGCCCCTCGGTATGTATGCTGAGATTCCGAGTGAGCCGATACTGTGGAAAGAGAACCGCTGCAGCAGCCCTGATACCGACAGATAGCAAAACTGATCCCGATATCGGAGACCGACCGCGGCGCGTCTGCTTCCGCTCAGCTCCTCTAACCGTTCAGTGTCTTGCCGGGGAGCGCCGCCGTGAGCCTGAGGGTTTCGAGGACAGCCGACCAGTCATTTGACCCAAAACCTTCCGCGCGAGACATTGCATAAATCTGAGAGGCCGCCGCGCCGACGCTCAAGGGAACGTTCAGGTTTGCTCCGTAGTTCAGGGCGAGATTCAGATCCTTCGACGCAAGCGCCAAACCGAACTCGGGCGAGATATCTCCACTGAATATCTTTCGCTCATATGCACCGCTCAGAAAGCCTTTGCCCGCCGTGGTCCCGGCCAGGATCTTCACCGTCCGCATCACATCAAGCCCGGCTACTTCGGCAAATGTCAGCACTTCGGCAGTCAGCACGTTTAATGCAGTGGACATGTAATTGTTGACCAGTTTCGTTCGGGTCCCTGCTCCGCTTGCGCCGCAATAAATCGTTTCACGGCCAACTGCGTCGAACACCGGCTGCGCCGCCCCGACGTCCCGTTGGTCGCCACCGGCAAGGATCAACAACTGCCCTCGCTCGGCAAATTCCGAGGTTCCACCGACCGGGGCATCGACCATGCGGATTCCTATATCCGATAGGCGTTTGGTGATCCTGTCCGTCGCATCCGGCGCAATCGTGCTCATGTCGATATAGAGTGTACTCTTTGCCATCGCGTTCGCCACGTCAGGCGCACCGAACAGGGTCTCCTCAACATCGGGACCGTTCGGCAGCATCGTCACGACAAAATCGCGATTGCTAGCGGCCTCGGCTGCACTGGCCGCCCCATGACCACCGCTGGCGACAATAATTTTCACCGCCTCGGGGTTGATATCGAAAACCCACACCTCATGCCCGGCATCGACCAGCTTGCGAGACATGGCGTTTCCCATGCGCCCAAGTCCGATGAATCCAATACTTGCCATGCGCTATTCTTTCTCCGTGCCGGATCATTGCCCAGACGAGAGCAAGGAATCCTGATGTTTATCCATCCGTCAGAGCGTTTGGTTTGATCAAACTCGCAGCACGATCTTGGCGGCTGAAACCGAGCCTGAATCGATATCCCGGAAAGCCTGCGCGCCATCAACAAGGCTTCGCTGTTCGATCCAGCCGATCGGACCGAAGCGGCGATGCTCCAGCGCATGGACCGTATCGGCGAAATCCTGTGGCGTGTAACAATAGGACCCGGTGAAGGTGATTTCCTGCAAGGTCACCTTGCGGATATCGAGACCGTCGGTCCCAGGCAGCAGACCAATATGAACGATAACGCCGCCCGGACGTACCATGCGGCTCGCGGCCGCTCGTGTCGTGCCTGCTCCCACCGCGTCGATAACAAGATCCATGCTGTCGGCTTGCGGTTCACCGCCATCGGATGGGTCATAAACCGTGAGGCCTATGATCGCCTGCAGCGTCTCACGCCGTCCCGCGTTGGTTTCGCCGACATGCACTTCGGCTGCCGCGAACAATTTTGCCACCAGCGCAGCCGCGAGGCCGATCGCGCCGCCACCAACCACGGCGACACGGGCCGTCGCAATCGGTTGCCGCAGCTTTTCGGCGCCCACACGAACGGCATGCCATGACACCGCGATTGGTTCTGCCAGGGCCGCCTCGAAGATCGGCAAATCAGGTGAGATCGGCAGCATGTTGCGTTCCGGAACGCTGACATAGTCAGCGAAAGCTCCGGGGCGCGGCGGCATCGACAGAATTTGTCGTGTCGGCGACAGATGCGGCAATCCCCGAACCGCATAGGGACACAAAGGATCGATCACCAGCGGATTGATCGTGACGCGCGCTCCGGTGCGAGGCCCCGTGACGACGGTGCCCGCCGCCTCATGCCCAAGGATGAGCGGCGCGGGGCGGCGCGAGTCGAGCCCATGGTAGGCATGCATGTCGGAGCCGCAGATTCCAACCGCCTCGACCTTCACAATTGCTTCGTCATTGCCGGGTGTAGGGTCCGGTTCATCGCGATAAGCAAGCGAGTTCGGCCCAAGATAAACGAGCGCCTTCATTGTCCGGTTCCTATTTGGCGGTGAAGCCGCCATCCACCGCGAGCGTCTGGCCGGTGATGTAGGCCGATGCATCGGATGCGAAAAAGATCGTCACGCCATGCAGATCATCGAGATTGCCATTGCGGCCGATGGCGGTTTGCGCCGCCATGCGGCCGGAGCGCGTTGCATCGTCGAAAACAGGGGCCGTGAGCGGCGTTGGAAAGAATCCCGGCGCGATTGCATTGCAAGTGATGCCATGGCGCGACCACTCCTCCGCGGTCGCTCGCGTCAATTGAACGATGCCGCCCTTGGCAGCCCCGTAAGGCGCGGAATCCGCAAAAGCGCGTGTGCTCTGCAGTGACGCGATATTGATAATGCGTCCCCAACGGCGACCCGCCATTCCCGGCGCGAAAGCCTGGGTCAGAAGAAACGGCGCGCGCAGATGAAGCGCCATGTGCAGGTCGAACGCTTCGGCGGACACGGTCTGGAACGGCTGACGCAGATTCACGCCAGCCGCGTTGACGATGATGTCGATGGTCTTGTCCGCAAGCGTATCGGCAAGCGCAGGGATGGCCGCGGCCTTGGCCAGATCAGCAATAGCGACGCCGGCGTCGAATCCCTCCCCGCGCAAAGTGGCAGCCGCCCTTTCCAGTTCGTCCGCGCGGCGTGCGACGAGAACGATGGACGCACCGGCCAGCGCCAGCGCGCGCGCCATAGTCAGGCCGATACCGCTGTTGCCGCCGGTCACAAGCGCGGTGCGCCCGGTCAGATCGAAAAGACCGACAGGTTTGAACATGGCTCAATCCTCGACCGGCGCTCCGAGATCAATGTTTATGCCTGGCGCATATTTCTGCATCCGCACGTCGCTGGTGCGCGCGTGCGCCTCCATACCCTCCAGACGCGAGATGCGGGCCGACACCGGCGCGATCGTCCGGCAACCCTCGCGATTCATCTTCTGCCACGTCAACGGCTTGAGGAACTTGTGCACCGACAGGCCCGCCGAATAGCGGGCAGCAAACTTGGTCGGCAGAATGTGGTTCGGGCCGGACACCTTGTCGCCGAAGGACACGTTCGTCTCTTCGCCGAGGAAGAGCGAGCCGTAGTTCGTGAGATTATCGAGCCACCAGTCGAGGTCCTTGCACTGAACTTCAAGGTGTTCGCTGGCGTATTCGTCTGACACGCGAACCATTTCCTCGCGTGTATCGCACAGCACGATCTCGCTGTAGTCGCGCCAAGCAACGATCGATGCTTCGCGCGCGCTGGGTGGCAACGCAGCGATCAATTCCGGAACGATACGTGCCACTTCATCGGCCACACGACGAGACGATGTGAACAGCCATGCCGGACTTTCGACGCCGTGCTCCATCTGTCCGACCAGATCGGCGGCAACGATCATTGGATCGGCGCTATCGTCCGCAAGCACGGCCACTTCGGATGGACCGGCGAACACATCGATGCCGACCTTGCCGAAAAGCGTGCGCTTGGCCTCGGCGACAAACTTGTTGCCGGGCCCTACGATGATGTCGGCGGGCTTTCCGGTGAACAGACCGAATGCCATCGCCGCGATAGCCTGAACGCCGCCGAGCGTCATGATGACGTCGGCACCCGCGACCTTCATCGCGTAAAGAACGTGCGGATGAATGCCCTTCCCGCGGAAAGGCGTCGAACACGCAATAACGGTTTTGACGCCTGCCGCCTTGGCCGTGGCGACCGACATGTAGGCAGAGGCGATGTGGGCATACCGCCCTGTCGGCACGTAGCAACCGGCCGTCTCGCAGGCGACGAGCTTCTGACCGAGCCAGAGACCCGGAAGCGGCTCATAGGAAAAATTCTTGACCGACTGCATCTGCTTTTCGGCAAACTTGCGGACATTCTCCGCCGCAAAAGCGATATCGTCTTTGATGCTCTGCGGAATTTCTGCGGTGCGCCGTTCAATTTCGTCTTCCGTGACGATGATATCGCCATCCCACTTATCGAGTTTCAGCGCATAGTCGCGCACGGCCTGTTCGCCGCCCTGCTCGATGGTCGCCAGCATTTCATCGACAACCTTACGCGCGGTCCCGGTTTCGCTCGCTGGAGTTTTTGTTGCTTTCTTCAGATATGTAACGGTCATCACGCAGCCTTTCAGCTTAAGTTTTGCGGACGGCCGAGCGAGCGACCGTCCGCAGGTTTGTCATTTCTTGTCGAACTCGGTAGCGAAGGCGCGCAGCTTCGGATCGGCCGCGATCATCTTCATGTATTTGTCGGTGATGTAGCTTTTCGGATCAGGATTGGACGACAGCGTGTTAACGCTCGTCATGTACTTGCCGATGTTGGAGAACCAGGTATCGACCTCCGACAGCCCCTTCGAATTGTCCATCAGCTTGAGCTCTTCATCCAGCGAGTAAACCGGACGCAGCTTGAACTCCTGCTCCATCGCCTCAGGCGTGGCTTCAAGGCCGCCTTCTTTATAGAAGGCAAGCGCCATCTTTCTCGCCTCGGCCGGATGCGCCTTCGCCCACGACCAGCCGCGCAGATAAACGGCGAGGAACTTGGCGACATTCTCCGGATTTTTCTTGGCGTAGTCGGCGGTCACGATCAGCGCGCCCGGGACCATCGCCCCCGCATCGGCGCCGCTACACAGATATTCGGCCTTCGCCCTGGCCTGAAGCGTGTAGGTGTTCGGCGCCCAGACGCCCGCAATACTGCCGTTGCCCGACGTGACGGCGGTGATGATCTGCGCCTGACCGAGATTGACGAACTGCACGTCGCTCTGCTTCACCCCCATCTTGTCGAGGCAATTGCGCGTGGCGTAATCTACGGTCGAATTGGTCGTCAGCAGAATGCGCTGCCCCTTGAGCTTGGCGGGATCCGCCTTGATCGCCTGATAATCCTTGGGCGTGGCCATCAGCGCATTGGTCTTCGACTCGTCGTTGCTGATGCCGATCGTTTGAATGTTGAAGCGGGCCGCGCCAAGCACGGCGGGCACCGAGCCCGTGGCTCCGACGTCCCATGAGCCTGAAGCGCCGGCCGCGATTTGCGGCGCCCCGGCCGGGAATGTCGAGAAATTCGGAGACAGACCGACTTCCTTCCACCATCCCTGCTGCGTGGCGTAATAAAACGGCAGCGCCCAATAAAGAGAAGGCTGATAACTGACACCGATTTGATCGGCTGCGCGCGAACTGCCGGACGCGACAGCAACGGCAGCAAATCCCGCCACCAAGGTCACTCCCAAACGTCGTAAACTTTTCATCATTTTCTCCCTTTTCAGATTGCTCGCTGCAAATTAAGTGACCGCAGCGATTTTTTCTTCACGCAACGATTTCCAGATCCGCGTCCGCAAATGGACAAAGGATTCAAGATCCATGACATCTTCGATCTTCTCGTAGCTGTCCCATTTCTCCTGGGTCCGGATCGATTTGATGTCGATGACTTCCTTGATCGTGCCCGGCCTGCGGGTCATGATCGCGACACGGTCGGCGAGATAAACGGCCTCCTCGACACCGTGAGTAATAAACAGCACCGTGCGGGGATTGACCCGCGCCAGCCGGACCAGTTCTTCCTGCATTACGACGCGGGTTTGTGCATCGAGCGCACCGAACGGCTCATCCATCAAAAGAACGCTCGGATCGAGAACATAGGCACGGGCGATCGCAACGCGCTGTTGCATGCCGCCGGACAATTGATGCGGATACGCATCGCCATGACTTTCCAGCGTCATCAGTTTCAGCGCGTCCGCGACGAGACGGTTGCGCTCGGCCCTGCCGATACCCTTGTTGCGCAGACCAAATTCAATGTTCTGCCGCACCGTTTTCCATGGAAAAAGCGCAAACTGCTGGAACACAACGGCGCGATCGGCGCCCGGAGTCGTAACCGTTTTATCGTTCACCAGAACCTTGCCGCTCGACACGCTCTCAAATCCGGCAACCATTCGCAGACACGTCGTCTTGCCGCATCCCGAAGGTCCGACGATCGCGACAAACTCCTTCTCCGAAATATCGAGGGAAACGCCGTCAAGCGCCTTGAAGCCGGTCTTCGCGTTCCCGTAGACCTTGCCAACATTCTCAAAACGGATCGATCCCATTCTGTCCCCTTTACTCAGCCAGCCCCCGGCGACGACGGATCGCCTCCTCGCCGCGACGAAGCAGCATGTCGATGATGAGGCCGACGATGCCGATCGCGACCATGCCGCACATGACGGTCGACGTGGCGACGTTGCCCTGAGCCTGCACCATCATGAAACCCACGCCGGTGGAGGCGACGATCAACTCCGCGCCGACGAGCGATTGCCACCCAAGTCCGGCCGCGACGCGCAGCCCCGCCACAATGGACGGCACGGAGGCCGGCAGCAGAATCTCCGTCATCATGCGCAGATGGCCGGTGCCGAGCATCTCGGCGGCTTCGATCAATTGCGGATCGACCTGCTTGGCGCCGCGATAGGCATTGATGACGCAAGGCGGGAAGGCACCGGCGAAAATGATCATGACGGGTCCGCCCACGCCGGTTCCGAACCAGAGAGCCGCGAACGGCACCCACGCAATCGGCGCGATGAAACGCAACCCGTCGAAGATCGGCGCGACGATTTCGTCGACGACGCGAAACCAGCCCATGATCAGGCCAAGCGGAATGCCGATCAGCGCCGCCAGCAAGAATCCGGTGAAGAAGCGGATGAAGCTGTAGCCAATATGAGCAGGCAACGTCGCGCCGGCGAACGGTTGCGTCATCAGAACGACCATGCGGTTGAGCACAGTGACGGGGCTCGGCAGAAATTGTTGCGGCACGAGACCGATCGTCGGCAGCGCGTACCAGACCCCGAGAAAGACCGCCAGGCCGATGAAGCCGTACGTAACCGTTTCAGCCCAAGAGAGGCGTTGCTGCATCTCAGGCCCTCCCCCGCACCGACCACGAGAGGACGGACTTCTCGACGAGGCCGAGAATGAATGTCGTGAACCAGCCAAGAACGCCCGCCGTCAGCATGCCGACCAGGATCATCGCCGGATAGATATCCTGCTGGGCGACGTTGAGGACAAAGCCGATACCGACGAGCGCACCGACAAGCTCAGCCGCCACGAGCGTCGTCCACGACGCCTGCAGGGACAGCCGGAGACCGGTAAAGATCATCGGCAACGCGCCGGGGAGGATGACTTCCGTGACAAGCCTGAAGGGCGGCGTTCCAAGCATTCGCGCCGCCTCGATCACCGACTTGTCGATATTGCGCACGCCCGCGTGCGCATTGATGACGGATGGCACAAAGGCGGCGAACCAGATCACCATCACCTTGGCCGCGTCGCCGAGCCCGAGCCACAGGATCGCGAGAGGAATCCAGGCGAGCGGCGGGATCGGACGGATCAGCGTGAAGACCGGGTTGATGAGCGCCTCAGCCTTGCGATTCCACCCCATCAGCAAACCGAGCGGCACGCCGGTCCCCACGGCGACGATGAAACTGATGACGATCAGTCGAAGGCTGTGCCAGGCATGATCGTGCAGCCGGCTTCCCGCATATCCGCGCAATTCAATCTGCTTGAGCGCATCCCAAAAATCTGCGGGCGTCGGAAAGCGGCTGGCAGGAATGATGCCGAACCAGCGCGACAGCGCGAACCACAGCACGACGACCCCAAGGATCGCACCCAGGCCAATGATCGTCTTGCGGTTTCGCACCCGCTTCGCTCCCCGAGAATATTTTCATTATTTTCAGAAAATCTTTCATGGAGAATTATCGCTGTCAACTCCAGTAATTCTTCTACTTCTGAATATTTTTCTTGCGTTGTGATTCCGAGGCGGCCATATGGAATGAAAATTATTTTCATAAGAGCGTTCGTATGACTCGGCAAAGCCGTCCCCGCTTGATCGATGTGGCGAGAGACTCGAAAGTATCTCTGGCAACGGCCTCGCGCGCGCTCGCCCAACCAGAACTCGTTAACGAAACAACGCTGAAACGTATTCTCGCCAGCGCAGAGCGCTTGGGCTATCTAGCCTCGCGCACGATTCCGGCTTCGCGAGCAGGCGCACGCTTCATTGGAGCTGTCGTCCCCACCATCGACAACACCGTCTTTTCGCACACGCTTGAAGCCATGCAGGCCCGGCTCGCCCAGTTCGGCAGCCAGTTGTTCGTGGCGACAACGGGATATAGTTCTGCCGCCGAGACCGAAGCATTACGGTCGCTTCTGGCGCGTGACGTGGATGGCATCATACTGGTCGGCGCGGCACGCCTGCCGGAAACCATCCGGCTGCTCGAAGAGGCCGATGTGCCCGTGGTTCTGACATGGGTGGCAGACGAACGCTTCGATGCCGTTGCCATCGATAACGCGCTGGCAGGACGATTAGCCGCCCGGCACCTTCTCGATCTCGGACATACACGCATCGGTGTCGTGACCGGCCGGCTGAACAATAACGACAGACAGCAGTTGCGCGTGGACGGAGTTCGCGCCGAACTGGTCAACGCCGGGCTGGCGCTTCCGGAATGGCGGATCAGTCAGCAGCCCTACACGCTTGCTGGCGGCCGGGCCGGCTGCACGACCCTGCTGTCGCTGGCCGATGCGCCGACCGCGATTATCTGCGGCATCGACATTCAGGCGTTCGGCTGTCTTGTCGAGGCCCATTCCCGCGGCCTGCGCGTACCGGAGGAACTGTCGCTTGTCGGGATCGACGATATCGAGATGTCGGCTCATATGGCACCGGCCTTGACGACCGTACATATCTCAACCGCGACAATCGGCGAGTGCGCCGCCGACAAGCTCATGGCCCGGCTGGACGGACAGCCCTTCGAGCGCGTCACCCAGCTGCCGATCGAGCTTGTGGTCCGTCAATCGACGGCCGCGTTGCGCTAGCTTGCGGATCGCTTGGGAGACATCCCGGTGGACAGGCCCCAAATCACGTCTCACTCAAGGGTTTCCGCGGTTTTATTCTGAACGGCAGCAGTTTGGCGCGCTCGGAGAGATTCGAACTCCCGACCCTCGGAATCGAAATCCGATGCTCTATCCAGCTGAGCTACGAGCGCACGGCCCGGTTATCACTGAAAGCATAGTGGTTTTCAACCACAAGGCGGAGCCGTATCGCGAAATTCATCAATTGCGCTTTGGCGCAGCGGATGCCGGCTTCACCGCCGCGGCTATCATCCGGCCGAGCTCGACGAAATGCGGCTTGCGCGGCGAGGTTCTGCGCCAGGCTAGACCGATCGTGCGGCTGGGCTCGGGATCGGAAAACCGCATCAAGTGAATGTCGCTGCGCTGCGCCTCGAGCGGCACGCTGAGCTCGGGCAGCAGCGTCATGCCAAGACCGTTTGCCACCATCTGCACCAGCGTCGAAAGACTGGAGGCGCCGAACGTGTTGATGTTCTCGACACGTTGCAGATTGCAGAACGCCAGCGCCTGATCGCGGAAGCAGTGCCCCTCTTCCAGCAGCAGAAGCCGGTCACCCTGCAGAAGATCGGCCGTCGCGCGCACGCGATGCGGCGTGTGCTGGGACGCAGCAGTCGCCAGCAGGAAGCGATCTTCAAACAAGGGAATGGTTTCGACGTCAGGATGCTCGACGGGCAATGCCAGAAGCAGCAGGTCGAGCTGACCGTCGATCAGTTCGCGCAGCAGAAGCTGTGTCTGGGTCTCGCGGATACGCAGCTCCAAGGCGGGGAAAGTATCCCGGATCCCGGGCAGAAGATTCGGCAGAATGTACGGGGCAACCGACGGGATGACCCCGAGCCCGAGCGGCCCTGTCAGGGTGTCGCTCTGTAGCCGCGCCATATCGACGATGTCGCGAACCTCGGCGAGCACACGGGAGGCTCGCCGCGCGATCTCCTTGCCGCCTTCCGTCAACATCACGCCGCCGCGGCCCCGCTCAAGGAGTTGCAGGCCGAGCGATTTCTCCAGCTCCTGCACCTGCATCGAGAGTGCCGGCTGGGTCACCGCGCAGTGCTCGGCGGCTTTGCCGAAATGGCCCAGCCGCGCCACCGCCTCAAAATATCTGAGCTGTTTCAGAGAGACCATATCAATCAAATTTCCTGATCATATGCGGATTTTAATATAACTAAATTTGATGGACAAGTCTCCTTCCAACAAGTCTCCTTCCAGGCGGGGCACACGTGTGGGATTGCCCTACGGTGCCGATCGCTGTGGTACATTGTGTCAGAGATGCTACGGCCGCAGGAAACCAGATGACGCCGACCGAAATCGATTACCCCGAGGTGCTCTCCGAGATGAGAGAGGCCTTCGCACGCTACGAGACCGCGCTGACCACCAATGACGTGACCACGCTGGATGAGTTGTTTCACAAGCACCCCGGCACGATCCGCTACGGCGCGACCGAAAACCTCTACGGCTATACGGCCATCGCCAGTTTCCGTGCTGGCCGCAGTTCGGCCAATCTGATGCGCGACCTCGCGCAAACCGTGATCACAAGCTACGGCCGCGACGTGGCCGTCGCCTCAACGCTGTTCACGCGCAGCTCCGCTCCCGGAAAAATCGGACGGCAGATGCAGACCTGGGTGCGATTCGCGGAAGGCTGGCGCATCGTGGCGGCGCATGTCAGCGTGATCGATGCACCGGCGTAACCTAACCTCTGATAGCGACAACTTCGGACAGAGGCGGGTTCACGCCAGCCTGGCGCGCTTATCCACTCTGGCGACACGGGACAGAAGGTAGTCCACCTCCGCCCGCGCTGTCGGCGTCATGCTGGAGCCCGGCTTGCGCTGTGCATCCGAGGCGATCACCCCGCGCTTGTGCAGGACGTATTTGCGCACCGCGAGCCCGACGCCCTGCTGCTGCTCGTAGCGCATCAAGGGCAGATGGGCGTCGAACAGATCGTGCGCCGCATCGCGCTTGCCTTCCTTCGACAGCCTCACCACGTCGACCAGCATGTCCGGAAAGGCGTAGCCGGTCATCGCGCCGTCAGCGCCACGCTCCATTTCGAAGTCCAGGAACAGACCGCCATTCCCGGTGAGGATCGACAGCGGCCGCAGCGAGCCATCCTTCTGGAAACCGCGCAGCGCCGAGATCTTCTCCAGCCCTGGCCAGTCCTCATGCTTGAGCATCACGCAGGACGGATTGTCCGTCACGATGCGTCTGATGACCACAGACGTCATGATCACGCTTAGCGTCAACGGATAGTCCTGCAGCACCCACGGAACATCCTCGCCGATCGCCTCCACCGCCTGACGGAAATAGGTCGTGATCTGATCGTCGGTCCGCAAATTCGGTGGCGGCGCGATCATCACCGCCGCGGCTCCCGCATCCATCGCGCCGCGTGCCAGCGTGCGCATGGCGGCAAAGCCCGGCGCGGAGACCCCGACAACCACCGGCCTGCCAGCGGCACGGCGAATGAAGCGGGTCGCGACGTCGAGCGATTCCTGTCCCGTCAGTTTCGGAGCCTCGCCCAGAATGCCGAGCACCGTGATGCCGCTGCAACCCACCTGCCCGTAAAAATCAACCAGAGCGTCGATCGACGCTTCATCGAGCCGTCCATCGGCAAAGAACGGAGTCGGAGCGATGGCGAAAGTGCCGTTGGCGTCGGGCGTGAGTTTCATCGGGATCTCGGATCGGATGCTGCCGGAAATGATTTGCGGCCTGTCGTTAGCACATTCCGCCTGCCACGGAACCGCTCTTGGCGCATGGCTTTCCCGATTCCAACGAGCCATCGCCGGAACAGTGGCGCGCCCGACAGGTTAGTCCTCCATGGCAATAATGAAGGAGGACAGACATGGCTTTGGAACAAGATCCGAACGACATCAACCGAATCAATCGGGATGAGGAATTGCGGCGGCAGCAGCGCCTGGATAACGAATTGCAGGCCGATCCGGAACTGGCGGAAGGCCCGGCCGGCGGCGGGCGGATCGCGGTGTTCGCCATCGCCATTCTCGCCGTTCTCGGCGTCGTCTTTTACGGCCTGAACAATTCGTCGACGAGTCCGACATCCACCGCGCAGAATCCGCCCGCGGCCGGCAGCACCGTCACGCAGAACAGTCCGGGCGCGATGACGCCGAAGCCCAATGCGGCGAACCCGAACACGGCTCCGGGCCAGACCACCGGCGCCGCACCGAAACCCGACGCTGCACCGCAGCCCAGCGTAACACCGCAGCCCAATACGCCGCCGACAACGCCCGGCACCAGCCAGCCCTCGGGCTCCAGCGACCGCTAGCTAATGCAAAACGCCCCGGTCAAACCTCAAGGCCGGGGCGTTTTCGCCCACAACGTTCGACAATCCAGGTACACTGTCCGTCACCGTGGCGGCGTGCCGAACACGCCATTGATATCCGCGAACGGGATGGCCTTGCCGAGTTCGTCGAACGTCCCCTGCTCCGCGATCTCGTGCGCGGCGCGCAGGAACGCGCCCCACGCCGCGCGGGCCAGCGCGCCACCGATGCTGATGCGGCGAACGCCAAGATCGGCCAGTTCGGCGACGCTGAGGCCGGGTGCTCCCATCAGGATATTCACCGGCTTCGGCGCGAGCGCCTTGACGACCTCGCCGACCTGCTCGCGCGTTTTGACGCCCGGCGGATAAAGGCAATCCGCGCCGGCGTCTGCATAGGCGACAAGGCGGTCGATCACCTTGTTGAGGTCGGTTTCGCCGACAAGGAATCCCTCGCATCGTCCGATCAGCATCACATCGCTGCCGGCAACATCGATGGCGGTCCGCGCCGCGCGGATGCGGGCGACGGCGAGGTCTTTCTCATAAAGCGGCGGACCGCCGGGCCGGCCGGTCGCATCCTCGATCGACAGACCCGCGACCCCAGTGGCAATGCCGCGGCCGACGTTCGCCGCCACGTCCTCGGGCGCATCGGCAAAGCCCGCCTCGAAATCGGCATTCACCGGCAGATCGGTGGCGGCGCACAACACTTTCAGGTGCTCGACGATCTCGTCGCAGGTCAGGCTGTTGTCGGACCGGCCATTCGACCATGCAAAGCCCGAACTGGTGGAGGCGAGCGCCTTGAAGCCCATGCCCGCCAGCAGCCTTGCGCTGCCGACATCCCATGGGTTGGGCAACACGAAACACCCGCTCTCATGCAGCTTGCGGAATTCAGCGCGTTTCTGGGCCGTGGACACCGGCATGCTCGTTCTCCGTCGAAAACAGTCCGCCTATTGATACGGCAAATCCGCGTGTGGACAATTCCGTCCCCGCCATGGATGACACCGCTCGCCGACACTTTCGATCATTGCACGACGAATATGCTTCGATTAGCATCGAAATATGAAAACAGGCCCCGACTTCGCCCTGGTCGCGTCCCTGATCGGCGATCCGGCGCGCGCCAATATGCTGACGGCCCTGATGAGCGGCCGCGCGCTCACCGCGAGCGAACTCGCGCAGGAGGCTGGCATCACGCCGCAGACGGCAAGCTCGCATCTGGCCAAGCTGGAAACCGGGCGTCTGGTTGCGCTCGAAAAGCAGGGCCGCCACCGCTACTACCGGCTCAAGGGACCGGAGGTCGCAACCGCCCTTGAGGGCTTGATGGGACTGGCGGCGCGCGCCGGACACCTGCGCGTCCGGACAGGTCCGAAGGACCCGGCGCTGCGGCGCGCGCGGGTTTGCTACGATCACCTCGCCGGCGATCTCGGAGTGCAGATGCTGGAAAGCATGTTGCACCGCCATCTGATCGAGGAACGTGACGACACCCTGTCCCTTACATCACAAGGCAGGCAGGCCATGGCCCGGTTCGGCCTCGATCTGGCACTGCTGGAGGATTCGCGCCGGCCGCTTTGCAAGACCTGTCTCGACTGGAGCGCACGTCGCAGCCATCTTGCCGGCACGCTGGGCGCCGCGATCCTGTCGCGGCTGTTTGCGCTGAAATGGGCGCGGCGCGAGACCGGAAGCCGCATTGTCAGTTTCACGCCGAGGGGCGAGAAGCAATTCGCCGCGCTGTTCGGCACCCGGAGGCGGCAGGCCGCAAACTGCGCTGTTGACAGCGACATTCAAAAAAATGCGTAATCCGGCGGTTTTGCAGCCGATTTCGTTCTCTGGACAGGTGACCTGATGAAATCCGTATTGGCAGTTCTGGCTACCGCGCTGCTCGTCTCTCCCGCGCTGGGCTATGAGATCAAGCCAAAGACGCCGGAGACGGCCTTTTCCGGCAAACTCCAGCCGGACATCATCGGCCTGTCCAGCCAGGTCGACGGCAGCAAGGCCGGTAGCATTCTGGAGGCCCATCTCAAGGACCATCAGGGTGTGAGGCCGCAGGCGATCCAGCAAAAGTTCGGCAGCACCAATATCACCTACGCCGCTACGATGTCCTTCCAGCAAAAAGCCTCGGCAACCCAGGGCGAGGAAGCACTGAGCGCCGCCTTCTCCACACCCGCCAGCGGCAATTTCGCGTATTACATCACCCGCGATCTCGGCTTCGCCAAGGACAAGCAGCCCACGAAATCAAGCATGATCGAGCGGGTGATCGGCAAATACGGCGCACCGACCGCGATCGGCGACGGCCAGATCTACTACTTTTACAGGGCCGGCAAGGTCATGTCGGTCAAACAGAAATACACCCCGACCTCCGCCCTCGACGCGCTGAACGGGCCGATCAATCCCAAGGCCGCCGTGGCGCTGAACGACAGAAACGGCCGCGGCAGTTGCATCGCCGCGCTCAAGCATGTGCAGGCGATCGCCGACAAATCGCTCGCCCATCTGCTCGATGAGGCAAAAGCCGCCAACTGCGACGGTCTGCTTGCCGTCGACCTCAAGACCGGCGCGAGCGCGGACAAGGTTGGCCACGCCACCTTCACTTTGGTGGACTTCAAGCGCATCGCCAGCGCGGCGAAGATCGATTCCGAAGCGCTCGCCGCCGAGAAGGCGGGCGGCAATCGCACCGCCAGCGACAACGCGCCCAAGCTGTAAGGCACGCGCGCGGCGACACCCGCCGCACGCTCCGACACATCAACGCTGGCCTCTCCTCATGTCGCCATCGCGGACGGCATCGGATGGTCCTCACCAATAATAACGCCGGCGCCAATAATGACGGCGACGCCAGTGCCGGCGACGCCAGGCCCAATAACGACGCCGCCGCCAGGCGTGCCGGCGCCGCCAGCGGCGGCGATAACCCCAATAGCGGCGGCGGCGCCAACGCCGCCGATACCAATGACGATGGTGCCAGCGCACCTGCTCGACTCGCGCGCGATCGACATCCTCCTGCGTCGCGACCGCCGGCTCCAGCGCGGGATCGGACGGAGGTTCAGGCGGCAGGATTTGCGCGGCGAGCGGCGCGGCTTTTGCTGCAGTTGCGAGCATCGCCGTACCCGCCAGCGCACCGAAGGCGATCTTCAGGAAGTCCCGGCGTTCCATGCCTTCCTCCTCTGCGTTTCGCTAAAGCGCAAACGTCGTGGAAGGCAAATGAATGGAAGCTGAACCGCCATGCGTCTGTTGCAACAATATTCGACGTTGATCGTTGTGTTTTGGACTTTTCAATTTTCGCAACCGGATTACACCAGCTCCATCGGCTCGCAACGCGGCCGCATCAACGGAGGAAATTCCATGAAGACAGCTTTCGCAGCAGCTTTGGTCGCCGCCGCGCTGATGGGCGTGTCAACGATCGGCGTGTCACCGGCAAGCGCCATGCCGCTCGCTCCGGCCGCCGGCACGACCAATATCATTCCGGTCGCGCAAGGCTGCGGGCCCGGATTCCATCGTGGCCCACGCGGCGCATGCCGCCCCAATCGTGGCCCGATCTACGCGCCGGTGGTGCGCCGCTGCCCGCCCGGCTTCTTCGTCGGCCCGCGCGGCGTGTGCCGCCGCCGCTACTGAGAATCGTCCGGCACGACAAACAACAAAACCCCGCTCCGGCGGGGTTTTCTTTTTGAGAGAGCAAAGGAAGTGATTTCAGCGCAGCCGGCCGGACAGCTTCATGACGAAGATCAGCACCTCGGCCACCGCCTTATAAAGCTCCGCCGGAATCTCGTCGCCGAGTTCGACGTTGGACAGCGCGCCCGCCAACACTTCGTTCTCCTGGACCGGAACGTCGTGCTTCTTGGCTGTCTCGACGATCTTCTCGCCGATCGCGCCCTTGCCCTTGGCGACAACACGCGGCGCGCCCTGCTTGTCGTAATGCAGCGCGACCGCAAGCGTATTCCTGACGGGTGGGGTTGCGCTGGTCATGATGCGCGATCCAGGAAGCGACCCTGCCCGGGCGACGGGGCGACCGGCGCGGCCCCCTCGCCGACGACAATATCTCCGGGCGTGAGATCCGCCTCGCGCAAGGCCTGGGTCAATTGCGCGGTGCCGGCGCGGAGCTGCGTCGCGGTTGCCGAGCGTTCCGCCCACATCCGCACCGAGGTTCGCTCGCCGGAGAGCGACACCAGCGCATGCACCGGACCTGCCGGCTCGATATCGAGCGAGAAGCGCGCGCGCCAGACCCGACTCTGCGCCTCCGCCTCCACGCCAGCCTCGTCGCGCGAAATCTCGAATTGCGCGACGGCCGTGCCCTGCGGAGTTGCGAAAGGAATTTCGAAATTCCAGCGCGGCACATTGGCATCGATGCGGGTGCCTTGCTGGTCGACCGGCAACGAGGCGATCTGCAACAGGGTCTGCCGCGCCAGCGCAGCGTCGGTATCTCCAAGCAGACGATGAACCACCACATCCGGCGAGGCATGAGGATCAATCGCGGGCTGGGCAATCGGCTGCGCCGATGGCGAGCCACCGCGAAACGGCGGCGGCACGTTGTGGTCACCGGTCTGCGCAGCAGAGCGCGACGCCCCTTGCTGCGCGTCGGCCGCATGCGCGGCAAGCAGCGCCTTCAGCGCATCCCGCACGCCATTCGGCAAGGAGCGAAAGAGTTCCTGCAAATCCGTCAGGCCGCTTCCCGGCATGCCGGACCGCAACATCTCACCGGCACGCATCGCGACATCGCGCATCGGAAGATCGAGATCGATCACATCGTCGGCCACCGGAACGGCCGACTGCGGCAGCATGATCTCATCGACGTCAATCTGCGGCCCGAGCGGCGGGCCGGATTGCGACGACGCCAGATCCGCCGCGACCCGCGCCTGCCCCTGCTGGGCGAATGTGCCGGCCGGCACCGACGTTTCGTCCGGCTTAGTCGCCGCATCCGTTCCCAGCCAGGACGTCAGCGCTTGCCGGAAGACAATCAGCGCGGCCTTGAGGTCCGGCATCGCCCCTGCCTGCAATGATCCTTGCGCGCGCCGGGTCTGTTCGAGAAACAGGCCCGATTGCTGAAAGGCGGCCTTCATCCCCTCGCCGGTGAGGCTGCCATCCAACGGCAGGCGCGCCGACAACAATTGCTGCGCGGCCTGCTGCAAATTCTCCGGCAATGCCGGCGACGCCGCGGCAACGCCGAGATTGGCGAACAACGGCGCCATGCTGCCCTGCTTGACGGCGGCGCTCTGCATCGCGGCCGACACCGCGATGGCCTCCAGATTGGTCAACGGCCGCGTGACGATGGCGGCGCCATTCTGGACCGGGCTGGGCGACCTTGCGCTGGCGGCAACAAGGGTGGCCGGAGCCTCCGCATCGGTAGCGGCCCCTGCGCCTGCACTATCCGACCTCACGATCTGCAGCCGCACGCCATCCGCCGTCTGCGAAACCGCCAGTTGCAGCGCCTGTCCGACCTGCAACGGCACCTCCGACATCACCTCGATCGACAGATTGGAGACGGCGATGCGGACGAAGTCATTCGCCAGCAGTTTGAGAACGCGCGCATCGATCACGGTGCCGGGCTGCAGCGCGACGTCCGCCGCAACGCCCTGGGCGGCAAGAACCGGAAAGACAGGATTGATGGTCGCGGACATGCCGGGGCTTCCCATGGAGTCGGCAGGCTAGCCCAGCGTCGTAAACCGTTTGTTAACTTAAGCGGAACCCGCGCTCAGGCCAGCAGGCGCAAGGCCCGCGCCGCGGCGCGGAAATCCCGCAGCCGCGTGGCGCGGCGAGCGACGACCTCCTCGTCCTCGCCCCATTGCTTCGCATTCCAGTCCTCGTCCACATGCGCCGCGGCCCAGATCCGGTCTTCGTCGCAGGCCTTATGGTAGAGCGCCAGCGCCAGCAATGCCGAGCCGGTCAGCGTGGTGAGGACATGCATCGCGGCGAGCGACCACGGGTCTTTCGGCAAGGCCGCACGCGCGGCAGCCAACGCCCGTTCCGGCTGAGCCACATGCATCACGCCTTCGGTGAGAATGAAGTGTGCGCCGAGATCGTCCGCCGCCCATCGCACCACCGGGTCCCAGTATTCCGCCTGCCGGGCGGCCAGCCCTTCCGGAAAACCGGCGCGGTAGAACAGCAGATCCGAACCGAAATACTTCGCCACGTCATCCATCACGGCGTCGGTGTTGTCGAGAACCCCGTCGATCGTGCTGTTGGCAAGCCGGGTCAGCGGCATGGAGAGTGGATCGATGACGTCAGCCTGAGCTTCCCATTCCGCCGCCATCGCCTCGGCCAGTTCGCGGCGCGGCGCGGCGAGCAGACGCTTGCCAGGGGTACGGATCGGCTTGCCGTCGAGCGTTACGGAAAACCCCTCCGGTCGTTCCTCCACGCCCGCTGTCGTATAGAACCGCTTGCGCTGCGGCGCGCGGGATGACTGCCGTGCGGCTTCCTGCGGATCGAGCGGCGAATGCCCGGCAACTTCGTCGAATAATTCTCGCATGGTTCAACCTATCGATTGGCGCAGGCGCGCGAATATTCCGAGCGCTCGTTCGGCCCGAGCCCCAGCGCCGCGCCCTCTTCGAGACAGCGGGACACCCGGTCGCCATAGGACGGCGGCGCGTGCTTTGCGCGGCGCTGCGCCGGCGGCGTATCAGCCTGTATCCGGCCCGGCGTGGTGTTCTGCAGTTCGAATGGCGGCGGTGAATTCATCTTTGGTACCGCCGGCACCTCGACCCTCGGCGGCGGGATCGGCGGCGGAGGCGGAACGATCGGCACGGTCGATGGCGGAATGATCACCTGCGCCTGCGCACCGCAAGCCATTGCCAACGACATCACCGACAGCAGGATCGCGGCGCAGGCGGCTCGCATCGTCTCACTCCTCCGGCGCATTCTCAATCGGATCGAAGCGATCGGCTTCCAGCCCCAGCAAATTCCAGGATTGCAGCATATGCGGCGGCAGCGGCGCGGTGACGTCGATCACTCCGCCGCGCGGATGCGGAATGACGATCCGCCGCGCCAACAGATGCAGGCGGTTCTGCACCCCGCCCGGCAACTGCCAGTTCTCCTTGTTGAAATATTTCGGATCGCCGAGGATCGGATGATCGATATGCGCCATATGGGCGCGCAGCTGATGGGTGCGGCCGGTCACCGGCTTCAACGACACCCATGACAGCTTCTGCGCGGAGGTCTCAACCACCGCGTAATACGTCACCGCATGGCTCGCGCCTTCGTCGCCATGCGCGGCGACGCGCATGATTGAGTCTTCCTCGTTTTCTTCCTTGGCGAGATAGGTGGAAATCCGCCCCTGCTTCGGCTTCGGCACGCCGGCGACCAGCGCCCAGTAGATCTTGCGCGCGGAGCGATGACGGAACGAGCCGGTCAGCGTCGAAGCGGCGAACCGCGTCTTCGCCACCAGCAGGCATCCCGCGGTCTCGCGGTCGAGCCGATGCACCAGACGCGGGCGCTGCCCCTTGGCGTCGCGCATCGTCTCCAACATCTGATCGACATGCTTCGACAGGCCGGAACCGCCCTGCACCGCAAGTCCCGCCGGCTTGTTCAGCACCATCACGTCGGCATCCTCGAACAGGATCATGCCCTGCAAGGCCTCGCGCGTTTTCGCTGCGGCCTCGGACAGCACACCAACGACGGGCGGCGCATCAAGTTTCAACGGCGGGATGCGAACGCTGTCGCCCTCGCTCAGGCGATCCTTGCTGTCGGCCCGCTTGCCGTTGACACGCAGCTCGCCTTTGCGGACGATGCGCTGGATATGGGAGAACGACAGGCCGGGAAACCGCGCCTCGAGAAAACGATCGACCCGCATGTTGTTTTCGTCGGCCGTCACGGTGACCGTCTGCACCTTGGCCGGCAGCGGAGCAGCCGGAGTCACTGTGACGAGTGCTTCCATCGCCTCTTCACGCGGCGTACGCGATCGAATTTCGGCATCCGAGCGGCGCGGCCCGGATTTTACCGAAGGACGCTTATCACCGAAACGCTGATCGGCGGCGTGTTTGCTCATCACGCGCTTTTCGCCGCTACGCGTGCTTTTCTCGGCGCCGCGCTTGGCGGGTGCGCGCTTGTCTCCGCGCTTGACCTCGCGCACCGATTTCTTCTCAAGCGGCTTTCTGAAGCGGCGGCTCATGATGATTTTTCTTTTCTCAGTTTCGCCCAGTAATCGAGGCGTTTACGGATGTCGCGCTCAAAGCCGCGATCGGGCGGATTGTAAAAGGTCTGGCGGCCCAGCGCTTCGGGGAAATAATCCTGGCCGGAAAATCCCTCGGGCGTGTCGTGATCGTATTGATAGCCGCCGCCATAGCCTTCCGACTGCATCAGCTTGGTCGGCGCATTGAGAATATGCTTCGGCGGCAGCAGCGATCCGGCTTCTTTCGCGGTGCGCATCGCCGCGCTGAAGGCCCTGTAGGCCGCGTTGGATTTCGGCGCGGTTGCGACATACACCACCGCCTGCGCGATGGCGAGTTCGCCTTCGGGACTGCCGAGAAAATCATAGGCATCCTTGGCGGCATTGGCGACGACCAGCGCCTGCGGATCGGCCATGCCGATATCCTCGACCGCCATGCGCACCACGCGCCGCGCCAGAAACAGCGGATCCTCGCCGGCATCCAGCATGCGCGCAAAATAATACAGCGCCGCATCGGGGTCGGAGCCGCGCACTGATTTATGCAAGGCCGAGATCAGATTGTAGTGGCCATCCGCCGACTTGTCGTAGATCGGCGCGCGACGTTGCAGGATCTCCTGCAACTGCGCTGCGGTGAAAATCTCGTTGGCCCGTGCGGCACGCCAGACTTCCTCGGCCAGCGTCAACGCGGCGCGGCCATCGCCGTCGGCCATGCGCACCAGCACGGCCCGCGCCTCGGCATCGAGCGGCAGCTTGCGCCCCTCGACCTCTTCGGCCCGCGCATAAAGCTTTTCGATCGCAGCCTCGTCCAGCGAGTGAAACACCAGCACGCGGGCGCGCGACAGAAGCGCGGCGTTCAACTCAAAGGACGGGTTCTCCGTCGTCGCGCCGACCAGTACCACGGTGCCATCTTCCATCACCGGCAGAAACGAATCCTGCTGCGCGCGGTTGAAGCGATGCACCTCGTCCACGAACAGCAGCGTGCCCTTGCCGGTTTCGCGGCGTGCGCGCGCCGCGTCGAACACCTTCTTCAGGTCGGCGACGCCGGAGAACACCGCGGAAATCTGCTCGAAATGCAGATCGGTGGCATCGGCGAGCAGCCGCGCCACCGTGGTCTTGCCGGTGCCAGGCGGCCCCCAGAAGACCAGCGAGCCAAGCGTGCGCGTCTCCAGCATGCGCGTCAGCGCGCCGTCGGGCCCGAGGATGTGATCCTGCCCCACGACATCGGCGAGCGCATGCGGACGCAGTTTCTCCGGCAACGGACGTGGGGCATCCTGCTCCAGCCCCGCGGCGGCGAAGAGATTGGACGAGGGCGTGGTGCGCTTCGCGCTCATCCGCCGAGCGTCACGGAGAGCTTCTGGCCGCCACGGATCACCGTGATGCGCCACAGCCGCTGCGGCTCGCGCGTGAGGCGCTCGAGATCAGCAGTCTTGGTGACAGCCTGACCATTCACCGAGGTCACGATATCGCCCTTCTGGAAGCCGACGCTCGCCGCCGTGGCGTCATCGGCAAGATCCGTCACCACCACGCCCTCAGCTCCCGAATCGAGCCGCAATTCGTCGGCCAACGCCGGCGAGATGTTGGACACCTTGGCACCCTGGAACGGCGAACGGGATTTCAGCACGATCTCGTCGCGGCCGGTGTCGGGCGCGGTCTCGAGCGGCACCGACAGACGCATCGGCTTGCCCGCGCGCTGGATGTCGATCTGCGCTGTGCCGCCAAGCGGACGGGTTGCGAAGCGATAACCGAACGCGTTTGGATCGTCGATGCCCTGGCCATCGACGGCGACGATCAGATCGGAGAGCTTCAACCCGGCGCGCGCGGCCGGGCTGCCTGGCGTCACATTGGCGACCAGCGCACCCATCGGGCGCTTGAGGCCGAGCGTCTCGGCGATCTCAGGCGTGACGCCCTGCAAGCGCGCACCAAGCCACGGCCGCTTCACCGCGGTACCGCCGCCCCGCGCAGAGGCGACGACCACACGCACCATGTTGGCCGGGATCGCAAAGCCGATGCCCTGCGAGCCGCCCGAGCGCGAGAAGATCGCGGTGTTGACGCCGACCAGCTTGCCGGTCATGTCGACCAGCGCGCCGCCCGAATTGCCCGGATTGATCGCGGCATCGGTCTGGATGAAGAACTGATAGTCGGTGATGCCGACCTGGGTGCGCGCCAGCGCCGAAATGATGCCATGCGTCACGGTCTGGCCGACGCCGAACGGGTTGCCGATCGCCAGCACCACGTCACCGACCTGCGCGTTGTCGGAGTTGGCGAATTCCAGCGTCGGGAATTTCTCCCTCACGTCCTTGAGCCGCAGCACGGCAAGATCGGTGCGACTGTCCTTGAGCACGATCTCGGCCTCGAACTCGCGCTTGTCGGCGAGCGACACCTTGACCTGATCGGCCCCCTCGATGACGTGATTGTTGGTGACGACGAGACCCGAGGCATCGACCATGACGCCGGAGCCGAGCGAGCGCTGCATCTGCTCCGGCTGCTGGCCGGGGATGCCGAAGAAGCGACGGAAGATCGGATCATCGAGCAGCGGGTTGCGGTTCTGCACGACCTTCGCCGCATAGACGTTGACCACGGCCGGCTGCACATGCTGCACGATCGGCGCGTACGACGCCCGCAACTGGGCCTGCGAGCCGGGCACGAAACGGTCCTGAGCCGCGGCGGGCGCGGCCGCGATCACCGTGACAAGAAGCGCGAAAAGGACGCGAGAGAAGGTCATGAAAAATTCCCGATTGCGATGGTCGAGATATAGGGGTCTGTCAGCTTAAAGAGAACAAGGGACAACGCCGGAATCGGCATCAGGCCGCACGATTCCGCACCGTTTTTGGCTTTTTCGCGGTCGCCGCCGCTTCCAGCCGGGCCTTGTGATCGACACCCCAGGCCCGCAGGATTTCGATCACCGGTCGCAGCCGCTGCCCGGTCTCCGACAACGCGTATTCAACGCGAGGTGGCACCTCGGCATAGACCTTGCGGGTGATCAGGTCGTCGTCTTCGAGCGCGCGAAGCTGCTTGGTCAGCATCCGCTGGGTGATGCCGGGCAACCGGCGGCGCAGCTCGCTGAACCGCAGACAGCCTTCCTGCAGGTGAAACAGGATGACGCCCTTCCACTTGCCGTCGATCAGGCCGAGCGTGACCTCGACCGGACATCCCGGACCACAATCGAAATCCTTACGTTTCATGCGTTCAAAGCCTATTGGTATACAATTGGGGACTATGACACATCATCGGCAGTACTTGCAATTGATCCGCATCGGGCGCAGGTGAAACTGGCGGCCTGCCCGGCCGCGATCCCAGTGGAGCCGCAGATGAAAGCCGTCGGATACAAGAAATCGCTGCCGATCGATGCCGCCGAATCCCTGATCGATTTCGAGACCGCCAAGCCGGAGCCCACCGGCCACGACATCCGCGTGGCCGTGAAGGCGATCTCGGTGAATCCGGTGGACACCAAGGTGCGCAAGCGAGCCGAACCGCCGGCAGGCGAAATCAAAATCCTCGGCTTCGACGCCGCCGGCGTCGTGGATGCCGTCGGGCCGGAGGTAACGCTGTTCAAGCCGGGGGACGAAGTCTCCTATGCCGGCTCGATCCTGCGCCAGGGCACCAATTCGGAATTCCATCTGGTGGATGAGCGCATCGTCGGCCACAAGCCGAAGATGCTGTCGTTCGCCCAGGCCGCCGCCCTTCCCCTCACCTCGATCACCGCGTGGGAATTGCTGTTCGACCGCCTCGGCGTCGCGCAAGGCAAGGACGATCGCCGCACGCTTCTGGTCATCGGCGGCGCGGGCGGCGTCGGCTCGATCCTGATCCAGCTCGCACGCAAGCTGACCGGCCTGACCGTGATCGCGACGGCGTCACGGCCGGAATCGATGAAATGGTGCCTCGATCTCGGCGCGCATCATGTCATCGATCATTCCAAGCCGATGAAGGAGCAGATCGAGGCGCTCAAGCTAGCTCCGGCCACGCTGATCGCGAGCCTCACCAACACAGATCAGCACTTCCCGGCGCTGGCCGACATTATCGCGCCGCAGGGCCGTGTCGGCCTGATCGACGACCCGACGTCGCTCAACGTCAACCTGCTCAAGGGCAAGGCGGTCTCGCTGCATTGGGAATCGATGTTCACCCGCTCCTCGTTCCAGACCGAGGACATGATCGCCCAGCATCAATTGCTCGAGGAGGTCGCGCGGCTGGTCGACAAGGGCGACCTGCGCACCACGCTCGACAAAGTCGTCGGCAAGATCAACGCCGAAACCTTGAAACAGGCGCATGCGATGATCGAGAGCGGCCGCGCCACCGGCAAGCTGGTGCTGGAGGGATGGTAAGCAACCCTCCCTCATCCTGAGGAGCGGCCTTGGCCGCGTCTCGAAGGATGAGGCTACGAACAAAGCCCTATGGTTCGAGATGCGAGGCTCCGCCTCGCTCCTCACCATGAGGATCAGGTATTATGCAACAGTCTGCACAAGCCCGCCCTCGGCGCGCAGCGCCGCGCCGTTGGTGACGGACGCCTGCCGCGAGGCGATATAGACCACCATGTTGGCGATCTCCTCGGGGCTGGCAAAACGCTGGAGCAGCGAGGATGGCCGGTGCTGCTTGATGAATTCCTCGGCAGCGGTCTCGACCGACTGTCCGTTCTGCTTCGCGAGCTCCTTCACGAAAGTCTCGACACCTTCCGACATCGTCGGTCCCGGCATCACCGAGTTGACGGTGACGGCGGTGCCGCGGGTCAGTTCGGCAAGGCCGCGCGAGATCGCAAGCTGGGCGGTTTTGGTCATCCCGTAATGGATCATCTCTTTCGGAATCATCAGCGCGGATTCGGAGGAAATGAAAATGATGCGGCCCCAGTTTCGCTTCAGCATGCCTTTCATATAGGCGCGCGCGAGCCGCACCCCCGACATCACGTTGACCTCGAAGAAACGCAGCCAGTCGGCATCCGGAATGTTGAAGAAATCCTTCGGCTCGAAAATGCCGGCGTTGTTGATGAGAATGTCGACATCCGGCACCGACTCCACCAGCTCCGCGCAGCCCTCCGCAGTCGCAACATCGGCGGCGACCCCACGCACCTTGGCGGCCGGCGCGGCCTTGCCGATCGAGGCGATGGCCCGATCGATCCGGTCCTGCGAGCGCCCGTTAATGATGACATTGGCACCGGCAGCCGCCAGTCCCCTGGCAATCGCGTAGCCGATGCCGCCGGTCGAGCCGGTGACAAGCGCCGTGGTTCCTGAAAGATCGATCTTCATCGCCATCTCCCTTGCTGTGCTCTCTATATGGCGCGCACACGCATCCTCGCCATGAGGCAGGCAGGCAGAAGCGTTCACGAGGCCGTGCCTCGCGAACGTCCATCATCAAACCAGGATATCGACGACGATAGCGGCGCTTACTTCGCGCCGGCCTTTTCCAGGATCGCCACCATCGGCGCGTAGCCGCGGCGGCGGGCGTGCGCGAGCGGCGTCACGCCGTCGCGGTCCGCAATATTGACGTTCGCGCCGGCATCGACCAGCAAACGCACGATCTCGGTATGGATCGGGCCACCGTCGCTGAGAATCACCGCCTCGATCAGCGCGGTCCAGCCGAGCCGATTGATGTGATTGATGTTGATAGCGGTGCCGAGCAGGATCTTCACGGTCTCGGGATGGCCGTGATGGGCCGCGGGAATCAGCGCCGTGCCGCCATAGCGGTTGGTGCTGGCCAGATCGGCGCCGGCTTCCAGCGTCATCTTCAGGATCTCGTTGAGGCCTTCCGAGCCGGCATAGAGGTACGGCGTGTCGGAGATCGAATCCTTCGCGTTCACATCGGCGCCGGCGGCGATCAGCAGCCGCGCGACCTCGACATGATCGCCACGGGTGGCGAGCAGTAGCGCTGTGCAGCCGGAACGATCACGCGCTTCGAGATTCGCCCCCTCCGACAGCAAGACGCCGACCCGTGCCGCATCGCCCCGCGCTGCCGCGTCCAGAAACTGCGAATTGACCCCCGTCCCTGCAGCCGCCATGCATCCCCCGCTCGCAATCAGAATAAAACAACCGACCAAAACGAAACGGGCGGCGCATCGCGCCGCCCGCAAGACATTCGCGATGTAACGGATCATGCCGCTTCGGCGGACTTTTCCTGCACCGGGCCGGAATCCTGACCCTTGGCATCGACGTCGCGATCCACGAACTCGATCACCGCCATCGGCGCGTTGTCGCCGTAGCGGAAGCCCGCCTTGATGATGCGGGTGTAGCCGCCCTGGCGGTCCTTGTAGCGGGTCGCCAGCACGTCGAACAGCTTCCGAACCTGATCCTGATCGCGCAGCTCGCTGATCGCCTGACGGCGCAGCGCCAGACCGCCCTTCTTGCCGAGCGTGACCAGCTTCTCCACGATCGGACGAAGCTCCTTCGCCTTCGGCAGCGTGGTGACGATCTGCTCGTGCTTGATCAGCGCGGCCGCCATGTTGGCGAACATCGCCTTGCGGTGTTCCGCGGTGCGGTTGAGCTTGCGATGAACCTTGCCGTGACGCATGTGATGTATCCTTCAATCTGTGTCACGACGGCTCGTCGGACATGTTGCTCAGGTGGGCTTCCTGCGTTCGCCCGCGAAATCATGGCCGGGGTGAGCCGGCCATGACGATGACGTCGGATCAGTAATGATCCTCGAAGCGCTTGGCCAGCTCGTCGATGTTCTCCGGCGGCCAGCCGGGCACTTCCATGCCGAGATGCAGACCCATCTGGGCCAGCACTTCCTTGATCTCGTTCAGCGACTTGCGGCCGAAGTTCGGGGTGCGGAGCATTTCCGCTTCCGACTTCTGCACCAGGTCGCCGATGTAGACGATGTTGTCGTTCTTCAGGCAGTTCGCCGAACGCACCGACAGCTCGAGCTCGTCCACCTTCTTGAGGAAGGCCGGGTTGAAGGCGAGATCCGGAATGATCTCCTGCGCGACTTCCTTGCGCGGCTCTTCGAAGTTGACGAACACGTTGAGCTGATCCTGCAGGATGCGCGCCGAATAAGCGAGCGCGTCTTCCGGCGAGATCGCGCCGTTGGTCTCGATCGTCAGCGTCAGCTTGTCGTAGTCGAGGATCTGACCCTCACGGGTGTTCTCGACCTTGTAGGACACCTTGCGGACCGGCGAGAACAGGCTGTCGACCGGAATCAGACCGATCGGCGCGTCTTCCGGACGGTTGCGGTCGGCGGCGACGTAGCCCTTGCCGGAGTTCACGGTGAACTCCATGCGGATCTCGGCGCCATCGTCCAGCGTGCAGAGCTGCAGCTCGGGATTGAGGATCACGACATCGCCGACAGTCTGGATGTCGCCTGCCGTGACGACGCCCGGACCCTGCTTCTTCACGACCATGCGCTTGGGGCCTTCGCCCTGCATCTTGATCGAGATGTCCTTGATGTTGAGCACGATGTCGGTGACGTCTTCACGCACACCGGCGATCGAGGAGAACTCGTGCAGCACGCCGTCGATGTGAACCGACTGCACGGCCGCGCCCTGCAGCGAGGACAGCAGCACGCGGCGCAGCGCGTTGCCGAGGGTCTGGCCGAAGCCACGCTCGAGCGGCTCGGCAACCAGGGTCGCAAAGCGGGCCGAGTCGGCACCCGGCGTCACATGAAGCTTGTTCGGTCGGATAAGTTCTTGCCAATTTTTCTGGATCGTCACTGGGTCACCCATGCCTTTCGGCGTCTTGGCGTTGGAGTTATTGGCGGCGCCGGCCCAGCCCGCCCCCTCGCCATCCAAAAAAACGCCGGGACCCACCCCCCCCGGCCGGCAAAACAGACCCGGCCGCCCCTGCCCGGCCGGCCGCCCATGTTCCGGGGCGCGGGGACGGCGCGGGCCGCGCGGGCGCTGAAGCCCGCCGCCTGCAGCGCGCGCAGCGCCGATTCGCGCCCCGAGCCCGGACCGGCAACCTCGACTTCGAGGGTGCGCATGCCATGCTCCTGCGCCTTCTTCGACACGTCTTCGGCGGCAACCTGCGCCGCATACGGAGTCGACTTGCGCGAGCCCTTGAAACCCATCGTGCCGGCCGACGACCAGGCAATGGTGTTGCCCTGCGCGTCGGTGATGGTGATGGTGGTGTTGTTGAACGACGAGTTCACGTGCGCGATGCCGGAGGCGATGTTCTTGCGTTCACGACGGCGGACGCGCGTAGCTTCTTTAGCCATAAGTCTCTTCTCTTCCTTCAAGCGCGTCCGTGATTCCAGACGCTGGGGAACTTCAGGTAATCATCCGGCCACCACACGGCAGCCGGATCGGTTCGGTGGAAACGAAAGTTACTTCTTCTTGCCGGCGATCGCCTTGGCGGGACCCTTGCGGGTGCGCGCGTTGGTGTGGGTGCGCTGGCCGCGCACCGGAAGACCGCGGCGATGACGCAGGCCGCGATAGCAGCCGAGGTCCATCAGACGCTTGATGTTCATGCCGGTCTCGCGGCGCAGGTCGCCCTCGACGAGATAGTCGCGGTCGATCACTTCGCGGATCTGCAGCACTTCCTGGTCGGAAAGCTGGTTGACCCGGCGGTCCACCGGGATCTTGACCTTCTCGAGAATGTCGGCGGCATTCTTCTGGCCGATGCCGTGAATATACTGAAGCGCGATCAGCACGCGCTTGTTGGTCGGGATGTTGACGCCTGCGATACGGGCCACGTTGTTCACTCCTGTCGCCGCCTGACGGACGGCTGATCTTCGTTTAGTTCTGTCGGGCGGGTATTCGCAAACGCGAACACGACGCCCTCCCCTTCGATCTTTCGGGGCCCGGCATCGTCTGAAACTTATCCGACTGGATGCGGGCTTATTAAAGGATTCACCGGCGTTTCGTCAACCGTTTGACGGCCTTAGCCTTCCTTTTCATGGTCTTTTTAGCCACTTTCACGGTTCGGCGGGACTTGGTCGCGGCCGCGCGTTTTGCAGCCTTTCCGGCTCCCTTCCCGGTGGCCGTGGCCGCCTTTTTGGTGCGTTTGGCGGCGGATTTGACCTTCTTGGCGGGTTTAGCAGCGGAACCCGCCTTCTTGCCCTTCCCGGCGGCCTTGGAAGGGGCCCGAGGCGACTTCGCCGACGCCCTGGAACCAGCCTTGGCGGCCTTCCGGGCCTTGGTTCCACGGGTGGAACCGGATTTGGCTGCCGACTTCCCGGCCTTTTTCTTCGCCGGGCCAGCCTTTGCTGTTTTGGTCGTCCGGCGAGCCCTGGTGGGTGAAGCCCGTTTCGCGGAAGCCGCCGGCTTGTCCGCACCGACAACCGCTTCCAGCACCCGGCCGATCTCGGCGGTGACATCCTCAATGGGCATCATGCCGTCGATCGTCGCCAGCTTGCGGCGGTCGGCATAATAGTGAACCAGCGGCTCGGTCTGGCTGCGATAGCTCGACAGGCGCTTGGACAGCACCTCAGGCGTATCGTCGGCCCGGACGTCCTCACCGCGCGCGCGCATTTCGGCGACGCGCGTTTCCACACGGCGCAGCAGCGCGCTTTCGTTGACGCGCAGTTCGATCACGGCATCGAGATTGAGCCGCTTGTCCTTCAGCAACTGATCGAGCGCCTCGGCCTGCGGCACGGTGCGCGGAAATCCATCGAGAATGAAACCGTTCTTGGCATCCGGCTGTTCGATGCGATCGGCAATGATGCCGACCACCACCTCGTCAGGCACGAGGCCGCCGCTCGCCATGATGTCTTTGGCCCGAAGGCCGATCGGCGTCTCCGCCGCAACGGCGGCGCGCAACATGTCTCCCGTGGAGAGCTGCACCAAACCGTATTTCTGCACCAGCCGTTGCGCTTGTGTTCCCTTGCCCGCCCCCGGCGGCCCGAGAAGGATCAGTCTCATTTACGGCGGCCCCTCAGCTTCGATTTCCGGATCAGCCCTTCATACTGGTGCGCGAGCAGATAGCCCTGCACCTGCGAAACGGTATCCATGGTCACGCTGACGACGATCAGCAGCGACGTGCCGCCAAGATAGAACGGGACCGATGCATAGGAAATCAGGATTTCCGGGATAAGACAGACCAGCGCAAGATAAATGGCGCCGACGACCGTGATGCGAGACAGCACGTAATCGATGTACTCGGCGGTGCGCTCGCCCGGACGGATGCCGGGAATGAAGCCGCCATGCTTCTTGAGATTGTCCGCGGTCTCGGTCGGGTTGAACACGATCGCCGTGTAGAAGAACGTGAAGAACACAATCAGCAAGAGATACAGGAACAGGAACAGCGGACGGCCGTGGCCGAGCTGCGTGGTCAGCCACTGAAACCACTCCGGCCCCTTGCCGGCATTGAAGCTCGCGATCGTGGTCGGCAGCAGCAGCAGCGACGACGCGAAGATCGGCGGAATGACGCCGGAGGTGTTGAGCTTGAGCGGCAGATGCGAGGACTGGCCCTCGAACATCTTGTTGCCGACCTGACGCTTCGGATACTGGATCAGCAGCCGGCGCTGCGCACGCTCCATGAACACGATGACGGCGATGACGATCACGGCCATCGCGAGGATCGCGAGGATGAGGAACGTCGACAGCGCGCCCTGACGGCCGAGTTCGAGCGTGTTGGCGATCGCCGACGGCAGTTCGGCGACAATGCCGGCGAGAATGATCAGCGAGATGCCGTTGCCGATGCCGCGCGAGGTGATCTGCTCACCGAGCCACATCAGGAACATGGTGCCGCCGGTCAGCGTGATCGCGGTGGAGATGCGGAAGAAGAAGCCCGGATCGGACACGACGTTGCCCGAGCCTTCGAGACCCACCGCGATGCCATAGGCCTGGAACGCAGCCAGAATCACGGTCAGATAACGGGTGTACTGGTTGATCGTCTTACGGCCGGCCTCGCCTTCCTTCTTCAGCGCTTCGAGCTGCGGCGAAACGCTGGTCAGAAGCTGCAGAATGATCGACGCGGAAATGTAGGGCATGATGTTGAGCGCGAAGATCGCCATGCGATCGATGCCGCCGCCCGAGAACATGTTGAACATGCCGAGAATGCCGCCGGCCTGCGACTTGAAAACCTGGCTCCAGACGCTCGGGTCGATCCCCGGCAGCGGAATATAGGTGCCGAGCCGATAAACAATCAGCGCACCCAGCGTGAACCAGATGCGCTTCTTGAGTTCGTCAGCCTTCGCGATCGCCGAAAAATTGAGGTTGGAGGCCAGTTGTTCCGCTGCGGAGACCATCGCTTCCCGGTCCTTTCACTACAGGCGGCCGGGCTCGCCCGGCCATCTACGTCTCTCAAACTTCAACAGAGCAGGACGTAGAGACGCGGCTGTCCGGCGCAAGGCCGGACGCGCGGTTCGTTACGAAGCTTTCTGCTCGGCTTCGTCCTTCTTCGGCGCCAGGATCTTCACCGAACCGCCGGCCTTCTCGACCGCTTCGATGGCCGACTTGGTCGCGCCGTGAACTTCGATGGCAATCTTCGAGGTCAGCTTGCCGCGGCCGAGCAGACGCACGCCGCCCTTGGCACGGCGCAGCACGCCGGACTTCACCAGCGATTCGGCATTGATGGTACCGCTGGCATCGAGCTTCTTGGCGTTGATCGCGTCCTGCAGCCGGTCCAGGTTCACTTCCGACAGTTCGACGCGGAAGATGTTGTTGAAGCCGCGCTTGGGCAGACGGCGATGCAACGGCATCTGGCCGCCTTCGAAGCCCTTGATGCGCACGCCCGAGCGCGCGGTCTGGCCCTTGCCGCCGCGGCCGCCCTGCTTGCCCTTGCCGGAGCCGATACCACGGCCGATCCGGGTGCGCTTCTTGCGCGAACCCGCGTTGTCAGCGATTTGATTGAGTTTCATCGCTCGGTTCCTTACTTCTCGCCGACGACGCGGACGAGGTGCCTGACTTTATAGATCATGCCGCGAACCTCAGGCGTATCCTGCAGCTCCGAAACACGGCCGATCTTGTTGAGACGCAGGCCGACCAGCGTCTCGCGCTGCGAGCTGTGACGGCGGATGGCGCTGCCGACCTGCTCGATCTTGACCGTTTTGCCGGCCTTCTTGGCTTCCTTGGCCATTGTCCTTGCTCCAATCGGGCGCGCGGAATTAATCCGCGGCGGCTTCTGCATCGCCGCCGACACGGCGCGACTGCAATGTGGATACCTTGATGTTGCGGCGGTTGGCGACCGAGCGCGGCGAATCCTGATGCTTCAGCGCGTTGAACGTCGCACGAACCATGTTGTAGGGATTCGACGAGCCGGTCGATTTGGCGACAACATCCTGGATGCCCAGCGTCTCGAACACCGCGCGCATCGGGCCACCCGCGATGATGCCGGTACCGGCGGGCGCCGCGCGCAGATAGACCCTGCCCGCGCCGTGGCGGCCGGCAATGTCATGATGCAGCGTACGACCGTCGCGCAGCGGAACGCGCGTCAAATTGCGCTTGGCCGAGTCGGTCGCCTTGCGGATCGCCTCCGGCACTTCGCGCGCCTTGCCGTGGCCAAAGCCGACGCGGCCCTTCTGATCGCCGATGACGACCAGCGCCGCGAAGCCGAAGCGCTTGCCGCCCTTGACCACCTTCGCCACACGATTGATGTGGACGAGCTTGTCGACGAACTCGCTGTCGCGCTCTTCCCGATCTCGCCGCTGTCCGCCGCGTTCGCGTTCACCTGCCATGGTGTTTTCCAATCCTTGCGAGGCTTCCGCCTCTTCCTTCAAAACTTGTTAGAAGCTCAACCCGCTCTCGCGGGCCGCATCGGCGAGCGCCTTGACGCGGCCGTGATAGAGATAGCCGCCACGGTCGAAAATAACTTCCTTGACACCGTTCTTCACCGCGCGCTCGGCCAGCAGCTTGCCGACAGCCTTCGCCGCATCGATGTTGGCGCCGGTCTTGCCGGCATCGCGCATGGTCTTCTCCAGCGACGAGGCGGCAGCCAGGGTTTCGCCCTTCTGGTCGTCGATGACCTGGGCATAGATGTGCTTCGACGAACGGAACACCGACAGACGCGGACGGCCGTTGGCCGTACGGCGCAGCGCCAGACGCACGCGCTGCTTGCGCCGGGCATTCGTGACCTTGAGTTTCGACATGACCGGCTCCGTTACTTCTTCTTGCCTTCCTTGCGGAAGATAAATTCATTGGCGTACTTCACGCCCTTGCCCTTGTACGGCTCCGGCGGACGATAGCTGCGGATCTCGGCAGCGACCTGGCCGACGCGCTGGCTATCGTTGCCCGCGATGGTGATTTCGGTCGGCTTCGGCACCACGATCGTGATGCCTTCCGGAACCGGATAGACCACATCGTGGCTGTAGCCGAGCGAGAGCTGCAGGTTCTTGCCCTGCAGCGCGGCGCGGTAGCCGACGCCGGTGATTTCCAGCTTCTTCTCGAAGCCCTTGGTGACGCCCTCGACGAGATTTGCGATCTGGGCGCGCGCGGTGCCGTACAGCGACTGCGCGCGCTTGGTCTCGAAACGCGGCGCAACGCGGATCGCGCCGTCCTTCATCTCGACCGACACGTCGTCATGCACAATAAACTGAAGCGCGCCCTTCGGCCCCTTCACCTTGACGGTCTGCCCGTCGACGCTCGCGGTAACGCCCGATGCGATCGCGACTGGTCGTTTGCCTACGCGTGACATCTCTCTTCCTTCCTTAGAACACCGTGAAGAGAACTTCGCCGCCCACATTCGCGTCACGCGCGTCGTGGTCAGCCATGATTCCCTTCGGCGTCGACAGCACCGAGATGCCGAGGCCGTTCTTGACGCGCGGCAGGTTCTTCACCGACGCGTAGACGCGGCGACCGGGCTTCGACACCCGCTCGATCTCGCGGATGACGGGCTCGCCGTCGAAATACTTCAGCTCGATCTCGAGCTCGTTATGGCCGCTGGCGTGCTCCACGCTGGCGTAGCCGCGGATATAACCTTCGGCCTTCAGCACCTCGAGCACGTTGGCGCGCATCTTCGAGCCGGGGGTCGAGACCTTGGCCTTGGAGCGCATCTGCGCGTTGCGGATACGGGTGATCAGGTCGCTGATCGGATCGTGCGTTGACATGGCGCGCCCTCCTTACCAGCTCGACTTGACCAGGCCCGGGATCAGGCCCTTGGAGCCGAAATCGCGGATCGCGATACGGCTCATCTTGGTCTTGCGGTAGACCGAGTGCGGACGACCGGTGACTTCGCAGCGGTTGTGTACGCGCGTCGCCGAGGAGTTGCGCGGCATCTCGGCGAGCTTGATCGTCGCCGCAAAGCGCTCTTCCATCGGCTTGTTCTTGTCAGCGATGATCGCCTTCAGCTTCGCGCGCTTCTCAGCCGCGTTCTTCGTCATCCTCTGACGCCGGTTGTTCTTCTCGATCGAACTCTTCTTCGCCATGCGAGTAGTCTCCATACCTTTCCGCGTTTGAGACGCTAAATCAGAGTCTCACTGCCGGAACGGGAAATTGAATGCGGTCAGCAACGCACGCGCCTCGTCGTCGCTCTGCGCCGTGGTGCAAATCGTGATGTCCATGCCCCAGCTCTCGCCCGACTTGTCGTAGTCGATTTCCGGGAACACGATGTGCTCCTTGAGGCCGAGCGAGTAGTTGCCGCGGCCGTCGAAGCTCTTGGGGTTGAGACCGCGGAAGTCTCGCACGCGCGGCAGCGCGATGTTGATGAGACGATCCACGAACTCGTACATCTTGGTCTTGCGCAGCGTGACCTTGGCGCCAATGGCCTGGCCCTCACGCAGCTTGAAGGTCGCGATCGCCTTGCGCGAATGCGTGACGATCGGCTTCTGACCGGCGATCAGGGCAAGATCGCCCGCCGCGAGCTCGACCTTCTTGCGGTCGTTGACGGCTTCGCCGATGCCCATGTTGAGCACGACCTTCTCGAGCGACGGCACCTGCATCACGTTGGCGTAGCCGAACTGCTCGGTCAGCTTGCCGCGGATGTCCTTGTCGTAGACCGCGCGCAGGCGCGGAGTGTATGCGGTCTCAGCCATCGATCTCAGCTCCCGAACGCTTGGCGACACGCACCTTGGTGCCGTCAGCCTGAATCTTGAAGCCAACACGGGTCGGCTTGCCGTCCTTGCCGACAATCGCGATGTTGGACAGGTGGATCGGCGACTCCTTGGAGATGATGCCGCCTTCCTGGTTCTGCGTCTGCTTCTGGTGACGCTTCACGAGATTGACGCCGCGCACCAGCGCGCGATTCTCTCTCGGGCGCACCTCGAACACCTCGCCGGTGCGGCCCTTGTCGCGGCCCGACAGCACGATGACCTTGTCACCCTTGCGGATTCTGGCAGCCATCACAGCACCTCCGGCGCGAGCGAAATGATTTTCATGTGGTTCTTGGCGCGAAGCTCGCGCGGCACCGGCCCGAAGATACGGGTGCCGACCGGCTCCGACTGGTTATTGATCAGCACGGCCGCGTTGCGGTCGAAGCGGATGACGGAACCGTCGGCGCGGCGGATGTCCTTGGCGACGCGCACCACGACAGCCTTCATCACGTCGCCCTTCTTCACCTTTCCACGCGGAATGGCTTCCTTGACGGACACGACGATGATGTCGCCCACGGTGGCATAACGGCGCTTGGAACCTCCAAGAACCTTGATGCACATGACACGGCGCGCGCCGGAATTATCGGCCACGTCGAGGTTGGTCTGCATCTGGATCATTGATGCACCTCGTCCTCTTTCTGTTGCGCTATTTGCGCTTTTGCGCGGGACCCTTCGGAAATCGAACAACTTCCGGCCGGATCACGCGTAACTTAAACGGTTGCCTCGAGGTTCTGCGGCGACGCCGCCCCGCCCCTCAGCGGTTTTTTGTCTTTAGTCCCGGACCACGGTCCAGCGCTTCAGCTTGGAGAGCGGCTTGCTCTCCTCGATCCGCACCGTGTCGCCTGCCTTGAACTCGTTGTTCTCGTCATGCGCGTGGTAGTTCTTCGAACGACGAATCGTCTTCTTGTAGAGCGGATGGGTGAAGCGGCGATCGACGCGCACGACAACGGTCTTGTCCTGCTTGTCGCTGACGACGACGCCCTGGAGAGTACGTTTCGGCATCTTTCGCCCCTTACTTCTTCTTGCTGTCGGCGGCGCGCTTCTGCGCGGCGACAGTCTTGATGCGTGCGATATCGCGGCGAGCCTCGCGCAGGCGCGAGGTGTTCTCGAGCTGACCGGTGGCGCGCTGGAAGCGCAGATTGAAGCGCTCCTTCTTCAGATTGAGGATAGCGTCCTCCATCTGGTCGGGGCTCATCGCGCGGATGTCGTCAATCTTCAAATCGGCCATCTGTCTTACTCCGCGATGCGCGCGACGAAGCGCGTCTTGATCGGAAGCTTGGCGGCAGCGAGCGTCAGCGCCTCACGCGCCGTCTGATCGGTAACGCCGTCGATCTCGAACAGGATGCGGCCGGGCTTGACCCGCGCCACCCACAATTCCGGCGAACCCTTGCCCGAGCCCATGCGGACTTCGGCCGGCTTCTTCGACACCGGAAGATCGGGGAACACGCGGATCCAGACGCGGCCCGCACGCTTCATGTGACGGGTCAGCGCACGGCGCGCGGCTTCGATCTGGCGCGCCGTGATGCGCTCCGGCGCCATCGCCTTCAGGCCGAACTGGCCGAAAGACAACGTCGCGCCCGACGAGGCGACGCCGTGAATACGGCCCTTATGCGCCTTGCGGAACTTTGTCTTCTTTGGTTGCATCATGGCTTACGCCCTCAAACCTTTTTCTTGAATTGCCTCAGGCTGCATCGCGACGCGGACGGCCGCCGTCGCCTTCAGCCATGCGCTTGTCCTGAGCCATCGGATCGTGCTCGAGGATTTCACCCTTGAAGATCCAGACCTTGACGCCGCAGGTGCCGAACGTGGTGAACGCGGTGGCGACGCCGTAATCGACGTCGGCGCGCAACGTGTGCAGCGGCACGCGGCCCTCGCGGTACCATTCCATGCGGGCGATTTCAGCACCGCCGAGACGGCCCGAGCAGTTGATACGAATGCCCTGCGCGCCGAGACGCATCGCCGACTGCACCGCACGCTTCATGGCGCGGCGGAACGCGACGCGGCGCTCAAGCTGCTGCGCGATCGATTCGGCGACCAGCGTGGCATCGAGCTCCGGCTTGCGGATTTCGATGATGTTGATGACGACGTCCGAGGACGTGATCTCGGCGACCTTCTTGCGCAGCTTGTCGATGTCGGCGCCCTTCTTGCCGATGACGACGCCGGGACGCGCGGAATGAACCGACACGCGGCACTTCTTGTGCGGGCGCTCGATCACGATGCGCGCCACGGCCGCCTGCTTCAGCTCCTTCATCAGCATCTCGCGAATGCGCACGTCCTCGTGGAGGAGCTTGGCGTATTCGTTCTTGCCGGCGAACCAACGGGAATCCCAGGTCCGATTGATGCCCAGGCGCAGCCCGATTGGATTGATCTTCTGACCCATCGTTTTCTCCCGCGCTCTCTTAAGCGCTCGCCTCCGCCTCGACCTGACGAACAACGATCGTCAGCTGCGAGAACGGCTTGAATACACGGCCCGAACGGCCACGGCCGCGCGGTGCGAAACGCTTCATGACAATGCCGTTGCCGACATGCGCCTCGGCGACGACGAGCGCGTCGACATCGAGGTCGTGGTTGTTCTCGGCGTTCGCAATCGCGGACTCCAGGCACTTCTTGACGTCGACCGCGATCCGCTTGCGCGAGAACTGCAGGTCGGCGAGCGCCGCCGAAGCCCTGCGGCCGCGGATGAGCTGCGCCACCAGATTGAGCTTCTGCGGGCTGACCCGCAGCATGCGGGCGACGGCCTTGGCTTCGTTATCCGGGAGAACCCGTTCGCGCTTAGGTTTGCTCATAACTTCGTCCTCAAGCCTTCTTGGCTTTCTTGTCGCCGGCGTGGCCGTGGAAGGTCCGCGTCGGCGAGAACTCGCCGAACTTGTGTCCCACCATTTCCTCGTTGACCGCGACCGGAACGTGCTTCTGGCCGTTGTAGACGCCGAAGGTCAGGCCGACGAACTGCGGCAGGATCGTGGAGCGGCGGCTCCAGATCTTGATGACGTCATGACGGCCGGACGCGCGCGCGGCATCTGCCTTCTTGAGCAGAGAACCTTCAACGAACGGGCCTTTCCAGACTGAACGAACCATGTCCGGCGATCCTTACTTCTTCCGCTTGTGGCGGCTGATGAGAATGAACTTGTTGGTCGACTTGTTCGACCGCGTCTTCTTGCCCTTGGTCGGCTTGCCCCACGGGGTGACCGGATGACGGCCGCCCGAGGTGCGGCCTTCACCGCCGCCGTGCGGATGGTCGATCGGGTTCATGACAACGCCGCGGTTGTGCGGGCGACGGCCCATCCAACGCTTGCGACCGGCCTTGCCGATCGACGTGTTCATGTGGTCCGGGTTCGACACCGCACCGATGGTCGCGGTGCAACGACCGTGAACCATGCGCTGCTCGCCCGAGTTGAGGCGCAGAATGACGTAGTCGTGGTCGCGGCCGACGATCTGGGCGTAGGTGCCAGCGGAACGCGCGATCTGACCGCCCTTGCCGATCTTCATCTCGACGTTGTGGACGATGGTGCCGACCGGCATATTGCCCATCGGCATGACGTTGCCGGGCTTCACGTCGACATAGCTGCCGGCGATCACGGTGTCGCCGACCGCCAGACGCTGCGGCGCCAGGATGTAGGCCTGCTCGCCATCGGCGTACTTGATCAGCGCGATGAACGCGGTGCGGTTCGGATCGTATTCGAGACGCTCGACCGTGCCGGCGACATCGAGCTTGGTGCGCTTGAAGTCGACCAGACGATAAGCCTGCTTGTGGCCGCCGCCGCGGAAACGCACGGTGATGCGACCGGTGTTGCCACGACCACCGTTCGAGTGCTTGCCCTCGGTGAGCTTCTTGACCGGCTTGCCCTTGTAGAGCGCCGAGCGATCCACCATCACGAGCTGGCGCTGGCCAGGCGTCGTCGGGTTGAATGTTTTCAGTGCCATCGTCGCGGTCCTTACAGTCCGGTGGTCACGTCGATGCGGTGACCCTCTTCAAGAGTCACGATCGCACGCTTGGTATCCGACTGAGACCCGAACTGGCCGCGGAAGACCTTCGTCTTGCCCTTGCGAACCAGCGTGTTGACGCCCTTCACCTTGACGTCGAACAGCTTCTCAATCGCTTCCTTGATCTGCGGCTTGGTCGCCTTCGCCGCAACCTTGAACACGACCTTGTTGTGCTCGGAGGCAGTGGTCGCCTTCTCGGTGATCACCGGCGAGACAATGATGTCGTAATGGCGCGAGTCTTGAGTGCTCATTTGAAGCGCGCCTCCAACGCATCGAGAGCCGCCTTGGTCAGAACCAGTTTCTGCCGGCGCAGGATGTCATAGACGTTGATGCCCTGGATCGGCAGCACGTCGATCTGCGGGATGTTGCGGGCGGCCTGTGCAAAGCCGTTATTCACTTCGGCGCCGTCGATGATCAGCGCGCTGGTCAGGCCGAGCCCCGAGAAGTGGCCGATCAGCGCCTTGGTCTTGGCGTCCTTCAGCTCGGTATTGTCGATCACGACAAGACCGCCATCCTTCGCCTTGGCCGACAGAGCATGACGCAGGCCGAGCGCGCGAACCTTCTTCGGCAGGTCGTGCGCATGGCTGCGCACCACCGGGCCGAACGCGCGACCACCGCCGCGGAACTGCGGCACGCGGGCCGAGCCGTGACGGGCGCCACCGGTGCCCTTCTGCTTGTACATCTTCTTGCCGGTGCGCCAGACTTCAGCACGGCCCTTGGCCTTGTGCGTACCGGCCTGACGCTTGGCGAGCTGCCAGTTCACGACGCGCTGGATAATGTCCGTGCGCGGCTCGAGACCGAAGATCTCGTCCGACAGCTTGACCGAACCGGCGGCCTTACCCTCAAGAGTGGTGACGTTCAATTCCATGTCACACGCCCTCCTTCTCGGCCGGCGCTTCCGCAGCGGCCTCGCCAGCGAGCTTGAACTTGCCCGGCTTGGCGGCTTCCTTCGGCAGCGGCTTCTTCACCGCGTCACGCACGGTGATCCAGCCGCCCTTCGAACCCGGCACAGCGCCTTCGATCAGCAGCAGGCCACGCTCGACATCGGTCTGGACGACGCGAAGGTTCAGAGTGGTGATGCGATCGACACCCATGTGACCAGGCATCTTCTTGTTCTTGAAGGTCTTGCCCGGGTCCTGACGGCCACCGGTTGAACCGATCGAACGATGCGAGACCGACACGCCGTGCGTGGCGCGCAGACCGCCGAAGTTCCAGCGCTTCATACCGCCGGCGAAACCCTTACCGACCGAAGTGCCGGTGACATCGACGAACTGGCCGACGACGAAGTGGTCTGCCTGGATCTCGGCGCCGACCGGGATCATCGCATCCTCGGAGACGCGGAACTCGGTGACCTTGCGCTTCGGCTCAACCTTGGCGACAGCAAACTGTCCGCGCTCGGCCTTCGGCATGTAAACGGACTTGCGGGCTCCCGCGCCGAGCTGCAGCGCAGTGTAACCGTTCTTGTCCTTGGTGCGATGGCCAACAACCTGGCAGTTGCCCAGCTTCAGCACGGTCACAGGGATATGCTCACCGGCCTCTGTAAAGACCCGCGTCATCCCGACCTTTTGTGCGATCACTCCGGAGCGCATCGGCGTGCATCCTGTTCTTTTCTATGTCCCGAAGGACTGACTATTCTTCTTCCAGCGTAGCCGGTTCGAAACCGAACCTGCCTTTCGGCTCTACGCTTAGAGCTTGATCTCGACATCGACACCGGCGGCAAGATCGAGCTTCATCAGCGCATCGACCGTCTGCGGCGTGGGATCGACGATATCGAGAAGGCGCTTATGGGTGCGCATCTCGAACTGTTCGCGGCTCTTCTTGTCGACGTGCGGCGAACGGTTGACGGTGAACTTCTCGATGCGGGTCGGCAGCGGGATGGGCCCACGAACCTGCGCACCGGTGCGCTTCGCCGTATTCACGATCTCACGGGTCGACGTATCGAGAATCCGATGGTCAAACGCCTTGAGACGAATGCGGATGTTTTGGCCGTTCATCTTTGTTTCTCTCTCACCCGTCTAGCCGGGTCGATACCCGGCCATCCACGTCCTGGCTTTGGTTCACTAAGTCGTGGATGCCCGGCATGAAGCCGGGCACGACGACGGATGTTTGTTACTCAATGATGCTCGCGACGACGCCGGCACCGACGGTGCGGCCGCCTTCGCGGATCGCGAAGCGAAGCTTCTCTTCCATCGCGATCGGCACGATCAGGTGCACTTCCATGGCGATGTTGTCGCCCGGCATCACCATCTCGGTGCCTTCCGGCAGATGAACCACGCCCGTCACGTCGGTCGTGCGGAAGTAGAACTGCGGACGGTAGTTGGTGAAGAACGGGGTGTGACGACCGCCCTCTTCCTTGGTGAGGATATAAGCCTCAGCCTTGAACTTGGTGTGCGGCTTGACCGAACCCGGCTTGCACAGAACCTGACCGCGCTCGACGTCCTCGCGCTTGGTGCCGCGCAGCAGCGCGCCGATGTTGTCGCCCGCCTGACCCTGATCGAGCAGCTTGCGGAACATTTCGACGCCGGTGACGGTGGTCTTCTGGGTCGGACGCAGACCGACGATTTCGATTTCCTCGCCGACCTTGACGATACCGCGCTCGACACGGCCGGTGACGACGGTGCCGCGGCCCGAGATCGAGAACACGTCTTCGACCGGCATCAGGAACGGCTGGTCAACCGGACGCTCCGGCTGCGGGATGTACTCGTCGACGTTCTTCATCAGTTCGAGAATGGCGTCGTGACCGAGCTTCGGGTCCGAGTTCTCGAGAGCGGCGAGCGCCGAGCCCTTGACGATCGGAATCTTGTCGCCCGGGAAGTTGTACTTCGACAGCAGCTCGCGGACTTCGAGCTCGACGAGCTCGAGCAGTTCCGGATCGTCGACCATGTCGCACTTGTTGAGGAACACGACCAGCGCCGGAACGCCGACCTGGCGGGCGAGCAGGATGTGCTCGCGGGTCTGCGGCATCGGGCCGTCAGCAGCCGACACGACGAGGATCGCGCCGTCCATCTGGGCCGCGCCGGTGATCATGTTCTTCACGTAGTCCGCGTGGCCGGGGCAGTCGACGTGAGCGTAATGGCGGTTCGGGGTCTCGTACTCGACGTGCGCGGTCGAAATGGTGATGCCGCGCGCCTTCTCTTCCGGCGCCTTGTCGATCTGATCGTAGGCCGTGAACGTCGCGCCACCAGCCTCGGCCAGAACCTTCGTAATCGCCGCAGTCAGCGACGTCTTGCCATGGTCGACGTGACCGATGGTGCCGATGTTGCAGTGGGGTTTCTTACGTTCGAATTTCTCTTTAGCCATGACGTTCTCCGTTCAACTTTGACTTGCGCCAAAGAAATCAAGCAAACTTCTTCTGGACTTCCGCCGACACGTTGGCCGGGGCTTCCGCGTAGTGGTCGAATTGCATCGTGAAGGTCGCGCGGCCCTGGCTCATCGAGCGCAGGTTGTTCACGTAACCGAACATGTTCATGAGCGGCACCATCGCGTTGATGACGTTGGCGTTGCCGCGCATGTCCTGACCCTGGATCTGGCCGCGGCGGGAATTGAGGTCGCCGATCACCGATCCGGTGTAGTCCTCGGGGGTCACCACCTCGACCTTCATGATCGGCTCAAGGAGGACGGACTTGCCCTTCTGCAGCGCGTCGCGGAACGCCGCGCGCGATGCGATTTCGAACGCCAGCGCCGAGGAGTCGACGTCGTGGAAGGCGCCGTCGATCAGCGTCACCTTGACGTCCACCACCGGGAAGCCGGCGACCACGCCCGAGGTCAGCACGCTGTTGAGGCCCTTTTCGACGCCGGGGATGTATTCCTTCGGCACCGCGCCGCCGACGATCTTCGATTCGAACTGGAAGCCGGCACCCGGCTCCGTCGGCTCGACCTGGAACTTGACGCGGGCGAACTGGCCCGTACCGCCGGTCTGCTTCTTGTGGGTGTAGTCGACTTCCGCCGGCTTGGTGATCTTCTCGCGGAACGCCACCTGCGGCGCGCCGATATTGGCGTCGACCTTGTAGGTCCGGCGCAGGATGTCGACCTTGATGTCGAGGTGAAGTTCGCCCATGCCCTTGAGAATGGTCTGACCGGACTCATGGTCGGTCGAGACGCGGAAGGACGGATCCTCCGCAGCCAGCTTCGCCAGCGCGACGCCGAGCTTCTCCTGATCGGCCTTCGACTTCGGCTCGATCGCGATCTCGATGACCGGATCGGGGAATTCCATCTTCTCGAGGATCACCGGCTGATCCGGGTCGCACAGCGTGTCGCCGGTGCGCGCTTCCTTGAGGCCGGCCAGCGCGACGATATCGCCGGCATAGGCTTCCTTGATGTCTTCGCGGTTGTTCGCATGCATCAACAGCATGCGGCCGATACGCTCTTTCTTCTCGCGGGTCGAGTTGACGACGCCGGTGCCGCTCTGCAGCACGCCCGAGTAGATACGGCAGAACGTGATGGTGCCGACGAACGGGTCGTCCATGATCTTGAACGCAAGGAGCGACATCGGCTCCTTGTCGTCCGCATGACGCAGGACTTCGTTGCCGTCCTCGTCGATGCCCTTGATCGCAGGCACGTCGAGCGGCGACGGCAGATAGGCCACCACGGCGTCGAGCAGCGGCTGCACGCCCTTGTTCTTGAACGCAGTGCCGCACAGCACCGGATAAAACGCGCCGTCGATCACGGCCTTGCGGATCAGACCCTTGAGGGTCGCCTCGTCCGGCTCCTTGCCGTCGAGATAGGCAGCCATCGCGTCGTCGTCGAGTTCAACGGCAGCCTCAACCAGCTTCTCGCGGTATTCCTTCGCCTTGTCGGCGAGGTCGGCCGGAATTTCTTCGACGTCGTACATCGCGCCGGCGGCTTCGTTATTCCACACCAGCGCCTTCATGGTAACGAGATCGATCATGCCCTTGAAGGCATTCTCGGCACCGATCGGCAGCTGAATCGCAACCGGCTTGGCGCCGAGGCGATCGACGATGTCCGACAGACACTTGTAGAAGTCGGCGCCGGTCTTATCCATCTTGTTGCAGAAGACGATACGCGGAACCTTGTACTTGTCGCCCTGACGCCAGACCGTCTCGGTCTGCGGCTCGACGCCCTGGTTGCTGTCGAGAACGCACACCGCACCGTCGAGCACGCGCAGCGAACGCTCGACCTCGATGGTGAAGTCGACGTGGCCGGGGGTGTCGATGATGTTCAGGCGCTTGCCGTTCCAGAACGCGGTCGTCGCGGCGGACGTGATCGTGATGCCACGCTCCTGCTCCTGCGCCATCCAGTCCATCGTCGCGGCGCCTTCATGCGTCTCGCCGATCTTATGGTTCTTGCCGGTGTAATAGAGGATGCGCTCGGTCGTCGTGGTCTTGCCAGCGTCGATGTGCGCCATGATACCGAAGTTACGGTAGTCCTCGATGGCATGTTGGCGGGGCATAGGGGTTGTCCTTAATTTCCGTTCGTGTCGCCGTTACCAGCGATAATGCGAGAAGGCGCGGTTGGCTTCCGCCATCTTGTGCACGTCTTCGCGCTTCTTGACGGCGTTGCCGCGGTTGTTCGACGCATCGAGCAACTCGGCCGACAGACGCTCCGTCATGGTCTTTTCGTTGCGGCCGCGCGCGGCAGCGATGATCCAGCGAATGCCGAGCGCCTGACGGCGGGTCGAGCGGACCTCGACCGGCACCTGATAGGTGGCGCCGCCGACGCGCCGCGAGCGCACTTCGATGGTCGGCATCACGTTGTCGAGCGCCTGCTCGAACACCGAGAGCGGGTTCTGCTTGGTCTTGGCTTCGATGGAGCTGAGCGCACCGTACACGATCTGCTCGGCGGCAGACTTCTTGCCGTCGTACATGACCGAGTTCATGAACTTGGTGAGGACGACATTCCCGAACTTCGGATCCGGGTTGACGACACGCTTCTCAGCAGAGTGGCGACGAGACATCGATCAGAACTCCGATTACTTCGGACGCTTCGCGCCGTACTTCGAGCGGCGCTGCTTGCGATTCTTGACGCCCTGCGTATCGAGGACGCCGCGGAGGATGTGGTAGCGAACGCCCGGCAAGTCCTTGACGCGGCCGCCGCGGATCATGACCACCGAGTGCTCCTGAAGGTTATGGCCTTCACCCGGGATGTAGCCGATCACCTCGAAACCGCTGGTCAAGCGCACCTTGGCGACCTTACGAAGCGCCGAGTTCGGCTTCTTCGGCGTGGTCGTGTAGACGCGCGTGCAAACGCCGCGCTTCTGCGGCGACTGCTGCAGCGCCGGAACCTTCTTGCGCGACTTCTGCGCAACACGCGGATTTGCGATCAGCTGGTTGATCGTCGGCATATTCGCCTTCACCCTTGTTCGCGCGAAACCGGAACGGCTTCGCAATTCACTTCGAATTCGTCGGGGCCACCGCCCCGCATGGTCGACTTCGCGCCTGCCCGGCAATCCGCATCGCGCTTTGAATTCGCGCAAAACGAAATCGCGCCAACCGGTCATCGCTGAACGGAAAGCGCTAAAGCCACAGAGGACCGCGGTTGACCTCAGACGTGCGCCCGAAGTTCTCCGAGGTCATGCATCCAAAACCAATCTCAAAAGCGTAAGGCCCGAGAGACTGAGTTCGTCCTGGCATTGCCTGGCTAGTGCCGACAGCGTTTGAGCGACATTCGTCGAGGTTGGTGCCCGTTTCAGTCCGGCTGAAGCCGGGAGAAAGGGTGGTCCGTTCCGACGCAGGGAAGCTCACCGCCTGTCGTGAAGTGGCCGGGTTTTATAAGTCATGCATGGCCAAGTCAAGGCTAAACACGATGTAAAAAGCCCCGATGTTGCAGCTACTTCTCGCATCCTTCCGACTCAGCGTCGATCCATTTCCGAAGCCTGCGCGGGAATCATGTTGCGAAGCAAAAATCGCTTCTGGCGGCCGCGGCCGGCACCCTTTTACCTGCTCCCAACCGCTTGTTCCGGGAATCGCGGCTAACGACGCACGTCTCCCAATCCCGCGAATCGAGTTCAGACCTTGATAATAAACATTGATATATCAATGGCTTGAATATAGGGGGGGGTTTATCCCGCCGCGGGGCGTTTTTGGGGGGGCCGCACCCCCGCCGCTCCCGCCCGCAGCCGGTTGCGCAGCAGCTTCAGCTCCCGATAGGCAATCTGGCGGCCGGCCTCCAGCAGAAAGGCAAGCGACCGCCCCGCCCCGACATCGACGACCAGATCCACCATCGCCCGCCGCCCAGCCCAGAGCTGATTCATGAAGCTCCCCTCCGCCGAGCAGGAATCGATCGCCTCGACCGGAGTGGAGGCGAACAGTTCCTCGGTCAGCTTGTCGATCAGCAGGATGCCGGGCGAATACTTCGCATAGCTCTCGTCGAACCCGATCTTCCAGGTGTAGGCCGTGGTTCCGCAATACAGCACCGTCTGGGCGGCGATGGCGCGGCCGTCGAGTCGCAGCAGCGCCACCGACGCATGGCCCTGCCCGGCCAGATCGCCGATCAGACGCCGGACGAACGAGGCATCCTCGGAATCGCAGAGCAACGCGGTGCCGTTCGCCCCCTTCCAGCTCGCCATTTCCAGTTGCAGGAAGATCTCGAACGCTTCGCGCACCGCCATCGGCGCACGATCGTTAACCATCTCCAGCACGCCGATGCCTGAGAGCCTGTTCCAGTCCTGCCGCAGCTTCTTGCGGGTCGAACCGGAGGATTTGACGCCGAACTGACGCGACACCACCGGACGGACATACTCGGCCAGCACGGCGCGTGCATGCCCGCCGGCCTTGAGCGTATCCTTCAGGGCAAGGCAGGCGTGCGCCTCGCTATCCATTTCCTTGATGGAGATGACGTTCGGCAGCGATGGTTCGTCGCGGATCGCCGCCAGCATCGCCGGCATCGCACGATCCACGTAAGCGGGATCAATCACCGGGCGGGACAGAAACGAGTAGGTATACGGCAGCGCCTCGAGCACCGCCGGCAGGAACGGCAGCGGCCGCCTCTCCTGCAACGCCCAGACCCCGGCCAGCCGTGCCGGCGTCACCGCATTGTCCCAAACCTGCACGACATGAATACGGGCAAAGCCCGTCCCGGCTGCCGCCTGCAACGCCACCGGATTCATGAACACGTTCGCCGGCGCGCGCAGGACGAGATCGTCCCATTGCGCCACGCTCTCCAACTGGGGCGAACGGATGGTGACGGTCAGCATGAAAGCGGGCCCTGGCTCGGCGATGGTACGATCCAGATTGCACACGCGGGCTTGCGGTTCGGTTAAGGCAACCGATACGGATTCATACGCATGGGAGCGGCGTTAACCCTCGCTGCCGTTCACCTTAATCCTTCAATGTTTATCAGTAAGTCCATCGCTGGTGATAGCCTCGCGCAAAGAGGCGCACATGCGACGGACGGACATTGCGATCATCGGCGGCGGGCTTGCCGGTTCGACGACTGCGGCGATGCTCGGCCGCGCCGGCGTCGCGACCATCCTGATCGATCCGCATCCCGTCTATCCGCCGGATTTCCGCTGTGAAAAGCTGGATTCCTCGCAGGTCGCCATCCTGACGAAAACCGGACTCGCCGACGCCATCCTTCCCGCGACGACGCACGATCACACCGTGTGGATCGCGCGCTTCGGCCGCCTCATCGACAGGCGCCCCGGAGACCAGCACGGCATCATGTACGACACGCTGGTCAACACCATGCGCGCCGCGATTCCGACAAGCGTCGAGACGCTGTACGAAAAGGCGGTGAAGATCCGCACCTCGGACAAGCAGCAGATCGTGACGCTGTCGAGTGGCGATGAAATCTCCGCGCGGTTGATCGTGCTCGCGAACGGGCTGAACATCGGACTGCGTCACCACATCGGCATCGAGCGCACCATCGTCAGCCCCTGCCATTCCATCACTCTGGGCTTCGATCTTGCACCTTCCGGCCGCGAGCACTTCGATTTCGGCGCGCTGACCTACTATCCGGAACGCGCCGCCGATCGCGCCGCCTATCTCACGCTGTTTCCGGTGCGGCACGCGATGCGCGCCAATCTGATGGTCTATCGCGACATGGACGATCCATGGCTGCGCGAATGCCGCCACGACATGCGTAACGCGCTGTTCGCGCTGATGCCGAAACTGCACCGACTCACCGGCGATGTGGACGTTATCGGTCCGGTGCGGATCCGTCCCGCCGATCTCTATGTCACGCAAGGCCATCGCCAGCCCGGCGTCGTGCTGGTGGGCGATGCATTCTGCACCTCGTGTCCCGCCGCCGGAACCGGAACCACCAAGGTGTTCACCGACGTCGAGCGGCTGTGCAACGTCCATATTCCGGCGTGGCTTGCGACGAACGGCATGAACGCCACCAAGATCGCGGCGTTCTACGACGATCCGGTGAAGCAGGCCTGCGATCAGATATGCGCCGAGAAAGCCTACAGCCTGAAATCGATGTCGATCGACACCGGCCTTGCCGGACACGCCAATCGCTGGCTGCGGTTCATCGTTCGCCGCGCCATTGGCGCGCTCCGCGAAGCACGTACGCCCCACGCCGTCACGCGCCACTAGCCCCGCGCGCCTCTCCGATTCTGCCGATTTCGATTTTTGCTGATTTCAGTGTGGAGCGGATGGCAGGAATCGAACCTACACCTCTGACTTGGAAAGCCAGTGCTCGACCGCCGAGCTGCACCCGCATGAATTTCACTTTAGCAGAACGGCTAAAAATTGAATTCAACTTTCCGTGGCGACCGGGCACGTCGCGGCTTCATGATTAACTCACAGTGAAATCATCATTAACTGTCATGCATCGTCATCGTCGTCATCCTCATCATCCTCCTCGCGAGCGGTATCATGAGGCTGATGAAGCTGATCGTCCCACAGGCGGCGATAGGCGCCGTTCATCGCCAGCAAATCCTTGTGCGAGCCGCGCTCGATCACACGCCCGCCGCTGACAACGATGATCTCGTCCATCTCGACCACCGAGGTCAGGCGATGAGTCGAGAAAATCATGGTGCGGCCCTTGGCGACCTTGAGCAACGTGCGGTTGATCGCGGCTTCCGTGGTCTGGTCGAGCGCCGATGTCGCCTCGTCGAGCAACAGCACCGCCGGGTTGCGCACGATCGCGCGCGCGATGGCGATGCGCTGACGCTGACCACCCGACAGCGTGTCGCCACGCTCGCCGACCAGCGTGTCGTATTTGTCCGGCAATGACATGATGTGGCGATGAATCTCGGCCTTCTTCGCCGCCTCCACCACTTCCGCGTCGCTCGCGCCTTCCTTGCCGAGCCGGATGTTCTCGCGGATCGACATGTTGAACAGCATGTTCTCCTGGAACACCACCGCCATGTTGCCGCGCAGCGAGTCGCGCGTCACCTTGCGGATATCGACGCCATCGATAGTGACGCGGCCGCCGGTCGGCGAATAGAGCCGCAGGATCAGATTGAGCAGCGTGCTCTTGCCCGAGCCGCTCGGCCCCACCACCGCGATGTTCTTGCCGACATCGAGCCGCAGGTTCAGATCGTCGAGCACGCGCGCGTCGCTGCCTTCATAACTGAAATCGACATGCTCGAAAGTGATGTTGTCGGCGATGCGCGGCAGGTCCGGCGCGCCGGGACGATCGCCGCCGCGCGTCGGCTCGTCCAGCAGTTCCTGCATGTGATGCGTGGCGGCGGCAGCCTGGATCGCGACCGGGATGAAATGCATCAGATGCGCGATGTTGTAGGAGATTTCCCAGAACGCGCTTTCGAAGGTGACGAAGGTGCCGATGGTGATCTGGCCGATGGTGGCAAGATAGGCGCCGATCGCCAGCACGATGAGATGCAGCAGCAGCACCGAGATGGTGACGGTGCGCTCCACCATCGAGGACAGGAAGGTCGCGTCCGCCATCGAGCGCCGCGCCGCCAGATTGCGGAAGGCGAACCAGCCGAACGCCTTGCGCTGCAGGGTGAACGCCTTCACCACCATCTGCGCGGCGATGTTCTCCTGCACCACGCCGAGGATCGCAGCCTCGTTGACCTTCTGCTCGTAATTGGCCTTCACCGCCTTGGGCGTGAGAATGCGCGGGCCGACCAGCGTCAGCGGAAAGATCAGCAGCGCCACCGCGGCAAGCTGCCAGTTCAGCCAGATCATCAGGCCGATGCCGGCGACCAGCTCGAACAGCGGCAGCAACGCGCCGTTGGCGGTGAACTTCACCGAGGATTCATAGCCGGCCATGTCGACCGAGAAGCGCGACAGAATTTCGCCGCGCTTGGTGCGCCCGAAATAGGACGCCGGCAGATTCTGGACATGATCGAACAGTTTGGCGCGCACGTCGGAGATCACGGCGGCGGAGAGCCGCGCGTCCCAGCGCTCATACCAGACCGCGACGATCGAGGTCAGGATGCCAGTCGCGGCGAGCACCGACAGGATGACATAGAGCGCGTGGAAGTCTTCCTCGCCGAGCGCATCGTCGATCAGGTACTTCAGACTGAGCGGCATGATGACGTTGAACAACGTCTCGACGAACAGACCGATGCCGACGAAGGCCAGCCAGGATTTGTAGTTGGTCAGATAGGGCCAGGTGAAACGCCAAAGCGTCGCCAGCGCGCCGGCGGCCTCGCTCGCGGTATAGGCGACGAGATCGTCGTCATCGTCCTCGTCGTCGAGATCGATGGCCGGCGGAATCGGCGTGGCCGGATCGGGCGTCGCGGGATCGCGTAAAAGATCGGCCGGCGCGGCTTTGCCCTCGCCCGCCTCGGCCTGTTGCGGCGTATCTTGGTCGGGCACGGGCCTGGATGGCATGAGGACAACTATCGCTCGACTGCGCGAAACCGCTGCAGGGGTGATCGGAAAACGGCTCGCCGGATATAGCGAATCCGGCGGATGCTACGCAATCGCCAAACAATCCGCAAAGACAGGTGCGGCCGGCCTTTACCATGTCTGTCGGCCGGCCGTCATATAAGGCGGTTCTCCGTCCGGGCGTTCGCGAAACGAAATCCCTGGGCGACCGGTTGGTCGTCCCGGCCAACGGATCGGCGCCAAAAGCGCATTCACGCGCATCATTCGACGCGCTATGGCGCCGTCCAATGACAAGCTCCGGCCGGGACCCATCATCCCGGTCACGGGATCCAGAATCGGAAGTTCGGCGTCTCGATCGAAAAAACGGTGGTTCGGGGTCCCGGCCTGCGCTCGCTCTGCGAGCTTGCCGGGACGACGATAACCTTCCCTTCAAAATCAAAGCTGCGCCCTGATCGTCATCCCGCCCGTCATCGCGAGCAGCGTCGGCGGCGAAGGTCAGTCGTCCTCGTCGTCCGCCTCGACCTTGTCGAAGAACGAATAGCGCAGGCTGTCGGCGTCGGCGTACCAGTCGCCCGGCCCCTTTTTGGCCGCGAGCGTCGCCGCCCAGACCTCGTCGGTGCAGTCGTGCCGGTGCATCGACAGATCGAAACCGTTGCTGAAGAACAGCTCCGACCACTCCCACCAGGTGCCGAGCTTCCTGACGCCGCGCAGCAGGTCATAACGGTCGATCAGCGCAGGAGCCATGTCGCTGGTCACCGAGCCGAACATGAAGCCGGTCTTGGCCACGCGATGCAGTTCGCGCACCGCGCGCACCGCCTGCCGGTCCGACAGATGGCACAGGCTGGTCTCGAACACGAAATCGAACGAATTGTCCTTGAACGGCAGCTTGGCGACCGAGCCGAGCTTGTTGTACTTGCGCAGCGCCTTCGGCGTCTTGCCGTGAATGTAGCGGTTGCTCTCGATGCCCCAGGCGTCGACGCCGAGATCGCGCAGCGCGCCGACCAGTTCGCCGCTCGCCGAGCCGGCGATCAAGAGCTTGTAGTCCTTCTTCCTGTTCCAGACGATCCGGATCAGCTCCATCAGATAGGCCGGATCGGTGAACTGGCTCCAGACCTCGGCGTAAGGACCGGCATTGCGGTAGTTGTCGAAATAGGCGCGGTCGATCTTGTCCGAGGGTACATTGCCGCTGTCGCCACGCTCGTAGCGCAGCCGCATCATCTGGGTGAGGATGATGTCGGTCGCCGCGTCCGAGGAATCGAGCAGGCCGTTGAGGGTCGAGTCGAACAGATAGTCGCCGACCACGACGATGCCGGGATGCTCCTTCGGCTCCGGATGATGATTGGTCATCACGTCACGCACCGGCAGGCCGCCCGGAATGGCGTTCACCGACGACAGCCAGCGATGGATCTTGCCTTCCATGAAATGCTTGCGGCCGTTGCCGAACGAGGCCGGCAGCGATTTCAGCGCGGCGTCGATCAGCTCCTGATCGCTGAGGTTGGCGAAGGCCAGCGCATCGGAGCCCGCAATCAGCCAGTTCAGCACGCCGTGGCGGCCGACATCGTGGCGCGCGCCCTCGACATAGACGCAGCAACCGCCGAACGCTTCCGACATCCACCACGCGCCGGGCACCTTGTCGCCCCAGAACGGCTCGTCGAACAGAATCGAGACCCGCAGATAATGCGCGGGCCGGTCGAAATAGGCGGTGTGCTTGACCATCGAATGGCGCAGCAATTCGCCGTCCCAGCGCATGGTGGCGAGCCAGGAATGCGGCAGACACACCAGCACGAGGTCGAATTCCTTGGTGACCGGCCCCTTGCCGTTCATCATGCTGACGGCGTAGCGGCCGGAATCCGCCTTGCCGACCTGCAGCACGCGATGATTGAGATGAATCTCGGCATCGATCTCGCTGCGCAGGCTGTGAATGAGCTGCTCGTTGCCGTTCTGGATCGAGTACAGGCCGATGTAATCGTCCAGATCCATCACGTAGTTCTTCAGCGCGTTGAGGCCGTTGGTGTTGTGGCTTTCCGTCGCGATGTCGGAGCGCGCCATCACCTTGAAGAAGCGCTTGGCGACCGGGTCCCTCACCTCGCGGTCGAGCACTTCCTCGGCGCTGACGAAGGCCCAGGGATGATCGTTGTCATGCGCGCCGACGCCCTCGTAATATTCGGCCGGCGAGACCATCGTGCTGCACAGCGCGCGGAAGTCCTCGATCGCCTTGGCGGTCTCCGCGCCGTATTTGCGGCGCATGCCCGGCACGTCGTCGAGCAGCTCGCCGTCGAGCTGCACCTGGGCGGCGTCCATCGGGATGGTCTGCAGACCGAAATGCTGGATCAGGTCGCGCAGCGGATCGGGGCCGGTCATCGAGTAGTCGTAGATTTCGGCGACCCCGGCCTCGTACATGGCCGGCGCGGTGTCGAAGGTGCGGCTCACGATCTTGCCGCCGAGCCGGTCGGAAGCCTCGTAAATCTTCACGCGGCACAGGGCCCCCAGCTTCTTCTTGAGGTACCAGGCGCTCATCAGGCCTCCCGGCCCGCCGCCGATGATGGCTAGATCGATCATTTTCGGAGTTTGCCCCGTAGTTGGCTGCCGGCGTGGCCACGCCGCGCTAAGTCGCCTGAAAGGAAAGCTTTTTTCCCCTGAAGGGAAGATGAACAAACCGCAGGCCGACGTCAAATACCATAATGGACATCAAAAAAGGCCGGCGGGAGCCGGCCTTTTTCTCGATCATTGGTCGTAACCCGCTTATTCGGCGGGCGGCAGGGCCAGCGGTTCCGCTTCCGGGGCGGCCGGAGGCGTGGCGATCGCCGCCTGCTTCTCGCGCTCGTCGAGGATCAGCTTGTCGCGCTTCATGGCGACCTCGCGGATCCGGGCCATCGAGGCGCCGGTGCCGGCCGGAATGAGACGGCCGACGATGACGTTCTCCTTGAGGCCCTCGAGCGGGTCCACCTTGCCGTTGACGGCGGCTTCGGTGAGCACGCGGGTGGTCTCCTGGAACGAGGCCGCCGAGAAGAACGAGCGGGTCTGCAGCGAGGCCTTGGTGATGCCGAGCAGCACCGGGTTGCCGGTCGCGGGCTTCTTGCCCTCGTCCTTGGCCTTGGCATTGAGCGCGTCGAACTCGATCTTGTCGATCTGCTCGCCCGAGATCATGTCGGTCTCGCCCTGATCGGTGATCTCCACCTTCTGCAGCATCTGACGGACAATCACTTCGATGTGCTTGTCGTTGATGAGCACGCCTTGGAGCCGGTAGACCTCCTGGATTTCGTTGACCAGATAGGCAGCGAGTTCCTCGATGCCCTTGATCGCCAGGATGTCGTGCGGCGCCGGATTGCCCTCGACGATGAAATCGCCCTTTTCGACGATGTCGCCGTCCTGCAGGTGGATGTGCTTGCCCTTCGGGATCAGGTACTCGCGGGTCTCCTCGGTCTTGTCCACCGGCTCGATCGAGATGCGGCGCTTGTTCTTGTAGTCGCGTCCGAAGCGGATGGTGCCGGCGATCTCCGCGATGATCGCGGCATCCTTCGGCTTGCGGGCTTCGAACAGTTCGGCCACGCGCGGCAGACCGCCGGTGATGTCGCGGGTCTTGGCGCTCTCCGTCGAGATACGGGCGAGAATGTCACCCGGCTTGACGGTGGCGCCGACGTCCACCGACAGAATGGCATCGACCGAGAGCATGTAGCGGGCGTCGCCGCCACGCGCCAACTTCAGCACCTTGCCGTCCTTGCCCTTGACCACGATGGCCGGACGCAGATCGGCGCCGCGGCCGGTGGTGCGCCAGTCGATGACCACGCGCTTGGCGATACCGGTCGATTCGTCGAGCGTTTCGGAGATCGACTGACCTTCGACAAGGTCCTCGAACCCGATGGTACCCTCGACCTCGGTGAGAATGGGCCGGGTATACGGATCCCACTCCGCGATGCGCTGGCCGCGCTTGATAGTGTCACCCTCGTCGACGCGCATGCGCGCGCCGTACTGGATGCGATGGGTCGCGCGCTCGGTGCCGTCGGCATCGACCACCGCGACCACCATGTTGCGGACCATCGCCACGTTGGCGCCTTCGCCGTTGGTCGCGATCGCGCGGTTGCGGATCACGATCTTGCCGTCGAAGTTCGACTCGATGAACGACTGCTCGTTGATCTGCGCCGCGCCGCCGATGTGGAAGGTGCGCATGGTGAGCTGCGTGCCCGGCTCGCCGATCGACTGCGCGGCGATGACGCCCACCGCCTCGCCGTGGTTGACCGGCGTGCCTCGGGCCAGATCGCGCCCGTAGCACTTGCCGCAGATGCCGTTGACCAGTTCACAGGTCAGCGCCGAGCGGATCTTCACTTCCTGGACGCCGGCCTGCTGGATGGCGTCGACATGCGACTCCTCCATCAGCGTGCCGCGCTTGACGATCACCTTGCCGGTCGCCGCGTCGCGGATATCCTCGCCGGCGGTGCGGCCGAGAATGCGCGAGCCGAGCGAAGCCACCACGGTGCCCGCGTCGACGATGGCACGCATCTTGATGCCAAGGTTGGTGCCGCAATCATCCGCGGTGATGATGCAGTCCTGCGCCACGTCCACGAGACGGCGGGTCAGATAACCCGAGTTCGCGGTCTTGAGCGCGGTGTCGGCCAGACCCTTGCGGGCGCCGTGGGTCGAGTTGAAGTACTCGAGAACCGACAGGCCTTCCTTGAAGTTCGAGATGATCGGCGTCTCGATGATCTCGCCCGACGGCTTGGCCATCAGGCCGCGCATGCCGGCCAGCTGACGCATCTGCGCCGGCGAGCCACGCGCACCGGAGTGGGCCATCATGTAGATCGAGTTGATCTGCGAGTCCTGGCCCTGGGAGTTCTTCTTGACCGAAGAAATCTCCTTCATCATCTGCTCGGCGATCTTCTCCGAGGCCTTCGCCCAGGCATCGACCACCTTGTTGTACTTCTCGCCCTGCGTGATCAGGCCGTCATTGTACTGCTGCTCGAAGTCCTTCGCGAGCACGCGGGTGTCATCGACGATCTTCCACTTGCCGTGCGGCACGACCATGTCGTCCTTGCCGAACGAGATGCCCGCCTTGAAGGCGTTGTGGAAGCCGAGCGCCATGATGCGGTCGCAGAAGATCACTGTCTCCTTCTGGCCGCAGTGGCGGTAGACCTGATCGATCACGCCCGAGATTTCGCGCTTGGTCATCAGCTTGTTGATGGCGTCGAACGGCATCTTGCCGTGCCGCGGCAGCACCTGGCCGAGCATGACGCGGCCGGCGGTGGTGTCGTACAGCTTGGAGATCGGCTTGCCTTCCTCGTCGATCCCGCTCCAGCGATACTTGATCTTGGTGTGGAGGTGGATGACCTTCGAGAACAGCGCGTGCTCGATCTCCGCCATGTCGCGGTAGATCTTGCCTTCGCCGGTGAGGCCTTCGCGCATGATCGAGAGATAATAAAGACCGAGCACGATGTCCTGCGACGGCACGATGATCGGCTGACCGTTGGCCGGATGCAGGATGTTGTTGGTCGACATCATCAGCACGCGCGCTTCGAGCTGCGCTTCCAGCGACAGCGGAACGTGCACGGCCATCTGGTCGCCGTCGAAGTCGGCGTTGAACGCGGCGCAGACCAGCGGGTGAAGCTGGATCGCCTTGCCTTCGATCAGCACCGGCTCGAACGCCTGGATGCCGAGACGATGCAGCGTCGGCGCGCGGTTCAAGAGCACCGGATGCTCGCGGATCACCTCGTCGAGGATATCCCAGACCTCCGGGCGCTCCTTCTCCACCAGCTTCTTGGCCTGCTTCACGGTGGTGGACAGACCCTTGGCGTCGAGCCGCGAGTAGATGAACGGCTTGAACAGTTCGAGCGCCATCTTCTTCGGCAGGCCGCACTGATGCAGCTTGAGTTCGGGTCCGACCACGATAACCGAGCGGCCCGAATAGTCGACGCGCTTGCCGAGCAGGTTCTGGCGGAAACGGCCCTGTTTGCCCTTGAGCATGTCGGCGAGCGACTTCAACGGACGCTTGTTGGCGCCGGTGATGACGCGGCCGCGGCGGCCGTTGTCGAACAGCGCGTCCACCGCTTCCTGCAGCATGCGCTTTTCGTTGCGGATGATGATGTCCGGCGCGCGCAGCTCCATCAGCCGCTTCAGGCGGTTGTTGCGGTTGATGACGCGACGATACAGGTCGTTGAGGTCGGAGGTCGCGAAACGGCCGCCGTCGAGCGGCACCAGCGGACGCAGGTCCGGCGGAATCACCGGCACCACCGTCATGATCATCCACTCCGGCTTGTTGCCGGACACGCGGAAGGCTTCGACGATCTTCAGACGCTTGGCGTATTTCTTGTGCTTGATGTCGGAGTCGGTCTCCGCCATGTCGGCACGAAGCTGCGCCTCAAGCTTTTCGAGGTCGAGGCCGCGCAGCAATTCGCGGATCGCTTCGGCGCCGATCATGGCGGTGAAGCTGTCCTGGCCGTATTCGTCCTGCGCGCGCAGATACTCTTCTTCCCAGAGCAACTGGCGATCCTTGAGCGCGGTGAGGCCCGGCTCAAGCACGACGTAATATTCGAAGTACAGGATGCGCTCGAGATCCTTCAGCGTCATGTCGAGCAGCAAACCGATACGGCTCGGCAACGACTTCAGGAACCAGATGTGCGCGACCGGCGCCGCGAGCTCGATGTGGCCCATGCGCTCGCGCCGGACGCGCGACAGCGTGACCTCGACCGAGCACTTCTCGCAGATGATGCCCTTGTACTTCATGCGCTTGTACTTGCCGCACAAGCACTCGTAATCCTTGATCGGCCCGAAGATGCGGGCGCAGAACAGGCCGTCACGCTCCGGCTTGAAGGTGCGGTAGTTGATGGTCTCCGGCTTCTTGATCTCGCCGTAGGACCACGAGAGAATCTTCTCCGGCGACGCGATCGAAATCCGGATCTGGTCGAAGACCTGGGCCGGCGTCGTCGGATTGAAAAGATTCATGATCTCTTGATTCATCGTCTTCTCCTTGCATGCCGATCGTCACCGGCAGCGAATTCGAAATCTGTTTTCCCCTCTCCGCCCTCTTTTCCCTCTCCCGCTTGCGGGGAAGGATCAGGGAGGGGGCGAAGGAACGTCGGGAGGAAAGCTCAAGTTAAGAGCCCCACCCGCCGGATTGCGTCCGGCCACCTCCCCCGCAAGCGGGAGAGGTGAAAATCTTTACTCCGCCGCCTCGGAGGTCGGGGTCGGCGTGAGCTTGGAGTTGTGCAGGTCGACGTTGAGGCCGAGCGAGCGCATTTCCTTGACCAGCACGTTGAACGATTCCGGAATACCGGCCTCGAACGTGTCGTCGCCGCGCACGATCGCCTCGTACACCTTGGTGCGGCCGGCGACGTCGTCGGACTTCACCGTCAGCATCTCCTGCAGCGTGTAGGCCGCGCCGTAAGCTTCGAGCGCCCACACTTCCATTTCGCCGAAGCGCTGGCCGCCGAACTGCGCCTTGCCGCCCAGCGGCTGCTGGGTGACGAGCGAGTACGGACCGATCGAACGCGCGTGGATCTTGTCGTCCACGAGATGGTGCAGCTTGAGCATGTAGATGTAGCCCACCGTCACCCTGCGGTCGAAGCGGTCGCCGGTGCGTCCGTCATAGACGACCGACTGGCCCGACTTGTCGACGCCGGCAAGCTCCAGCATCTGCTCGATGTCGGTCTCCTTGGCGCCGTCGAACACCGGGGTCGCGATCGGCACGCCCGGCTTGAGGTTGCGGCCGAGCTCGATCAGCTCGTTGTCGTTGAGCGACTTGATCACCTCGTCGTCGCCATAGACCTCCTTCAGGGTGCCCTTGAGCGCCTTGGTGTCGGACTTGCCCTCGCCCTTGGCGAGATAGGCATCGACCGCCTGGCCGATGCGCTTGCCGAGACCGGCGCACGCCCAGCCAAGGTGCGTTTCGAGAATCTGACCGACGTTCATGCGCGAAGGCACGCCGAGCGGGTTGAGCACGATGTCCGCGTGAGTGCCGTCCTCAAGGAACGGCATGTCCTCGATCGGAACGATCTTCGACACCACGCCCTTGTTGCCGTGACGGCCGGCCATCTTGTCGCCCGGCTGGATCTTGCGCTTCACCGCGACGAAGACCTTGACCATCTTCATCACGCCCGGAGGCAATTCATCGCCGCGCTGCAGCTTCTCGACCTTGTCAAGGAAGCGCTGTTCAAGGCCCTTCTTCGACTCGTCGTACTGCTTATGCATCGCCTCGATTTCGGTCATCAGCTTGTCGTTCGGCGAAGCGAACTGCCACCACTGCGACCGCGGATATTCCTCGAGCACCGCGCGGGTGATCTTGGTGTCCTTCTTGAAGCCCTTCGGGCCGGCGATGCCCTGACGGTTTTCCAGAAGGTCGGCCAGACGGCCATAGACGTTGCGGTCGAGGATCGCCTGCTCGTCGTCGCGGTCCTTGGCGAGACGCTCGATCTCCTCGCGCTCGATGGCGAGCGCGCGCTCGTCCTTGTCGACGCCGTGACGATTGAAGACGCGGACTTCGACGATGGTGCCCTGCACGCCGGGCGGCACACGCAGCGAGGTGTCGCGCACGTCGGAGGCCTTTTCGCCGAAGATGGCGCGCAGAAGCTTTTCTTCCGGCGTCATCGGGCTTTCGCCCTTCGGCGTGATCTTGCCGCACAGGATGTCGCCGGCGCGGACTTCCGCGCCGATATACACGATGCCGGCTTCGTCGAGATTCTTCAGCGCTTCTTCCGAGACGTTCGGAATGTCGCGGGTGATTTCCTCGGGGCCGAGCTTGGTGTCGCGAGCCATCACCTCGAACTCCTCGATATGGATCGAGGTGAAGACGTCGTCCTTCACGATCCGCTCGGAAAGCAGGATCGAGTCTTCGAAGTTGTAGCCATTCCACGGCATGAACGCGACCAGCACGTTGCGGCCGAGCGCGAGTTCGCCGAGATCGGTCGAGGGACCGTCGGCGATGATGTCGCCCTTCTTCACCACGTCGCCCACCTTCACCAGCGGGCGCTGGTTGATGCAGGTCGACTGGTTGGAGCGCTGGAACTTCATCAGGCGGTAGATATCGACGCCCGACTTGGTCGGATCGAGATCTTCCGTCGCACGAATAACCACGCGGGTGGCGTCGATCTGGTCGATCACGCCCGAGCGGCGGGCCGCAATCGCGGCGCCCGAGTCACGGGCGACCACGCCTTCCATGCCGGTGCCGACGAACGGCGCCTCGGCGCGCACCAGCGGCACGGCCTGACGCTGCATGTTCGAGCCCATCAGCGCGCGGTTGGCGTCGTCGTTCTCGAGGAACGGGATCAGCGCCGCGGCGACGGAGACGAGCTGCTTGGGCGACACGTCCATGTAGTCGACGCGGTCCGGGGTGACCTGGATCACTTCGCCGGCGTGACGGCAGATCACAAGGTCCTCGGTGAAGCGGCCACGGTTGTCGAGCGGCACGTTGGCCTGCGCGACATAGTGCCGGCCCTCTTCCATCGCCGACAAATAGACCACGTCGTCGGTGACGCGGCCGTCCTTGACCTTGCGGTACGGGGTCTCGACGAAGCCATACTTGTTCACGCGCGCGAAGGTCGCGAGCGAGTTGATCAGGCCGATGTTCGGGCCTTCCGGCGTCTCGATCGGGCAGATGCGGCCGTAATGCGTCGGATGCACGTCGCGCACCTCGAAGCCAGCGCGCTCGCGGGTCAGACCGCCCGGTCCAAGCGCCGACAGGCGGCGCTTGTGGGTGATCTCCGACAGCGGATTGGTCTGGTCCATGAACTGCGAGAGCTGCGAGGAGCCGAAGAATTCACGCACGGCTGCGGCGGCAGGCTTGGCGTTGATCAGGTCCTGCGGCATCACGGTGTCGATGTCGACGCTCGACATGCGCTCCTTGATGGCGCGCTCCATGCGGAGCAGACCGACGCGGTACTGGTTCTCCATCAGCTCGCCGACCGAACGCACGCGGCGGTTGCCGAGATGGTCGATGTCGTCGATCTCGCCCTTGCCGTCGCGCAGGTCCACCAGCGTCTTGATGACGGCGAGGATGTCTTCCTTGCGCAGCGTGCGGTGGGTGTCCGGCGCGTCGAGTTCGAGGCGCATGTTCATCTTGACGCGGCCCACGGCCGAGAGGTCGTAGCGCTCGGCGTCGAAGAACAGCGACTGGAACATGTTCTGCGCCGAATCGAGGGTCGGCGGCTCGCCCGGACGCATCACGCGGTAGATGTCGAACAGCGCGTCCTCGCGCGTCATGTTCTTGTCGGCGGAGAGCGTGTTGCGGATGTAGGGGCCGACATTGACATGGTCGATGTCGAGGATCGGCAGTTCCTTGTAGCCGATCTCGTTCAGCGACTTGAGCAGCTTTTCGGTGATCTCCTCGCCGGCCTCGGCGTGGATTTCGCCGGTCTTCGGATTGACGAGGTCCTCGGCGAGGAACATGCCGACGAGATCCTCGTCGGTCATGCGCAGCGCCTTGAGGCCCTTCTCCTGCAACTGGCGGGCGGCGCGCACGGTCAGCTTCTTGCCGGCCTCGAGCACCACCTTGCCGCTGTCGGCGTCGATCATATCGGTCGCGGCGGTGTAGCCACGGAAGCGCTCGGCCGAGAACGGCACACGCCAGCCGTCCGTGGTGCGCTTTTACTGGATCTTCTTGTAGAAGATGGAGAGAATTTCCTCGCCGTGGAGACCCAGCGCATACATCAGCGACGTCACCGGAATCTTGGGGCTGCGGGCGCTGCGCCCTGAGAGGATGTCCTTGGCGTCGAACTCGATGTCCAGCCAGGAGCCGCGATAGGGAATGACGCGGGCGGCGAACAGCAGCTTGCCCGAGGAATGGGTCTTGCCCTTGTCGTGATCGAAGAACACGCCCGGCGAACGATGCATCTGCGAGACGATGACGCGCTCGGTGCCGTTGACGATGAAGGTGCCGTTCATGGTCATGAGCGGGATGTCGCCCATGTAGACGTCCTGCTCCTTGATGTCCTTCACCGACTTGGCGCCGGTTTCCTCGTCGATATCGAACACGATGAGGCGTAGCGTCACCTTGAGCGGCGCAGCGAAGGTCATGCCGCGCTGGCGGCACTCGTCGACGTCGTATTTCGGCTGTTCGAACTCGTAGCGCACGAATTCGAGCTGCGAGGTGCCGGAGAAATCGTTGATCGGGAACACCGAGCGGAACACCGCCTGCAGGCCCTCGTCCAGCCGTCCGCCCGGAGGCTCGTCCACCATCAGGAACTGATCATAGGATGCCTTCTGAACCTCGATCAGGTTCGGCATCTCGGCGACTTCCCGGATGTGTCCGAAGAACTTGCGAACGCGTTTGCGACCGGTGAACGTTTGCTGCGTCATCGTGGCCTCTCATTTCGCCGCCGGTGGCTGGCGGCCCCTTCCGGAGTACGGTGGCGCACCGTCTCCGGGTTGAATTTCACAGATCGTCTCAGGTTGCAGACACCGCGCGGCCCCCGCCCCCAGACGCAAAATGACGTGCGAGGCGCTGGCCGCGCCCTGCCCGTCGAACGAACCCTACAACCTAGAAAAGCCCGAAATCGCTCGTCTCCCGACGCTGCGCCCTACGACTGATCCCGATGAGATACAAACGTGCAGAGCGTGCCGTCCTTTCGTGCTTGCGCCCTATATGGGCGACTTTCGTGCCGGTTCGAGATGCCGCGCTCGCCAAACCGTCACACATTCGCGTGTTCGAACGGTCTCCTGCGATCCCGTTCCGCGCGGCACAGCCGGCACCCCGGCTATCCCAAACCGTTCCGGGAATCGGACCCGCGACGACGCCGCCCTGTCCGGAACCCCCGCTCCGCTTCACCGGCCCCGATCTGGGTGTCATGGCCGGGCAGGCCCGGCCATGACAGATCCGGTGAGGCGATTGATCCCGGGTCTCGCTACGCTCGACCGGGGATTTCGCTCAAGTAACTGACGTTACTTGAGCTCAACCTTCGCGCCAGCCTTCTCGAGCTGGGCCTTGATCTTCTCGGCTTCGTCCTTAGCAACGCCGTCCTTGACCGGCTTCGGCGCGCCTTCGACGAGGTCCTTGGCTTCCTTGAGGCCGAGGCCGGTGATCGCGCGGACCTCCTTGATGACCTCGATCTTCTTGTCGCCGGCCGAAGCCAGCACGACCTGGAACTCGGTCTTTTCTTCAGCGGCGGCAGCACCGGCACCAGCGCCCGGAGCGGCGGCAACCGCCACGGCGGCGGCGGCGGACACGCCCCACTTGTCTTCGAGGAGCTTCGCGAGCTCGGCAGCCTCGAGCACGGTGAGGCTCGAGAGGTCGTCCACGATCTTCTGCAAATCAGCCATTGTAGTTTCCTTTAGCGTATCAGTTCGAACCAGTTGAGATGGAGAATGGCATCACGCCGCTTCACCCTTTGAGGCATAGGCCTGAACCACGCGGGCCAGCTTCGCAGCAGGCGCGGTGGAGAGCTGAGCGATCTTGGTCGCCGGCGCCACAAGGAGGCCGATGAGCTTCGCGCGCAGTTCATCAAGCGACGGCAGCGAGGCAAGCGCCTTCACCGCGTCGGGATTCAGGACGGTCGTTCCCATCGCACCGCCAAGGATGACGAACTTGTCGTTGGCCTTGGCGAATTCGACGGCAATCTTCGGCGCTGCCACCGGATCGTTCGACGTAGCGATCACGGTCGGCCCCTTCAGCAGGGAACCGATGGAGGCAACATCCGTGCCCTCAAGAGCAATTTTGGCGAGACGGTTCTTCGAGACCTTCACGGAAGCGCCAGCCTGCTTCATCTGCATGCGCAGGGTCTGCATCTGGGCCACGGTGAGGCCGGAATAATGAGCAACGACCGCAACGCCAGTGGACTGGAAGGTCCCCTTCAGCGCCTCGACCGCTTCTTTCTTTGCCGCTCGTTCCACAGCAAGCTCTTTCCGGTTGGCGGTCTTGGCCAGAAGGCAGGACCGCCGGGTTGCACCGATCGTCTTGCCCTTCAGCTCTCGAGATCTCGATCTCTCGGCATGTCGGGCACGACGACATTTCGGAAGCCTGCCCGCCCGCGTCGATCCGCCTTGCGGCGTCCCTCGCGGGGTGTCGAGGTTCGAACCAGACACGCGCATCCGCCGCATTGGCGACGGATCTGCAAATCCGGTTTTCACCCGTCTGTGCAGGAAATTAAGCGAGGCTCTCAACCCGAAGGATGAAGGACCGCACCTGCAGTCTTGGACAGGACGGGGCCAATCCTTGAACGGGAAGCCAGAGCTTCCTGTCCGGAGTGACCCCTGCCCGTTTCCTCAACCCGAACCACAGTCATCCCGTCCTCTTCGAGCAACCCATGCGGAATTGATCGACGAGGAAAGAACTCCTATTATTGCGTGTTTCGGAAAGCGAGCACAGACGCGCCAGCAACAGCCAGCACGCCTGGAAAGGATTGTTTAACGGCTTGGGCCGGCTTTGCCAAGGGGATTCTGGCCTCCATAAGCAGGTTTCGGGCCAGATTCAGCTTCCGGCCGGTTCCATTTGACCGGATTGAAGATTTTTTCGGCACGGCGGGCCGCTGCGCCGCCCTTTGGGGAGGCTAGGACAGGCCCCGATTCGCCATCGGCCATGACATGGGCTTGGGCTCGGACATGCCCTCACCTGACCTTAAAAGAAAAAGGCGGAGCAGACAAAGCCTGCCCCGCCCTTCAAATCTTGCCTGGAGCCGATCAGTTCAGAACGCTGGCCGGCTCGACCTTGACGCCCGGGCCCATGGTCGAGGAGACCGCGACGCGCTGGACATAGGTGCCCTTGGAGCCGGCGGGCTTGGCTTTCACCACCGCGTCGGCCAGAGCCTTGATGTTCTCGACCAGCTTCTCTTCCGAGAACGAGGCCTTGCCGATGCCGGCCTGGATGATACCGGCCTTCTCGACGCGGAATTCGACCGAGCCGCCCTTGGCGCCCTTGACCGCGCCGGCGACGTCCATGGTGACCGTGCCGATCTTCGGGTTCGGCATCATGCCGCGCGGGCCGAGCACCTTACCGAGACGGCCGACCAGCGGCATCATGTCGGGGGTGGCGATGCAGCGGTCGAAATCGATCGAGCCGCCCTGCACCTTCTCGACCAGTTCCTCGGCGCCGACAACGTCGGCTCCCGCGGCCTTGGCCTCTTCAGCCTTGGCGCCGCGCGCGAACACGCCGACGCGCAGGGTGCGGCCGGTGCCGTTCGGCAACGTGACGACGCCGCGCACCATCTGGTCGGCGTGACGCGGATCGACACCGAGATTAATTGCGATCTCGATGGTCTCGTCGAACTTCGCCTTGGCGCGCTCCTTGATGAGCTTCACCGCTTCCGCGATGACCGCTTACCCCGCCACTTCCAGACCCATCGAACGGGCAGAGCCTCGACCATCTTCATGGCCGCTTCGACGGTATCGCAGTTGAGATCCTTCATCTTCTTCTCGGCGATCTCGCGCACCTGCGCACTCGTCACCTTGCCGGCCTTGTCGCGGCCCGGCGCCTTCGAGCCGGACTGGATCTTGGCCGCCTGCTTGAGGAAGAAGGACATCGGCGGCGTCTTCATTTCGAACGTGAAGGAGCGATCCGCATAAATGGTGATGACCACCGGGATCGGGGTATTCTTCTCTTCCTTCGCGGTCTGCGCGTTGAACGCCTTGCAGAATTCCATGATGTTGAGACCGCGCTGACCAAGCGCGGGGCCGATCGGGGGCGAGGGATTCGCCGCACCGGCCGGCACCTGAAGCTTCAGGTATCCGGTCACTTTCTTTGCCATGTTGCACTCCTTCAAACGGCCCGGACCATCCGGGCCTTCTTAGGAACCGTGGTCCGGTGCGATGGGATGACTGGCGATCATCCCTCTCCTTCCACGGGTCTTACGAGAGAAGCTTTCGCCTCTCTCTTTCGTCATGCCCGGACTTGATCGGGCATCCATCACCTCTTCATAAAATGCATTCACGAAGCAGATGGATTGCCGGGTCATAGGCGTTCTTTAGAACGCCGTTCTTCGAACGGCTATGCCCGGCAATGACAAAACCTTATACCTTCTCGACCTGAGCGAATTCCAGTTCGACCGGGGTCGCGCGGCCGAAGATCGACACCGCGACCTTGACGCGCGAGCGGCCCTCGTCGACCTCCTCGACCACGCCGGAGAACGAGGCGAACGGACCGTCGGCCACGCGCACGTTCTCGCCGACCTCGAACGACACCGACGCCTTGGGCCGCTCCACGCCTTCCTGCACCTGATGCAGGATGCGCATCGCCTCGGCCTCCGAAATCGGCATCGGCTTGTTTTCCGCGCCGAGGAAGCCGGTCACCTTCGGCGTGTTCTTGATCAGGTGGAAGGCCTCGTCGGTAAGGTTCATCTTCACCAGCACGTAGCCGGGGAAGAACTTGCGCTCGGCATCGACCTTGCGGCCGCGGCGCACCTCGGTGACCTTCTCGGTCGGCACCAGCACCTGCTCGAACAGATCCTCCAGCCCGCGCTGCTTGGCCTGCTCGCGGATCGACTCGGAGACCTTCTTTTCGAAGTTCGAATAGGCGTGGACGATGTACCAGCGCATGCTCATTGTTTCAGTTCCACGCCTGTTTAGCGAACGCCCAGGATGAAGGTGATCACCATGCGGATCACCTGATCGGAGACGAAGAAGAAGATCGCAGAGAGAATGACCAGCACGAACACCATGATGGTGGTGATCAGCGTCTCGCGGCGGGTCGGCCAGGTGACCTTGGAGGTCTCCGTCCGGACTTCCTGCAAGAATTTGAACGGGCTCAAAGCCATCGTCTGATCCAGTTGTCTGCTGCGCGAAGAATTGACGTAAACCGGACAGCCTTCGGGTGCGCCCAACCTCTTGTGAAGGATGAGCCGCCATGCGGGCTCGATTGTCCGGGGTTTGAAGCCGCGCCGGAAATCCGCGAAGCGGGCCGGCAGCGAGTGCCGCATCCCTACTTCAGGACGGGGATTTGGTCAAGCGAGGGCCGGACGGCATTCCGCCAGCCATGTCCTGGAACCTTCGTGCCTGCCCGCCCCCAAAAAGACCCCGGGGACCAAGAACAGGAGTCGTCCCGGCGCAGGCCGGACTCAAACATCCCGGCACCGCGCCCGCTTCAAGGTTGAGATTCATCGTGAATTGAAGTGTCAAGCTCCTACCCCCCTTAACCATCGCGATTCCGCTTTGCTCCGGCCCGAGGAGAGCAGAGATGTGGATCGTTATCGTCGTCATTGTCGTGACTGTCATTCTGGTCGTGGCCACCGTCCTGAGCATCGGCGCGTGGATATCGTTGCTGGTCGAGGCCGGCGAAACACCGCTCTGCCCGCGCTGCGGTGGACGGACCCGGAAACTTCGGGTGAAAGCCGCGAAGGCAGTCGAGCAACTGGAATTCTATCGCTGCCGGGAATGCGGCAGCGATCCGACGCCGGAGCGCGCGCGACATTGGGCGAAAAGCCGGCTGGAGCCGCCGCGATGAGCCGCTGCGGGACAACGTCACGATGCCCGGATGGAAAGGCTTTAAAAGCGGACTTGAGAACTGCCGGAAGAACTGCCGGAAAAACGGGCTCGGCAGATGCTGGCAGGGGCGGCAGGGCTCGAACCTGCGACCCTCGGTTTTGGAGACCGATGCTCTACCAACTGAGCTACACCCCTGTATGGCGCCTCTATAGCGAACCGTTTTCGTCCCGTCACGTCCCCTTTGGGGTGTTTTTACGCAACTGTGTCACGGCGGGACGCTGCCTTGACTCGGCTGCGAGGCGCTTTCTAATGGTCCGTCCCTCGACACCAAACGCGACAAAAGGGATCGGAACCACGGCGTGAGACCATTCTCCTTTATCCGCCGCATGTCTCTGACCCAACGATTGCTCGCGCTGACGCTGGCGGCGTCCCTGCCCGGCCTGATTGCGCTGGTCTATTCCTCGATCGACCTGCGCAACACCCGCTATGGCGAGGTGCGCGCCGAGGCGCTGCGCAACGTCCATTTCGTGGTGTCGGAAATCGACCAGATCTTCGACGGCATCGAGGGCGTGCTGCACGCGGTGTCGCAGGCCTCCGAGGTGCATGCCGGCGACCGCGCAAGCTGCACCGACTACATCACGCGGGTGCGCGCCCAGCTTCCGCAACTGACCTCAATCATCATCGTCAACACCAGCGGCTCGCTGCGTTGCTACAGCGAGGGCGAGCGGCCGCAGATCAGCCTCGCCGACCGCTTCTATTTCCGCGAGGCGATCGCGACGCGCGCCTTCTCGATCGGCAACTACACCGCAAGCCGGGTCTCGGACCGCAATGTCGTGCCGATGGCGCTGCCGGTGATCGAGGACGGCGAGGTCGCCTATGTCATGGTCGCAGGGCTGAACATCGACTGGTTCGGCCAGCAGATTCGCGACCGCGGCCTCGCCCGCGGCAGCACCATTACCGTCGCCGACCGCAACGGCATCATCATCGCGCGCGAGCCCGATCCGGACAAATTCGTCGGCACCACGATCGCGACGCGCTACATCCCGCTATTGTCGGAGCGGGCCGGCACGCACGACGTGGAGAGCCGCGACGGCGTCGCGCGCATCCTCGCCTTCGTGCCCTCGCCGGAGACCCCGTTCGGCCTCTATGTCTCGAGCGGCATCTCGCGCGCGGAATCGTTCGGGCCGATCGACCGCGCGCTGCGCAACAGCCTCCTGCTGTTCGGGCTCGGCGCCTGCGCCGCCTTCTTTCTCACCTGGATGGTGGCCGAAGGCATGATCCGCCGTCCCCTGATGCTGATGGTGGCGACCGCCGAGGCCTGGCGGCGCGGCTACGATTCGGCGCGCACCGGCATCGTCAACCGCAGCGACGAGATCGGCATTCTCGGCCAGACCATTGACCGCCTGATGGACGAGAATGCGCGGCGCGAGGAAGAGCGCGAGATTTCCGAAGCCCGCCGCGAAATTCTGATGCATGAACTGGCGCATCGCGTGAAGAACACGCTCGCCACCGTGCAATCAATCGCCGGCCTCAGCTTCCGCGACAGTCAGGGGCCGGAAGCGCTGCGCGGCTTTCAGGAACGATTGCAGGCGCTGGTGCGCAGCCACGATCTCCTGACGCGGCGCAACTGGGAGCACGCCGATCTGCTCGAAGTCGCGGAAGCCGCCCTCGCCCCCACGCGCGAGGACGGCGCGCACCGCATCACGCTGAAAGGCCCGCGGGTCGATCTCACCTCGGCGACCGTGGTGCCGATGGCGATGATCTTCCATGAGCTGTGCACCAACGCGATGAAATACGGCGCGCTCGCCACCGAGCACGGCAAGATCACGGTGGAATGGACCGCGAGCCCGGAGCCGCGCGGCACGCAGATCGATCTTCTCTGGAGCGAGAGCGACGGTCCGCCGGTCGAGCCGCCGACCCATGAGGGCTTCGGCTCGAAATTGATCGCAAGCCTGACGCAGCAGATGAACGGCGGCTACGAGATCAGCTACCCGCGCAGCGGCATCGTCTGCAAGCTGCGCCTCATCGCGCCACACGCAAAATCGCGCGAGGAGGACGGCGAGGCGTGAGCCGATGTGCCAGCCCGCGCCTTCGAACAGGCCGGCGCGGGCGAAGGCCACCCCTCCCCGGCCCGCGGCACTCTCGGCCGGCCGCCAGCCGATTTCACCGGGCTTCTCTTATTTATTCTCGTGATTTTAAACCCTTAGACCCGGCCGCGCGGCAACAAAAACCCCTGCAAAACAGGCAATGCGACAAGCCGTCTCAAGGCCGGAATAATGATTAATTATGATTGAATATACATTAAATTGGGTATTTAATTCGTTTAATCGAGACCCGTTCGTCGCGCACGCCTTCCAACTCGCAGCTTGAGGAGTGTCCCGCATGAATCGCCCTCCACCCACCAGTCCCGCACGTCGTCACTTCATGGGGATCATCGCCGCCGGCGCAGGACGGCTGTCAACGATCGTAATCGCATCGTCATTGCTTGCGGTCACCAAAACAAAACACGCCGACGCCATGGGCCTGTTTCCCCGGGATGACCCCAATGGGCCCAGCCCTCATTGCTTTGCGCGAGGAACGCTGATCCGGACAACGGACGGCGAAGCGCCCGTGGAAGATCTGGCGATCGGCACAATGGTCATGACGACCAACGGCGCACGGCCGATCAAATGGGTCGGCCGGCAAGTCATGCAACGGAATGAATCGGCGTCCTGGCATCCGAGCGTCGTGCCGGTCCGGGTCTCGCGCTTCGCGATCGACGATCAAACGCCGCAGCGGGATTTGCATCTGTCGCAGGAACACTGCCTCCTGATCGACGGGGTTCTCATCCCGGTGAAATACCTCGTCAACGGACATTCGATCGCGTTCGACGACGACGCGAGCATGTCCGAAACCATCGAATATTTCTGCGTCGAGCTGGAGACCCATGAAGCCGTCTTCGCGGAAGGCACGGCCGCCGAAACGTTTCGGCACTGGGGTGGCCGGCTCGCATGGGATAATCTCGACGACTACCAAGACCTGTACGGCACCGAGCATGAGGTGACACCGGCATTCGCGCCGATTTACCGCTACACCGGCGGCCGCGCCGAGGCGCGTGGCTTGCTCCGGCTGGCGGCGTCCCGCTTCGTCGATGTGCGCGATCCGATCCAGGTCGCCTATGACCGGATCGCGGCCCGCGCCATGGCGATGGCCGCCTGAAACAACAGCCGTCGTCGGGACGGAGAACGGTGAACCGCAAGCGATCTGAAGGAGGAATTGGAGCGGGTGAAGGGAATCGAACCCTCGTATTCAGCTTGGAAGGCTGCTGCTCTACCATTGAGCTACACCCGCGTCGGAGATGACCTAGCATGACGGCCCTCGGGTCTCAACAACCACGATGCAGCCGGATGGCGACCTGCCTGTTCCCATGCTTGCCGCAAATATCCCCGCAGGCTTCGATGACGTTGGATCAGCGTTTGCGGGAGCTCATCTTTCTTGGGGAGAGGTCGGCGCGCTATAAGCGCATTTACGCGGGTCTGTAACCCGCTATGACGCCGGGCGAAGGCGTATGATCCATCGATCAATTTAGGTCCCCTCACCCCCGCCCTCTCATCACCGGGGAGAGCGAGTTCGCCGCGTCTGCCGCAGCGCCTCCGCCAAAACCAATGCTCAAACGGATTACGCCATCAGGCCGAGCCGGTTCGCGCCGATATAAAGGGCGAGCGCGGTGGCATTGGAGACGTTGAGGCTCTTGATCTCGCCCGGCATGTCGAGCCGCGCCACCACATTGCAGGTCTCGCGCGTGAGCTGGCGCAGGCCCTTGCCCTCGGCGCCGAGCACCAGAGCGAGCGGCGCCTTCAGCTCCACGGCGGCGAGATTTTCGCCGCCCTCGCTGTCGAGCCCGACGGTGAGGAAGCCCTCCTCCTTCAGTTCGGTCAGCGCGCGGGCCAGATTCTGCACCAGCACCAGCGGCACCAGTTCGAGCGCGCCGGACGCCGATTTCGCCAGCACCCCGGTCGCCTCCGGGCTGTGCCGCGCCGTGGTCACCACCGCCTTCACCGCGAACGCCGCCGCCGAGCGCAGGATCGCGCCGACATTGTGCGGATCGGTGATCTGGTCGAGCACCAGCACGATGCCGTCGCGCGCGATCGAGCCGATCGCCGGCGTGCGCAGCGGATCGACCTCCGCCAGCAGGCCCTGATGCACCGCATCGGGGCCGAGCCGCTGGTCGATTGCGCTCGGCCGCACGATCTCCGGCGTGACGCGGGTCGGGATGTTCTCCTCGGCAAGACGACGCGCGGCGTTCTCGGTCAGCAAGAGCTTGCGGAAGACACGGTCGGGATTGGCCAGCGCCGCCGTCACCGTGTGCCAGCCGTAGAGAATGGCCGGATCGTTCGCGCCGCGGCCCTCGCGCGCGCGGCCATAGGCGGGCCGTGCGCCGGGGCGGCGCGGGCCGTCCTTGCGGTTGAAGCGTTGCGGTTTGTCGCGATGATTCATCAGCGGCTTTTCTCATGCCGCCGGACCGATGGCAATTTGAAGGAGAGCCCAAGTGTCGCACGCGTGCGACACTTCTGGCTCAAAACAGGTCAAATAAAAACGCTCGCGAAACCTGAATTTCGCGAGCGTTTTCAAAATGGTGGGGGAAGAAGGACTCGAACCTTCGAAGCCATACGGCGGCTGATTTACAGTCAGCTCCCTTTGCCACTCGGGACACTCCCCCGCTCGGCGTCATCGGAACCATGGCCACCCGGAGTGGCGGGGCGGCCATCGATGACGATCAAGAGCGTGCCCGCTCGCGGGCGCTCGGTCGGCGCGTTTATGGGCGAAGCGGCAGGGCAAAGTCAACCGAGACAATGCCGAATATCTCAAGGAGTTACGCCCCTCCCTCATCCGCCAACGAAAACGCCCGCCGCGGCTGCGACGGGCGTTCTCGAACAAAGTCCGACGCGCGATCAGTACGCGTGGCGATGATGATGCTGGTGGCTGCGCGGCGCCTTGCCATATGTGCCACGCTGCGTCTGCACGTAGCGGGGGCCGCCGGCGTGCGGGCCGTGCGCGGCATGGCCGTAACGCGCGCCCGGACGCGACGTGTAGTAATACTGCGTGCGCGGGTGATGATGCTGATGCATGCGGTGATGATGCCGGTGCGCACGGCGCCAGCGATAGGTATAGAGCGCCGGGCCCTGCAGGCGCGCGCCGTCATAATAGTGGCTGGTGGCGTTGGCGTACGGACCGCCCTGATAGCCGTAGTAGTAAGGCCGGCTGTAGCTGGTCCAGCCCGACACCGCGCGCTCCTGATAGGTCGGCGCCGGCGCGAGCACGCCCGGGCCGGTATAGGTCGGGCCGCGGTTCACGAAGTAATATTGCGGGCCGTTGTAGCGCGGATACTGCGCGTAACGGCCGCCGGCATAGGCCGCGCCATAATAGCCGCCATAGCTATCGACGCCGGCCACGGCGCCGAACAGCCCGCCGCCCGTGCATGGGTTGTAACAGGCCATCGCCGGCGCGGCGCTCACCGTGACGGCGATCATTGCGGCCAATCCTGCAATCTTGTGACGCATACTCTACTCTCCTGTTGATCGTCTTTTTGTCTGCACTCGTTTTGAATCTAGAACCGCTTCGGCGCCTTGATCACCGGCGGCGGATTGTAAGGCACGATGACATCGGGCTGCGGCACCGGATACGGCACCTGCGGCGCGGGCGGCGCCGACTGCGCCGACCATGACTGGTGATAGCTCTCGGCCGGCTTCGGCAGCTTGCGGTCTGCCGGCGGCTCGATCTCGCTTCGCCCGTAGCCGGGCGTACGCCCCGAGCTCGGATAATAATGACCGACCGCCGGACTCTCGTAGCGATTCCAGCCGCCATAGACCGTGGGCTGGACATGGAAACTCTTGGACAGGCCCCAGTCGCCCTCGACCATGCCGAACGACGCATCGCGGCCGTTGATGATCACCGGCACGCCAGGCCGCCCGGGAATCACGATCACCGGGCCGGTCTCGGCAAAGGCCGAAAGCGTCGTTCCGATCAGGATGGCGAGCGAGAGCGCGGCGCGCATGGGACATTCCTCTGAACGGGGCGATCCTAAATCACTTGCTCCGGCCAGAAGTTAAGGCCCGCCGCCAATCTGCCGGTAAGGCTAACGGCCCGCCCGGAGGGTGCGTGCAATTGCACCGATTGCGGAGAGGTTCTGCAAAACCACGGCTGTCCCGCCCGGCATGGAACCGGCCGCGGACGCTACCGGCTGCGTCATTGTGTCCAGCGGCAGCCGGAACAGGCGTCCCGCCCCCGGGTTAACCGCCGACAACAGAGGAAGAGGATGACGCAAAAATTTCTGCTCCCCGCGGCACTCGCCGCGACGATGGCCGTGTCCGGCCTCGCTTTTGCCCAGACCAACACCAACGTCCACGACCCGGCCGGCCAACCGGCCACCAAACAATCCGCGCCGGCCAACGCGCCCGACGCGCAGGGCCATGACGCCCAGACCGGGAAACCGGCCAGCGGCGAAGCCGTCCAGCGCAAGAACGCCGTGCGCGATCAGGACGGCAAGGCCACGACCGACAAGAAGTAGTCGAAGAGAAAAAGACAGACGGCCGGCCGCGCCGATCGGGCGAGCGGCCGGCCGTCTGTCTTGTCCTGACCGGGCGGCGCTGCTAGCTGTTAGCCGTCGCCGGATTAGCTCAGCGGTAGAGCAGCGGTTTTGTAAACCGAAGGTCGGGAGTTCAATCCTCTCATCCGGCACCACGAACACTTCCGGCACCATGAACACTTTTCAGCGCTTCCAGTGTCTCAGGCCCCCGCCGCTTCGGCTTCCGCGCCGTCTTCTTTTCTACAGGAGCAAGAACAAGCTTCACCCCGAGCGCCCGTGTCGCTTTGTGGATCGATCCGATCGTCAGATTGCCGCCTGAATCCTTTGTAGATTGCCGCGCGGCTCAAGCCGGTTACCTTGGCAAATTCGACGACACCTCTTGCGCGCGCGAAACACCCGTCGCACGTCAACTATAGTAGACGCTTCCATCACCCTACCGACCTGCTCGCTGATCCTGCATGGGGTAATTTACGGCGCGCCATGCAGGATATCACGCAAGATTCGCTCGCGGAGCGTCCCGCGGCCGCATCCACGCCGCCGCAATATGTCGCCGCCTGCTCCATCCGATCGATGCTATGCTTGCAGCGCGTGCGTCATCATGGGTGCACCGTGGCGAATGGGGCTCCGATGATCTGGCAAGACTGGATGATTCTGACCGCGCAGGGCGTACTGCTGATCTCACTGCTGCCAACCTTCACGAACAAATCGAAATGGCCTCACCGCCTGACCTCGGCTGGCACCAGCTTAGCGCTGCTACTGATGGCGGTGTCGCTATGGTCGCTGTCGCTGATCGCCTCGACCGTGATCGTGTCCCTGCAGGTCGTGATCTGGGCACGGATGGCGCTGAAGCCCTGACGCGCCTTCGCCGTACTGCGGAATGCGCGCGGCGCTGTTATCCACACCCGGCGATCCCCTGTGAATTACGGGAACAAACAGGAACGACAGGCAACCTTCGTCATCAAGTGGACTTGAGAGGTCAGGAACAATCGCCGCAGACCAATCAGGAGATTCCTATGGCGACTCGAAACCCGTCGACAGACAATTATGAGAGCGTGATCGACGAGGCCATCGCAACCTGCGGCGGCGACATGCGCGGCGCGCTGAAAGCCCTGCTGGCTGCCAACGAACATCTCGAAGCCGAGCTGGCCCGCCTGCGTGCCGTCGCGCCCCGCCGAACAATCATCGAGAGCGAAACCGTCTCGCCGCGTGCCTATCTGAACTGATCGTGGATCGCGTCACGCGACTCAGCGCGATCTTACAGATAGTTCCACAGGCAGACGGCGTTCGCCACGACGGCGGCCGCGAGCACGAACGTGAGCGCGTGATCGAGAGCCTTGGCCTCGCCCGGAAGGGTCAATATTCGAATCATCTGCGTCATGACGCGATTTGACGGAGATTCGGGCGAAGAGTCCCACGGATTGTTTTTCTGAATCGGCCTTGCGCGTTTTTCGATTCCGAGTCCGTTTGCGGACTCGATTCTCCGCAAGACCTCAGTTCATCGCCACCACGGCGGCATTGAGGGTGGTCGCGAAGCAGACCCACGCCAGATAAGGCGCAAGCAGCCACGCCGCGATACGATCGAGCCGCGCGCTTCTCGCGATCAACATCGCGATCACCAGCACCAGCAATCCGATCACCACCAGCGCCGCGGCCGGATTGTGCCATTTGAAAAAGATCGGCGACCACACCGCGTTGAGCGCAAGCTGCAAGGCGAACAGGCCAATCGCCTTCATCCGCATCGGCGATGCCGGCACGCGATCCCACAGCCGCCACAGCGCCACCGCCATCAGCAGATACAGCGTGGTCCATGCGACCGGAAAGATGGCCGGCGGCGGTGTCCAGAACGGCTTGGCCAGCGTCGCATACCAACCGGGGATTTCCGGCCGCGTCACCACGGAGCCGAGCACGCCGACCGCAAGACACAGCGCGATACAAAGCACCAGACGAATGACGGAACGCAGTGTCACAACCGTTCTCCCTCAGCGTGTCAGTTTCTCCAGTTCAGGAAACGGCGAAAGCGCGACATTGTTGCAAAGCTCCCCGCTTTCCTCGACCAGCCGGTCGAGCCGGCCGCCGGCATACAGTACCGCGCGCACCCGCGCCGGTTTGTAGCCGCCGGATTCGCGCTCGCTGTAGCGCACGCAGACGACGTAACGGGTGCGGCCACTCACCTCGCGCTGCACCGGCACCGCGATTCCGGCGTGCTGCAGGCCGCGCGGATCGTTCAGATAGGTGCGCAGGAACGCCAGCAGCTCGGTGCGGTAGTTGACCGGAAAAACCTGATCGGAGGCGGCGACCTGCGCCGACAACGCCTTCTCCTCGTCGTTGCCGCCGAACGCGCAGCCGCCCAGCGCGAGCGCCGCCAGCATGACGGCCGCCATTGCGGGCACGACACGGCCGCTCGTCGCTGTCTCCCTTTTGCAACGCATCCTGACGAAGTCCATGGTCCGTCCGTCCTCGCAATCTGCATCATTGACAAGGCACCGACCGCTCGCTTGATTGCCAGCACGGCACAGGTGCCGGCGCGAGCCGGCGAATAGGGAATTCGGTGCCGCCGCAGAGGCTTGTGCTTTTGGCACACCTGCCCTTTTGCGGCAATTCCGAAGCTGCCCCCGCAACTGTCAGCGGTGAGCCGTTGTCCAATGCGCCACTGGGCGAAGACTCCTCACGAGTCGGACCTGGGAAGGCGGACAACGGCGAGGATCCGCGAGCCAGGAGACCTGCCTGTACCGGTCATCCTTCCGACGCACGGGGCGTGCGCAGGAGCGGTGTTTCCGCAGCGGTGACGTGACGCAACCGTTGCGGAGACATGGCCATGGCCCGTTTCTCCAGTCGCGATTTCGCTCCGGCACATCCGTGCCGCGCATCATTCGCGCCTGAGGTCTCGATCCCCAAGCCCTGCCTTCGCGAACACCATTCGCTTGGGGGCGAACCATGACTTCCACTCTTCCGATCCGGACTCTTCCGATCCGGCACGGCGCCGGCATTGCCGCGCTCGCCGCGGCGTTGCTGTCGAGCGCCGCGCTGACCGCGCCGGCTTTCGCGCAGCAGAACCAGACCTCGCTGCCGACCATCAATGTCGATGCCAGCCGCCTTTCCAGCATCGACATCATCGGCGCTTCAACCAGCGTGATCACCGCCGAGGACATCGCCCGTTCGCCGGGCCAGACCGTGCAGGACGTGCTGGCGACGGTTCCGGGCGTGCAGCTCACGAGTCTCTATGGCGGCATCAACGGCGCTCGAACGACGGTCGACCTGCGCGGCTTCGGTGCTTTCGCCGCCCAGAACACGCTGGTGCTGATCAACGGCCGCCGCGTCAACGATCTCGACATTCAGGGGGTCGATCTGTCGCGCATCCCGCTGAATTCGGTCGAACGCATCGAGGTGACGCGCGGCAACAGCGGCGCGGTGCTCTACGGCGATAACGCAGTCGGCGGCGTCATCAACATCGTGACCAAGACCGGCGCGAGCGGCGGCAAACCGATGGCGATGACCATCGAGACCGGCGTCGGCTCGTTCAATCAGAAGCTTGCCAATTTCTCGGCCACCACCAATTACGGTCCGTGGTCCACTGCCGCTTTTGCCAACACCATCCAGTCCGACGGCTACCGCGCCAACAACCGGCTCAACCAGCAGAACATGACCGGCGAGGTTCGCTATACCACGCCGGATTTCAGTGCGTTCTTCAACCTCGCGGGTGACAACCAGCGCCTCGGCCTGCCGGGCTACCGCTCGACGAAATACTATCTCGACGGCGTCAACCAGCTCGCCACCGACCCGCGCGGCACGGTGACACCGTACGACTATGCCAACCAGCAGGGCATCAACGCCACCACCGGCTTCACCAAGACGCTGTGGACCGGCGCGGAGCTGATCGTCGATGGCGGCCTGCGCAGCAAGAAGCAGCAGGCGAATTTCTACGACGACCCGCGCGCGCCCTATCCGCGCTATGTCGACAGCACGCTGCAGACATGGTCGATCACGCCGCGCCTGAGCATGAAGAACAGGTTCTTCGGCATGACCTCCAATGTGCTGACCGGCATCGACTACTACAACGCCGGTTATGATTCCGACCGCAGCCAGTGGATCGGGGTGGCGCCGATCCACGCCTACCATCTCAATCAGGAGACACTGGCAGGCTATTGGCAGCACACCGTCGGCCTGCTGCCGAGCACCGACGTCTCTTATGGCGGCCGCATCCAGCGCACCAGCCTCGACGCGCGAGACGTGCTGAATCTTGCCGCGCCCGGCGCTGCGCCCTGGGATACGGCGCATGTGCCGCTGAACACCAACGAAACCAATCATGCCTGGCATGTCGGCATCGAGCATCGCTTCAACGACGTCTTCGCAGTGTTCGGCCGTGCCGCCAACGCATTCCGCACGCCGAATGTGGACGAACGCATCGGCGTGGGACCGGACGCCAACGGCAACGCCAACTTCAATCTCAGGACGCAGACATCGCGCGACCTCGAAGCCGGCTTCCGGATTCGCGGCCGCGATTTCGAATTGCAGACCAGCTTCTTCGACATGCGGCTGAAGAACGAGATCCATTTCGATCCTGTGTCTTTCATAAACCGCAACCTCGATCCGACCCACCGCTACGGATCGGAGACCAGCGCCACGCTGCGCGTCAACGATTCCGTCCGGCTGAAAGGCGGCTTTGCCTATACCCGCGCGGTGTTCAGCGAGGGGCAGTTCGCCGGCAATGACGTTCCGCTGGTCTCGCGGCTCACGGGAAGCGCCGGCGTGTCATGGGATGTCTGGCAGAAATATCTGACGCTCGACGTCGGGGTCCGTGCCTGGGGCAACCGCCGCATGGATAACGATCAGGCCAACTTCCAGCCGCTCATTCCAGCCAATGCAACGGTCGATCTCAAGATCAGCGGAGTATACGAGCAGTTCTTCTGGTCGTTCAGCGTCAACAATCTGCTCGACGTGCATTACTACGACTACAGTGTCGCCAGCGCGAGCCTTGCCAACTATGGCGTGTTCAGCGCCTACCCCCTGCCCGGCCGCACCTATCTGCTCAAGGCCGGCATGACGTTCTGAGGCATCGGCCTGACATCCCGATAGAGAGCGCCAATAAAAATGGCGCGTATTCCGGGGGACGGAATACGCGCCAGTCGCGGTCGCGGACGGGGCTGCTGTGTCTCGCGCCGGAGGTTCGATCAGTGACGGTGCTTGATCACGACCATTTTCTTGGCGTGATGGCGATGATAGTGGCGATGCGCGTGGTACGGACGCACCTTCTTCTTGACGATGATGGTCTTGGCATGCGCGTTGGCGACCGACGGCTTCAGCGTCACGACCTTCGTGACATGACCGTTGCCGGTCTTGATCACGGTGGCGGCCATCGCCGGAGCGCTGAGGATCGAGACGGCGAGCACCGCGGCTGAAATTGTCTTGAACATAGTCATCTCCTGTTTCGTGGACCGCCCGGGGCCGGCCGGATCGCCGGACTGGCTGATCATGGAAACGACGATAGGGATTTGGCGCTGAACCGGATCTGAAGCCGGCGGACGGCTTTCGTTCATCTGCATGACGTTTCGGTCATGACGGCCGGCCGCGTTAACCATCTTTGGTCCGCGGCGCGATGCCGCGCGGACATTGTCGCGGCGTGTCGGGAGCAGCTATAACCGTAACGCAACCGTCACTCTTCCGCCGGCGAAACCACCCCGGCGCGCCGCGGCGCGCGGACCACCGACCGATCCGATCATGACCGAGCCCCGAAAATATCCGCGCATCGCCTTCGTCGCGAGCCAGAGCCCCGAGTCGCAGAAGGCGCTCGCCCAGCTTGTCGAACACTACGGCAACCGCGATCCGGACGATGCGGACGTGGTGGTGGCGCTCGGCGGCGACGGCCTGATGCTGCAGACCCTGCACCAGCAGATGCGCTCCGGCACGCCGATCTACGGCATGCATCGCGGCACCGTCGGTTTTCTGATGAACGAATACAACCCGCACGGGCTGATCGAGCGGCTGGAAGCGGCGCGCGTCACCGTGATCAATCCGCTGCTGATGCGCGCCACCGACATCGAGGGCAAGGTGCATGTCCACCACGCCATCAACGAGGTGGCGCTGTTCCGGCAGACCCATCAGGCGGCGCGGCTGCGCATTCTGGTGGACGAGCGCGAGCGGATGGCCGAGCTCGCCGCCGACGGCGTGCTGGTGGCGACTCCGGCCGGCTCCACCGCCTACAATCTGTCGGCGCAGGGGCCGATCATTCCGATCAACGCCAATTTGCTGGCGCTGACCCCGATCAGCGCCTTCCGCCCCCGCCGCTGGCGCGGCGCGCTGCTACCCAATTCCGCCTTCGTCATCATCGAGGTACTGGAGGGCGACAAGCGTCCGGTCGCCGCCGTCGCCGACCATTACGAGGCACGCAACGCCCACCGGGTCGAGATCCTGTCCGACAAGACCATCGCGATCCGGATGCTGTTCGACCCCGGCCACAGCCTCGAGGAGCGGATCGTCCGCGAGCAGTTCACGATGTGACCGGCCCCGCCGCGGCCGGTTATGGATAACCCTTCGTTAACGGCCCGGCCCTAGAGTCCATCCGACGTGTACCGCGTTCCGGTACGCCATGGCCGGCCGAGCATGTTTCGCATCGACTTCAACAAGCTGCGATTCCTTGTATGCGACGACAACGCGCATATGCGGCGCATCCTGCGCACGCTGCTGCATTCGTTCGGCGCGCGCGAGGTCTATGAGGCCGAGGACGGCGCAACCGCGCTGGAAATGTACGGCCATTATGCGCCCGATATCGTCATCACCGACTGGCTGATGCCGATTTTCGACGGGCTCGAACTCACCCAGATGATCCGTCAGCCGGACGGCGTCGGCAATCCGTATGCGCCGATCATCATGCTGACCGGCCATTCCGAGAAGCGCCGCGTCATGGTGGCGCGCGATGCCGGCGTCACCGAATTCCTCGCCAAGCCGATCTCTGCCAAGGGCCTGTATCAGCGCATCCTCAACGTGGTCGCCAATCCGCGCCCCTTCATCAAGACCAAGAACTATTTCGGACCCGATCGCCGGCGCAACACCGCCAACACCTATATCGGCGTCGACCGCCGCGTCGGCGGCAAGGCCGAGGTCGTCACGCAACCATCCCTGCTCGACAAAGCACGCAGCCCGGGTTGAGAAAGCCAGGACACCGCATGGCCAAGGACAAAGCCCCCCTCGTGCAGATCGAGACTTTCGCTGGGCACCAGGTCATCACCCAGCCCAATCCGCTGCGGACCGTGATGCGCCGGGTGGACGAGAAGGATCTCGACGATCCGGTGGCTCGCGCGGAGGCGGCACTCGCCGGCCTGTCGGGCGAGTTCAAGGACTGGATGACCATCGAATGCACCCGGCTGGCCGACGCGCACGCCGCGATCCTGAAAGACGGCCTCAACCCGCAGAACCGCGCCGAGTTGTTCCGCGCCGCCCATGACATCAAGGGCGATGCCGCGACCTTCGGCTATCCGATCGCGGCGGCGGCGGCGGAAAGCCTGTGCCGCATCATCGAGCACGCGCCGGACTTCGACCAGGTGCCGCCCGAACTGATCACCCATCACGTCAACGGCATTCAGGCGATCTTCCGCGAGCACGGCAAGATCGAGCAGATGGACATGGCGGAAAAACTGAGCAGCCGGTTGCGCAGCGTCGCCGACGAATATCTCATCCACGTCAACCGCGACCGCCCCGAGCATCTCGAGGCGATCATGTCGCCGAGCCTCGTGCCCGAGGATTGAGACTTTCGGGTTTTTGACGGGAGAGCGGACGCAATCGCGTAACCGTCATGCCCGGCTTTATGCCGGGCATCCACGCCTCCACGATATTCAGCTAAGCAAAGACGTGGATGGCCAGGACAAAAGGGCGTTCACGCCCGTCTTCGACGGGCTATGCCCGACCATGACGTAAACCAGCTATCTTGACACACGCTAAGAAGAAATCGCCGCTGAACCTTGTCGCGCTGCCTTAAGCCGCGACCTGGGCGCGGTCCTCGCGTTCGAACCACGGCTCATAGGCCCGCCGACCGGCATCATAGCTGTCGTCGTCATACGACCCATCATCATAGGCTGCGACCCGGTACGGCTCGCGACCATCGTCGTCGTTATCATAGGCGTCGTGATCGTAAGCGTCGTCGTCGGCATAGGTCGCCTCGAAGGCGATATCGTCGTTCACCGCCGTGCCCGGCGCGAACTCGCCATCGATGTAATCCGCCTCCTGCGCGAAGGTGTCGTCGATCCATCCGTCCTCAATCGGATCGAGACCGGCTTGCGCGCTGATCAACTCGACGAAATTGGTTGCGATCAGGTCGTCGGCAACGAGTTCGTCGCAGAACAGCCGCGCATCCTCGCGCGCCGCCTCGGTGGCGAAGCGCCGCAGCAGGATCAGCAGCGGCTCGTGCGCGGCGCTCGCGCCGGCCTCGCACTGGGTCAGCACGCGCTCCACCATGCGGCGCTGCAGGCGGATCGCGCCCTCGGCGCTGCCGACAAAGCCGATCTCGTGACCGGCCTCGAGCGCGGCGCGGAACGCCATGAAGGTCGAAGGCGGCAGCCCTGCCTTGGTCAGAAGCGCCTGCAGGCTGGCGCCGCCACGATCATGCACCAGTGCCGACACGCGGTGCGGCGCAAGCCCGGTCAGTTCGACCAGCGCCCGCTCGAACAATTCGATATTGCCGCACAGCAGCGCGCGCAGGATCAGGCCGGCGGTGAGCTGGCCGCTGGTGCGCAAATGGCGGATGAGACCGGCGAGATCCTCGCCACGCGTCTCGGCGACGATGTTGATGGTGGAGCGTTCCACCGCCTCGACGGCGACGCGCTCGGCGCGCACCGGATCGAGCCATTCGCGCGCGGTGACGAATTTGGCCAGCGTCGCGGAAAGGTGCGCGACCAGCGCAAGGCGGGTGGCGGCCGGCAGATCGTCGCGCTGCAACAGCGCCTCGCGGATCGCGGCAAGATGGCCGTGCCGCTCGACAATGCGGTCGATGGAGAACGCCGCAAGCTCGGCGTCGGGATTTTCGATCAGTTCGAGCGCCGCGGCGGGCGAACCCACCTCCGCGAGCGCGGCGCAGACCGAGGACGCGAGCGCGGCGCGGCGCGCGATGGCGCACTGGATCTCGGAATTGCCGGTGGCGACGATATCGACCAGATCGGCATCGCGCAGCAGCGGCGAGAATTCGAGCAGCGGCAGCGCGACGGAGGGCTGATCGGTCGCGAGCGCAGCAACGATCGCGGGCGGCGCGTCATGCGCTCGGGCGAAGATGTCGGCCATCGCCGCGCGTACCAGCGGCGAGGCATCGTCGAGCAGCATCAACAGCGCGCCTTCGGCGGCGGCGCGGTCGTCCTGCGACAAATCTGAAATCAGCCAGGCGCGGGCCAGAGCCCGTGTCGCCTCGGCCCGCTCCCCTGCGGGAGCATGACGAACCCAACGAATGAACTGCCGAACGATCATGAGTGTTCCGGCTTACGCAACCTGCCAAAGCGCCGGAGGTGGCGCCACTGTCAGAAAGCGTAAACCATGACACTTAAGAAACGGTTCACCATAAACGGCTGCGGCGCTTCAGGTTTTGTTAACCTGCGCGGCGCGCTAAAGCGTTTTCAAGCGAAGCATGCCCTCGGGCTTGACCCGAGGATGGACACCGGTTCGCGTGAAGAAAACGCAACCACCGCTTCGATGAAACGACGATGATTTCTAACCGCTGTAGATGCCGTTCGGATCGCTGAACAGATCGAGCGGCCGACGCTCGCCATTGCCGCCGGTCTGCGCCCGCGTGCCGCCGTCGGAGGTGAGAGAAGCGCCGTTACCCCATAATGCGCGCACCGCGGGCGAGACCGGCTCGCTGCGCTCGCCCGCCTGAAACAGCGAGCGAAACAGCGGCGCGTTCGACGTCTGCAACGCGGCGACACGCTCGCCCCCGGCGGAAGAAGATGTCCGCGCCTGCGGAAAACTGGAGAGATAGGCCGCGCTGTCGAGCGGCTGCGGCGCGCCGCCCGCGGACGCGATCGCGGTGCGCGCCAGCGGCGAGTTCGCCGCGCCCGCGTAGCGCGAGCTCAGCACCGAATAGACATCGGAGACGCTGCGCGCGCTGCCGTCGCGATTGTAGAAGATCGAGCGGTTCGCCGCGGCGGCAGCCGGAAACAATCCGGGCGCCGAGATGCGCGGGTTATCCTGCGCGGCGTTGATCAGCCGCGCCGCGCCGCCCACTCCCATGAAATGCGCCATATAGAGTTCGGCGTCATTCGGCCGGCGACCGAGTTCGCCGGTCAGCCGGAAGCTGTTCGATTGCGTCAGCACGCCGGCCATCGCCGCGTTGGCCGCCGGATCGTCGCGCAGTTTCAGGATCTCGTCGCGGGTCGCCGCATCGCTGACCGAATAACTGCCGGACGGCGATTTGGTGATCGCGTCGGCGTATTTGCCGAAGCCGAACGCCGCCCCGGCTTCCTTCACGGTGCCGAGCCAGGTCTGCTCGATGAACTGATAGAGCCCGCGCGCCGACGAGGTCGAAGCCTGCGCGTTCGGATTGAGGTTGGATTCGATCTTCGCTGCCGAAATCAGATATTCGAAGCTGGCGCCGGTCGCGCTCGCGGCCTGCCTGATGGTGCCCGCAATCCGGGCGCGCGCCGAATCGATCACTGATCCGGCAACAGTGCTGTCGACCGCCATGTGTCCCGCTCCCCGGCGACACTCTTGTAAAAGTGCGCACGCGCTTCCCAACGCGTGCCGGGCCTTCCGGCCCGCATCCACCCTGAACAGTTATGGTTAATGGCGGGTTAAAGAGGGAGGGGCGCCCGCTGGGTAAAATTTTCACCCCCCCCTCCTGGCCCGGCTCCTCCCCGCCCCCCCCGCCCCTCTTTTTTGCGGGACGCGAAGACGCGGAGCCCCGCACCACGGCGGGCCTGACAAACACCCTGCGGACGCCAGAAAAGCAACAGTACAACCCCCCCGCGTCGCACCACCCCTCCCCGTCGACGAAAGCGAGTTTCACCGCGCCGCCCTCGCCGGTCACGGCGCGGTAGAAGCAGGAACGGCGCCCGGTGTGGCAGGCCCCGCCGCCGGCCTGCTCGACGCGGATCCACACCGCGTCCTGGTCGCAATCCATGCGCATCTCCAGCACGCGCTGGACATGGCCGGAGGACTCGCCCTTGCGCCACAGCTTGCGGCGCGAGCGACTGTAGTACCAGGCCTCGCCGGTGGCGATGGTCTTACGCAGTGCCTCGTCGTTCATGTGCGCGACCATCAGCACATCGCCGGTCACGGCATCGGTGGCGACGCAGGTGACAAGACCGGCGGCATCGAACGCCGGTTTGAAGGTCAACCCTTCTTCGGACTCATGTGATGAAGACGACACGACACACTTTCACGTCATTGCGAACGAAAATCCAAAACCTGCCTCATCCTGAGGAGCGCCCCTTGTGCGCGTCTCGAAGGATGAGGCCCCAGTAGTTCGATCCACCTTGGCCTCATGGTTCGAGACGTCGCTTCGCTCCTCCTCACCATGAGGAGCGGGTGAATCCCTACACGCTGACGCCGCGCACCATGGACAGGAAACGGTTCTGCTGCTCGGGATTCTCGTGGAACGCGCCGGTGAAGCGCGAGGTCACGGTTTTCGCGCCGTGCTTGGCGATGCCGCGCACCGACATGCAGGTGTGCTCGGCCTCGATCAGTACCGCGACGCCGCGCGGCTGCAGGATGGTGTCGATCGCGCCGGCGATCTGCGCCGTCATGTGCTCCTGGGTCTGCAGGCGATGGGCGAAGATATCGACAAGGCGCGCGAGCTTCGACAGACCGACCACCCGCTCCACCGGCGTATAAGCGATATGCGCCTTGCCGTAGAACGGCATCATGTGATGCTCGCAATGCGAATGGAAACTGATGTCGCTGACCAGCACGAAATCGTCGTAGCCGGCGATCTCGCCGAAGGTACGGTTCAGCACCTCGGCCGGGCATTTGCGATAGCCCTGAAACAGCTCGTCATAGGCCTCGACCACGCGGCGGGGGGTGTCGACCAGCCCCTCGCGGGCCGGATCCTCGCCGATATAAGCGAGCAACGTCTTCACCGCGACCTCGGCCTCCTCGCGCGAGGGGCGCGGGATGTCCGGCCGGATGCCGGTCACCTGGAATTCCGCCGCGGGAATGTCGGTCGGCTTGTCGGGCTTGCCACTGCGCAGCGGCTTGATGATCGCGTCCATAAGGCTCTCCGTTCGACCGGCCCATCGCTCACTGGACAGAGCTGCGGGCCGGAGTGTCACCGGGTCGCCACGACCTGCTCGGCCGGTCGGACGCCGCTGTTTCCTGATAACCCAAGCGCCGGGTGAAGTGTTACTTTCCGGTGATTGCTACGGCAGGCCGGGTTTAATCCTGTCGGTTCCCAATTATATAGGATATGGCGGTTCGCCGCCAAGGGCTGGACCTCCGCGCAGGGGCATACCACACCATGCTGAACGACATTTATAATAAGAAAATCATCGAGCTTGCCGGGAATATCCCGCGCCTCGGCCGCCTCGCCCACCCGGACGCCTCGGCCACGGCCCATTCCAAGCTGTGCGGCTCGACCGTGAAGGTGGATCTCAACATGAAGGACGGCGTGGTGACCGATTTCGGCCACGACGTGAAAGCCTGCGCACTCGGCCAGGCCTCCTCCTCGATCATGGCCCATCATGTGATCGGCTCGAGCGCCGGGGAACTGCGCGAATTGCGCGACACTGTGCGCAGGATGCTGACCGAGAACGGCGCGCCGCCGCAGGGCAAATGGGCGGACATCGCGGTGCTGGAGCCGGTGCGCGACTACAAGGCGCGCCACGCCTCAACCATGCTGACATTCGAGGCGGTGGTGGACGCGGTCAACCAGATCGAAGCAAAGGGCGGCGCGACCGGCGCAACGCAAGAACCGGCGCCGGCGCAGGATTGAGCCGGTCCACAACACGATGCGCGTGACACGCACCATGCGTGCCATCCGCGCATTTCAGTCCTCCCAAGTGCAGCCTCCGTCATTGCGAGGAGCGCAAGCGACGAAGCAATCCAGTCCTTCTGCGCGGCAGACGTCAGGCTGGATTGCTTCGCTTCGCTCGCGATGACGGTAAAGCCTAGTGGCCATGGGTCCCGGCATTCGCCGGGACGACCGGCTCCGCGCCTGCCGCTGGCGCGGTGCCGCCGGTCGGCGGCTGCGCCTCGGCGGTCTGGGTCGAGCGCACCGCGGGCACATTTTCCGTGCTGACGAAACGATCCTGCACCGGCTTGATGCGCAGCCCGGCCGCGAATTTCGGCGCGGCATCGGCCTTGGGCAGCGCCTGGCCGGCCACGACATCGCCCGTCAGCAGATTGGCTGCGCGCAGTTCGGCAGTGCTGAGCTGGTGCAGCGCTTCCCACGGCGGCACGCTGAGCGACAGTGCCAGGAGATCGCCCGAGCCGCCCATGTCGAAGGTGTATTTCGCCAACTGGCCGATATCGCGTTCCACGATCATCAGATCATGCGCGTTGTAACTGGCATCCCGCGGCTTGTCGGCGCGGTCGCCCATCCAGATCTGATGCACGCGCACATGCGCCTTCTCCGGCACGTCCCGCGCGGTGCCGGCGAGCAGCAGGAATACGCACATCGACTCGCAATAGGCTTCCGGCGCGATCGTGCGACCCTTGCCGGCGACCTCCCGCACCATGCCGACGCTGGTGTGCACGCCGAGCCGGCGCCAGTTTCGCCCCATGGTAATGGTGTCGACCACCGAACCGCCGCTGGAGTCCAGCACGACACGCACGCCGTTGAGATCGCGGCCCTTGGCGAACCGATCGAACAGCTCCGGGGTATCGCCGGTGATGATGCCGACCGCGGCGATCCAGTCGCGGCAATCGGTGGCGCAGGTCTCCGCGCGCGCATGGTGCCAGGTGAATGTCATCGGCTGGCGGCGCGCCTCGGCGGCGCTGGTGGCGTGCGCGGCGATATCCGTCAGCGCGGCTCCCGAGAGCGACAGGCCAATCGCCGCGGCGCAAATCCTCGCCGCGCGGCTGCGCATCGCCGATGTCACGATTCCCGCCACCACACTCCCCGCCTGCTTCGCCACCAGATCACCAGAGTCAGTTCCTGTTCCCCGCACCGGCGGCGCATGCGCTGGCCGATACCGCAAAGCGTAGTGGCAGACTTGCTCCGCCGTCCATTCACATCTGCTGCTGCGTATCTGAAATCATGCGATAATTGCAAAGTGTGGCGAGAAAGACATTTTCATCCAGTTCCAACGCTGGAACTATGTTCGCGCCCCAACATCGCCATTGCCGGCCATCGCAGATGAAACCATGACGAGACATTCACCGCTCTGTTCCTGTCGCGAGCATGCGATGAACGCACCGCGCAACGCGGGGCGCGGATTGATCTGGATCTATCGTCACACCTTCTCGCCGCTGATCGGGTTCAACTGCCGCCATGTCCCGACCTGCTCGGAATACGGCGACGAAGCGATCGGCCGCTTCGGTCTGTGGGCCGGCGGCTGGATGACGCTGGCGCGGCTGCTGCGCTGCCAGCCCTGGGGCACCTCGGGAATCGACTACGTACCGGAGCGGAGTCCGCCGGGCGCGCGCTGGTATCTGCCCTGGCGCTATGCGCGCTGGCGCGGCGTCGAGAACCCGCACGCCGGCACCGATTAGCGGCCTCCGGCGCCCGCACCGCCCGGTTCCCGCGATTGCCCCTGCGCCGGAAATCAGGCTATACCCGCGACACCGCTTACCTGCGCTCGTTCGCAGGAGTGAGCAACAGGAGACCATCATGTCCGAGAATACGCCCGCCGCAGGATTCCAGTTCGGCCTCGCCAATCTGAAGCCCGCCCATCCGACCGAAAAGATCACGGTCACCTTCCCCGACGGCGCCCAGCGCGAATTTCCCAAAAGCACCACCGGTCTCGACATCGCCAAGGGCATCTCGCCCTCGCTCGCCAAGCGCACCGTCGCGATGGCGCTGGACGGCGTCTTGTCCGATCTTGCCGACCCGATCGAGCAGGATGCCCGCATCGAATTCGTGAATCGCGACGATCCGCGCGCGCTGGAACTGATCCGGCACGATGCCGCGCACGTGCTCGCAGAAGCCGTGCAGGCGCTGTGGCCCGGCACGCAGGTAACGATCGGCCCGGTGATCGACAGCGGTTTTTACTACGACTTCTTCCGCAACGAGCCGTTCACGCCCGAAGACTTCGCCGCCATCGAAAAGAAGATGCGCGAGATCATCGCGCGCGACCAGCCCTTCACCAAGGAAGTGTGGACCCGCGACGACACCAAGAAGGTGTTCGCCGACAAGGGCGAGAGCTTCAAGGTCGAACTGGTCGACGCCATTCCGGCGGACCAGTCGATCAAGATCTACAAGCAGGGCGACTGGTTCGACCTTTGCCGCGGCCCGCACATGACCTCGACCGGCAAGGTCGGCAATGCGTTCAAGCTGATGAAGGTGGCCGGCGCCTACTGGCGCGGCGACGCCAACAATCCGATGCTGACGCGCATCTACGGCACCGCCTTCGCCAAGCAGGACGAGCTTGACGCCTATCTCAAGCAGCTCGAGGAAGCCGAGAAGCGCGACCATCGCCGCCTCGGCCGCGAGATGGACCTGTTCCATTTCCAGGAGGAAGGTCCGGGCGTGGTGTTCTGGCACGCCAAGGGCTGGACGGTGTTTCAGGCGATCATCGCCTATATGCGCCGCCGCCTCGCGGGCGACTACGATGAAGTCAACGCGCCGCAGATGCTCGACAAGTCGCTGTGGGAGACCTCTGGCCACTGGGGCTGGTATCGCGAGAACATGTTCGCCGCGCAGTCGGCCGGCGAGGAAGCCGAGGACAAGCGCTGGTTCGCGATCAAGCCGATGAACTGCCCCGGCCATGTGCTGATCTTCAAGCACGGCCTCAAGAGCTATCGCGAACTCCCCATTCGCCTCGCCGAATTCGGCATCGTGCATCGCTACGAGCCGTCGGGCGCGATGCACGGCCTGATGCGCGTGCGCGGCTTCACGCAGGACGATGCTCATATCTTCTGCACCGAGCAGCAGCTCGCCGACGAGTGCCTGAAGATCAACGACCTGATCCTCTCGACCTACGAGGATTTCGGCTTCGAGGGCGAACTCACCATCAAGCTCTCGACCCGTCCGGAAAAGCGCGTCGGCTCCGACGCCGCATGGGATCATGCCGAAAGCGTGATGACGGCGGTGCTCGACCAGATCAAGGCCAAGTCCGGCAACCGCATCCGCACCGAGATCAATCCCGGCGAAGGCGCGTTCTACGGGCCGAAATTCGAATACGTGCTGCGCGACGCCATCGGCCGCGAATGGCAGTGCGGCACTACGCAGGTCGATTTCAACCTGCCGGAGCGGTTCGGCGCGTTCTACATCGACGAGCACTCCAACAAGGTGGCGCCCGTGATGGTCCACCGCGCAATCTGCGGATCGCTGGAGCGCTTCACCGGCATCCTGATCGAGCATTACGCCGGCCACTTCCCGCTCTGGCTCGCGCCGGTGCAGGCGGTCGTCACCACCATCACCTCCGATGGCGACGATTACGCGCGCGAAGTGTTCGAGGCCTGCCGCAAGGCCGGGCTGCGCGTCGAGATCGACCTGCGCAACGAGAAGATCAACTACAAGGTGCGCGAACACTCGCTGGCAAAAATCCCGGCCCTGCTCGTGGTTGGCAAGAAGGAGGCCGAGACCCGTTCGGTCTCGATCCGCCGCCTCGGCAAGGAAGGCTCCAGCGTGGTGCCGCTCGACGAGGCGCTGGCGGCGCTGATCGACGAGGCGACGGCGCCGGATGTGAAGCGTATGAAGGGAATCGCCTAGGGCAATTCCAGGATAGAGCCGTCATGCCCGGCTTCATGCCGGGCATCCACGTCTTATCTTGGCTTTGCCAAGACGTGGATGGCCGGGACAAGCCCGGCCATGACAACAATGCAATCTGGATGACATTGAATGCCCGACGCCCTTGAACTTTTGAAAACCCGCCGCTCGCGCAAGCCATTCGAGATGACCGGCCCCGGCCCCTCGCCGGCCGAACTCGACACCATCCTCACCATCGGCGCGCGGGTGCCCGACCATGCCAAGCTCACGCCGTGGCGCTTCATCGTGTTCGAGGGCGACGGACGCACCCGCGCCGGCGAGATTTTCGCGCGGCTGTTCGCGCAGAAGAACCCGCAGGCCACCGCCGACCAGATCGAGAAAGAGGGCAAGAAGTTCACCGACGCGCCGCTGGTGGTCGCGGTGGTGAGCAAGACCGTCGAGCACTTCAAGGTGCCGGCGTGGGAGCAGGAATTGTCGGCCGGCGCGAGCGCCATGAACATCATCCACGCCGCCAACGCGCTCGGCTATGTCTGCGACTGGGTGACCGGCTGGATCGCGTTCGACCGCGATGTGATGGATGCGCTCGGTCTCGCACCGAACGAGAAGGTCGCGGGCTACATTCACATCGGCCGGGCGACCAAGGCCATCGAGGATCGTCCGCGCCCCGCCCTCTCCGCGATCGTCACGCGATTCTGAGCACGCGATTCCGGATGCGAACGGCGCGGGCCGCGCCGCGCCGGCCTGCCTACACGATCGGCACGCCGCCGTGGTGCTTGGCCTTTTCTTCCGGCTCGACGTGGATGGTGATGGTGGCATTGCCAACGGCGGCGCGCAGGGCCGCCTCGATCTGATCGCACAGCGCATGCGAGTCGGAGACCGTCATCGTTCCCGGCACCACCAGATGGAAATCGATGAAGGTGGCGCGGCCGGCGTGGCGGGTGCGCAGGTCGTGCGCTTCGAGCGCGCCGTCGGCATGGCGCGAGATCAGGTCGCGCACCTGCGCCAGCGTCTCTTCGGGCAGCGCCTCGTCCATCAGGCCGCCGATCGATTCGCGCATCAGATTCCAGCCGGCCCACAGGATGTTGAGCGCGACCAGCATCGCCAGCACCGAGTCGAAATAAAGCTGTCCGGTCCACACCACCAAAGCGAGACCAACGACCACTCCGAATGACGACAGCACGTCAGCCCACAGATGGCGACCGTCCGCCACAACCGCCGGAGACTTCCAGCGCTTGCCGTAGCGGACGAGGATAAAGGCCCACAGGCCGTTGACCACGCTCGCGCCGGCGTTGACGAGCAGGCCCTCGATCGGCGCGGCGATCGTCCTCGGCGAGAAAAATCCATAATACGCCTCGCGGAAGATCGCGAAGGCGGCGACCAGGATCAGCATGCCCTCCAGCACCGCGGAGAGATATTCGGCCTTGTAGTGGCCGTAGGGATGTCCGGCATCGGGCGGCGCGGCGCTGACACGGATGGCGTAGAACGCGGCGCACGCGGTCGCGACATTGATGATGCTTTCCAGCGCATCCGAATACAGCGCGATACTGCCGGTCAGCCGATAGGCGAGGTATTTCAGCCCGAGGACAACAGCGCTGACGGCGATGCTGCCAAGCGCCAGTTTCTGAACCTTGTCCATCCCGTGATCCGTGAGTCGCGAGCGGTGTCTCGGGCCGCTGCGAAGACATGATGCGATGTGAACGAAAACGAAACCGCTGCGCAACGTCACACCGGCGCGGTTTCAACCGTGAAAACACAGACGGGGCATCCCTGGCCCCTCCCCCGGAGATACTGGATGGGGCCGGCGGCGGCAATCGCAATGTTCGCTTATGCAACCCAGTTGCATATAGACCGGAATGGTCCGGCCAATCACGCCGGCCGGATCAGCGAAACATCACGCGCCGGCATATCCGGCGGCGGCCTGCCACTTTAGCGCGCGATGACCTCGATCTCGCCGTCCACGCCGTTGGTGACGTTGAACGGACGCTCGAACACCTTGCCTTCATTCTTGGCGATAGCGCGGTACTCGCCCTCGGACAACACGACGCGCGGAAACGCACCGATCGATTCCTTGATCACGTCGCCCGCCGGGGTGATCACCGACCATGCGGTGTTGGCGAGCGCCTCGCCGCCCTTTTCGCCGACCAGCTTGAGCGTGATCACCGCCGCGCGATGGGTGACGATCACGTCGGTCAGCTTGCCCGCCTGCACGCGGATGTCGGAGCGCACCACCGAGTTGGCGTCGCCGTAGTTCGAGACGATGTAATAGGTCCCCTCCGGCACCAGCAGCACGTCGTCCGCTGCGACGTTCTGCGCCACCGGCGCGCGTTCGCCGACCTCGAACTGGCTGCCCTTGTAGATGGCGAAGGAAATCTGACCCTGCGGAATCTTGGTGGTGCCGACGCGGCCCTCGATGCGCAGACCGCCGGCGGGAAGCTCGAAACTCTCGCGGACATTGTCCTGCCGCAGCGTCACCGGACGGACCGCGCTGACGAGGCCGAGGCTGACATGCACCACATAGCCGCCCGGCGGCAGCATGATGCTCGGCGCCGCGCTGTGCTCCTCGCGGACCAGATGAAAGGCGCCGTTGGGACCGGGCTTGTCGGAATAAACCCGCCAGACGAGGCCGCTGTTGACCGGCCCGAGATCCTTGCCGAACTGCGCCGACAGCATCAGGGCCGGCTGGTTGGGCGAAGGCACCGGGGTCGGCGGCGGCGCGCTGGTCACCGGCGGGTGAACCAGGGTCGGCGGCAGGCCGGGCGTGGCCGCGGGTCCTTCGGTGGGCGGAGCGAGGCTGATGGCGGGTCCGGAGGGCGTGGTCTCGGGCACGGCCGCAGGCGGAACCGGCGGCGGCTGATCACTGAAGATCTGCGCCGACGCGGGATATCCCGCCCCTCCCGCGAGCCACAGCAGGGCCAGCGCAAATGCGCGGGCCAAGCGGGCACGGCGTCCTGCCGTCCCGTTGTCATGCCAGGGAGCTATCATCCGCCGGTTCTTCTCCCGAAAACGCGGCAAATTCAAGCCTGCCCGCACCTTAAGCAGGGTTGAACCCGGCCCGGGCCGTGCGCACTATGGGGGCGGCCATGTCCCGCTTCAGTCATATTCGGCACGTAGCAAACGACCGGCGGCCAGACGGAGCCTTGCCCCGCCTCCGCCTTTCAAGACGGGCGGCCGGCGCTGCCTATCACTCACCCGGAGACCGGCATTGCTTGAGAGTTTGATCGGATTCGGCCAGAGCGAGGCGGACAAGAGCACCGAAGCCGCGCCGATGGCAGTTCCTCCCCGTCCGAAAATCGGCCTTGCGCTGGGCGGCGGCGCGGCGCGCGGCTTCGCCCATATCGGCATCATGCGCACGCTGCTTGCCAACGGCATCGTGCCGGACATCGTGGTCGGCACCTCGATCGGCGCGGTGGTCGGCGGCTCCTACGCGGCCGGCCATCTCGATACGTTCGAGGCCTGGGCCCGCGGCCTGCAGCCGCGCAGCGTGTTCGGCTATCTCGATATCCGTCTCAACGGCTCGGGCCTGATCGGCGGCGACAAGCTCGGCGCGCAGCTCGACGCCACCTTCGGCAAGGTCCGCATCGAGGAATTGCCGCTGAAATACGCCGCGGTCGCGACCGAGGTGAAGACGGGCCATGAAATCTGGATGACGCGCGGCCGTCTGGTGGACGCGATGCGTGCCTCCTACGCCCTGCCCGGCATCTTCTCGCCGATTCTGGTCGGCCATCGCTGGCTGGTGGATGGGGCGCTGGTCAATCCGGTGCCGGTCTCGGCGGCACGCGCGCTCGGCGCCGAGATCGTCATCGCCTGCAATGTCAGCACCGACATTACCGGCCACGGCACCATTATTTCCGCCGAGGACACGCCGGACGAGACCGAACAGGCGATCACCCCACCACCGGCGGAGGAAAAGCACGGACTGAGCAAGTTCTTTTCCATCGAAAAGACCATGAAGCGCGAGTTCTTCGGAGCGCCCGGCCGGCCCGGCATCTCCACCGTGATGGTGGACGCCTTCAACATCATGCAGGACCGCATCACCCGCGCGCGCCTTGCCGGCGATCCGCCGGACGTTCTGATCTCGCCGCGGGTGGGACGGATCGGCTGGTTCGATTTCCACCGCGCCGAGGAATGCATCACTCACGGCGCACGGGCCGCGGAGCGCACCATCGAATCGATCCAGGAGGCGATCAGCTTTCTCACCCCGACGGCCAGCCACCCGCCGGGCACCGGGCAGGACGGCGAAACGTCCTAGCCTCGCTCTCTCGTCCCGGACGATCGATTTCGTCACTGTCCCGTCAGGTCACGCGCCGGCGCGCATGCCCATGCCGCTGCCGCCCTCCCACGAGGGCAGCAGTATTTCACGTCAGGCGGCCGTCCCGCTTTGCATCAGGCCGTCTTGATGTAATCGCGGAGCGTTTCCTGCTCCTGCTCGTATTCGTGCACGCGCCATTTCACCACGTCGCCGATCGAGATCAGGCCGACGATGCGGTCGTTCTCGATCACCGGAAGATGGCGGAATTTTCCGTTCGTCATCTTTTCCATGATGGCGCTCGCGGTATCGGAGCCGCGGCAGGTCACCACCTTGCTGGTCATCGCCGCGCCGACAGGCTCCTCGAGAATGGCGGCGCCGCGCATGCCGAGCACGCGCACGATGTCGCGTTCGGACAGGATGCCCTCGATCCGCCCTTCCTTCATTACCATCACCGCGCCGATCTTGCGCTCGCTCAAAAGCGCGATCGCATCGGACAGCCTGGTGTCAACCGTCACGCTGACAATGTCATGTCCCTTGATATCCAGTATCGCCTGCACTGTCATAAACGCCTCCCGAAATCACGTCTGTCTGCTGCGGACAGGCTCACATGCGCCCCTCGCCTGTTCGCCGCCGAAAGTCGATCCCGGTAAAACAACCGCGCATTGAATAAGTTTCACGCAGACGTGTCCGGGACCTCATTGGACCCGCCAATGATCGCGCCATTGCCACCGCGCCGCAAGCGCGGCGTGGACGCAGGGCGCGCACAAGGCTGGATGGCTCAGACCTGTTCGGAATCGTCGGGAGGGAGACCGGCCTCGCCCTCCGTCCGCAACCCGGCCGGCGGGATCGGATCGAACAGCGAGAACAGCAGCAATCCGGCGCAGAAGCCGCCGATATGGGCCTGCCAGGCGATGCTTTGCACCTGGGTACCGATGGCGATGGCGCCAAGTCCGGTCAGCAGGTTGAAGCCGAACCAGACGGCGAGAAACGCCAGCACCCGGCCGTTGCGCAAGGCGCTCGAAAGCGGCAGCGCCGGGACGCGGGCGGCCGCTTCGGCGCCGCCATTGCCGAGCGACAGGAAGCTGCCGCTCTGAAAGGCGAACCGGATCGCGGCAGCCATCACGCCGGAGACCGCGGCGGAGGCTCCGATCATCGGCGCGACTTCATGCTGGTGGGTCAAGAGATGGGCCAGCGCGCCGGCCACCGCCGAGACGGCAAGAAAAACAAAAAAACGGGTCGGACCGAAGCGGCGCGCCACGGCGCTGCCGAACGGCAGCATCCAGAGCAGGTTGAAGCCGATATGAGTGATGTCGGCGTGCAGCAGCGAATAGGTCAGGAAACTCCAGATGCTGGCGGGAAAGCCGCCGGGGAATTCACCGGCCATCACCGTGGTGTCGTAACGCGCCGGCACGAAACCGAACATCCACACGATGTCCTCGTCGATCTCGGGCGGCAACAGCAGCATGCGCACGGCATGAATCAGACAGAGGATCGCGATCAGCGCCAGCATGGCGCCGGGGATGGTCAGGACCGGTTCACGGCGAGGCGGCTGGGGCGCGTGCACGAGCGGAATCCACTGTCGGCCTGGATGGGCTTCATGCAGGCGAGACCCTGAAATACGGCATTTCGATCCCCGCGCAAGCAGAACAGCGCCGCAGGCGGCACAAAAAGCCGGGAGGGAGCGATCACTTGGGATGACATCCGGCGGCCATCCGGTCGTTCCGCCGCAGGCCGGGACCCGTCACCCCTCGCCACGTCTGAAATGGAAGGTTCGGCCGCCGTCGTTCGGAGGCTGGTGGCTAACGAATTTTGGCCGTGCCGGAACACCAATCGGGGCGTGATCGTCCCACGAAAAAGGGAGGGTCCGAAGAACCCTCCCTTCAACCGGTCAGCCTTGGCGCGCGGAAATCCCCACCCCTCCCGCGCGGCGGCCAAACTGTTTTTCGCCACCTGTTCGCGCGGGTTCGACGCCGCGCATTGTATCGTTCGACTTAGTCCATCGTTCGACTTGGTTCTGCCGCTCGACTTGCCCGTTGGATCGCAAGCCCCCTGGAGAAAAGGCCTGCGATATGGAGTAGTTGCATCCTACCTGCCCCCGCCGCCGCCGCAATCTCATAGTTAAATTTACGTTAACGCCAGATGTAGTGGAAGCCCGGCGTTATTGTCCCGGATCGACCGCCGGCGCTGCTGTAGCAGGCTTGGTCTTCGACCTTGCTTTGCCCTTTGCAGCGGGCATCGGAAGCTCTTCCGCAGCACCGCATCGGCGCTGCTCGGCCAGCACCACCAGATACTGCTGGCGCGACTGCAGGGCGGCGGTCTCCTTGTCGGCCGTGCCCTGGAAGTCCATCCCGAACCAGAGCACCGGCACGACGAAGCCGGCGACGCCTGCGGCCACGTTCTGCGCGGTTTTCAATCCTTGGTCGGACGCGAGCTGTTGGACCTTTGCGTTGTTGCTCCCGACCTCCGCCATGATGGCGGCGCAGTCCATAAAGCGATCCTGCGGCTGCACGGTTTGCACCGGCGCGGGCGATCGGCCGGCGCAACCTGCCATCGCGAATGCCGCCAACGCGGCAACAGATGAATATTTCACAGCAATGCCCCTCGTTTCCCCACCGGCAGAATAGAAACTTGATCTGTCTCTTTGCAACCATGGCGAGCAGCGTCACGCATATTTAACGCGGGATCGGCCGCTGCATCCTGCACAACCATGAGCATGCAACCCCTATTCGGTGCAGCATCTGGCAAACGGATGTTACCGTTCCGGTCAAATAGAGCCTTTTGGACTGGGACAGTGTTCGATCTCGACGACGCCGGCGTGAGAATACGCAAGACCGAAATTGTAGCCACGGAAGTGGCGCGTTGATCGCCGCTGGTCACTGCCACGGCCCATGAGCGCTATTGCCGGCGTGCGATCGGCGTCGTCCGCTATGAATACTCAAGTCACTGATTTATTAAAAATCATGGTGAAGTTTACCTTAACGCCAGAAACCCGATGGTTTTGGCCGCCGGACGGCAATCCGGCATGGACGATGCACCCTCTCTTGCGCACAACAGACAAGGGGGCCGCATCCTGCGGGAAACGGGACACATCTGTCCCGGACACGTGGGGGCCGCGGTCAGGGTGAGCGTATGAAACATCCGGCGAACCGCGAATTCTTCGCCTACTGGAACGAGCAGCGCGGCGAGGACATCGCTCCGGACCGCAGCGCCATGGCGCCCGATGCCGTGCGCCATCTGCTCGGCGACATCTTCGTGCTCGGCTACGATTCCGCCCAGGGCCATCCGGTCCGCGTCGCCGGCACCCGCATGTGCGCCCTGATCGGCGGCGACCTCAAGGGCCGCAGCTTCACCCGCCTGTTCGCCGAAGGCAGCCGCCGCGACATCGAGGACATTGTCGTCATCGTCGCCGAGGAATCGCTGGCGACGGTGGCCGGCGTCACCGCCAGCACGGCGGGCGGCCTACCCGCGCATCTCGAACTGCTGCTGCTGCCGTTCAGTGCCCGGGCGCATACGCCGCTCAGCCTGACCGGCCTTCTCGCGCCGATGACGCCCTGCCGGGACGTGCTCGATCAGGGCGTGCTTGGCGATTTTCACCTGACGTCGTGGCGTCACATCGAGCCGGAGCCGCGGCGGCGCGCCCTGCGCAAATGGGAGTTGGCCCGCGGCCTCATGGTCTATGAGGGATTGCGCTAATTCGCAAACTCGGCCGCGGCCAGCCTTTCGACCAGCGGCACGACGAAATCGAACGTCCTCGCGTCGTCGAGCAGCGACATGTCGATGTCGCCATTTTTGAGTCCCGTCACCAACTCGCGCTGGAATGCGGCGGCCGCCGCCCCGCCCTCGGCCTTCGCGATGTGAGCCATCGCGTGCTCCAGGCACAAATAAAGCGCGCCCATGGTGATCTGGATCTTTTCGACGGTGAAGTCGGCGGGAATTTCGAATCTCTCGGCCATCGGTGCGTTCTTTCGTTCGTCCTGTCCTGTCAGCGAAACAAATGACGTCCCGGACGGGTTCCTGCATGGCTGTCATGGCGGCCCGCCGGTCCGGACACCGCCGCGCGTCAGGCAGCCGGGCAGCACCGCTAACGCCGCATTAACCCTACCGCTTCTATGGTTTGCTCCTACCGATCCAGCGGCCGGCCGGTGCGAGATGGCGTTGCTACAAAGGAAAACGATAATTCACCCGGTCGCCGAGGAACGGCGGCGCTTTCAGCGGGTGAAGGTTCATCTGCTGGGCCGCTACATGCTGTCCGACCGGCGTGAATTCCCCTGCCAGGTGATCAACATGTCGCCCGGCGGGCTGGCCATGCTGGCGCCCGGCATCGGCACCGTCGGCGAGCGCGTCGTCGCCTATCTCGATCATATCGGCCGTGTCGAGGGCAAGATCACCCGCCTGCTCGACAACGGCTTCGCCATGACGGTGGGCGCGACGCCGCGCAAGCGCGAGAAACTGGCCGCCCAGCTCACCTGGCTCGCCAACCGCGAAATTCTCAATTTGCCGGAAGATCGCCGCCACGAGCGCGGCGCGCCGCGCAACGCCAGCGGCTGGCTGAAATTCGAGGACGGCCGGCAGATCCCGTGCCGGATCATCGACCTGTCGCTGTCGGGCGCAGCGATCTCGGCGGAGATCAAACCCGACGTCGGTACGCCCGTGACGCTCGGCCGGGTGCCCGCGCGGGTGATCCGCAAGCTCGAAGAAGGCTTCGCCATCGAGTTCGCTCATCCGCAGTCCGCCGACACAGTCGAAGACAACGTCACCGCCCGGTAAATCCGCGCGGTTAGCAAAATCCTGCTTTTCCCTTGCCCTTGAGGCGGCGCGCCGGTCCGGCCCGCCGCCTTTGTCGTTTTCCGGCACCACCGCCGCGCGCCTCGAATGGCCCAGCGGCGCGCAACGTCCCCATGTTTTCAGCGACTTGGCCGGCAATCGATAAAATTTGAATCAAATACGATTATCTCAAATTTGAAGCAGTTTTTATTCAAGTATATCTCGATATGTCGCCAGTTTTTACTTTGATTTGTCTCGACTTTACTTTGCCAACTTAGCTGCGACGCAAATCCTCCGTGCGAATGATGGTCCCAACAAGAAAAACGGGGGCCACAATGTTTTCCACTCGTGGACAGGGGTATTCGGGACTTCGATATATCGGGCTGGCGCTGCTCGGCGGCCTGATCGGATTGTCTTCCGCGCAGGCCGGTCCTGCGACGCAGACACGCACCGCCGCCAATCAGCATGTGCTGTACGCCAGTCTCGGCGACACCGCACGCGCGCCGATCGGCTGGATCGAATTCTGCGCCGACAATCCCGGCGAATGCAGCGGCAGCGCATCGCAACCGCGCGACATCGTGATGACGCAGACCGCCTGGAAGGATCTCGTCCGCGTCAATCGCTGGGTCAACGAAACGGTGAAGCCGATGACCGACATGGATCATTGGGGCGTCATCGAAAAGTGGTCCTATCCCACCGACGGCTACGGCGACTGCGAGGACTATGTCCTGCTCAAGCGCAAGATGCTGATCGACGCCGGCTGGCCGCGCGAGGCGCTGCTGGTGACGGTGGTGCGCGACAAGAAGGGCGAAGGCCACGCCGTGCTGACCGTAAAGACCGACAAGGGCGAGTTCGTGCTCGACAACCAGAACGAGGAAGTCGTGGCCTGGACCGAGACCGGCTACCGCTTCGTCAAACGGCAGTCGCAGGCCGATCCGAACACGTGGGTCTCGCTCGGCGACTCGCGGCCCGCCATCGCCACCGCAAGCTCGCGCTGAACAAACGACACGGAGACTCGCGACCGGTCACATCCCCACCCCTCCCCGTCCCGACCGGATCGCGCGCGGCCAGTTCCTCCCCCAAGGAGCTGGCCGCACCCCTTTTTGCGGGACGCACGCCGCAAGCCGGCCCGCTTCCTCCATCGGCGCATGCGGGGGCTTCATCATCCCGTATTGAAATTCGCGTGCGCGCTGCGCAATGTCGGTCCGATTGCAACTGCCGCGCAGATGAGGACGTCGCGATGGCCGAATTCAACGTGCTCGAACTGCGCATCGGCCACGCCGCGCCTCTCGGCTCCACAGGAGCGCTCAGCGCCATTGACAAGCGCAAGATCGATGGCCCGCTTGCCGCGAGCCAGCTCGGCCTCGATGGCGACGAGCAGGCCGACCGCAGGCATCACGGCGGACCGCACAAGGCGATCCACGCTTATTCGATTTCGCATTTCGCGACATGGGCGGGCGAACTGCCGGACCGCGCCGATCGCTTCCGTCCCGGCGCGTTCGGCGAGAACCTCGTCATCAGCGGCGCCTGCGAAGCCGACCTGTGTCTCGGCGACCACTGGCGGATCGGCTCCGCGCTGGTCGAGGTCAGTCAGGGCCGCCAGCCGTGCTGGAAGCTCAACATGCGCTTCGACGTGGCCGATATGGCCTGGCGGGTACAGGAGAGCGGCCGCACCGGCTGGTACTTCAGGGTGAGCGAGCCCGGCATCATGACGGCGGGCGATCGCGGCGTTCTGATCGCGCGGCCGCATCCCGGCTGGACGCTCGCACGGGTATCGCCCCTGCTCTATCACGACAGGATGAACCGCCTTGCGCTCGCCGAGCTTGCGGCGCTGCCCGGCCTGCCGGAAAGCTGGAAGCGCCTTGCCGACGCGCGTCTCGCCTCGGGCAAAACCGAGGATTGGTCGAGCCGCATCGAAACGCCGCACGTCTGATCTTGATCGCTGACAGGCAAGAGCCCGCAGATGCTGGCCGCTCGGGATCGGCGCCCGCGAGTCCTGAAAATCCGACTCAAAGAGTTCCGGATATCCGCGGCTTGTTACAGTCGTCATGGCCGGATTTATTCCGGCCATCCACGCGCTTAAAGATATTTCGCAAAGACGTGGATGCCCGGGACAAGCCCGGGCATGACGGTTCAAACGAATGCCACTGCCTCACTTTACGCACGAGACTCTGATCGCGGCGCTCAACCGATCTTCTTCAGCCCGGCCTTGAAGCGCTGGCTGTTCTTCACATAGCGCGGCGCGCCGCGGGTCAACGCCGTGACCTGCTCTTCGGTCAGCGTGCGGATCACGCGTCCCGGCGCGCCGACGATCAACGAGCGGTCCGGAAATTCCTTGCCCTCAGGGATGATCGAGCCGGCGCCGACGACGCAGCCCCTGCCGAGCTTCGCGCCGTTCATCACGATCGCGCCCATGCCGATCAGCGACCACTCGCCGATGGTGCAGCCGTGCAGGATGGCGTTGTGGCCGACCGAGCAGTTCGCGCGGACGACCAGCGGAAAACCGGGATCGGTGTGAAGGGTGCAATTGTCCTGCACGCTGGAGCCTTCGCCGATCTCGATCGGTTCGTTGTCGCCGCGGATCACACTGCCGAACCACACGCTGGCATTGGCGCCGAGCCGGACTTGACCGATCACCTGCGCGGAATCGGCGATGAAATACTGCCCGTCAGCAGGCAATTGCGGCGCGACACCATCAAGCTCGTAGATCGACATCGGGGTCTCCTTTCGCGGCAGACCATGCCATGAATGAGGCCGCGATGGCGAGAGCTGCGCCTATGCATCCGGCGAAGTGATGCGTCTCTAGGGATGACGCTGCGATGAGCGCGCGACAGACACCGCGATCAGACGAACAGCCCGGTCGCCTGCAGGATCGTCAGCATGCAGGTGCCCGACATCAGGCTCCAGAAGCCGGCGATGATCGTCGCCATCGCCACGAATGCAATACGCCGCCGCTCGACCTGCCGGCCGCGCACGGTGTTGCGCATGATGATAAAGGGCGCCGCGAACGCCAGAAACGGCACCGCAGCGAAGGCCTTGGTGGCGGCGTCCTGCGCCAGCAGGCCGAAGCCCGCGGGGCGGTCCGCCAGCGCCTGATAGCCGCTGCTCAATGCGCCGGCGAAGGCAAATCCGATCATCAGCGAGAAAAACGAATTGAGGGCTTCCGGCGTCATCGGACCAACCTTCCGTGAGGGTTCGTCACGCTTCGCAAAATGCCGCGCCGCGCGCCACTTTATCCTTAAAAAAAGGTTAACGCCGCACGTGCTCAGCGCAGGGCCGGATGCGGGGAACCGGCCGGCTTGCGCACTGGAGCACCCCTCGCCGTGGCATACTGCGGTTTGATTCGCGCCGCTGTCCGTTCCGGAATCCGCCGCCCTCATGACAATGACGACTGCCCGCTCGCGCTCACGCCGCCGTCCCGCGCGCCGCCACCACCTTGCCCCGCTGCTGGCCTCGGGCGCGATCGGCGCCTGCGCGCTGGCCGCGATCGTCTATCTGTTGTGGCCGACCTGGCACGGCGAGCGCGCGAGCGATCCGGATCGCCTGCCGGTGACGATCGGCAACACGCTGTTCAACGTGCCGACGAAATCGATCCGGGTGAAACTCCAAAAACGCACCGGCCCGCAGGAGCGGGTCGATCTCGGGTTCCTCTACCCGTCGCTGGACTCGCCGCAGGCGCCGAGGCACGTCACCGCCGCCACGGTGAAAGCCGAAGCGCAGCCGATCGACCGGATTTTCCTATCGATCGCCGCGCATCACGGCGCAATCTCGCCGGAGGAGCGGATCAACGCGATCTATCCGCGTTATCTGGAAGCAAATGCGACGGCGGTCGAGGACGGGCTGACATGGCGCGCGTTCCGAGAGACCACACCCTATGCGGGCGAGGATCTGGCGAGCGCGGAATCGTTCGTCGCGCGCTGTACGCGCGATGCCGCCACGCCAGGCATGTGCTTCACCGAATTGCGGATCGAGGGCGCCGATCTGAATTTCCGCTTTCCGCGCGCATGGCTCGGCCAGTGGCGCGAGGTGGCGGCGGCGATCGGACAGCTTGTGGTGCGAATGCGCGGGGCGCACGGCTGAGCTTCAGTCGTCGTCCCGGCGCAGACCGGGACCATCACCCCAGTCGGCACTTTTAAAATTATGAACGCATGAAGAAAGACGTGGATGGCCGGGTCAAGCCCGGCCATGACGGATCGGCATGCTCCGTCGGACATGATCGCCAAAGAAGGGCTGGTGGCTCCCGGCTTGCGCCGGGACGACCGGAAAGAAATCAGTCTTCGTTGTCTTCGAGATCGGTATCGAGGATCGCCATCTGGAACTGATAGGAGCGGTCGTCGTCCTCGTCATCGACGAACAGCACGCCGATGAATTCCTCGCCAATATAAACTTCAGCGGAATCGTCTTTCTTGGGACGCGGCACCACGCGAATCTTCGGATTGCCGAACAGGCGCTTCAGATACGCGTCGAGCTTTCTGACTTCAGTGACGTCCACGAGATTCTCCCGAAATTGATGATGATGTCTTCGACCGGCGCGGCAGCAAGGCCGCGCGAGGCGGCCGATCCGGGAAAATCCTAGCGTGTTCGCGCCTCAAAGACCATTGCCGTTGAGCATCTGATCCATGGTACGCGAGGGCTCGGCGCAGCCGGCGGTACCGACCACTTTCGCGGGCACGCCCGCCACCGTGACGTTATGCGGCACGGGCTTGACCACCACCGAGCCCGCGGCGATGCGCGCGCAATGGCCGACCTCGATGTTGCCCAGAATCTTTGCGCCCGCGCCGATCATCACGCCGCGCCGGATCTTCGGATGGCGATCCTCGTTCTCCTTGCCGGTGCCGCCGAGGGTGACATCGTGCAGGATGGACACGTCGTCCTCGATCACCGCGGTCTCGCCGACGACAAAGCCGGTGGCGTGATCGAGGAAGATGCCGCGCCCGATCCTTGCCGCGGGATTGATGTCGGTCTGGAACGCGGCCGAGGCGCGGCTCTGGATATAGAACGCGAAATCCTTGCGACCCTTGTTCCACAGCCAGTGCGCGAGGCGATGCGCCTGAATGGCATGGAAGCCCTTGAAGTAGAGCAGCGGATCGATGAAGCGCGAGGTCGCCGGGTCGCGATCGTAGACCGCGACGAGATCGGCGCGGAACGCATTGCCGATATCGGGATCGTCGCGCAGCGCGTCGTTGTAGGCCTGCCGGATCAGATCGCCCGACAGCGCCGGATGATCGAGTCGGTCGGCGACGCGATGCACCACCGCGGCCTCGAGACGGTCATGATACAGCACCGTCGAATAGATGAAGGTCGCAAGCTCGGGCTCGCGCCGCACGATCTCCTCCGCCTCATCGCGGATGCGTGTCCATACCGGGTCGAGCGTCGACAGCGCGGCGGTCGGATCGAGATGCTGCTTGGCCATGACGCGGCTCCGGTGGTGAGGCAAATAATCTGCCCGGAATTCTACCACATAGTGGGCTTCGGTAACCCTGCAATCCTGCATGGGCGTCGGACAGGGATAATATTCTCTTCGTCTTAGGGATGAACTCGTTCAAGGCCTGCGGGCCAGGAACTCCAGCACGCCCTCTTTGTAGACGCGGTCGCCCACGGTGCGCATGTGATCGCGATCGGGAATATCAAGCACTTCGGCCTGCGTGATGACCTCGGCGAGCCGATGCGGGGAGCCGGCGACATCATCCTTGGTGCCAACGGCGATCAGCACCGGCCCCTTGATGGTGGCGGCCTCGTCCCTCGTCATCAGGCGGCGCGAACCGCGCAGACAGGCGGCCAACGCCCGGCGGTCCGAGCGTGTCTGATCGGCGAAGGCGCGGAAGGTCTTGCCGACGGGATCGGTCACATCGTCGATGGAACCCGCTTCAAGCGCGAGCGCGACATTCTCGCCGGGACCACCGCCTTCGATCAGGCCCATGCCGAGACCCGCGATGATCAGCGAGCGCAGACGCTGCGGATCGCGCGTCGCCAGATAGGCCGCGATGCGCGAGCCGAGCGAATAGCCCATGATGTCGGCGCGATCGATACCGAGATGATCCATCAGCGCGCGCACGTCGCCGGCCATCGTGCCGATGTGATATTCCTCCGGATCGTACAGCTTGCTCGACTCGCCATGACCGCGATTGTCGAGCGCGACGACGCGGCGCCCGGCTTTGGTCAGGGTCGATATCCAGCTCGGATAGATCCAGTTGACGTTCTTGGTCGAGGCGAAACCGTGGACGAGAACGATCGGATCGCCCTCGCCTTCGTCGTGATACGCGATTTCAACGGAGCCGTTGTGAAAGCTCGGCATCGATTATTCCAATATGAAGTGGGGATCGGAGATCTGATTGGCGGGACGTTCTAACCGCGCGTCGGAGCTTTTTCCAGAGCTTGACAGGGTGTTTATGCAGCCCCGCTCTGCGCCGGCGCGAAGGCGCGCCGCGCGCGTTTGCGCTTCGCGCGCCGCAGCCACCACCACGTCAGACGCTCGATGACGGCCTTGATCGAGGTCAACAGACCGAACAGCGCGAGCAAAGCCGCAAACACCCACCAGGCCAGATTGAACAGCCCGGTCAGGCCCAGCACCGCGCCGCGGCCGAGCAGCTTGACGATCGCGCGGGTCTGGCTGCCCTTGGACTCGGCAAGCCGCGCCGCGCGCGCGACATCCTTCGGGCCGTCGGCCACGCGCAGCACGTCGAGCGCGCCTTTGGTGCCCGCCTTCTCGCCGATGCGGCCGACATCCTTGGCAAGGCGCACCAGCGCGCCCGCCTTCTCCGCGCGAAACGCCGCCTTCATCGCTCGCGCGGTCTCACCTGGATGCGTGATCGAAACGCGCTGCACCGCCTGACGCAGCATCGGCGTGTCCACGACATCGCGCGCGGCGCGGCCGGTCCATGCGGACAATCCGGCACCGAGACGGCCGGCCCTGCGCGCATCCTTGACGAGCGAGAGCCCCGCCCGCAGCGGCACCACGCCGCCCGCGGAGACATAGCTCGCTGCGGTCACCGCAAGACCGACGCCGGCAAGTCCGAGCACCAGACGGTCAGCCTCCTCGCCGGTGACAAGGCGTTTGCCCTCGCGCACCGCGTCACGGATATCGCCGAACACGAACAGATCGCCGACCAGCGTACCGGACAGGCTGGCGCCATCCTCGATCTCGCCGGTGACCAGCCCGCGGCTGAAACGGCGGGCATAGGACGACATGGAGTTCTGTTCAGCGAGCCCGGCGGCGACCTGCTCCGATACCGCCGGGGCAATGGAGACGCCCCGCTCACGCGCCAGCGCAACAAAACTGTCCGCAAGATCGGCGTCACCCCCCGCCAGCGCCTGCGCCACGTTCTGTTCGATCACCATACCGGCATGGCTGCCATCGGCGGAGCCGAGCGCAGTATCGAGTTGCAGATCCGACAGTTGCGCCGGATCGTCCTGCGCCAGTAACAGCGCACCGGCCTGACGCGCCTGCGGCAACAGCAACGCGAACGCAACCGCGGTTGCGGCCACGCCCGCCAGTGCCGGGATAATACGTCGCAGGTTCATTCTGGGGATTTTTCCGGAACCATCCATCTTTCATCGCAATTGGCTGCACAATCCGGTGAGCAGGTATGAATGTCGCTTTCAAGGCACAACCGCCCCGACGAAAGCAGGGACCAACGAAAGAAGGGCTTTTCCGGGCAACCGCGATTGTGTCGAATCCGGACAAGACGCTTGTGCATCGGCCTCGGATTTTTTCGTGGTGATCTAGCAATCCCGCACCGCGAATCGTATGGTGCGCCGCATTGCTCTGGTGGTTCTACCGCTGCTGTCATTGCGACCAACAAGAAAGCGCGACGTCGCAGCACCCGCTCCGAAGACAAGTTCAGGTTGAAGTCCGACAAGGTTTGAAGGTCATGGCCGATCACATCGTCCCACATTTCCAGAACGATCCCGGGGTGACCGTGATTGAAATCGGCTCGCGCGAATTCATGTGCATCGGCGCCAATCCGCCGTTCGATCACCCGCATGTCTTTCTCGACCTCGGCAACGACAGCGAGATCATCTGCCCATACTGTTCCACGCTGTATCGCTTCGCCGCCGATCTCGCGCCGGGCGCAGCCCGCCCGCCCGAATGCGCGGTAAAGGACAAGGTGGCCTGATCGCCATCGGCCCGGCGGCGTGGCGCCGTCGCGCACCATCGTCATCGCCGGCGCCGGAATCGGAGGCCTGACCGCGTCGCTTGCGCTTGCGGCGCGTGGCTTCGACATCATCGTTCTGGAACGTGAAACCGCGCTGCAGGAAGTCGGCGCCGGGCTGCAACTCTCCCCCAATGCCAGCCGCATTCTGATCGAACTCGGGCTCGAGCCTCTGCTCACGCCTCGCCTGGTCGCGCCGGACGCCGTCAAGGTGATGAGCGTGCGCGCCCGCCGGCCGATCGCCAGTATCCCGCTGCAAGACGCGCGGCAACGCCATGGCGCGCCCTACTGGCTGCTGCGACGGCCCGACTTGCAGGCGGCATTGCTCTCCAAAGTCAGCGAGCATCCGCGGATCGAATTGCGGCTCGGCGCGCCGGTCGAGGATTTCACCACGAACACTGACGGCGTCACCGTGACCACCCAAACGGCGGCCGGCCCACAGCAGCAGACCGGCGTCGCTTTGATCGGCGCCGACGGGGTGTGGTCGGCCGTCCGCAGCCGGCTGTTTCCCGACCTGCGGCCGCGCTTCACTGGCCGCATCGCCTGGCGCGGCACCTGCGAGGCGACAAACCTGCCCGGCTTCGACAACCGCAACGTGCAACTGTGGATGGGGCCGCACGCCCACCTCGTGGTCTATCCGCTGGCCGAAGGACGGCAGGTCAACCTCGTGGCGGTCACCACCGGTGAATGGGACCGGCCGGGCTGGAGCGAGCCGGGTGATGCCGCCGAGGTCGCGCGGGCCTTTGCCGCCTGGCCGGAGACTGCGCGTGGATTGATCGCCGCCGTGACGAGCTGGCGCCGATGGGCGCTGTTCGGCATGCCCGATGGCGGCGTCTGGGGTCAGGGCCGGGTCGCGCTGCTGGGCGATGCCGCCCATGCCATGCTGCCTTTCGCCGCCCAGGGCGCCGGCATGGCCATCGAGGATGCCGCGGTGCTGGCGGACACCCTTGCGCAAGACGGGAATGTCGCCACCGCCCTCGCCCGCTACGGACAGATCCGTTCGCCGCGCGTCCGCCGGGTGCAGCGAACGGCGCGCCGCAACGGAGAAATTTACCATTTGAGGGGACCGATGGCGCTGGCGCGCGATCAGATGATCGGCTGGCTGGGCGGTCCGGCGTTGTTGTCCCGGCAAGACTGGATCTATGGCTGGCGCAGCCGTTAACGATGCTCTTTCACCTTAACAACGCCGTTTCACCTTTCCACCGCGACAATCGGTGATCGTGGAACAAAATCCGGGTTCGGCCCGTTACACCGGGTTAGTCGGGGAAGAGCATGCCAAGCAAACCAAGTCCGCAGCGCAGCTTGTTCGAAAGCGAGCGCAGCTTTCGTCTTCTCGTTGAGGGTGTGTCGGACTACGCGATTTTCATGCTGGACCCCACCGGGACCGTCACAAGCTGGAATACCGGCGCGGAGCGGATCAAAGGCTACAAAGCGCACGAAATCATCGGACAGCATTTCAGCCAGTTCTATTCTCCCGAAGACCGCGCGGCCGGCATGCCCGACCGGTCGCTGGAGACCGCCCGCAGCAAGGGCAAATTCGAGGCCGAGGGCTGGCGGGGGCGCAAGGACGGCTCGAAGTTCTTCGCCTCGGTGGTGATCGATGCCATCTATGAACACGGCGAGCTGATCGGCTTCGCCAAGATCACGCGCGACATCACCGAGCGCCAGAAGGCGCAGGCGGCCCTCGCCGAAAGCGAGAGCCAGTTCCGCATGCTGCTCAGCGGCGTGGTCGATTATGCGCTCTATATGCTCGACCCGACCGGCATCGTGACCAACTGGAACATCGGCGGCCAGCGCATCAAGGGATATGCGCCGGAGGAAATCATCGGTCAGCACTTCTCGCGCTTCTATACGCCCGCCGATCGGGCCGCCGGACGCCCCGCCCGCGCGCTGGAACAGACAATCGAGCACGGCCGCTACGAAGAGGAAGGCTGGCGCGTGCGCAAGGACGGCACCTTCTTCTGGGCAAGCGTGGTGATCGACCGCATCACCGATCCCGACGGCAAACTGCTCGGCTTCGCCAAGATCACGCGCGACATCACCGAGCGCCACGAGGCCCAGCAGAGACTGGAGCGGGTGCAACAACAGCTCGCGGAGTCGCAGAAGTTCGATGCGCTCGGCCAGCTCACCGGCGGCATCGCCCATGACTTCAATAATCTCCTGATGATCATCAGCGGCCATCTGCATACGCTCAAGCGTCTCGCAGGCGACGATGTCAGAGCGATGCGCGCGGTGCAGGCGATCGACACCGCAAGCCAACGCGGCGCTTCGCTGACCAACCAGCTTCTCACCTTCGCGCGACGCCAGCGGGTCAATCCGCAGGCGATCGATCTGGCCGAACGCATCCATTCGGTGCGCGAGGTGCTGGACACCGGCCTTGGCAGCAACGTGCATCTCAATGTCGAGATCGAGCAGAACGTCTGGCCGGTTACCGTCGACGTCACCGAATTCGAGACGGCGCTGATCAACCTGCTGATCAACGCCCGCGACGCCATGCCGAACGGCGGGATCGTCCTGGTCAGCGCGAAAAACGTCCGGCTCGACGAAGACAATCACAAAGGCGACCACGTCGCGATCTCGGTCGAGGATTCAGGCGTCGGCATTCCCCAGGATGTAATCGCCAAGGTGTTCGATCCGTTCTTCACCACCAAGGCGGTCGGCAAAGGCACCGGCCTTGGCCTGTCGCAAGTCCACGGTTTCGCGCATCAGGCCGGCGGCACGGTGACGCTGCAGAGCGAGCTCGGACAAGGCACCCGCTTCACCATTCTGCTGCCGCGTGGCGCCGCCGCCGCCTCATCCCGGGAGAGCGACGGCGCGGACGAGAAAATCGGCATCAGCGGCACGGTGCTGCTGGTCGAGGACAATCCCGATGTCGCCGGCGCCAGCGCCGGACTGCTGGAGCAACTCGGCTATGCGGTGCGCTGGGTGTCGGATGCCGAAGCCGCGTTGAAAGCCATCGAGCGCGACAGCATCGATCTTGTGCTCAGCGATATCGTCATGCCGGGAAAAATGGACGGCCTCGGCCTCGCCCGCGCCATCCGGCAGAAGCGACCGAATTTGCCGGTGCTGCTCGCCACCGGCTACAGCGAGGCGGCGCAGACCGCGCGCGCCGACTTCGCCATCCTCAAGAAGCCGTATCAGATCTACGATCTCAGCCGCGCGCTGGCCGAGATCGCGCGCTGACGAAACGCGGCCTGTCTTTCCTCACTAACTCGTCTGTTTCTGGTCGTCCCGGCGCAGGCCGGGACCCATCATCCCGGTCGATGTTCTTGAAACCGCGGGTTTTGCTTTTTACAAAGACTGGTGGTTATGGGTCCCGGCCTGCGCCGGGACGACCAATAACGTGGAGCTCTTATATCTAAAGAGCCGCGCAGGGCTGCAACGCCACATCATGATTCAACCTGAAACAAAATGCTCTAAAATATAAAAAGACTCTAGCGGCGATGCCCGCGCCGCGACTGCGCGCTTGGCGTCGCCGGCGTGTCGGGCACGATCTCACCGCAATTGTTGCGGCGACGATTCTGGTCGATCAGATCGAGCTGCGCCTTCGTCGCGGTGAAATCGCTTTGATAGGCAACGCCCGACACCAGCGATCCGGCAGCCCCGGTCTCCGCCTTGGCCATCAGGCCGCGCAGTTCCGACAACTTTTCGGCAAGCGGCTTGCGCGCGGTGTTGAGCTGCGCGCAGTCGTAAAGATCATAATGCGCCGGATCGGCGAACGGACTGAGGGTCGCGTCCCCACTACTCGCACAACCCGACAGCAGGGCCGCGGCCAGGACGATGCCGGCAACGGACGGCATCCTGCTCCCATGGGGGGCAATGCGATCGGGGATCAGGCGGCGGCGCTGCATCGACACTCCATGAAACCTAGAAGATGAGAGCTGGAAACAAGATGGGACCTGGAAACCAGTGGTGCGGACGGCGGGAATCGAACCCGCACGACGTTGCCATCGAGGGATTTTAAGTCCCTTGCGTCTACCAATTCCGCCACGTCCGCGCGTTTATGTTTCAACCGCTTAGAGAAGAAATGCCGCAATGTCACTGCAAAACGCTCCTTCCGTTTTGCAATTTTTGCCTTGTGCTATCCTGGTATGTCTTGAGTGAGGCGGCGGCGATCGGGCTTACGCGCAGTGCGCCCCCTCACAGACTGCCCTCGCGGATCGGCGGCTGGAATGACAGGCCGGTGTCCCACGGAAAGAAAATCCAGGTGTCCTGCGATACCTCGGTGATGAAGGTATCGACCAGCGGCCTGCCCATCGGCTTGGCATAGACCGCCGCGAAATGCGCACGCGGCAGCAACTCGCGCACCACGCGCGCGGTGCTGCCGGTGTCGACAAGATCGTCGATAATCAGGATGCCCTGCCCGTCGGGGTCGCCGGCGCGCGCCACCGTTTCGGAGACGCCCTTGAGAACACGCATCTCGGTTTGCGTGGTGTGCTCATAATTGGTCACGCACAGCGTGTCGATGACGCGCAGGCCGAGTTCGCGCGCGACAATCGCCGCCGGCACCAGTCCGCCCCGCGTCACCGCGACCAGCGCGTGAAACGGACCCGCCCCGTTGAGCCGCCACGCCAGCGCGCGGGCATCGCGATGAAACTGGTCCCACGAGACTGGAAACGGTTTGCGCGGTGTTTCCTCGGCCATCATTCAGTCTCCACTCTTCTTCACCTCTCCCGTGGGGAAAGGTCGACATGCGAAGCATGTCGGGTGAGGTGTACGATCATCGGGGAACCGCCCCCTCACCCCGACCCTCTCCCCCAAGGGCGTTTATGCCCGTCTTTGACGGGCTATGGGGAGAGGAAGCAAAACTGCGTCAGCCGGACGGTAATTCAAACTCTCCACCACATCGGCAGTCATCGCACGACATTCAGCCCGGCAAGCATCGCCTTGACGTCGTCCATCGCCGCTTTCAGCTTTTCCGGATCGCGCGAGCGCACCACCACATTGGTGTTCGGCCTGCCGCTATCCTCGATGAACGGGTAGCTGCCGATGGAGGTTTCAGGATGCGCCTCCTGGATCGCGCGCAGCGGCGTGCCGATATCGCCCTCGCGTGCATTGGCCGAAACCGAATCCGACAGCATGCGCGCGCCGGATCGCAATCTCGGCGCGACGATGTCCATCATCGCCTGCATGATCGAAGGCACGCCCGCCATCACGACGACATTGCCGAGCTTGAATCCGGGCGCGAGGATGGTCGCGCTCTCGATCAGTTCGGCGCCGTGGGGGATCCGCGCCATGCGCAGCCGCGCCTCGTTGAGGTCGGCTTCGGCGTAACGCTGGCGGAAGCGCGCCACCACATCGGGATGATGATCGATCCCGACCCCGAAAGCCTTGGCCACGGCGTCGGCCGTGATGTCGTCATGGGTCGGCCCGATGCCGCCGGTGGTGAAGACATAGTCGTAGCGCGCGCGCAACGTGTTGAGCGCCTCGACGATGGCGGGCTCCTCATCCGCGACGACGCGAACCTCCTTCAGGTCGATGCCGAGATTGGTAAGATATTCGGCGATGAAGCCGATGTTCTTGTCCTTGGTGCGTCCGGACAGAATTTCATCGCCGATCACCACAATGCCGGCCGTGACAATTTCGCTCATCGATTTCCTCTTCGGACGATCCTGATCGCCTCGTCCGCAATATCCGATATCGCACGGCTCCTAAGCAAGCCGTCATGGTCCGCCTGCGCCGGTCCGGCGGGCATTTTTCCATTTGCCCACAGCCGGCACACAGAACCGAGCCGCGATCGATGCATCCACACCGCAGCACCGCGCCCGGTTGCCCCCTCGCCGCGCGCCGCGTAAAAATGGACCCGCCCGGAGAAGTGGAATGACGTATTGTTGCGGAATCCTGGTCAAACAGGGGCTGGTGATGATTGCCGACACCCGTACCAATGCGGGTCTCGACAACATTTCCACCTTCCGCAAGCTTCACGTCTTCAGCAGACCGGGCGAGCGCATCATGGCGATCGCCTCGGCGGGCAATCTCGCCATCAGCCAGTCGGTGCTCTCGGTTCTCGCCGAAGGGCTGGAGAACGCCGCGACCGGCGAGCGCGAGACGCTGATGAACGCGCCGACACTGTTCCAGGCGGCCCAGCGCATCGGCCGCGCGGTGCGCGAGGTCAATCGGGTCGAAGGCCGCGCCCTGGAAGCCGAGGACATCAACTTCGATGTCTCGTTCCTGTTCGGCGGCCAGGTCAAGGGCGAGCGTCCACGCCTGTTCATGATCTATCCGGCCGGCAATTTCATCGAATGCACCACCGACACGCCATATCTGCAGATCGGCGAGCACAAATACGGCAAGCCGGTACTCGATCGCGCGATCACCTATGACGCCGATATCTACGACGCGCTGAAGATCGGCCTGATCTCGATGGACTCCACCATGCGCTCCAATCTCGGCGTCGGCATGCCGATCGACATCCTGCTGGTGCGGCCCGATACGCTTGACGCCGAGCTCAACATGCGGATCGAGGCCGGCGAGCCCTATTTCCACGATCTGCGCGCGCGCTGGTCCGAAGCCCTGCGCTCCGCGCATCAAAGCATTCCGCGCCCGCCTTACGGCAAAGCCAAATAACAATCATGCGGCCTGTTTCGTCATTGCGAGCGGAGCGAAGCAATCCAGAAACGGCAAAGTGAGAACTGGATTGCTTCGTTGCTTGCGCTCCTCGCAATGACGCTCGAAAGATCAACGAATAGCCAATAAAGGGGAAAACGAATGTCGCAACTCAAAGTCGCACTCGTCACCGGCGCGGGCACCGGTATCGGCCAGGCCTGCGCGCTGGCGCTGATGAAGGCCGGCTTCACCGTGGTACTGACCGGACGGCGCATCGAGAAGCTTGAGGAGACCGCCAAGGCCGGCGCCGCGTTCGGCAAGAGCCTGCCGGTGGCCGCCGACATGACCGATCCCGCCTCGATCGACGCGCTGTTCGCGCGCATCGTCAAGGAATACGGCCGCCTCGACGTGCTGTTCAACAATGCCGGCGTCGGCACCCCGCCGGTACCGCTGGAAGAGCTCACGCTGGCGCAGTGGCAGGCGACGGTCGCGACCAACCTCACCGCTCCGTTTCTGTGCACGCAGCACGCCTTCCGCATCATGAAGGACCAGACGCCGCGCGGCGGCCGCATCATCAACAACGGCTCGATCTCGGCCTATGCGCCGCGGCCGTTCTCCGCGCCCTACACCTCGACCAAACACGCCATCACCGGCCTCACCCGCTCGATCGCGCTCGACGGCCGCGCCTACGACATCGCCGGCGGGCAGATCGACATCGGCAACGCCGCGACCGAGATGACCAAGCCGATGGCCGCCGGCATCCGTCAGCCTCGCGGCGACACCATGGTCGAACCGACCATGGACGTGCAGAACGTCGCTGATGCGGTGGTGTTCATGGCGACGCGGCCGCTCGACGCCAACGTGCTGTTCATGAACGTGATGGCGACCAAGATGCCGTTCGTCGGACGCGGCTGAGGAGAGCCTCAACTGGCCGCACAGGAGTGTCCCGGCTCGCTGGCATCCCCGCTGGCCGGGCGACCGCACCTGTCAACCGGGCAGCATCATATCCGAAACATCCACCAGCGTTCCTGGAAATCGTGTCGGAGTCCCCTTCGACATGAAGCACGCCCCTTTTGCATAGACCCACCTGACATCGTCGTTGGCAACAACCCGATATCGGGTTTCGAAATTGCCTCCATGCAAGGTAACGGCGCGGAGCGCCGCGCAAAATCCCGCGACATCGTCCGGGTGAATGTTTCCGATGAATTCACCAAGATCCAGCCCTTGCGCGCCCAACTGAGGATCGATTCCGAACAACCCGGCCGTCGTAGGATCGACATACGCCAGGTTGCTTGAGACGTCCCAATCCCACATCCCGAAGGACTTCACCTGGAACGAAGTGTCGATCGGAGCGTCCAGACATTCGTAAGCCTCGGCTGCGGCGACCTTCATCAAATATTCGAGTGTCCTGCAATCGCGATCGCCGGCAAACTTTGCAACGTCGAGACAGATATCGCCGACCGGCTTGCTTTTGAAAATCCGCGGATGACTTTCACACGGTAGATTAGTGGAAGCTGTCGACAAAGCGTGCTGCTTCATGTGTCACCTGTTAAAGGAGTGATAGATGAAGCGTCGTTTGGTCAGAATCTTTCCTGACATCATCACCGCGTATCGCGACGCTGATCGCGCGGCTTCGTTAGTCTGTTTTGCTAGCGCGATTCGGCAACATCGAATGATGGCAAGCCGACATAGGCGAGATTTATTCACATGGAAATGGACTCCCGAACTGCCGCCGCAGCGCAGCCGAGCAACCGCACTTCGCGAGGCGAGGAATCCGGGACGTCAAGCGCGCCGCCCGCGCAATCGCGGGCGAAGCACCGATCAATCTCAAGCGTTCAATTCAACGCTGCGATGCGGTTGCTCAATGCAACTGGAACACTCCGTCCACCGCTTTCAGCTCGGCGGGCTTGATCAGTTTCGAATGCGCGACGGTGACCGAGAACAGCGGCCCCTCCAGCTTGGCCTGCCAGAAGGCAAGGAAATCCGTTAGCGCCGGGAAGTTCGGAAACAGGTCGTAGTTCTGCCAGACATAGGATTGCAGCAGCCAGCGATGATCGGGGCGGCGGTAGAGGATTTCCGCCGTGGTCAGACCGTAACCCGCAAGCTGTTTCACAAAATCGGAAGAGACGCCCTCCGCCGATGCCGCCCGTCGCAACGCCATGCCAACCTCCATTCCTGGAGCGCATTCGTCGAACGGGGGTCGCCTCACAATGCGCTCGAAACCGTTTCGACAACGCACTCAGATGAAATTTGACGCAGTCCGTCGCTCGATCTCAATCCTAAAAATTAAATAAACTGTTAACTATCAATGACCTGGCAGCATCGCCCGATGCCTGCTGACAAAAGCAGCCGGAAGCCGCCCGCAATTAACGATGCTCCGAGGAAGGCTGGCAGTCGGCATTTTGGAGTGCCAAAAATTTTGCTAGCACCCCTTGTCCACCGGCAGCCATCCGCCTATGTCGGCAGCAGCCCCGCTTTGGCACTCACAAGGTGGGACTGCCACTTTTAAAAAACTGAGTAACTTCAAATTCCTAGGAGGACTGCATGAAATTCCGTCCGCTTCACGACCGCGTCGTGGTCAAGCGCATCGACGCCGAAGAGAAGACCGCTGGCGGCATCATCATTCCCGACAGTGCGAAGGAAAAGCCTTCGCAGGGCGAAATCCTCTCGGTCGGCCCCGGCGGCCGCGACGAGACCGGCAAGCTGATCCCGATCGACCTCAAAGTCGGCGACATCGTGCTGTTCGGCAAGTGGTCCGGCACCGAGGTCAAGATCGACGGTCAGGAAGTCCTGATCATGAAGGAAAGCGACATTCTCGGCGTCATCACCGACGCCGGCTCCAAGAAGAAAGCCGCCTGATCCGCCACTCTCCTCATCCTGAGGAGCCGGCGCAGCCGGCGTCTCGAAGGATGAGGCCCAGACTTCAACTCCCATCCTTCGAGACGCCCGCCAGAGGGCGGGCTCCTCAGGATGAGGTTCGTGTAAACGGAGAATCTCATGTCAGCTAAAGAAGTGAAATTCGGCGTCGACGCCCGCGACAAGATGCTGCGCGGTGTCGACATCCTCGCCAACGCGGTGAAGGTCACGCTGGGCCCGAAGGGCCGCAACGTCGTGCTCGACAAGTCGTTCGGCGCGCCGCGCATCACCAAGGACGGCGTCACCGTCGCCAAGGATATCGAGCTCGAGGACAAGTTCGAGAACATGGGCGCCCAGATGGTGCGCGAAGTGGCATCGAAGTCGGCCGATCTTGCCGGCGACGGCACCACCACCGCCACCGTGCTCGCCCAGGCCATCGTCAAGGAAGGCGCCAAGTCGGTCGCCGCCGGCATGAACCCGATGGATCTGAAGCGCGGCATCGACCTCGCCGTCGAAGCGGTCGTCGCGGACCTGCAGAAGAACTCCAAGAAGGTCACCTCGAACGACGAGATCGCCCAGGTCGGCACCATCTCGGCCAACGGCGACAAGGAAATCGGCGACTTCCTCGCCAAGGCGATGGCCAAGGTCGGCAACGAAGGCGTCATCACCGTCGAGGAAGCCAAGTCGCTCGACACCGAACTCGATGTCGTCGAAGGCATGCAGTTCGACCGCGGCTACATCTCGCCCTACTTCGTCACCAATGCCGACAAGATGCGCGTCGAATTCGACGACGCCTACGTCCTGATCAACGAGAAGAAGCTCTCCTCGCTGAACGAGCTGCTGCCGCTGCTCGAGGCCGTGGTGCAGACCGGCAAGCCGCTGGTGATCGTCGCCGAGGACGTCGAAGGCGAGGCTTTGGCCACGCTGGTGGTGAACCGCCTGCGCGGTGGCCTCAAGGTTGCCGCCGTCAAGGCGCCGGGCTTCGGCGACCGCCGCAAGGCCATGCTGCAGGACATCGCGATCCTGACCGGCGGCCAGGCGATCTCGGAAGATCTCGGCATCAAGCTTGAGAACGTGACCCTGCAGATGCTGGGCCGCGCCAAGAAGGTGATGATCGACAAGGAGAACACCACGATCGTCAACGGCGCCGGCAAGAAGGCCGACATCGAGGCGCGCGTGCAGCAGATCAAGGCGCAGATCGAGGAGACCACCTCGGACTACGACCGCGAGAAGCTGCAGGAGCGTCTGGCCAAGCTCGCGGGCGGCGTCGCGGTGATCCGCGTCGGCGGCGCGACCGAGGTCGAGGTGAAGGAGCGCAAGGATCGCGTGGACGACGCGATGCACGCGACCCGCGCCGCGGTTGAGGAAGGCATCGTTCCGGGCGGCGGCGTCGCTTTGCTCCGCGCCTCCGAACAGCTCAAGCGCATCAAGACCCAGAACGACGACCAGAAGACCGGCGTCGAGATCGTGCGTAAGGCTCTGTCGGCTCCGGCCCGCCAGATCGCGATCAACGCGGGCGAGGACGGCAGCGTCATCGTCGGCAAGGTGCTGGAGAAGGATCAGTATTCGTACGGCTTCGACTCGCAGACCGGTGAATACGGCAACCTCGTCTCCAAGGGCATCATCGACCCGACCAAGGTCGTGCGCGCGGCGATCCAGAACGCGGCGTCGGTCGCCTCGCTCCTGATCACCACCGAAGCGATGATCGCCGAGCTGCCCAAGAAGGGTGGCGCTGGCGCACCGGGCGGCATGCCCGGCGGCGGCATGGGCGGCATGGATTTCTGATCCAGACCACTCAGGCGATTACGAAATGCAAAACCCCGGCAGCGATGCCGGGGTTTTTGTTTGAATTTATTCAGTTCTGACAAAATACAGGGACTGAAGTCGTTGATATCGGGGGAAGCATTAATCAACAATTCGGCGGTTCGGAAGCATTTTCTTGAGATACCCATTGAATGCCGTAGCCAGGAGTTTGCGCCTTGCCTCCCAAAATTCCTCGGCTTTATCGACGCACCATAGTGACTGATCGAGCGGAATACACTGACTCATGAGCGTCTCACGTTTCAATCTTCGTAGATATACGTCCGGCGACGCCGCACCGACCGCACGATTCGTTTCGCCAGTAATAAAAGCAATGTTCGCTATCGTATCTGCTCTCGAACGGTATTTTTCCTCAAACTGAGCGCGCGGCAAGATATGATGCCTATCAACATTCTTTTGAAGCATGATCTGAGAGCCAGAGAATAAGTCACACAGCCCTACCTGCCTGCACGCTATATATGCAGCGAACAATGCGCCTTTGTCGTTCAATGCGCCTTTAAAGTCGCTTGCTATAGACCCAAACGTACCAGCCTCCCGACGAACATTTGTAAGCAATTTTCCTATTGGATCATCAGAGCGACAAGCGCGAAGATCTTGATCAAGTGCAGTTTCGCTCGATTTGCTGTAGCGATGCAAAAGGGAAGCCATAGCCAACCATCCAGCAATCCCACGAGGATCGCGCCCGCGAGCTCCAGTCGATGCACACACAGCAATCACAGGAACCAAGAGTGCGCCACTCCAGAGAATTTCCATATTCACTAGCCCAAACTCATTCCTAACGAGGGCAATAGCCTCTTTCGTAGCGCGCTTTGTTATATTCCAAGCACTTGCCACTTCGGAGCGACTGAGCTCGTGCAACGGCGTGCGACTTCGGCCATCCGGCATTGCGATAAACGCACACGCTCTAAACAGGTGCATAACATTCAATCGCGAAAATCCTTCGCGTTTAAGCTCTGCAACGAATGGGGCCACCTCATTAGCAATAAATCCCGTGTGCCTTGCTGCGACACGGGCGCTTTCAATATCTTCCGTTTTGAGCTTTACGCCTAAAGTATTTATCCTAGTAAAAGCATCCACTGCCTGATCGAACGAAAAATCGTTCATCTGTACCGCAGGGATTTCATAGTCCAAAAGTCTGCGAACCCTTTCAAACTTGGCTTCCCGTCGTTCTCCCTTATTACCGTCTGGAAGCGACTTTCTAAGTTGCCTATATAGCTCATCGTCCAAAATATCACTTACTGGAAACCAACTACCGTCTCGTGCAGTTGCCGCATTCGCTAGCTTAAAAATATCTTCGTCAGGGTTGAAAACGACTTGAATGCCCTCGTCTCCACTCATAATTTTCGAGAGCGTAATTACACGCTGCTGACCGTCGATTAACCAGACGATTGATCGGCCTCTTACCGGCTTTGGATCACGTCGGCGCGACTGAACGTCAACCTCACTAGACCAGAGCAATAATGCCGATACTGGGAACGACCGATATATCGAGTCGATCAAGTGAGGCGCCTTACTTTTCTTCCATACATACTCACGCTGAAATTCTGGGACTACTAAACGACCCCCTCTGTAATCCTCAATTATCTGTCTAATCTTCAGTGTTCGAATATCTAAGCTCGCATCCATGATCTCTCCATCTACGAATAAAAACACGTCAAAAATGACCATCTAGCTAGAATGTCACAATCTATAAAAATTAGTATTGACATTGCTACAAGTGTCCCACTCCACTCCAGTAACAAATCGCGATCATCGGCTTGTCGCGGAAAACATCAGAAACACAAACGAAAAGGCCCGCTTGCGCGGGCCTTTTCTTTTATCGCCACGGACACACCAATCGTCCGCGTCGGTACCTGTTACTGACAAATATGCATCAGGCCGTCAGAGCCCCTGAAGGTCGTGCCCGGCAGACAGGCGAGACCGTTGCGCTGCATGTAGGTCTGGTTGTAGCGGCCGGCCGCGAGGTAGCCCTCGCCGTAATAGCCGCCGCCATAATAGCCGTTGTCATAGGCATAGGAATTGTACGGATCGTTCGCGGCATAACCGCCGCCGAACGGCGTCGATGCGATCGCGGCCGCGGTGCCGAGCGCGCCGGCCGCCACACCTACGGCGAGATCGCCGGGCCAGAAACCGGTATCGTGGCGCGCCCAGGCATCGCGCTCGACCGGGCGCATCTGCGCATGGTGCCGGGCATGCATCTTGCCCGCGTGATGCACGCGCTGATGTTTCATCATCTTGCTGCTGCGCGAATGCACGGCGTCCTTCGCCATCACCGGCGTCGCTACCGCCATCGACAGGATCACGGCCGTCAGCAATTTCATTGGTGTCATGATGATCTCCTTGAATATTGACCCCGGGCGCAGAACGTGGTGCCGCGCATCATGTTCCTTCGCCATGCCCGAACACGGGCCGGCCATGACGAAAGATCAGACGTCGCGGCCTCGACGGCCCGCAAACCGGGTGGTCAATCGAAAGAGAAATGCCGATATTGCGGGAGGATGGGCCTCGCGGAATCGCGAGGTCGAAATGGCAACGACCACGAACGACACAGGCAGCGCGTACATCCGGCGCAGGCCTGGAGCGGACCTGATGGTCGCTCACGTCATCTCGTGGCCGTTTGGGCGATACGCCGGGGGACAGCGGCATCGCCCTTGTTGAATAACATGGTGACAGCGGATGCGTTCCGCAAGGGGGTCCAATGGCCACTAAGGCAAGCTCATCCAAGGCCGGAAACATCTATGTCGGCATCGGCGGCTGGACTTTCGCGCCATGGCGCGGCGTGTTCTACCCGGACAAACTGCCGCAGGCGCAGGAATTGCGCTACGCCGCCTCGAAGCTGACCTCGATCGAGATCAACGGCACCTACTACGGTTCGCAGAAACCGGAGAGCTTCCGCAAATGGGCGCGCGAGGTGCCGGACGGTTTCGTGTTCTCCGTCAAGGGTCCGCGCTTCGCCACCAACCGCCGGGTGCTGGCGGAAGCCGGCGAGTCGATCGAACGGTTCTACACATCGGGCGTGCTGGAGCTCGGCGACCGGCTCGGCCCTGTGCTGTGGCAATTCGCGCCGACCAAGAAATTCGATCCCGTCGATTTCGGCGCCTTCCTCGCGCTGCTGCCGCGCAAGCTGGAAGGCCGCGCGCTGCGTCATGTCGTCGAAGTGCGCCATGACAGCTTCAAGGATCCAGCTTTCATCGCGCTGCTGCGCAAGTTCGAAATCCCGGTGGTCTATGCCGATCACGCCACCTACCCGGCCATCGCCGACATCACCGGCGATTTCGTCTATGCACGGCTGCAGACCGGCAGAGATGATGTCGCAACCGCCTATCCGCCCAGACAGCTCGGCGAATGGACGAAGCGCTTGCAGCAATGGGCGTCGGTCGGCGCGCCGGACGATCTGCCGCGCGTCGCTAAAACACCGGCATTGAAAAAGCCACGCGACGTGTTCGCCTATGTGATTCACGAAGGGAAGGTGCGCGCGCCGGCCGGGGCAATGGAGTTGATCGCGCGCGTCGGCTCGTGAGAGACTGATCGGGTCACGAGACAAACATGACCCGGTCGAAAAAGCTTTTCACCATCGGTTACGAGCAGGTCTCCGCTAGCGCGGTGCTGGATGAACTCGAACGCGCCGGCGTGAAGCTGCTGGTCGATGTCCGTGCGGTCACCTCCTCGCGCCGCGCCGGGTTTTCCAAGAACCAGCTCGCCGCCAGCCTCGATCAGCACGGCATCTCCTACATCCATCTCGCCGGTCTCGGCACGCCGAAGGAAGGCCGCCTCGCCGCGCGCAAGGGCGATGTCGGCACGCTGAAGCGGATCTACAACGCGCATCTGAAAACGGCGGCGGCAAAACACGATCTCGGGGAGCTCGCCGATCTCGCGTTGAAGGCCGGGCCGGTATGCCTGCTCTGCTACGAGCGCGATCACACCAACTGCCATCGCACCTTCATCGCCGAGATCATCAAGGATCGCGACAAAGTGAAGATCGAGAATCTCGCGGCTTCGCCGATCTGATGATCGCTCGAGTGCGAATATTATTATCGTCCGTTCCGCGCTTGTTCTCAGTTGCGCGATAGACGACGTCCAAAACCCCCGCTTTAATGGCATCCGCATTTCTACGTATCGTTGCAGAGGCTGGCTGCATGCGTTGCGTTGGCGTCATCCGCATCATCTGTATCGCGGCGGTTCTCTGCATCGCCGGAAAAGCAGATGCTGTGGCCGAACCGGCTCTCGCGGATACGGATGACGACTGGTCGGTCGGATTGAGCGGCGGCAGCAGGCCGGAGCACTTCCTCTATTTCAGCGGGTTCGATCTGTGGGGCCGCGGCAGCAGCGGCTATGGCGGCCTGTTGTGGTCGCCCGGCGGGCTGAACACGGACGGCTTCACCCTGAAACTGCTGCTCGCCGGCGGCACGTATCTTTACAGCGGCGGCGGCAACGATTTTCGCGGCACCTATCTTCTCGCCTCGATCCTGCCCGGCTACCGGATCAAGCGCGGCGACGTCGAGATCAAGCTGTTCGGCGGTCTCGATCTGCAGCATCACGGCGTGTCACCGGACGATCCCGCCAACAGCCTGAAAGGCAATCATGTCGGCGCCCGCTTCAATGTCGATGTCTGGTGGGAGCCGATTCCCGCTTCCATGATGCTGACGACCTCTTTGACCGGATCGACCATCGGCAGCAATTACGGCGTCCGCGGCGCCGCCGGATGTAAGGTGCTGGACCGCTTCTGGGCCGGACCCGAAATCGAAGCCTCGGGAGATCGCATCTACCGGCAATATCGCATCGGCGCACACATCACCTCACTCAGGTTCGGCGAATTCGAGTGGGCATTCGGCGCGGGCTATGTCGAGGACAACAGCCACCGTTCCGGCCTTTACGGCCGCTTCAGCCTGCTGACGCGGCGATGATGCGAATGCGTCAGCCCTTGGCGTCGCAGGTCCAGGCCCGGATCACGCATTCCTTGCCGCCGAAGTCGTAGCACTTCCTGGAGGCGGCGTTCAGCGCGCTGGAAATGCGCGGGGCGATGGCGTAGCCGAACGAGCCGCACGGATTGGCCATGTCGAGCGACAAGGCCGCGCAGGCCTTGCGCATGGTGACGGCGGTGCATTCGCCTTTGCATTGCTTGAGCGCGGCGGCCTTGGCCTTCGCCTCGCTGGGCTGGTCGAACGCGACGCCATACGCTCCGCATTTGCCGCCCGCAAGCGCCCCCGCCGCGCACCGCGGCGCCCGG